>PPYE01539520.1_pt1 | contig 412528 bp, 325 predicted proteins | sample 1559881 | NCBI WGS metagenome assembly PPYE01 (sample SAMN08240022, study PRJNA423297) | Human gut metagenome, whole genome shotgun sequencing project.
GTCTCCAACAGACCTTAGTAGGAACCATTCTCCGATATTATTACTCTTTTTCCGCATTTTTTAATATAGTTCGTAATGTAATGAGCCAATTCTTCAACATAACTCGGATGCTCAATAATTTCCGATTTACGGATGTCTTTCTTCTGTACTAAGGTATCCAATTTATCGTACACATCTGAAAGACGCTCTTTATATGAGGTCTCAATGTCTTCACGTATGATTTTCAGTGTATAGCCATCTGCAATGGATTTGTCGTAGTAATATGTGTGCAAATAATTTCCGAAGACTTTGCAGCTCGCGCGTTCTTCCTTTAATAGCGGAGTACCAGTGAGGGCAATTTTTATAGAATCCGTATCCGCATCAAAAAGGTTGGCAAGGAAACATCCTCCTGGCTTATAACCACGATGTGCTTCGTCAAGTATAAAAATACGCTGAAGATTCGTAGCATAATCACTAATACGTACTTTTTCTTTATCCTCTGCAAAACGTTGTATGTTCACAACGGTAATTTCAGCCTGACCACTTACGCCTTGTTGTGCTTGGTTACTGCGGAACTGTTCCATCAGTTCAGTTCTTGTATTGGCGGTTGAAACCACCAGCCCACGTGCTTCAAACTCTTGTGTGGCCTGTTCTAGCAAATCAAGACGGTCAACGATGAAATAGAATTTGGCGACCTTGTTCTGCTTGGAATAGAAGTCGTTGAGAATATAGGTCAGATAATAAGACAAGGCTGTCTTTCCACTACCTTGTGTATGCCAAACTACGCCTGATTTCACACCTTCGGCAAGTTTCTTACGAATTGCCAGCGATGCAAACAATTGCTGATAACGCATGATGTGTTTTTGGTCGGTAGATTCAATTTTACCGTCCACCTCTCGCTCCATGCGGACGTAAGCGATACCATATCTAATGATATACAGTAAGCGTTCTGGCGAACACATTGAAGTCAATATGCGGTTTGTGGGCGTATTGAAATCGAGGTTCGTTTGATATTCAGGGCTTGTATGGATTACCTGACAGTTGTAATCAGCCAGAATCTGTTTTTCTATAACCTCGTCAATCTCTTTGTATGGATAATCCCTATTGAAAGGTGCAATTTTCTGATTGCTCGGATTTTCTTCACGGAAACAATTAAATGGAGCATAAGAACGTGCTCCAGTACAATAGAAAGCCCCCTGTATAGGAACAATGCCGCCAAGTGAATCATATTCCATATTATTGCTGAATATCATCAGCTGCGTGATGTTGATGAAACGGCGAAACTTTTTGTTTGGGAAGCGTTCTTTGTTCATCCTTGCGCTCTCTGCTAACATTCCACCGTGATTGTTCGGCTTCTTCACTTCAACGAAACAGAGTGGCATACCGTTTACAAACAAAGTGATGTCAGGTCTGAACTCATCCTGACCGTTTTTGCAGGTAAATTCGGCAGTAAAATGGAATGCATTGTTTTCGATATTATCGAAGTCTATTAGTTTTATAGGAGATACCGCTTTGAGGCGATTGTAAAAACCACGACCTAGATCATCATCATTCAACTCTTTACGGATGTCTTTCAACACTTGAAGATATTCTCCTTCGTGTCCGGGATTCAGCTTTTTGAACTGCTGCTCAAAAATTGGCAAAAGAATATTCGTGTCACCGTCATAGACTGTGCCATTTTTATCTTCACTCAACTTGCCAAAATATGTATATCCTATTCGGGTGAGATGAACCATTGCCGGCATCTGTACCCGTGTCGCTTCCGAGAACTGCTTCATGTCACCTATCCTTCTTGTCGGTTATCAAATCTTTTAAATCCACTTGTAGTATCTCCGCTATCTGCTGCAAGGTATCCAAATTGGGCTGGATCCGATTACAAGCATAGGCATTAACCATACTGAAACTCTTGCCGAGTTGTTTGGCTAACCATGTTTGAGAAATACCTTTCTCAGATAAGGCGGCTTTAATCCTATTTAGTTTCATATTATTTCTCAATTGAATAGTGCAAATATAGGGAATTATATTCGATAATTCGGTTTTCTTTTTATACTTTTGTAATTTGATTGGCTTTTTGAAGCCAAATAAATTGCAAATGAAATGAGGAAACTGATTATATAGCCTGAACTATTGTTCAATACCCTATGTAATTGGTTAACTAAAATAGGTTTAGTATGAATAAGCACTATTCGATTTTACATATATCTGATTTGCATAAAGGAGAAAACAACGACTTTGATCATTTGTTTGCTTCTTTGTGCAATGATGCAGACTCATATGATCAAGATATACCTAAGCCAGAATTTATTGTAGTTTGTGGTGATTTAGCTGAGGGCGCGAATGGGGAAGATGCTGAAGAAAAGATAGTGAAACAGTATCAAGAAGTTGAATCTTTCCTAGATAAATTGGTAAGACATTTTCTTAATGGGGATAAATCTAGAATAATTATTGTTCCTGGAAATCATGATTTATATAGGGGAGCAACAATCAGAAGTATGGAGGCTATACCTGATGATATACGAGAAAGTGCTAAAGAGAGGTATTTAAAAGGTGACCCTCAATATCGTTGGAGCTGGAAAGATTTTTGTTTTTATCTAATTAATAAGGAAGAAGAATACGCATCTAGATTCAAATTTTTCGTTGAATTTTATAATAGGTTTTATGAAGGCATTCGCACGATAGATGATTGTGATATGCTGAATAAAATTATAGACTTTCCGGAGTATAACATTGCATTTGCTACATTTAATAGTTGCTACAGAATAGATCATCTAAACCAGATTGGAGCAATAAATAGTAAGGCGATTGCAGAATCCCAATCTGAATTGTCGAAAGTCTTCAAATATGGTAGGTTCATTGTTGGTGTATGGCACCATAATATCTCAGGAATACCAACTCAGACGAATTACCTTGACCCAAGAGTACTTCATAGTCTTATGGATTTCCACATACAGTTAGGTTTATATGGGCATCAACATCATACAGAAGCCTTATATGAGTATCATGATATTTTTAAACAAGGACGAATGACTTTAATAAGCTCTGGTTGTTTATATGGACGTGGCAAAACTATGCCAGAAGGCACACATTGCCAATACAATATTTTAGAGATAGTACAAAGCGAAGAAAAGGTGAATGTAATATTGCATGTTAGAGAAGATGAAACAGCATGGGATATACCTTCATGGAGAAGGAAGCTAATTGAAGGAAAAGATTCATATTCAATGGCATTTAATCTACCTGCAATTGATTATAGCAGGGTGCTAGCAGATTGTTTAAATCAGGCAAAGGTTGAAAATAATTATAAGGAGGCCATTGAAAATCTTATATCTATCCGTAATAATGAAGCTACAGCAAATAAGTTCATTGATGAATTTCTTCAAAAGATAAGTAATCACGATATTTGCACATTAGAATTTGAGCCTATGACGATTGCACAAGTTATAGCAGTTATGGGTGCTTCTATAGAGACGCATAATTGGGATACCTTTGATAAAGCGGTAATGTCCGCAGATAAACATGGATTACGAAATTGGCAAACGAATGTGCTGATTGAAGACGCTAATAAAATAAGATGACATACCAGTATGAGCGATATACCTTTTAATGTACAAATTGATCGGGTGTTAGACCTGTTGTGTTCACAAATATATGATTCACCCCTCTCCCTTCTTCGAGAGAATGTTCAGAATGCTTATGATGCTATTCTGCAAAGGAGTCACATAGATACTGATTTTATTAATCCAGAAATTCGTATCACTATAGATAATCATACATTGTCAATATATGACAATGGTATTGGAATGGATGCAGATGGACTTAAGACTCATTATTGGACTGCTGGGTCAAGTGGCAAAAATAATCCAGAAGCACGAGCAGCAGGTGTTGTTGGTACATTTGGAGTTGGAGCTATGGCTAATTTTGGAGTATGTACTGAACTGAATGTTGAATCAAAATTATACGGAACAGATATAACTTGGTTATCTGGTGTCAAGAAGAGTGAATTATCACTTAGCGATAATTGTATTTATATATCGGAAAGCAAACATAATCGCTCTGATTTTGGCACAACTATAAAAGTAACTATATCGTCCGATTTTATGCTAAATAAGGACAATGCATTGGCTTACCTTAAGCCTTATGTGCGTTATCTGTCTGTTCCCGTATACTTAAATGATGTTCTAATCAGTCAAGAATCATACGATATAACACTAAGCACCAACTACATAGATAGTGGTATACAACATTATAAAGATTCTCTCTACGAATTTGATTATAGAGTTATACTCAATAACGGTGTCCCTGTATTGCCGCAATGCAAGATAACAGCTATAACATATAACCATGTCGGTATAAAAGGTGATATATGTTTGAAAGCATCTGATTCTGTTTTATTCGGTTTAAGAAACTCTTTTGGATTAGCTCCAATTGCAGTTAATTCAGTATTCCATTTGAACGGCATCGTAAACCTCCTTACTTTAATACCAACGGCAGGTAGAGAGGCTGTTAGCCGTGAAAGTACTTCTTTTGTTTCTAGATTGATTAGTATTGTTGATGGTATAGTTGCCCAAGAGATTGCGAAATATCCAATAGCAAATAATTCTCGTGAATTCCATGCTTACATTAGGAATACAAGAAGATATGATTTAGCAGGATTTATTGAGATTCCTGTGGAAAAAACAGATGTTAGTATTAGACTTAAGGATGTTAAAAAGGTAATAGATGGTAAAAATGTCTATTACTTTAAAGGAAATAATAAAGAGACAATAGAATCCTTGAAAGATAATTCTAATCTAATATTGACATTTAGTAATGACTATAATCGTGCAAATATTCAACAGCAGGTGTTAATGCAAAAATCAATCCCTGAAATCAAAGATGACATACGAATTATTAAAGTATATGATGATATTGATTTGGCATCCGAGGAAATTTCTATCTTGATGAGAACACGTATGGTTATAGAGGATGATTATTCACTAAGTAACTTTAAATTATCATATGCAGATATTAGCCATAATTTATCTATATACGTACAAGATGAAGCTGGAGTTATTCATATTTTCTTTTCACGTTCTTCAACCGAGCTGGATTATTTAAAGGCTGTCTACAAGGATAACTATGCTCTTTTTGAGCAATTTATAAAGGATATGGTAAGAACTAGATTATATCCTAAATTTTCAAATTACCTACCATCAGTTACAAAGGAAGGTGCAGATGCTTTATTTGCATATCTACAGAAAAAACGCGAACTTTTTACCATTGAAAATGGAGATCTTGGAGATGTTGGAGATATGATGAACGACTATCTTGCAGGTAAAAAGAGCATGGAAGATATTATCAATGTTGCTCGAGCCAATAAACAAAAGCAAAAACAAGAGGTTAATGCAAGAAATGTAGGTAGTGTATCGGACGTCCTTGGCGGTACCCCTGATTCAAAAATAAGTACTCTAAGTAATGATGCAGATCCTTGTATGCCTATGCCGCCTATCATGCGACTAGATAAAAAAATTGATTTCAAGGTATTGAGAACAGATGCTATCAATCACGATTTGAATAATATCAAGTTGTTCTTATCCTTATCAGATAAGTTATATAGAGATTATGCAGAATTCTTTTATCAACCACATACAACTAATGTGATTTGGAGTATGCATCGCGTAATATTCTTCTTTACGCATGCGTCAAACAATCTAACTCTTTATTATCAACTAGATTTGGATAAACCTCTTGGCAACAATGTAAAGGGCGCAAAAACTATTCCAACAACAACGATTATAACTAAGAATAAAATTTTTATTCCCATAGTTGATGAGATGGTCGACTATTTCAACGTGACACAAGGTGTCCTGAAATTCATGGTAAAATATGACTCCGTAAGGAATACTGACAATGAGAAGTAATATAGTATTAGATATTCTGGCTGGTAATAATTGCGGGACACATATAGTGATATTATCGGTATTATGAAAAATAAATGTAATAGAGTGTGTACCCTTCCCCATTAGGGGAAGGGCATATGTGAGTAGATGACAATTTATGGCATCAAAGAATTGTTTGTCCACCCATTCCTCCCATCGCCTCAGACCGTCTCAGACGGTGCGGTTTGTTTGCGCAAATTTCATTGAATGTTGAATAATATATTGATAATCAATATAGATAAATTTCTTTAACGAAGAGGAATATTAAACATGACGAGCGCTCGGACGAGCCGTTAAAAAGAGCAAGCAGCCCCGCATGAGGCTGCTTGCTCTTTTTTATAGTAAACCGATTGTAATCCGAGGGTGCTCAGCGGCTATTTTTCGGCCACGTAAAACAGGTCGAAACAATCGTCCGACACCGGGCAGATGCGGTAATCCTCCATCCGGATCGAGGACGTGAGGTCGGTATTTGCCTTCAGCAGCTTCCGGCGGTTGATCCGGTTCAGGATGTCGTAGGGTAGCTGGAGCAGGCGGCGGGGCAGGCGGTGCTGGAGATCCAGGATGTCGAAGCGCGTGATGCGTGCCACGCTGCGGCGGTTCTGTTCGTAGTAGGCCATGACTTTCCCGTTGCCTGCGACTCCGAGGGCTTCGACCGAGCGGAATTCATGCTCCAGCAGGTTTTGCAGCTGTTCCGCCGTATATTCCCGTACGTGCCATGGGTTGCGGGTGAGCGACATCGGTGCATTGGGGGTTGTCACGATGAACTTGCCGCCCGGTTTAAGTACCCGTTTCACTTCGCGCACCAATTCGACGTCCTGCTTTATATGCTCGATCACCTGGAACGAGATCACGAAATCGAAACTGTTGGCCGCGAATGCCAGCGGCGGCACTACGGCCTGGTGGAATTCGACATGCGGATGCCGCGTAAGCTCCGCTGCCGGAGCGAATTTGTCCACCGTGATGAAACTCCGTGCATGGGGTGCCACCACCTCGATACCGTAACCCGCCCCCGTGCCGATCTCCAATACGTCGCCGCCGATGCGCTGCGCCGCGGCATGGTAAGCCAGCAGCGACCGCTGGAAGACGAAATTGTCGGACATCTCGCGCGAAACCCGTTCCGCCGTGTTCATTTTACCCATTATTGCCGTTTGACTTTTATCCCGTCTTCGCCCACTTCGACCGCGCCGCGTTTCATCAGCACGCCCAGCGAGCGTTTGAAGACCTTTTTGCTCATCTCCGTAAGGCGTTTCACCTCCTCCGGGGAACTGTCGTCGTTCAACGGCAAGTGCCCGCCGTTGCCGATCACCAGTTGCAGCAAAACCTCTGCCGAATCCTTGACCTGCGCATATCCTTCCTGTTGGAGGCTCACGTCGATACGGTTGTCCTCGGTGATTTTGCGGACGTATCCCTTCATGCGGTCGCCGATGGCTACGGGGCGGAATACCTGGTTGCGGTATAGCATGCCCCAATGGCGGTTGTTGACGATCACGCGGTAACCGATCGGGCTTTCCGAGGCGACCAGCAGGTCTACCTCCTGGCGCGGTTCCACCGTGATCAGGTCGTTGTTGATGAAGCCCTTGAGCTTGGTGGTCGCCACGCAGCGCCCCGTGATGCTGTCTTCATAGAGGTATACGATGTAGCTCCGTCCCGCGAGGATGCCGCCCTGCTGGTTGCGGTTGGGCAGGAAGAGGTCTTTGCCATGCAATCCCCAGTCGAGGAATGCCCCGTGCACGGTCTTGTCCACCACGCGCAGGTAACCCGCCTCTCCGGCGCGGAGCAGCGGCGTTTCGGTAGTCGCAACGAGGCGGTCTTCCGAGTCGTGGTAAACGAAAACCTCCTTTTCGTCGCCGGGTTTGTCTGTGAGGGATATATAACGGTTGGGCAGCAGAACCTCGTTCTGTTCCTCGTCCGTAAGGTATAATCCGTAGTCCGAAACACGGCTTACGGTAAGTTTCTGGGTGCGTCCTGCTCTGAGCATATCGTTATTGCGGAATTGACCGCCTGCAAAAGTACGTTTATTTTCGCGGGATTGCAACTTTCCCGGCCAAGTTCCGCGGTGCGGGAGCGGCCGCATCCCTTTTCGGGAGTCAGTGGGATCGGGCAGCACCGATCCGTACTCCCCGTTCGTGCCGACTTTTGGGCGTTTGCGGAAAAAAGCGTAACTTTCGAAAACGAACCTTAACCTTCCTGCTATGAAAATCCGTGGATTTTTCGCGCTCCTGTTGACCGGCCTGCTCGCCGCCGTTGCGGCCTTTGCCGGGCAGCCCGTCGCCGAGCTGTACGACAAGGCCGAGTACCGCATCGCAATGCGTGACAGCGTAGCCCTCTACACGGCGGTCTATACGCCCAAGGCGCCCGGCGAAGCCCCCGTCATCATTTTTCGTACGCCTTACGGCTGCGGGCCCTATGGTGCCGGACGCTTCCCGCAGGGGTTTGAGAAAGGCTATCTGCGCAGCTACGTCGACCGCGGCTATATCATCGTCATGCAGGATGTCCGGGGGCGCTATATGAGCGAGGGCGACTTCGAGCATGTCCGGCCCGCCGGCAGCGGTGAGACCGACGAGACGACCGACAGCTACGACACGGTCGACTGGCTGGTCAGGCACATCCCGCACAACAACGGCCGGGTGGGATTCGCCGGGTGTTCCTATCCGGGGTTCTACGCCATGATGGGCGGCCTTTGCGGCCATCCCGCCGTGAAGGCCGTCTCTCCGCAGGCTCCCGTCACCGATTGGTTCATGGGCGACGACGTGCATCACAACGGGGTGCTGATGCTCACCGACTCCTACCGCTTCCTGAGCAGCATGAATACCCCTCCCGGACGTGTTCCGGCCGCGAAAATGCCCTCCATGTCCCGGCAGACCCAGCCCGACGAGCGGACGTTCTTCCTGGAGCATACGGCGCTTGCGGAACTTACCGGGCTGCTGAAACCCAACCCCTTCTGGGAAGAGATGTCCGCGCATCCCGATTACGACGCCTGGTGGCAGGAACGCGACCTGCGCCGTGCCTGTTACAACGTCCAGCCCGCGGTGCTCATCGTCGGCGGGACGTTCGATGCCGAGGACTGCTTCGGGGCGTGGAACCTCTACCGGGCCCTGAACAGGCAGAGCCCTTCGACGCCGTGCCATCTGGTCGTGGGCCCGTGGGCGCATGGGGCGTGGCGTAACGGCGGCCGGACGCTCGGGGCGTTCGATTTCGGCAGCGATGCCTCGTGGGAATATTATATGGAGCATTTCGAGGTGCCGTTCTTCGACCACTACCTCCGCGACGGCAATACGGACGAAGCGGCTCCGTTGCCGGCCGCCGCGGTCTTTTCCTCGGGGGACAACCGCTGGCATACTTTCGGCCGCTTTCTGTCGCGCGGGGCCCGGAAACTGACGTTGTACCTCGCCGGCGGCGGCATCCTCGATACCCGGCGCCCGACGGCCAAAACATCCGCAAGTACCTATGTCTCCGATCCTTCCGATCCCGTGCCGTACTGCGAGGTTTCCGGTCTGCGCCGTCCCAAAGAGTATATGGTCGCCGACCAGCGTTTCCTGTCCGGCCGTTCCGACGTGCTGACGTTCGTTTCGGAGCCTCTCGAAGAGGATATGACCCTCGTCGGCCCGGTCGATGCCGACTTGGAGGTGACGCTTTCGACGACCGATGCCGATTTCGTGGTCAAGCTGATCGACCTTTTCCCCGAGGACGATCCGCTGCCGGGCTACCGGATGCTCGTGCGGGGCGACATCATGCGCGGCCGCTACCGCCGCAGTTTCTCGCGTCCCGAGGCGTTTACGCCCGGTGTTCCGGCGCGGGTGCCTTTCCGGATGACGGACATCGCCCATACGTTCCGCGCCGGACACCGCATCATGGTGCAGGTACAAAGCACCTGGTTCCCGCTTGCCGAACGCAATCCCCAGCAGTTCGTCGACGTCTGGAACTGCTGGGCTTCGGATTTCGTGCCCTGCCGGATTTCGCTGCTGCACCAGCGCGGCAATGCCTCGTCGGTCACGGTGTGGCGGTTGGGGGCGCATTGAGGCGTACAGGTCGGCGTCGGCCGCCCGTACCTGTCTCCGTCCGGTCGTTTGGATAGGTTGTCTGGGCAGATTGTTTGGATAGGTTGTCTGGACAGGTCGTCCTCAAGGTCGTCCGCCTCGGCCGGTTGCCCCCGGCTGCCTGCGCCCTGTTTCCCTGCATTGCTTTTCATCGCCGAACCGTATGCACTGCCGCAAGGGTGCCGCCCTGCGTGTCCGTTTTGTATGCCCGGTTCCCTCTGTTGCCGCCCTGCCTTACAAACCTCCATGTTTTTTATTCCCGCAGGTGCGATCTGTAAGAAAATTTTATATATTTGTTTACAAAACGGAGTTTTTCTATGAAAATACGTGTTGCTGTCTGCCAGGTCGACATGGAATGGGAACATACCGCCCGGAACCTGGAACGTCTGGAGCCTATCGTTGCGGCGGCCGATGCTGATATTGCCGTGCTGCCCGAAATGTTCGCCACGGGGTTCAAACTGCGCCCCGCCCGTGTCGCCGAGCCTGCCGACGGGCTTGTCGCTTCGACCATGCGGCGCTGGGCGGCACAATACGGCAAAGCTGTCGTGGGCAGCGTCGTCATCGCCGAAAACGGGGAGTTCCGCAACCGGATGTTTTTCGTGAAGCCTTCGGGCGGGGTTGCCTGGTACGACAAGCGGCACCTGTTTCGTCCCGGCGGCGAAGCGCGCGACTATACTCCGGGCGACCGTCGCGTGGTGGTGGAATATATGGGGTTCCGGTTCCTGCTGCTGATCTGCTACGATCTGCGCTTCCCGGTGTGGAGCCGCAACCGGGGCGATTACGATGCCATCCTGTGCAGCGCCTCGTGGGCGGACGACCGCCGCGAGGTGTGGCGTACGCTGCTGCGGGCGCGGGCCATCGAGAACCAGTGCTACCTGGCGGGCGTAAACCGCGTGGGCACAGACCCCGATGCTTTCTATGCGGGCGATTCGGCGCTCGTCGACTTCCGTGGCGCCACGCTGGCCGATGCCGGTGAGCGGGAGCAGACCCTCGTCGCCGAATTCGACTCCGATGCGCAGGCGGCCTTCCGCGAGGAGTTCCCGGCGTGGATGGATGCCGACGGCTTCGAGCTGAAATTCTGATTCCCGAAAAATTTGGTATTGCCCCCGGTATGCGCTATCTTTGTACGATATTCGCGCCGGAGAGCCCGTACACTAAACGGGGCTTCCGGTACGTTTGACTACGATGATGAAAGAAGACACGATCAAAATACTGGGAGCCCGGGTTCATAACCTGAAAAACATCGACCTGGAGATCCCGCGCCGCAAACTGGTAGTCATAACCGGCCTTTCCGGTTCGGGCAAGTCGTCCCTGGCGTTCGACACGATCTACGCCGAGGGACAACGCCGCTACATGGAGACGCTTTCCACCTATGCCCGCCAGTTCGTGGGGACGATGGAGCGTCCCGATGTCGACAAGATCACGGGCCTGAGTCCCGTGGTCGCCATCGAGCAGAAGACCACCAACAAAAATCCCCGTTCCACGGTGGGTACCGTGACCGAGATCAACGATTTCCTGCGCCTGCTCTACGCGCGCGCGTCGCGTGCCTATTCGCCCGTCACGGGTGAGGAGATGGTGCATTATACCGACGAGCAGATCGCCGGGCTCATCATGACGGGCTTCACGGGGCGCAAGATCGCCCTGATGGCTCCCATCGTCAAAGGCCGCAAGGGGCATTACCGCGAACTGTTCGAGTCGCTGGCCAAAAAGGGGTATATCTATGCCCGTATTGACGGCGAGATCCGCGAGATTTCGGCCGGTATGCGCCTCGACCGTTACAAGATACACACCATCGACCTGGTGGTCGACCGCCTGGTCGTCGGCGAGGAGGCCCGCGACCGGGTGATGACCTCGCTCAGGGAGTCTCTGCGCCAGGGCAAGGGTACGATGGCCGTCTACGACTACGGTACCGAACAGCAGCGCTTCTACTCCCGCCACCTGATGTGCCCCTCGACGGGCATCGCGTTCGAAGACCCCGCGCCGCATACCTTCTCGTTCAACTCGCCCCAGGGCGCCTGCCCGCATTGCAACGGGCTGGGCGAGGAAGCCGTCTTCGACGTCGGGAAGATCATTCCCGACATGGGGCTTTCGCTGCGCGAGGGCGCCGTCGAACCGCTGGGCAAATATCGCAACAACATGCTTTTCGCCATTCTCGAAATGCTGGGGCGGCGTTACGATTTCACGCTCGACGACCCCGTCGGGTCACTGCCCGAGCCGGGGCTGAATGCGGTGTTGTACGGCGATTCCGAGCCGTTGACCATCAACCTTTCGGAGTTCAGTTCTTCGGGCGGCAACCACCTCGTCTCGTGGGAGGGCGTCGCCGAATATATAGGCCGTACCGAAGACGAGGACTCCAAACGCGGCCAGAAATGGCGCGAGCAGTTCCTCGTCTACCGCAAATGTTCGGTCTGCGGCGGTTCGCGCCTCAAGAAGGAGGCGCTCCAGTTCCGCATCGGCGGCAAGAGCATCGCCGACGTGTCGGCCATGTCGATCTCCGAATTTTCGGAATGGGTGGCGCACATCGAGGATTATATGGACGACAAGGAGTGGAAGATCGCACAGGAGGTCGTCAAGGAGATCCGCGAGCGCCTGCGCTTCCTGATGGACGTAGGGTTGGGCTACCTGTCGCTGTCGCGTTCGTCGCGTTCGCTCTCGGGCGGCGAGAGCCAGCGTATTCGCCTCGCCACGCAGATCGGCTCGAAGCTGGTCAACGTGCTTTATATCCTCGACGAGCCCTCGATCGGCCTGCACCAGCGCGACAACCGGCGCCTGATCCGCAGCCTGGAGGAGTTGCGCGATGCCGGCAACTCGGTGATCGTCGTCGAACACGACGAGGACATGATGCGTGCCGCCGACTTCATCGTCGACGTCGGCCCCCGTGCGGGACGCAAGGGCGGTCATATCATGGCCGCGGGTACGATCGACGACATCCTGCGTTCCGATTCCATCACGGCCGACTACCTCACCGGACGCCGCCGTATCGGGATTCCCGAAACGCTCCGCAAAGGCACGGGGCAGTGCATCGTGATCCGCGGGGCGCGGGGCAACAACCTCAAGAACGTCACGGCCGAATTCCCGCTCGGCAAATTCATCTGCGTGACGGGCGTCAGCGGTTCCGGCAAGTCGACGCTCGTCAACGAGACGCTGCGCCCGATCCTTTCGAAGGAGCTCTACCGCTCCTTCGGGCAGCCGCTCGAATACGACAGCGTCGAAGGCATCGGACATATCGACAAACTGGTCGTCGTCGACCAGTCGCCCATCGGCCGTACGCCGCGCAGCAACCCGGCGACCTATTCGAACGTTTTTTCCGACATCCGCAAACTGTTCGAAATGACGCCCGATGCCCAGATCCGCGGCTTCAAGGCGGGGCGCTTCTCGTTCAACGTCAAGGGCGGCCGCTGCGAGGAGTGCCGCGGCGCGGGCGTCCAGACCATCGAGATGAATTTCCTGCCCGACGTCTACGTGCGTTGCAAGGCGTGCGGGGGACACCGTTACAACCGCGAGACGCTCGAAGTGAAATACAAAGGCAAGAATATCGACGACGTGCTGAACATGACGGTCAACATGGCCGTGGAGTTCTTCGAGAATATCCCTGCCATCCACCAGAAACTCCGTGCCATCCAGGAGGTCGGCCTCGGCTACCTCACGCTCGGACAGCCCTGCACCACGCTCTCGGGCGGCGAGAGCCAGCGTATCAAGCTCTCCTCCGAGCTGTCCAAGCGCGATACGGGGCGTACGCTCTACATCCTCGACGAACCTACGACGGGGCTTCATTTCGAGGACATCCGCCTGCTGCTCGATGTGCTCAACAAACTCGTCGACCGCGGCAATACGGTGATCGTCATCGAACACAACCTCGACGTGATCAAGGTCGCCGACCACATCATCGACATCGGCCCCGAAGGCGGGGCGGCCGGCGGCGAGATCGTCGCGGCGGGCACTCCGCACGAAATAGCCTGCGCCCCACGCAGCTATACGGGCGAATTTCTGAAAAAACTGGGTCTTTAGTCACGACTTTAGGCAGTTAGGCACCGTATTTGCATTTTTCATGGCCGTATAAACCTTTTATGTGCTATGAAAAAAACAGTCATTATCGTCGTGAGCGTGCTGCTGTGCGCAGTCTGCGCCACCGTGATCGGACAGAAAAAGATTCTGTCGCCCAAGGAAGAACGCCGCGAGGTGCGTGAAAAGAGACGTGCGGAACGTATCGCAGATTTTGAGAAAACGATGGATTCGGTCATCCTTTCGCGTAACTTCCAGTTCAACCCCCAGACCATGCAGCGGCAGCCGGCCGGCCCCATGCGCCAGATCATCAACCCGGCCTTCAACGTGGGTGTCTGGGACGGCACGGTAGACATCTGCCTGCCTTATGTCAAGGGCTATGTGCCGCCTTATTACACGACCATCATCAACTACACCGTGCCCAACGTGCAGGGCTATACCACCGAGCAGACCCACGAAGGCTGGATGGTAACCTTCTCCACCTCGCTTTTCTCGGCGTCGACCTATACCTTCACCTTCGAGATTTTTTCCCGTACGGGCGGTGCCAACCTGACCATCACCAACCCATGGTATAACCCCGTGGAGTATTCGGGCACCATTTCACAGCTCTATTGACCATGAGTTCCGGGATGTATCGCCGGACGGGATGCGGCGCCCCCTTCCCGTCCTTCCCGTCGCGGCGGGATGCCGCTGCAACGATAATCCTTCCCGGATTGCGAGCCCCCGCCCCGGCGGGGGCTTTTGCTCCTGCGCGGCGGGTGGTAGTCCGGATTTTGTGCCTTTGCGCCCTTGTTTTCGGGGTCTCGGGTGCTGTGGCGCAGTCCGCGCAGACCGTCCCGCAGTTCACGCTGGGCACTTCCGCCGTCGACAGCGTGCCCCAGACGACTGTGGTTCCTGTCCAGCAGCCCCCTGTGCAGGTCGTCGAGCATACGACCGTCTACGAGGAGTCCATGCGCAGCATGACACGGCCCGAACGCCGTGCTTACCGGGCGAAGCTCTATGCGCAGAAGATCGACTCGCTGGTACAGTCGCGCGACTACATGTTTTTCCCGAACAGTATGCAGGAGGTACCGGGCGGCATGATCCGTAGCATCTATACCGATTATTACTTTTTCGGCATGTTCATCGACCACGTCGGGGTGCACCTGCCGACCGAGCGCGGCATCACGCAGTATCTTTACGTGCTCAATTTCGACTCGCCGTCCCTGTCCGGTTACCGGGCCGAGCGCCTGGCGTGGGGCTGGCGCATCTCCTTCGGTTTTGCCGACGGCGATACGCCCTACCATGCCGGCTTCGAGGTTTCGACCGCCACCGGCGAGACGGTGCTGACGCTGACGGCTCCCGACCTTGTCATGCGCTATGTCGGGTGGCTCTGGGACAAACGGATCGGCGATCCCAAGTTCCGGCGACTGGACTGAGCGGCGGCTTTCACTGATGTCGGGCAGCCCGCGAACCGGGAAGCCCTTATCCGACGGTTTCCTCGCCCGGTTTGGCCTGCATTTTGTATATCAGTGCCACGGCGGAGACGGAAACCCCCTCTTCGCGCCCCTCGAAACCGAGATGCTCTGTGGTCGTAGCTTTGACCGATACCCGGTCATCGCCTACGCCCATTGCACCGGCCATCGCGGTGCGCATGGCGTCGATATGCGGCCGCAATTTGGGCCGTTGCATCCGGATCGTACAATCGACATTCCCGATCTCATATCCTTTTTCGCGCAGCAGCGCCGCAACCCTTCGGAGCAGTATTTTCGAGTCGATGCCCTTGAAGTCATCCGACGTGTCGGGGAAGTGCATCCCGATGTCGCCCAGCGCTGCGGCGCCCAGCAGTGCGTCGCATACGGCGTGTATCGCCACGTCGCCGTCCGAATGCGCCACGAATCCTTTCGTGTGCGGAATTTCGATCCCGCCCAGCACCAGGGGCAGCCCGTCGGCCAGCGCGTGTACGTCGTATCCGTGTCCTATCCTGAAATCCGTCATAGAGTTCCGTATTTTCCCGTAAAGATAGTGGAAGCGGGGGGCAAAAGCAAATTTTCGGCCGTCGCAGCCAGCCGGAAATGCAAAAAACCGGACGCGGGATACCGTGAATTACGCTGTTTTTCGTATATTTGTATTTGAAAATCTTCGGCCGGAAGAATTCTTGTAGATACCCCATCCTCGGAGCGTCTTTCTGCCGTTGTAAATATTGTCATGGAATGGGCGGAAATCGAGGGACGTACGCCCGGCGTTACGGCCGGCGGCAACCCGGCGATGTGCCTGTAAATTATATTAGGAGATTATGTCTGAAATAGTAAACCTTGAACCCCGGATCGTGTGGGAGCAGTTCGATGCCATCACACGGGTTCCGCGCCCCTCGAAGAAGGAGGGCAAGATCATCGAATTCCTGGTCGATTTCGCCCGGAAGCACAACATCGAGTATAAGAAGGATGCCATCGGCAACGTGGTGATGCGCAAACCCGCCACGCCGGGCTTCGAGGATCGCCCGGCGGTTATCCTCCAGTCCCACATGGACATGGTCTGCGAGAAGAACTCCGACGTGGAGTTCGATTTCGACAACGACCCGATCCGCACGCACATTGACGGCGGGTGGGTCAGGGCCGAAGGTACGACGCTGGGTGCCGACTGCGGCATCGGCATGGCTGCCGCACTGGCCGTCATGATCGACCCCGCGGTGCAGCACGGGCCCGTCGAGGCGCTCTTTACGGTCGACGAGGAGACCGGCCTTACGGGGGCTTTCGAACTGGGCGAGGAGATGCTCACGGGCAAATACCTCATCAACCTCGACTCGGAGGACGAGGGCGAGATCTTCATCGGCTGTGCCGGCGGCATCGACACCATCGCCACGTTCCGGTATGCGATGGAGGAGGCGCCGAAGAACTACTCCTTCTTCCGCGTCGACGTCTCCGACCTGCAGGGCGGGCACTCGGGCGACGACATCGACAAGGGACGCGTCAATTCCAACAAGACCGTCGCACGCCTCTTGTGGGACGGCATGCAGTCGTTCGAACTGAAGCTGAGCTATTTCAACGGCGGCAACCTGCGCAATGCGATCCCGCGCGAGGCGTACGCCATCTTCGGCGTCCCGACACGGTTCAAGTCCGAGTTCGTCAAACGCTACGACCTCTTTGCCGCCGACCTGAAAGCCGAATTCCGTTTCCGCGAGCCCAATTTCAAGATTACGCTCAACGAGATGCCCGAGGTCGACCAGGTGCTCGATGCCCGGACGCAGTTCGGGCTGGTCTACTCGCTGGTGGGCGTTCCCAACGGCGTGATCGCCATGTCGTTCGCCATGCCGGGGCTGGTCGAGACCTCGACCAACCTCGCTTCGGTGAAATTCGAGGGCGACGACCGCATCGTCGTCACCTCGTCGCAGCGGTCGTCGGTCGAGAGCGCCAAGACCTATGTCATGCAGATGGTCGAATCGGTATTCGCCCTGGCCGGTGCCGACGTCGCCCATTCCGACGGTTATCCGGGCTGGGCGCCCAACCCGCAGTCCGTACTGCTCGAAAAGACCGTCGGCGCCTACGAACGCCTGTTCGGTGCGGAGCCCAAGGTGCGTGCGATCCATGCCGGATTGGAGTGCGGCCTGTTCCTCGAGAAATACCCCGAACTGGAGATGGTTTCCTTCGGCCCGACGTTGCGCGGCGTGCATTCGCCCGACGAGAGGCTCGAAATCGCCACGGTGCCCAAGTTCTGGGATTTGCTGCTCGAAGTGCTCAAAACCGTCTGACCCGCCTGCGAACGCGGCAAATCCCGCCACGGATGCACGGTTCCCGGATGCACGGTTCACGATAACGGCCCCGCAAAGACGGGGCCGTTGCCGTTGCGGGTGGTGACGCGGTTATTCTCCCGCTGGCCTTACCACTCCCGTGAACTTGACCACGGGATATGCCAGAAGTTCGTTCGAAACCTGTACATGGCATTTGTCCGTGTCCTTGTACAGCGTTATTATTACCTTCCTGTCCTGGGAATTCGCCGGCCCGGTCATCCTCATGCAGAACTGTATGTCTCCGTTCTTTTTCCGCTTTTCCAGCGTTATTTCCGCCGAGTCGTCCGTTATGGTCAGGTTGCCCAGCGGTGTTTTCGGGAAGAGGGCGGGGGTGAAACTGATAACGCCCCGTTTGCCTTCCATGGAAATGTAGTTGCCGGTGGATGACTTGATCGGGGATTTGTCCTCCGGGAGGTAAAATTCATTCGCCTCGATCACGAACCGCCCCTCTTCCAGTGCCTTCGACGCTTGTGCGTGGCGGATCTCCCCTCCGGCCGCTTCGCCTTGCCGTCCGGCTGCCGGTTTTTGCGCTGCACATCCTATTATAGAAAAGAGTCCGCAGGTCGCTGCCGCAAAAGCTATGAACAGGCTTTTCCGGAGTAAAAAAAGTTTTTTCATGGCGGTAAATTTAAAGGATTAATGAAAGGATTGTGAAGCATGTGTTTTATATTGTTCACAATGTAATTAAAAAATATGAATTAAACAATCATTTTATTCATATTTTTGCCGGGCTATGAAATCCATGCGGTCGATGATCCGGGCTCCATCCGCATGGATCGGCTAACCGATGACCGCTCCGGGTGTTCCCGGCAGGGCGCTGCACGGCAGGCTGCAAATAACAGAGGGGCTGTCCGGCAAGTCCGATTTTACGATTTCACCCCCGCCGGAACAAACTCCGGCAGGGGGGATTTCTGTTTCTGGCTGCTTGTGCGGCAGTCCCTTTTCGTCGATATGGATGCCGCGCCCGGAAGCCGTATGCGTCGTCCCTTGCAGCAGGGGAAAGACGGCCGCGTAAATGCCGCGTAAATGCCGCGATGATTCCTGGAATGATTTCCGCGATGACTCCTGCGATGATGGCCCACGCGGTGATGCCGGCGCCCGGCGTATCGGCAGGATCGTCGGCGGGGGATTACATCCCTCCTCCGCCCTGTGCGCCGCCGGTGCTTCCGCCGCCACCGCCCTGTGCGCCGCTGCTCATGTCGTCGTTGCGGATCGACTTGGCAGTGCGTTTCACCCCGACGTTCTGTTTGCCGAAGCGGTAGCTGACGCGGAAATAGAGGCTGCGGCACGCATACCTGTATTCGCTCCAGCCGCCGAAGGTCGGCGTGTCCGAGGTGCTCCTGTTCCTGCGGTATTTCTCGAAGGGGTTGTTGCACATGATGCTCAGGTCGAGCTTCTTCTTGAGGAACTGCTGTTTGATGCCCATGTAATAGTAGTAGTAGCTTTCCGATTTGCCGCCGAGCCACGCATACCCCGTCGAATAATTCTCACCCAGCATAAGCCGCGCCTCCTTCCAGAGCGCGAAGTCGAGGTTGAGGTTCTGGCTGAACGTGAACTGGTCGGTGTGGATGTCCATGGCGTCGAAATCGTTCTGCGAATACCTGCCGTTGTAGCTCAGCGAGAGGTTGACCTTCTCCGACGGGCGGTACGAGAACGAACCGTTGAATCCGTAGCTGCGCGAACGGACGTCGTTGCTGTAGGTGGTGTTCGTGATGCCGTCCCCGTCCGAGAAGGAGTACGACGACATGTTGTTGTTCGACAGGAACGTGTTGAGTGCGAAGGTCATGCTCCATTTTGCGGCATAGTGGCCGTACTGGAGGTTGATCGTGTGGTATACGGCCGCTTCCAGTCCCGGGTTGCCGTACGACAGCCGCGTGGGGTCGGTGTCGTCCTCGGCCGGCGAAAGCATGTAGATGCCCGGGCGCTGGAGCCGCTGCGTGTAGGAGAGCGAAATGTTGTGGCTCACCTTGGGGATGAATGTCAGGCTCAGGTAGGGCACCACGTTAAATTGGCGGTTCGAAAACGAGTAGGTGCCTTTGGCGGTCTCCTCCACGTCGGCGTCGTTCCATGTCCGTTCCATGCGCGCACCGAGGCGTCCCGACCATTTGGTGTAGGTGAATCCGTATCCGGCGTAGATGCCCAGCACGTGCTGGCGGTAATCCATGCCCGTGAATTTTATTTTTTCAATCGGGAATGTGCCGTATTCGTCGCTCTGCTTGTTGTCGGTGTCGGAGGTGCTGTTGCGGTAGATGTGTTTCAGCCCCGCCTCGATCTTGTGGTGCTCCGACAGCGGGTTGGCGTAGTCTACCTGCACGGTGTTGCCCGTCATGCGGTTGTCCGCATCCTGCAACGCCCTGTAATTGTATCCGTCGTTGTATATCCGGTCTGTATGGCCTTTGTCCGGGTCGATCTCGACTTCATCCGATATGGTCAGCGTGTGCCCCTCCTTGCCGAAGGTGTGTTCGTAATTGAGCGAGACGCTGCCGCCCATGTAGTTCCATTTCTGGATGCTGCGGCTGCCGTATTCCAGCAGCGGGTTCATCTCGGGGTCGAGGATCGCGTTCATGCCCAGCGATTTGTAGCGGCTGCGGCCGAGCCACAGCCATCCGTTGAGCGTGATCAGGTTGAGCGTGTCGGGCTGGTAGCTCATGTCCAGTCCGACGTTGCCGTAACGCGAGCTGCCCTTGTTTTCGGAGTAACTGCGGTTGTAGCGGTTCTCCGAGTCGTAATTTTCCTGCCACGACTCCGATTCCGAGGGGGTACGGCCCCCGTCGTAGTAGCCTGCATAGCCCATGATGCTCGCCGCGAACTTCCCGGCCTGGATCGAGAGGCTGGCGTTGCCGTTGTAGGCCGGGTTCTCCAACACCGTGACGCTCGCGCCGACGCTGCCGTTGTATCCGTGGAACTGCTTCTTGCGTTGGGTGATGAGGTTGATGATGCCGCCCACGCCTTCGGCTTCGTACTTGGTCGAGGGGTTGGTGATGACCTCTATGCGGCTGATCTGCGAGGCGGGCATGCTCTGGATCACATCCTTGAAATTGTTGCTCATCGTTGCCGAATTGCGCCCGTTGAGCAATATCTTGTAATTGCTCTGTCCGTTGAGCAGGACGTTGCCGTCGCCGTCGAGCGAGAGTTGCGGAACCTTGCGGATGATTTCGTCGAGTGTGCTCGTCGAAGCCTGCGGGTCGTCCTCGACCGAGTAGGTGGTCTTCTCGGCGTCGGCCATTACGAGCGGTTTCTGGACTTCGATCACCACGTCGCCGACCTCGACACCCTGCGTGATGGCGATCTTGCCGAGCGCCTTGCCCGATGCGGGCACTTTCACGGCCTGTTTGTAGGGCGTGTAGCCTACCATCGTGATGCAGAGCTGGTAGTCGCCCGTTTCGGGGGCTTTGAGCGAGAAGCGGCCGTCCGAATCGGCGGCTACGGCGTTCACGACCGTGACCGAGTCGCGCTGGAGCGAGACGGTGGCATAGCCGACGGCTTTGCCGGAAGCCGAATCGGTGACCGTCCCGGTCAGGGTGTTGGGTTGTTGCGCGGCAGCCGGATGCAGACACAGCAGCATGGCTGCCGACAGCAGGAGAGCGAGGGCTTTTTGCATGTCAGGACGCTTTGAGATTGTTGAGAGTTCACAAATATGAGGTTTGTTTTCCGATTTTCCAAATTTGCGGACGGTGTTAGCCCCCCCCCGTGCTTATGTGCGCGTAATAGCTTGTATATCATATTATTATTTGATTCTGAAAAATCAAAAAATATTTTCTGCCGGCACAACTGCCATAAAGGACGAAATTCAGCGGTTTTTATTGTTGCTATTTAAAACATGTTTAAAATAGTTATATTTGTATTCTGAAAAGTCCCTGTGCATGCTCCGCAAATACGCTCTTACCGTGGTTTTCCTGTTCGTCGTGTGCGGAGCTGCGGCCCAGCTCCCCGACGACGAATACTATCCCTATGGCACGGGTTATGAGCAGCGTACGCCCATCGTGCTTACCGACTCCTCGCTTTTCTACCGGGCAATCCAGACCATGCCCGACCTCTACGGCAGCATTTCGGCCTTCAATCTGCCCTACATCGCGCTCGGCCGCCGCGGGCAGCATTACTCCTCGGAGGCGGCCTCCTTTTCCGGGTTGGGGATTTCGTCCCGCTATTTCGGTTCGCTGCGGCTGCTCGGGGCTCGGGAAGAGCGCCGTGCCGGGATCGCGGCATTGCCCGAGGCCATCGGCGGTGCCGGCGGCGTGCGTACCTTCCGGTTCCCCGGGGCGCTGGCCGAACCCTCCTGCCATGCCTCCGTCAGTTTCACCGACCGCAACTACCTGGCCGGGGCGAAACTCGCCTATGCGCGGCCTGCGGGACGGGGCTGGGATGTCGCTGCCGCCGTCGAGGCCCGCACGGGGCGCGACATGCACGTCGAAGGCGTCTTCACGAATGCCCTGACGGCGGGATTCCGTGCCTCCAGGCATTTGGGCGAGGGCCATACGCTGGGATTCCTCCTCATTGTCCCGCCGTCGGTACGGGGCACACGCCTTTCTTCGGTCGAAGAGGCTTTCCGCCTTACGGGCGACAACCTCTACAATCCGGCCTGGGGTTTCCAGGACGGCAAAGTCCGCAATTCGCGCGTGCGGCGCGAGTTCGTGCCGCTGGCCGCCGCTACGTACTGCGTGCGGCTGTCGCCCGCGACCTGGCTCGACATGGCTGCCGGGGCCGAATACGGGGTGCGGAAATACAGCGCCCTGGGGTGGTACGACGCCCGTACGCCCATGCCCGACAATTACCGTTACCTGCCCGGCTATACGGGCGACCGGGAAACCGAACTGGCATGGCGGTCGAACGACGCGCGCTATACGCAGGTTTGCTGGGACGAGCTGATCGCCCGCAACCGCATGGCGGGCGGACATGCCGTCTATACGCTCGAAGACCGCGCCGAACGTATCCGCAACCTCGGTTTCGACGCCCTATTTACGACCGCGCCGGACGAGCGGCTGACGCTCCGCTACGGCTTTTCCTACCGCCATGCCCGCACGCGCAGCTACAAACAGATGCGCGACCTGCTGGGGGCGGATCATATCACCGACATCGACCAGTACCTCGTGGACGACGACACCTACGGCAACCTCTTGCAAAACGACCTGCGCCATCCCGGCCGCACCGTCCGCGAGGGCGACCGTTTCGGCTACGACTATGCGCTCTCGACGCGCGAGGCCACCGTCCGCCTGTCGGCCGAGTACCGTTCCGACCGCCTTCGTGCCGACGTCGCCCTCGCGCTGGGCGATGCCGTCGTGCTGCGCCGCGGGTATTACGAGAAAGAGCTCTTCCCCGGGACACAGTCCCTCGGGCGCTCGCGGCGGATGGGGTTTACGCCCTATACGGTCAAGGCACTGGTGGGGTGGGCTTTCTCGCCCCGCAGCTACCTCGAAGCATCGGCCGCAGCCGGGGCTGCGGTGCCCGATGCCGCCGACCTGTTCTACCAGCCGTTGTATAACAACCGTACGGTCGACGACCCCGCTGCCGGGCGTTTCTACGCCGCCGAGCTCAATTTCACCCGTACCGGCGAACGGCTTTCGCTCCGCATTACAGCCTTCGCCGTCGCCACGCTCGACGGCATCCAGTCCCGCCGTTATTACGACGACATGGCGGGTGTTTACAGCGACATGGCCGTTACGGGCATCGGACGCATGGCCTGCGGCGTGGAGGCCGCTGCCGACCTCCGCCTGGCATACCGCTGGAGCCTTTCGCTCGCCGCTTCGGGCGGGCGGTACAAATATATCCGCAACCCGCGCGTCACGGTCATCTCCGACGTCGACAATTCGGCCGTCGACACCCGTGCCGAAAGCCACATGGGCGGATGTACGCTCGGTGCCGCACCCCAGCTTACGGCTTGCGCCGAACTCTCATATTTCGGCCCCCGGGGATGGGGTTTCCGCGCCTCGGCGGGATATGCGGGGCTGCGTTACGTCGAGCCTGTGCCCCTGCGCCGTACGGCACGCATCGCGCGGCAGGGCGGCATCACGCGGGAGATGTTCGATGCCTTCACGCACCAGGAGCGCCTCGGCGACGCCTTCACGTTCGACGCCTCGCTTTTCAAATCCTTCTATTTCGGCCATTCGCGGCTGACCGCTTCGCTCATGCTGCGCAACCTGCTGGGCGATGCCGATACGGTTTACAGCGGTTACGAGTCGCTGCGCGTCCGGCGTATCCGTTCGGGCGACGCCCTCTATTTCGCACCCCACGCCACGCGCTATACCTATGCTTATCCGCGTTCGTTCTATCTTACGATCTCTTATAAATTTTGACCCGGAAGTGAAAAATCGCCGGAATATTTTGCTGTTCCGGATAAAATCCGTAAATTAAAAGGCAAAAAACCTAAAAAACTTCAAGCCTTATGATTATCGGTATTCCCAAAGAGATCAAGAACAACGAGAATCGCGTTGCCCTTACCCCCGCAGGCGCCCAGGAGCTCGTCAAACGGGGCCACACGGTTTATGTGCAGGCTACGGCCGGTGTGAACAGCGGTTTTGCCGACGAGGCCTATACGGCGGTAGGGGCGGAGATCCTTCCCACGATCGGGGATGTCTATGCCCGTGCCGAAATGATCGTCAAGGTCAAGGAGCCCATCGCCCCCGAGTACAAGCTGATCCGCAAAGACCAGCTGGTCTTCACGTTTTTCCATTTCGCCAGCAGCGAACCCCTTACCCGCGCCATGATCGACAGCGGGGCGGTATGCTGCGCCTACGAGACCGTCGAACGTGCCGACCGCTCGCTGCCGCTGCTGATCCCGATGTCCGAGGTCGCAGGCCGTATGTCCACGCAGGAAGGGCGTTATTTCCTCGAAAAACCCCGCGGCGGCAAAGGCAAGCTGCTGGGCGGCGTACCGGGGGTGAAACCCGCCAAGGTCTTCGTCATCGGTGCCGGCGTGGTCGGCACGGCCGCGGCGCGTACGGCTGCCGGGACGGGGGCCGACGTGACGATCTGCGACATTTCGCTGCAACGCCTCACCTACCTGGCCGACGTGATGCCCAAGAACGTCAAGACCCTGATGTCTTCGGAATACAATATCCGCGAAGAGCTCAAACATGCCGACCTGGTGATCGGCTCGGTGCTGATCCCCGGCGCCAAGGCCCCGAAGCTCGTTACGCGCGACATGCTCCGGGAGATGGAGCCCGGCTCGGTGATGGTCGACGTGGCCATCGACCAGGGCGGCTGCTTCGAGACCTCGCGTCCCACGACGCACGAAGACCCCGTTTACTATGTCGACGGTATCCTCCATTATTGCGTGGCCAACATTCCCGGCGCCGTGCCCTATTCCTCGACGCTTGCGCTCACCAACGCCACGCTTCCCTACGTCGTCCAGCTCGCCGACAAGGGCTGGCGCCGTGCCTGCAAGGAAAACCGCGAACTGGAACTGGGGCTCAACATCGTGCAGGGCAAAGTGGTCTACCGGCCCGTCGCCGAGGCCTGGGGGCTTCCCTGCGAGCCGCTGGCGCTGTAACGCCGTCGCCGGCTTTCCTGCCCGCAGCGGGTTCTCTTGCGGAGATGCCGACTTGGCGTTTACGCCGAATAAAAAGCGGGTGGTCTGTATTCCACCCGCTTTTTTCGTATATTTGGACGATGATCCGGAAATTGCTGCTCATACTCCGCTTTTATTATTCGGCCATGTTCTTTTTTTGCATGGCCGTGAGCATCGGGTTGGCATGGGTGGTCTCGCGCCACGGCCCGACAATCGTCCCGTGGTGCCTGTTGGGCAAGGCGGCGGTCTATCCGCTTTATCTCTATGTCTGGATCGTCCAGCGTTACGGTGACGAGTTTTTCTACTACCGCAACCTCGGCGTGCGGCGCCGCGAACTGCTGGGCGTGAGTTGCGGCGTGGACTTTATCCTGTGTTATGTGTTATTGAAACTGACGGCCGCCTTCCTTTATGAACCCCTCTGAGAAACATATCCTCGAGATCGACTCCGTGGAGTTGTCGTTCGGCGACCGGCGCATCCTTTCGGGAGTGTACCTCGCCGTTGAAACGGGCGGCGTTACGGCGGTGCTCGGCCGCAACGGGTGCGGCAAGAGCTGCCTGATGAAGATACTGTGCGGTTCGCTGCGGGCGGATTTCCGGTCGATGCGCATCGACGGGGTGTGGCATGACCGTTTTCGGGCCGACGAGGTGCGCTACCTCGCGCAGCAGGGATTTATCCCGGGCTGGCTGACCGTCGACCGGGCACTGCGCGACTTCGGGTTGCCGTGGGATGACCTGCTGGCATGGTTCCCGTTGTTCGGCAAACTGCGCGGTACGAAGATCCGCGCCCTGTCGGGCGGCGAGCGGCGTATTCTGGAATCCTACCTGATCCTGCGCAGTCCGACGCAATTCGTCATGCTCGACGAACCTTTTTCGCAGGTCGCCCCGCTGCACGTGTCGACGCTCAAGGCGCTGATCCGGCAGGAAAAATCCTCGAAAGGCATTCTCGTGACCGACCATATGCACCGCCATGTGACGGATATCACCGACCGCCTCTACGTGCTGGCCGACGGCCAGACCCACCTCACCCGCGGCGAAGAGGATTTGGTGCGCTGCGGATACCTCGCACGCCTGTAAATGTTTTTTCCGGGACGGGACTTATCCCGTGATCCATTTTTTGAACTCCGCAGCCCGGTTTTTGCTCAGGAATACGGGCTCGGGCGTCTCGGTATCCATCGAAACCAGCAGGCGGCTGTTCGACCATACGACGATGCTCGTGATGTGCTCCCTGGCGACGACGTATTGTTTGTTGACCCGGCAGAATGCCCGGGGATCCATGTCGTCGCAGATGCTCTCCAGCGTCCTGTTGTAGGCATAGTTGCTGCCATCGGCGAGGTATACCCTCGACGTCTCCTTGGTCGAATAGAAAAAGGCGATTTTCTCCGTCGGGATCGGCAGCAGTTTGTCCTTGTAGGCCACCAGAATGTTCCTGCGGGAATTCGTCCGCTGGCAGGAAATCATTTCATACAATTTCTCGATATCCGGGAGTACCTGCGGCCGGTTGAGCCGCCGGTATTTTTCCAGTGCGCGTTTCACCTCGTCGATGGCGAGCGGTTTGAGCAGATAGTCCACGGCGTTGACCCTGAAGGCATGGATGGCGTACTCGTCGTAGGCGGTCGTGAAGATCACGGGCGCCTCGACGGCCGTCCGCCTGAATATCTCGAAAGCCGAACCGTCGGACAGATGGATGTCCATGAAAATCAGATCCGGGACGGGGTTCTTTTCCAGCCATGCGACGCTTTGCATGACACTCTCCGTCGTACCCGCTATCCGGATGTCCGGGGCCGATTCCGCGAGGATGCTTCTCAGGTCGTCGAGGGCCCCCATTTCGTCTTCTATGATCAGTACCCTCATCGCGTATGCTTTATGTTCATCTTGACCATCGGCAGGAACACCCGGAACATCCCGTCACCCCCCCCCTCGGTTTTCTCGATGCGTATTTCCTTACCCAGCAGCAGCCTGTACCTGTTGCTCAGGTTGGTCAACCCGATGCCGTTCGATTCGGGCGGCGTGAGCTTCGGATAGACCGGGTTGGCGATCACCAGTTCGTTGTTGTCGTTGAACGAGATCGTGATCCGCATGTGGTGCTCGCTGTCGATGACGTTGTGTTTGACGATATTTTCGAACAGCGGCAGCAGCGAAAGGCTGGGCATGCGCATGTTCAGCGCCTGCTGCGGGATGTCGACCTCGCAGGTGTAGCTTTCGGCGAAGCGTACGTCCATCAGTTGCTTGTACGAATTTATGAAATTCAGCTCCTCGCCCAGGGTCGTCAGCGACGACTCCTTGAAGCGGATGATGTACCGGAATATGCCCGACAGGTTGCCGATGTATTCGAGGCTTTCCTGTTTCTTGTCGCCGCGTACGAGCGACGAGAGGTTGCTCAGTGCGTTGAAAAAGAAGTGGGGGCTTATCTGGTTGGCAATGGCGTTGTACTGGCTGCTGAGGTTCTCTATCCGGAGCATCTCGATCTCTTTTTCATGCCGGCGTTCCTTGTTGATCATCAGTACGATGCTGCCGATCAGTAGGCATATCGTATACGTGATGATCAGATACCCGACTTCGTCGTATCCCAGTGTGAGCCACGGTTTTTCGGACTGCAGCGATATGACCAGCATGGCCGTGAGGATAACTCCCGCGATGACGAGCGTGCCCAGCAGGCAACGTACCGGGAATGGGAACCGCCTGTTCAGGAATATTTCCAGCAGCAGGATGGTCGCCAGCCACAGGACGCAGAACCAGACGACCGATACGGTCGCCCGTTTCGACCACCAGGTGACCGTTACCAGCGTATTCCAGTATTGGCTCAGTTGGATCAGGAAAGCCGTCATCGGGACGGCCCACCGTGAACGCACAGCCTGTTCGAGATAGCCCATGTGTTTTCGTATGTATGAAGAAGGGGTGACGTTGCAGGCAAAAATAGTAAAAAAATGTCACATTCTGTCATTCCCTTTTATCGCCTTGTTTTTCCCGATTATCGGCCTTGTTCGCCTTTTTGGCGTGGTATGAGAACTTTATGGACGATTCGTAGCGATATTTACAAAAACCGATTCGTTCGTTCATACAGCCTTTTCTGGCAATCTTTTTCGGGCTGTATGGACTTTGAATCAGTAGGTTAATGAACTTTTGCAGCAAATATTTTTAAACTTTTTCAGCTATGAAGAAACAACTACTTTTCTCAGCTTTTTTTGTCCTCGGGGCCGCTTTTGCAGGTTGCTCGGATGACGAAAAACCCGTGGATCCCGTTGCTTTGGCCGCACCCGTCCTGGCGGAAGACGCCGTAACGCAGGTATCGGTCGCCGTGACCTGGGATGCCGTGGAGAACGCCGCGTCCTACGCCTGTACGCTCGACGGTGGCGCCGAGACGACCGTAACACAGCCTTCGGTGCGCTTCGACGGACTGGAGCCCGGTCGCAGCTATACTGTCAAGGTAAAGGCTGTCGCGGGGCAGGAGCAGTACCTGGATTCGGAATTCGCCCAAATCACCCTGGCAACCCTGCCGGCCACGCAACTGGCGGCTCCTGTCCTCTCGGCGGGCGACGCCACGGAGAATTCCGCGACGGTCGTGTGGAAAGCCGTTCCCGATGCGGCATCCTATGTATATACGGTCGATGGCGGCGAGGAGCTGACCGTTACGGGGCTGTCGGCAGTCGTGACCGGGCTGGAATCCGGTATGCCGGCTACCGTGCGTGTGAAAGCCGTTTCCGGACAGGTGCAGTTCCTCGACTCCGAATTCGCCGAGCTGACGGTCGCCGCCGCCATGGAACAGAATCCCTTTATGCTTTCGGCTGTCGAGACCGGGATGAACAGCATTTCCGTATCCGTATCTCCCAAAAGCAAGACGCGAACCTACTATTGCGGTTATGCCCTGAAGTCCGACTTCGACAAATACGCTTCGACGGAGGAATTTATCGGGTCGGTGCGCCGCAAGCTCAGCGCTTCGGCCCTGATTGCGGGCGTCAGCTTCGAGGAGTATCTTGCCGCACAACTCGTACAGGGTGACCACCCCTTCGAATTTACCGGGCTGAAACCCGAAACCGACTATGTCGTCTACGCAGTAGGGTGGTACGCCCCGGGCGACCTGCTCACGACCGTCCTCGTATCGGCTCCTGCCACGACCCTTCCCGATGCGTCGGGCGAAGTGACGGTAACGTTCGAGAATGTCGCGTCCGACGGGTTTGATGTCGTCTGTACGCCCGATGCCGCCATCGAGAAATATTACGTCCATGTCACAAAGACCTCTTCGTTGGCTATGGAGGTATTGATGGCCGGGGGACTGGAGGCATTCAAGAAGGAGGTGATGCCCACCAAGGGCGAGTATACCGGGCCGCAGACCATCCGTAAGACCGGACTGGCCGCCGGAACCTCCTATTCGGTCTGCGTGCTGGGGATCAGCAAGAGCGGCTCCGATTTCTGGATCGAGAAGACACAGAAGACCGAAAAGGCCGAATAAAAATCACGTAAGAATTTCAAAACCGATAAATACGAACGACAATGAAAAAGATCAGCAGAATTTTAATGTGTGCTTCCCTGTTGCTGGGTTTTACCGCTTGCAGCGATTCCGATTCCGGTGACGACGGGGATAACGGGAATAACAACGGGACGCAGCTCGCCGCACCCGTCCTCGCCCAAAGTTCGGTCGAGGAGACCGCTTTCACAGTGACGTGGCAGGCCGTCGAGCATGCAAATGTATATGCCTATTCGCTCGATGGCGGCGCTGAAGCGACCACGTCCGAAACCTCCGCCCGTTTGAGCGGCCTGAATCCGGGAACGGAGTATACGGTCACCGTCAAGGCGCTCTCCACCGACTCGAAGTATACCGCATCCGATGCAGCCCAGATCAAGGTGACCACGCTCGCAGAGGATACTTCCGGAATGATCCAGTCGGCCGAGTTCGACGCACTCGTCGGTTCATGGGCCGGCAAGCAGACCGTAAAATACGCTACGGGCATCGACCCTGCGGGCGGTTTCTTCTACCAGACCGAGGAGTGGACGTTCGATGTCGATATCATGGCACAGGTCGGCTCGCGGAAATACCGCAAGGAGAACTATCTCATCTGCCTTGGCCTCGGGGACTTCGAGAAAGAGGGCAGTGCCCGAACCTACGAACAGCTGATCGAAGAGGGCTTTACCGTAGCCCGGGCTCTCGAAGGCTTCGGCCCCAAGTGGTTTCTCAAACTCCTGGAGGACGGATCGATCGTCGTCGAAGCTACTACCAAGTTCAATGTCCTGAGCTGGTTCACCACCGATGAGCTTGGCCCGGTCTACCTGCTCGGCGGTGCCGATGACAAGGCTTTCTCCGATTGCGAATGCGAACTTCCCGTCACGGTCGCCGGCGACGAACTGCGTGTGGGGTCGACCGTGATCGCCGAGAAAACCTGGACACCGTCGCTGTTCCAGTGGCATCCCAAGCAGGGCGCTTATGCGCGCTACTGCCTCGGTGTGTCCGACATCGTGCTGACCCGCAAGAAATAAGCCTTCATCCGGCTGCTTCAAGGCCCGTGTCCCCGACACGGGCTTTTTTGATGCCCGGGCATTTCCAAATAAATCCGGCATCGCCCCGGCTTGCATTATCTTTAACCTTGTTTTAGACAGGCGGCGCCTCGGCAAAATGCAAGTAAACTTGCTTTTGCCCTCGGCTTGCACTATCTTTGCAACCTAAATAATCAAGGTATGGCAGGTTCGAACTTTGTAGATTACGTGAAGATATTTGCCCGTTCGGGACACGGAGGGGCCGGCTCGGCGCATTTCCGCCGTGAAAAATTCGTGGCTTTCGGCGGCCCCGACGGCGGTGACGGCGGCAAGGGCGGCAGCATCGTCCTGCAGGGCGACAGCCAGTACTGGACGCTTATCCACCTCAAATACCAGCGCCACCAGTTCGCCGAGGACGGGCAGTGCGGCTCGGGAGCCCGCTCGTCGGGCCGGGACGCCCGGGACATCGTCATCCCCGTGCCGCTGGGCACGGTCGCCCGGCGTGTGGTTGAACAGGAGGACGGCACCACGCTCACCGAAGATGTCGGCGAGGTGACGGCCGACGGCGAACAGCTCGTACTGCTCAAAGGCGGCCGGGGCGGCCTCGGCAACTGGCATTTCAAGAGCGCCACGAACCAGACGCCGCGCTATGCGCAGCCGGGCGAGGAGGGCGACGAAGGCACCTTCATCCTCGAACTGAAGGTCTTGGCCGACGTCGGGCTGGTCGGGTTCCCCAATGCGGGCAAGAGCACCTTGCTCTCGGTGGTCTCGGCTGCCAAACCCAAGATCGCCAACTATGCTTTCACCACGCTCGAACCCAACCTCGGCATTGTCGAGGTACGTGACCACAAGTCGTTCGTCATGGCCGACATTCCGGGTATCATCGAGGGGGCGCACGAGGGCCGCGGCCTGGGCACACGCTTCCTGCGCCATATCGAGCGCAACTCGGTGCTGCTGTTTATGATCCCGGCCGACAGCGACGACCTCAAACGCGATTATGCGGTTTTGCTGGGCGAGCTTACGCAGTACAACCCCGAATTGCTCGACAAGCAGCGGCTGCTGGCCATCACCAAATGCGACATGCTGGACGACGGACTGATCGAAGAGATGAAATCCCACCTGCCCGAAGGCGTCCCGTCGGTGTTTATCTCGTCGGTTTCGGGGCTGAATATCCCCCGCTTGAAGGACATGCTGTGGGACGTGCTGCAACAGTAGCGAAATCCACCTCGCGGTTGGCGATGCGGAGCGTGTATTTCCCGTTGAAATAGTCGATTATCCCATATACGGAGCCTGTGCCCTGCGGTACGGGCTCCGTGGCATAGGTGCACGTACCTGCCGTGCGGACGATGAATTCCCGTCCCGTGTGATCCGCGATCCACCGTTCGGTCGTCGCGGGGCGTCCGGTCTCGGGATCGGGGTCGCACCAGTTGCCCTGCTGCACGAACCGTACCCCTTCGAAATGCACGTAGGTGTCGGTATGTCGCATGTCTACCTCCCCGAACGTGAGCGTCCGAGGCCGTAGGGGGCTGGTTTCCGCCTGCTTCCGCCGCAGGTACAGCACCGCCTCCGCCTGGGGTATCCTCCCCGGCCCGGCATATTCGTCCGTGGGGCGCGTGCCGAGCATTACCTTGCCGCCGTAGTCGCACAGGAACAGCCCGTTGCAATGGATCGTGACCGCCGTGCCGACCGGGTAGTCGACGTAGAGTTCCGTGGCGTCCACGGCTATCGAAATCCCGCCGCTCGTGTCTTCGACGACCAGCGTTTTGTAGAATTCTCCGTAGAGGTCGTTGCCCGTCACCACGCCTTCGACCGTGATGTCCTCCGTGACGGCGGCCTGTGCTCCCGTGCAACGCGATTTGAGCGCAGCGATCGTGACCATCCCCTGCGGCGTGTCGTCGTCGAATTCCAGCCCCGACGCCTTGTCGCACCCGGCGAGGGCCGTCAGCGCCAGCACGACGGACACGGCCGTGCGGAGTGCCGTGCGGGATATCGCCGGGAGCCGGTTAACGGGTACAATCGTTTTCATCGCGCAGTTTGAGAATGTAACGCCCTTCCCCGGTGGCGTCGTATTGCAGGATTCCCGTGAGCGTACAGCGGCCGACGGGTACCTCGTCGTCCGCAAACCGGGCGTAGCTGCGTACATAGGTGTAGACCGCCGCGCCTACGTCGTCCGTGAAACGTTTGTATCCGGCCCATGTCCCGGGCGTAAGGTCTTCCGGGGTGTAGCTTAGCGCCCCGATCCGCACCAGCGTGCCGCATCGCTCCGGCGTCAGTTCGCCGGGCGACAGCAGGGTAGGGGCTATGGGTTTCAGGGCTTCCCCGTTGCGGGTCACCGCCGCATCCAGCGCCGCTTTCGACCCTATGTAATCGGTTGCGAACCCGCTTCCTGCGGCGGGCATCCGCCCGGCCTGCAATACCCCGTGGCTTTCGCCCAGCGCCAGGCCCCTGAGCCTGAGCGTGACCTGGCAGCCCTCCGGGAAATCGTTGTGCAGGTGGTCTATGCCCGCCATGACCTCTATCCCCGCTCCGTCCTCTTCGATGCAGAACGTGCGGTAGAAATTCTCGTCGTAATCGCTGGTGGTTACGCGCCCCGACACCACGATGTCCCCCGTGACGGGGAAGGTCGTCCCGGCGAATTTCTCACGCAGCTGCCGGATGGTCGCCGTGACGGGCTCGGGCGTGGCGTCGTCGCCGCGTTCTCCGAACCGGGAGTCGTAACACCCCGCCGCGAGCAGGGCCACGCAGAGCAGCGCCAACCGTCGCATGGGGTTATTGTTCGATGCGTGAATCCTTCAGGCCGAGGAAATAGAGGATGCCGTCCAGGCCGATGGTCGAAATGGACTGGCGGGCCGTGGCCTTCACCTTGGGTTTGGCATGGAATGCGATGCCCAGGCCCGCGAGGTTGAGCATCGGCAGGTCGTTGGCGCCGTCGCCGACTGCCACCGACTGGGCGATGTTGATCTCCTCGAACTGGCACAGCAGGCGCAGCAGTTCGGCCTTGCGGCGCCCGTCGACCACCTCGCCGACATAGCGCCCCGTGAGCTTGCCCTGCTCGATCTCCAGCTCGTTGGCATATACGTAGTCGAATCCGTATTTCTGGCGCAGGTAGTTGCCGAAATAGGTGAACCCGCCCGAGAGGATCGCCGTTTTATAGCCCACACGCTTGAGGATCGTCATCATGCGCTCCAGCCCTTCGGTGATGGGCAGGTTACGGGCTATTTCCTCCATGACCGAGACGTCGAGCCCCTTGAGCAGGGCCACGCGCTCGGTGAAGCTTTCGCGGAAGTCGATCTCGCCCCGCATGGCGCGCGCCGTGATCTCGCGCACCGCATCGCCCACGCCGGCACGCTCGGCCAGTTCGTCGATCACCTCGGTCTCGATCAGCGTCGAATCCATGTCGAAGCAGATCAGGCGGCGGCTGCGGCGGTAGATGTCGTCTTTCTGGAACGAAACGTCGAGCCCGATCTCCGACAGATTCATGAACCCCTCCTGCATCGTGCTGCGCTCCTCGTCGGTGAGCGACCCGCGCACCGAAAGTTCGATGCACGATTTGGCCGCACGGTCGTCCTCGCTGAGCGGGATGCGGCCCGTCAGGCGCTTTATGGCGTCGATATTCAGCCCGTGCTGTGCCACCACGCGTGTCACTTCGGCGATATGGCGTGCCGTGACCGTACGTCCCAGGAGGGTGATGATGTAGCGGTTCTTGCCCTGCCGGCCGACCCAGTTGTCGTAGTTCTGTTCCGAAATGGGAGTGAAACGGATCATCACTCCCAGCTCCGATGCCTTGAACAACAGCTCCTTCATGATGTTGCCCGATTTGTCCGACGTAGTCCGGAACAGGATGCCCAGCGTCAGCGACTGGTGGATGTTGGCCTGGCCGATGTCGAGGATGAAGGCGTCGTAGCGTGCGAGTATTTCGGTGAGCGAAGAGGTCATGCCCGGCTTGTCTTCGCCGGATATATTTATCTGGATGATTTCGACGTTGTTTTGCATCTTGTAGCGTTTTTCCTTTTTTCTTTTCCGTAAATTCGTAGACAAAGTTAGTAAACTTCTCTTTTTTTTGGTTATTTTTGCAGACAAACTTTATTTCTGGTATATGTGGCCTCTTTTTTTAGGAACCGATACGCCCGCGCCGCTGATGCTGCCCGACAGTGTGCAGAAAGCCAATTTTGCGGAAACCGTCCATAAAATTGCGAACCTCGATTTCGAGACCGTATTGCAAAACCTCCTGTCCGAGTCGGTCTGGATACTGCTGAAAATAGCCCTCGCGCTGGCGATCTATTTCATCGGCCGTTGGATACTGCGCCGCATCGTCAGGCTGCTCGACCTGGCGCTGGAGCACCGCCGTGTCGATATTTCGCTGCGGTCGTTCATGCGCAACACCGTGCGCGTGATCTTCACGCTGCTGCTGGTGCTGATCGTCGTCTCGACGCTGGGCGTCAACGTCACATCGCTCATCGCCGTCTTCTCCGCCGCCACGCTGGCCATCGGTATGGCCCTGAGCGGTACGGCGCAGAACTTCGCGGGCGGCGTGATGATCCTGTTGATGAAGCCCTACCGTGTCGGCGACTACATCTCGGCACAGGGACAGTCGGGCACCGTGCGCGAGATCAAACTCTTCTCGACGGTCATCACTACGGCCGACAACCAGACAATTTACATTCCGAACAACTCGATTGCCACGGCCATCATCGATAATTTTTCTACGTCCGATACCCGCCGTGTGGACTGGACGATCGGTATTTCCTATGGCGACGACGTGGATGCGGCGCGTGCGGCGATCCTCGCCATCCTTGCCGCCGACAGCCGCGTGCTGGGCGATCCTGCGCCCGTGGTGTGGGTCGCAGCCCTCGCCGACAGCTCGGTCAACCTTTCGGCACGCGCCTGGGTGAAGAACGCCGATTACTGGAACGTGTTCTTCGAAAACAACGAGAAATTCTACAAACAGCTGCCTGAAAAGGGGATCAACTTCCCCTTCCCGCAGATGGATGTGCATGTGAAAAACAATTAATCTGCCTATAAAATGAAAAAATTGCTTATCATGGCCGTGGCGGCATGCTGCCTGGCGGCTTGCAACAAGGAACTCGGCCCCGAGTATAAGGTTGCGCCCGTGATTTCGGGAGTCACTTTCAGTCCGCAGGAAGTCCATGCCGGTGAAAATGTCCATGTTTCGGCAACGGTTACGAGCGAATACGGGTTTACCGGCATCAGTATTCTATACAGCCTCAACGAGGATCCGGAAACGACTGAAGAGCCTAAAGACCAGGTGTGGTTCGGTTCCGAGAAAGACAAGTCGAAAAACTACAAGGCGACGATCGAGGGGCAGAAGGCCGGCACGAAAGTGACCTTCCAGATACTTGCCGTCTCTGCGTACAGCGTGTATACGTTCTCCGAGGTGTACGAATATACCGTGCAGGAGGAGTCCGAACCGGAGCCGATGCCCAACCCCGAAGCGAATTAATTTACCACACTATAATTTAATATGGAATTGAAAGAAATTCTGGCCATTTCGGGCCAGCCCGGACTTTATAAGTATGTAGCGCAGTCCACGCACGGTGTGATCGTCGAATCGTTGCTCGACGGCAGGCGGATGAACGCTTCGGCGACGTCGAAAGTAAGTTCGCTGACCGAGATCTCGATGTTCACCGAGGGAGACGACATTCCTCTGGCCGATGTGTTCACCAAGATCTATGCCCATACGGGCGGCCGCGAGGCCGTCAGCCCCAAGGAGGCCCCCGAAAAGCTGAAAGCCTGTTTCGCCGAGGTGCTTCCCGACTATGACCGTGACCGGGTACATGTTTCCGACATCAAGAAGTGCTTTGCGTGGTACAACATCCTCGTCAAAGCCGGGTTTACCGAATTCAAGCTCCCGGCCGAAACCGAATAACCCCTGAGCCCCGCCCGAGCGGGGCTTTTTTGTTGTGCTGTTTCCCGATTAAATGCATGCTTTTTTTGTAGTTATCCCCGTGTTTGTGTTATCTTTGTTCAACGGATAAAAATATCGCTATGGCTAAAATGACAAAAGTGCTGGCACTGGTTGCCCACGACAATATGAAACGCGACCTGGCCGAATGGGTCGACTGGAACAGCAGGAACCTGAGCCGCCATCATCTCGTTTGTACGGGTACGACCGGCAAGATGGTCGAAAAGACACTGCGGGATCACCGCGAGGAAGACGAATCCGCGGATGGGATCCGGGAATTGCCCGACCTGAAAATCACGCTGCTCAAATCCGGCCCGCTGGGCGGTGACCAGCAGTTGGGGTCGCTGATCGCCGACGGCAAGATCAACGCCCTGATCTTCTTCTGGGATCCCATGTCGGCGCAGCCGCACGACGTCGACGTCAAGGCGTTGTTGCGCCTGGCGACGCTCTACAATGTCCCGACGGCGATCAACCGTTCGTCGGCCGATTTCTTGATCTCGTCGCCGCTCTTCGAGGACGAGGAGTACGAGCCCGTCGTGAAGGATTACAAAGCCTATGTCGAGCGTGTGCTGAAGTAGCCGTTGTATCTGAGCGTATAAACGCCTGATTCCACAGGGGATCAGGCGTATTTTTTGCTGTTTCGCGCAGAGCGGGCAAAACCCCGTTCCATCTCCGTCTCGGCCACCGACCGGAATCAGGCCTTCGTGTGACCCCGTGAAATTACAGGTCGTGCGACAGCGGTTCGGGCACTGTGCCGCTCACGTCGAAATCGCCCCAGCGCTCGGCGATCGAGTCGAGCGTGGCGAACAGCTCGGGGATGTCGAGCAGCGTGACCAGCTTCAGGCGTGTGGGCTTGAAATCGGGCAACCCCTTGAAATAGTTGGACAGGTGGCGGCGCATTTCGAGGATGCCCACGTATTCGCCTTTGATTTCCAACGATTTTCGCAGGTGCTCCTTGGCGATCTCCACCCGCTCGCAGACCGATGGCTGGGGCAGCACTTCGCCCGTGGCAAGGTAGTGTTTCACCTCGCGGAATATCCACGGGCGCCCGTAGGTCGCGCGACCGATCATCACGCCGTCCACGCCGTAGCGGTCGAACATTTCGGCCGCTTTCGGCCCCGAATCCACATCGCCGTTGCCGATGATCGGGATATGTATCCGCGGATTGTTCTTCACCTTGCCGATCAGCGTCCAGTCGGCTTCGCCGCGGTACATCTGGGCCCGTGTGCGGCCGTGTATCGTGAGCGCCGCGATGCCGACATCCTGCAGGCGCAGGGCTATCTCCTCGATGTTCTTCGACTCGTCGTCCCAGCCCAGGCGGGTTTTCACGGTCACGGGTTTTCCGACCGCCTCCACGATCCTCCGCGTCATTTCGACCATCAGCGGCACGTCGCGCATCATGCCCGACCCGGCGCCCCGCCCCGCGATCTTCTTCACGGGGCAGCCGAAGTTGATGTCGATGATGTCCGGGCCGGCCGCTTCGGCCATGCGTGCCGCCTCGACCATCGGTTCGACCAGATGGCCGTAGAGCTGGATGCCTACCGGACGCTCCGCGTCGTCGATTTCGAGTTTTTTGAGCGACTTGGCCGCGTCGCGTATCAGCCCGTCGGAGGAGATGAATTCCGTGTAGACCACGTCGGCGCCGAAACGCTTGCACATGTAGCGGAACGACGGGTCGGTCACGTCCTCCATCGGCGCCAGCAGCAGGGGTTTTTCCCCGAGTTCTATGTCGGCAATTTTCATGATTCGCTCACTTGGTCGTGTGTTACGAGTATTTTGTCGATGCGGACGCCGTCCATGTCGACGATCTCGAGGTCGAAACTGTTCCAGCGGAGCTTCTCCCCCGTGGCGGGAATGTGTTTCAGCTGGTCGAGAACCAGTCCGCTGATCGTATTGTAGGCATTGCGGGGAACGGCGTTCTCCGCGCCGAAGAAGGCCAGGAAATCGTAAAACGGACACTGCCCGTCGATGAGCACGCTGCCGTCCTCGCGCCGTACGATGTCGGGTTCCTCGTAGCTGTCGGGGATCTCGCCGACCAGCGCCTCGAAGATGTCCTTCAGGGTGACGATGCCGCGCGTTACGCCGAATTCGTCGCACACGATGCCGTAGCCGAGCTGTTCGCTGCGCAATTGCTCCAGCGCGCTGTATACCTCGGCCCCCTCGTGGAAGAACTTGGCGGGCGAAAGGTGGTTGCGGATGTCGAATCCGGGGTCGTCGATATGTCGGAACAGGTCTTTCAGGTAGACGACGCCTGCGAGCTTGTCGAGGCTCCCTTCGCCGACGGGATAGCGGTTGTGGGGCTCCCGGTTGACCTGTTCGCGGATCTGTTCCGGCGTCATCGCGGTGTCGATCCATACCAGTTCGCTGCGGAAGGTCATGATCGACTCGACCGTCCTGTCGCCCAGCGAAAATACGCGGCCCATGATCTTCTGCTCGACCTCCTGCACTTCGCCGTCCTCCGCGCCTTCCTGGATGATGGAGCGTATCTCCTCCTCGGTGACCTTCGAATCCGATTTGCGGAGCCCCAGCAGGCGGGTCACGCCTGCGGTGCTGCGCGACAGGAGCCATACGAACGGCGAGGCCAGCAGCGAGAGCAGGCGCATGGGCCGTGCTGCCAGCTTGGCGATCTTTTCCGCCGAGTTCATGCCGATGCGTTTGGGCACGAGCTCCCCGAATATGAGGGTCAGGTAGGTTACGACGATGACGATCGTGATCTGCGCCACGACCGTGGCCGTGCGCAGGGAAATGCCGAGTGCGGCGAGCTCCCGGCCGAATTTCGTGGCCAGCGCATCGCCCGAGTAGATACCCGTGAGGATGCCTATCAGCGTGATGCCGATCTGGATGGTCGAAAGGAATTTGTCCGGGTCTTCGATAAGCTTCTGCGCCTGCCGCGCCCCGGCGTCGCCCTGCCGTGCCTGCATCTCCAGATTGGAGCGGCGCGCCGAGATCATGGCGATCTCCGACATGGCGAAGAAGCCGTTCAGGATGATTAATAATAGAATGATGAGGAACTCCATTGGGGTGTCCGGTTTGTTTGTCTGCAAAGATAATGCATGGCGTGTGTAATGCCAAATTTATTTGTGCGCCCGCCGGTGCCGGGGCAGGGTATTGCACCCTGTCCGAATAATATGGGGCCGGGGATTGAATATTCCCTGAAAAAATACTAAATTTGCGGACAAATTCTTTCACGATATGAATATTGAGAACTTTATTTCGGATGCCGTCCGCCGCTCGGTGGAGGCGCTTTACGGTACGCTCGACGGCGAACAGTTGCAGATTCAGAAGACCCGCAAGGAATTCGAGGGCGATTATACGCTCGTGACCTTCCCGCTGCTGCGACGAAGCCGCAAGTCGCCCGAAGCCACTGCGACCGAGATCGGCGGGTATATGACGGCCAACGTCCCCGAAATCAAGTCTTTCAATGTCATCAAGGGTTTCCTGAACCTCGTGCTCGACGGCGCTTTCTGGGCGGCGCGTTTTGACGAGGTCGCTGCCGATGCCGATTTCGGGCAGGCCCCGGCCACCGGGCGCACGGTCATGATCGAATATTCGTCGCCCAATACCAACAAACCCCTGCACCTGGGGCATATCCGCAACAACCTGCTGGGCTACTCCGTGGCGCAGATACTCAAGGCCAACGGCCATAACGTCATCAAGGCCAACCTGGTGAACGACCGCGGCATCCATATCTGCAAGTCGATGCTGGCGTGGAAACTCTACGGCAACGGCGAAACGCCCGCCACGTCGGGCATGAAGGGCGACCACCTCGTAGGCAAATACTACGTCGAATTCGACAAGCACTACAAAGCGCAAATCAAGGAGCTCATGGCACAGGGGCAGAGCGAGGAGGAGGCGAAAAAGAACGCCCCCGTGATGCTCGAGGCGCAGGAGATGCTGCGCAAGTGGGAGGCCCGCGATCCCGAGGTCTACTCGCTCTGGGAAACCATGAACGGCTGGGTGTACGAGGGCTTCGACGTGACCTACAAGGCGCTGGGCGTCGATTTCGACAAGGTTTACTACGAATCGCAGACTTACCTGCTGGGCAAGAGCCTCGTCGAGGAGGGGCTCCGCAAGGGTGTTTTCTACCGCCGTCCCGACAATTCGGTCTGGATCGACCTCACGGCCGACGGGCTGGACGAGAAACTGCTGCTGCGCGGCGACGGGACTTCGGTCTACATGACGCAGGATCTGGGTACGGCCTACCGCCGCTTCGAGGATAACAAACTCGACGACATGATCTATGTCGTGGGCAACGAACAGAACTACCACTTCCAGGTGCTCAAGCTGGTGCTCAAGAAACTGGGGTATGCCGACTGGAGCGACCATATCACGCACCTCTCCTACGGCATGGTGGAACTGCCCGAGGGCAAGATGAAGTCGCGCGAGGGCACGGTGGTCGACGCCGACGACCTGATCGCCGGCATGGTCGCTACCGCACGCGAGATGTCGGCCGAGCTGGGCAAGCTGGACGGCTGCTCCGAAGAAGAAGCCAATGCCGTGTCGACGATGGTCGGGCTGGGGGCGCTCAAGTATTTTATCCTCAAGGTCGACCCCAGGAAGACCATGCTTTTCGACCCGCGCGAATCCATCGACTTCAACGGCAATACGGGGCCGTTCATCCAATATACCCATGCGCGTATCTGCTCGATCCTACGCAAGGCTACCGAAGCCGGGATCGACTTTTCCTCCGCCGTGCAGGCCGATTACCTGCCCGAGGAGATCGACCTGGTGAAGACCCTCACGGAATATCCGTCGGTCGTGGCCGCCGCGGGCGAAAATTTCGCCCCCTCGGTCATCGGCGCCTATGTCTACGAGCTGGCCAAGCAGTTCAACGGATACTACCATGACCATTCGATCCTCCGCGAAGAGGATGCTGCGACCCGCACGATGCGTCTCCGGCTGGCCGGGCAGGTGGCGCGTGTCATCCGCCGCGGCATGAACCTGCTCGGCATCGACGTCCCGGAGCGGATGTAACCCGTTGCCGGGCTGCGAAAGCTGAGATATGATTTCGAAAAGGGCAGCTCCCCGCGGGAGCTGCCCTTTCAGCATCGTCTGCCGTCCGGGTTTCCCGGCCGCCGCAGGCGTTTCGTGATGACCATGCCCGTCATTGGGCCACGATCCGGTATTTGTAGGTGTTGGTTTTTCCGGGGACGGTCGTGGACTGCTCGACAATCGGTTCAGCCAGTTGTTCGAATTTGTAACCTGCTGCCGGGGTGATCGTCGTGCCGCCGTTGATCTTGTCGAGCCCCATGTCGCCGAAATAGCCGCCTTTCAGCTCGACCGTGCTCGGGTCGGAAGCCGCTGCCGCACCGTCGTCGCCCAGGCGTACGCAGTAGTCGTGCCCTTCGCTGTAAAATTTACCGCCGTTCACGACCGCATGTCCGTCGGCCAGTACGGCCAGCCCGTGGAAATTGTTGCCCGTGCCTGACAGGTCGTAGGTCGAGAAAATACCGTCGTTGATCGTCACCTTGCCGCCCGAGTCGACCGTCACGGCTCCTTGTACGCCCGATACCTCGGCGTAGTTGATGACGGTTTCCGTCCCTTCGCCCAACGTGCGGATGCAATATGCCCACTGGCCGTTTCCGTTGTGTGCCGTCGAGGAGAACTTCCCGTTATTGACAATCAGCGAGCCGCCGCCCTGGTTGGCAACGGCGTAAAAAGCCGCGTTGACGGTGCAGTCCTCGAGTACGACCTTGCCGCCGTTGTTCAGGATGCCCGACCCCTGCTGGTTATTGGTCGTTTCGAGCGTCGCGCCCCCGTCGATGGTCAGGTTGGCCCCTGCGTAATTCCGGATCAGGCCGTATTGGCCGGTGATGGTGCCGGGGCCCGAAACCGTGAGATCCGAGTAGTTGTTCAGCTTGTTGGACGAGACCGTTATCTTCGTCCCTTGGCCGAGCGTAAGCACGGTAGGGTAGTTGACCTGCACTGCTTGCGCGGCCGTCAGGTCGAGGTCGGCGGTCACGGCGATCTCGCCGCCGCGCGATGCCAGCGTTGCGGCCAGTTCCTCCGGTGTTGCGACCTCCACCTTGCGGCTCAGCGCCTCGCCGTTCAGGGTTAGCGTACTGATGCACAATTCGCCGACATAGGGCTGTATGTCCCACGTCGACTCGTACATCGACCCGAGCCCGTCGAGGTCTTCGCGCGAATTCGTCCCGCCGACCAGCTCCCCGGAGCAGGTGATGTCGATCGTTCCCTGGTTCACGTCGCCCGCGAAATACGAAGAGGCATAAACATACCCTCCGGTAGCCGGATAGCTCGTCTCCCCGTACAGTATCTGGTTCTTATGCCGGATGGTGACGTTCTTCACCGAGCACTCCTCGATACGGGCGTTTTGCTGCATCGTCCCCGCGAAACCGCCCAGTGCGTAGCCGCCCGTCAGCGTCACGCCGTCGGCCGTGATGTTCTTGTAGAGTGAAACCTCCGCCGATCCCAGTTCCATCAGGCCTATCACGCCGCCAATGCGGTAGGAGGTGGAGGCACTTTCTTTGCTCCCGTTTGCCGTCAGACTGATGTTCGTGAGTGCCACGTCCGAAACCGTCGTTCCGGGAAGGGCATACCCGATCAGTCCGCCGATCCATTTCCGCTGGCCTGCCTTCTCCGACGGCAGGTCGCTCTCGTAGGTGAGGTTGGCGACCTTCAGGTTTTTGATCACGGCGCCCGATTTCGTAGCCCCGAAAATTCCCACGCAGGTGTGGTACGACGGATTGACCGTGATGTTGCTGATCGTATGGCCTCCGCCGTCGAATTCGCCTGCGAACTCCTGTGCCTTGGCGCCTTCGGTGTAATTGGTGCCGAATCCGATCGGGGTGTAGATTTTGCCCGTCATGTCGATATCCTGCGTCATTTTATATTTCTTCGCAGCGTCGGTGGCATTCTCCGAAACCCACAGCATGTCCTCGTAGGAGTCGATTTCGTAATACCCCTCTGCATCCTGGGACGGGGCGTCCACCGGGAGCTTGTTGCTGTCCGACATCGTGCATCTGAACGTCCTGCGGATGTCGCGCTGCAAAGATACCGTGGTATTGTCGTTGAAGGTTTTGCGCTCCACGAACTTGTAGCCGTCGGTCGTCCATGCCGTAATCACGCAGTAGCTGACCACCAGCGGATGTACTACGGCGTAAATATAGGTGTCTCCTCCGGCCGCGATGGTCGCCGGGGCGGCGAGCGTCACCGATACCTTGTTGTCCGTTCTGCCCGCTACGGCCGTGGTCTTGTAGTCCGTATTCCCGAATTGGGGGTTCGCCGTCAGGTCTGCCGTATAGAGCCCCGTCAGGGGCTGGTTCCGGGCTGCCTCGAAATCGACCCGGCCGATCGTTACGTCGTTGTCCGTATCGTTTACCAGTCGGATGCGGAGCAGCGCGAATATCCCTGAGAAACTCAGTTTTACCGTGGGAGTATTGTCCGTATCGTTGACCACCGTGGTGGGCACGGCCGCCAGTGCATAGTATTTTGCCAGGTTCGAAAAGTCGTCGCCGGCAACCTGCTGCTGTTCGGCCGGGACTTCGAGGTTGCGCGTACCCGCCCAGTTGCTCGACACGGCCGCGCGCGAATCGGCCGTGCCGTCCGTCGTCCCCGATACCTGGGCTTCGTTTTCTTCGTACGGGTAGTAGGCGTAAACATTCAGCCCTTCCTGGATGGCAAATGTCGAGGAAGACACCTGCTTGAAATCCACCCAGCCTTTTGTCTGCGAGTTCACGGCTTCGAAACAGAGGTTCTGATCTGTCCAGTCGTTGGCCGGATAGTTCAGGTACAGGCCGATCCGGTCGGCATCCTCGGCGCTGAACGAGAACCTCAGCCCGTCCTCCGTCATATCGGCCCTGGTCTGCCCGTCGTCCCCGACGGTGGCGCGTACGATGAAGTCCGCATCGGTTTTCTTCGTCCCCGCCTCTTCCGTCGTGTCCGTCGTACAGCCGCACAGGGCTGCTCCGAGCAATAAATACGATAACTGTTTAATTTTCATCGTTTTATTTTTTTTAGTCATACACATAAGTTTCCCGAACGGACACATCAGTATTCATTCGTGTCGTCATCCGGTTTTTCCACCTGGCTCGCGGCGAAACCTTGTTCGACGAGCACGAGCACCTCCTCCACGGAGGGCATCTCATAGTTTTTTCTTTTCATTTTGTAGGATTGTATTATAAATTAAAGGGAAGTGACAGGTAAACGCAAGAAAGGGATGCTCTTTTGAGAACATCCCTAAATATGGGTGTAATACGTTGGTTGTTAGTTTACTATGAGCCCAGTCCCGTGGGGGGGGGTAAAATGACCGGCCTTACGGAGCGAATGTTCCGCAGAAGTATGTCTCTGATATGTCCGGCAATCTCCCATTATTTAACAAAAGTAGCAATTTTGGCGTAGAGGGATATGATTCAGGCCTTAAATGTGTGCTTAAAAGACGTAAATGTTTGCGTAGAGGCAATTCCCCCCCCCGTGCGAATGCGATCCATACCTTTATATATAAAAAGGGGAGGATATACGCCCTCCCCTCATGTACCGCCAGCGGGGATTATTTCCCGGCAGGCAATTCCGGGTCATTTCCCGATGTTGATGAACGGTAATGCGCCGCCGCCGCTGTATGTCGGGAGTTTGCCGTCCCATTTGTCGATGGCATCCTGCTGCACGAGCAGCGGGCTCAGCGATTGTGCCACGACGCGGTTGTAATAGGCTTCGCCGTCGCCTTTGATGCGCAGTGCCTGTGCCTCGCCCTGTGCCTTGGCGATTTCGATTTTGGCGTTCGCCTCGGCCTCCTTGACCTTGTTTTCCGCCTTCAGCGCATTCTGTACGGCCTCGTTCTTGGCGTTGATGGCTTCCGCGAGCGATTGCGGAGGGGTGATCTGCGACGTGAATTCCTCCACCAGGAATCCTTCCGACGAGAGGCTCACCTCCAGGCGTTTGCGCACCTCCGATTCGAATTCCCCGCGGTGCGACATCAGGTAGTCCGACGTATACTGGTTGGCACACGTACGGTATGCCTCGTAGATGCAGGTGCGGATGTAACCGTCTTCGATCTCCCCGAGGGTCTTGCGGTATTTGGTGAATACGGCCGTGGCCTTGTCTGGGTCGAGCCGGTAGGCGATCGTCGGATCCATCGTGAATTCCGAGGCGTCCTTGGCGTTGACGCGGAACGGTTCGTAGGTTTTGCGCTGGACGTAGATCGGGTATTCGAAGATCTTTTGCGTGATGGGGTTGTACCACACCCAGCCTTTGCACGTGCCGAGCACGCCTCCGTACTGGCTGGCGTCCGACGACCATTTCTTGAAGCGGATGCCGACCGACCCGCTGTCGATCGTCGTGCAGCTTATGAATGCGATTAACAACAGCACTGCGGGGATGAGTGCGAGCAGCAGATAGCGGGATTTTATCTGCTTGATTTTGGGATTGTCGAGGAGATCCATTTGCATGTCGGGATAGATTTATGGTAAATAAGGTTTTACAAATATAACGAAAAATCCTTATCCGGCTCCGTATCCGGGCATTTAACGTGGTACGAATCTTGCGAATAGCGTGGCAAGAATTAACCAACACCATTATTGCGTGAAAACAATCTTTACAACATTCGCTCTATTCCTTGCGTTGTGTGCCGCTGCCGGAGCGACGGCCCGGGCCGGGAGCGCGGTGCCGGCGCCTGCGGCCGACACCGTGATGCTGTCGGAGGCCACCGACGGCGATTACATCGTCCGCAGGTTCCTTGTGAAGCGTCAGGGCGACACGGATTATTCGATCCGTTACCAGATCAACCTGGCCAGCCTTTCCGCGGCGCTCGACGGCAATTCGCGCGAACTCGACGGGCTGAACGCCTTTGTGGACAACCTCATGCGCGATACGCTGATGCATGTCAAATCGGTCGAAATCACGGGCTATTCTTCGCCCGACGGGCCCCGGGCGTTCAACGAGACCCTCGCTCGGAACCGTGCCCGGGATTTCAAGAGTTACGTTGACAAGAAGTATGGTTTTTCGAAGAAGTACGACGTCACGCTCAATTCCGTCGCCGAGGATTGGGAGATGTGCCGTGCGCTGGTCGCCCGGTCGCCCGTACCCGACAAACAGGCCGTGCTCGGAATCCTCGACGGGAAACAGTCGTCCGATGCCAAGGAGTTGGCGCTGAAAAAGATACCTGCGGCTTGGGAGTATATGATAAAGCATATCCTGCCGCCGCTTCGCCGCGTCGAACTGACGATCAATTACGGTGCGGGCAGCATTGTCGAGCAGCGCACGATGATCCCCAAGCCCAAAATCGCACCCCAGCCTGCCGGGCAGGGTTGCGAGCCGTGCGGATGCGAGGTTGTCGACGAGTCGATAACGGGTATCATCGTCGAGATGCCCGGGGATACCGATTACCGGAAAGACCTTCGCGAAGCCCGGCGCGAGGCAGGTGAAGCGTTGAAGGAGGCCGGGCACTATTCGAAGAAGGAACTCCGTGAAGCCCGACGCATCGCCCGCGAACAGGAACGTGCCGCGCGCAAGATCGCCAGGGAGGAGGCACAGGCCGCCAAGGCCGCCGCCAAAGCCGGCAAAAAGACCTATCGGGAACTCGAAAGGATGTAGCCCGGTATCCGCCGATAAAAAGGATTCCCTTCTTTAGGGAATCCTTTTTTCGTAGGTGCGCATCGGCGGCGGGTGCAATCTATGCCGATGCCGATGCCGATGCGGCTCCGCTGCCAGCCGCAGTGGTTTCCTCCGCTTTCTGATGATCCGATCTCGGGAGCCCCGGTTGGCCTTTTTCCGAACCGCTGCAAATGATAATAAAAGTTTTTAATAATCGTCCCCGCCCGATAAACCTTTGGTAATCCAAAGCTTTTTCGTACCTTTGTCCAGGAAATTTTTAAATACACGATAATATGGCAAATTTAAGGTACCTGAAAAAGGAGATCGACTATCGTCTGGAAGAGGTGGTTTTCGACTGCGATATGGCAATTTGTTTTCAGCCTTCGAAAGAGACGGAGATTTTCGAGGTGATGCAGGAGGCCGTGGCTGTCCGCAACGACCTTTTCACCAAGGCGAACAATCCCGCCGAGCCGCATAACCCCTCGCTTGTCCGCAAGCACTATGCTGCGCTGCGTGTCGAGATGGTGGGTGAGTTCGAAAAACTCTTCGAGAAGCTTAGCAAGATCAACGAGGCGAAAAAGTAAAGCTGGTTCATTCCGATTAGGGGCGGTTCTGCATGGCGGAACCGCTTTTTTTGCCTTCATCCGGCATTGGCAGCTCTCCTGAAAGCCTTTCCCGACAGCCTTTCCCCAGCTGTTTCCTGGGCAGTGCTCCCGGCACCCTTTCCTGCCTGTTACTCGCTCCATCTCTCGTCCTTCCCGCCACTTCTCTCCGCGATTTTCCCCGTTGTATTTTCCTGTACCGCGTCTGTTCCTCCCTTATCCTTTCCCTGCCCCCCCCCGCGTCCTCGCGCGCTCCCTTTTCGCCCCTGTTCCCGTCTGTCCTCCCTCGCATCCTCGCGTGCGCTTTTCATGCCGGTTTCCATATGGATTGCTTTTTATTATTGTGTTTTGTTTTCTTATTTTTGCTTTTTTATGAAAAATAAGTATATTTGTTGGGTTGTAAAAAGAAAATTAATATTTCGTTTGTTGTTCCTTTGTCTACCCGGAGCATCGCGGCTATTTTTATCCGGAATTTTCCGGAAAGGGTAGGGCGCAACGGCGATGACGCCGGAATATCGACGAAACCCCAGACCAGCATAAACCCATACTTACTATGAACCGGACAATTTTCGACAAAATCGGCTTGCCCAAACCCCTTGCCTGGGCGTATTTGGGAATTCTTATTTTCATGATGGGCGACGGCATCGAGCAGGGATGGCTGAGCCCGTACCTCATCGGCCGGGGTTTGTCCCTGGAGCAATCCGCCGGGCTTTTCACCATGTACGGCGTGACCATCGCTATTTCTGCGTGGTTCTCGGGCGTCCTGGCCGAGGCGTACGGCGTCAAACGGACGATGTTCGCCGGGCTCGTGCTCTACCTGCTGGGTACCTGCGGCTTCGTCGGTCTGTCGCTGCCCGGACTGCATTACCCGCTGATGCTCGCGACCTATGCCCTGCGCGGGTTCGGTTATCCGCTGTTCGCCTATTCTTTTTTGGTCTGGATCGCCTATGCCGCGCCCAAGAACGGCCTCGGAAAGGCCGTCGGCTGGTTCTGGTTCGTATTTACCGGAGGACTCAACGTCCTCGGGGCCTACTATTCCAGTTGGGCCATCGAGCGCATCGGCAATATCAATACGCTGTGGACATCCGTATTCTGGGCTTTGCTGGGGGCGTTTTTCGCCTTGGTGATGAACAAGTCGCAGAAACGGCTTGCCGTTGCGGGCGGTACCCGTGAGAAGATGAGGGAGTTGCTGAAGGGTATCACCATCATGAAGCAGGAACCGAAGGTGCTCTTGGGCGGCATCGTCCGTGTAATCAACACCACGGCGCAATTCGCTTTTCCCGTTTTCCTCCCGATGTATATGGCCGACTACGGGTTCACGACGACCGAGTGGCTCCGGATCTGGGGCACTATTTTCACGGCCAACATCGTCTTCAACCTCATTTTCGGCTTTGTCGGCGACAAAGTGGGGTGGCGCAACACCATTATCTGGTTCGGCGGCGTGGGCTGCGGTATCACCACGCTGCTGTTCTACTATTCGCCGCAGTTTTCGGCGGGCAATTTCTGGGTGGTGATGGCTGCCGGCGTACTCTGGGGCGCCCTGCTTGCCGGATATGTCCCGCTGTCGGCCCTGATGCCCTCGCTTGTCAAAAAGGACAAGGGGGCAGCCGTTTCCGTGCTGAACCTCGGTGCGGGGCTTCCGGTTTTCGTCGGCCCCGCCATCGTCGGGGTGTTCTACCGGCTGGTCGGCGGCGAGGGCGTCGTATGGATTTTGGCCGGGCTTTACTTCTTCGGGGCTTTCCTGACGAAATTCATAACCCTGCCCGGGAATGCGAAGACCGTGTAACGGTCTGCGGCGGGTACATTTGGGCGGCGGCTGGCGGAGCCGGCCTTGCCGGCATCGCGCCCCAGCCGCAGGCAGGCGTGTGCGCTGTCCCGCCCCGGATCAGTCGTGGTCGCAGCAGCAGTCGCCCGGATGGTGCTCCAGCACGGTGTGCGGGATATGCCCGTGGGATACGATCTGAATAGGGCAGTCGTAATTGCGCAGCTGCTCCTCGGTGATGACGTTCGAATGGTGGCGGTGCACGCGGCGGTTCACGCAGACGATCTCCTTCACCACGCTGGTGATCGTGCCGATGTCGTGCGATACCATGACGATCGCCATCCGGCTGTTCAACTCGCGCAGCGTCCGGTAAAGCTCGTTTTCGAATTTGTTGTCCACGAAATTCGCCGGCTCGTCCAGTATCAGCAGCTTCGGGTCTGAAATCACCGCCCTGCACAGCAGCGCCCGCTGCATCTGCCCGCCCGAAACCTCGCCGATGGGGCTGCGTGCCGTCTCCCCGATCCCCGATGTTTCGAGCAGCCGGAGGGCTTTCGCCCGGTCTTCCTTCGTGTACCGGGAAACGAAGCCCCGGTGCCCTTGCAGCCCCGACAATACCACCTCCAACACCGAGATCGGGAATGTCCGGTCGAAATTGCTGATCTGGGGCATATATCCGATCAGCCGCTCCTTGCCGCGGAACAACTCCGGGGCGAGCACGACCTCGCCGGTGTGGGGTACCGTCCCGAGGATCGCCTTCACGAGTGTCGTTTTCCCGCCTCCGTTGGGGCCTATTATTCCCAGGAAATCATCCTGTGCGATCGTGAGGTCGACATTTTTCAGCGCCTCGTACCCGTCGTACGCTACGCCGACGTGGTGTAATGTCACCAGGTTCATCTCCGTGTGATTATGCCGGTTATCTCTTCGATGTTTGCGATCACGTCCTCACGCAGCGGGTCTACCTCCGCATACTCGGCGTCGATGTCGCGGGCAATGACCTCCACGGCCGATGCCGGGAACTGGCTCTGGTAGAGGATGCGCCGCACGCCGTCTTCGCGTGCCTGCCGGATAAGCTGTGTCAGTTGTTTTGCCGACGGTTCCTTCCCGTCGGCTTCGATGGCAATCTGCCGTAACCCGTAGTCCCGGGCGTAGTAGGTGAGGGCGGGGTGGTAGATGATGAAATATTCCACGTCGCTTGCGGCGATCCGTGCCGCCGTCCGTTCGTCCAGTGCCTTCAGTTCCTGTTGCAGCAGCCTGTAATTCGTTTCATACTTTACCGAGTCTGGATAGGCTTCCCGGATCGCCTCATAGGCGTTTTCCGCCATCTTCTGCAATGCCCGGGGCGATGTCCAGACATGCGGGTCGATGCCGTGCGTATGCGTATGGCCGTGGCTGCCGTGCGAGCAGGTGCCGGCGATCAGCTCGATGCCGCGGCTGAGGTTGACCACCTTCGCCTGGTCTTCGATCTTTGCCAACAGCGTGGTTTCGAAGTCGATAAGCCCGACATTGAAGACCATGCGGGCTTTGTTCAGGCCGACGAACTGTCGGGGTGTCGGCTCGAAGGTTTCGGGGCTCGCTCCAGGCGGTACGAGTACCTCGATGTCGAAATCGTCGCCGACAATTCCCTGTACGAGGCTCCGGAGCGGCAGGATCGAGACGTACAGCGGCTCGCCGTCCGCCTGGCGGCGTGATGTGCAGCCGCCGCACACGATGGCTATGAGTAGGGCGATGTAGATTTTACGCATCTTGTATCTTGTTGGTAATTAATGTATTGATCTGTATTCGGTGGGTAGTCCCCGTTTCCTCTTGTATGCAACAGTCAGGCCGATTGCCAGAATTATGGTGCAGAGCCGCAACGCGTTGGCCCCTATGTCGCCGACGGCGCCGCTCGTACTTACGCGGAACACTATCCAGGGTAGGTTCATCAGAGTGTGCAGCCAGATTACGCTCCAGAGGTTGTAGTTCCATTCGACATAGAGCCAGCTGAAAAAAATGCTGCCCAGTGCCGTAACCCCGAAGGCCGTCAGTGCCGATACCGGGTCGTGCCCTTGGTAGAGATGCAACGATCCGAATGCCAGTGCCGCCAACAGTGCCGCGGGCAGAAACCCCCAGCGGGCGTACCTGAAGAGCTGTCCGAAGACGAATCCCCTGTATACCAGCTCTTCGAACATCCCGGCAATGAATATCCATGTAAATGCTTCGTCGGCAGAGAGTTCCCGGTCGAACTCGCCGATGACGGCATACCCGGCGATCATCGGCAGCGTCGCCGTTACGGCGAAGAGCAGCCCTGTGCCGAAACCGTGCGACAGGCCCATCGACGAGGCGATGTCCCGGCGTGCGTGCAGCAGGAACAATGCCCCGGACGGAATAAGCCCCGCCAACAGGTAATTCAGTGTATAATGGAGCGTCTGCGAACTGCCGATGCAGCCTTCGAACGGCCTCACGGCTATATTGAAATACCACAGCACGAAAAAAAGCATGAAAGCCCCGAGGATAATTGCCGAGCGTTTTATACAGCAGTCATTTCCAGCCATTTGTTTTGATTTAACCGTTACAAAAATAGCAAAAAAACACGGAAATGACATACGATCGCCATGTGCCGTATTGGTATTTTGTTAAGGTGTTGGTATGTAGGCGGATAAAATTTGTGCTTTTGTGTCTCCGGCGTGCTTGCGCGCGCATATCCTGCAAGGGATTTGGAGCACGACCGAAGCGTAGCTTGATTCCTGCGCAGGCGATATTTGAAACGCCGGATCGCTATTACGTTGCGGAACAGTAACCCGTTAGGCGCACGTTTCCAGTCTCATAGAGGCGCTCAGGGTTTGGGGCGTAATTTTATCGCCGTTTCGGGAGGGTTCGCATTTAGGCGATTGTACCGTTGTGGGGTTTTTATTGAATTAATATTAACATTATGTTAAATAAAGCGGGTTATGAAGACAGGCAATTGTACCGTTGCCAGGAATTTCTCCTTACCTAATGTTAAATAAAGCGGGTTATGAAGACAGGCAATTGTACCGTTGCCAGGAATTTCTCCTTACCTATTAATAAGTAATTGCCAAGTGTTTCGGGAATAGACCACGTACCGTCCGTTTCGAAGCGGAAACCGGGTTGTCCGAATTTTATCTTTCCGAGAATCGAATATTCCGGGCATCTGCCCGCATGGATTATTTCAACGCTTTGTCGATGGCGTAAAACTTTCGAAGGTCTGGTCATCATAGAGCACGACGACGCGTTTGATATTCGCTTTGCCGAACAACGCCGGCGGAAACTGCGTCGCAGATCCGTCATGCCCGTCGGCGTCCTGCGTTTGTTTTTCATCCGCCCGAAGTCCGCCCGGCAGTGTCGGCGTGAAAAGGTCGTTGCCCAATTCGGGGGACGACCTTTGTGCCGCCGTTGTACGGGAGGCCTGCTGGCCCGACGAGGCTGCCGGATATTCATCCCGATACTTTTTGTCGGAATCGAGCAGCAGCCAATCCGGATTGATCCGGGGAAACCTCCTGAGGATCTTTTGCAGCAAATCGAAGCCCGGTTTGTTGCGTCCTGCGAGAATGTGGGATATTCCGGCGGGATTGATCTCGAGCTGCTCTGCAAGCTGGCTCGGCTTCAATCCTTCGTTTTTCATCAAATCGAGCAATTTTTCCCTCATCAGCGTAATTTTTTACAAATATAAAGTTTTTTCTTTTGTAAAACAAGTAAGATCTGCATTTGTAAAATGTTAATAATTGTTGATAATGTTTACATCTGTAAAAGAAATAATATCGTTAAATTCATCCGGGCAGATTGTTATCCATTGTTGGTTGATATAAATATATGTATATTGCTGATAATTAGCATAATTATATGCTAAAATTACTCTTGGGGATCTGTTTTGCACAACCACTCTGTACCCATTCCGATATTGTTTAACTTAATTTGTATATAAATAGTGTAACTTACTGGTATTTAGTGTGTATATGTGTGGTTGTTTAACAATTTAACTCATGTACTTTGCATTGCGGATAGGCTTTGTTTGCACTCCCCTACTGTTTTTACAAAAATATAAATCAACAGGGATTACGCTTCTTGTTGATTAACATTTGTAATTACAATTGGAAAGTACCCTCCCCTTTGATATTTACATTTGTAAATACACTACCCTTTTTCGATAAAAAATTCGATTTTCCCCGGTATTCCCGGTAACAGCAAGTGCTTTTTCGGCAAACTCCTGCTCTCCGCAAGTATTATGTTAAATAAAAAGAATGCGGATAGTGTTAATAACCCACTATCCGCTTATGATATAAGTAATTATATTTTTGTAAACAGCCCCTTATCCGAAGAGTTTTGCTGCAATTTCCCGGAACTCTTCCGGCGTCAATTTGAGCTTTTCGCGGTGGAAATCCACGTCGTTTTCGCTCTGTATGGGAATCAGATGGATGTGTGCATGCGGTACTTCGAGCCCTAAGGCGACCACTGCGACCCTCTTGCAGGCTATTTCCTGCTTGATTTTGGCCGCGACCTTTTTGGCGAAGAGCATCATGCCGGCCAGTGTCTTGTCGTCGAGGTCGAAAATGTAGTCCACTTCCATTTTGGGTACCACCAGCGTGTGCCCTTTGGTCAGCGGGTTGATGTCGAGGAATGCGTAATAGTTTTCGTCTTCGGCGACCTTATACGAAGGGATCTCGCCGGCAATGATGCGTGTAAAGATGGATGACATAGCTTCGTTTTTTGTGATTTCCGTATTTTTTTGCGTTCTTTCGCCGTTTGCGTTTGTTGTCCCCACCCACTCTAAAACAGCTTTTTCCCGGCCAGGAGCCGCCTGTGGTTGACGATGCCGAGCAGTATGTTGGCATAACCGGCGAGCAGTACCACGGCGGTCATCCAGCCGAATGTGTCCCTCCCCGTGCATAACACTACGACCCATGCTCCAGCCAGGACGCTCCAGGCGCCGAGCAGCCAGTATTGCAGCTTCAGCTTCCGCCTTATTTTTTCGGGGGCGTAAACGCTTGCCCGCCATTTAGTCTCCTCGGGTGTCATAGGTAAATCCTCCTTCCCGTTATTCGTCGAATTTTGGCTTGAGTATCTCCGAATAGATGACGGCCCTGCGCAGGTCGAAATCCTCGGTTATTTCGGCTGTAGCATCCTCCTGCGCGTCGTCATACGCGGCGTGGGGATGCTCCGTGGCTGTCATGCGGCCTTTTTGCACGTCGCTGCGCCCGCTGAGGGGTGCAGTGTGCCCGGAACCGGCCGCCGGGGCCGCATCTTCGAATCCGGCAGACGGCGCCATCGTCGGGGTTGCCCCCGGCGCCACGGCCGGCTGCACCTCCTGCCGGACGGGAGTGTCCTCCCTTGAATCCGGTTGCGGCCCCGCAGCCGGATCCCATGACGGCCATGCCTCGCTGCCGGCGTGCCTGTCGCCGGCCTGCCGGGCCTGTTTCTTCGCCTGTTTGCGGCTCTGCGATACCACGTTGAATATCATGGCCGCTGCGATCACTACGATCCATAGGACGGTCGAGAAGTTTTCCATATCAGCTCAGGGTTCGTTTGACACTTTCAATACCTTTTATCTTGCGCAGTTTGTCCATCACGTCGTGCAGGCCCTCTGCATCCTTCACATAGAGGCTTATGCTGCCCTCGAAGATGCCGTCGTGGCTGTGGATGCTGACCTCGCGGATGTTGATGCTGAAATCGCCGCTCACGACCTTCGCCAGGTCGAGCAGGATGCCCATGCGGTCGATGCCCCGCAGCTCGATGGTGACCAGGTACGACATGGCCTTGTGCTGCGACCATTTGATTTCGTCCTTGACGATGTTCTTGCCGAATTGCGCTGCGAGCCTGTCCAGCTCGTCGCAGTTGGCTTTGTGTACGATGATGTTGCCCGTCGCCGGGTCGCGGTACCCCACGACCTTGTCTCCGGGGATCGGCTTGCAGCATTCGGCGATTTCGAACTGGGGTTCTGCCGCCGGTTCCTTTTCCGGGGCGGTTTCGCCCGGGGCGGTGGCGTCGTCGCCGTCTTCCTCCTCCTTTTTGTTGATGAACAGCGTCCAGAATTTGAGGATTTTGCTTTTGGAGTTGACCTTCAGGACTTTTTCGAGGTTGTCGAGGTTGACGATCCCCGCCCCGATCTTGCTGTACAGTTCCTCCTTGTTGTTACTCTCGTAGATGGGTACTATTTTGCGCAGAACGCGGCCGCTGAGCTTGATATTGAGCGACTTCATCTTTTCATCGAGCATGTGCATACCCCGCTCGATGTTGTTCTGCCGCTCGCGCTTGAGGAAACTCTTGATCGACTGCTTGGCTTTGGCCGTAGTTACGATCTCCAGCCATTCGGGCTTGGGACGCGCATTGTCGGCCGTGATGATCTCGATCTGGTCGCCACTGTTGATCTGCGTGGTGATCGGTTCGAGCTTGTGGTTGATCTTGGCGCTGATGGCGCTGTTTCCGATCTTCGAGTGGATGTCGTATGCGAAATCGAGCGCCGTGGCGCCGAACGGCATTTTCCGGGCCTCTCCCTTGGGTGTAAACACCACTATTTCCGAGGTATACAGCGATAACTTGAAGTTGTCCAGGAAGTCTACCGCGTTCTCCGTCGGGCTGTTCAGTGCCGAGCGGATCTGTTTGAGCCACTTGTCGAATTCGTCCTCGTCCTGCGAGATGGTCGCATGCTTGTATTTCCAGTGCGCGGCGAATCCCCTTTCGGCGATGTCCTCCATGCGCTGGGTGCGGATCTGTACCTCGACCCATACGCCGTCGGGCCCCATCACGGTCGAATGCAGCGCCTCGTAGCCGTTGGCCTTGGGCATCGAGATCCAGTCGCGCAGCCGGTCGGGTTTCGGGGTGTAGATGTCCGTGATGGTGGAGTATACCTGCCAGCATTGGGTCTTTTCCGAGGGGAACGGCAGCGGCTTGAACACGATGCGGATGGCAAACAGGTCGTATATCTCCTCGAAGGGGATCTGTTTGCGCTGCATCTTGCTCCATATCGAGTAGACGCTCTTTACCCGCCCCGAGATTTCGTAGTTGATGTTGTCGCGGTTGAGCCCCGCGATGATCGGGGCGTTGAACTTGCTGATGAACTCCTGGCGCGACGCCTCGGTTTCATTGAGTTTCTGTGTGATCTCGGCGTATTGCTGCGGGAACCGGTACTTCATGCAGAGGTCTTCCAGTTCGCTTTTGATCGAATAAAGCCCCAGCCGGTAGGCCAGCGGTGCGAAGAGGTAGATCGTTTCGCCCGTGATCTTGATCTGTTTGTTCATCGGCATCGCCCCCAGCGTGCGCATGTTGTGCAGGCGGTCGGCGATTTTGATGAGGATGACCCGCACGTCGTCCGAGAGGGTCAGCAACACCTTGCGGAAATATTCGGCCTGTTCCGAGGTTTCGGCGTTGAACACGCCCGACATCTTGGTCAGCCCGTCGACCATCGAGGCGATTTTCGGCCCGAAGATGCGTTCCATGTCTTCCACGGTGTATTCCGTGTCCTCCACGACGTCGTGCAGTAATGCCGCCACGACCGATTTCACGCCCAGTCCGATCTCCTCGATGACGATCTTGGCTACTGCAATAGGATGCAGGAGGTATGGCTCGCCGGAGCGGCGCCTTACCCCCTGATGTGCCTCCTTGGCCAGGAAAAATGCCCTTTTTATGAAATTCCAGTCCTCGTCGTTCTTACATATCTTGGTGCACGAGAGGAGCAGATCGTCCCACTTTTCCTTGATTATAACTTCATCCTCGGCAGTATAATCCATACCTTATTGTTTAGGTGCCTTCATGGCCTCGCGTACCTTGGCCTCGATTTCGTTGCGGAGCCCGTCGTCGTTTTTCAGCAGCTCCTTCACGGCGTCGCGTCCCTGGCCGATCTTGCGGTCGCCGTACGAGAACCACGAGCCGGCTTTCTTGACCACGCCGTAGTCGACGCCCAGGTCGACGATCTCGCCGATCTTCGAGATGCCCTCGCCGAACATGATGTCGAATTCCGCACGTTTGAACGGGGGTGCCACCTTGTTCTTCACGACCTTCACCTTCGTGCGTGTTCCCAACTGTTCCTCGCCGTCCTTGATGACCGACATGCGGCGGATGTCGATGCGCACGCTGGCGTAGAATTTCAGGGCATTGCCGCCCGTCGTGGTCTCGGGATTACCGTAGACGACACCGATCTTGTCGCGCAGCTGGTTGATGAAGATGCAGACCGTCTTGGTCTTCGAGATGCTCGACGTCAGCTTGCGCAGTGCCTGCGACATCAGGCGGGCCTGGAGGCCCATCTTTGAGTCGCCCATCTCGCCTTCGATCTCGGCCTTGGGGGTCAGCGCCGCCACCGAGTCGATGACGATGATGTCGATCGCGCTCGACCGGATCAGCGAATCGGCGATTTCGAGCGCCTGCTCGCCGTTGTCGGGCTGCGAAATGAGCAGGTTGTCGACGTCCACGCCCAGTTTCTGCGCGTAGAAGCTGTCGAAAGCGTGCTCGGCGTCGATGAACGCCGCGATGCCTCCGGCTTTCTGCGCCTCGGCGATGGCGTGGATCGCCAGGGTCGTCTTACCCGACGACTCGGGGCCGTAGATCTCCACGACGCGGCCTTTGGGATAGCCGCCCACACCCAGCGCCATGTCGAGCGTGATCGAACCCGTCGGGATGACCGGTACGTCGTTCACCTCCTGCGAGTTCATGCGCATGATCGAGCCCTTGCCGAAGTCCTTTTCTATTTTTTCCATCACTGCGTTAAGCACTTTGAGCTTATCCGCATTTACCTGTACTTTTTCTGCCATTTTGTGTAGTTCCTCGTTATTTGAAATTTTTTTTATCGTTTTTGTTGCCGCATCCTGTCCAGGGCTTTCATCTGGTCGGTGCGCTTGTCGGCTTTCGTGCCGCGCGGCATTGGGAAGCTGATTGTCCGGGCATCCAGCATCCGGTCCTGGAAGGGGCTCCAGTTGTTGACCGATGTGTTGCCTATTCCCCAGAGCCCGGTTCGCCTGTTCAGGTCGTGCGGGTATTTCTGCCGGGATCGGATCAGGGACTCCTCCTGTTGCGCAGCCCGCTCCTGCATGGTGCGGTGGAGTTTGCGGCGTGCGCGCAGGTAGGGGTTTACCTCTTCCTGCAGCCACCGGAGCCCGAACTCCTCGGGGGGAAGCATCCGCAGCGAACTTGCGGCGGCATGCGCCTTGGCCGAGAACTCGGCCGGAAGTTCTGTCGCGGGCACGCCCGGAGACCCTGCTGCGAATTCCGCCGGCTGTTTCCGCCCCGGCTCCGCCGCGGATTCCCGTGCGGGGCTTTGCGCAAGCTCATGCCCGAGTGCTGCCGGCCGCCCTTGTGCCGGAAGCTGCAAGGTGCCCAAGAGGCTGCCTGCCGCAAGTAGTATGCCCGCAAAGAATTTCATGCCTGTCGTCGGTTGGTGCCGTCCTATTTGTAAGCGTCCAGGATTTGCCGGTAGTGGTTTGCGGTGTCGACCTTGGTGAATACCTTTTCGATCCGCCCCTCGGCGTCGATGACGAACGTCGTGCGCAGTACGCCCATGTATTTGCGGCCGTACATCGACTTTTCGGCCCAGACCCCGTAAGCTTCGCAGACGCTGTGGTCGGTGTCGGCGAGCAGCGTGAAATTCAGGTCGTGCTTGGCACAGAAGTTCCGGTGCGATTTTTCGCTGTCGGGGCTTACGCCGATGATCCGGAATCCCATGCGGGCGAGTTCTTCCCTGCCGTCGCGCAGGCTCTTGGCTTCGAGCGTGCACCCCGAGGTGTTGTCCTTGGGGTAGAAATAGAGTATCGTGCGTTGTCCCTTCAGGTCGGCCAGCGTCAGCGCCGCACCGTCCTGGGTCGTGGACTTGAAATCCGGGGCCATATCCCCCGCCTGTAACTGTGTCATACGTTTCCGAAAAAAGGTTCGTTTTCGCAAAAATAGTGCAGACCCTGCGCTGTACCCCGTTTCCGGGGCAAGGCCCGAGCGCTGCCTATTTTGGGTAAAGATAGGAATTTTCCGCGGATTTTCACCCTTCTGTGCCTACTTTTTTGTTGCCCTGCCGCGTGTGCCACGCGCCGCTCAGTCCCACATGTAGGTCACCTCGATCTGTTCGTTGAACTCTTCCTGCGTGGTGTTGAGTTTCTTGCGGCAAGCCGGGCAGCGGATCGCCGTTTCGGTTTCGACATATTCGCCGCATCCCACGCACACCGGCAGTACGCCGTAGCCCGGTTGCATGTGGTGCTCGAACTGCGCCCCGCAGTGCCTGCACCTGATTTTGTAAGCTGTTCCCATAATCGTTTTCTTTTAGGTTCACGGTACAAAGTAACAGCGCCGTAGTGACAACTTGTGACACGGAATTAAAAAACGCATGTTTTTTTGCGAAACATGCGTTTTTTTTGCCGGAACCCTACCCTGTGGTCAGTGGGCGTGTTCGGCCTCCATGGCTTCCTGCTGGGTCTTGTGTACCGTGCCGTGGGGATGCTCCGCCGGGGCGTAGATCGAATAGAGTTTCAGCGGCTTGTCGCCTTTGTTGACGATGTTGTGCCACTTCCCGGCCGGGACGAAGATCGCATAGTCGTCTTCCACGTCGCGTACGAAGTCGAGCTTATCCTGGCTGTCGCCCATCATCACCTGTGCCATACCCTCTTCGATGCGCAGGAACTGGTCGATGCCCATGTGCTGCTCCAACCCTACATCCCCGCCTACGGGAATCGTCATCAGCGTGACCTGCAGGTTGTTGCCCGTCCAGAGCACCGTCCTGAAATTCTCGTTCCCGAGCGTGTAGCTTTCGATGTTCAGGACGGTCGGTTCCGTCCCGTAATCCTGCAGTACGACGGCCGCTGCTGCCGGCAGCGTTTCAGTCGTTCGGGGTGTTTGCCGGCAGCAGGAACCGGCTGCTAATGCCGTGCAAAGCACACCCAGCGTTGCGATCGTGTTTATTTTCATGATGTCGGATGTTTTATGTGTATTACAAATATACACAAAAATCTTATAGCAACTTGTTTGCCGCGATATAATCGCGGATATAGGCGGTCAGCTCCGGCGAGTCGACGATGCGGATGTCGTCCAGCAGCCCGACGGCGAAGCGTCCCACGCCGGCAAACCCGGCGACCTGGGTGTCGAGCAGCCATCTTCCCCGCCCCAGCGGCCGGACGTCGCGTTCGGCCAGCGGGTACTCCTCGCATAACAGGTTGTAGGCCAGCAGCCCCAGCTCCAGCCGCACCCGGTGGCGTGCGCCACCGTGCATGCGGAAGACGTCGATGAACCCTTCGCGGTGCTCCGCCCCGTGTTCCCAGGCCTCTGCGGTAAGCTCCACTGACCCGATGCGCGAGGTTTTGAAGAGCTTGCATGCCCCGGCCTCCGGATCGTAGCACCACACCTGCACGTAGTTGGTCGTGAAGGCGAAGGGCTCCACGCGGCGGTCGCGGACTTCCCCGCCGTGCGGCGACTGGTAGCTGTGCAGTATGGCCTGCCGTTGCCGGTCGATGGCCTCGATCAGCGTCCGGATGTTCGGGGCGTTCTTGCCGCGCACGACCGTGTCGGCCAGCGTCTTGTTGTCGTAAACCGAGTAGAGCTTGCGTTTGAGATTCTGTTTCAGCAGGTTCGTGTCGTCGATGTTTTCGATGGCGCTCTTGAGGATCACGGCCTCTTCTTCGGTGAAATGCACGAGCTGCGAGATGTCGCGGAAGTGCGGGGACTCCTTGTCGAGGCGAATGCAGTCGCCCGCTTTTTTGATGACGAAACCCGCCTCGCGGAAGGTGTCTATGTAGCGATAGATGGTGCGGCGCGACATCTGGAGCCGTTCGGCCAGCTGGTCGACGTTGTAGGTGGTGTTTGCCGTGAGTAGCTTCATCAGCCGCAGCAGGCGTTCGAGTTTGGGTTGATCCATGCGGTGGTCGCTTGTTTTTTCCGGTTGCGCCCGTGGCGGGCTTCCGGAGTTTTCAGGATGTTTTGCGGGCGGCGGGTTTGCCCGCCTGCCCAGGCCGCAAATATATAAAAAAAAAGCCGTGACAAAACCTGTCACGGCTCCCTGTTTGGATTTTACGGTATGTGTCCGCAATTGTTCCGGCCCGGGGCTGCTTTGTGCGATGCGCCTTCGTGGCGGGGGCACCCCCTCCCGGCGGAAGCCCCTCCCTGTAACCGGTTATTGCGCAAGCACTTTCTTTTCGATCTCCTCGACCTGTCGGCGGAACGCCTTGTCGGTCTCGATCAGGTTCGATACGGCCTTGCACGAGTGGAGCACCGTGGCGTGGTTGCGGCCTCCGATGGCGGCCCCGATGGTCGTGAGCGGTGCCTTGGTGTGCTGTTTGGCGAGGTACATGGCGATCTGCCGTGCCTGGGCGATCTCGCGCGTCCGCTCCGTGGAGTTGAAGCGAGCGAAATCGAGGTTCAAGTATTCGCACACCACTTCGATGATGTGGTCGAGCGTGATCTCCTTCTGGTAGAGCTGCACGTAGACCTTCAGGATCTCCTTGGCCAGCGACGTGGTGATCTTGCGCCCGAGGAACGAGGCGTTGGCCACCAGCGACGAGAGCGCTCCCTCGATCTCACGCACGTTGGCCGAGATGTTGTCCGCCAGGTAGGCCACCACGTCGTCCGAAATCTGCGCCCCGAACTTCTGCGCCTTTACGCGGATGATCTTGAGCTTCGTGTCGTAGTCGGGCGTGTTGAGCTGTGCCGACAATCCCCACTTGAAGCGCGTCAGCAGGCGCTGTTCGATGTCTTTCAGCTCCACGGGCGGCTTGTCCGAGGTGAGAATCAGCTGTTTGCCCGCCAGCTGCAGGTGGTTGAAGATGTTGAAGAACGCATTCTGCGTGCCCGTCTTCCCGGTCAGTTCCTGGATGTCGTCGATGATCAGTACGTCGATCATCTGGTAGAAATGGATGAAATCGGGGATTTCGCCGTTCTTGTACGCGGTCTGGAACTGCGCCTGGAATTTGTTCATCGAGACATACAGCACCTGCAACTCGGGATGGCGCTGGCGTACCTCGTGGCCGATGGCCTGTACGATGTGCGTCTTGCCCAGTCCCGAGTCCCCATATATATATAGGGGGTTGAAGGGGTTGTTGCCCGGGTTTACGGCCACGGACATGCCCGCCGAACGTGCCAGGCGGTTGCATTCGCCCTCGATGAAGGTCGCGAACGTGAGCCCCGGATTCAGCTGCGGGTCGATGATTATCTTCTTGAGCCCCGGAATTACGAAGGGATTCTTTATATTTGCGGTGTTGGTCTGCGTGTTGAAACGCGAAATGGCCGTGGTGTCGGCATCGGCGGTAACGGGTACGGCCGGGGGTGTCGAACGCGGCACGGCATAGTGCAGCCGGGTCTGCTGTCCGTAGAGCTGCGAGATGATCGGACGCAGGAACGGGATGTAGTTCTTTTCGATCTGGTGTACGTAGCTCTCGTTGGGAACACGCAGGCGCAGGTTGGTGCCGTCGAACTCGAGCGGTACGATCGGCTGGAACCACTTCACGAACTCCTCTTCGGAGGTCTGTGCCTTGATCCGGTCAAGGCAGTTCTGCCACATATCGCTATATGTCTGCGTGTTGTTTAACATGATAAGGGTTGCACTGTTTTTGATGTGACAAAGTTGTGAATAATTTTGCAAAAAGATTTCCAAAAAGGTGTTGTATTTTCACTTTTTTTATATATAGAAAAACAACGGTTTCCGGACATTCAATTTTAACTCCCTGATAGTGAATAATAGAAATAAATTTCGTATATTTGCATATCAATTTTTTAGGCAGTCCTATAATCAAGTTATAAATAAAACCAATAAAACTTATGGCTAACGAACTGGAACAATTGGTGCTGAAAAAAGCGCAGGCATGGCTTGACGGCCACTATGACGAAGCTACCAAAAAGCAGGTTAAATACCTGATCAATAACGATATGAAAGAACTCACCGAGAGTTTCTACAAAGACCTCGAATTCGGTACGGGCGGCCTGCGCGGCATCATGGGAGTGGGCACCAACCGCATGAACGTCTACACGGTGGGGGCTGCTACACAGGGGCTTTCGAACTATCTCAAGAAGAACTTCGCGGGCGAGCAGATCCGGGTTGCGATCGGCCACGACAGCCGCAACAATTCGCGCATGTTCGCCGAGCATGTGGCCGACATTTTCGCCTCGAACGGATTCACCGTTTTCCTGTTCGATACGCTGCGCCCGACGCCCGAGCTGAGCTTCGCCATCCGCGAGCTGAAATGCCATTCGGGCGTGGTCGTGACCGCCTCGCACAACCCCAAGGAGTACAACGGTTACAAGGCCTACTGGACGGACGGCGCGCAGGTTACCGAGCCGCACGACAAGAACATCATCGCCGAGGTGGAGAAGATCACCGACGTGGACATGATACTCACGGGTAAGAATCCCGAAAACATCACGATCCTCGACGAGAAATTCGACGAGATCTATTTAAATAAGGTGCACGAATTGTCGCTCTCGCCCGAAAGCGTGAAGAAGCACCGCGACATGAAGATCGTCTACTCCCCGATGCACGGCGCAGGCGTCCGCCTGGTGCCCGCGTCGCTGCGGAAATTCGGCTTCACGAACATCATCATGGTGAAGGAGCAGGCCGTCATCGACGGGAACTTCCCCACCGTCGAGTCGCCCAACCCCGAGGAGCGCAAGACCATGTCGATGGCTATCGACCTCGCGGCCAGGGAGGGGGCCGACCTCGTCCTGGCTACCGACCCCGACTCCGACCGTATCGGCGTCGCGCTGCGCAACAAGAAGGGCGAGTACGTGCTGCTGAACGGCAACCAGACGTTGGTGCTGCTGATGAGCTACCAGCTGACCCGCTGGGCCGAGCGCGGCGAGCTGGACGGGAACCAGTACGTCGTGAAGACCATCGTCACCTCGCAGATGGCTAATGCCGTGGCCGACTATTTCAAGGTGAAGTGCTACGACTGCCTCACGGGGTTCAAGTATATCGCCAAGATCATCCGCGAGAACGAGGGCAAGGCCAAGTATATCGGCGGCGGCGAAGAGTCGTTCGGCTACCTTGCCGGCGATTACGTGCGTGACAAGGATGCCGTGTCGGCCTGCTCGCTGGCTGCCGAAGCCGCCGCATGGGCCATGGATACGATGGGTCTGACGCTCTACGAGTGGCTGCAGGAGCTTTACGTGAAATACGGTTTCTACCGCGAAGGGCTTGTGTCGGTCGTCCGCAAGGGCAAGGAGGGAGCCGAACTGATCCAGAAGATGATGGTCGAATTCCGCGCGAACCCGCCCAAGACGATCCTGGGATCGCCCGTCGTGAAGATCAACGATTTCCTGACGCTCGAAACGACCGACGTGAAGAGCGGCGCCATGACCCCGATCGTGCAGGATCGCAGCAACGTGCTCCAGTGGTTCACCGAGGACGGCACGACCGTGTCGGTGCGTCCGTCGGGCACGGAGCCCAAGATCAAGTTCTACTTCGGCGTGAAGGCTCCCCTGGCGTCGGTTGCCGATTTCGATGAGGTGCAGGCCGAGCTCGACGCCAAGATCGAAGGCATCAAGAGAGACCTCAAGCTGGAGTAGCCGCGTACCCTGCTGCATAAGGCCCCGGCAATTTTGCCGGGGCTTTTTCATGGCCATTTCCAACTATTCCCAGGCCGTTATTTGCCCCGAAAATTTGTATTTCTAAATTTTTAGTTTTATTTTTACTAAAATTTTAGTAGCGTAAAGCGACCGTAGCATGAAAAATCTGTTTATCCGGCTGGTCGCCCTGTTGGGCGCCGCGATGGCCGTACATGGCGTGTCGGCGCAGGAGCCGCAGAAGCACGAGGCGGAGCTGCGCTTCGACCAGGCGCAGCGCGAGGAACTTGCCGATGAGCCCTTCCCCGCCGTCGCCGTAGATTCTGCCGTCGCAGGCCGCCCCTTTGCCTATAAACTCAACCGGAAACGCACTACGGAGGCCGCGGCTTACGACGCCGTGACCCTGTGGAACGTCCGCAAGGTCAAAATCCGGGATCGCCGCATGAAACTTACCGACTCCACCCGGCGCGAAAAGGTGCGGCTGCTGAAATTTTTTACCGAGCGCGACCGGAAAAAGGGCGCCCGCCCCCACCTGCTGGGCAATGTCGCGGGGTATACCTGGTCTAACCGCATCTATGACGAAACCGCGCGGACACGGCGCACGGTGCCCAAGCACATTGCGACCTATACCCTGCGCGACGAGTATGATTCGGTACGTCGAGCCGGCGGTGATGTGTCCATGTTCCAGGTGCCCGAGGAGCTGTGGCGACGGTTGTCTCCTAAAGCCGTCTATGTGCTCGACGGGGTACGTGTCCCGGGCAGCGTCTTCCAGTTTATCGACGGGCTGTTCCTGCGTACGCTCGAAGTCCATACCGACCCCGGGACAATGGCACGTTACGATACCGACCAGGGGGTTGTCATCGGGGATGTATACCCCGACCGGATACCCCTGGTGGTCTTCGGCGGCCAGCCCTCGACGATCGAATCGTGGCTGAAAATCTGCCATACCGATGCTTTTTCGGTAGATGCCGCAGTGCCCATGCGTTATTTCTACATGCTGCCCGTCGAGGCCGTGCAAATCTACGGGCTGGCGGGTAAATACGGTGCGATCTGCGTCGAGTTGGCTGAATAGCCCCGGGGCTGCCCTTCGCCCGATACTCTGTCCGCATTGCATTGCGGGCAGTTTTTTTGTTTTCCGGCAAAATAATTAAAAAAATAGTTGTATAACTAAAATATTAGTTTTATCTTCGTTGCAGACAAATCAACTAAAAGTATAGTTATGACAGGAATAGTAAAGAACCGACCGCAGGAACTGACCCGTGCCGAACTGGAGATCATGCAGGTATTGTGGAACAGGGGCGCCGCCGTCGTACACGGCATCCTCGACGAGATGGACGAACCCAAACCCGCCTACAATACCGTTTCGACCATCGTCCGCATTCTCGAAAAAAAGGGCTTCGTCGCACACAAGGCCTATGGCAAGACCCACGAATACTACCCCGTCGTCTCGAAGGACGACTATGCGCGCCGCTATATGGACACCGTGCTGAATAATTTTTTCGGCGGTTCCGTCAGCCGGCTGGTTTCGTTCTTCTCCGAACACAAGGCCATTTCGCTGGAGGAGACCGATGCCATTCTGGACATGCTCAAAAACCGCAAGTGATGAAATCCCCCGCTCTGTACCTGCTCGAAGTGTTCTTTTGCAGCGGTATGCTGCTGGCATTCTACCGGCTGCTGCTCGTCCGCAAAGTCTCTTTCGCGGCCTGTCGCCGTTATCTTGTGGCGGCAATGCTGCTTTCGGTGGCGATCCCCGCGCTCGATATCCCCCTCTACCCCGCCCGTACGGAAGCCGATCCGCTGCCGCTGGTTGCCTCACAGGCCGTCCCGCCTGCCGAAGAACCTTTCGTCGCGGAGGCGGGTCAGCCGGCCGCCGTTGTGCGCACAACGGCCCTTGCCACGGACTGGGGACGCGTGGCACGCATCGCCGCGGCCGCATTGTACCTGCTGACCGCCGCGGTGTCGCTTGCGATCCTTGCCGTGCGCATCCTCGGGATCAGACGTCTGCGCCGCCGTTCGCGGATCACCGATTGCGGCGCATATGCCGTGGCGGAAAATCCTCGCGTCGGGACGCCCTTTTCGTTTCTGCGGACGGTATTTCTGGGCGAGGGTTACGAAGGCCGCCGCCGCGAGATCGTGGTCTGCCACGAGGCGAGCCATGTGCGCCACCGCCACTCCGCCGAACGCATCGCGCTCGAACTGGTGCGCAGCCTCTTCTGGTTCAATCCCTTTGTCTGGATCGCCGGGCGCTGGCTTTCGGAGGTGCAGGAGTGGGAGGCCGACCGCGACGTGCTCGATGCGGGGTACGGCCTCACGGAATACAGGACGATCATTTTCCGTCAACTCTTCGGTTATAATCCGGATATAGTCTGCGGGTTGAATCGTTCACTCACAAAAAACCGATTTGCCATGATGACACAATTCACAAAGCGCCGGTTCGCATTCGTGCGCTTCGGAGCGGCCATCCCCGTGGTGGCCAGGATGATGATGCTTTGCAGTTTTACGACCAAAACCTCCGGATCTTCCGAGCCGGGCACTGCCTCCCGCATCCATATCTCCGCCGACGGGACGGTGACGTTCAACGGGCGTCCCGTATCCATCGACCGACTGGCGGGCTATGTCGCGGCCGAACGCGCCAAACTTTCCGAGTCCGACCGTGCGGACATGCAGGTGCTCCTGACGTCCGACGCATCCGGCAGCCCTGCTGCTGCCGTCGGCAAGACCGTGACCTTCGGTGCCGCGGGGCAACTGGAGGTGCTCCGCTCTGACAGGGCCTATCCGTCGGATGTCCGGACAATGATATTCGCCGGTAACGTACAAGCCCGCTTCCGGGATGGAACGCCCGACCCAGCCTTGAAGGAGGTGCTTACGGAAATACGCTGCGACAGCCTGGTCGTGAACCCTGCCGGCCGGAACTTCGAGTGCTTCGATGCCGGTTTCAGCAATGCGTCCATGCTTTCCTTCGGTAAATGGTATCGTTTTCTGGCCGGCGATTCCGGCCTCGGCTGGAGCCGCGAGATGGAAAATGTTGTGGAAACATCGCTGAATACCGCCCTGATACAGGTATTGCCCGACGGCAATATCCTGCTGAACGGAGGCCCCGTATCCGTTGCCGAGCTGGAGCCGAAACTCGTGGCTTGGCGCGGCGAGCGTTCGCCCGCCGATGTCGGTGCCTGGATTATAGCAGGGAAAGAGGCGAAAATGGGCGTTGTGACCGACATAAAACAAGCTTTGCGTGCTGCCAATATCCTGCGTGTCATGTATAACGGAACCGATGAGCGCATGGTTATGCGCATGCTGCCCCCCCGCTCCGCCTCTTCCCCGGGCGTAAATGTGGTTGCCGACGTGCTGGCGGTCGTGCCCGGCAGTGCCGCGGGGGAAGATAGCTCTACGGTACGGCCTGAGATCCGGGTCAAGGAGCGCAATGTTTTTCTGGTGCTGCTAAACGGGAACGGGAAGATGATGGTCGGGACGGCTGACGCATTGGAGCTCATCGACCCCCGTGAGCTCACGTCGCGCGTCGGGGCGTTTGTACGCAATGTGTCCGACAACTCCGGGCTGGCCGAGAAGGTGGTGACGGAATTCGACCTACCGGGCGGCGGGAAGATGGAATACCCCGTGAGCCAGGGGATCGTATCGTTGCAGACGGCGAGCGACACCCCGTTCGACAGTTATCTCGATGTTCAGAATCGCATTGCGCAGGCATTCGACGATATCCGTACCCACTTGGCGCAGCGGCAGTTCGGGAAGCCTTACGGGGAGCTTTCCGATGCCCAGCGCCAGGTGGTCATGCGGGCCGTTCCGCTGAAGATTTCCGAAGCCGAACCCCACGTTTCCCGATAGTCGAACACCCTGCCGACGCCCGTTGGCAGTTGGCCGGTGTCCGGTATCCGGCACCCCGGATCGCCGCCTCAGACCGCCGGCAGACCGCTTTCCGTCCTCCGTTATTCCGGATCGCCACCCCAGACCGACGCCAGCCAACGCACGGCTGACAACGGCCGGTTTACCGATTTACCATAAGCGGACACCCCGTACGGAGCCCTTGGCCTTGCGCGGGGTGTTTTGTGCCGCGGTGCGGCCGTGGTTTCGGAATGACTCCTGGGACAGGCGGTTTTTCGGGGTCAGAGCTTCGGATTGTGCAGGTGCCGCTCTTTGTCGCGCGAGGTTTTCTTGGCGAAATTCGCCTCCACTGCCGCCGTGAGGTCTACACCCGTCTGGTTCGCAAGGCATACCAGTACCCATAACACATCGGCCATTTCATCGGCGAGGTTGCATTTCTCCCCCTCCTTGAACGACTGGTCGCCGTATTTGCGTGCCATGATGCGTGCCAGCTCCCCCACCTCTTCGGTGAGCACGGTCATGTTCGTCAACTCGCTGAAGTAGCGCACGCCGTACTGCCTGATCCATGCGTCTACCCGTTGCTGCAATTCACTCAGTTCCATCGTTGCTGATTTTTCCCGAAAGGTACGAAAAAATCCCGCTCCCTGCTATTTCCCGGCTTATTTTACCCGTATCAGGTTCAGCCCGTCGCGCAGGGGGATGATCACGTTTTCGACCCGCGGATCTTCGGAGACCATGCGGTTGAACTCCACCACGGCCTGCGTGTGGCGGTCGCTGCGGGCTATGGGCTGCACGACCTTGCCCGACCAGAGGATGTTGTCCGCGATCAGCACCGAGCCGCTGTGAACCAGGGGTTCGGTGCCGCCGTCCCCCATCAGCATCCGGTAGTAGTCCGGATATTCGCGTTTATCCCCGTCGATGAATACCAGGTCGAATTCCGTGCCCAGCGCCGGGGCGATGTCGAGTGCCGAACCGATGTGCAGCCGGATCTTCGCGCCGTGCGGGCTGCGGTCGAAAAAGGATTGCGCCAGTTCTTCCAGCTCGTCCTCCACCTCGATGGTGTGCAGTTCCCCGTCCTCTTCGAGCCCTGCGGCCATCGAGAGCGCCGAATACCCCGTGAAGGTGCCGATCTCGAGGATGCGCCGCGGCCGGAGCATCCGCACGAGCATCTCCAGCAGGCGCCCTTGTATATGACCCGACAACATGCGGGGCTGTACGACCCGCAGGTTGGTCTCTCGGTCGAGCTCGTGCAGCAACTCCTCTTCGGGCGAGGTGTGGTCGTGGATGTATTGTTCGAGCGCGTCCATTATCTGCCGCAAAATCCCTCCTTGTTGAACTTGTACGACGCTTCGATGGCCTCGGGGGTGTCGGCCGAGAGGGCGAGCAGGCACTCGCGGGTGAATTCCAGTTGTCCGGTGCCGTTGGCCGTTACGACGTTGCCGTCGCGCACGGCCTGGCGCTCCTCGTAGAGCTCCTGGCCCGTGTAGTTTGCCCCGCCCCACTTTTGCAGCATTCCGAGGGTGTTGCCCGTGTGCCGGACACCGTTCAGGAAGCCGTGTGCGGCCATGAACGACACGGCATTGCAGATGGCGCCGACGACGATCCCGCGCGCAAGCGCTTCGCCGACGAGCGGCACGATCCGTTGCGCCGCCTCCGACTGCCACTGCATACCCCCGACGAGGATCAGCCCTGCGCACGCTTCGGGCAGCGCCGAGGCGTCGCAGTCGGCCGCAGCCCGCAACCCGCCGATCGACCGGACGGGACGGCCGTCGGGGGTCATGTATTTCACGCCGTAGGATGCCGGGCGTCCCGGCATCGTGCCCGCCCGCAGCGCCGGGGCGAGGAATGCCGCCTCCCAGTCTGCGAAATCGTCGAGCAGGACGAATACGATCTCCTTTTCCATATCTCTATTTGTAGATGAGTCTCGACATGCCGGAGAAAACTTCTTCGGCGACCTCGGTGAGCTGCGCGGCGGTCAGTGCGCGCACTTTGGCGTAGACCTGTTCCATGGTATCCACGTCGTCGTGCGTCAGGAAACTTTTTCCGGCCCCCAGCATGTACCCTTCGTTGCTCTCGCTCGATATGGCCAGCTGTGCGATGAACTGTTTTTTCGCCATCGACAGCTGGCGTGCGGTGAGCGGCGTCGTGCGCAGCCTGTGCAGTTCCCCTTCGATCAGGTCGATGCACTGCGCCGTATTGCCGTTTTCGGAGCTGAAGTAGATCGCCACGATGCCCGAGTCGCTGTACGGCGTGTAGCTGGCTTCGATGTTGTACGACAGCCCGTTCTTCTCGCGCACCACGACGTTGAGCAGCGAGTTGGCGCACGGGCCGCCGAGGATGTTAATCAGCAGTGCCAGCGGCAGCCGCTTTTCCTCGCCGATGCCGTAGGCGCGGTTGCCGATGATGCAGTGCGTCTGGTGCGTGTGCTTCACGACCGTCTTTTCGAAGGCCGCGCAGGGTGCCGGGGCTACCCTGCCGAAACCGCGTGCCGAAGCCGCCTGCCCGGCGAAATAACGTGCCGCGACGGCTTCGGCGGTTTTGGCCGAGAAGTTCCCGATCGACGAGAATACCATCTGGTCGGTGGTGTGCGTGCGGCCCGTGAAGGCGCGTATCGCCTCCCCGTCGTAGCGTGCGAGCGCATTCTTGCGCCCCAGGATGTTGTGCCCCAGCTCCGACCCTGCGAAGAGCATGTCCTCGAACGTATCGTAGATCAGGTCGGCAGGCGAATCCTTGTAGGTGTTTATCTCGTCCGCGATCACCTCCTTTTCGCGTTCCAGTTCCCGCTCGGGGAAGGTCGAGCGGAAGGCTACGTCGGCGATCAGTTCGGCCGCCCTGGGGAAGTCGCCGCGCAGCGTTGTGGCGTGTATGGTCGTGTCCTCCTTGGTGGTGAAGGCGTTGAGTTCCCCGCCGAGGTTTTCCAGCCGGCAGTTGACCTGCCAGGCCCGGCGGCGCTGCGTGCCTTTGAAAAACGCATGTTCGGTCAGATGCGCTAGCCCGTACTGGTCGGGATGCTCGTCGCGGCTGCCGGCGTTGATGACCAGCGCACAGTGCGCCACGTTGCTTTTCACCTGGCGGTGGATGCCCCTGATGCCGTTGGGGAGTCGGTATGTGAAGAATTCCATTGTTGTTGCTTGTCGGGGAAATTCCGCCTTTACAGGGGCGGTGTTCGTTATAATTTCGTACGCAGGCGGAGGTATTTTCCCGTGTAACTCGCCGGGCATTGCTCCAGGTTGCGGGGCGTGCCCTCGAATACGACCCTGCCGCCGCCCGTGCCGGCCTCGGGCCCGAGGTCGACGACCCAGTCGGCGCATTTGATGACGTCCATGTTGTGCTCCACGATGACGATCGTGTGCCCCCGTTCGATCAGGGCGTTGAATGCCGCCAGCAGCTTGTTGATGTCGTGGAAATGCAGCCCCGTCGTCGGCTCGTCGAAGATGAACATCACGCCGCCCTGGGCGCTGTCCTTGGTCAGGAACGACGCCAGCTTCACGCGCTGGCTCTCGCCGCCCGAAAGGGTCGACGACGACTGCCCGAGCTTGATGTAACCCAGCCCCACGTCCTGCAATGGTTTGAGCCGTTCGACGATGCGTTTGCAGGTCGGGTCTTTTTTGTCCTCGCCGAAAAACGCGATGGCGTCGTCGACGGTCATTTCCAGCACGTCGTAGATCGACTTGCCGCGGTATTTCACTTCGAGTATCTCGTCGCGGAAACGCTTGCCGCCGCAGGCCTCGCATACCAGTTCGACGTCGGCCATGAACTGCATCGAGACCTTGATGACCCCCTCGCCCTGGCACTCTTCGCAGCGGCCTCCCGCGATGTTGAACGAGAAGGACGACGCCCCCAGTCCCGTATGCTGGGCGTAGGGCTGGTCGGCGAACAGCTTGCGGATCTCGTCATAGGCCTTGATATAGGTCACGGGGTTCGACCGCGATGACTTGCCGATCGGGTTCTGGTCGATCATCTCGACCGACCTGAGCAGCTGCACGTCGCCGCCGATGCCGTCGAAGTCGCCAGGCTTGACGCCCGTGTCGAAGAGCAGGCGCCGCAGCGCCGGGTAAAGGATGCCCTTGGCCAGCGACGACTTGCCGCTGCCGCTCACGCCCGTGATGCAGGTCATGACGCCCAGCGGAATCCGCACGTCGATGTTGCGCAGGTTGTTCTCACGCGCCCCCTGGATGAGGATCGAGTTGCTCCAGCCGCGTTCGGTGGCGGGGGGCGCTATCGCGCGGCGCCCGGTCAGGTAGTCAGCCGTGAGGCTCTTCCTGCTTTTGAGCAGTTGGGGCAGCGTGCCGCTGAAGACCACCTCGCCGCCGTTGTAGCCCGCCTTGGGGCCGATGTCGACGATGTAGTCGGCGGCGCGGATCACCTCCTCCTCGTGCTCCACGACGATCACCGTGTTGCCCAGGTCGCGCAGTTGCTGCAAGACCTTGATCAGGCGGTTCGTGTCGCGCGGGTGCAGGCCGATCGAAGGCTCGTCGAGGATGTAGAGCGACCCCGTGAGGTTGCTGCCCAGCGACGTCGAGAGGTTGATGCGCTGGCTTTCGCCGCCCGATAGGGTCGACGAAAGGCGGTCGAGCGTCAGGTAGCCCAGCCCCACGTCGGCCAGGTATTGCAGGCGGTTGCGGATTTCCACGAGGATTCGCGCCGCGGTCTTCGTATCGTGCCCGTCCAGTTCCAGCCCGGCGAAGAACGCGATCAGTTCGTCGACCGGCATCACCACCAGGTCGGCGACGGTCTTGCCGCCCACCTTCACGTAGAGTGCCTCCCTGCGCAGGCGGCTGCCGCCGCATTCGGGGCAGGTGGTCTTGCCCGTATAACGGGCCTTCATCACGCGGAACTGGATCTTGCGGCGTTCCGAGTCGATGTAGGCGAAAAAGTCGTCCAGCCCGTGGAAATATTCGTTGCCGCGCCACAACATGCGTTTCTGCTCCTGCGTCAGTTCATGGAACGGCGTGTGGATCGGGAAATCGAACTTGTAGGCGTTCTCCACCAGCTGCTCCTTCCACTTGCGCATCGTCTCGCCGCGCCAGCAGGCCACGGCGTCCTCGTAGATGGTCTTGCTCTTGTCGGGGATCACCAGGTCTTCGTCGATGCCGATCACCTTGCCGTACCCCTCGCACCGGGGACATGCCCCCAGCGGGTTGTTGAAGCTGAAAAGGTGTTCCGAGGGGTGCTCGAACTGGATGCCGTCGGCCTCGAAGCGCGACGAGAACTCCGTGGCGCCCTTGTCGGTGATGACCGTGCAGATCCCCTCGCCGTAGGAGAACGCCCGGGCTACGGAGTCCCGCATGCGGGTCTGCGTATCGTCGTCTGCGGCGATGCGTGCCCGGTCTATGACCACGAGGATCTCCTCCGCCCGGGTCTTTTCGTCGACCTGGGGCAGGATATCCTCGATGAGCCGCGTTTCGCCCTTCGTCCAGACGCGCATCAGGCCGTCGGAGAGCAGCAGCGTGAGTTTCTCGATGATCCCCTGCCCCCTGCCCAGCGTGAGCGGCGCCGCGATCACGACGCGGCCGCCCTCGCCCTGCTGTTGGATGTAGGCCGCCACGTCGTCCACGCTGTAACAGCGCACCTCCTGCCCCGACACGGGCGAAAAGGTGTGCCCGATGCGGGCGTAGAGCAGCTTCAGGTAGTCGTATATTTCGGTCGTGGTACCCACCGTCGAACGGGGATTGCGCGTGTTGACCTTCTGTTCGATGGCGATGGCCGGCGCGATGCCCGTGATGATGTCCACGTCGGGCTTGCTGATCTTCCCGAGGAACTGGCGCGCATAGGCCGAGAGGCTCTCGACATAGCGGCGCTGTCCTTCGGCGAAGATCGTGTCGAAGGCCAGCGTCGATTTTCCCGAGCCCGACAGGCCCGTGACGACGACCAGCTTTTCGTGCGGGATCTCCACCTCGATATTCTTGAGGTTGTGCACCCGCGCACCTTTGATATAGATGGATTTTTCGTGTGCCATTTATTGCTCTTCGGGGACGGAGCCCCCGGCTTTTTTCAGTTTTTCAATCAGTTCCGCCGCACGGCTTTCGCGGATGGCGAAGACCATCGTGCACAGGTTGTCGAACTCCTGCGATACGATTTTCGGCTGCTGCTCCTTCACGACGCGCATGATGTTGTTCAGGACGATGTAGGGGAAATCCACGCGGACGGTGCGGTCGACGGTGCGCTCCACGATCCGGGCGGCCCCGATCGCCGCGGCCGCCGACTCCCGGTAGGCTGCGATCAGCCCCGGGACGCCCAGTTTCGTGCCGCCGAAATAGCGGACGACCACCACCAGGCAGTCCGTCAGCGAGTTCGCGAGCAACTGTCCGAGGATCGGCCGTCCGGCCGTCCCCGAAGGCTCCCCGTCGTCATTGGCGCGGAAATGCTCACCCCCGGGCCCGAGCCTCCACGCATAGCAATGGTGTGTGGCGTCGTAGTATCTCTTGCGCAGGGCGTCGAGTATTTCGCGTATCTGCCCCTCGTCCTGCACGGGATAGGCATAGGCGAGGAATTTGCTGCTCCGCTCCCTCGATGCCGCCTCGGCGGGTGCCGCGATCGTCAGATAGCTGTCCCCTGCTTCCACCCTTTAGCGTACTTTCTTGAAGAGGCGCTCCCAGCGGATATTCGACGGGAACGACTTGTTCGCGTCGAGCGACAGCCATACGAACGAAGCCTTGCCGACGATGTGGTCTTCGGGCACGAAGCCCCAGAAGCGCGAGTCGGCCGAGTTGTGGCGGTTGTCGCCCATCATCCAGTAGTAATCCATGCCGAACGTGTAACTGCCGGCCTCGGCGCCGTCGATGTAGATGCGCCCGTCGCGTTCTTCGAGCTCATGCCCTTCGTAGGTTTCGATGATGCGGCGGTACAGAGGCAGGTTTTCGGCCGTGAGCTGCACCGTGGCGCCCTTCTGCGGAATCCAGATCGGCCCGTAGTTGTCCTGGCTCCAGCGCGGTTCCGCCCACTGCGGGAAAACGTCCGTGTTGGGCGTGTAGATATAACGGCGCACGGAGAGCACGTTGCCGAGCGCCCTGACCTTTTCGGCCGCCTCGTCCGTGAGGAACATGTAGTACATTGAGCCGTTGCCCGTGTATTCGGTGATGCCGAGGTTGTCGAGGGCATATTGCGTCAGGGGCGAAGTGACCTGTACGACATACTGGTACTGGATGCCGGGGAACGGCTCCTGCGGCGATCCGTTGACCCACACCTGCCCGTCGCGCACTTCGAGCGAATCGCCCGCGATGGCGACGCAGCGCTTGATGTAATTCTCGCGCTTGTCCACCGGGCGGCTGACGATGGTGTACTTCTCCGCGAGGCGCTTGCGTCCCTCCTCCTTGCCGAACGACTCTTCGTAGCCGCGCAGCACGTCGTAGTAGGTCACGGCCTGGTTTTCGAGCAGTACGGTGTCGCCCGCCGGGAAATTGAAGACCACCACGTCGTTGCGTTTGATCCTGCGCAATCCCTTGAGCCGGTGGTAGGGCCACTTGACCGCCTCGGAAAACGATTTTTTCGTCTGCGAGAAAGGCATCGTGTGGTGTACGAACGGGAACGACAGCGGCGTGTTGGGCATCTGCGGGCCGTAGGTCACCTTGCTCACGTAGAGGTAGTCGCCGATCAGCAGCGACTTTTCCATCGACGAGGTGGGGATGACGTACATCTGGAAGATGAAGATGTGCACCAGCGACGCCACCACCGTGGCGAAGATGATGGCGTTGACCCATTCGTAGACGGTCTTGTAGGTCTTGCTCCGCTGGCAGAGGCGTACGTTGTGGCACCACACGTAGCGGTAGAAGAACTTCGAAATGTAGAGGTCGAAGATCACCACCAGCCCCAGCAGCAGCCAGAGGTTGCCCGTCCATACGACGAACCACAGCGTGTAGAGCAGCGAGGCGAGCGTGAAGCCGACCCATTTGTTACGGAAGAATGCCTTGATCTTTCCCATGTCCTAATCTTATCTTATTTCAGCAGGTCGTCCATCGAGTAGACGCCCTGTTTGCCGCAAAGGAACTCGGCGGCTATTACGGCCCCCATTGCTAACGTGCGGCGGTTCTTAATCGTATGTTTGAGCTCGAGAATATCGTCCTCCGACTCGTAGGTCACGGTGTGTATGCCCGGTACCATGCCCTCGCGTACGGAGTCGATCACCACCTGGCGGGGCGTCGCTTCGGCCGGGCTCCCGATGCGGTTCGCGGCGTGTTCGATCCCCGGGGCATAGTTCACCCACTCCGTCTTGGCGGGCAGGCCGGCGATGACGCCCTCGGCCAGCGTGATGGCCGTACCGCTCGGCGCATCCTTCTTCTGGGTGTGGTGTACCTCCGCGATGCGTACGCCGTAGCCGCCCACGCGGCCGATCATCTCCGCCAGATAGCGGTTGAGGCGGAACATCAGGTTTACGCCCAGGCAGTAGTTCGAGGCGTAGAACAGCGCCCCGCCCTTCTCGCGGCACAGCTCCTGGAGCTCCGGCAGACGATCCGTCCAGCCCGTCGTGCCGCTCACCACGGGGGTGGCGTTCTCGATGCAGGTGCGGATATTGCCGTAGGCGGTCGTGGGCATGGTGAATTCCAGCGCCACGTCTGCCTGTGCGAGGTTGGCGGCGTTCAGGTCGGCCGCATTGTCCGTGTCGATCACGAGCGCTACGCTGTGGCCGCGTTCGAGGAGTATCTTCTCGATCTCGTGCCCCATCTTGCCGTAACCTATGATAGCTGCTTTCATATTTTTCCGGATTTTCGAATCGTGCAAATCCCGTACGGGGGCTGCGGAGCCGGGCGCAGGTGCAGACTTTGCCTGCACGCTGCCGGGGCTGCCTGTCCGGGCGGGAATTTATTGTGAGGCAAAGATAATACAAGCTGCGCCGACTGCCAAATTTATTTGGCGGTTGTGGCCGTGCGGTTTATTTTCCGGGGAAATCGGCGCCCGTACGGCATACCTCCGCCCTGCTTCTCCTCCGTCCTTCCCGTCGATTTTGGCACGAAAATGCGAAATACTTCTTTATTTGAGAAATAATTGTTAACTTTCTGCTGCTTTCAGCTTTTAATGTGAAATAGAAACAAGTCGAAATATTTTTATATTGTAAGGGATATGAAAAACGAATCAAAGAAAACACGCACCGAATGCGACCTGCTCGGTTGTGTAGAAGTGCCGGACAACGTATTGTACGGCGTGCAGACCATGCGCGGACTGGAGAATTTCGCCATCAGCAAATTCCGCCTGTGCGAATACCCGCGTTTCATCGAGGGGCTGGCCATCGTCAAACTGGGTGCCGCCATCGCCAACCACGCGATGGGGCTTCTCTCCGACGAACTTTTCGGAGCCATATCGCAGGCCTGCCGCGAAATCATGGCGGGCAGGTTCCACGAGTTCTTCCCCGTGGACATGATCCAGGGCGGCGCGGGCACCACGACCAACATGAACGCCAATGAGGTCATCGCCAACCGTGCGCTGGAGATCATGGGGCACGCGCGCGGCGAATACCAGTACTGCTCGCCCAACGACCACGTCAACTGTTCGCAGTCGACCAACGACGCCTACCCTTCGGCCATCCACCTCGGGCTTTACGCCACGCACCTCGAACTGCGCCGGCACCTCGAAGCGCTGATCGCAGCCTTCGGGCGCAAGGGCGACGAGTTCGCCCGCGTGCTCAAGATGGGGCGCACGCAGTTGCAGGACGCCGTACCCATGACCCTCGGGCAGACGTTCCACGGTTTTGCGAGCGTCCTGCGGGGCGAGGTCGACAACCTCGACCATGCGGCGCAGGAGTTCCTGTCGATCAACATGGGCGCCACGGCCATCGGCACGGGCATCTGCGCCGAGCCGGGCTATGCCGAGCGCTGTACGGCGGCCATCCGGGAGATCACCGGCTGGGACGTGACGCTGGCCGAAGACCTCGTCGGGGCGACGTCCGACACGGTCTGCATGGTCGGCTACTCCTCGGCGATGAAGCGCATCGCGTCGAAGATGAACAAGATCTGCAACGACCTGCGGCTGCTGTCGTCGGGGCCCCGCTGCGGGCTGGGCGAGTTCAACCTCCCGGCACGCCAGCCCGGTTCGTCGATCATGCCCGGCAAGGTCAACCCCGTGATTCCCGAGGTGATGAACCAGATCGCCTTCAAGGTCATCGGCAACGAGCTGTGCGTGACGATGGCCGACGAGGCGGCGCAGATGGAGCTCAACGCCATGGAGCCGGTGATGGCGCAGTGCTGTTTCGAGTCTGCCGAACTGCTGATCAACGGCTTCGACACGCTGCGCATCCGCTGCGTCGACGGCATCACGGCCAACGAGGAGAGGTGCCTGCAATATGTCCGCAACAGCATCGGCGTGGTGACGGCGCTCAACCCGATCATCGGCTACAAGAACTCCACGAAGATCGCCAAGGAGGCGCTGGAAACCGGGCGCGGCGTCTACGAACTGGTGCTCGAACACGGCATCCTCAACCGCGACGAACTGGACGAGGTGCTCCGGCCCGAGAATATGATCCATCCCGTAAAACTGGCGATAAAACCGCGGCGCTAACCGATTTTTTTGTATTTTTGCGCAAACCACTCCGATCGCGATGCGCTATTTTCTGGAACTCAGGTACAACGGGGCCGCCTATTGCGGCTGGCAGCGGCAGCCCGACATGCCGTCGGTGCAGCAGACGCTCGAGAGGGCGCTCGCTACCCTGCTGCGGGAACCTGTCGAGGTGACCGGAGCGGGACGCACCGATACGGGTGTCAACGCCTCTTATTATGTGGCGCATTTCGATTGCCTGTCGCCCGTGCCCGACCCGGCGCATACGGTCTACAAGCTGAATTTCCTGCTGCCGGGCGACATTGCCGTGGGAAGCATGACGCCCGTGGACGACGGCGCGCACGCGCGTTTCGCGGCGCGCGAGCGCGAATACCGCTACTACATCGAGCTGCGCAAGAACCCTTTTACGCGGGGCACGACGTGGCAGTATTACGTGCCGCTGGATGTCGGGCGGATGAACGAGGCGGCGGCCTGGCTGCTGCGCTACGACGATTTTACGTCGTTCGCCAAGCTCAATTCGAACAACAAGACCAATATCTGCCGCGTCATGCACGCGGCATGGACGGTCGACGGGCAGGGCGTGCTCTGCTTTACGATCCGTGCCGACCGTTTCCTGCGCAACATGGTGAGGTCGCTGGTCGGGACGCTGGTCGACGTGGGGCGCGGGCGTTATAGCCCGCAGCAGTTCCGCGAGATCGTCGAAAGCCGCGACCTGTCGCGCTCGAGCGGCGGCGCCCCTGCGCAGGGGCTTTTCCTGAGCGATGTGGTCTATCCGCCGGAACTTTTCGAACGGAAGGTATTTTACTGATTTTTAATAAATATTATCGACTATGATTGGGACTATTATTTGGCTTATCGGTGTCTTCTGCGCAATATGGTGCGTGATGGACATCTTCAAGAAAAACATTTCGACCGCGGGAAAGGTGATCGCTTCGATCGTGGTGCTGCTCACCAGCTGGCTGGGTTTTGCGGTGTATTATTTCTACGCCAAAGACCACCTGCAGGAGTGGTTCAAGTGAAAGGCGGAATGGGTTTGAACTGAGGGAGATTTCATTGCGAATCTCCCTTTTTGTTTTGATATTGGATTTAAATGCCTATATTTGATCGCCAATTCCAACTTATATGAAAAAATCCCTGTGGACGCTGTTGGCTGTCGGATGGATGGTCACCTCTTCCGCGACACCTCCGGCGCATCTCGTAGATTCGCTGGAATCTGCTTACCAGGCGGAGCCGGATGCCCGCAAACGTGTCGATATTCTGCTGAACCTGAAAGACCTGAACGACTCCTCGGAAGACGAATTGTATTACAGCCGCAAGCTGTTCGACGAGGCGGCCGCCGTCGGGGACGGATTTGCCGTCGGGGCGTCGCTGGGGTCGCTCGCTTCGTATTACATCTCTTCGCCCGGTGCCGGGGATTCGCTCGCCCGGATACTGGCGCAGGCGGAACCGCTGATGCGGGGCAGCGGCATGGAGGGGCTCGGGGCTTATTACCGCATGGTGGAGCTGGCACGCAGGATACAGGTTGCCGGGGCGGAGGAGTCCGCGCGGCTGTGCCGTGAATACATCGACTCGGTACGGACATTGCCTCCGGGCGATGTGTACGAAGAGGCGTCGCGGCTCTTCCTGAAAGGTATAGCCGCCTTCAGGCTGGTCTCGGCCGAAGGAAACCTGCAGATGGAGCGCGGCCTGCCTTTCTGGAACGACGAACTCGCCCTTCTGGAGCGGATGCGCCCCACGGCTCGCCGGAATTTCCATGCCAACCTGATTACCTGCCTGATCGCGGCTTACAGTAGTGTAAAGGATCAAAGCGGGCTGGTGCATGCGGCCGACGGTTACCTTGCGATGCTCGACGATTATTACCGCGATCCGGAGATCGTGCGGCGCAGGCCTTATATTTCCAAGGAGATGTCCTATTTGGTCTGCTATTACACGATGTGTACCTCGCCGCTGCTCGACGAGCGCAATTTGCAGGCGTATTACGAGCGTTACCGCCGTTTCGCGGACTCCGCGGCGGCGGATGCGGGCAACCTGCTGACCAACAGGCAGGGATTCTATACGATCAGCGCAGAGTATTACAACCGCCGGGGCGATTACCCCAGGGCGCTGGCTTACCTCGATTCGCTGACGGTACAGTTGCGTCCGGGCGGTGTTACGTCGCAGTTGGTGACGATATACGCCAACAAGGCCAAGATCCTCGAGCGCATGGGACGCTACAAGGAGGCATGCGGGGTTTATAACGAAGTGGTCGGCCTGCGCGACTCGCTCTCGTCGCACAGGTATGCCGAGAAGGTGGGCGAACTGGAAGTGCAGTACGGACTGGACAAGGCGGAGCGTGATAAAGCATTGCTGTTGGCGCAAAAACGGCAGAACTCGCTCTACTTCGCCCTGACTATCCTGCTGCTGGCCGTCATCGCCGTTGTCTACCTGTGGCGGAACCTGCTGCGCATCAAGCACCTGCAGCACAACCTGTCGGTCGAATCGCAGCGCGCGCAGGAGAGCGAGCGGCTCAAGCGGGATTTCATGGGTTCGATGAGCCACGAAATACGCACGCCGCTCAATGCCATAAGCGGCTTTGCCGAGCTGATTGCCGGGGAGGACCTCACGGAGGAAGAGCGCCGGGAGTTCGCACAGATCATCCGCGACAATACGCAGCTCTTCACTTCGCTCATCAACGATATGCTCGAAGTGTCGCAGCTGGATAATACGAGTGCCGAACTGCCCCGGAAGCTGCTCGACATCAGCAAGATCATCCGTGCCGAAATGGAACACCTGCCCGTAAAGGAGGGCGTGGAATACCGGCTGGAACTCGCGACCCCGGAGATCGTATTCCCGTTGCACCGGAGTTATGTGTCGCTGCTCGTACGCGAGTTGCTGAAGAATGCCGTCAAATTCACCGAACAGGGATCCGTGACGGTCGAATGCGGCCTGACGGGGCCGGATACGCTGACCTTGTCGGTCACCGACACGGGCTGCGGCGTGGAACCCGGGCTGGCGGAAAAGATTTTCGATCGCTTCTACAAGGGCGATCCCTTTGCGCAGGGGCTGGGACTGGGCTTGAGCCTCTGCCGGCTGATCGTGGAGAAACTGGGCGGTACGATTGTCCTCGACACCTCCTATACCGGGGGTGCACGGTTCGTGGTGACGCTCCGGGATGCCTGACCTGCGGTTCCCGGAACGGGTTTCTGACGTCGTACGGCGTTTGTGAACCTGCAGCCGGATCGGTGTGTCGCCCTGTGGAAATACCGTTATAACAAAACGCCCCTCGTGATAAGAGGGGCGTTTTGTCTGCCATGCGGGTTAGAGGTGTATCGCCTCCCCCAATGCCGCCTCGGCCGCCTCCATGACCCCTTCGTTCATCGTGGGGTGTGCATGTATCGTGCGGGCGATCCGGTGTGCCGTGGCACCCAGCATCCGAGCCAGCGTCGGCTCGGCGATCATCTCGGTGACGTTCTGTCCGACCATGTGCGCCCCCAGCAGGGTGTCGTCCTCGCCGAAGAGGAGTTTCACGAAGCCGTCGCGGTCGCCCGCGGCGGTCGCCTTGCCCGAAGCCGTGAACGGGAAACGCCCTACCTTATAGGCGACACCCCGCTCCTGCGCCTGCTGCTCGGTCATGCCGACCGAAGCCACCTCGGGCGAGGTGAATACGCACGACGGGATGGCCGAATAATCCACCGGGGCGGGATCGAGGCCGCAGATGGCCTCTACGCAGCAGATGCCCTCGGCCGAGGCCACGTGTGCCAGCGCCGGGCCGCCCACGATGTCGCCGATGGCGTACACGCCCGGGACATTGGTGCGGTAGAATTGGTCGACGAGCACTTTGTCGCGCTCCACGGCGATACCCAGCTCTTCGAGGCCGATCCCCTCAATGTTGGACTTGATCCCCACGGCCGAGAGCACGATGTCCGCCGTCAGGGTTTCGGGGCCCTTTTTGCCCTCGATCTCGACCTCGCAACGCCCTTCGGCGTTGACCCTGACCGATTTCACGGTCGTCGAGGTCATCACCGCCGCCCGCAGTTTGCGGAATGCGCGCTCCATCGCCTTCGATACCTCCTCGTCCTCGAGCGGCATCATGCGGGGCATGTACTCCACCACGGTGACCTTCACGCCCAGCGCGGCGTAGAACCACGCGAACTCGCTGCCGATGGCGCCCGAACCCACGACGACCATTGTTTCGGGCAGCCGGGTGAGCGTCAGCGCCTGGCGCGACGAGATCACGTGCTCGCCGTCGACGGGCATGAACGCCATTTCGCGCGGGCGCGCCCCCGTGGCGAGGATGATATGGTCGGCTTCGTAGTGCGTGCCGCCGACGTCGAGCCTGCCTGCCGCCGTCAGGCGCCCGAAGCCCTGTATGAGGTCTATGTTGTTTTTCTTCAGCAGGAAGGCCACGCCCTTGGACATGGTTTCGGCCACGCCGCGCGAGCGCGCCACGATTTTTTCCAGATTGGGATGCACCTCGCCCGTGAGTGAGATCCCGTAATGTTCGGCCGATTTGCAATAAGTGTAGACCTGTGCGCTTTTCAGCAGCGCCTTGGTCGGGATGCAGCCCCAGTTGAGGCAGACGCCTCCCGGTTCCGAACGCTCCACGAGCGCCACCTTTTTACCTAACTGCGCAGCGCGTATCGCCGCTACATAACCGCCCGGGCCGCTGCCCACGATGATGATGTCGTATTTCATGGAGTCTGTGAGGTTTTATTAAGTGATATCTTCATACTCGTTTCATGGAAATCCGTGCGGTTTTAAAGTATATGGCGTTCCCACTCCTGCCATGCACCGTTTCCCTCTCCCGGATCTTTTATCGGGTTGTGAGGCCCGGTATTAACAGTCGAATGCATAATATGACCGGCCTACGCATTTTACGATTTGAGATTCGTCGGCTTTCGACGATAAGAACAAGACTACGCATTTGGATTCGTAGTCGTCCGAAACATCGAAGACGAAGTCCGGCTTTGCGTCGGCATCCAAATCTCCGATCCAGAGAATGAGCGCTTTGGTGTCCCAGAATCCCGGCATGGCGATCAATAATTGCTCGTTTCCCGACCCTGCTTCCGACAGATAGAGTTTGTAGTTTTTTACCGTATCCCACGAACTTTCATCTCCCTCTGGTTGGTCGCCCGTATTGACTCCGCTTGCACGCAGCCGATACTTCCGGCCGTGAAATTCAAATTCCATTTGCTCGCCTGCCGGAACATTGTCCTGTTCCGCTTTCATGGTTTCCACACCGCTTGCTGCAGGTTTTATCCCCTTTATCAGCAGCAAACCGTCTCTGGCGGAACCGACATACGCGACCGAATCCCCAATGCAGTCGTCATAGGAGTTTCCGATCTCTAAATCCGCTTTTTTCAGGTCGAAATAACCAGCGCCGTCCTCATAAAAGTCATACCAAGATTCCGAATACATATGGTCGAAATCCGAGGCTTGCGAACCCCTGTATCCCGCCGGCAGCAAAATGTCGATTTCCGTCTCTTCATCGACGGGTAACCGGGTGTAGTCCTGTTCGAATACCGAATCTGCATGCAGTGAGTCCGGCGTAGGATCGTCGCATGCGCTTATCCGGTTAGCGTTTTCTGCAGGCCGATTTGAGACGGCGTATAAAGATGCAGCGATGAAAACGGTTGTTATTAAAAACAGAGCGACGAGGATCGTGGTTCTCCTGTTTATTTTCTCCTTCATTTTCTCTGTGGAGTTTTAGTCGATGACTTTCAGTACTTCACCGTTATCGGCCGCCACGGCACGCTTCCATTTCTCGTTGTAACCCGGGAACTGGATCTTGTCGGGGATCTGTTTGCCGTTGCCGTTGTCCACGAAATGCGCCGGGCCGCCCTTGCCGTCGAGGTATTCCAGCACGCCCGCATGTTCGCTTTTCACGTTGCCGTCCATGTATTTCACCAGCAGGTACTTGTCGAGCTTCGACCAGCGGTCGAACAACTGCTGCGCCGTGGCGATGCTGAACTCCGAGAGGAATTTGCCGCGGGCCTTGGGCGAGAGCGTCATGGCCTCGGCATCGACGTCGCGCACCAGGCGGAGCGCCTCGTTTTCCCATTTGTCCACGACCTTGCGGATGTCGCCCGCGATCATGTCGTAACGCATGTAGGCGAAGTTCGAAACGCGGTTGAAGAGCCAGAACGCCGACGTCGGCGAATATTCGAGCATCGAACCGTTGCCTTCGCTCAGGCACTCGGGGACGCCCTGCGTGCAGCAGTAGATGGGCGTCAGGCACGACGTGGCCGCATCGTCCACGCCGAACCAGAGGATGCCCATGTTGTCGGGCACGTCGGGGCGTGCCTGTGCCACGAACCAGAAGCCGGTCTGCTGCGTGGCCGTCGCACGTTCGTTGCAGTATTCCACGCCGTCGACCTCGAAATACATCGGCCGCCAGCGGTAGGGGCAGGCGCTGCCCCCGGCGCCTATGTCGGTGGTCATGTCCATCGGCGTGCCTTCGTAGTGGTCGCGCATGCAGTCGAAGACCACCTTGGGCGACACCTTCGTGCGGGGTTTCACCCACAGGGGCATGCGGTTTTCGGCATTGTGCCCCATCGCATAGTCCACGTATTTGTCCATTCCGTCGGCCACCGTGCGGAAGAATGCCCACACGCGGGCCTCGCAGCCTCGCAGCGCGCCGAAATCGGCCGGGGCGTAGGCTTCGCAGAAACTGAAATCCTCGTCCGTGCCGTCGTAGTAACCCATCTCGCGGGCGAACGCCACCACGTCGGGCGAATAGAGGCAGTTCTCGGGGTCGTCCTTCGGGAAGGTCGTGATACGCGCCTGGTTGGCGTGCGCCGAGACATAGCCGTCGGGGATGCGGCGGGCTACCCATACGATGCCCTTGCGGGCGTTGCCGCCCTTGCCGTCGTCCTTGTAGCCCTTGCCGATCAGCTCCATGATCCACGCCTCTTCGGGGTCGACGATCGAGAACGACTCGCCGCTCGAGGCATATCCGTAGGTGTTCGCCAGCTCGGCGATCGTGAGGATCGCCTCGCGGGCGGTCTTGGCGCGCTGGAGCGTGATGTAGATCAGCGACCCGTAGTCGATCAGCCCTGTCGAGTCCTCCAGTTCCGGGCGGCCTCCGTAGGTCGTTTCGCCGATGATGAGCGAATGCTCGTTCATGTTGCCGACGGTCGAATAGGTTTCGCCCGCCTGCGGGATGTCCGTCAGGTAGCGTCCCGTGTCCCACTCGTAGACGGGCAGCATGGCCCCGGCCCTGAATTTCCCGCCGGGGGTGTGGTATAGGGCGCCGTAGAGCGCGTGCGAATCGGCGGCATAGGAGACCATGGCCGAGCCGTCGGTCGATGCCCCTTTGGTTACGATGAAATTGGTACAGGCCGCGGCTGCGCCATAGGCGAAGAGGGCTGCCGCCGCGAGGCAATACTGGAGTTTTCTCATAGGTTTTCCGGTTTTGATCCCAAATGTACGAAACAAATCCTAAACGGCAAAACGCAGCGGGTACGATATGTCGCATTTTATTTGGATATTAGGGCTTTATGTCGTATCTTTACGACGTATGCAAGCGCATTGCATTCCGGCGGATACCCCCCCCCGGTGCGGAGGTATGTAATTGTTATATAGTAGGTTATATGAAGAAACTATTGTTTTTATCCTTTTTCGGGCTTTTCCTGCTGGCATGTACCACGGACGAGGGCGATGGTGTGCCGTTCGTCACCGACGTGGTGATGCCCCCGTCATCGCAGCTATTCGCGCCCGGCGACGAGGTGACCGTTGCGGCGCGCGGCTTCGAGGCCGACGACGACATCATGCTGCGGATCGCGTGGCCCCTGTCGCAGGCGGCTCTCCCGGAAGGATATGCCGACGGTGTCTGGGCCGTCGTGACGGAACGTACCGAATCGGACATCACGTTCCTGGCCCCCGGAGGCTACCCCGCCTCTACGACCGAGGTGAAGCTCTTCCGCCGCGGCAAGGCCATGACGCTGGGTAAAATATCCGTATCCGACGGCCGCCCGCCCGAGGAGCCGTCGCTCTACGGCATCACCCAGTACGATTGCGACGAAACCGGGATCGACCGGATCGACCTGACGACGGGCGACCTAACCCGCATTGAGACCTTGGGCGTTTTGCGCCGCATGCACTGCGTGGTGAATACCCCCGGTTCGAACCGTATCTACGGCCTCGCGCCCGGCGGAAATATCGGCGCTGCGGCGTTCTACGACCTCACGATGCGTTATTTCCGGGATTCGGGCTACGACAATGTCGTCGTCGCGGGCACCCTCTCCGATTTCGCCGCCTTCCTGCGCCATGAGGCCGGCCGGCTCGTCCTCATGGAGTTGAATATGACCCGTACCAACGTCGCACCTGTGCCCCCGTCGTGGATGCTGCCTTCGGACATTGCGCCCGAGATGCTGGGCGAAAATCCTTTCGTGACCGTCTACGGCGGTTACCTCCTGCTCGCGGCACACACTGCCCCGGATAGTTATACGCCGCTGGTGCTTACCGGCCGCAGCGGCGAGGGATACGCCGTAAAAACGGGCGATGCCGAACAGGCCGATGCGATGGTGCCGTTCGGAGTGCTGGACAAAGGGCAGGACGGCGAGACCTATTACGCCGTCGGCGGCTATGCCGTGGCGAAGGGCGGTGTGACCGAACTGCGTCTGTATAACCCCGTGTCGATGGAGTTCGACAGGACGCTGGCGGCGGTGCAGGGCACCGTCCGCTCGATCGCCGTCCGCCATGACGGCGGGAAGACCGAGGAGCTGTTCATGCTCTGCGACACCGGCGACGGCGGCAACCGGATCCGGGTCTACGACATGGAGTCCGGCTCGGAGCGGGTCTTGGACGGAGCCGTCCCCTGCTCCGAAATCGTACTGGCCCGATAGCATGTCCGGGATTCCGGACGGATAAAAACGGTATGCAGGCCCGGAATTTTTCCGGGCTTGTTTCGTCTTGTACGAATTTTGCGTATTTTTACACACCAAAACCGAACAGATTATGTCGATAGCATACCAATTGTCCTTCGTGCGCGGCACCCTGCCCGAGGATGTCACGCTGGTCGCCGTGTCGAAGACCCACCCCGCCGGGGCGATCCGCGAGGCCTACGATGCCGGGCACCGCATTTTCGGCGAGAGCCGTCCGCAGGAGCTGCGTGAAAAATACGACGTGCTGCCCAAGGATATCGAGTGGCACATGATCGGCCACCTGCAGACCAACAAGGTGAAGTATATCGCCCCGTTCGTGTCGCTGATCCATTCGGTCGACAGTGCGCGGCTGGCCGAAACCATCCAGCGCGAAGCCGCCAAATGCGGCCGCACGATCGAGATACTGCTCGAAATCCGCGTCGCCGACGAGGAGAGCAAATCGGGCTGGGAGCTGGATGACCTGATGCAGTACCTCCGCACGGCGCCTTTCGCGCAGATGCCGAACATCTGCGTACGCGGCGTGATGGGCATTGCGACCAATACCGACGACTGGGAGGTGATACGCCGCGACTTCAGGGAGCTGAAGCGCTGTTTCGACCTGTTGCAGCCCAATTTCGGGGCGCGGTTCAACATCCTGTCGATGGGCATGTCGCACGACTACCCCATCGCCGTCGAGTGCGGCTCGACGATGGTGCGTGTCGGGTCGCTGATATTCGGGGAGAGGGATTATTCCAAACAATGATGATATGAAGGTAGGATTTATCGGATTCGGAAACATGGCGCAGGCCCTGGCCGCAGGGCTTGCCGCATCGGGGGCTTTGCAGCCCGGGCAGATCGGCGCATGCGCCCGCGACCGGGCGAAGCTGCACCGTAATACGGAACCCCACGGGTTCCTCGCTTTCGACGATGCCGCGGGAGTCGCGGGGTTTGCCGACGTGGTGGTCGTGGCGGTGAAACCGTACCAGGTCGAAGCCGTGCTGGCCCCCGTCAAAGGGATGCTGGCGGGCAAGGTCGTCGTTTCGGTAGCCGCCGGGATGACGTTCGACCGCTACGAGGAGATCCTCGCGCCGGGGACGCATCACCTCAGCACGATTCCCAATACGCCCGTGGCCGTCTGCGAGGGTATCGTCGTCTGCGAACGCCGCCATTCGCTGTCCGAAGCCGAGTGGCAGTCGGTGCAGGCGTTGCTGTCGCATGTGGGGCTCGTGGTGACGGTGGATACCGCCCAGCTCGGCATTGCGGGGACGGTCTGCGGTTGCGGCCCGGCCTTCGTGGCGATGTTCATCGAGGCGCTGGCCGACGCTGCCGTCAAGCACGGCATCGTGCGTGCCGATGCCTACCGCATGGCCAGCCAGATGGTCGTCGGTACGGGAAAGCTGCAACTCGCCACGGGGCAGCATCCCGCCGTGATGAAGGATGCCGTCTGTTCGCCCGGCGGTACGACCATCGTCGGTGTGGGGGAGCTGGAGCGCAAGCGTTTCCGGGGAGCCGTGATCGACGCCATCGACGCCATCCAGGATAAGAAATAGGTTCGCCCGGGCGCTGCTTGTTACCCGAATTTGGTTGTCGCCCGGGAACATGCCGTTTTCCGGAGGCTTCCTGTCGCATAAACGGCACCAAACCGTTTTACCGGAATTCCGCATTGCTCTCCTCAGGGACGAGTAAAAAAGGCCGGGGCCCCAAAGCCCCGGCCTTTTTCGTCTATGTGTGGGAGCAGCCGTGCCGTATCCCATCGGCACTTCGCTGCCTACCGCACCCGCAGCGAGCGTCCGATGCGCAGCGTCGTGGTCGACTTGATGCCGTTCAGTCGGCAGATGTTTGTCACGGTCGTACCGTACTTGCGGGCGATGGCGCCCAGCGTGTCGCCCGACTTGATGCGGTGGTACTTCATGGCTGCCTTTTCGGCCGCCTCCTTCTTGTCCTGCTCTTCGTTTGCGATTTCGTCGTCGAAGTCCTGCCCGGCGTTCGAGTAGATGCTGAAGAACGATTTTTTCAGCAGGAAGGTCTCGCGGCACAGCAGTCCGTTCTTGAAGTCGATGAGCCGCTCGGGGTCGAACGACTGCCCGTAATAGCGGGTCTCGAAATGCAGGTGCGGCCCCGTGCTGCGCCCCGTCGAGCCGCCCAGACCGATGATCTGCCCGGCCTCGACCCACTGGTTGGGCTCGACCATGCGCTCCGAAAGGTGCCCGTAGTAGGTCTCGAGCCCGTTGTCGTGGCGGATGATGACCAGGTTGCCGTAGCCGCCCTTGTTATATTCCGAAATACGCACGCGGCCGCAGAACGTGGCGTAGACCGGGTCGCCCGCCTTGAGCGGCAGGTCGACGCCCTGATGCTGGCGCCGGCGGCGCGGGCCGTATTTGCCGCGCGGGTGCACCGAACCCTGGTAGGGGCAGTGGTAGCTCGTGACCGAGTCCACCAGGTCGATGACCACCGATTTGGGCATCGACGACATGTCCACCTCCTTGTAGGGGAAGAGCGTTGTCGTATCCCAGTATTTCTCGAAGATGGTGCTGTCCTTGGCTATCTCGCGGTTGCGGACGTATTTCCACGTGTTGTTGCTGTAAAGCACCACCTGTATGGCGTCGTTGCCCGAGTCGAGCGTGTCGATGGCCACCACGTCGTTGGTGTCGAAAATCGACTCGATCTGCTTGGGCTGGAGCCGCACGCGCATTGCGACGATGGAGTCTATGGTCGCAGCCTCCCTGGGCGAGAGGGATGCGATGTGCAGCGAATCGGTTTTGCGTTCGGCCTGCGGCGCTGCGGCCGATGCCGAGAGTGCCGCAATGGCGGCCATATAGGTGAGGCAGTATTTTTTCATCTGTATTTTATTGTTGTCGGATAAATTCTTCGGCGGCTTCCAGCGCCTTGTAAAATTCCTCGCCGAAACGGCGCACGATCGGTTCGCGCAACGCCTTGTAGACCGGGATTCCCAGCCTGCGGCCGCATTCGCGCGCCGGGGCGCAGACCGACCAGCGGTGGTAGTTGAGCCCTGCCGTACCGTTCGAAAACCGCACGACGCGGATCGGATAGAGGTGGCATGAGATCGGTTTGCGGAAGGCGGTCTTGCCCTCCAGCCACGCCTTTTCGATGGCGCAGAGCGTGATGCCGTTCTCCTGGTAGGTATAGGCGCACTCCGCATCGCCGACCAGCGGCGTGGTCAGGTCGCCGTCTTCGTCGATGACCATGAAGCCCTGCCGCTCGACGGCCTCGATGCCCTCGGGCGTCATATAGGGCTTGTAGGCCGCATATTCGCGTTCGAGTATGCCGACCTCCTCCGCTTCGAGCGGCGCCCCGGCATTCCCCTCGACGCAGCAGATACCCTTGCACTTCGCGATGTCGCAGGCGAAACATTCGCGCAGCAGGTCTGCGCTCACGATTTTGTCATCGATTTCGATCATTTGCGGCAGGTGTCGGCGATTATCAGGTCGAACATCTCTCCCAGCGACATGCCCATGGCCCGTGCCTGCTTGGGGACGATGCTCCCGGCGCTCATGCCGGGGATGGAGTTGATTTCGATCAGGTAGGGTTTGCCCTCGGGCGTGACGATGAAATCGACGCGTACGACACCCGAGCAGCGGCATGCCCTGTAAGCGATGCGGGTCATGCGGTGCAGTTCCTCCGCAATTTCCGGGGCGATGTCGGCGGGGGTTATCTCGTCCGAATAGCCTTCGGTGTATTTGGCCTGGTAGTCGAAGAAATCCTTTTTCGATACGATCTCCGTGATCGGGAACAGGTATTCCCTGCCTCCGGCCACCATCATGCCGCAGCCCATTTCACGGCCCGCGATGCACTCTTCGATCAGCACCTCGTCGCTTTGGGCGAAGGCCGCCTCGATGGCGGGCAGCACCTCGTCGCGCGTATGGACTTTCGTCACGCCGAACGAGCTGCCGCTGGCGTTGGGCTTGATGAAGAGCGGCAGTCCGAACTCCGCGACCACCCTGTCCGGGTCGGCCGTTTCGCCCTTGCAGAGGAAAATCTCGCGGGCGAGGTTGATGCCCCGTCCCGCTACGGTGCGCTTGGTGGTGATCTTGTCGAAGGTGATGACCGACGAGGTCATCGAGCACGACGAATAAGGGACGCCCATCATGTCGAGGTAGCCTTGCAGCTTGCCGTCCTCGCCGGGCGTGCCGTGGATGATGATCAGGGCGTAGTCGAATGCTTTGCGCTCGCCTTCCACCGTGAGCGAAAAATCGTTCTTGTCGACCTGCCACTCGCGTCCGTCGGGGGCCGTGTAGTGCCAGTCGCGGTGGTGGAGGTCGATGACCGTGATGTCGTATTTCGTATGGTCGAGCGCCGCTTCGATCTGTGCGGCGCTCTGGAGCGCGATCCCCCGTTCGGGCGAATCTCCGCCCGCCATGAGGGCAATCTTCAGGCGTGTCATTGTCAGGGGTTGTATATGTCTTTATATCTGAATTCCAGTATTTCCTGTACCATTTGTGCATACTGCCGCGCCTCGGCGTGGCTGTCGTCTGTTTGCAGTACGCGGTTGAAGTCGTTGAGGGCTGCACCCCACTCGTTGAGGCGGTAGTGGAGCTTGCCCCGTTCCATGTAGAGCGCCGTGTTTTCCGGATCGGCGGCGATCTGTGCCGTCAGGGCCGATTTGCGGGCCGTCGGGTTCCACAGCCCCTTGCGGCGGATGTGGTCGGCGACGCCCTTGTCGAGCATCTGCGAGACATCCTCGCCCCGCCCGATGCGTTCGCGGATTTGTGTCGCGGAAAAATCCTGCAGCGGCGCGTCTTCCAGCACCATGATGCGGCCGGGGAACCTGTCCACCCTTTCGCCGCGGCGGGGATAGACGTATACCGGGTATTCGAGGATGCGGTCGTACTCTTTCCAGCCGTCGAGCCGTTCTATCTGGTCGGCGCCCATGAGGATCGAGAACTCCATATCCGCGCCGTGGTTCTCGGCCAGGTAGCGCAGCGTGTCGATCGTATACGACGGCTTGGGCAGCAGGAATTCGACGACCGAGGGTTTTATCCGGTCGGGATAGCGCGACGCCGCGCAGGCCGTCTCGGCCATTTCGAACCGATCCATCTCGGGGGCCAGCTCTTCGGCCTGTTTGTAGGGGCTCTGGGGCGAAACGACGAGCACCAGCTCGTCGCACAGTCCTTTTTCCACGGCGTATTCCGCCAGGGCGATGTGCCCTTTATGGATGGGGTTGAACGACCCGAAATAGAGCATGACGCGTTTCATGGCTGCCGTGCGATGAATTGGTCGATGATCGCAGTCGTTTCGCGGATCGCCTCGTCGAGCGAGTCGTTTACGACGATGTGGTCGAATTCGGGGGCTTTCGTCAGTTCGAATTCGGCCTTCGCCACACGGCGGTCTATCACTTCCGGGGCGTCCGTGCCGCGGCATACGAGCCTGCGGCGCAGCTCCCCGATCGAGGGCGGCATGACGAATATCGAGCAGGCGTCGTCGCCGAAGATGCGTTTGAGGTTGATCCCCCCGATGACGTCCACGTCGAAGACGATGATGTTGCCCTTGGCCCAGATGCGTTCCACCTCCGAGCGCAGCGTGCCGTAGCAAGTGCCCTGGTAGACCTCTTCCCACTCCACGAAACGGTTTTCCGCGACGGCGCGCATGAACTCTTCGTGCGTCATGAAGTGGTAGTCGCAACCGTGGCGCTCGCAGCCGCGGGGTGCGCGGCTGGTCGCCGATACCGAAAATTCGAACTGCGGGAACCGTTTCAGCAATTCGCGTACGATGGTCGTCTTCCCGGAACCGCTCGGGGCGGAGAATATGATAACCTTGCCCATTATAATATGTTCAGTACCTGTTCTTTGATCTTCTCCAGCTCGTCCTTCATCTTAACTACGAGTATCTGGATGTTCGATTCGTTGGCCTTCGAGCCCATCGTGTTGATTTCGCGGCCCATCTCCTGTGCGATGAAGCCCAGTTTGCGGCCTGCGCCCTCCTCTTGGGAGGCCACCTCGCGGAAATACCTGCAGTGGTTGGCCAGGCGTACCTTCTCTTCGGTGATATCGAGTTTTTCGAGGTAGAAGATCATCTCCTGCTCCAGCCGGTTGCGGTCGACGTCGACCCTCAGTTTTTCGAGGTTTTCCAGCAGGCGGGCCCTGACCGTCTCCGTGCGGGCCTTTTCGAAAGGCACGACCTCCTGTTTGTAGCCTTCGATCTTGTCCACGCGGCCCAGCAGGTCGGCGATCAGGATCGCGCCTTCCTGCAGGCGGAACGCGTCGAGCTGCGCCACGGCGGATTCGGTGGCGGCGACCAGCGCCGCGTGTTCCTCGTCGGAGATGCTCTCCGTTTCGGTCGATACGACATCCGGCAGGCGCATGATGGCCTGCAGGGCAGCGCTGTCCCACCCGATCCCCGCATAGTTGAGCCGGGCGTTTTGCGCCGCGTCGCGCAGTTGCCCGGCATAGGCGGCGAATACCTCTTTATTAATACGCGCCGGGGTCTCCACGGTCTGCGATTCGACGGTCACGAAGACATCGACCTTGCCGCGCTGTACCGTGCGGGTGATGATATTGCGGATTTCGTATTCCGACTGGCGGTATACGGCCGGAAGCCGCAGCCCGAGGTCGAGCTGTTTGGAGTTGAGCGAACGGATTTCGACCGTGATCTTCTTATTTTGCAGCGTGGCTTCGCCCTTGCCGAAGCCCGTCATGGATTTTACCATTTGCGGAGGATGTTAAGTTTGGGCAAAAGTAATAAAAACAATTCAAAATGCCGAGCGTTCGGGACGCCGAGTGAAATTTCTTTGAACAAGTTTTGCACAACTGTTGTATTCTCCGGAATATTTTATTTATATTTGTGTTAGTAAACTAACAGGCTGGAGTCCGAAACACTAAATTCACATCCGAATATTATGAAAAAGCACAATTTCAACGCGGGACCCTCGATCCTCGCAGACGAAGTCATCCAGAACGCAGCAAAAGCTATCGTAGATTTCAACGGTTCGGGCCTTTCCCTGCTTTCGATTTCGCACCGGACGAAGGATTTCGAGAACGTGATGGCCGAGGCCGACGCGCTCTTCCGTGAGTTGCTCGGCATCCCCGACAACTACAAGATCTTCTATATCGGCGGCGGTGCCAGCACGTTCTTCTACGAAGTGCCCGCCAACTTCCTGGGCAGGAAGGCAGGCTATGTGAATACCGGTGTCTGGGCCAAGAAGGCCATCAAGGAAGCCAAGCGTTACGGCGAGGTCGAGCTGCTCGCTTCGTCCGAAGACCGCAATTTCACCTACATCCCCAAGGGTTTCGCGATCCCGGCCGATCTGGACTATGTGCATATCACCTCCAACAATACGATCTACGGCACCGAGTACCACGAAGACCTCGCTTCGCCCGTGCCCCTGATCGCCGACATGTCGTCGGACATCCTTTCCCGCCCGGTCGACGTTACGAAATACGCCATGATTTACGGCGGTGCGCAGAAGAACCTCGCCCCGGCCGGCGTGGCGTTCGCCATCATCCGCGAGGACATGCTCGACCGTGTCGTGCGCGACCTGCCGACGATGGTTGCGTTCCGCACCCATGTCGAGAACGGCTCGATGTTCAACACGCCCCCCGTATTCCCGATCTACGTGCTCATGGAGACCCTCCGCTGGCTCAAGTCGATCGGCGGCGTACCCGAAATCTACCGCCGCAACAAGGAGAAGGCCGCCCTGCTGTACGACGAGATCGACCGCAACCCGCTGTTCCGCGGTACGGTCGACAAGCAGGATCGCTCGCTGATGAACATCTGCTTCGTGATGGCCGACGGCTACGAGGAACTGGCTCCCGAGTTCATGGAATTCACCAAGGAACGTGGTATCGTGGGCATCAAGGGCCACCGCCTGGTGGGCGGCTTCCGCGCATCGTGCTACAACGCACTACCCATCGAGAGCGTCAGAGTCCTCGTGGAGTGCATGCAGGAGTTCGCCGCCAAACACGCGAAATAACGGACGGCCATGGCGCATTTCTTTACGTTCACTCCGAAGAAAAAGGCGGCCACGGACATCGATTTTATTCATCTGATAGAAAGTACAGGTATGAAAATATTAGTTGCGACCGAAAAGCCTTTTGCCAAGGAGGCTGTCGACGGCATCCGCAGGATCGTCGAGGACGCGGGCTATGAACTGGCCCTGCTTGAAAAATATACCGACAAGGCCCAATTGCTGGCCGCCGTGGCCGATGTCGATGCGCTCATTGTCCGCAGCGACAAGGTGACGGCCGAAGTCATCGGGGCGGCGAAGAACCTCAAAATCGTGGTTCGTGCCGGTGCGGGTTACGACAACGTGGATCTCGCGGCCGCCACGGCGCGCGGTATCGTGGTGATGAATACCCCGGGGCAGAACTCCAACGCCGTGGCCGAGCTGGCGCTCGCCATGATGGTCTTCATGTCGCGCAACCGCTTTACGCCCGGTACGGGTTCGGAGATACAGGGCAAGACCCTCGGCATCCACGCCTACGGCAATGTGGGCAAACTCGTGGGGCGCAAGGGTAAGGCGCTGGGCATGAACGTCATCGCCTACGACCCCTTCATCACGGATGCGGCGGTGTTCGAAGCCGACGGTGTGAAGAAGGTGGATTCCCTCGAAGATTTGTACAGGCAGGCCGACTTCCTGTCGCTGCACATCCCGGCTACGGAGCAAACCCGCGGCTCGATCGGCTACGAACTGCTGATGTCGATGCCCAAGGGTGCCACGCTGGTCAACACCGCCCGCAAGGAGGTGATCGACGAACAGGGTGTCGTGCGTGCGCTGACCGAACGCGAAGACCTGAAATACATTACCGACATCGCTGCCGGGAACCAGGCCGAGCTGGACGAGAAATTCGGCAAGCGGGTGTTTGCCACCGCCAAAAAGATGGGGGCCGAGACCGCCGAGGCCAATGTCAACGCGGGTCTGGCCGCAGCCACCCAAATCGTCGATTTTTTCAGGAACGGCAATACGCGGTTCCAGGTGAACAAATAGCGGATAACGGCGCGTGAAAGGCGGGAGCGAAGGCTGCGCCCGCCTTTTTCGCTTTAATACATTAATTCATATGGTGAAAATCAAACCTTTTTGCGGGATACGTCCCCCGAAACAGTATGCGTCCGAAGTGGCGTCGCGCCCCTATGACGTGTTGAATTCCGCCGAGGCCAAGGCCGAGGCCACCGAACGCTCGTTGCTGCACATCATCAAGCCCGAAATAGATTTCGAGCCTATTGCCGACGAACATTCGCAGGAGGTTTACGACAAGGCGGTCGAGAATTTCCGTGCATGGCGTGAGAAGGGCTGGCTCGAACAGGATCCCGGGGAGTATTATTACATCTATGCGCAGACGATGGACGGCCGCACGCAATACGGACTGACCATGTGCTGCCATTACGAGGACTACCTCTCGGGGGCGATCAAGAAACACGAACTGACGCGTCTCGACAAGGAGGAAGACCGCATGATCCACGTCCGCAACCAGCAGGCCAATATCGAACCGGTGTTCTTCGCCTATCCCGACAACGCCGAGATCGACGCCATCGTGGCCGACGTGGTGAAGAACAACGACCCGGAATACGATTTCACGGCTGCCGACGGCTTCGGCCATAAGTTGTGGGTTATCCGCGACAAGAAGACCAACGACCGTATCACGGAGATTTTCGCGGGCATCCCGGCGCTCTATGTCGCCGACGGGCATCACCGCACAGCCGCCGCGGCGCGCGTGGGACAGGAGTGCCAGGCAAAGAACCCCGGCCATACGGGCAACGAGGAGTATTGCTATTTCCTCGCCGTGACTTTCCCCGCGGGGCAGCTTCGGATCATCGACTACAACCGCGTCGTGAAAGACCTGAACGGCCTGACGCCGGAGCAGTTGCTCGAAAAGCTCGCCGAAAGTTTCACGGTCGAGGACAAGGGCACGGAGGAGTACCGTCCGACCGAACTGCATAATTTCTCGATGTATCTCGGCGGGCACTGGTACAGCCTGACGGCCAAGCCCGGGACATACGACGACAACGACCCGATCGGTGTGTTGGACGTGACGGTGCTGTCGAACCTCGTGCTGGATAAAATACTGGACATCAAAGATCTGCGCACGTCGAAGCGGATCGACTTCGTGGGCGGAATCCGCGGCCTGGGCGAGCTCAAACGCCGTGTCGACAGCGGCGAGATGAAGGCGGCGTTCGCCCTCTACCCCGTTTCGATGCAACAGCTCATCAACATCGCCGACACGGGTAACATCATGCCCCCGAAGACGACGTGGTTCGAGCCGAAACTCCGCTCGGGCGTGGTGATCCACTCGTTCGAAGAGTAACCGCCCCGCGATGGTCGGGGGCCGGTAAGTCATTCAACCCTCGGGGAACCGCCTGTCCGGCGCGTTTTCGAACCCCTGTCCGAAGGCGGAATAAAATGGCGGAAATATTTTGTACGCAGTGCGTTCGGGCGGGTTATTCCGGGCGCACTGCTTTCATTTATCCGTTTTTCATGATAAGATTTGTTGCATTCGTTTAGAATTTCCGGGATTTTTTCTTATATTTGTAAGGAACTTAACAATACTACGGCTTATGGCTAAAATAAAAGGAACAATCGTTGTCGACAAGGAACGGTGCAAAGGGTGCGGGGTCTGTGTGGCTTCGTGTCCGTGCGACGTGCTGGAATTGTCGGCAGAGGTGAACAGCAAGGGCTATCCCATATCCCGGATGGTGAATCCCGATGCCTGCACGGGGTGTGCTTCGTGTGCGGTGATTTGCCCCGATAGCGTCATCACGGTTTATCGTCAAAAATTCGAGTAGCTATGGCAGAGAAAGAGGTAAAACTGATGAAAGGCAACGAGGTGATAGCCCATGCGGCGATTCGCTACGGTTGCGACGGATATTTCGGGTACCCGATCACTCCCCAGTCGGAAGTGATGGAGACACTGATGGAACTCAAGCCGTGGGAGACCACGGGCATGGTCGTGCTGCAGGCCGAATCGGAGATCTCGTCGATCAACATGGTCTACGGCGGCGCATCGACCGGAAAACGGGTGATGACCTCGTCGTCGAGCCCCGGCATCAGCCTGATGTCGGAGGGGCTGAGCTACCTGGCGGGGGCGGAACTGCCCTGCCTGGTGATCAACTGCCAGCGTGGCGGCCCGGGGCTGGGTACGATCCAGCCTTCGCAGGGCGACTATTTCCAGGCCTGCAAAGGCGGCGGCCACGGCGATTTCCACATGATCGTACTGGCGCCCAATTCGGTGCAGGAGATGCACGACCATGTGGCCGAGGCGTTCGACCTCGCGTTCAAATACCGCAACCCGGCGATGATCCTCGCCGACGGGGCGATCGGGCAGATGATGGAGAAGGTGGTGCTCGCGCCGCAGCGTCCCCGCAAGACCGACGAAGAGATCGCTGCCGAGTGCCGCTCGTGGGCTACCTACGGCAAGCCTGCCGACCGCAAGCGCAATATCGTGACGTCGCTGGAGTTGCAGTCCGAGAAGATGGAGATCATCAACAAGCGCCTGCAGGAGAAATACAAGGCGCTCGAAGAGAACGAGGTGCGTTATGAGGAGATCGGCTGCGACGATGCGGATTACGTGATCGTGGCGTTCGGTTCGTCGGCCCGTATCTGCTCGGCCACGGTCGAGATGGCGCGCGCCGAAGGGCTGAAGGTCGGCCTGCTGCGTCCGATCACGCTCTATCCTTTCCCCAAGAAGCCGCTGGCCGAACTGGCCGCGCGCGGTGTCAAAGGCTTCCTTTCCGCCGAGCTCAATGCCGGCCAGATGGTCGAGGACGTGCGGCTGGCCGTGAACGGCGTAGCTCCCGTCGAGCATTTCGGCCGTCAGGGCGGTATGATGTTCGCGCCCGACGAAGTGCTCGCGGCGCTCAAGGAAAAACTGATTAAAAAGTAAAGGCTATGGCAGAGGTTGAAATCAAAAACGAAAACCTGGTTTACGCGAAACCGAAGCTCATTACCGACAACGTCATGCACTACTGCCCCGGCTGCAGTCATGGTACGGTACATAAACTGATCGCCGAGGTCATCGAGGAGATGGGCTTCGCGGAAAAGACCGTAGGCGTTTCGCCCGTGGGCTGCTCCGTATTCGCATACAATTATATCGACATCGACTGGATCGAGGCCGCCCACGGACGCGCCCTGGCCGTAGCTACGGCCGTGAAGAGGCTCTATCCCGGCAATCTGGTCTTCACCTACCAGGGCGACGGCGACCTGTCGGCCATCGGCACGGCGGAGTCGATCCACGCGGCCGCACGCGGCGAGAACGTCGTGGCGATCTATATCAACAACGCCATTTACGGCATGACGGGCGGCCAGATGGCCCCGACTACCCTGCTGGGTATGAAGACCGCGACGACGCCCTACGGCCGTGACCCGCGCCTGAACGGCTATCCCTACAAGATCGCCGAGATGATGGCGCACCTCGACGGTGCCACCTTCATCACGCGCCAGAGCGTGCATACGCCCGCCAACGTGCGCAAGTGCAAGCGTGCGATCCGCAAGGCGTTCGAAAATTCGATGGCCGGCAAGGGCTTTTCGCTCGTGGAGGTCGTTTCGACCTGCAACAGCGGCTGGAAACTCTCGCCCGTGGCCTCGAACGAGTGGCTCGAACAGAACATGCTGCCCTACTATCCGCTGGGCGATATCAAGGACGTAAAATAAGGGATGCTATGAAAGAGACTTTAATTATCGCAGGGTTCGGGGGCCAGGGCGTCCTCTCGATGGGGAAGATACTGGCCTACTCGGGCGTAATGCAGGACTTCGAAGTCACGTGGATGCCCTCGTACGGCCCCGAGATGCGCGGCGGTACGGCCAATGTGACGGTAATCCTTTCGGACAGGAAGATTTCTTCGCCGATCGCCCACGAGTTCGATACGGCCATCATCCTGAACCAGCAGTCGATGGAGAAATTCGAGCCGATGGTCAGGCCCGGCGGCATCCTGATCTACGATACGAACGGTATCACGCGCCATCCCGTGCGCGAGGACATCGAGGTCTATGCGATCGACGCCACGGCCGAATGCGCCCGGATGGGACAGGCCAAGCTGTTCAATACGATGATTCTGGGCGGGTACCTCAAGGTGCGCCCCGTCGTCGAGATGGAGAACGTGATGGTCGGCCTCAAGAAGTCGCTGCCCGAACGTGCGTGGAAGATGCTTCCCGCCAACGAGGAGGCGATCCGCCACGGCGGCGAGATCATCCGTAAGGTACGCTGACGGATCCGGGTTCCGATGGGTTCCCGAAGAAAAGAGCGGCAGGCCGGAAGGTCGCCGCTTTTTTCTATTTGGCAGGGAAGGAACCACCCGTTTTTCCGCCTCTGTTCCTTCCGTTCGTCTTGTGGTATTTCCTTTGTTCGTTTTTTAATCTTGTTTTCTGTTTTCTGTTTCCTGTTCCCTGTTCCCTGTTCCTTCTGCCCGTCCCTTCTGCCTGTCCGCCGTGTTTTTCCCGTCACTCGCTTTCCACCCCCGTTGGCTGAGCCTGCCCCCGTATTCCGGTTCCCCCCCCATCGGTGCGATGTCCTTTCCGGACGCCGCGATCGTCCGGGGAAGCCGTGCCCTACCCAAAAGCGCCGTTTGTGTATACGCTTCCGTATTTCCGCGCAAACCAGAGGGTTCCGGATTAGGACTATTCCTGTAAAAACCGTAATTTAGTAGAAAGATCCCCGGTTCGCATCCATCGGCACCGACTTTGCGGGCCCCGGCATAAAACTAATATTTCGGATTATGGAAAAGAACGAACAGCAACTGCCGCGCCTGGGGGAACCCGTCCCGGCATTCGAAGCGATGACAACACGGGGAAAGATCAGCTTTCCCGCCGACTACAAGGGCAAATGGGTGATCCTGTTCAGCCACCCCGCCGACTTTACGCCGATCTGCACCTCCGAGGTGCTCACGTTCGGTGCCCGTACGGCCGAATTCAGGGCTTTGAACTGCGAACTGATCGGATTGTCGGTCGACAGCCGCAACAGCCATATCGCATGGCTGCGTACGATCCGTGAGAAGATCGAATACCGGGGCATGAAGGATATCAAGGTCGAATTCCCGATCATCGACGACGTGTCGATGAAGGTGGCGAACCTTTACGGCATGATCCAGCCCGGTGAAAGCCAGACGGCAGCCGTGCGTGCCGTATTCTTCGTCGATCCCGAGGGCAAACTGCGCGCGATGATCTACTATCCGCTGGCTCTGGGACGCAATTTCGAGGAGATAAAGCGTGTCCTGGTAGGTTTGCAGTCCATCGACGCATTCGGGGTCGCCATGCCGGCCGACTGGCGTCCGGGCGACGAGGTGATCGTCCCGATGCAGGGCGAGGATATGGACGACCAGCCCGAAGGGGTAAAATGCTACGACTGGTTCTTCTGCACCCGTCCTCTCCCGAAGGAGGAGATCGAGAAAAAACTCGGCAAAGGCATAGCTATCAAGGGATAGTCCGGTTCCGGCCGGCAATGCAAAAGGGGGCTTTGCAAAGCCCCCTTTTGCATACTGGCAGCAGTTGCCCTATTCGGCGCTTTGCCGGGGATTGTTTCTGACACATAATCCATATTTTTCGGGATGAGTACTGTTTTGATTTTTTTTGTTATATTTGGGTGTATATATTAAAATATTAAATATTATGGCTGGCATTTAAATCTGATTTTCATTATGGCCCGGGAGGTTGTAATGGAACGGCTATTACGGAGTTAGTCGCACAATAATCCGGAATAGTTTGTGGAAAGATAAAAAAACTTATTCAATACCAAAGATGATTCATATGAAATGGTTATTATATTGTAATATTCTGATGATGATCCCTTTGTTTTCCGGGTGCGACTCCTCTGAAAATAATAACGACACCGGAACATACCGGATTTATAAGGAGTATCTGGTCGACGCTTATTTGGAGGTCGAAAAGATGTATGTCCGGCAACTGAATGCAACGACCCTGGAGTTGTATTTCTCCGGTAAGAAATATGGTATAACGTCGGAAAATGCTTCGGAGGTCGCTAAGTTCAAGGAGCTGGCTGTTAAGCACAACGATGATTTCAGCGATTATATCACGGTAGATTTCGGATATACCGTAGGAAACTACGTAAGCTATGCGGAAAATTTTACCGGGATCGAAATCAGGAGCAGTATTTCATGGGGCGAGGGGCATTCCGCCGGAAGTACGTTGAATGACTTGTGCTATTTCACGGCTTACTCTTTTGCGCCGACATTGAAAGATCATGCAAAGGGTGGATTGACCCATATCCGTAAACATGCCGATGAACTGACTGCCGCAGATATGGAATTGTTGCAGGACGGGTTTTTACGACTCGATTTTTCAGACGAAAACTCCCGGTTGTCCGAAGCCCAGGTAATTACGATTTCTTTATCGACCCTGAGCGGACGGGTTTTAAGGGCTGATCTGAAAATCGGAGAGTAAGAATAATGCAACGCGCTACGGGAAAGGGAGGCTTTATAAAGCCCCCTCCCCTTCGTTGGATACGTCGGGCCTCCCGGATCGGAAGCCCTGCTGCCGGTTATGCTCCGGGAGCCTGGAGCGCACCTGCTGACGGCGGTTCCGCGGCCGTGCCTTTCGCTTCGGCGATCCTTCGGTGGTAGAAGGCCCGCAGGTCATCCCATTTGTAGTACGGCGGCCTTGCGGAGGCGAGCGGAAGATACATTTCATGTTCGTTGTGGAGTATCCTGACCAGGATGTCCGCCGTCCCCTCTTTCCGGTAAAAGATCATCTGGATGTTGGCCGCCATCGGTGAAATACGGTAATCGCGCCATGCGTCCGCGATCAGACCCGGGTCGGAAACCTCGGCCGTGCAGCCGTCGAACGCCATCAGGCAGGTCAGCGGCATGAGGTTGCCGTCGTGCCCGAAGCGCAGGTCGGCGGCGGGCACGCCCCGCACGAGCGCACTGTCGGCGCGGGCGATGATCTCTTCGAGCAGCGCTGTCGCATAGCGCAGGGCATATCCCCGGTTGAGCGCCCCGGGGCCGCGCTGATGGTAGAAACGGTAGTTGACGCACTCCCAGACGGCATACAGTTCATCGGGGGTGAACAGGTCGCGGAATGTGATTCCGCTGCGGGTGTCCTGTTCGTTTACGGCCAGGGCCCAGAGCTGTTGCATCAGCTCCCGCTGGTCGATGTCCGCCGGAACTTTTCCGCCTGCGAATAACCTGGCCATCAGGCGCTCCGGATGCATCCGGCTTTCCCGGAATCCTTCGGCCTCTATCCAGCTCTCGCTTTTCAGCAGGTTCAGGTACTCCGGGGCGGGCCCGGGGTTTGCCGCCGTGCTGAAAAAGTTCAGGTAGCGGGTCGTGCGGTTGTTGGCCGTCCGCGTGATTTCCAGTTCCGGGTTCATCCTCCGCAGCTGGTCGCAGAATGCCGCCATGCTCAGCACGCAGCGTACCACGACGGTCGATTGTGCGTCGACACGCGCGTTGCCCCGGAAGACCTCCGGGTAGGATTCGAACATCCGTTCCGCGATCCCGTAATGCTGTTCGGCACCCAGCGGCGTGAGGTCGCCCGCCCTGCCCTCGCCGTCCGAACAGGCCCGTTCCACGCGGCGTAAGACATCCTGCCCGAACTCCGACAAGGCGCCCTCGCGGGCGGCCTTGCCGAAAGTTTCCAACACCTCCGTATATTCCGACGCCCTGAGCAGCCAGCGTGAGCCGTGGCGGCCGTAGTGGCTGATGTAGAAAGGTTCGTAACCTTCGGGCGCGGGAGTCCGGGCCGGATTGTCGTACGTGTAGGCATAGTATACCCCGCCGGCTTTGTCGGGGTCGGCATAAATCTCCTGGCGGGCGTTCTGTCCGGACAGGGGCCATGCACAGGCCGCCAGGCCGAGGCCGAGCAGCAGTTTCGTAAACCGCATGATCCGTACCGTCATCGGAGGTAGGCTCCGGTTCGTTTCAATTCGCTGCGCAGCTTCGCCACGTCGGCCTGCGACGGTTTCACTCCGTCCCGCAGGGCGATGCGTGCGGCGCGTCCGGCGGCTTCGCCGAGAGCCATGCAGGTCGACATCACGCGTGTCGAGGCCATCGCTTCGTGGGTGAACGAGGCGCAGCGGCCTGCGACGAGCAGGTTTTCGACCTTTTCGGGCACAAGCACCCGGTACGGGATGTCGTAGCAGTCGCCGCAGTATTCCAGCGTGCAGTCCCCGCCTTTGGGATGGTGCAGGTCGACGGGATAGCTGGCTACGGCAATGGCGTCGTCGAAGTGTCGGCAGGCCAGGATATCCTCGGCCGTGAGGACGTATTTCCCGACCGTGACGCGGCTCTCGCGGATACCCATGAACGGTGCCACCCGATCCATCCACGCGTTTTCGAACCCCGGGACGAACTGCCGCAGGTATTTCCGGATTCGGTAAACCTGCTTCCTGGCTTCGATCTCCCCACGGGTGTAACTCCCGGGATCAGTCGGGTCTACGCCGTTCACACGCGACATGTTGACCCATATTTCGTCCTCGGACATGCCCGTGATAAGGATCGTGCGGGCCACCGGGAGGTCGATCCCCGCCTCGCGTGCCTTGGCGATCTGGTTGCGAAGCCCCACGGTGATGAACTTCTCGTTGCGGAACGACTCCGCAGGCATGATGTCCATGTCATAGATGTCCGGGTGCTCTGCGATCGCGTCGCGCAGGCGTTGCGTGGCGACACCGCGCATCGAGAACATCAGCGTCGGGGGCTGCATGCCGCCCTCGGCATCGCCTTTGCGGCACTCGACGCCGGCACGGAAGGCCACGTCGGCGTCGCCCGTACAGTCGATCACGGTGCGGGCGAGGATCGCCTCGCGCCCTGCCTTGCTTTCGATGACCACCCCCTTTACTTCGTTGCCCTCCCTGATGACGTCGGTGCAGAAAACATACATCAGTACCTCGACGCCGGCCTCCTCCATCAACTGCTGTGCGAGGGTCTTGCTCTCCTCCGGGTCGATGATCGTCAGACTTACGTGAAGCTTGCAGGGTCGGTGTCCGCTCGCGGCGCCCCGCTCCTGCAGCCGGTCGATAAACCGCTGCGGGAGCCCCTCGATGATCTGGTTGCCCTTCTGCCCCAGGAATCCCAGGATCGGGAGCCCGATCGTGAGGTTCCCGCCCAAGTAGCCGCGGCTTTCGATCAGCATTACCTTCAGTCCCTCGCCCGCTGCGGCCTGTGCGGCCATGAGCCCCGCCGGGCCCCCGCCGACGATGAGTATGTCCGCCGATGCGCGTACGGGGATGTCGCGGGCGGGTTCGCGGACGGTCGTAATTTTCTTTTCCATGGTTTCGGTTTTTATTTTTGTACAGCTTGTTTTTCCTGCGGGATTTCGGGGCGTGTCATTTTCCAGAGTATCACGACAGCGATCCAGTGCAGGACGCCCATTACGAGGAAAAGCGACGGTCCCATGGTGCTCAGCAGTTGCCCGACGTAGTAGTTGAAGATCGCTCCGCCCACGGCCCCGAAGCCTGCCGTGATGCCGACTACGCTGGCTACGTTGCGTACGGGGAATGCCTCGGCGATCACCACGCAGATCGTGTAGAGCCAGCTCAGGCACATGATGGCGATCAGGCTGAACGAGGCGATGATGGCCGCGACGTTCCAGTACGGCGGCAGGGCGTTGAAATAGGGCGTGAAGATGCACAGGGGTGCCGCGACGGCCACCAGCGTCATCATGCGCTTGCGCGCGCGCAGAGGATCCATGCCCTTGCGTACCATTTTGTCCGACCATGCCGAGGTCAATACGCCGCCCACGGCGCCGAACAGGAACGGGATCCAGCCGACCCATCCCACCTGTATGAGCGTCAGTCCCGAATCCTCCTGCAGGTAACCGGGCAGCCAGAAGAGACAGAAATACCAGACCGGATCGCTGACAAAACGGATGAGCAGCACGCCCCACAGCGTGCGTGTCTTCCAGAGCCCGCCCCACGTGAAGGCTTTGCCGTGGTGCCGGTTGGCGGCGCTTTCGCTGAGCGTGACGTCGAGTATCTCTTTGGGCGGGTCGGCGTAGACGGCCATCCAAACGATGGCGATCAGGATGCCGATGGCCCCGGCCAGGACGAAGACGTCGTTCCACGGAAAGATCGTCGAGAGCCATGCGATGACGATCGGGGCCACGACCGTGCCGATCGAACCGCCCGCCGTACAGAGGCTGTTGGCCGTGGCACGCTGGCGTTTTTCGAACCAGACGGTCACGGCGACGATCTGCCCGGCGAAGATCGTGGGCTCGGCCAGCCCCAGCAGCCCGCGGAAAAATGCGAACTGTTCCATATTGGTCGAAAGGCCGCCTCCGATGCAGGCCGCCGACCATGCCAGGATGCCCAGAAACATCACCTTTTTCGGGCCGAACCGGTCGACCAGGATGCCCGATATGGGATACATGACGGCGTAGCATATCAGGAAGATGTTGACGATGAAGGCATAGCCGTCGTCGTTCATGTCGAAGGCCGCTTTGATCGTCGGCTTGAGGATCGAAAGCAGCTGGCGGTCGAGGTAATTGCAGATGATGGCGATGAAGATCGTCACCACGATCATCCATTTCCGTTTTTCCGGGTTGTTCAGCAGGTTCATGCGTGTCGTCGGTTGTATGTGTTTGCGTGTCGGTTAGCGTTGCGGGAGCCCTCCCTGGGCTTTGTAGCGTTCGTATCGCTGCATGAGCAGCGGGTGCCGCTCATCACGGGGCGTATAGCGCCGTGCAGGGAAGTTGCAGAGCGCCCGCTGCGCCTCCTCCACCGAGCCGTAGCAGCCCGCGATGACCGTGGCGTAGACCACCGAACCCATGGCGCAGGCCTGTTTGCAGTCGATGACCGAGATTTCCCGGCCGGTTACGTCGGCCAGCAGCTGCATGACGAAGGGCGATTTCTGCGATATGCCGCCGATCCCCGTGAGGCGCTCGATCGCCACGCCGTTCGCTGCTAGGTGGTCGAGGATCGCCTTCGTGGCGAACGCCGTCGCTTCGGCCAATGCGTAGTATATTTCGGGCGCCGTCGTCGAGAGCCGCAGCCCCGTGAGCGTCCCGGTCAGCTCCGGTGCGGGGTACGGGTTGCGGCGGCCGTTGAGCCAGTCCGTCGCCAGCGGCATGTCCGCCCGGAGCTCCAGCCGCTCAGCCTCTTCGGTGAGCCTGCCCATGATTTTGTCGCGGCACTCTTCGGCCAGCTGCTGCCGGGCCTGCGCGTCGGGCGCCCCAGGCTGCACGAGCAACTCTTCCAGGGGCCAGCACAGCAGGTTCCTGAACCACGCATAGACATCCCCGAAGGCGGATAACCCGGCTTCGAACCCGACCATGCCGGGTACGATCGAGCTGTCCACTTGTCCGAATATCCCTTCGACGAGGCGTCCGCCCATCTCATCCGAAGGCATCAGCGCCATGTGGCAGGCCGAGGTGCCGAGGTTGAGTACGACCGTGCCGCAGCGGATTCCGGCGCCTACGGCTCCCGCATGGGCGTCGATGTTGCCCACCCCTACTACAACCCCCTCGGGAAGTCCGAGCGCCTGCGCCCACGCGGGCGTGATCGTCCCGGCAGCGTGGTCGCACGTGCGGTTCGTCTTGCTGATGTTGCGCACGATGGGTAGCAATGCGGGGTCGAGTGCTTCGAAAAACGTCTCCGGAGGGAATCCTCCCCAGGCCTCGGCCCACATCTGTTTCGACCCTGCGGCGCAATGGCTTGCGCGTATCGCGGAGGGATCGTCCGCTCCGGTGAGCACGGCGGGTATCCAGTCGCAGAGCTCGACCATGGCATATGCGTCGCGGCGGAGCCGCCGGCTGCCGCGCAGCAGGTGCAGGCATTTGGCCCAGAAGCATTCGGCCGAGTAGTGGTTGCCCGAATGGCGGGCATAATTGATCTCGCTGCTGGCGCACAGGGCGGTGATTTCTTCCGATTCCCGCTGCGCCGTGTGGTCTTTCCACAGGACGAACATCGCGTCCGGATCGTCGGCGTATTCGGGGCGCAGCGCCAGCGGCGTGCACGTGCGGTCTACCAGGCACGGCGTGCTGGCCGTCGTGTCGACCGAAACCGCCCTGATATGCGGCGCCGCGTCGGGCCGTGCGGCCACCACTTCGCCGATCACGTGGCGCAGGCCGTCGAGGTAATCTTGCGGATGCTGGCGGAAGCGTGCCTCCGCCGGGGAGCAGTATTCCTGCCTGCCCCAGCGCGGGTAGCTGAATACCGAGTCGGCGATTGTTTCGCCTGTCGCGGCATCCGCCAGAAGGGCACGCACGGAATCCGTGCCGTAGTCGATGCCTATGACGTATGTTTCCTTCATGGTTTGTTAGGTGTGGATCGTGTTTTTTTGCGGTTGGTTCCGGCTCCATTCCGGCGGGCCGGTAATGCAAAGGTAAAATTATTTTATTCTTTTTATGTTTATTTTATGCTTTATTATTTCTTTTTTTTTGTATTATTGTGTGTTTTGTAGTTTCTATTTGTTTTTATTATGCTTCCATGTGCATTTCTAAACACCTGTTGGAGGCGTTGCAATTTAAGGAGGATCGGTATGAAACGGATTCTGATCGTGTGTGCCGCGCTGTTGCTGTGCGGTGTGGCCGCCGCCCGGGAGCGCGGCGTACACCGCGTGGCGTCGTGCAATATCCGGGTGGCCCTGCCGCAGGATGAGGAGGGCGGAAACGGCTGGTCTGCGCGTAAATATGTTTGCGAGCGGGTGATGAAGCGCTGCAAAGCGGATATCTATTGCCTGCAGGAGGTGACCGTCGGCCAGTACGAGGACATGTGCCGGATGTTCCCGGGGTATTTCGTCTTCGGCTACCCGGGCCCCGAGACGGATGCCCTGCCCGACCGGGAGTACCACGGTATCGCCAAGAACCTCGTGATGTTCTCGAAGAGGCGCTACGAGATGACGGGCGCCGGGGTTTACTGGCTGTCGGACACCCCGCTCGTGGGCGGCTCCTCGTCGTGGGGCACGGCCCGTCCGCGCCATGTCAATTGGGTACGGCTCAGGGATCGCCGTTCGGGGCGCGAGTTCCGGGTGTTGTCCCTGCACCTCGACCATATTTCGCACGAGGCGCGGCTTGCGCAGGTGCGGGCCGTGGAGGAGGAAACGTCGCAGTATCCTGCCGGTGTGCCGCAGGTGCTGGCCGGGGATTTCAATTCCAGGCCTTCGAACCCCGTTGCCGGGGTGCTTGCCGGTGCCGGCTGGGTCGATGCGTTCGTCGAGGCCAACGGCGAAGATGCGGAGCAGATGTCGTTCCACCGGTTCGAGGGCGATGCCTATAAGCCGAAGAAGGGGACGCCCGGGCGTATCGACTACATTTTCCTGAAAGGCACGGGTATCCGGGTCGTCTCCTCCGCATTGGTAAAAGACTGTGTCGGCGGCAAGTATCCCAGCGACCACTATTTCCTTACGGCGGATATCGTGATCGAATAGCCGTCGCGAAGGGGCGCATTGCGTATGCTTCGGCTGCGAATCCCCGGCTCGTGCAATGGCTTCCGGCAGTTGTTGTCCCGGGATGGTTCGGGCGCATGGCGGTCGTTGTCGCGCAATGAAACTCCCCGGCTCGATTCACGAGCCGGGGAGTTTCGTAATGTCTTTGTCGGAGCGGGGCGTCTGCAGCCGGGCATTGCAGGCTGGCGGGCGTCCCTGCCCTCGCCCTTTATTTCCGGAACCTGTACCGCCCTATGTCGCGCAGGCCGAGCAGCAGTTCGCGTACGGCGAGGCGTTTCTTCCCGGCTATCTGGATCTCCCCGAGGGCGATCCAGCCGTCGGCGCAGGCTACGCGGAGCAGCGTGCGGCCGTCGCTTTCGATGCTGCCGGGTTTTTCGCCGTGGGCGGCGGGTTCGAAAGCGGCCGAATATATCTTGGCCGCCTGCGGCATCTGTGAGCCTTCCCTGTATAGTTCCGTCCAGGCTGCCGGATAGGGCGACAGCCCGCGTACGAAATTCACGATCCTGCGTCCGTCCCACGACCAGTCGATGAGGCAGTCCTCCTTGAATATCTTGGGCGCCGGGTGCAGTGCCGATTCGTCGACGTGCTGCTGTTCGATGGGGCTGATGTCGCCTGCGGCGATCCTGTCGACAGTTTCGGTCACCAGCGACGTGCCCCTGTGCATCAGTTTGTCGTAGAGCGAACCCACGTTGTCTTCGGGCAGGATCGGCACGCGAACCTGTCCGATGATGGCGCCTTTGTCGATCTCGTGGTTCAGCAGGAAGGTCGTGACGCCCGTTTCCGTCTCCCCGTTGATGACCGCCCAGTTGATGGGCGCCGCACCGCGGTATTGCGGCAGCAGCGAGGCGTGGAGGTTGAACGTCCCCAGGCGCGGCATGGCCCAGATTACCTCGGGCAGCATCCGGAATGCGATGACGATCCCCAGGTCGGGCCGCAGTGCCTGCATCGCCGCGACGAATTCCGGGGCCTTGAGTTTCTCGGGCTGCAATACCGGCAGCCCCAGTTCGAGTGCGGCCAGTTTCACGTCGCTCCGGTGGAGTTTCTGCCCGCGGCCGGCGGGTTTGTCGGGCGTGGTGACCACGCCCACGACGTTATAGCCCCCGGCGACCAGCGCCCGGAGTGACGGCACGGCGAATTCGGGCGTGCCCATGAATACGATACGCAGTTCTTTCGGGTTCATCGTTGTCTGACGTTTTTTCCGGCCTGCATCCCGCCTCCGGGCGCGGCCTGTTTCATCGCACGGGTTTATTGCTTGTCCAGCCCCAGCGTGTGGTGCATACGCTGCTCCTTGGTCTTCAGGTAGCGCAGGTTGTGCTCATTGGGGGCGATGACGATAGGCACGATCTGGTCGATCTTCAGCCCGTAGCCCTCCAGCCCCGCGCGCTTGAGCGGGTTGTTGGTCATCAGCCGCATGTGCTTGATGCCTATTTCGCGGATGATGCTCGCCCCGACGCCGTAGTCGCGTTCGTCGACGCCGAAGCCCAGCCGGACGTTGGCGTCGACCGTGTCGAGCCCTTCGTCCTGGAGCTTGTAAGCTTTGATTTTATTGCAGAGGCCGATGCCGCGTCCCTCCTGCTGGAGGTAGATGATGGCACCCTTGCCCTCCTGTTCGATCATGCGCATCGCCTCGTGCAGCTGGTCGCCGCAGTCGCAGCGGCACGAGCCGAAGATGTCGCCCGTGGCGCACGACGAATGCACGCGTGTCAGCACCGGTTCGTCTTCCGTCCACTCGCCTTTGGTGAGCGCCACGTGCTCCAGCCCGTTGCTCTTCTGCCGGAACGGCGTGATGCGGAAGTCGCCCCATGCGGTCGGCAGGTCGACGGTCTCGCCCTTCTCGACGATGGATTCTTCGCGCAGCCGGTATTCGATGAGCGATGCGATCGAAATGATCTTGAGGCCGAACTTCCGGGCGATCTCCGTCAGTTGCGGCAGGCGCGCCATCGTGCCGTCCTCGTTCATGATCTCGATCAGTGCGCCTGCGGGCTGCAGGCCGGCCAGCCGGGCGAGGTCTATCGCGGCCTCGGTATGCCCCGGACGGCGCAGCACACCTTTCTGGCGGGCACGCAGCGGGTTGATGTGCCCCGGGCGGCCGAGGTCGGTGGCCCGGGTCGAGGGGTCGGCCAGGGCGCGTATGGTGGCGGCGCGGTCATGGATCGAGACGCCCGTGGTGCAGCCGTTGCCGAGCAGGTCGACCGTCACGGTGAAGGGCGTGCCCAGCAGCGAGGTGTTGTTCTCTTCCATCATGTTGAGCCCCAGTTCGGCGCACCGCTCCTCCGACAGCGGGGCGCAGAGCACGCCGCGTCCCTCCTTGAGCATGAAGTTCACGATTTCGGGCGTGATTTTCTCCGCCGCGACGATGAAGTCGCCTTCGTTCTCGCGGTCTTCGTCGTCGACGACGATCACTATCCTGCCGTTGCGGAAATCTTCAATAACCTCTTCTACACTATTCAGAATCGTGCTTTTTGCCATTTCGTTTGAGTTTTATCGCGTTTTTCAATTTGTTGATCGTAGGTCGCATGCGCTCGTTCAATGCCTTGAGTCTTCCGGCATACCAGTCCGTGTCGAGCAATGCCGAGTCGTTGGTGGCCTTGTAGGTCAGGTATACGGCGATCGGCGTGAGGATGAACGTCGAGAGCCAGATGCCGTATACGGCTTCCCAGCTGCCCTCCTTGGCCAGTTTCTCGCCCGAGAGGCTGATGATGTAGTAGATCACGAAGAAGATGATCGACACCACGACCGGAAGTCCCAGGCCGCCCTTGCGGATGATGGCGCCCAGCGGAGCCCCGATCAGGAAGAAGATCATGATCGACACGGGGAGCGATATTTTCTTGTGCCACTCGACCTTGCTGCGGTATAGCTGGTTGAGCGCCTCCTTGGCGGCCGACTCGTCGAACGAGAACATGTTGCGCGAGCTTTTGGCCAGCGTCCGCGCCTGGTTCCATATCCGCGCCTTGTCGCGGAGTTTGAGTGCCGAGAGGGAGTCCATCGCTTCGAGGCTGCCGAAGCCGCTCTTGTCTTTGCGCAGGCTGTCGGGCTGCGGCAGCACGGAGTTGTCGCGTGAGAATATCTGTTCCTTGAGCAGCGGTTCGTACGAACGGGTCGTGGCGTTGTTCACCAGGATTTCCAGCGAGTCGATATCCTGCTGCAACTCGTTGATGTTCTTGGTCTGGCTGTTCGAAAATTGGTTGGCGTCGCTGCGCTGCATGGCGAAGCCTTCCATGGGGATCGTCTGATCCTGCTTGTCGAAGATGTGGTGGCGCAGCCTGCTCTGGGTGAACCACTGGCTGTTGCGGGTCTGCTCGTACATCTCGCCGTTGAAGAGCGTCACGAGCAGGAACCGCTTGTCGTCCGACAGGCGGATGTAGCCCGAGTCGGCCACGATGGTGTTCATGTTGCCGTCGGCGATGCGGTTGTCGTAGATCAGCACGTCGCGCAGCAGGTGCGTTTCGGGTTCCTGCCGGCTCACGCGGATCGACATGTTGTCGATGCCGTTGAAGAACAGGCCGTCCTGGAATTCGAGGCTCTGTTTCTGCTGGCGGATATCGTAGATGATGCTGTACACCTTCTTGTTGGCATACGGCACGAGGTTGTTGCCGATGAAGAAACTGCCCACGGCGATCACGCTCACCAGGATGATGAGCGGCTTGGTGATGCGGACGAGCGACATGCCGGCCGATTTCATCGCCAGCAGCTCGTAGTTCTCGCCCAGGTTGCCCATGGTCATGATCGCGGCCAGCAGCATGGCCAGCGGCAGCCCCAGCGGGATCATGTTGGCCATGAAATAGGTCATCAGCTCGATGATGATGCCGGCGCTCAACCCCTTTCCGACCAGCTCGTCGATGTAGCGCCACACGATGTTCATCATCAGTACGAACATCACGATGAAGAACGTGAGCACCATCGGCCCCAGGTAGGCTTTCAGTACGAGTTTGTGGATGGTTTTCATGCGGCGGCTCCGGCTTTTTTCTGACGCAAAGGTAATAGTTTTACTATAATAAGCGTAAGGGTGAGGGTAAATATTATGGCCGCCCCGGGCGGAACTTCGAAATTGTAGCTTGCGACCAGTCCGGCCACATTGCCGGCCACGGCGACCAGCGGGGCGCAGAGCGCGATGGTGCGGTAGGATTTGGAGAGGGCGTTGACGATGGCCACGGGCAGGGTGAGCAGCGAGATGAGCAGCACGATGCCCATGATGCGGATCGAGAGGACGATCGTGACGGCGACCAGCGCCGCCATCGCGTAGGAGATCACGCGCGTCGGGATGCCGCGGCTGCGGGCGAAGTCGCGGTCGAAAGCCATGTACATCACGGGGCGCAGCCACAGCAGAGCCCCGGCCATGATGGCCGCGGTCAGGATGGCGAGCGCCACGACGTCGCCGTGCGTCACGGTGACGATGCTGCCGAACAGGTAAGCCGAAAGGTCGCCCGAAGTGTAACCCGGCCTGAGGCTCATGAAGAGCGCCCCGACGGCCATGCCCACCGACCAGATGATACCGATGGCCGAATCCTCGCGGATGCGCCCCCGGCTCCCGGCCCACTCGATACCCAGCGCCGAAAGCACGGCGAAGACCATCGCCCCGGCTATGGGGTTGGCTCCCGCGTAGAAAGCGATGCCCAGCCCGCCGAACGAGGCGTGCGTGATGCCTCCCGCGAGGAAAACCATCCTCCGGCATACGACGTAGGTGCCTACGACGCCGCACGTTATGCCCGAGAGGACACATGCCGCCAGCGCATTCGACAGGTAGCCGTAATGGATCAGATCGCTGAAAAATTCCATCCTCGTTCTCTTTATTTGCGCGCAAATTTACGTTTTTTACTTGGATAATTTAGTTCTTGGATATAGAAAAGCATTCGATTATTTTTATATTTGCGCTTGGATGCCTGCTTGTTTTTTCGGTATCCGCATGATTAACCCCATTTATTTTCAAATTTTTTACATTTTTACATTTATGCGTACATCTTTATTTCTCGGCATGACCGGATTCGCATTTCTGACGACGTTTGGTTTGCAGGGGTGCAGTGATGACGAGGGTGGCAATGACGGCAAAAATCCCCCCCCCCACGATTAATGTTGAGGTGGGTGATGTAACCCGTACAACCGCATCATTTACAATTACTACGAGCGGTGCAGCCGATTATGCCTACGCTGTATTGCCGGCATCGGAAACGATTGCCGATGCAGAGGCTCTCTTCGAAAATGGTATCGTAGCCATGTTCGAAGGTGCTAAAAAGGTCGAGGTCAAAATCGAAGACCTTACTGGTGACACCGAGTACAAGCTCTATGCCGCCGCACGCAACCTCAACCCTTTCCTTTACAGCAAACTCGTATCCGAATCGATCGACACGCATGTCGCTTATACCGACATGATTACGCTCGAAAGTGTCAAGACTACTTCTTTCGCTTATCATATCATGAAGCCCGAAGGCGTGGCCAAATACAAGCACGTCTGCCTTTCCAAGTCTGACTATGACTATATAATCAACCTTGCAGGCGGTACTCCGGCCTCCTATGTAAGCGCTTTTGGCAAGGAAGCCACTGAAGACGACACCTATGTTTTCGATACCACTTTCTTCGATGCCGGCGGCTTTCGCCAGGATATTTACTCCGATATGGAGTTTATCATCATAGCCGGTGAAATCGACGGCGAAGGGCAAGTGGCCAAGGATGCAGCGAAGACGCTCGTCTTCAAGACCAAAAAAGCCGGCACTGCCCCATATGGTATCGATGTCTCTGTGAGCAATATCGCTTCGATGACGGCCGATATAACCATTAAGCCCGAGGAAGGAATCGAGCGCTTCCGTTATCATGTGAACACGAAGGCGGAGTTCGACTATATTGCTTTCGAGGGCGAGGCTTCCGTTCGCCGTATGATTATCGGCCATTGGGACGATGTTTCGAACGAAAGTTCGGGGACTATCACTGTCAATGCAAAGGGCCTTAAGCCCAATACCGAGTACCAGGTCGGGATCGTAGGGTTCGATAAGGACATGCGCGAGAAGTTCCTGCTCTATGACTTTACGACGGGCGAACCTACCGGGCCCCTGCCCGAGCTGACTGCCGAGCCCGTAACCGTCGAAACGCCGTGGAACAAAGCGGCCTTCAAGATCAAGACGACCTATACGGTCTCGATGGTGGCCGGAGTTTTCCCGAGGGGATCCATCGAAGACGTTCTCAGCCGTCCCGGTAACGAGGCGCTTACGGCCGGCGATGTCATCGCTGCCAACGGCACTTCGTTAACCCCGGAGCAGGTTGCTGCTGCTATGAGTGAAGAGGGGCTTGTCATCGAGAGCGACGTGCTCACGCCGAATACCGAGTACGAGTTCGGTGTTTATGCGACGAATGAGGAAAGCGTGGGCGTTTCCGTAGTGAAGGATTTCGCGACAGTTTCGTTGCCGCAGTTCGATGGGAATGGCGTGCGTGCGAAACTCCCCGGCAAATACACCGCGACGACCAAGGATCTCGAAGGCAAAACGGTGACCTTCTCCGTTACTATTGCCACGGGTGTGAACGAGGCGACCGAAAAGGCTTACCACGATATGAACCGCCTGGTCGTATTGGGTTTTGCTCCGTGCGGTGTTGAGTATGCGGATCCTGAGAAGTTGCTTGCGAACGGCTGGGTTGCGAACAAAGAGGAAGCCGATGCCGGTTACGGCCCGAAGTGGTTCATCGAATTCAACAGTGACAACACGATTTCGACGAGCGCCCCGAGCGACGGGATGCTGGATTACACGATGGCGAAGTTCAACGGTAAGGAACTCTATTTCCGCGGTTATGCCAAGCGCCCTACCAGCGATCGCTACACGGACACGGCGATAAGTTTCCCTATCGAAGTGGCGGACGATTTGACACTGACGGTTAAGAAAGTGGTCGATGAGTCCGAATTCGGCACCTTTATCTATTATCCCGGTGTGATGTCGGGTACCAGCCAATGGTATGGCGATATGGCTTTTGCGGCATCGGACGAGATCGTCCTGACGCGCGATGCCGACCAGGGCGCCGAGCCGGCAGCCGTGAAGAACGTGCGGCAGGTTAGCCTGCCCGAACGGGTGACCGTGAACCTCGATGCCGCTCCTGTGGCCGACAGCCGTCGTATTGCGGCAGAACGAATGATGCGTTAATCCTTAATAAAATACTTTAGACATGAAGAATTTGTTTGGATGGATGCTGGCGGCACTGCTGGCCTTGACGGTCGGTGTGTCGTGTAGCGACGACGATGATTTGAATGAAGGTGCGGGGATTGCCTCTCCCGCATGGAAGGCTGAGAACCAGGCCGTGATCGAAGGCGAGACGCTCGATTTCGAATTTACCGCCGAAGGCCGGTGGACGGCTGTGAGCTCGGCTGACTGGTGCGAGGTGAAGACTCCCTCGGGTGTGGCAGGCGAATCGCTGCTGAGGTTGAAGGTCGCCAAGAACAACCTTGCCGAGGCGCGTACGGCCACGATCACCGTCCATGTGAAAGGATACGCCGCATCGGCCTCTTTCGTGGTGAAGCAGGCCGAAGGTACAACCGAGCAGGGGGATGGTAAATACCGCTCCGTGAACGAATGGGTAGCGGACTATATGAAGAACTTCTACTTGTGGAATCGTCCGATCGAAAACCTCTTCCTCGATTACAGCCTTAGCTACGACCGCTTTTTCACCTCGATCCTCGACGGCGTAGCTGCCCAGGATGACGTGAACCACGACGACGGCTTCTGGCAGGGGCAGAAACGCATGTACTATTACTCTAATTTGCAAAGCGATGCTCCCGTGTCGCGAGCTCCGGGACAAACGCAGTCCGGGTCGGGTATTTATCTGTTGCAAGCCACCCGCCTCGGTACAGACTATATCGGGTTTGCGGTTATGGCGGTCGTTCCTGGGACGCCGGCTGACGACGCGGGACTCGTGCGCGGCGATTTCATCACGTCGGTCAACGGCGTGGAGGTGACCGATGCCAACTACAAGACGCTGGGCCAGTATGTATACGACGGGTCTGTCGAGATTGCGGTTAGCCAGGTGACCTGGGAAGATAACGGAAGCACTCCTGTGCTCAGCTCGAAAGGCAACATCCAGCTCGGGGCCGCTTCCTTTACCGATCCGGCCATCTACATGGACAAGGTGGTCGGCATCGATGGCACCGAGAAAAAAGTGGGATACCTGCTCTATATGGGCTTTAATATCGACTATGACGATGAGTTGATGGCGGCATTCGAACGTTTCCGCCAGCAGAACGTCACCGACCTGATTCTTGATTTGCGCTACAACAACGGCGGCGATGTGCTTTCGAGCGCCGTGCTCGGTACGCTGGTTGCGGGCAACGACTACAAGGGACAGGTTTATGCACATACCACGTTCAATGAAGACCGCACGGAAGCCGGTGAAGGCGGTGACTACAAGATCGGCGTCAAGGAAACAGTTGAGCGCATATACGAACCGCTCGAAACGGCGCTTCAGCATGCTGTGGGGTTGAAGAAGATATATGTGCTGGTGAGCCAGACGACCGCTTCGGCCAGTGAAATGGTGATCAATGGCCTGCGTGGTCTGGACATCGAGGTCAACCTCATCGGGCAGACCACCAACGGCAAGAACGTAGGTATGGAAGGAGTGATGCGGTCATTCTACAATCATGAGTTCCTGCTCTACCCTGTTACCTTTTACGTTGAGAACGCCAAGGGGTTCCGGGATTATTCGACGGGTTTTGTCCCCGATGTCGAGATTGACGATTCGGCGATCTACCCGGGGGAGTTCGGTACAATGGAAGATCAGCTCGGCTATATTGCGCTGGTGTGGATCAAGAGCGGCAAGAAGCCGGAACTCCAGGCTTCGTCGTTGACACGCGGCGGGGGCAGTCCGATGAAGCCTTTCGGCGACTTGTGGGATATCCGTCCCATACGACCGATGGGCGGTGCCGTCATGCGTCCCCGGACGGACGAGTAGTGTTCCGTTTTTCTTATGCTGCAGAGGCGTCCGTACAGGGCGCCTTTGCTCTATTTATCTCGGTCTGTAATTTTTTTGTTGAAAAGACGCCCCTTTTCGTACGGTTTTCGTAATTTCGCCCAGCAAAACACATATTTTATGCAACAACGCCGAGTCAATTTCCATACCCTGGGTTGCAAACTCAATTTTTCGGAGAGCTCCACCCTTGCCCGGGAGTTCGAAGAGGGCGGTTTCGTCCGCGTGGCGCCCGATGCCGAAGCCGATATATGCGTCATCAACAGCTGTTCGGTCACCGAACATGCCGATAAGAAATGCCGTAACCTGATCCGCAAGCTGCACCGCCGCAACCCCGATGCCATCATCGCCGTGACGGGGTGCTACGCGCAGCTCAGACCGCAGGAGATCGCGGCAATCGAAGGTGTGGATATTGTACTGGGCAACAACGACAAGGGCGATTTATATAAACGTGTGCTCGAACTGTCGGGCAAGGGCCGTGCGCAGGTTTACAGTTGCGATGCCGATTCGCTCACTTCGTTCTTCGCGGCCTTTTCGAGCGGCGACCGCACGCGGGCCTTCCTCAAGGTGCAGGACGGCTGCGACTACAAGTGCGCATACTGTACGATCCACTACGCCCGCGGCGGCAGCCGGAACATGCCGGTCGCCGACCTGGTCGCCGAGGCGCGCCGGATCGCGGCGGCCGGACAGAAGGAGATCGTCCTGACGGGCGTCAACACGGGGGATTTCGGCCGGACGACGGGCGAGAAGTTTATCGACCTGCTGCGGGCGCTGGACGGCGTGGACGGGATCGAGCGTTACCGTATCTCCTCCATCGAACCGAACCTTTTGACGGACGAGATCATCGCCTTCTGCGCCGCTTCGCCGAAGTTCCAGCATCATTTCCACATCCCCCTGCAGAGCGGGTCGGACAAGATCCTGGGGCTGATGCGCCGCCGTTATACCACGGCGCGCTTCGCCGAACGGATCGCCGCCGTACGCGCGCTGATGCCCGATGCCTTCATCGGCATCGACGTGATCGTCGGTTTCCCCGGTGAGACGGAGGAGGATTTCCGCACGACCTACGACTTCCTTGCCGGGCTGGAACCGGCCTTCCTGCATATTTTCCCCTTCTCGGAACGTCCCGGTACGCCGGCCGTGGAGATGCCCGGCAAGGTGCAGGCTTCGGTGGCGACGCGCCGCGCGGCCCAGCTGGAGGCGCTGTGCGCGAAGCTGCACGCGGCATTCTGCGCCCGTGCCGTGGGGAGCGAGGATTCCGTGTTGTTCGAAAGCACGCGGCGCGGGGGCATGATGTTCGGCTTTACGGGCAACTACCGCCGGGTGAAGGCTCCCTACGACAAGGCCCGCGTCAACACCATTTGCCGCGTCAGGCTGGGGGCTATGGACGAATCTCACGACCTGATGGGTGAAATTCGGGATTAAATCATTATATTTGCCACTACAAAATTCATAAGGAGTATGACGGGTTTGCGCAAAAGGGTGACGGTGGGCTTCCTGAGCATCGTATGCCTGCTGTTTTTTTCGGGCATGGTTTCGTTCGTGGAGTTGAGCCATCTGAGCCGCGACACGGGCGAGATTCTCAAGGCCAACATGCGCAATATCGAGCTGGCCAAGGAGATGCTCGACGCCGCGCACGAACAGAACGTGGCGCTGATCCGCCTTTCGGTATTCGGCGACCGCTCGTGCGACAGCCTTTGCCGCCGGAGCCTCGAACGGCTGGAGAATACGCTGCTCGTGGCGCAGGACGAGGCGCTCGAAAAGTCGTTCCTCGACTCGCTCGCCTTCGCGACGACCGAGCTGCGCCTGCTGACTGACAACTACCTGGCCTTCGGAACCGCTGCGCCGGAACTGTCGGGGCCTGTTTCTCCCGATTCCGTGGGGGTCAAGTGGTACAACGACGAGTACGTGGCGCTCTACGGGCGCCTTACGTCGGCCATCAAGAACTATATGACTTCGACGCAGAGTTCGCTGGCGCCGCGTGCCGAGCAGATGAAGAAGAACGCCTACCGGGCCGTGACGCCCGTGCTGATCTCGCTGGCGGTGATGATCGCCATCGTGCTGATGCTCTATTATTTCATGTCCGTCTACTGTGTCAACCCCATCCTGCGCATGAACAAGGGGCTGGGCGATTACCTTTCGTTCCGCGTGCCGTTCGTCGTCAAGGCCGACTGCAAGGACGAAATGCTGGAGCTCAAAGAGAAGATCGAGACGCTGATCACCATTTCCAAGCAACCGAAAGCCTGATGCGATGCGAGTAGACGTGGTATTGCGATATGTCGGGGTCGTGATGATATTCATCGCGCTGTTCATGCTCCTGTCGGCGGGTATCTCCTACGTCAGCGGCATGGACTCGGCGTTCTACCCGCTGCTCCTGTCGTCGTTGCTCACGGCCCTGCTGGGGGCTTTCCCGCTGATTTTCGTGGAACGTACGGAGCAGATCACCAACAAAGAGGGCTTCTGCGTGGTGGTCGGCTCGTGGCTGGTGGCCTGTGTGGTCGGGACATTCCCCTACCTGATCTGGGGCGGGGAGTTCAGCCTGGTAAACGCCTGGTTCGAAAGCGTTTCGGGCTTTACGACCACCGGGTCGACGATCCTGAACGATGTCGAGGCGCTGCCCCGCGGGTTGCAGTTCTGGCGTTTCTCGACGACCTGGGTCGGCGGTATGGGCGTGGTGATGTTCGCGCTGCTGATCCTGCCCTCGCTGGGCCGCAATAAGCTGACGCTGTCGAATGTCGAGCTCTCGACGCTCGCCAAGGACAATTACCGTTACCGCACGCAGATCATCGTGCAGATACTGCTGGTGGTCTATGTCGGGCTTACGGTGGTTTCGACCCTTCTGCTCAAGATGGCGGGCATGAACTGGTTCGATTCGCTCTGCCATGCCATGTCGGCCTGTGCCACGAGCGGGTTTTCGACCAAGAACGCCAGCGTCGCCTATTTCAACAGCCCGATGATCGACACGATCCTGATCTTCGCGATGGCCACGGCGGGTATTCATTTCGGACTGATCTATGCCACGGTGACGGGCAAGCGCAGCAATATTTTCCGTTCGGAAGTGACGCGCTGGTACCTCGGCATGCTGTTCGCGGGCGGGCTGCTGATCGCCGTCAGCCTCTATGCCGCGGATATCTACCCCGCCTTCACGTCGGCTTTCCGCCACGGGCTTTTCCAGTTCGTGTCGGTGGTGACGACGACCGGGTTTGCGACGGCCGATTCCAACCAGTGGACTTCGTTCGCGGTCATCCTGCTGATTTTCGGCTCGATCGTGTGTGCCTGCGCCGGATCTACGGCGGGCGGTATCAAGACCAACCGGCTGGTGCTGGCCATGAAGATGATGCGCACGCGGCTGCGGCAGCAGCAGCATCCCAATGCGATCATCCGCATCCGCCTCGACGGCGTTATCCAGGAAACGGAGGCGCTTCATTCGGTCATGATATTCATCGTGGCGTACCTGATGCTGATACTCGCCGGCACGGTTTTCGGGACGATATTCGGCGTCGACCTGATGACCAGTTTCTCGGGGGCCGTGGCGTCGATCGGCAACGTCGGCCCGGGCTTCGGCGAGGTCGGCTCGATGGACAATTTTTCGGCGCTTCCCGGGGTGTTCAAGCTCTCCAATTCGCTGCTGATGCTGTTGGGGCGTCTGGAAATATTCGGATTCATACAACTCTTTTTCATTAAATGGTGGAGGTAACCGAGATGGTATTTCGTAAGGTTTATATAGTGTTATGTGCGGCGCTGCTGGCGGCGGGAGACCTCTGTGCGCAGCAGGTTCGCGTGGAACCCCGTATCGCGGGGCTCGAGGGCAACCGGGAGTACATGTCGCTTCTGGAACAGGATGCGCAGTTGCAGATCCGCGAGGACTCGATCGTCAATGCCGTGGAACGCGCCCGGCAACAGTTGCGCGAAGACCCCGCGAACAGGCAGCGCTATTCGCAGGAGATCCTGCAGCTCGAAAGCCGGATATTCGAAGTGCGCAATGCCAAGGGGCGCCTGATCGACAAGATCAACACCATCGAGCAGGAGTGGGTGCTCGCCAACCTGAACGGGGCGGCGCAGCAGCCGGCGGAGCCTGCCGCGGAAAGTCCCGCAGGGGCGATCCCCGACTCGCTCAAGGTGCGCAACCTGGTTTTCAACCCCTATTTCCGCGAGCAGCTGCCCGAGGCCGATTATGCGGCCCTGCGCAGGGCGCAGGGGCTGGAGCTGGACGCCGTGGACTATGTGAACCGCTATTTTGCCAACTACGGGACGATCTGCGAACTGGCCGAGGCCTATGCCGCGGCGCAGACCGAGGCGGATGCGGGCGAGATTTACGACCGCTACAATACGTTGCAGGGCTTCAACCGCGTGCTGGCCGATTCGCTCGCCGAGGCATGGAATTATATCGCCGACAACAAAGGGTATGCCTATGGCTATCTGATGGACAAACTGGGGCAGGATGCCATCCTGGCGCGTGAGGAGAAGCGGCTTTCCGGGGCTGCCCGCGAACTCTCGGCACTGCGCGGCGAGGTCGCTTCGGATGCCGTGGCCGATTATTTCCTGCGCAAGAAAGTCCTCGTGGGCTACGAGACGGCCGTGGCCGGCCTGTTGGGGCTCACTTCCGCCCGCGACTCGCTGCGCGGCGTGGCTGCGCAATTGGATGGCATCGACTTCCGCCTGCCCCGTATCGACGTGGCGCAGCGCTATTTCCTCGACTACGACAGTATCGCGTTCTCCGCGACGCCCAAATACAGCTACCAGCACCCGATCCCCGAGTGCAGGGTCTACGAGCACGGGACGATCTACCGTATCCTGCTGGGCACGTTCAATACCAAGCGTGCCGTCTCCACGTTCCGGGGGGCGTATCCGCTCTCCTATCTGGTCGGCGAGGATAAGAAATGGTGTTACTATGCCGGGGGCTTCGCAACCCGGGAGGAGGCCGAGGCCGCGCAAAAACTGTTGAAATCCAAAGGCTTCGTCCGCCCCGAAATCGTGGTGTGGACGGACGGCGCCTACCGCAACCTTTCGCGTGACCCCGAGGCGCAGCAGATTGCCTACCGGGTCGAAATCACCGGTACGGAGGCACTGCCCGACGTTGTCAAGACCGTTATCACCGAGGCGGCCGAGGGGTGCGAACTCTCGCGCGTGGGACAGCAGTTGTTCGTGGTGGGGATGTTCGACGACAAGGCCGTGGCCGACCGCGTGGCCGCCGCAATAATACAGGCAGACCCGTCTTTGGAAATAAAAGTCGCCGAAATTGCGGAATAATTGAATTTATTGCCTATCTTTAGTGCAATGTTCAACAACTCCTTATGACGATGTTCTATATCATACTCCTGATCGTATTGGGACTGCTTTTCCTGGTGGCGGAATTGGTGCTGCTGCCCGGCGTGTCGATCGGTGCCATCCTGGCGCTGGTTTGCTACGGCAGTTCCATCTACCTCGCTTTCCGCGATTACGGCACCGTAGCCGGGGTCGTAGTCATCCTGGCTATCCTCCTGCTTTCGCTCGTCGCCACGATTATTTCCCTGCGCGCCAAGACCTGGCAGCGCTTTTCGCTCAAACAGAGGGTCGACTCGTCGAGTATGCCCTCGACCCCCGACCAGGAATTGCAGGTGGGCGACCGCGGCATGACCCTTTCGCGCCTTTCTCCGATGGGTACGGTCGAGGTCGGCGGCAAGGTCTACGAGGCCAAGTCGCTGACGGCCTATGTCGACCCGCGCCGGGAGGTCGAAGTCGTGGGCTTCGAGAATTTCAGCGTCATCGTAAAGACCGTGAAGGATCGGCACGCTTAGCCGGATAATCGGACGGGGATGGGATATCTCAGATTCTTTGCATTGCTGGCCGTCGTGGGGATGGCTTGCGATTCCCGGGCGCAGGGAACGAAGGAGGTCTGGCTGGACGAGCTGGATCTCTCGTGCTGCATTCAGGACTGGGGCTTGCCGCAGGCCGACCGCTCGGTGCTGGATACTCCCCTCACGGTGGGCGGCGTCGTTTACGGCCGCGGCGTGGGAACCCATTCGATCAGCCGTATGCTGTTCGGGCTCGGCGGCGATGCCGTCTCCATCGCCGGGGCGGTGGGCGCGGATGATAAAAACCTGTTCGCCGGGAAACACCGGTTCAAAATCCTCGGCGACCGGAAGGTGCTGTGGGACAGCGGTGTGATGCGCAAGGGCGATGCTGCCCGTGCGTTCGACGTCGACTTGTCCGGCCTGGACAAAGTCCTGCTGCTGGTCGAGGAGGCCGGCGACGGGATCATGTACGACCATGCCGACTGGCTGGAGGTGAAGATCACCACGCGCGGAGAGGTGGAGCCCCTGTCCGTCTGGGCCAGGCCAATCTCCAAGGGTAAATATATCCTGACCCCCGCGAGCCCCGAAACGCCGCAGATCAACAATCCGCTCGTATACGGCGCCCGCCCGGGCAATCCCTTTCTGATGCCTGTCATGGCCAGCGGCAAACGCCCGATGGCGTACGGGGCGCAGGGGCTTCCCGAAGGGCTGGAGCTCGATCCCCGTACGGGCCTGATAACGGGCCGTGTGCCCGCCGAAGGGGATTTCAGGGTGCTGCTGACAGCGGAGAATGCCCTCGGGAAAGCCGAACGGGAGATATTGCTGAAAATAGGGCCGCAAATCGCCCTGACTCCGCCCATGGGCTGGAACAGCTGGAATTGCTGGGGGTTCTCGGTCGACGACGCGAAGGTGCGCGATGCCGCCCGCGCCATGCACGAAAAACTCCTGGCCTACGGATGGACGTATGTCAATATCGACGACGGATGGCCGGCGGATACGCGTTCGGCCGACGGCAGGCTCCTCCCGAACGAAAAATTCCCGGATTTCAAAGGCCTCAGCGACTACGTCCACTCCCTTGGGCTCAAATTCGGCATCTACTCCTCGCCCGGGCCCACGACCTGCGGAAATTATCCGGGGAGCTACCGGCATGAACTCACCGACGCCCGGACTTGGGCCGAATGGGGCGTGGATTACCTCAAACACGACTATTGCGGCTACCTGCAAATCGAAAGGGACTCCGAGGAAAAGACGATCCAGGAACCCTACGTGGTCATGCGCAAGGCGCTGGATCAGGTCGACCGGGATATCGTCTACTGCGTGGGCTACGGGGCTCCCAACGTGTGGAACTGGGGCGCCGAAGCCGGCGGCAACCTGTGGCGTACGACCCGCGACATCACCGATGAATGGAACGTGGTGACGGCGATCGGCTGTTTCCAGGACGTTTGCGCGCAGGCCACGGCCCCGGGCAGGTACAACGACCCCGATATGCTGGTGGTCGGCCGGCTGGGACACGGCTGGGGTGCCGATGCCCACGAATCCGAGCTGACCCCCGACGAACAATATGCCCATATTTCGCTGTGGGCCATCCTCTCCGCCCCGCTGCTGATCGGTTGCGACATGCGGGCGATAGACGACTTCACGCTCGGGCTGCTGACCAATTCCGAAGTGATCGCCGTGAACCAGGATCCGCTGGTCGCCCCCGCCGTCAAACGGGTCGTTCCCAACGGGCAGGTGTGGTACAAAAAACTCTGCGACGGTTCGTATGCGCTGGGATTTTTCCAGTTGGATCCCTATTTCGTGCTGTGGGATCAGGACGAGGCGGAAGCCATCCAGGAGCAGAACTACGAATTCGAATTCGACCTGCGGGAACTCGGGATCGGCGGAAAGGCCGAAGTCCGGGACTTGTGGCGGCAGCAAGACCTGGGTACGTGCACGGGCACGCTCCGGGCGCTTGTACCCTACCACGGGGTTTCGCTGGTCAGGATAACGCCCGTGGAGTGAGCTCGGGCAGAAAGGTGTAATTCAAGGATAATTTTCTAACTTAATAGCATTCGATTATGGATTTTCAAGCAGGATTGATCGTATTGATCGTATTCGTGAGCCTTTTTGCGATCTGGCTCATCTTCTATTTCATCCCGGTGGGACTGTGGTTCTCGGCATTGGTGTCGGGCGTAAGGATCAGCCTGCTGCAACTCATTCTGATGCGCTGGCGCAAGGTGCCGCCCTCGACGATCGTATCGTCGATGATCGAGAGCACGAAGGCCGGGCTGGAACTCAACCCCAACGAACTCGAGGCGCATTACCTTGCGGGCGGCAATGTCACCAGCGTGGTGCATGCCCTGGTATCGGCACAGAAGGCCAATATCATGCTCGATTTCAAGATGGCTACGGCCATCGACCTGGCGGGCCGCGACGTGTTCGAGGCCGTGCAGATGTCGGTGAACCCCAAGGTCATCAACACGCCTCCCGTAGCGGCCGTGGCCAAGGACGGCATCCAGCTGATCGCCAAGGCGCGCGTCACGGTGCGTGCCAATATCAAGCAGCTGGTCGGCGGTGCCGGTGAGGAGACCGTGCTGGCGCGTGTCGGCGAGGGCATCGTCTCGTCGATCGGTTCGGCCGCATCGCACAAGATCGTGCTCGAAAACCCCGATTCCATTTCGCGCGTCGTGCTCGAAAAGGGCCTCGATGCCGGTACGGCGTTCGAAATCCTCTCGATCGACATCGCGGACATCGACGTGGGCAAGAATATCGGCGCCCAGTTGCAGATGGATCAGGCGCAGGCCGACAAGAACATCGCCCAGGCCAAGGCCGAGGAGCGCCGCGCCATGGCCGTCGCACTCGAGCAGGAGAACAAGGCCAAGGCTCAGGATGCCCGCGCAAAGGTGATCCTGGCCGAAGCCGAGGTGCCGCTGGCTATGGCCGAGGCATTCCGCAATGGCAACCTGGGGATTATGGACTACTATAAGATGAAGAACATCATGGCCGACACGTCGATGCGCGAGACGATCGCCCGGCCGGAGAAAAAATAACCAGTTCGGGGGATTTTCCGGGGGTACGGTCGAAACCGTACCCCTTTTTTCGTATATTAGATGCCGAATAGAGTTATATCATTGCAACATCCCGGAACCGGAAGCCCGTTTCCCGGGGTGTGGATTGAAAAGCAGATTGCCATGAAGAGATTTTTCCTCTTGCTGTTTCTCGGTACGTGCCCGGCCGTGTCGGCGCAGGTGCGCTTCTCGGACTATTTCCTCGAAGAGACGATGCGCTTCGACTATTACCACAGCGGCGACAGCCGCTCGGAAGAGTATTTCTTCGACGCCCTGAAGGCCGAACCCTACTGGGCGGGCTCGCACGTGTCGCTCCTCGATACGACGGGCTACGGGAACCAGTTTTTCCGCATCGTCGACCGCGCTTCCGAACGGGAGATCTATTCGCGCGGCTTCTGTACGCTCTTCAACGAGTGGCAGAGCACGGCCGAGGCCGACAGCGTGCGCCGTTCCTATCCCGAGTCGGTCGTATTCCCCTATCCCAGGCGCCCGTGCCGCATCGAGATCTTCGGCCGCAATGCCGGGGGGCACTTCGAAAAGCGGTTCAGCCAGAATATCGACCCCGCATCCTGCTTCGTCGCGCAGTTCACGCCCCGCTACGAGACTTTCGAGGTGGCATATAACGGCAACCCCGCACATCGTGTCGACATCGTGCTGCTGCCCGAGGGGTATGGCGCCGGGGAGCGGGCGAAATTCGAAGCGGCCTGCCGTGAATTCGCACGCGAATTTTTCAGTTATTCGCCTTTCAGGGAATACGCTTCGCGGTTCAATATCCGCGCCGTGTGGGCGCCGTCCGCCGATTCGGGCGTGACGATCCCCGGCGAGCGCGTGTGGCGCAACACGGCCTGCGGGGCCTCTTTCTATACGTTCGGCTCGGAGCGCTACCAGATGGTCGACGACTTCCAGCGCCTGCGCGACATCGCGGCGCATGTCCCTTACGACTATATCTATGTGTTGTCCAACACCCAGAAATACGGGGGTGGCGGTATCTTCAACTTCTATGGCATCAGCGCCGCACACCACCCTACGCGCACCGGGAAGATTTACGTCCACGAATTCGGGCACCTGCTGCTGGGGCTGGGCGACGAGTATGTCGGCACGACCTCCTACGACGACATGTATGCCCGGGACATCGAGCCGTGGGAGGCGAACCTGACAACGCTCGTCGGGTTCGAGGACAAGTTCTGGAAAGCGATGGTGCCGGCCGGGACGCCCGTTCCGACGCCCGACACCCCTGAGTACGAGGGGGTCGTAGGGGTTTTCGAGGGCGGCGGTTATGCTGCGAAGGGGGTCTATCGCCCGTGGCGGAACTGCCTGATGAACAACCTGCACCGGACGGACGAGTTTTGTCCCGTTTGTACGAAAGCCATCTGCGATTACATCGAGTTTTTGTGTAGGTAAACTTTGCAATGTGTTGTAATACAAGAGGGACGCGTGTGCGTCCCTCTTTCCGTGTGCAGCAGGCCCGTTACCCCTGCCGGCACAGCTCTGCCGTCGTTCCGGTTGCGCGGTGCCGTGCTGCCTGTCGCAGTGCCGTGCGGCGATCTCTCAGTATACCTCTTCGGGCAGGGTTTCGCCGACGGGTTCGCCTGCCAGGTCGTCCTTCCACTTGATCGAGGCGTGGGTGCCGTCGCAATAGGGTTTGTTGGCCGACTGCCCGCAGCGGCATGCCACGACGCGGTTCCGGATCTCGTAGGTCTGCCCGCCCTCGCGCCGCATGGGTATCCCGCCCCGTATCCACAGCCCTCCGCTGGCGCCGATCGTGATGTCCTCGATCAGCCCCAGGCTCGGTTCGAAACGGAACTCGAAGGGTTTCATCGTCTCCTTGTCCCACGCCATCAGACGGCCGCTGGGGCACATCGAGGCCTCGCGGATGGCCAGCTTGCGGGCTTCGGGATCGTCGGATGTCTCGGTCAGTGTCCACGCATCGCCGTGCGGGTGGCAAAAACGTGCGAAGACGCAATATTTCTCGTTATCCGTCATCTGGAGCGTGCCCCCGTCGATCACCTCGGCATCGTCGAGCAGGGCGTCCGGACGTGCCGTGAGGCGGGGATCCCAGTCTGCCTTCTCGTGCGAACCGTCGCAGTAGGGCTTGCGGTGCGATGCGCCGCAGCGGCAGATCGCCGTGGGTTCCGCCTCGGTCGAAAAAAGCCTGCCCTGCTGGAAATACCAGCTTTCGTTGGACTCGTTGGGCATGATGAACTGTTCGGCCAGCGGCGGCCTTCCGTAGACCAGGTAAGGGCCCTCTTCGGTCACCGTGATGCTGAAACGCTCCCCGGCGGGCGAACTTCCCGTTTCAATTTTCAATTTGGACATACTATTTGCATTTATAATTCGTTAGGGAGTAGGCGACAATAATTATTCCCAAATGAATAATTTGGGATGTCCTTGTAGGATTTATCCCGCTTTTTGGTATCTTTGCAAAGATTTTTTAAATTGAAATTCGGTAAATTTGAGTAATATGAAAGGATTCGTAAGGCTGATGGCTGTGGTCGTGACTGCGGCGGTTTTCGTCGTGGCATGCAGCAAGGATAAGGATTCGGGCAAGATCACGCTCGATTCCCCGGCGGTGTTCTTTGCGCAGGCCGGAGGGTCGGCTACGGTCGGTTTCACGGCACAGAACATCAAGACACTGTCCGCGACGAGCAAACCCACCGGTTGGGACGAGGCGGTCGTTGACCTGGCAGGCGCGATGATCTCCGTCAAGGCTCCTTCGTCCGAGGACATCGAGAGCGGGGATGCCGTCAAGACCGGCTCGTTCTCCTTTACGGGTTACACCCCCGGCGGGACGCTCGTTTCGGCGACGCTCTTCGCCGGTATCGTGACGACGAAGGACATCAGCGCCGAGGTGGCCAACAGTTACATCGTCACGGAACCCGAAACGAACTACCTGATCGACGCCACGCGCAAGGGCGACGGTTCCCAGCTGGCTACTTCCTATGTGGACGTCGTATGGCAGACCGCATCGGGATTCGTGCAGTATGCCGACTTCGAGGACGGCAAGGCGTCGTTCTACATCGGTGCCGACAGCGACGACGCCACCAAGATCAAGCAGGGCAACGCCGTGATCGGGGCTTATGATGCTGACGGCGAACTTATCTGGAGCTGGCATATCTGGGCGACTGATTACGACCCCGATGCGGAGGGCGGTACGGTCGATTTCAACGGCTATACGCTGATGAACCGCAACCTTGGAGCCCTGGCTAACGACAATTCGACGACGGACAAGATACTCGCTTCCTACGGGTTATATTACCAGTGGGGCCGCAAAGACCCGTTCATCGGGCCGAATACCTACCAGGGTTCGGAGGGCTCCGGTGCCTCGATGTACAGCGGCAGCGGCAGTCGCGTCTACCTGAAAATGTCCGAGTCGAGCGCCGAGACCGGAACGATGGAATATGCCATCCGGAACCCGCTCGTCTTTATTACGGGTGTGGCAGACACGGACAACGACTGGCTTTGGAGCGGCCGTTCCGACCAGTTGTGGTCGGCGGACGACAATGTGGCCGACAAGAGCGTTAACGACCCCTGCCCCTACGGCTGGCGCGTGGCTCCCTCGGGCGCGTTCGACAACCTGGCGATCGTCGGAACCCCGGCCGTGGGCGACGAGGCGAAATACGGCTGGACGCTGACCGACGGAAACGCCGAATCGTTTTTCATCGGTGCCGGACGCCGCCGCTACGACAACGGCAAGATCCTGAATATCTACAATCCGCTGCCCAAGGTGCGTTCCGACGCCATGGAGGCGCAACCCTGGGAAGGCCTTTACTGGACGACCGCCGTGTCCCGCACGCAGGCTGCGGCACTCCATTTCTGGTTCGAGAAACTCGACACCTCGGCCGGCATCGAAAATTCGGTGCCCTATGCCCGCGCCAACGGCCTTCAGGTGCGTTGTGTGAAGCAGCAGGGCAGGTAGGTACATCCGATACGACAGGGCGGGCCGGCAACATGCCGGCCCGCCCTGCTTTGGTATAACACTTGCTGTGTGGGCGTGTAAATCCACTGGCAATGAAAATCAAGACAGGCAAAGGTACGATTACGCTCGGGGTGCTGCTGGCGATATGGTCGGTGTCGGCAATCGCCTCTCTGCCGGGGCTGGCGATCTCGCCGATCCTCGGCGACCTGAATAAAATCTTCCCGAAGGCCACCGACCTTGAAATACAGATGCTCACGTCGCTGCCCTCGCTGCTGATCATCCCCTTCGTCCTGCTTGCCGGCAAGCTCTCCGTCGGCAAGGACAAGCTCAAGATCCTCGCCGTCGGACTGTCGGTCTTCTTCCTGAGCGGCGTGGCATGCCTCTTCGCCCGGAGCATGATGTGGCTCATCGTCATCAGCTGTATCCTCGGTATCGGCGCCGGTATGGTAATCCCCTTCTCCACGGGGCTCGTGGTCGACTACTTTACGGGCGATTACCGTGTCCGGCAGCTGGGGTACAGCTCGTCGATCAACAACCTGACGCTCGTGCTGGCGACCGTCGTGACGGGCTACCTGGCCAACGTCGACTGGCACCTGCCCTTCCTGGTCTATACCCTGCCGGGTATTTCGCTCGCGCTGTCGTTCCTGCTCAAGCGGCAGCGCTCCTTTCCCGAGCCGGAACAGAGCATCCAGCTGCGGCACAAGATGATCGACCGCCGTAAGCTCGCCGGGCTGATGGCGTTCTATTTCTTCGTCACCTACGCCGTGCTGGTCGTGACGTTCTATGCCTCGTTCCTGATCGACGACTACAAGATAGACAACTCGTTTTCCGGGGTGCTGATCTCGCTGTTTTTCCTTGCGATCATGCTGCCGGGGCTGTTCATCGACAAGATTATCCGTTCTTTGAAGCGGAACGTCAACCTCGTGGCGCTCGTGCTGGTCTGTGTGGGGCTGCTGTGTGTCGGGGTTTTCCACGGCAAGGCGATGCTGGCCTTCGGGGCGCTTTGCACCGGGCTGGGCTATGGGATCATGCAGCCTGTCATTTACGACAAGGCGGCGACCATCGCCCCGCCGCGTTCCGCTACGCTGGCCCTTTCGTTCGTCATGTCGGTGAATTACCTGGCCGTGATGGTCTGCCCTTTTATCGTAGACCTCTTCCGTCATGTTTTCGGGACGCACAGCGACCGCTTCCCCTTCTTTTTCAATGCGGCACTGGTGCTGGCCGTGGCTGTTGTCACACTCCTGCGCCGGGGCAGCTTTACGCTCGGACTCGACGAATCCTATTACCGGAATTGATTGTAAAAACTGTTCGAAAGTGTTGTGAATGACGTAAAAAGGTTTAAATTTGTGCTGAAAAGTCACACCTTATTACGATTATCGCGAGATGAAAACAACACTTCTGACGGCTTTGGCCGCCGCTGCCCTTGCGGCAGGCTGCTCAAAGTCCGACACAGGTACGCCTTGTGTGAAAATCGCGCCGACGATCCAGACCCGTGTTACGGGATTGCATTTCGATACCGGCGACCGCATCGGGCTGAGCATTGCCAAAGGTTCGGAAACCTATGCGCAGAACGTTCCGATGACCTACGACGGTACGGCCTTTACGGCCGCGGATTTGCTGTGGTATAACGATTCGAATGAAAAATCGACGCTCACGGCCTACCATCCTTACTCCGAACAGGGAATGCCCGCGGAGTTTTCCGTTGCTACAGACCAGACGTCGGGAGGTGCATCGTCCGACCTGCTGGTCGCGGTGAAAAAAGAGGTTACCCCATCTTCGGCACCTGTCGGGATGCTCTTTTACCATGTGATGTCGCAGCTGACGATCGTCCTTACCAACAATTCCGACGCCCCGGTTACGGGGGTTACGGTCGGCGGACTCGTCCCGACGGCCGTGGTCGATTTCACGGTGCCCTCCGCCGCGGCCAAGAGCGGGGCTGCTGCTGCCGACGTCGAGGCGTTCGAAGTGACGGCCGATGCCGCCTACCGTGCCATCCTTGTGCCGCAGCAGGCCACCCTGACGGTTACGGTAGCGACCGGTGACGGAAAGAGCCGCAGTAAAACCCTCTCTTCGGCACAGCTCGAAAGCGGGAAACGCTACGACATGTCGGTCGTTGTGACCAATATCGACATCGACGTGGAACTGAGCGGCGAAGTCGTCGACTGGGGCGACGGCGGTTCGCTCGATGGCGGCGGCGATGGCGGCGGTGGCGAAGGCGGCGGCGAGGGTGGTGATCCCGGGACGCTTTCCTACGGGGGTGTGGACTACCCCACCGCGACGATCGGCGGACGGGTTTGGATGACCCGGAACCTGCGTTACCTGCCTGACGGTGCCCAGATCGGAACCGGTATCTGGTACCCTTGCCGCGGTACGGCGGGATCGAACGACGCCGAATATGTCGCGGAACGGGGGTTGCTTTACAGCTTCACAACGGCCCTGGGCGGTGCGACGGCTGCATCCGGCACCCCGGTGCAGGGGATTTGTCCGCCGGGCTGGCATGTCCCCACGGGCGCCGAGATCGAGCAGATGATCGCCAGCCCCGAATACGATGCCTCCCTGCTCCGTAGCGCCGGGATGTTGGTGTCGGATACAGGTCTGTATATTACGGAAAAGAAGGGGTATCTGATGAGCTGTACCTCAGAAGATAACGGTGCGAATTATCAAGCCATGCCTTATTCGTCTGGCGGTATCGTAGCCGGGCTTGCTCCGTTTCCGGCCGGAAACGGTGTTTCGCTGCGCTGCGTGAAGGATATATAGCCGTAGCCGAGGATGCGGCAACGGAACGATCCCCGGTCTCGGATGAGCCGGGGATCGTCTTTTTACTGCGGGTTTTACCCTCCTGAGGCAGGCCGCCGTGCGGTTTTCCTCGGGGCTGCGGTGAGCACAGGCCATTGCGTGATGACCTTTTGGTGGCGCAGCGAATGCGTGTCCCACCCCGCAGGAGCCCAGTGCCCGCGTCGTGTCAGTTGTCGCGGTTCAGGAAGAAAATCGGGATGTTGGCCAGGAACACGTCCTTTCCCCGGAGCCGGTCGCGTTTGGCGAGCAGTTCGCTCAGCTGGATGTCGCCGATGACGTAGTTGCTGTCTTCGCTGGTGTACTGTTCGTGCACCTTCGTAAAATTCAGGATGCCGTGCACGTCGGTCTCCTTGTACCGCACGTAGACCTTCAGCGTGATGTCCGTCGTGTAGTCGGGCTTCTGCATGTAGTTCTGCTTCTTGTACTCGTAGCGGTAGTTGTTCAGGCGGGCCATGATGTCGCTCAGGATCGACGATGCCGTGGGCAGGCTCCCGGCGCCCTTGCCGAACATGAACTGCCGGTCGTAGCACTCGCCGCGGATCACTACGCCGTTGTACTCGTCGTCGACGCTGTAAATATACTTCGAGGGCGTCACGAATTCCGGCATGACGAACATCGTGAAGTGTTCGTCGCTCACCTTGACGACCTGCGCCACGAGTTTGATTTTGACGTTCTTCTCGCGGGCATACCGGATGTCCGAATCGTGGATGGTCGAGATACCGTAGGTGAAAATCTTTTCCGGGGCGACGTAGGTGCCCAGCGCATGTACGGTGATGATCACCAGCTTGAAGAGCGAATCGTAGCCTTCGATGTCGAACGACGGGTCGCTTTCGGCGAAGCCGAGCGCCTGCGCCTGCGCCAGGGCGCTGTCGTAACTCTCGGCGTGGTCGAAGACGCGCGAGAGGATGTAGTTCGACGAGCCGTTCAGGATGCCCTTCACCTCTAACAGCAGGTCGTTGTCGTAATACTCCTCGAGGTTGCGGATGACGGGGATCGAACCGCACGACGAGGCATCGTACAGCAGCGCCACGTTGTGCGTCTTCTGGATCTCGATCAGTTCCGGAAGGTGGTGCGCCAGCATGGTCTTGTTGCCCGAGACGACCGGGATGCCGCGCAGCAGGGCCCGCTTGACGATGCTGTATGCAGCATCGGCCTGGTCGATCACCTCCACGATCAGGTTGATGTCCCTGTTGTCGAGTATCTCGTCGGCCGACGTCGTGAAGAGGGATTTGTCGACTTCGACCTTACGCGGCTTTTCCGGGTCGCGGACGCAGATCTTCACGATCTCCGCGTGGGCGTTCTTCGATTTCTGCACTACCTGGTAGATTCCCTGTCCGACGACGCCGAACCCGAACAGGCCGATTTTGATTTTGCTCATATGCTGCTTGTTTATTGATTGTTCATGAACGGATAGAGGATGTCGTTCAACTGCCCGTGCTCGACGAGGAACCCGTCGTGCCCGAACGGCGAATCTATTTCGTGGTACGTGCTTCCGGCGATCATGCCGTGCAGTTCGCGCATCTCTGCCGGGGTGAAAATGATGTCGGTCGTGATGCCGACCACTGCCGTGCGGGCTTCGATGCGTGCGAGGGCGGCTGCTACCCCGCCGCGCCCGCGCCCCGTGTCGTGGGTGTCGAAGGCGTTGAGTATGGCATAGTACGAGTAGGCGTTGTAGCGCCGGCAGAGTTTCTCGCCCTGATATTGCTGGTAGGTCGATGCGCGGTGTACTGCGGGGAGTTCCTCCTTGTCCTGCTGCGTGAGGTTGTATCCCAGCGAACCCCGGTACGTGAGCAGCCCCAGGGCGCGTGCGGCAGCCAGTCCGGCCATCCCGGCGTCGTCTCGCGGCTCGCCGAACGTCGTGTCGGCCTCGATGGCCATGCGCTGGGTCTGGTCGATGGCGATCGTCCAGGGCGAGGCCTTGGCCGCCGTGGCGATCAGGATCAGTTTGCCGATGCGCTCCGGCTCCAAGACCGCCCATTCGATGGCCTGGAATCCCCCGACCGAACTTCCTACGAGCGTGTCGATGCGGCCGATGCCGAGCGCGCCGGCCAACAGGCGGTGTGCACGGACGATGTCGCGGATCGTGAACGGCGGGAAATCCTTGTAATAGGGGCTTCCCGTTTCCGGGTTCACGTGCAGCGGCCCCGTGGTGCCGTAGTGCGACCCGAGGATGTTGGCGCAGACCACGAAGTGGCGTGCCGGGTCGAGGAAACGCCCCGCCTCGACCGTGTGCGGCCACCAGTCCGCCACGTCCGAGTTGGCCGTCAGGGCATGGCATACCCACACGACGTTGTCGTACGCCGCATTGGGCTTGCCGTAGGTGTGGTAAGCGATCTTCAGCTCGGGCAGCGTATACCCCGTTTCGAGCTCGAACGGCCCGGGTGCTTTGTAAATGCTGGGTTCCATTATCCGATGTGTGCGAAAGCCTGTTCGAAGTCGTCGATAAGGTCGTCGGTATTCTCCAGCCCGACGGAGATGCGCAGCATGGTCGGCGTGACGCCTGCTGCGGCGAGGTCTGCGTCGCTGAGCTGTTTGTGCGTGGTCGATGCCGGGTGCGTAACGACCGTGACCGAGTCGCCGATCATGACCATGTGTGCCGCCAGGTTGAGCGATTCGACGAAACGCACGGTGCTGTCGAGCGTGCCTTTGAGTTCGATGGTGAAGACTGCCGACGAACCGAACCGGAAATACTTCTTCGCGTTCGCGTAGCTCGGGTGCGACTCGAAGCCTACGAAGCTCACGCGCTCCACTTTGGGATGGTTGCGGCAGTATTCGGCCAGCCTGCGGGCCGACTCGACTTCGTGCCGCACGCGCAGCGAAAGCGTTTCCAGCCCGAGGGTCATCAGGTAGGAGTCGAACGGCGAGGGGCAGCAGCCCAGGTCGCGGACACCGTCCACGCGGCATTTCACGATGAAGGCCGCCGCGCCGAATGCCTCGTGGAAATTCAGTCCGTGATACCCTTCCGACGGGCCGTCGATCTGCGGGAACTTGCCGTTGGCCCAGTCGTAATTGCCCCCGTCGACGATCACCCCGCCCATGGCCGTGCCGTGGCCGTTGATCCATTTGGTCGCCGAGTCGACGACGATGTTCGCACCCCATTCGAAGGGGTTGCACAGGTAGCCCGCGGCACCGAACGTATTGTCCGCGACGAAGGGCACGTCGTAGCGTTTGGCCAGCTTGCCCAATGCTTCCATGTCCGATACGGTGCAGGAGGGGTTGCCCATGCTCTCAGCGTAAATCGCTTTCGTGCGTCCGTCGATCAGCGCCTCAAAGTCCTCGGGGCGTTCGCTTCGGGCGATGCGGCAGTCGATGCCGAGCCTGCGCAGCGAAATGCGGAACTGGGTGAAGGTGCCGCCGTAGAGGAACGGCGAGGCGACGATGTTGTCGCCTTCGGCCGCCAGCGAGAGCACGGCGATGAGTATGGCCGACATGCCCGACGAGACGGCCAGCGCCCCCACGGCCCCGTACAGGGCGGCGATGCGTTGCTCGTATACGGTCGTAGTCGGGTTTTGCAGCCGGGTGTAGATGTTGCCCCCTTCGCTCAGGTCGAAGAGGTTGGCCGCGTGTTCGCAGCTCTTGAAACGGTATGCTGCCGTGGGATATATCGCCACACCGCGGGCACCCGTGGGATCGTCGGGTTGCAGCCCTCCGTGGATCTGCAATGTCTCGAAACGTAATTTTTTCTCAGCCATGCTATCTGTTTTTTAGTCGTTACAAAAAAAATCCGACCTCTCTGAAGCCGGATTGTGTCGTTCGTATACACGGAAAATCTACACCCGGCGGAATCGGTTGCGCATGTACATCATATCCATGGTCATACTGCGGAGCGAGCCGCCGTATGTGTCGTGGTATGTCGTCGTGGCAATCATTTTCTGCTTTCGGATGTTTTCCTGTGTGCAAATATAGGAATTTTTCGGCTCATGCTTGCGGTCGGCCCGATTTTTTTGCAAAAAGATGGATAACTTTTCGTTCGCAGGCGTTACCGGCATGTCGAGCCGAGCCGCTTTTACCATATCATTCTTGCCGTGGTTACCAAATGTTTTGGTGGATCCTCTCCTCCGTACGAATCTCTTTCTGCCTGCTGAGATGGGCGTTTGGGGCTGCATGGCCAATGGCAAGAAAGCAGGTGAATTCGTATCCTTCGGGAGCGTTGACCAGTCGTTTGACGTGTTCCGGTTCATTACCGATGGGGATAGCCCCTCCGCCGTTGCCGCCAGCAGGATGTTCTCGACTGCCGCCCATGCCGAAGCAAAATAATTGAGCGAACTTTGGTCGGCCGGTTCGCATAGCGGACAATCCTTTTGCCGGAAGAACGGCAGGACGAGGCATCCGCTCTGCATGAGCATCTTTTGCTGCTTGGGCAGTGCGTCGGTAAACATGGCGTGCTCGTCCCTGTCCATCACACCGGCGGCAGCCTCCAATCCCGCCTGCTGAATATTTTCGGTGTTTTCGGCAACGGGCGAGATCATGCGGGAGATGTTCTCCTGCCCCCGCACGACTACAAACTCCAACTGGCGCAGGTGGTCGTTTGTCGGAGCCTTGAACGCCGCCGCCAAGATCCTTCCCAATACTTCGTCCGGCACTTCCCTGTCGGAAAAGTCGCGGATGGTTCTCCTTTTCTCCAATACTTGATAGAAATCCATAACAATACGTTTTTAGGTTACACTTGTCGTTTACAGTTGCAAAGTTACGCCTCTTTATTGTTGTGTATTTGTGGTATTGTTTCATACATTTGTCGTAGATTTGCAGGAACGTTAATTTACATGCCATGATGGAAGATACCGCTATCCCTTATGAATTGCCCGAAGTGAAGGATCATTCGTTCTTCTTCATAGACCAATGTGTAAAAACAAATGTCGAAGCCAAGCTGCACCGGCACGATGCGTGGGAACTGTATTATGTCGTTCACGGGTGCGGCAGGCGGATGGCGGGCGATACGTTGCAGCCCTTTGCGGCTGGTGACGTGGCGTTGATACCGCCGTCCATGCTCCATCGCTGGGAGTATGCGCCGGATTCGGCGGACAAACGGGGATATGTCCGGTATCTGATGGTGGCCTTCAGCCACTCGTTGGTGGAGCGGTGTGTGGACGTGTTTCCTGAATTGCGCAACCGTCTGGCTGGAATCCAGTTTCCGACCGATGCACGGAAGTTCGGTTCCGAAAGCTCCCGCATCATTCGCAAAACATTGTCACGGATGAACGACCTGGATGAATTGGGCCGTTTGTGCGAAATGTTCCGCCTGCTGCCTGTCATTTTCACCTCGTCCGACCATACGTTTGCGGGGAAGCCGATGCGCATTGAGCGGGATGTGCGGCGCATGCAGCAAATCAGCGCTTATCTGATGGCGCATTACGTCCATACCATCTCTCTGGATGAGATTGCGGCCGAGGTCGGCATGAACCGCTCTGCGTTCTGCTCTTATTTCAAGCGGTGCAAGGGAATGACTTTTTCCGAGTTCGTTACCCGGTATCGTTTGAATACGGCTTGCGAGCTGCTGGTACATTCGCAGAAGCAGGTGTCGGAAATATGCTATGCCGTAGGATTCAACGATGTCCCGCATTTCAACCGTATCTTCAGGAAGATGAAGCATATGTCACCAAGGGAGTATAGAAACAACCATTCATGTCATTGAGCCGGCATCCACGATAATTGCCCGGTCTCGGAGTGCCCGCCCATTGCGGCAAGGTTTCCGCCGGTTTTCCCTGCCCGGTATTTAGGTTAAGTTCCTGTTCCGCAATTCTGTGCCCCTGTCCTGCACTTTTAATTAGCCCCAAGGCATTTCGCCACTCCCCTGAAAAAGCGGTTTTGCGGCCGGGATTTTGCATGCCATATTTGCGAAGCTGGCCTTTTTTGTCGAATAAAAGGGCGAAAAAGTTTTAAATTGGAAATTAATATTTATATTTGTGTCGAAGAAAGTGCGCAACGCACGATGGGATGGATTAAAAATATCAATTTATGAAACGACTTTACGCTGTTGCAGCTATTGCAACGACGCTTTTGGCCTTTTCGTGCCAGAAACACATGGGCACCGGCAGCGGCGAACCGCAGGAGCCCTCGTCTGCAGTTCCCGCTGATTTCAAATGGGAAACGACCCGTGACCTGGATATTTCGGTCGGCATGCCGAGTGTTACGGGCAGTGCGCCCCAATATGCCGTTATCCGTGTTTATTCCTCTCCGATCCTCTCGGACGGCAATATCGTGGCGATGGGTGTGGTGACGCCATCCCGCCCCGTGTTCGAAACCGCGGTGACGATCCCGGCCGGGATCGGGAATATTTATGTCCAGACCACCCTGCCCGACGGTACGGTGGCCGTCTCCATGGAACCGGTCGCAGCGTCGGTGAACGTCGCCGGTGCGCGGATGAAGGCCGCAGCCGGGACGCCCTCACTCCGGATGGCCGGCATGACGCGCGCCGCGGCCGACAGTTCGATGCCCGACTACCCGCGGCTCGCAGCGAAGGCCGAGGGTGATTTCGCCGAGGGGGCCATCATCCGGAATACGCCTGCCGGCAAGATCGACCTGGGGGCGAGCTGGGCTCCTTTTGCCGCTGCGGAGTATTATATCCCGGCAGGAGCCGAGGTTACGGGCAATATCAGCCTGAACGGAACCTTTAGCCCCAACCCCTCGCCGATCCTCTACGTGGCGGGTAAACTGACGCTCGATGCCTCCGTTACGATCGGCCAGGCGACGCTCGCAGTGCTTCCGGACGGCGAGGTATACATCCGTGAAGCAAGTGCGAACATGCAGCAGAACGCACCCAACCCCGCGATTTTCGTTTTCGAAGGCGGTAAGTTCACCACCGGGAAAACCAACTTTTCCTGCAAGGCCGTGGTCAACGAAGGGAAATTTATCGTCGACGGAACATTCGACATCAATAATTCCTGTGCGTTCTACAACGGTGCCACCGCAGAATTGGAGGCCGATGACATGGAAATCACCAACCGGGCGAAACTTTATAACGACGGCAAGATAGAGAGCGATGATTTGGAGCTCAACTCCTACGCCGAACTGTCTAACTGCGAGAATGGTATCGTTAATGTCGACGGGACTTTTTACGTGACCAACCAGTCGGTTACGTTCCAGAAGGGCGTGGCCACGATGGATAAGCTCGAAGCCCGCGGGGGTGGCACGCTCTATGTGAATTGCCATACCGTAGCCGAGGAAATTGCCGCTGAAGGTGCCCGATTCTATATTGCATCCGGTGCGGGGCTCGATGCCGGGACGGTCTATTTCAACAGCAATACGGAGTTGTACGCCGCTGCCGGAGCGATCTTCACCATGGACGAATATAATGCCCATAAGTCGGGCGGCAATGTGCGTATCGTGAGTCAGGCGGCATCCGACCAGCTCATGGCCGTGGTCATGATCCGCGAAAAGGGCGTAAGTTCGCGCTATTACGGGACGAAGTTCGACGGGCTGATGGAGGTCGTATACGACAATGCGGCCGATGCGAAATATGTCATCGACGAGAGCAGCCTCACCGGCGGCGCCGTGATGCGCGCCAAGCAAACGGTCGTGATCCCCGAGGCCATCTGCAACGGCGGCAGGCCGCCCGTTACTCCCGATCCGGAACCCGAACCCGAATATATCGAGGTCAAGGGTGCCCCTTATACCTACTGCTTTGAGGATGGCTGGCCGTGGATCGGCGACTACGACATGAACGATGTCGTGGTGGTCGTAAGCGTCGACCGCCGCAGCGACAAGGAGACCGGGAAGGTCGACCTGATCCGCATCAACTGGGAACTGAAGGCTGCAGGTGCCGCGCACCTGAATGCCTTTGCCGTCCAGCTGGATAAGGTACGTGCGTCGGAGGTCGCCGGCGTGGAAACCACGAATACGACCTTCGGCCGCGGTGCATTTGCGGCCCCCGGCCCCGAATCGGGCAGCGAGCTGGCCGTAATCCCGCTTTTCAACACTTCGCAGGAGATACTGGGCGAAGGGACTTACATCAATACGACCAAGGGCGTGGCCGTACCGACCGTGAAACACACGACGACCGTGACCTTCGCGCAGCCGGTCGATCCCGCGGCTGTCCGCGAATCGGCACTCAATGCGTTCATCGTCGTGAACCAGAAGAGTTCGGGTACGTTCACCCGCGAGAAGGAGATCCACATGCCGGGGCGCATGCCGACGCAATTCGCGGTCGTATCGGGCAACACCTTCCTGGAGTCGGATCCCTACCGTTATTTCGTCACCAAGGGCGACGGTGTGAAGAACAACTACATGATGTGGGCGCTGTGTATCCCGGGTGAGTTCCGCTATCCGCTCGAACGCAGTGATATCCGGGACGTCTATACCTATTTCAACGCATGGGCTGCATCGGGCGGCCGGGAACATGTGGAATGGTATCGGGACGAAGCCGACGAAACCCTGCTCTATTAGTCAGAGGTTAAATATGATGGTTGAAAAGGGCCATACTTCGCAAGTGCGGCCCTTTTTGTGCGGATGCCCGACGGCGGGATTTGCGTCCCTCCCCTCTTGCCTTTCCCGTATTCCAATCGTATTCTCGTTCTGGGTTTTGCCTGCCGCCCGCCATTATGACAGAAAAAATCCCCGCAGGGCTCTCTCCTGCGGGGATTTTCATTGTATTACAGAATAATTATCTGTGGCTGTCGATTCGCTCGACCCCTTCGCGGGTTGCCGCACCGCGCAGGATCGTCCTGCAAAAGAGGTAGGACTCCTCGCGCGTCGCATTGTTTATCCGCATTTCGAAGATCGTTTCCAGAATCCGGTCGGCAAAGCTCGACGCATCGATTTCGGGCAACAGGAGCTTTTCTTCGCGGCTCCCGTTCAGGTGTACGGTCAGTTCGCTGCGCCAGAATTCCCGGTGTTCGTCGAAATGTTCGGCATAGGCCACCTTGTGGCGCAGGTCGGACAGAAAGCTGCTTTCGACCGTATACAGGTGTTCGATGTATTCGTATACCAGTTTGAAAGCCCGTTGCAGCGAACTCCTGCTGCGGCGTTTCCTGTAAGCCGTGATGCGCTCCTGCTGTTGGTGGCACATGAAATCGAGGCAGGCGCTCACCAGGTCTTCCTTGTCAGCGAACATTTCATAGAGGGTGCGCTTCGAGATTCCCAGCGTCTGCGCGATCTCATCCACCCGGACGGCACGGATGCCGTTCCGGGTAATGAGCTCCTGCGTGATGCGGATGATCTCCTCTTTGGTCGCTCCCCTTTTCATTATTTCGCCTCCGCTGCGATGTCGCGTCCGCCACCCAGAGCCTGGTAGAGGTTCACGATACCCTGGATTTCGTCAAAACGATCCGCAATCTGGTTCAGCTGAGCAGAAAGCAGCGACTGCTGGGCGGTCAGTACTTCGAGGTAGGTCGTGCTGCCGTGTTGCATGAGCAGTTCCGTGCTCTCCACGGCGCGTTCCAACGCCTCGATCTGTTGTGTCCGCAGGCCGGTTTTCGCGCGGGCCGACTGGCACTGCGTGAGGGCGTTGTTGACCTCGGCGCCCGCGTTGAGCAGGGCCTGCTGGAATGCCAGCTTGGTTTCTTCCTGCTGTGCCTTGGCGATTTTCACGCGGGCGCGGTTGGCGTTGGCATTGAAGATGGGTTGCAGCAGCGAAGCGGCGGCCGACCAGAGGAATTTTCCGGGGTCGACGATCCGGGCCCCGCTGTTGTTCGTCCATCCCAGAGTCCCGCTCAGCGTGATCGAAGGATAGAGGGCCGAGCGTGCCTCGCTGGTGGCATAATAGGACTGCATCAGCGAGTATTCGGCGCTGCGGATGTCGGGGCGGTTCGAAAGCATCTGCACCGGTATGCCGACAGTCAGGTCGTCGGGCAACTGCTGGCTTTCGAGGCGGCCGCGCTCGATGGGGTGCGGGCCTTCGGCCAGCATCGAGCAAAGGCTGTTCTCGGCCTGGCGGATCTGGTATTCCAAGTCGTGCAGCGAAGCCTCGATGGCGAGGCAGTTGCCTTCGTACTGCGCTACGGCAGCCTCGTTGGCCATGCCGGCCTCTTTCAGCGCGCGCATCGTGCGGACGCTCTCGCGCCATTTCCCGGCGGTTTGCTCGGTAACCTCGTATTGCCCGTCGAGCATCAGCAACGTGTAATAGAGATTTGCGATGCCCGAGATCAACTGCGTTTTCACTGCCTGTTCGTACTCCTTGCTCTGGAGGTAGAGCGCCTTGGACTTGCGTTTGGCGTTGGTCAGGCCGTTGAAGATGTCGATCTGCCAGCTTGCCGTGACCGGGATACTGTACGTTTTGCCCGGCGTGGCCCAGTCGAAGCTGCTCATGCTGCCCTGAGGTGCGAAGTTGAACGACGGCAGGTAAGCCAGGCGCGCCGACTTAAGCGTCGCCTCGGCTTCCTTGATCCTCCATTGCGCCGATTGCAGGTCGGTATTGTTCTCCAGCCCCTGGCGGATGAGCGTCCGCAGGTAGGGGTCGGTGAACATCTCTTCCCAGCCCATGTTGCCGATCGTCGTCGTGTCGGCGGTCTCGGCCGTGCCGTACAACCCGTCGGTTTTCACCTCGGGACGGGTGTAGGGCTTGTAGATGCCGCAGCCGGTCATGGCCGCTGCGGCCAGTATGATAATAAGCTTTTTCATCTTGTTACTCCTCTTTCTCGTTTTTACACTCCTCCAGTTCCGCCTGTACGGCCCACTGCGGATCGGGGTCGAACTCTATGGGCTTGACTTTCTCCTGCAGGGTCTGGAAGGCGATGAACAGCGTCGGTACGAGGAACAGCAGGGCCAGTGTCCCGACGATCATACCGCCCACGACGCCCGAACCGAGGGTCATGTTACCGTTGGCGCCCACGCCGTGCGAGAGCACCAGCGGGATCATACCGAATACGCAGGTGAGGACGGTCATCAGGATCGGGCGCAGACGGACTTTGGCAGCCGATACGGCGGCCTGTGTCAGGGACATTCCCGCACGGCGCCGGTCGGAGGCGTACTCCGTGATCAGAATGGCGGTCTTCGAGAGCAGGCCGATCAGCATGATGATACCCGTTTGCAGGTAGATGTTGTTCTCCAGCCCCAACATCTTGGCGAAGAGGAACGAACCCAGCAGGCCGCACGGTACGGAGAGGATGACAGCGAACGGAAGCAGGAAGCTTTCGTACAGGGCACTCAGGATGAGGTAAATCAGCAGGATACAGATCCCGAAGATGATCGTCGTGTTGCTGCCCGTCTGCGCTTCCTCGCGGGTGATACCGTCGAAATCGTAGCCGTAGCCCTTCGGCAGTACCTGGGCGGCCGTTTCCTGGATGGCCTTGATGGCGTCACCCGACGAATACCCGGCGGCCGCCGTGCCGTTCACGGCGATCGAACTGTACATGTTGAAGCGGTTCAGCACCTCGGAGCTGTAAACCCTTTCCAGATTCACAAACTGTCCCAGGGGAGCCATCTCGCCGTTGTTGGAGCGTACGAAGACGTTGTTGAGCGATTCGGTGTCGAGACGGTATTTCGGGTCGGACTGGATCGTCACGTAGTACATCTTCGAGAACCGGTTGACGTTCGAGACGTACTGCCCGCCGTAGTAACCCGAAAGCGTCGAAAGGATCGCGTTGGGCGAGATGCCGGCCCGTTTGGCCTTTGCCGCGTCGATGCTCACGATGTACTGCGGGAAGTTGATGTTGAAGGTCGAGTAGGCGCGTTCGATCTCCGGGCGCTGGTTCAGCGCCCCGATGAACTGCAGGTAGATGTTGTAGAAGTCCGTCAGGCTGCCGTCCGACTTGTCCTGAAGGTTCATAGTGAAACCGGTCGAGGTACCGTAACCCGAGATCATCGGCGGTGCCACGGCGAAAATCTGTGCATCCTTGATGTCGGCCGTGCGTCTGTATATCTGGCCGATTACGGCGTTCACCGCATCCGCCTTGTCCGGTCGCTCTTCCCAGTCCTTGAGCTTGATGATACACATACCGTAGGAGGAACCCTGGCCGGCGATCATGCCGTAGCCTGCCACCTGCATGAAGTCTCTGATTTGGGGGATTGCCTGGATCCGATCCGCAACCTGCTCCATGATCATATGCGTTTCGGCGAGCGAAGTACCCGGTGCCGTGGTGACGTTCACCATGATCGTACCCTGGTCTTCGTCGGGCACCAGACCCGTCTTGGTGTTGTTCATCAGCAGGACGAGTGCGGCGAATGCCAGGCCGAGCGTCGACCACATCAGCCATTTGTGCTTGATGAAGAGCAGCACGCCGTGCTTGTATTTATTGATCAGGGTGCTGAATCCCGAGTTGAATGCCTTGCGGAAGCGGGCCGCAAAGTTGTCGCGCATCTCTCCGTTTTCGTCGAGGTAAGGTTTCAGGATGAGGGCGCATAGTGCGGGCGAGAGCGTCAGGGCGTTCAACGCCGAGATACCCACGGCCACGGCCATCGTGATACCGAATTGCGTGTAGAATACACCCGACGTGCCGCCCATCATCGATACGGGGATGAACACGGCCATGAAGACCAGCGTTGAGGTGATGATAGCCGAGGTAATACCCGACATAGCGTCGATGGTAGCCATATAGGAGGACTTATATCCCACGTCGAAACGCGCCTGGACAGCCTCCACCACGATAATGGCGTCGTCGACGACCGTACCGATCGCAAGGACGAGCGCGAAGAGCGTCAGCAGGTTGATCGAGAAGCCCGCTACCGAGAGGAAGGCGAACGTACCGACCAGCGATACGATGATCGAAACGGAGGGAATGAGCGTTGAGCGGATATCCTGCAGGAAGACGTACACCACGAGGATCACAAGCAGAATGGCCTCAATCAGCGTTTTGATTACCTCGTTGATCGAGGCGAAGAGAAAGTCGTTCACACTCTGCAGGTGGGCGATGGAAACGCCCTTAGGCAGTTCGGCTTCGATTTCGGCCAGTAGGGCGTCGATTTCGTTTACGACCTGCGTGGCGTTCGAACCGGCGGTCTGGAAGACCATTGTGCTGACGCCAGGATGACCGTTGGTGTAGCCTTTGTAAGCGTAGGATTCGCTTCCCAGCTCGATGTCCGCGACATCCTTCAGGCGCAGAAGCGTGCCGTCGGGCTTGGCCACGAGCACGATCTCCCCGAATTCTTCCGGGGTCATCAGACGTCCGCGGTATTTCATCGTATACTGGAATGTATTGTCCGAGTTCTCACCCAGCGTACCGGTCGCCGATTCGATGTTTTGTTCGGCGAGTGCCGCTGTTACGTCCGACGGGATGAGCTTGTGCTGGGCCATTACATCGGGCTTGAGCCAAATACGCATCGAATAGTCGGCACCGAGCGTGAAGGCCTCGCCGACGCCTGCGATACGGAGGATGCGGGGCTCGATGTTGATCTTCAGGTAGTTCGACAGGAACGTTTCATCGTAGGTGTCGTCGGGACTGTACAGCGAAAAGATCTTGATCATCGAGGTTTGCCGTTTCATGGTCGTCACGCCAATTTGTGTGACTTCGGAAGGCAACTGGCCGGTGGCCCGCGAAACGCGGTTCTGCACGTTGACGGCAGCCATGTCGGCATTGATTCCCTGGCGGAAGTAAATCGTCACCGAGGCACTTCCGACAGCGGCGCTGGAGGTCATGTAGGTCATGTCTTCCACACCGTTGACAGCCTGCTCGAGCGGTACGATGACCGATTTCTGGATTGTCTCGGCGCTGGCGCCCGGATACGAGGCGCGCACCATCACCGTCGGGGGCGCAATGTCGGGATACTGCTCCACGGGCAGTGTCGCCAGACCGATCAGACCGCCGATTACGATTACGATGGATATGACCGACGCCAGTACGGGTCGTTCGATAAAATGTTTCAGTGTCATAGGTTATTCCTCCTTTTCGGTTTGGGTTTGGGCTGCGGCTGCCGGTGTGGCCTGCGCTGCGGCGCCCTGCGTCTTGGCTACGATGGGCGTACCCTCGCGCAGCAGGCCGACGCCCTCGGCTACGATGACGTCTCCCGGGACGAGGCCCGACTTGACGATATATTCCCGTCCGTTGTTGATTTTCTCCACGTCGATCATGGACGAGGTAGCCTTGCCGTCTACCACTTTATATACATATACTTTGTCCTGCAGTTCGAACGTCGCTACCTGGGGAACCACGATGCAATCCGTGTAATTGACGGGCAGGATAATGCTTCCTGCGCCGCCGCTGTGGAGCAGGCCTCCCTTGTTGGGGAATGCCGCGCGCAGCTGCACGCTGCCCGTCGAGGAGTCGATAATACCGCTGATCGACTCGATGCGGCCTGTCTGGTCGTAAATCGAACCGTCGTTGAGCTGCAACTGTATGTCGGGCATGTTCTTGAGCGTGTTGGCGATCGAGCCGTATTTACGGGTCAGATTGAGCAGCTGGTTTTCGGTCATCGAGAAATAGACGTACATCTCCGAATTGTCCGAAACGGTCGTAAGCGGCTGCGGCATCGACGCGCTCACCAGTGCGCCGACACGGTACGGCAGCGTACCTACCATGCCGTTGGCCGGGGCCTTCACGACCGTGTAGGAGAGGTTATTGGCGGCATTTACGCGCTGTGCCTCGGCCTGTGCGAGCTGCGCCTTTGCCGTCAGCAGCGTGTTTTCGGCTGTCGAGAGGTCGTACTGCGACACGACGCTCTTTGCGAAGAGTTCCTTCTTGCTGTCATATGTCAGCTGGGCCGTTGCCACGCTGGCCTTTGCCGCTGCGACATTGGCTTCTGCTGTCTGGAGCGCTGCCTTGTAAGGTACCTGGTCTATGATGAAAAGGGTCTGTCCTTTCGAAACCGACTGGCCCTCGGTGACACGCAGTTCGGAGATGGTTCCCGAAACCTGCGGATAGATGTCGATGTCCTGGCGTCCGCGGATCGTTGCCGAGTAGTTGCTCTGGATTTCGCGGTCGGTAGTGGCAATGGTCGTCACGCCGTATTGCGCGGGGCCTTGCTCCGTGGGTGCCTGACCGCACGAAACGGCTGCCATGAAGCTTGCCATGATAGCAGCTTTCACAAATGTTTGCTTCATACTTTTCTCCTGTTTTAAACTAAAAAAACTTTTTTCGTTGCAAAAGTACCCTAAAAAGGGCGTGATCGTGCCTTTATATTGCGAACAGTGTTGGTATTTTTCGGAACAAAATTTGGGAAAATATCGGAAAATGCGCTAAATTTGTTCGAAAAACGAATTCATATGTCTGCCATAAATCCTATAATTACTACTGCCGAAGAGCAATTCGTAGTCGGGGAATCCGATTTTTCCTATTTCAACAATTATGCGAACCGCTGTGAGGGAGGGGCCATTCTGTTTTGCCGCAAAGGCAGCGCCCATGTGACTGTAAACCAATACGGAGGTCTTGTGAAACGGAATACCCTGGTGCTCGTACTGCCCGGTTCGATGCTGATGCTCACGGAGCGAACCGATGACTTCCGGATGACGTTCTGCGCCTTTTCGCACGATATTTTTTCCGAGGCGGCGTTTCGGCTCCGGCTCGAGCCCTCCTTTTTCCGCACCCTGCGCGAGAATCCGATCGCCTATCCCCCGGCGCGTATCGTCGAGGGGGCTGCCATCTGGTTTCAGATGGCGGCTTATACCTACCGCGACCGGAATAATATTTTCCGCAACACGATCATCCGCAACCGTTTGCAGAATGTGCTGATGGAGATTTACGACAAGTTGCAGCGTTTTGTGGGCATGCAGCGCCAGGTGCCCGAATCGACCACGCGGCAGACCGAACTGTTCCACAGGTTCGTGGCCTTCGTGCACGAGTTCGGTTCGCAGGAGCGCGAAGTGTCGTTCTACGCCGACAAACTCTGCATTTCCACCCGTTACCTTTCGACCATCGTGCGTACGATCGCGCACAGCACCGCCAAGGAGTTCATCGACCGGTCGGTCTTGCTGGAGATCAAGATGCTCCTGCAATCGACGGACTTGTCGGTGCAGGAGATCGCCTACCGCCTGCATTTCCCCGACCAGTCCTACCTGGGGCGCTATTTCAAGAAGCATACGGGTGAATCTCCCACAGAGTACCGTAACACCAAGAAATAAGCCGCCCCGCCGGGCGGCTTTCGTTTTGTCGCGGGGCGCCGGGCGTGTTTGGAACCCGAATTGCAGTAAATGAACTCGAATCACTTAATATCGTAAAATTATGAAAACCATTGAAATTCTCGGGGAGAAGGCCGAATACTACCTTTCCCATGTGTGCCGGACGATCGACAAGAGCCTGCTTTACCTGCCCGCACCCGATACGGTCGACAAGGTCTGGATGGAGTCCGACCGCAACATCCGGACGCTCGGCAGCCTGCAATGGATCCTCGCCCACGGGCGCCTGGCCGGTACGGGCTATGTCTCGATCCTGCCCGTGGATCAGGGCATCGAACACTCCGCCGGGGCGTCGTTCGCCCCGAACCCGGCCTATTTCGACCCGGAGAATATCGTCAGGCTGGCCATCGAGGGCGGCTGCAATGCCGTGGCTTCGACCTTCGGCGTGCTGGGCGCCGTGGCACGCAGATATGCGCACAAGATACCGTTCATCGTCAAGCTCAACCACAACGAGCTGCTCACCTACCCCAACACCTATGACCAGGTGATGTTCGGCACCGTGCGCGACGCCTGGAACATGGGCGCCGCCGCCGTGGGGGCTACGATCTATTTCGGGTCGGAGGAGAGCCGCCGCCAGCTCGTGGAGATAGCCCAGGCGTTCGACTATGCGCACGAGCTGGGCATGGCTACGATTCTGTGGTGCTACCTGCGCAACGAAGGTTTCAGGAAGGACGGGGTGGATTACCATGCTTCGGCCGACCTGACGGGGCAGGCGAACCACCTGGGCGTGACGATCAAGGCCGACATCGTGAAGCAGAAGCTGCCCGAGAACAACGGCGGGTTCCGCGCCGTCGGCTTCGGCAAGACGCGCGACGAGGTTTACACCAAGCTGACGACCGAGCATCCGATCGACCTTTGCCGCTACCAGGTGGCCAACGGTTACATGGGGCGCGTCGGGCTGATCAATTCGGGTGGCGAGTCGCACGGGGCATCCGATTTGCAGGAGGCCGTGATGACGGCCGTCGTCAACAAGCGGGCCGGCGGCATGGGGCTTATCAGCGGCCGCAAGGCGTTCCAGCGCCCGATGAAGGAGGGCGTGGCGCTGCTCAACGCCATCCAGGACGTATATCTCGACCCCGAGGTCACGATCGCATAATAACCGGCCGTGCAAAACCGTTTTCTGTACGATAAAAGAGGAAAAAAAGTGCATTTATGAAAATAACATTCTTCGGAACCCAACCCTACGACCGCGAGTCGTTCGACCGCGCCAATGCGTCCTGCGGGTTCGAGTTCAATTACCACCGCAGCCACCTGAACGGCAACAACGCCCTGCTGGCGCAGGGCGCCGACGCGGTCTGCATCTTCGTCAACGACACGGCCGACGCCGGCACGATACGTCAGCTGGCCGCGATGGGGGTGAAGCTGATCGCACTGCGTTGCGCCGGCTTCAACAACGTAGACCTGAAGGCCGCGGCCGAATACGGCATCCCCGTCGTGCGCGTTCCGGCCTATTCGCCCCATGCCGTCGCGGAACATGCCGTGGCGCTGATGCTGGCGCTCAACCGCAAAGTCCACCGTGCCTACTGGCGCACGCGCGACGGGAATTTCTCGCTGCACGGCCTGATGGGGTTCGACATGTACGGCAAGACGGCGGGCATCGTCGGTACCGGCAAGATCGCCCGCGAGCTGATCCGGATACTCAAGGGGTTCGGCATGAAGGTGCTGGCTTACGACATCTTCCCCGATGCGGAATACGCCGCGCAGGCGCAGGTCGAATACGTGACGCTCGACGAGCTTTACCGCCGTGCGGACATCATTTCGCTGCACTGCCCGCTGACCGACCAGACGCGCTATATGATCAACGGCGATGCCATCGGCAAGATGAAACCCGGCGTGATCCTGATCAATACGGGGCGCGGCCAGCTGATCCATACCGAGGCGCTGATCGAGGGGCTGAAGGAGAAGAAGATCGGGGCGGCCGGGCTGGACGTTTACGAGGAGGAGGCTGCCTATTTCTACGAGGATACCTCCGACCGGATCATGGACGACGATATCCTGGCACGCCTGCTGTCGTTCAACAACGTCATCATGACCTCGCACCAGGGTTTTTTCACACGTGAAGCGTTGGATAATATAGCGCATACTACATTGCAGAATATTAACGATTTCGACAAGCACCGCAAATTGGTGAACGAGGTGCGTGCCGAACCTGAAAAAGCGATAGGATGAAAAAAGTGGTTTTGCTCCGCCACGGCGAGAGCACATGGAACCGGGAAAACCGTTTTACGGGATGGACGGATGTCGATCTGAGCGAGAAAGGCGTTGCCGAAGCGGCCAGGGCCGGGGAGCTGCTCCGCAAGGAGGGTTTCCTGTTCGGGCATGCCTATACCTCCTACCTGAAACGTGCTGTCAAGACGCTCGACGTGGTGCTCGACAAACTGGATCAGGACTGGATCCCGGTCTCGAAGAGCTGGCGGCTCAATGAAAAGCATTACGGGATGTTGCAGGGGCTCAACAAACGGGAGACCGCCGAAAAGTACGGCGACGAACAGGTACACATCTGGCGCCGCAGTTACGACGTCGCCCCGGCGCCGTTGGGCGAGGAAGACCCGCGCAACCCGCGTTTCGATCCCCGTTACCGCGATGTCCCCGAGGCGGAACTGCCCCGCACCGAATCGCTCAGCGACACCGTCGCGCGTATTATGCCCTACTGGAAATGCGAGATCCTGCCGGCGCTGGCGCATCACGACGCCATCCTGGTCGTCGCCCACGGCAACAGCCTGCGCGGCATCATCAAGCACCTGAAAGGCATTTCGGACGAGGCGATTTCGGAGTTCAACCTCCCGACCGCCGTGCCTTATGTCTTCGAGTTCGACGAGGGTCTCAACTACGCGGGGGATCGTTTCCTGGGCGACCCCGATGAGATAGCCCGGCTGATGGCCGCCGTTGCCGATCAGGGCAGGAAAGGCTGAGGCGTAGCGCGCCCGTCGCCCGATGCCGCACGGGTACTGCTGTGGAAATTGCTGCCGGCTGGCTGGCGTCCGGTGTAGTTCGGAACTGGCCGGGGCAGGGAGCCGGTTGGCCGGATATGCCGCGAAGTACCCCGTATTTGAAATCCCCGTACACTTTTCCAGTGTGCGGGGATTTTCGTACGCGATGCGGAAGCCTGCGTTTTGTCCGGGGCAGAAACTGCGTTTTATCCGGGCTGATCGTACCTGGCGAGCTGTTTGTGCCGGCCTGTTTTTACCGTTTAGTCCGCCGTTCTCTCCGGTTCTCTCCGTTTTTCCCGTCCGCCTCCTTTTGCCGGCCGTGCCGCCGGGTCAGTTTTGTGTCCGGTATTCGTTGGGCGACTGCCCCACGCACTTCTTGAACAGGCGCGTGAAGTGTTGCGGATACCTGAACCCGAGCTCGTAGGCGATTTCGCTGATCGACTTGGTCGTGTCGAACATGCGTTCCTTGGCGATGTCGATGACTTTCAGCTGGATGTATTCCTGCGCCGATTTCCCGGTCTCCTTTTTGACCAGGTCGCCGAAATAGTTGGCCGAAAGGTGCAGCTGCTCAGCGCACCAGCGTACCGAAGGCACCCCGTCGCGCTGCGGGGCGTCATCCCGGAAATAGTCGTTGAGCAGCCGTTCGAATCCCGACAGGGCGTCTTTGTTGACGTCGCTGCGCGTGGTGAACTGCCGCTCGTAGAAGCGCACGCTGTAATTGAGCAGCAGTTCGATGTTCGAGACGATCAGCGTCCGGCTGTGCTTGTCGATGGCGTGCTGCAATTCGCCCGCGATGTTCTGCAGGCAGTCGATCACTACGTGCCGCTCCTGCTCCGAGAGGTGCAGCGCTTCGTAGGATTCGTAGGAGAAGAAGGTGTAGCGGCCGATGTTGCGCCCGAGCGACGTGCCGCGGATCAGGTCGGGGTGGAACAGCAACGCCCAGCCTTTGGGCTGGAAAACCTCGCCGTTATCCTCGACGCCGACCACCTGTCCCGGGGCCGTGAAAACGAGCGTCCCTTCCTGGTAGTCGTAGTAGTTGCGCCCGTAGCGCAGGTCGCCGCATTTGACATCTTTCAGGAAGATGCAGTAGAACCCGTACAGGCGGCGCGAGTGACGCATGCGCGGGCATTTCGACATGTCGATGACGCTGACCAGCGGGTGCAGGGTTTCGATTCCCATCAGTTCGTTATACTGGTACACATGATCCAGCCTTGCGATCTCTTCCATAGTTGTTCCGGTTTGTTTGACACAAAGTTAGTGTTTTTTTCTTCGCTTGCCGCACCTGCTGCGGCGGATCGGTAATAATGGTATGACGAACTGTAATCCGGGTAATGACGGACAGTGCGGAATACCCTACTTTTGCAACATGATAATTTGTTAAGGCGTCAAAACTATGGAAACGAGGATTTTAAACAATGGTGTGGAGATGCCGGTGCTGGGGTTCGGCGTCTACCAGGTGGACGGGGCGATTTGCGAACGGTGCGTGTCTGATGCCCTGGCGGCCGGTTACCGGTCGATCGACACGGCAGCCGCCTATATGAACGAACGCGCCGTGGCGCGGGCCGTCCGCCGGAGCGGCATCCCTGCGCGGGGCGCCGGAGGATATGGTACGGATCGCCGCGCTCGACATGAAGCAGAGCTGTTTCCTCTCGCACCGCGATCCGCAGACGGTCGAATGGCTCGGGACTATGAAGTATGACCTCGATAAATAGCGGACGGATGAAAAAAGGAATTCTTGCGGCGTTTGTCGCGGCGCTGGCGCTGACGGCGGAAATTTACGCACAAACCAACGATACGGGTAACATGGAAACGAAGGAGAGAATATACGGATCGGTTTTTCCCCGGGGGGAGAAGCTGCCGGAAATGTTTGCGAAGTATTTTACCGGGCAGGCCTATCTTGCGCGGCTGACGCGTGACGAGGCCCTGAACTGCCCCGTTTCGAACGTCACGTTCGAGCCGGGTTGCCGGAACAACTGGCACAGCCACACGGGCGGGCAGCTGCTCGTCGCCGTGAGCGGTCGGGGGTATTATCAGGCGAAGGGCGAACCTGCGCGGGAATTGCTGCCGGGCGACGTGGTCGAGATCGGCCCCGGCGTGGTGCACTGGCACGGCGCGGCCCCCGACAGCTGGTTTTCGCACCTGGCCGTCGAGACCAACCCGCAGACGAACCGCAATACGTGGCTGGAGCCGGTCGACGACGCGCAGTATGCCGCGGCGACCGCCCCTGCGGCTGCCGTCGTTCCGCAGCTGGGCGCCGAGGCGCTCCGCAACCGTGCGGAACTTTTCTCGGGCGATGCCTCGGGACTGGGGGCGACGGATCCCGAATTAATCGAAATTTTTGATAACTTTGCATTCGGCGAAGTCGCCGGTTACGGCGACCTCGATACCCCTACGCGGATGATGTGCATCCTCGCATCGTGTATCGCCGCGCAGGGGCAGTCCGAGTTCCGGACGATGCTCGCAGGGGCGCTCAACGCCGGCGTGACGCCCGTCGAGGCGAAGGAAGTCCTCTACCAGGCGGTGCCGTACGTGGGGATGGCCAAGGTGCTCGATTTCGTACATATCGCCAACGATGTGCTGGTGACGCGCGGCGTGGCGCTTCCGCTCGAAGGACAGTCGACGACCTCGCCGGGGACGCGGTTCGAAAGGGGACTGGCCGTCCAGAAGGCCATTTTCGGCGCAGGACATATCGACGCCCTGCGCGAAGCGGCCCCCGAGGGCCAGAAACACATACAGGATTACCTGTCGATGAATTGTTTCGGTGATTACGTCACCCGCGGCGGGTTGGATGCCCGGACGCGCGAGCTGCTGACGTTTTCGATGCTGCTTACGCTGGGCGGCTGCGAACCGCAGCTCAAGGGACATATCCGCGGCAACCTGAACCTGCGCAACGACAAACGGACGCTGCTGACCGTCATCACGCAGCTGCTGCCCTACGTGGGCTATCCGCGGTCGCTCAACGCGATCGCCTGCCTGAATGAAGTGGCGCCCGGGAATGAATGAAGATGAAGATTATGGCGAAAAAAGTATTGGTACTCTCCTCCAGCCCGCGGCGCGGGGGAAATTCCGACCGGCTCTGCGACCGTTTCATGGCGGGGGCACAGCAGGCCGGACACGAGGTCGAAAAGATTTTCCTGAAAGACCGCAGGATCGGCTATTGTACGGGTTGCGGTGCCTGCTACGGCGGTGCCGGGCCCTGCCCGCAGAAAGACGATGCGGCCGGGGTGATCGGCAAGATGGTCGAAGCGGACGTGATCGTGATGGCTACGCCGGTCTATTTCTATACGCTCAGCGCACAGATGAAGACCCTGATCGACCGCTGCTGCGCCCGCTACCTGGAGATGAAGGGCAAGGAGTTTTATTTCATCCTGACGGCCGCCGAAGAGAGCGTTCCGATGATGGAACGCACGGTGGAGTGTTTCCGCGGTCTGCTCGACTGCCTCGAAGACCCCCGCGAGAAAGGCGTGGTCTACGGGGTCGGGGCATGGCGTGCCGGCGACATCGAGGGGATGCCCGCGATGGACGAGGCCTATGCCATGGGGCGCGGCGTATAAACGGATTGAAAATTACGGATTATGAGATTATCGGTTTTAATAGCGGCCGTCGCGGTTTTATTCCCGGCCATGGACATGCAGGCCCAGACGGCCTCCGGCAAAAAGGTGCTCGTCGCCTATTTCTCACATAGCGGCAACACGCGCGAAATGGCGCGGCAGATTGCCGAGGCTACGAACGGGGATCTTTTCGAGATCGTCCCTCAGAGCGCCTACCCTGCGCAATACGATGCCGTTACGGCCCAGGCCAAGCGCGAGATTGGCCGGGGATACCGGCCCGCGCTGAAGGGGCGCCTGCCCGACATCGGCGCATACGACGTGGTTTTCGTCGGCTCGCCCTGCTGGTGGGGCACCGTCGCGCCGCCCGTGGCGACGTTCCTTGCCGCGTACGACTGGTCGGGAAAGACCGTTGCGCCGTTCATGACGCACGGGGGCAGCCGCATGGGCCGCAGCGAGGACGACATCGAAAAGCTCTGTCCCGGGGCTACCCTGCTGGGCGGGCTGCCGGTGCGCGGCAGTGCCGTGAAAGGCTCGCGGGATGCCGTCGGTAAATGGATCGGGGGAATGAATTTGTCAAAATAAACGAAAACGGATGTTACGCAAAATCAGAATCACGGCTGCGGCCGTTTTCTTCACGGTGATCACGCTGTTGCTGCTCGATTTCACGGGGACGCTCCATGCGTGGTTCGGCTGGATGGCGAAGGTGCAGCTGTTGCCTGCTGTCCTGGCCGTCAATGCGGGCGTGGTCGCGGCACTCGTGCTGCTGACCCTGCTTTTCGGACGGGTCTACTGTTCGGTCATCTGCCCGCTGGGCGTCTTTCAGGATGTCGTGTCGCGGGCGGCCGCCCGGCGGCGGAAGAACCGCTTCCGCTACTCGCGGGCGCTGTCGTGGCTGCGCTACGGCATACTGGCGCTGTTCCTCGTGGCGCTGGTCGCCCATTTCAAGCCCGTGTCGAACCTGCTGGCGCCCTACAGCGCCTACGGGCGTATCGTGTCCAACCTTTTTGCACCCCTTTACCTGTGGGGCAACAACCTGCTGGCCTATCTGGCCGAGCGAGCCGGCAGCTATGCGTTCTACACGGTCGATGTCTGGGTCAAGGGCGCCGCGACGCTGGCCGTGGCGGCCGTGACGTTCATCGTGCTGGCCGTGCTGGCATGGCGCAACGGCCGAACCTATTGCAATACGGTCTGCCCTGTCGGCACGATTCTGGGGCTCGTGTCGCGCTTCGCGGTTTTCAAGCCGCGCATCGACACCTCGAAATGCAACGGCTGCGGCCTTTGTGCCCGCAACTGCAAGGCGTCGTGCATCGACGCGAAGACGCACCGGATCGATTACAGCCGTTGCGTGGCCTGCATGGACTGTCTGGGGAAATGCCGTCAGGGGGCGATCTCCTTTTCGCGCAAACCCGCCGCTGACCGCAAACCCGATGCCGGCCACAAACCCGATGCCGTGGAACCTGCGACCCTGAAGGCGGCCGTTGCGGCGGGGGAACCGGCCGATGCTTCGCGCCGCAAGTTCCTTTCGCTGGTCGGGGTCATGGCCTGTGCGACGGTCAGGGCGCAGGAGAAGAAGGTCGACGGCGGCCTGGCCGTGATCGAGCAGAAGAAAATTCCCCGGCGTACGACGCCCATTACCCCGCCCGGATCGCTCGCCGTGCGTAATATGGAGGCGCACTGCACCGGATGCCAACTGTGCGTGGCCGTGTGTCCCAACCAGGTGTTGAGGCCGTCGGGCAAGCTGATGTCGCTGATGGTACCCGAGATGTCCTACGAACGGGGTTACTGCCGCCCCGAATGTACGAAGTGTTCGGAGGTCTGTCCCACGGGGGCCATACGCCCGATCACCAAGGAGGACAAGTCGTCGGTGCAGATCGGCCACGCCGTATGGATCGCCGCCAACTGTGTCGTCAACACCGACGGCGTGGAGTGCGGCAACTGCGCCCGCCACTGCCCCGCCGGGGCTATTCAGATGGTGCATAAGGAGCCCGGGAAGCCCGACTCCCCGCGTATTCCGGTCGTGAACGAGGCCCGCTGCATCGGCTGCGGTGCCTGCGAGAACCTCTGCCCGAGCCGTCCGTTTAGCGCCATTTATGTCGAAGGGCACCAGAATCACCGTACCGTTTAATGCTTCAAACGTATGAAAGAGAAGAAAAAGATAGGCCGCCGGGAGTTCCTGAAAGTCGCAGGTACCGGTGCCGCCGTAACGACGGCGGCGTTGTATGGCTGCAAGCCCCGCTCTGCGGGAAGCGCCTCTGAGGCAGACGGCGCACAGCAGGGGCAGATGACTTACCGTACCAACCCCAAGACGGGAGACCGGGTGTCGCTGCTGGGATACGGCTGTATGCGCTGGCCGACCGTCAGCAGCGGCAGCGCCCGTGACAGCGGCGACGAGATCGACCAGGAGATGGTCAATGCGCTGGTCGACCATGCCATTGCCCACGGGGTGAACTATTTCGACACTTCGCCCGCCTATTGCCGGGGGCATTCCGAACATGCCACGGGCGTGGCGCTGAGCCGCCATCCCCGCGACAAGTATTTCATAGCTACCAAACTGTCCAATTTCGCGCCCTCGACCTGGAGCCGCGAAGCCTCGATGGCCATGTACCGCAATTCGTTCCGGGAGCTGCAGGTCGATTATATCGACTACCTGCTGCTGCACGGCGTGGGCATGGGCAGCGGCATGGAGGAGTTCGAAGCCCGCTACATCGACAACGGGATGCTGGATTTCCTGCTTGCCGAGCGTGAGGCCGGCCGTATCCGCAACCTCGGGTTCTCCTACCACGGGGACATCGCGGTGTTCGACCACCTGCTTGCGCAGCACGACCGCTACAAGTGGGACTTCGTGCAGATACAGCTCAACTACGTGGACTGGAAACACGCCAAGGAGGTCAACACGCGCAATACCGATGCCGAGTACCTGTACGGCGAACTGGAGAAGCGCGGTATCCCGGCCGTCATCATGGAGCCGCTGCTGGGCGGGCGCCTTTCGAATGTCCACGACCACATCGCCGCCCATCTCAAACAGCGGCGCCCGTCGTCGAGCGTCGCTTCGTGGGCGTTCCGTTTCGCGGGGTCGTTCCCCGGGGTGCTGACCGTGCTGAGCGGCATGACCTACATGGAGCATTTGCAGGACAACCTGCGTACCTACTCGCCGCTCGACGAGCTGACCGATGCCGACAAGGAGTTTCTCGAGGAGACGGCGCAGCTGTTGCTCCGCTACCCCACGATCCCCTGCAACGACTGCAAGTATTGCATGCCGTGTCCCTACGGGCTGGACATCCCGGCCATCCTGCTGCACTACAACAAGTGCGTCAACGAAGGGAACGTCGCCACCTCGTCGCAGGACGAAAATTACCGCCGGGCGCGCCGGGCGTTCCTCGTGGGCTACGACCGCAGCGTCCCCAAACTCCGCCAGGCCAGCCATTGCATCGGCTGTAACCAGTGCGTGCCGCATTGCCCGCAGAATATCCGTATCCCGCAGGAACTGCACCGCATCGACCTGTTCGCCGAACATCTCAAACAGGATAACCTATAGGCCTTCCGGCCCCGCAGCCAGCACGGCCTGCGGGGCTCTTTTTTCGGCTGCCTCCGCCTGCGGGCGCCGTGTATCCGGGATTCCTGCGGAATGCCGCGCACTGTCTTCTGCCGGGGATCCCGCAGCGAAGCCTCCGGCGATGGTGGCTCTGCGCGCCGGCGTATGAGCAGCAGGCATCTTTCCGGAGCCTGTGGCGCAGGTTTGTGCGGGCCGGAGCAAGAAGCGCGATGCCGGGCTTTACTGGAAAGCCCGGCATCGCCTTGTCTTGGCGGGTGGCGCCTACTGCGCGTCCGCCTTCGAATACTCCGAGAATTCGCACCCGAAGCGTTCCACCAGCATGTTGTCCATGGCGTCGGCCCGCAAAGCCAGGTCGACGATGTTCTTCCGGATCTCCTCCTCCGATTCGTCGGTGATGTCGGAGAGGTGTATGCGGTATGCGATGTAGATCTGGCGGCCTTCGATCCCCAGTTTATAGGGGCCGAAATCCTCGCTCAGCATGTAGTCCAGCACCGGTTCCACCTCCTTTTTGGGCAGCAGATTGATCGGCGAGGTGGAGAACAGGTAGTTGTTGTCGTAGACGAAGATGCGAATCTCCGAACTTCCCTTGTGGAATAACCACGAGTCGTAGCCGTCGCGTGCCAGCACAGGGTTGACCCCCATCTGTTCGATGGCCGATTCGACGAACCCGCCCAGAGGCGATTGTTCGCGTTCTTCGAAGACGCCTTCGGGCAGCTTGTCGCCGCACGACGGGCAGTACTCCTCCTCTTGGGCGATCAGCTCCTCGCAGCTGCCGCACTGCACTTGGAATACCGTGCGGTTGAGGTCGCCGATCGTATCCAGCAGTGCGTGCAGCGTCTCGACCCGGATGCCGAAGCCCATGTTGTCGGCCTGCGTGAACTTGCTCACCGTCACGCCCACCACCCGGTTGTCTTCGTCGAGGATCGGGCCGCCCGAGTTGCCGGGGTTCACCGCGGCGTCGGTCTGGATGTAGTATTTGCCGTCCATCAGCTGCTTGGGCGACGACACCGAACCTTCGGTGATCGTGAAGGGCATGCCGTAGGGATACCCGGCGACGTAGACCTTGCGGCCGATCGTCAGCGTGTCGTCCTCGGCGAGCGAAATGTCCGGCAGCGAGGAGAAATCCCCTTCGGCCGCCAGCAGGGCGATGTCCATCGCCGGGTTTGCCAGCACGACCTTGGCCAGGTACGGGTTGCGCTCGTTGTCGTGGATGGCGACGGTGCGGAAGCCCTCGGTCACGTGGTAGTTCGTCACGAAAAGGTCATAGGCCTTGAGGTAGAAGCAACTGCCCGAGCCGCCCGAATGGGTCACTTTGAATACCGTCTTGTAAATATTGTTCTGTTCCATAGGATATACGGGTTTAGAGCGGTTATTTTTGTTGCCCGAGGGCCTGTTCCATCATTTTTTGCTGGAATTCCTGCGCCAGCCGCATGTATTCGGCCATGTCGCCTTTGGCCAGTGCCTCCTGCATCGCGGCCTGCATCTGCGCGACATGGCCCTGCATGGCGGCGGCCATCTGCTGCACCTGCTCCGCGGCGGCCGCACCGGCGATGCCCAGCTCCCCGGCGTCGAAATCCCCGTCGTCCGCCGAGAGGTCGTCCTCCATGATTTTTTCGAGTGCTTCGTACAGGATCTCCGAAGCCTCCTCCATCGTTTTTCCGGCCGACTTGCCGAGCGCCCCCGCCACGACGGCGTTCAGGTCGTCCTGCACGTCGTTGTAGTAATACATTTCGTAGAACTTGTAGAGAATGCGCACGGTGCTGCGCTCGAAATTTTCCGATTCGATGGCTTCGGTAGCCTCCTGGTACACCTCCTTGAAGTTTTCCTGCACGTTGTTGAGCGAGGAACGGCGCTTGGTCGAAACCAGCGTGTCGACCAGGTAGAGGTCGCGCGCCATCTCCTCGCGCGGCATTGCGAGCAGCCGTTCGAGGAACGCCTTGCCCTTGGCCACCAGTTCAGCCACGGGAAGCTCCTTGTCCATGTCGTCGACCGCCTTGTCGAGGTCGTTGAGCAACTGCCCCTGCGGGTGCGCGAAATAGGCGATCTTGTAGAGCGCGATGTCGATCACGTTCCACGAATAGCCGTATTTGCGTTCCGTCTCGTATTCCTTCACCGCGTCGAGCGTTTCGCGGCATGTCTGCCGGACGGCTTCGTAGATGCGCGTCACCTCCTCTTCCGGGTAGGGCGTCACCTGCGGTTCGTAGCTGCGTTGGGCGCCGAACTTCGTGCAGAACTCGTCGTCGTAGCGGTCGCCGACGTGGCAGATGTTGCGCAGTATGAAGTACAGTTTGTGCGGATGGCTTTGCGACAGCGGGCAGGCGTATTCCATCATCAGTTTGTCGCCTTCCTTGCGGAAACGCGCCAGCATCAGCCGGTTGATGTTCAGGTCGGCGACCTGGCGCAGCATGGCCACGCGTCCCTTTTCGGGGAGTACCAGGAAATCGGCGCTGATATGCAGCCTGTCGTCCGCGATGCGGATGTTCACCAGGATGGAACCGTGCGGGATATGGAACTCCGTGCCGTCGGCATTGCCGTATTTGGTGCGGAACTCCGGGTTCAGGTGGTCGAGCAACTGATAGAACGCCCCGAGGTAATTGCCCTCGTTGTATTGGTCTATGGCCTGCTCGTAGGCCTCCATGTTGACCTTGCTCTGGGTCGAGCCGAGGACAGGGGCGACGAATGGGTGGGTAGTTTTCATGTAGTTTTCATTATGGCAATGCCCGGTTGTCGGGGCATCTGTCCTGTAAATTTAGGAAAAATCGGGAGAAAACCGCGCTCCCGGGCGAAAAACTTAATTTTCTTCGATCGAAAGCGTGCCGTCGGGTTCCACGGTCACCTCGGCCTCGTAGTAGATATACGACGTTTTGCCCGCGCTGCTCTCGGTCTCCTTACCGTCCTCGGTGAAGCGGACGACGAAGGACGTGTGCTGCTTCCCGAATGTCTTGTTGCGGTTGAATACCGAGTTGCCTGCCGGGACATCCTCCTCGATCTGGTAGCTTCCTACCGACTTGAACGAGTGCCCTTCGGGGAGCATGGTCTTGGCCTGTGCGATCTGTGCGGCGATTTGCGCGGCGTCGAGCTTCGTAAGGTCGATGCCGACGGTGGTTTCGTATTCGGGGGCCTCGAACGTGCGCTGTACGTCGCTCAGGGCGGTCGGTTCGAGCCCGGTCATGTAGTAGGACTGCGAAAATGCCTGGTTGTCCTTGTTGACCAGTTTTACCGAGATGAGGAACAGGTTGTCCGACAGGGGTTCACCCTCCATGAACGAAAGCGAATAGACCTTGAACTTGTCGGTGTCGACGCTCTTTTTTGCGATTTCGATGGCTTTGGCATAACTCGCCTCGGCATCCGTCGGATAGCCTGTGAGCGAGGAACAGGAGCAGATCGTTGCCGCAGCGACGCTCGCGGCGAGCAGTTTGAAAATGTGTCGCATTGTCTTTTCGGTTATAACGTTAATTGATAAAATGTTTTGCTTAGCGGACGTGTCGTGTATTGCAAAACGTTGTTTGTTCGTGGTGTATATTCTGTTATTTGAAGGTGGACTTGAAGGCGTCGAACGCATCGGAGCTTTCGAAGAATGCGCCGCGGATGACATGGTGGGCGGCCGGCAGCGAGATGGTGAATTCGTTTTCCTCCGCATCGAATTTGGTGTACTCGACGTCCGGGAGCCTGAACGACTCGTTGGTTACGGTGCCTTTTTTCACCACGGGAATCGTGACCAGGTCGCCGTCGACGGTGATTTCCCCGCCCTGAGCGATGAGCCTGCGCGCCTGCATGATCTCGCGTGCGGTGAATGCCAGCAGTGTGAGCCCGCCGACAACGAAGATGACCGTCGTGGCGGTGGCGCCCAGGATGGGCATGCGGCCGATGCGGATGCCGAAAGGATATACCAGGGGTACGATGACCATGCCGGCGCCGATGGCCAGCGATGAGAGCGACCCGCTGAAGGGGTTGGTCGGGGTGTAGTTGAATTTCTGCATATTATTGTAAATTTGGATGAATGTTGCCCGTTCGCGTTATCCGGCGGACTAAGCGCAGGACGCTCCTTTACGGCAGTCGCGGCATGACGGTCGTATTCGGTGCAAAGTTAATTGCAGGGCACCTGTTCCGAATGGGTATATAGGGGTATATTGCGGGGGGGGGATTATTTTTCAACCAACTGGTTCTCTTTTCGTTCCATGTTCGAGAGGCGGGACAAGAGGGGGACATTTTACAATTTGGAGAGGACATCTTCCAGTGTTGCGCCCTTTGCCGAGGCCAGTTTTTCGGTGCGGATGCGCTTCAGTCGTTTTTTTACCGAGTCCTTCTCCAGGCAGACGACGCCGGCGATCTCGGCCTGCGACAGATGCATGCGTACCATGCAGCAATAGCGGATATCCTCCTCGTTCAGGGACGGGAACCGTTGGCGGAGCCGAACCGTGAAATTATCGAACACGGCGTCGGCGTGGGTGTAGATCGTCTTCCAGTCTTCATCCGACATCCGGCATTTCTTCGACTCCCCGGCCTGCTTTACCTGCGCGATGAAGCGGCTGTTGAGCTGGCGGAAGAAAGCCGTGCGCAGCTGTTCTTCCTTGCGGCGCATTTCGTCGAGCTCGTTCGCCTGCTTCATGAGGCGCTTTTGCTGGACGATCTCCCGCAGTTTTGTCCGGTGCCATATGCGCATCCCCAGCCATGCCCCGAGCAGCAGGATCGCGCCGCAGGCCAGTATCGTCCGGTATGCGAGGCGTTCGCGGAGTTGTTTCTGCCCCTCGAGGGCGGTGTTCCGGGCTTTGAGGTGCTCGTACTGCCACAATTCGCGGATGTGGAGCACATCGGCGCTGTGTATGTCGTCTTCGAGCGAATCCCTGAGGCTGCAATAATATTTCAGCGCTTCGAGGCTTTTCTTCGCCTGCCCCAGCCCTTCGTAGGCTTCCGAGGCGTGGAACGCCCACAGCGCCCGTGCGGTGAGGTCGGATGTGTCGGGGCACATCATCCGCGAACTGTCGATTAGACGCAGCGCCACGTCGTAGCGCCCCTGCTTGTTATATATTTCTGCCTTGGTCTTGATCCACGAAAAGCGGGCCCGTTCGGGGGCGAATTCGTATCCCCGTTCCCAGTACTCCTCGGCAGCGGCGTAGTCCCCGCGCCGGAGGGCGTTTTCGATCAGCATGGCCCATTTCTGGGAGGTATTTTCGGTGATTCCCTTCTCTTCGGCCAGGCGGAGCGCCTTCAGCGCATAGTATTCCATGCTGTCGTATTTGCCGAGCCCCATGTACGCATGTGCGATGTCGCCGAGCGAAATGCAACGCCAGCCGTCCCTGTCGAGGCTGTCGGCGTAGGCATAGGCCCGCATGGCGTGGCCGACCTTCTCCTCGTAGAGCCGTTGCTTGCCGCAGAAGACGCCCAGCCACGTTTCCACCACATAGTGCCTTTGCCACTCACCCGCCGCGGGCAGCGCCTGCCGGCTGTTCAGCAGCAGTGACATGGCGATTTCGGGTTGGTGGCGGCGATCGGCGATCTTGGCCGCATAGTAATAAGCCTTGTGCACACGGACAAAATCCTTCGTGTGGGTGCTGTAATAGGCGAGTGCGACGTCGGAAAGCGTGTCGCCGGTCAAGTTTTCGCCCGCGAGCCACCGCGCCTGGGTCGAGATGAGTGCGTAGCGGGCATAGTTGCGGCGAGACAGGTTTTTCGCGGGGGCGGGGATTCCCTGCAGGAGCCGCACGGCGCTGTCGGGATGCTCCATGACGATCGCCTCGGCTTGTGGAATGGCTTCGGGAATGGTTTGGCAGCCGATGGCCGGCAGGCACAGGAGGAATACGACGGTAAAACGGACGCAATACATGGGTAGAAGTTATTTGGGGCGGGTAAACGACTTCGGCACCTTTTGTCCGGTCTGCCTCAGTGCCGCTCCGGGTCGCAAATATAGTGTTTTTTGCGGTGGGGCGTACGCTGTGCCTGTTTTTTTCTTGTCCGGGAGAGCTGCTGAAAAAAGGTTTCGAAGGCGCCCGCACCACGTAGATCGCGGCGGGCCGGGGTGAAATCGAACGTGTGGACGTACGGCACCTCATGCTGGATATCTTTTCGCTCGATATCTTCACGTTCGTCACCTACCCCATTATCCGCCCGCTTATCGGGGAGCTCGCGGCGGACAGGGCCGATTTCATCACCCAGTGCAAACGCGAGAATATCGCGACCCTCATGCGGCGCCTCGGAAAACACCCGGTATCAGGCAGTACGACCGATCCGCCAGACTGCCGAATATACTTGTCGAATGCCTGCCGTACCCTTACCGCCCCGTGACGCGCATGTATTTCGCGAGCGAGGTGTGGTAGGCGGCATAGGCCGAGGTGAGGTTGTTGCGGCTCTGGGTGTAGAGCGTCTCGGCGTCGAGCAGGTCTGTGAGGGTCGCTGTCCCTGCGTCGTAGAAATTGCGGTTCTGCCGCAGGTTTTCGGTGGACGATGCCACCGAACGCTGCATGAGCAGGATCTGTGCGTGGGCCTCCTGTACCTCGCTCCATGTCCGTTCGATCTCCACGGCGAGCATTTCGCGGGCTTCCTGCCGGTCATTTTCGGCCTGCATCTCGTCGATGCGTGCCTTTTTCAGGGCATGTGCCCCGCCCCACCAGTCGGAAATGGGGATGGATACCTGTGCGAAAACCATCCCGTCGTCCACGTCCTTGTCGGTCACATTGTAATAGAGGTACCCGGCGCCCACGGCCACGGTCGGCAGCCGTTTGCCGCGTTCCATGCGCTTGCGGTATTTCTGCGCCTCGACGTTCTTTTCCGAGAGCAGGTATTCCGCGCGGCGGTCGAGCGCCTCGTCCACCGGTACGTAATAGGCTGCCGGGGCCTCCGGTTCGCCGAAGTCTGAGGCCGCGATGTCGAACGTATGCCAGTCGGCGCCGATATGCTGTGCGAGCAGCATCTTCGACACCTTCAGTCCGTTTTCGACCTTCAACCGGTTGGAGGCTACTTCCTGCCGGCGCAGTTCCACGCGCAGCAGGTCGTTCGTGGTCACGAGCCCCGCCTTGATCGAGAGTGCGACCTGGCGGTGTATCTCCGCCAGTTGCCGCTCCACGGCTTCGATAGTCGAAAGGTTGTCCCTGAGCGATACCACCTGCCAGAAATAGGTGTCGGTACGTTCGCGCACCTCGGCCGCGGTCTTTTGCAGTTGCAGCTGTGCGACCTCTTCGCCCAACCGGGCGAGCTTGTTGCCGCTGACGATTTTCAGCCCTGCGAACAGGGGCTGTACGGCCGTGACGGAACCCAGGATGCCGCGTTTTACCAGCGACAGGGGCAGTGACCCCATCTGCGGGATCGCGAAATCGGCCTGCACCAGCCCGTGCTGGGCCTGGAATACGCCGCCCGAGGCCGAGACCTGCGGGAAATAGGTGGTAAATGCCTCGCGGCGCGCCTGGAGGGCGGCGTCGAGGTCGAGGCGGCTGGTTTTGAGCGTGCGGTTATGCTCCTCGGCCGCGGCACGGCACTCGTCGAGCGTGAGCGTCTGGGACAGGCCCGGGGCGGCGGCCATGCACAGCAGGAGGAATAGGACGGTCTTTTTCATCATTTGTAAATTTTGGAATAGAGTACGGGCAGGATCGTGACTACGAGGATCAGCGAACCGATGCCACCGGCGAAGATCGTTACGCCGACTGGTGCCCAGAACGTACTGCCGCCGAACATCATCGGCACGACGCCTACGGCCGTGGTTGCGGTCGTGAGGAAGATCGGCACCATGCGCCGCTTGCCGGCGTCGTAGGCCGCCAGGCGTGCCGACCAGTGGCAGACCTTGCGTTTGTCCTCGGCGTGCTGGTACATCAGGATGACGTTGCGCACGATCATGCCCAGCAGCGTGATGAATCCCAGCACCGACGTGAGGCCGATGGTGAAGTCGGCGATCCGCAGCCCGACGACGGCGCCGAACAGGCACAGCGACATCGAGGCCATGACCACCAGCGTGATGCCGAACTTGCGGAAGTTGACGAGGATGAAGAAGAAAATGATTACCAGCGAGATCGACAGTCCCGATGCGATGGGCGGGATGGTCTCCCAGTCGAATTCATGGGCGCCGCCCAGTTCCGTGGTGACGCCTGCCGGGAGCACCAGCTCCCGGTCGATGATGTCGCTGATGCGCGAAGTCATCCGCATGGCGTTGGCGCCGCGTTTGAGGTCGGCCGTGACGGTTATGCAGCGCATGCCGTTGCGGTGTACGATCTTGCTCTGGCTCCAGACGGGCTCCACGTCGGCGATCTGGCGCAGGGGCACGCTGACCGAAGGCACCGGCGATGAGATGTAGGTGTCCCCGATGCCGGAGAGCGAGCGTTCGCCCTGCCGTGTGTCGTTCTTGAGTACGACGGGCAGCCGGTAATCGCCTTCCCAGACCGATCCGACCGGGACGTCGCCCGAAGCCAGCGCCAGGTTGACCGCGGCCAGCGTCCGCGTGACGCCCAGCTGCGATGCCGTGACGGGATCCAGCCGCACGTCGATGACCGAACGGGGGTCTTCGTAGTCGGAGTGTACCCATTGCAGCTCGGGCATCCGGCGCATCTGCGCCATCAGGCCGTCAGCCGCGGCGCGCAGCGAGTCGATGTCGCTGCCGTAGAACCGGAACTCCAGCGAGGGAACGTTCTGGTAGTCGAGCTGCTTGAATTTGACATAGGCCTCGGGGAAACGGTCGGCCCATGCGTCGGCATACTGGTCGAGGATATCTTCGGTGTCGTCGACCGAGGTGGTGTTGATGATGAACTGCGCGTAGTTCTTACCTGCGATCTGCGGGGCGTAACTCATCTGGAAGCGCGGCGAGGAGCACCCGACGAACGAGGTGACCGATTTCACGCGCGCATCGTCGTGCAGCACCCGGTAGACCGAGTCGGCTACGGCGGCGGTGCGTTCCAGCGGCGCGTCGGGGCGCAGGTAGATCTCCACGGCGAACTGGTCGCGGTCGGCGAAGGGAACCATGCGCAGCTTGAGTTGCATGGCGATCAGCAGCGATACGATGACCGAAGCGATGCCCATCGAGATCGTCAGCCAGCCGTGGCGGAACGTCCACGCCAGTACGCGGCGGTAGAGGTCGTGTACGCGGTCTGTGACCGACTTGCCCGATTTTTTCGGTTGTACGGCGGGGATGATGAGGATTTCGAGGAACGGGATCACCAGCACGGCCAGCAGCAGCGAGACCATCAGGTTGATCGTGATCGTCCACGGGAAATAGGTCAGGAAGTCGCCCATCATGCCCGTCATGGTGAAGAGGATCGGATAGAAGATCATGCAGATGCAGACCGTGGCCAGCAGCAGCGACGGGAAGAACTCCCGGGCGCTCTCGACCGCCGCGAACCAGCGCGAGTGGCCGCGCCCGAGGTAGTCGAGGTAGCCGTCGATCACCACGATCGAATTGTCGACGATCATACCCAGCACCACGACCAGCGCCGCGAGGGTCACCGTGTTGAGCGGGATGCCGCACAGGTACATGATTCCCACCGAGATGAAGGTCGACAGCGGGATGGTGATGGCCGCCACGATGGCCGACCGCAGCGGGAAGAGGAGCATCATCACCAGGATGATGATGGCCATGGCGACGAACAGGTCACGCAGGAACGAGTGCACCGAGTCGCCCACGACCTTGGCCTGGTCGGCGATGCGCTGCACCTGGACGTCCGCGGGGAGCTCGGCCGCAATGAATTCGTGCAGCACTTCGTCCACGTCACGGCCGTATTGCACGATGTTGAAGCCCGCCTTCATCTCCATCGACAGCATGACGCAGCGATGGCCGTTGTTGCGGATGTAGCTGTCCGGGTCGTCGTATTCGCGTACGACGCGCGCCACGTCCTTCACGCGCAGCACATTCCCCTGTGGGTCGCTCCAGATGATCTGCTCGGCGACCTCCCGCTCGCCGGCCAGCGACGGCGCGATGTGGATGGGCGTTTCGGTCTCGGCGTTGCTGACCGACCCGCCCATCGGGGTCAGCCCCTGCGAGGCGAGCGCGGCCGAGAGGACTTTTTCGCCGATGCCGTAGGCCGCCAGCCGTTCATGGTCGGCGTAGATCGAGATTTGCTCCTGCTGCACACCGTACGGGCGCAGGTTCGAGACCGACTCGATGCGGCGCAGGCGGTCGCTCAGGTCGTCCATGTAGCCTTTCAGTTCGCGGTACGACCGCGTGTCGGATTCGAGCGTGATGAGCAGCGCCGAGGTGTCGCCGAAGTCGTCGTTGGTGACCACGGCCGCAACGCCCGGCGGCAACTGCGACTTGAATGCCGCCAGGCCGTGCTTGATCTTTGACCACACTTCGTCCTTGTCGTTCACGTGGTCTTCGAGTTCGACCATCACGTAGCACATGCCGTTCTGCGACGTGGAGGTGGTCTTCGACCGTTTGACCTCCTTGTAAGTCATCAGGAACTGTTCGAGCGGCTTGGCGAGCTGCTGCTCGACCTCTTCGCTCGTGGCGCCGGGATAGACGCCCACCACCACGCCCTGGCGGATCGTGTATTCCGGGAACTCCTGCTTGGGAATATGCACCAGCCCGTAAATACCGAAGGCGAACAGGCAGCCCACGATGAGAAAGGTGATGCGGAAATTGCGCATCGACCACGATATTATATTGCTTTTCATTCCGCTATGACTTTACTTCCCTGGCCGATTTTCTGCATCCCGTCGGTCACGATGCGGTCGCCCGCTTGTATTCCTGCGGTGATCGTGACGGCGTTGTTCACCAGGCGTCCCGTGGCGACAGCCGTGCGGACGACCGAATCCCCGCTCACTTTCCATACGAAGCGGCTTCCGTCGCCGGCCTGCTGCACGGCGCGTACCGGCAGCGCGATCTCTTCGGCCGCCCCTGCCGGCGATGCCTCCACGCGGCATACCATGCCCGGGAGCAACTCGCCGTCGGCGTTGGACAGCGTGGCGCGTACGTCATAGGTGTGTGTGGCGGGGTTTGCCACGGCACCCTTTTCGATCTTCCCGGCCGGGAAAGCACGGTCGCCGAGTGCCGCGACGGTTATCCGCAGCCGGCTGTCCGTGCCCAGGCGTGCGATCTCCTGCTCGGGTACCGGGAAGCGGACTTTCACCATCCCGATCCGCAGCAGGGTCATGGCCGGGACGCCCGGCAGAACCGTCTCCCCCGCTGCGGCCTGCCGTTTGCCGATGACGCCCGTGAAGGGCGCGTACAACTTGCAGTCGTCGAGGTTTTTGCGGGCGATGCCGTATGCCGACTCGGCCTGGCGCAGTCGGGTCTGTGCCTCGACCCACTTGATCTCGGGCAGGCTTTCGGCGTCGTAAAGCTGTTTGAGGCGCGCGCAGGCATCTTTCGCCTGGTCGAGCGCCGCCTGCGCGGCATCGAAGGTCTGCCGGGCCGACGTCGGGTCGAGCTCGGCCAGCAACTGTCCCTGCTGCACGCGCTGCCCTTCGTCCGCGTAGGTGCGCGCGAGGGTTCCGGCGACGGGGAAGCTCAGGGCGGCCGAGGTCTCCTCCTCGATCGTGCCGACGTAGAGCGCGGCGTCGATGTCCGACGACGGGGTGACGACGATGGTGCCCACCCGCAGCGGATCGGCCGTATGGGCCTTTTTCGGTGAAGTGCAACCTGTCGCTAACAGCAGTATTGCGCAAAAAGTCGTTTGTTTCATCAGTTCCGTATTTTTCGATGCAAAGTTGCCGTTTTAGCGGCCGTAAGAAAAGACCATCGTGTCGGATGAATTCGTCGATTGGTTCGATTTTGTACTATTCAGTGAAAAGCTCCCGGGATTTGCGTATATTTGTCCGCATAATTATCGGTAAAATGAACAAAAAGGAGATTCAGAGCTTCTCGCTCGCCACATTGCTCGACATCTGCGGCCGCAGGCCGGAAGACCTCTATTACGATGGATGCCTGATCGCTTCGCGTGTCAATGTGAAGGATGAATTCAACATCGACCTGTTCCGGTATCCGACACGTCTCGATGCCTTTGCGATCATTTTTTGTTCTAAAGGTTCGATTGTTTCCACTTCGGGCGTGACGCGCCACACGATTGGCGAGAGGACGCTTTTCGTGCACCTGCCCGGCAGCATCCTGCAGGTCGAGTCGGTGGAGGACGCCAGCGTGCACGCCATTCTCTGCGAGGAGGAATTCATCCAACGGATCAATATCGACCTCAAATTGCTGACACAGCTTTTCCTGCAGGTCGAGAAGCATCCCAGCCTGCCGCTCGACGGCGAGGAGTGGGACGGGGTCATGCGTTCGCTGGACGGGATCCGCATCGAGGGGGCACGGCAGCGCAACGACCCCTACTCCGCCGAGATCATACGTTCGATGATCCGGACACTGGCCTACAAGGTCTGCCGGATCATCGCCCGGCATGTCGAGACGGGGGCGTCGGACGCCTCTTCGCGCAGCCGCAACGAGGAGTATTTCAACCAGTTCATGGGGGTGCTGGCCAGGCATTACATGCAGCAGCGTTCGGTCGGTTTCTATGCCGGCCAGCTGAACCTGACGCCCAAATACCTCACGACGATCATCCGCAAGACCAGCGGGCGCACGGCCGTGCAGTGGATCGACGACTATGTGGTGCTCGAAGCCAAAAACCTGCTGAAATACTCCACGATGAGCATCCAGGAGATCTCCTACTACCTGAATTTCCCCAACCAGTCGTTTTTCGGGAAATACTTCAAGAACCATACGGGCATGACCCCCACCGCTTACCGGCTGGGGAAATAGCCCGCCCCCGCGATCCGGAATGAAAATTACCCGGGCAAGCGCTCCGGGTAATTTTTGGGTGCATCCACCTGCGGGACGGTATATCTCAGGGCCTGTTCAACAGGTGGTTGGCGGCTATATATATGCAGGCCGGGTTTGCCGCTATGGTCTTTTCCGCGAAGGCCCGGAAGTCTGACTCGGACACATATCCCGGCCGTCCCAGCATCCTGTTGAGCGACTCCCAGTTATATACTCCCGGACGCCTCGAGAACCTGCGGAACCATTTTCCGATGGGAGTGCCCTGCCTGACCCTGCTGCTGGAACTGTTTTCGGAATTGTCGCTTGTCTTTATCTGCAGCAGCGAGCCGTCCGCCTTGCAAAAGTCTACCGCGTCGATCGTACTCCCCCAGCAGCAATACCATCCCAGGGGAGATAATTTTACGGACAGGTACTCTTCGAGCAACTCGCCGATATTGTTTTCGATCGTCATCAGCAGGGAGTGCCTGGCCACTATTTTATCGGCCAGATTATCCTCGAGCCCGGATATCCTGGCTCTGAGGATCGTTTTTGCCATCGGATCCGGATGTGTCCCGGAGCAATTCCCGGTTCTGACCGAGGGCCTGTTGTTATATCCGGCCAGGTATGCTCCCACCCACTTTTTCATGTAGCCGGATAGAAGTATGGTGTCCGAACTCTTCAGGCGGAACGTCGGCAAGTTGCGTTTTTCGCTGAAGGCGACTTTCAGGACGGTCTCCATGGCGGGGGAATAATTTTCCCCGGCGTATATTTTGGCATAGGCGATTGCCTGTTCCGTACTCGATTCGTCGAATCTGTATGCATCCGTCATGGCTTTTTTGTTTTAAAATTACGGATTAATCGAATTCGATCGTCAACTGGGACGATGTTTTTTTTCGTTTTCCCGATAAAATTCCGGTTTCGAATTCATGATCCGATGTGCCCTTGTAGCGGGAATAAGGAAAGCCTTCCGGTGCCGCCGTTTCGACTCCCTGGCGGTGGGCGGCGATTGTCCTGCCGATTGCCCTGCCCAGCCCGACGGGAACCGCATTGCCGATTTGCTTGTATTTGTCCAGCAAACTGCCTTCGATCACCCAATCGTCGGGAAATTCCTGAATCCTTTTGTATTCTTGTATGGACAGGGGCCTGTTTTCCGTCGGGTGCGCCAGTTCCGTTGCGGGCATGGCGGGATGGGTGACTACCGTGGGGGACGGCGAATCCCAGTCCAGCCTTCGGTAAAAGCCCGTTTTCCCACCGCCCAGATGGTAGGAGTTTCCCATGGCTTCCGGCTGGAGTTCTTTGGGCAGATTCCGCCAGTTTTCCCCCGGTTTCAGCATCTTAATGTACTTCAGCCGCTTCTCGGAAAAGTCGATGTGGTCGCATCGGGCCGGATCCAATCCGGCTACTGCATCCCTGAAAGTCCTCCACCTTTCAAGCCCGAATACCTCTTCGTTCGAATGGGTGGGACGGAGGTACGGAACCGGGTTCGGGGATTTGGTGCATGTTATGACGACCCTCTCCCTGATTTGCGGGGAGCCGAAATTGGCCGAATTGTAAAGGTTGAAAGTTACGTTGTAGCCTGCGGCTTCCAGTTTCTTTTTTATATAAAAGAGTGTCGAACCCGGTGTCTTTGCCCAATCGAGGTCGTAGCTGCGGGTAATTTCATCGTCGATGTCTATCGAAAGTGCGGACGAAAACAACCCTCTTACGTTTTCTATTACGGCGTACTGCGGTTGTATCTCCCGGATGACTTCTATGTATTTCAGAAAGACATTGCCCCGCTCGTCCTGGAAGCCGAGCCTTTTCCCGGCCGTGCTGAATGCCTGGCAGGGCGGCCCGCCGACGACGATGTCGACCTGCCCGTTTTCCCGGAGGTTGGCGTATTCCAGGATCTCCCCGACCGTGTAGTCCCTTATATCTCCGATCAGGCCGATGCCGGGTTCGTTGGCGACGATCGTCCGGCGGCATGCGTTATCCGTTTCGCAGGCCAGCAATATGTTGATGCCCTCCTGCTCCAGTCCGATGTCCAGCCCCATCGCCCCGGAGAAAAAGGAGAGGCAATTCAGCGCGTCCTGTTTTGGCGCTTTCTTGGATTTCCGATCCGGAACGTCATTTTTTTTCATCCGCAGATCCTTCCTGTCGAAAGATTCCAATGTATCGTCGTTTATAATCCAGGAGTCCCCTATTTTCTGGCCGGCGAGGCGGCCTTCCCTTAAAAGTTTCCTCACATATTGGGCGGAGCATCCCAAGGTCTCCGCCGTTTCAATCACACTCAGCAACATGGTTTGATTATTTCGTTTGCGAAACACTGCAAATATACCCTTTTCCCCGCAAACGGCCAAAAAAACTCCCTCGGACCGGAAGTTTTTATCCCGATACGTTCGACCCGTGCCGGACGGGGAGTCGCATGAGCCCGTAAGACGGACAGGTTATTTCACTGTTACTGGTTTCCTGCGTTTGTCCCGGGGACGCAAGGGGCATAACGGGGGCTTATTGACCGTGTCCTTGCCGGGGTATTTGTTCTAAAGCCGTTGTTTTGCATCGTTTGACGCAGGAGGGAAAATACGTTTCTAATGGGGAGTTTTATGGAGAGACAATGGGAGCCAGGCCCCTGGAAAGGCGCTTTTGCCTCTTTCCCGCCGCAGGTAAACAAAAAATCAGCAACTTCATTTCTGTAAGTTGCTGATTCCCTGAGCGGAAAACGAGACTCGAACTCGCGACCCCAACCTTGGCAAGGTTGTGCTCTACCAACTGAGCTATTTCCGCATGGCATGTTTCTCAATTGCGAGTGCAAAGGTATATAAAAAATCCGAATCTCCAAATTTTTCAGGGCTATTCTGCGGAATTTTTGTCCTGAAGCCGGGCTCCGCCCCCTTTATCTGAACACCCTGATGCGTTCGTCCAGCGGTTTGAACGTCTTTTCGCCCGGTTCGCCTGCGGGTGTCCCGAACGGCATTTGCGCGACGAGTTTCCACTCCCCGGGCAGGCTCCAGCGCTTGCGCACCTCGTCATCGATGAGCGGGTTGTAATGTTGGAGCGATGCCCCCAACCCTGCGTCTTCCAGCATCGTCCAGACTGCCAGCTGGTGCATGGCCGATGTCTGCTCCGACCATACCGGGAAATTCCCCGCATAGGCCGGAAACTGCTGTTGCAGGCCGCGGACGACATCCGTGTCTTCGAAGAAAAGTACGGTGCCGTACCCGGCTGCGAAGCTGTGCTCGATCTTCTCCTCGGTGCGTGCGAATGCCCCTTCGGGGACGATTGCCCGCAGGGTGCGCTTTACGATTTTCCATAATTCGTCGTGATGCTCGTGAAGCAGCAATACGGCACGTGTCGATTGCGAATTGAAGGCCGAGGGTACGTGTTTTATGGCAAAACGCACGATTTCCTCGATCCGTGCGTCGTCGATGGGCGATTCCGGAGCTAAGGCGTAGTAGCTGCGGCGGTGGCGGAGTGCCTCTCTGAATGTTCTTTCCATAGTCTTTACCGGTTTAAGATCCGTCTATGCAAATATAGCACAACTTCGGATAAAATGTGCATATTCCATTGCGAAACGCTATCTTTGCACCATGGAAAATGCCATCGGACTCTTTTCCCGGCTTGGGTGCCGTCTGCGCGGTTTCGGCGACGACGCCCGCACGCGGGAGGTAATCGGGCGTGCGTGCCGGGAAAACGGCTGGTTTACGCCCGCAGACATTTGCCGCGCCGTTGCAGCCGTCGCAGACGGGATGCTCCGGCGCGATGCGCTGGCGGAGTGGCTGGCGCCCTACCCCGTTCCTGTCGCCGAACCCCGGCGCGTGCTGGTCGTCATGGCCGGGAATATCCCGCTGGTCGGATTTTTCGATATGCTGTGCGTGCTCGCCGCAGGGCACAGGTGCCTCGTAAAACCATCGGCCAAAGATACCGTCCTGATGGAATATGTCATCGGGTTGCTGCGCGGAATCGACCCGCAGGTTCCGGTGGAATTTTACGACGGCAGCACATCGCCCGATGCCGTGATCGCTACGGGCAGCGACAATGCCAACCGCTATTTCCGGGCGCAGTATGCGGGCATTCCCGCCCTGCTGCGCGGTAACCGCCAGTCGGTCGCCGTACTCGGCGGCCGGGAAACCCCCGCGCAGCTCACTGCATTGGCCGACGACATCTGGGCTTATTCCGGACTGGGCTGCCGCAGCGTGTCGCTGCTTTTCCTGCCCGAGGGCTATGACCTGCAGCTGCGGATGCCGGAGGTGAACGTGAAATACAGGAACTCTTACCGCCAGCAGAAAGCCCTCCTGACGATGGGCGGACAGCCGTTCCGCGACCTGGGAGCTGCCGTGGCCGTCGAAGAGCGGGCCTTTCCCGCGGCGTTGAGCCGGATCAATTATTCGTTTTACAAATCACCCGCCGAGGTCGGGGCCTGGCTCGCAGCACACGATGCCGGACTGCAATGCGTCGTTTCGGAGTGCATTGCCTGCCGCCGCCGCGTGGATTTCGGCCATGCACAGTCCCCTGGGCTGACGGATTACCCCGACGACAGGGATGTCATCGAATTCCTTACGACATCTTGTTTGTAAATTAGGTCATGCTGTGTGCTTTTTATTGATAAATAATATTATATTTGGCTGTGTTTATAATAAATAATATTATATTTGAGGCTGAATATAAAACAAATGGTTTATCATGAAAAAGTTCGCCTTATTAGTCGTTTCGTTATTTGCCGCCGGCTCTGCGCTGTATGCCCGCAAACCGGCCCCCGTAATCCCCGACTTCATACATGCCGCCTATTCGGTGGAGAGCCTCCTGAGCGAGGCGGAACTCACGAACCCGGGGTACGATGCCTTCCAGTTCATCTACCTGATGGCTACGCCTGAGTGGGCCGGGCTGGATTTCGACCGGCCGCAGGATGCCGTCGACGCCTATGCCACGCAGTTCGACTACCTGAAGCAGGGAGGCAAGATGGCGCTCGTGCCGTCCATGATCGAAAAGGCGCATGCCGCCGGGGCCAGGATACTGTTGTGCTTCGGCGGGCAGCAGGAGTTCCTTCCCCTGCTGGAGAATCCGGATCGGATCGCCAAGTTTGTCGGGTATATGGTGCGCCTGGTCGAAAAGAACGGTTACGACGGCATCGACATGGACTGGGAGATCACGCTGGACAAGGAGTTGCATGCCCGCATGATGGCCCTGCTGCGCGAACGGTTCGACGAACTCTCGGAACGCACCGGGCGTTATTACTACCTGACCACGGCCCTCAGCATCGACCACGAGTACGATCGGGCGCTGGCCGACAGGCTGGCCGGGGCGGTCGACTGGATAAATATCATGTCCTATGACATGTGCGACGGCGTATGGGGCAGCACCCCTTCGCACAACACCTCGATGGAGCGTATGCGGTCGAAGCTGGAACACTGGAAAGTCTTCGACAAGCGGAAGCTCTGCCTCGGGCTGGCCAACTACGGGTTCTATTACAAAGGGTTGAAGCCCGGGCAGAAAGCCGACGGGCCGCTGCGTGACTACGGTTCGTATATCACCTACAAGGAGTTCCTGCCCCGGCTCGCAAACGGCTGGACGGAGGAGTACGACCCGGCAGCCGAGGTGTCCTACTATTTCTCGCCGGACAGAACGGAATTCGTGACCATCGACAACCCCTCTTCGATCCGCAGCAAGATCGAATGGATCAAGGCCGGCAGCTACCTGGGGGCTTTCTGGTGGGAATTCCACCACGACTACGTAGCTCCCGGGGCGGAGAACCCGCAGGGCAGCCACTACCTGATCGACATTGTTACCCGGTACCTCGGTCGGAAGTGACGCAGCCTGTGGTTTTGCATTTTCCCTTTTTGTACTATCTTTGTAGTAGGAAATGCAAAAATTACAAGCTATGTCAATGGTTTTCCGATTCCGGATGCTGAGCGATGAGAACGACAACTTCGTGCGCGATTACGAAGTGCCGTACGACATGACGTTGCTCGATTTCCATAATTTCATCCTCCGTTCGCTCGAATACGAGGAGTGCATGGCGTCGTTCTTCACGGCGGACGAGCGCTGGGAAAAACTGCGCGAGTTCACCCTCATGGATATGGACGACGGTTCGGAAGGGGCTCCTGCGGCGATGGAGAGCGTGACTCTGGGGCAGATCATCCACAACAACCGCGACCGGCTGATCTACCTTTTCGACATGTTCGGCGACCGGGCCTACTTCCTCGAACTGACCGGGACGTACGAAATGCCCAAAGACGGCTCCTATCCGCGCGAGATATACGCCCAGGCCGATGCCCCCGACCAGTACGACCCGTCGAAGACGGCCACCGCGGGCGAAGGCTCGATTTTCGACGAGGTGATGGGGGAATTCAACGATTTCGAGGGCGACGACAATTATGACGACGAGTACTAAGCGGCTCGTCGTCATTGTCGGCCCGACCGGTTCGGGCAAGACGGATCTGAGCATCCGCATCGCCCTGCACTACGGTGCACCCATCCTTTCCACCGACTCCCGCCAGATGTACCGCGGCTTGCCGATCGGTACGGCTCAGCCTACGGCAGACCAATTGCAAGCCGTCGAACACCATTTTATAGCATCGCACGACCTCGCGGATAACCTGAGTTGCGGCGAGTACGAAACGCAGGCCCTCGCCTGCCTCGAAAGACTGTTCGCCGGGCATGACTGCGTCGTTGCCGTCGGGGGCTCGGGGCTTTATGTCAAGGCGTTGTGCGAAGGCATGGACGACCTGCCGCAGGCCGATGAAAACCTGCGCCGCGAATTGGCGGCGCGACTCCGCACGGAGGGGCTCGAAGCCCTCGCCGGGCTGTTGCGGACGCTCGATCCGGATTATTATGCGGTGGTCGACCGCAGCAACCCGGCGCGCGTCGTTCGGGCACTGGAGGTCTGCCTGCAAACCGGACTGCCCTACTCCCGCCTGCGGACTGGGCGGCGTCGCAAGCGCGATTTCGACATCGTGAAGGTCGGCATTGACATGCCGCGCGAGGAGTTGTACGGACGCATCGACCACCGTGTCGGGCAGATGCTTGCCGACGGCCTCGAAGCCGAGGCGCGTGCGGTGTATCCCTACCGCGGTCTGAATGCCCTGCAGACGGTCGGCTACCGGGAGTTCTTCGACTATTTCGACGGACGCATCTCCTATGACCGGGCCGTGGAACTTATCAAGCGCAATTCGCGCCGATATGCCAAACGGCAGCTTACCTGGTTCCGCCGCGACGCGGAAATCCGCTGGTTCGGCCCCGACCAGACGGGGACGATTATAAATTATATAGATTTTGGCGAATCGTAAAATTTTCGTACTTTTGCCGACGCCTTTCGCCGAAAGGCAGTGGCTCGGATGGTGGAATAGGTAGACACGCCGGACTTAAAATCCTGTGACCAGCAATGGTCGTGCGGGTTCGATTCCCGCTCCGAGTACAGGGCCGTCTTTTGCGACGGCCCTTTTTTCGTGCCCTGCGGGATCCGGTCAATGCCCGAACCTCGACGTGTCGACCGTCTTGTGCCGCTTCTCCTTGTATGTGCCGAAACGGTAGGAGAAATGCACCGTCACCGAACGGGTGTACGTGCCGGAATCCATGTCGAGGTACTGTCCCTTGTAACGGACTTTGGCGAACGGCAACGAACTTTCGAAAATGTCGTTGCAGCGCACCGAGAGGCTCGCCCGGCTCTTGTCGAACGTCCACTTGGCACCCGCGTTGACGCTCCACGAAGGGTCGACGTCGTAAGTCCCCTGGATGGCCGCGCTCTGATAGTAGCCCGAGAGGTCGAGCGTCAGGTCGGGTTTGCGGCTCAGACGGATCGTGTTGTCCATGCGCACCACCCCCAGCCATTTGGAGCGGTCGAACGCCAGGTCGTGAAAGGCGTCGCAGCGCTGGGTCATCCGCATCCCGGTCAGCGTCAGCCGGGAATCGAGCCATTTACCCGGGCGCAGCGGTACGATGACGTTGGCGCCCCACTGGCGGTTGGTGTTCCAGTTGAGCGTCTGGTAGACCAATGCCAGGCGATCAGGGGCCTGCCATGCGGTTTGGTCGAAGTAGTCGGGCATCTCGTTCCAGAACAGCATGAAGATATACTTCTGCTTATACATGTACATTGCCTGGCCGTTGTAGCTTTTCGACGGCCGCAGTCCGGGCGTGCCCCGGATCTCCGAATAGCCGTCGATGTAGGAGGTCGACTGCTGCATCTCCCAGTACGAGGGATAGGTCTTGTCCGACGAGAGCGAAATCTGTACGAGATGTTTCTCTGCGGGTGTCAGGAGCAGGGTCGCCTGCGGGTAGAGCGACCAGTTGTCGTAGTCCCCCGCGCGGTAGTATTCCCCGGCCAGCGACAGCGAGAAACTCCCCTTGGCGAACTGTTTGCTCACCCCGGCGTAGAGGTTGCCCGTGTATTCGTCGAGGTGCGAATCGGTATCGACGGTGGCGATGTCGCCCTCGTGGAGCCTGTAACGCTGGTAGTCGTGGTCGCCCGCCCAGCTGAAGATGCCGCCGTAGGTCATGCCCCAGCCATTGCCCAGGTCGTGCGACTGGTCGGCGCTGACATTTACCCGGTCGACGGACTGCCCCGAAACCACGTCGAACGCTGTCCGGTTGCCGTCGGCGTACCTGTTCCGCATGGCGGCCAGCTGCCACGAGCTGTAATGCGTGTAGTCCGCCGAGAGGTCGAGCCCGGAGGCCGACGTGTAGCGCAGCGCAGCGTTGTGCATCGTGTTGTCACCCCCGGGCGAGCTGACCGAGTTGACCAGGTTGCCGTCGGCACGTACGAGGCCGCTCGTATGCGGGGTGTATGCGCCCGTATAGGCAATGCTCAGGCGTCCTTTGCCCTGCGGGGCGTATTCTGCGGCAGCCCTCAGCCGGTGCCATGTCCCTTTGCTGGTGATATTCTGCCTCTGGGCGATTTCATGCTCTCCGTCCGCGAGCGTATGCCGCGAGTAGAGGTCGATGATCCGTTTGGTCTTGGCCTGCCCAGCCGAATAGGTTACGTCGGCCGACCACTCGGGCGAGGAGAAGGCGAAGTTGCCCCCGGCATCCCAGTTGCTGTAAAACCGGTTGGTATAGTTGGCGTGTACTTCCCCCGAAAACGAGTAGTCGTGGCTGCGCCGCAGGACGAGGTTGATCGCCGCGCCGCGCACATGGTACTGCGGCGGCGTGCTGTACATCACTTCGGCCTTCTCGATCCGTTCGACGGGTGTCGAGCGCAGCAGCGATGCCAACTGCTCGGCGCTCATCGTCGAGGGCTTCCCGTTCAGGATCACCGTGACACCCCCGGCGCCGGCAAGCATCAGCCCGCCGTCCTGTTCGCTGACGCCCGGGAGCTGGGTGAGGGCTTCGTAGGCATTGTTCACCGCCTTGCCTTTCGATACGGCTTCCAGGTCATAGGCCAGCCGCCCCTCTTCGACCCGCACGATGGGTTTTTCGCCCTCTACGACCACGGCGTCGAGCGCATTCGTATATTCATGCAGGACGACCTCGCCGGCTTCGTCGTGCTCCGACGTAAGCGTTTGCATCTCATAGGCGAGGTGCTGGAACAGCAGCCGGTAGGGGCGTACCTCCGATGCGATGGCGAAACGCCCGTCGGCATCCGATGCCGCGGCCGCGAGGTAGGTCGAGTCGGTGTCGAGCATCACTACCGCGACCCCGACCACGGGCTGCCGCTCCTGGTCGACCACCCTTCCCCGCACAATTTGCCCGCAGGTCTGTTTCACGGAAAAAAGCGCCAGGGCGCATACGAGTAAAAGAAATGTCCGTCTCATAACTTTGCTTGGTTTTTTCATTTGGTTTCCCTGCAAAGTTAAGCCCCGATGCGGCTTGCCGGTACGGAATAATTCTTGCTTGTTTGTGTGTAAAATGTTGATTCACAGTGGGTGTGATCCCGCGGATTCTTGCCGGCGCGCCGGGCGCCCTTGCTATGCGAAAAACCGGGTGAAAAACTCCCTGTCCGCAGCCCCCGATTCGGCGATCCGGCGTTTGAGTTTCGATTTGAGCGTGTAGACCCCGTTCAGCGTCATGTCGAGCATCACGCTGATCTCCTGCGCCGAGAACCCGGCGACGACCAGCGCTGCGAAATCGTAGTTGCGCGGCGTCCACCCCGGCAGTTGGCGGCGCAGGCGCGTGACCGCCCGGTCGTTGTAGAGGTCTGCCATGCGGACGATGTCCGCGAGCATCGCCGGGCTCAGAGCCAGCTCCTTCACCTTCCTCGCCAGCCGTTCCCCTTCGCCATAGGTGTAATAGGTTGCGGCGATGTCGCGCAGCAGGGCGAACCGCCCCTCGAGCGAAGCCTTGACGGCGGCCTCGCGCTCGTTCGAGGCATCGAGCCGCGAGGTGAGGCTGTCGTGCGATTCCCGGTAGGATTCCAGCAGCGTGAGGTATTCGCTCAGCTGCGCGTCCCGGTGCCGGAGTTTGCGCCGGTAGCCCACCACCGCCCCTGTGACGGCCGCGGCCAGCAAGAGGCATGCCAGCGTGGCGATCCAGGCCCGGTAACGCAGCCCCGCCTCGCGGAGCGCCGTTTCGTTGGCCGTGCGGTATCTCTTTTCCAGCTCGGCCACCGATACCCCCTGCCGTGCCTTGTCGAGCGAATCGCGCTTGCCGATGTACTGCATGGCACAGGCATAGGCTTTGCCGTCCTCCCCGCGGCGGTGGTGTATGGCTGAGGCGATCGTGTAGAGCCCTATGTTGTTCTGGTTGAAGCGTTTGATGTGCGCCAGCGAGCGGTCTATGTAGTATTGTGCCGAATCGGGCTGCTCCGCCCGGTAAAAAATGATGGCCGAAGCGATGTCGTAAAGCGTGCGGTCATCGTCGTCGGCCGATGCGGGGCCGTGCGTCAGCGGGGCTGTCCATAGTTCGTGCATGTCGATGCGCGCCCGCTCCTCGAGCAACTGCCCGGTGCTCCAGTCTTCGGCGAAGGTGTGGTATATCAGGTTTTGCAGGGTGATCTGCTGGGCGAAGAAACGGAATGCCATCGTGTCGCGTGCCCCGACCAGCGGGGAGAGTGTTTCGATGGCCTCGGCATAGCGGCCGTTGGCATACTGTGCCGACGAGAGCATGTAACGGCTGTATCCCTCCAGTTCCCCACTGCCGGTCTCCTGTGCCGCGGCGACGGCTTTCGAGAATGCCTCCTCGGCCTCGGTGTCGTATCCCTGTTCGAGGTACAGCAGCCCCAGCGTGTGGTACAGTGCCATGAGCAGTTTTGTGGTTCCCGCCTTGTCGCGGTTGCGTTCGGCATAGAGCATCGCCTGCGTGTAGCCTTTGATCGCCCGTCCCAGGTCGCCGGCATTGTGGTGTACCTTTGCGTCGAAATACCAGGCATAGGCACGCTCGGCCCCGGAGCCGTGGCGCTCGTAATAATCCAGTGCGGGGGCGGTCAGCGAATCCTTGTCAGCCTCGGCACCTGTGCGGGAGTAGGTCTGCGCGAGCAGCAGGCGCCGCCGGGCGTCGGCCGCCGGTGAAATGGCCGAGGGGTCTATCTGCCGGAGAGCCAGCAAGGCGCTGTCGGGATGCTCCTCTATGAGCATCGAAGCCTGGGACATCAGGTTGTCCACGGCCTTGTTGCCGCATCCGGCAGCAAGCAGGCCGAGGAGTATGGCGATTAGGTATCTCATGCCTGCAAAATTAATATAACTTTTATTTCCGCGGGTATTTTGCCGGATAAAATTACCCGGCCCGATCGGTTGTCGTGCCCCTGCGCCGCACGCAGTGCTCCCCTGCATATCCCGGCCTTGTCCCTTAGCGCTTAGCCCCGGATTTTTGTGCAGCCGAAACAGCCGAAATACATCCTTGCCGCACTGCCGCAGGACGGAAAACGGGCTTGCAGCGACTGCAAGCCCGTTCCCTTTTGTTTTGCACCTACGGTCAGCGGTAAATCTCGTTCAGCAGGCGTGCCAGCCGGTAACCGCCCCGGACGAGCTGCTGCTCGATGACGGGCGTGTATTTGTCCACGTAATCGTAGGATATTTTCGTCCCTTCGGGGCTGTCCTCGTAGATGCCGACGCAGATCGCATGGGTCTCCTTCAGCCAGTCCTGCGGCTCCCCGGCCTGTACCAGTGCCGCCTCGTCGTCCGTCAGGCGGTCGATCTGTTCCTGCCACTCGGTGTAGCTCCACTTGTGCCCGGCTTCGAGGATCGCCGAGTCCCAGGCCGAGTGGAGATTCGTCTTGCGGCCGAACATCAGCACCGGGCGCTGGTTGCCGCCGATATCCGACAGGCGCCCCGTGTGCATCGGGCAGTGCATGTCGCCGACCAGGTGGATCAGCATTTTGAGTTTCTCGGTCTCCGCCTCGGGCGCCAGCCCGCCGGCCTTGAGCTCGGCGACGAGCGCCGTGACGGCCGTCAGCACGTCGCCTTTGGGGTTCCGGGGCATCGTTTCGAGGGTTTGGCCCTCGTCGATATTCAGGTAGTGCCACGTCTTGGTGTAATTGTATTCGGGGGTGTGGCTGGCAATGTCCATCCAGTTGCAATAGTACACGGGCGAATGGCCGTTGAGCACCTTGTCGATCTTCTGGGCGGCTTCGGGCGTGAGGTGGCACTCTGCGATGTAGGCCGTGACGTCGTGCCCCTTTTGTCCCCATCCGTATACGCTGCCGGCGAACAGCAGGCATGACAGCAGGATAATCAGGTTTTTCATTCTATCAGTGGGTTTTGTGGTTGTTTAATGGTTCATCGTGGCGAGGAACTCCTCGTTGGTGTTGGTCATTCCCATCTGCTTCTGGAGGAACTCCATGGCCTCGACGGGCGTCATGTCCGAAAGGTATTTGCGCAGCACCCACGTGCGGTTCATCACGTCGCGCGGCAGGAGCAGGTCTTCGCGGCGCGTACCCGATGCGATGACGTCGACCGCCGGGTAGACACGTTTGTTGGCGAGCTTGCGGTCGAGCTGGAGCTCCATGTTGCCCGTGCCCTTGAACTCTTCGAAAATCACCTCGTCCATCTTCGAACCGGTGTCGATCAGCGCCGTGGCGATGATCGTCAGCGACCCTTTCTCCTCCGTGTTGCGGGCTGCACCGAAGAAACGCTTGGGTTTGTGGAGCGCGTTGGCATCCACACCGCCCGAGAGCACCTTGCCCGATGCGGGCTGGACGGAGTTGTAGGCACGTGCCAGGCGGGTGATCGAGTCGAGGAAGATCACCACGTCGTGTCCGCATTCGACCATGCGCTTGGCCTTGTCGAGTACCATTTCCGCGACTTTCACATGGCGCGACGCCTGTTCGTCGAAGGTCGATGCCACGACCTCGGCCTTGGAGTTGCGGGCCATCTCGGTCACCTCCTCCGGGCGCTCGTCGATCAGCAGCACGATGATGTATACTTCGGGATGGTTGTCGGCGATGGCGTTGATGATCGACTGCATGAGCACCGTCTTACCCGTCTTGGGCTGTGCTACGATCAGCGCGCGCTGTCCCTTGCCGATGGGCGAAAAGAGGTCGACCACGCGCGTCGACATGTTGTTGTGTCCGTTGCCCGTAAGGCAGAATTTCTCGCTCGGGAAGAGCGGCGTCATGAATTCGAACTGTACGCGGTCGCGGATGAACTCCGGCGCCAGGCCGTTGATCTCGTTCACGCGTACCAGCGGAAAATATTTCTCCCCCTCCTTCGGCGGGCGTATGGCGCCGTTCACCGTGTCGCCGGGCTTCAGCCCGAAGAGTTTGATCTGCGACGGCGAAACGTAAATGTCGTCGGGCGAGTTCAGGTAGTTGTAGTCGGCCGAACGCAGGAACCCGTATCCGTCGGGCATGATCTCCAGCACGCCTTCGCCCTCGATCTCCCCGGCGAAATCGTCCTTGGTGATCACCTCGCCGTCGAAGGATTGCGCATCGGCTGCTGCCTGGGTAGCCTGGGTAGCCTGGGCAGCTTGGGCAGCCGGGGGTGTTGCGGCGGCGGGTTCTGCTGCCTCTTCCTGTGCTTGTGCTTGTGCTTGTGCCTTGGGCTTGCGGCCGCGGCGCTTGGGCTCGGCCTTCTCCTCGCGGGGTGCCTGTACGGTTTCTGCCGCTGCCGCTGGTGCAGGTGCCGGGGCGCTTTCCATCGGGAGCTCCGGCTCGGCAGGGGGGCCGGCGACCGTGATGGGCGGACGCTGTGCTGGTGCGGTGTTTTCGGTCTTCGTATTGGTGATGCGCGGCCGACGGCCTCGCGGGGCCTGGGGAACGGTTTCGGGAGCGGCTTCCGCCTTTACGGCGGCGGGTTCGGCTATGGCTGCCGTCTGCTGCATTTCCGTTGCGGGAACCTCCTTTTTCCGGCCTCGTCCTCTTTTCTCTTTATTTTCTGCGGGGGCGCCTTCGGAAGCGGAGAACCCGGCGATTTTCTCGATCAGTTCGCGCTTCTTCAATGTGGTGTCCCCGATACCGATAGCTTTTGCTATTTCACGCAGTTCGACGAGACTTTTCCCTTCGAGCGCTTTCAAATCCTGCATATATTTCTATTTCAAAATGATTTTCAGAACCCCGGCGGGCGCCGGGACGTTGGAATTTGTCTGCAAAGATAGTGCATTATTTCGAAATTCAAAATAAAAAATTGCAGATCACGCCCTTCCGCCGGGGCTTTCACCATAAATTGGGAGTGCCCGGACGTAAAATACTCATTTATGGCGATTGTGCAACCCGGAAATTACCCCCACCTTTGTATCCAGAACAACAGATCTATTCAGCCATTGCGTTGTTTGTATTGTTAATGTTTGTGTGTGCAAAAACCTCCCGGGAAGCCCGGGAGGTTTTTCTTCGGTGTCGTTCCGGCGTCCTGCCGGGGCGCGTGCCGGCGGCGGGAGCCTCCGGGGGTTATTCGTTGCGCCGCAGGTTCCACTTGTTATTGTTGCAGATCACGGCCCTGACCAGGTCGTCGCCGTAGACCTGCATGTTCGAGTAGGTCTGCCCGTAGGTCATCGTGGCGTGCGATGCCGCCGCGAAGTCCATCAGCACGATGCCGACGTTCCCGCGGAAATCGTAGCTGTCGATCTTGTCGGCCGTATACCTGTTGTACTTGTTCGCGCAGTAGTCGTAGTCGCCCACGGCGCCGAACAGGCTGATCCCCGACACGCTGCAATGGGCCGTGTCGTAGCAGCTGACATAATTCATGCACCACCGCGTCGGGTCGTCCGTATTATAGGTATAGGCGATGCACTCGTCGATGGCCGCATACTTGGTCTTGCCGTCCGATGCCCCGTTCTTGATGTTGTAGAGGTCGTTCACGCGGATCGGGGCCTGCCCCACGCCGTTGCCGCTGAGCGTCGTGTCGAAAACCACCTTGTCGTCCGTCCAGTTCAGGTAGGCGCCGAAATACCGGCCGTTGTTCGACGATTTGTAATCCTCGCGGATCATGAAGAGTATCTTGCCGCGGGCGTCGGCCAGCGTCATCAGGGGGTGGAAGTCGGCCACATACCCGCTGCAATGCGAGTTGATCAGGCTGACCACGCTTTTGTCCCACCCCGTCTTATTGGCGCTGGTGCTGGTGTTCTCGTATTTCATGTGCACGAGCACCGTCTCGCCCGGATGTTCGTCGAGGAATCGCACGAAACGGTCGAGCAGGTGCGAAAGCATGAAGGGCGAAAGCTCCTGGCGGCCGGAGCTGCCCGGGGCGTAGCCGCCCAGCGTCGGGTCGCCCAGCGGGGCTATGCCGTGATGGATCGGGAGGTCGCGCACCGAGGAGCTCGACGAGGAGGGGCGCAGGTCGAACATGCGAACCCCGGCCGCAAGCTGCTCTTCGATGGATAGCTCCTGTGCCTTGATGATCTTGGTCGTGTTCATATAGCCGAATACGACGTTCTGCAACCATTTGAAATGGTACCTATCGTCGGGCATCCCGTCTTTGTACTCGTAATGCGAACCGTAGATCGTGCAGGCGTCGTGCGACCCGGGGATGGAAACCTGCGACAGGTAGGTGTTGTCGGGCAGGTAGGCCATCCAGTCGGAATAACCTTCCGAGGTCTGTTGCGCCTGCGCCTGCATGTCGCCGATCGTGAACGAATAACGGTGTCCGGCCTTGAGCGTTGCCGGGGTCGTGTAGCTGTAGGTCTTCCCCTGCGTCGTGACGGCGGAGAGCGTAAGCCCTTCGATGTCCTGCGGCAGCATGAACGCCGTGACCGCGACCTTCGACCCTGCGCTGAGCTGGATATAGGGGACGTCCCCCGACATCAGGTGCAGGGCCAGCACGTTCGATCCCTTGCCCGGGATAACCGAGCACCGGTCGGTTTCGATGTCGAACGTGAAGCCGCCCGCTATGGGGCCGTTTTCGCTCGACAGCACGAGCTTCTGTACCTCCGCGGCCTCCGAGAATCCCACCTGGATCGTAACCGTGGTCATCAGCGGGCGGAATCTGAAGGGTACCTCCGCGCCGCGTTCCACCCTTTGGGTGCATGCCGCCATATAGGCGTACTGCATGTTGCATTCGCCGTTGTGGTAGGTCTGTACGGCCGGGATTCCCGTCACGACGATCGAGCCGCTGTTGGCCTGGACGGCGTCTGCCGGATAGAAGGCGTAAAAATCGTAGCTGGGACTGCTCCCCCACTGCATTCCCGTGTCGCTCAGGTCGGCTTCGCTTTCGGTCGCCCCGGAGACGCTGACTTCGACCTCCGCCCATTGCGGGGTCGTCTGCGGACAGATGATTCCCACGCGGTCGGCATTGCGCCAATAGATCGGGTAATAACCGTCCTGTAGCGGGCCGTAAGCCGTACGGGTTTCGTCCGTGGGGTCGGGCGCTTCGTTGCCGATCGACAACCGGCAGACGATGGCATCGCCTCCTGTCGCGGGAGTTTCGGGCCCTTCGGGCAGTTCTGTCGTATCCTTTCCGCAACCGGCCAGCAGAAGCGCGAGTAGCGACAGTCGGAAAATAGGTTTGTGTTTCATAACGTCAGGTTCGAATTGGCGGTTTTTGGTTCAGTACTCGTCGTCCGCATAATTCACCGAGCTGGGCCCGAGTTCGCCGCCGTGCGGCTGTGAAATCGCGAACCCTGCTTCCGCCGCAATTACGAGTATCTCCAATTCCGGCTTTATGTATGCTGCTTTCATCAGATTCGGTTTATAGATAAATCGGGACGGTATCCTGCTCCGTCCCGATCTGAAAAATTATTTTATCGAAATTATTCGACCGTATAGGTGAAGTCCGCGAACTCTACGTGGTAAGATCCTGCGGTAGATAGTATCTTGATCATGATACGCTGTCCGTTGGTGACCGTAAACGTATGGGTCTGCGTACCGGATTTGCACTTTTGGTCGTTGCCGTTCAGGATGTTGTTCCTGTCGCGGAGCCACGATTCGGTGATCGGGCCGTTGCCCGTTACGCCGATCCTGTACTCAATATTGCGTATACGGTTGGTCGCTACCTCGAAGGATACCTTCACGGTTTTCGAACCCTCGCACTGGATCGGAGCCGTGACGAAAGCGCCGTTGTTTGCGTTGTTGAAGCCCGCAGGAACCTGCAGCTGGATGCGGTTCTTCTTGAGTTTGTCGTCGCCGTTCTTGTCGCTCTTGATCTCTGCCTGGTAAAAATACCAGTCATTGAAAATTCCTTCCGGGTCGTATTGGGAATCGACCGTGTAGAATCCGTTGTCCTGATAGGTATGCGTACCGTACTTCTGGTCGATGGCATCGGGCACGGTGATCGTCACCGTTTTCTTGTTGCAGGGTACGCTCATCGTATAGTGGTGGTTGCGCTTCAGGCCGGCCAGCGTGAACGACTTGTCCGAGTAGGTCAGCCCGTCGGTGGTCATCACCTTCACGGTCATGGTCGAAAGTATGTCCACGGGGAGCAGCCCCAGTACGAACTCTTTCCGGTTCGTGGGAACTGCGATCGAATTGGTTGCGGACGATGCCGTGAAGTTCCCCAGGGCGTCGATCGTACCGGCCGTCGGCATTACGTTGCTGTCGGTCTCCAGGATGACTTTCTTGGGGGTTTCGTTCGCACCCAGTCCGAGCGAAATCTTGATGCGGGCCATCAGCGGCTTGAACGTGAAGTGTACGTGCAGTACGGTCGTCGCCTCGTTGATTTCGAACGGCTCCTCCCAGATGTTCGTATACATGAAGTCATAGGCGGCCAGGTTGTCCGTGCAGTATTCCGACCCCCAGGTGTGCTTGAAGGTCTTGTTCACGGCGTCGAACGTGGCGTTGCAGTCGTACGGGTAGTAAGCCGCCGCCAGCGAATAGGAACCGATGGGCACGTCGCCCGAGAACGTCGTGGTCGGGCCCGACTTGTCGGCCGTGAACTGGCATGTCATCGTCGCGGCTCCGTCGTAGAGGAGCACGGCGACTTTGTCGCCGGCCACCCAGTTGGTCGTGGTGCCGTCGATGGAAGTACGGGTCTCCCCGGAAACCATCTCCTCGGGGATGGTTACCTGGACATACTTTTTCGGGCCGCCGGCCGGAGCCGTGTCGTCCTTGCTGCACGCGGCCATGCCGACCGTTGCGAGCATTGCTATAACGAATAATTTTTTCATGGTGCGTTTTCTGTTTTTGTCGTTAATTCCCAATGGATGCGTCGCTATTCGTAGTCATCGTAAGAGAGCGACCGGGTTCCGCCCAGCTCACCGCCGTCGGTTCCCGGTTCGATGCCGCTGCTTGCCGCGAATCCTTTTTCCACGCATACGGAGATCAGGTACAGCTCCGGTGCTTCGTAAGTCATAGTTTGTTTTTTCATGGTCTTTTTTATTATGTGTAGTTGCTTTTATTCCATGTCCGTTTCGGGTTGGCGCTACGCCCTTACGCAGAGCACGCGCATGCCGCGCTGCACCCCCGCCGCGGACAGGCATATTTCGACGATGCCTGTCCTTTGTCCGGTTCGGTGGAGCCGCTGCAGCTCCGCTTCGATGCGCATTTCGTCCGCTCCGGGAAGCTGCCGTCCGACCCATAGGCCGGTTTGCCGGAGGCGTATACGCGAACCCGGCCTTCTTCCAGGTAGGCGAGCAGGTAGTGCGGCGCCCGGCCGGATCCTGCGGTTTCGCCCGCTGCGGTCGGTATTGCGGTCTGGGGCATGCGGTAAAGTCCGTTAGGGGTTGTCAATTCCGATTGTTTTACTTATTCCACGATCACGACGCGGTTCAGTTCCGGCTCTGCGAACCGGTTGTTGGTGTCGCCTTCGGCCTTCTTGACCAGACGGGACGGGTCGATGCCGTACTTGTCCTTCAGCAGGTTGTAGACGTACTCCATGCGCTGTTCGCTCAGACGCTGGTTGATCTCCTTTGTGCCGGTATCCTTGTCAGCGGAGCCGATCAACGTGAAGGTCTTGTCCTTGTCGGCCTTCATGGCGTTCCTTACGTAGAATTCGAGGTTGGTCAGTTCTTTCTTGTCGAGCGTGGCTTTGCCGATCTTGAAGAAGAGCGCCACGGGCGATGCGGATACCTTCTGCTCGGCAACCACCTTGGGCGGCATGTTGCGCAGCTTCTCGTTCTCGTCGCTCAGTTCCGAATTCTGCGATGCGAGTTCGTTGTTGGTGTTTTCGAGCCGCTTGATACGATCCAGGTACGACGTGTAGTCCACGGGCTGAGCCTGCGAGGCTCGCTTGAAGCCGCGGCGGTTCAGGTTGAACGACAGCCCTGCCGTTACCGAGAGCATACCTTCGCCGATGCGGCCGCCGCCCACGCCGTCGAAACGCTGGTTGACCAGCAGGCAGCGAGCTTCGAGCGTCAGGTCGAGCAGATCGCAGAGGCGCACTACATTCAGCAGACCTGCGTCGAAGCCGATTTCGTTGTCGTGGGTGTCGTTGCCGTAGGAACGCGCCCAACCCACTCCGACGAAGGGTACGAAATTCCAGGTGCGGGTCTCCTTGTAGCCGCTCACGGCGTTCGAGAAGTTCCACATTGCATCGGCATGCAGGTACGATACGCCGAATTTCTCCTTGAACATGCTTCCGTCGGCACCCTTTGCGTATTTGGTGCCTGCGGTCGTCCACCCTTTGGCCTGCAGGCCGGAGTATCCGACGCGGGCGCCGATCGAGGGGGTGAACCATTTTCCGACATGGATGTCCAGTGCCGGGGCCATGCGTTTGCCGAATTTGCCGTAGGAGTCGTGTTCGCCGAAATAGATATTTACACCGCCGGCGACGCCGACGAAGATGTTGTCGAAAAAGCGGTTCGTTTCATAGGGGCCGCGCACGATGCGGTTCTGCGCATCGCGATTGCCGTTTTCCTGTGCCGTGGCGGTAAGGCTGACGATGATAAAGAGGGCAATAAGGTAGAGGCGTTTCATGTTTGAATGTTTTAGTGATTAGAAATTTCCCGGTATCTATGGTCTCGTTGCGAGTCCGTTATTCGTGTTATTTGCCGTGTCCGGTACATGTGGCAGGCTACGGCTACCGCCAATGCCGGGGCGGCGATTGCCGGTAGCGACAGGATGAAAATGGTCGGTGGTTGTTTGTTTTTCCATGAATGTGTTTTTGTTCGCTGACGTGAGGGGGCTAAAGCAAGCCTGTTCCTGTCTCCCCTGTGACCTGGGGCGTTGCCTGCGGCAACCGGAACCGGCTTTGCCTGGACAGGGCTGGTGATTCCAATTCTTCTATGTATATCTTTGATAGATAGGTTTGAATGAGGTTGTCGTACTCCTTGCACACTTTCTGGAGGGGCTGCATCGTGCGTGTATTTTCGTATGTCCAGAAGGTGTGCGAGACTTCATGCATGCCACCGTCCAGCCTGCGGATCAGGTCGTGCAGCGTCGGGCGGTGGTTCGGGTTCCATTGGTAGAAGGTTCTTCCCGACTGGAATACGCAAATCAGGTAGTCCGTCTTGGCCGCAAGTTCCCGTAAAGTACGGCGGTACATATAGGTGTCCGTATCGGGGCCTACACATGCAGCCTGCAACTCGCGTCCTTTCATCAGGGGAGTCCCTGCTTCCGACGCCTTGTGCAGTACGAGCAGTATCTTTACCGCCCACAGGATTCTTGCGGAAAACATCGAATGTAAATTGTTAGTAACCAGTGGCTTGTATGCATTGTTCGTGACCCATTATTACCAATAATGGGTCTTCCTCGGTGTATATACCTGGTTACCAGTCGGTAAATACGCTGTTTGGACACTTTCCCGAAGGCATGGCGGGGGCTGTCAGGACATTTTCAGTCTGTCCGGATGAAAAAGATAAATAAAACGATACAATATTCTTATTTTCAGTTTATTACGCTGAGATATGCGTTTTTTCCTTCTGAAAAATTTGGTTATGAATATAATTAATTCTATTTTTGCGGATGAATTGAAACGTCTATAATACAACTTATTACGATTTCAAGATACATTATTGGTAATAATGGGTCTTGATTTTTTTGTTGCCTGTTTCTATTCCTTCTAACCGAAAAATCCGGATATTATACGAAACCGCCTTTTACTGCAGGTCGATGATTTTTCGATTGGCTTTGTCGATGATGTTGTGGTCGAGTTGTGCGAGATAGATGCGCGTCGTCCTTTCGGACGTGTGTCCCATCCCGGCGCTGATCACCGTGAGCGGTGTGCCGCAATCTCGGGCCAGAGTTGCCCATGAGTGTCGTGCGACATAGAATGTCAGCGGTTCCGGGATATTGAGCAGGACTCCGATTTTTCGGATAAATTTATTCAGCTCGCGCTGCTGCTGGCGGTAATTTCCGTAGCTGTCGTCTTTTGCCAGTACGGGGAGTATATAGGGCGAAGCATTGCTATAACGGTCGATGATGTGCTGCAGCTGCGGCTCGATGCGCATCGAGAGCATCTGCCCCGTTTTGTGGCGTGCATAGGTCAATACGCCGTCATGGATGTCGCTGTTGCGCAGGTAGACCATATCTACGAACGACATGCCGCGGGTGAAGAAACTGAACATGAAGATGTCGCGTGCGAGGGAGTACTTGGGATGCAGCGCCGAGAGGTCGGCCGTGCATATCCGTTTGATGGTTTCGCGTGACAGCGCCCGTTTGCGCGTTACGGTCTGCCTGACGGTCAGGTGGAAGAAGGGATTGGGGAACGAGGCCGGTATGAACCGTTTTTTCACGGAACGGTTGTAAACCGCCCTCAGGTTGCGCAGGTGGAACGTCACCGTGTTGGTTGTCACGCCCCGCGCCCGGAGCCAGCGTTCGTAACGCTCTACCCAGCGGGCCGAGAGGTGTTGCGACGTCAGGTGCTGGCCGTCGAGGAAACTCAGCAGCAGCCTGTATGACGACCGGTAGTTCGCAGCCGAGCCTTTGCGCCCGGCTTTCTCGTAGTCGGAGATGTGTTTTGAGAAACACGACATGAAGTCGAATTCATAATTACGGGTGCGTGTCATCCTGGCCGGGTATGGCCCGACAACCGGATGCCGCCCCGTAAAGGCGGAATCTGGCGAATACATAATCAAGTAAATTTAATAAGAAGAGTTGGTCACTGGGTGCAAAGATACAAAATTATAGCCAATTATCCGCATTTATGTCGATGATATTGTGTGCTTTAGTGGCCTTTGAAGCGTATTTGCAGGGACTGTCATTTATATATAATATACTGATAATGCAATATTTAATGCCCGGATTTGCCTCCGGATCCATCTCCTGTTTTATTTATCTGAAATTTAGCGGACTAAATGAAATATTCACCCCGGAAACCGGTTTCCGTCGCGGTCATGTCCGGCACGGTAACGGTTTATGATGATTATTCGCTTTCGGCCTCCCCTCCCCGCTTCCTGCCGGATACGAAAAAGCCGCTCCCCTGTCAGGAGCGGCCATGGAGGAGGTATGGGGGCTGCTGCCGTCAGCCGCACATATAGACGCATCCGTAAATCAGCCCTGCGGCGAGTGCGCCCAGTACGGGCCCCGTTACGGGTACCCAGCTGTAACCCCACCCGCTCGTGCCCTTCCCCCTGATGGGCAGGATGCTGTGGGCCACACGCGGAGGCAGGTCGCGCGCCGGGTTGATGGCATAGCCCGTCGTGCCGCCCAGCGACATGCCGATGGCCATGATGAGCATCGTCACGGGCAGGCTTCCGAGGCTTCCCATCCCGATTTCAGGGGTGTTCTGTTCGTTGCCGATGGCCAGGATCACGAACACCAGCAGGAACGTGCCGAGGAATTCGCAGAAGAGGTTGCGCGGCTTGTCCATGATCGCGGGCATGGTGCAGAATACGCCGAGCTTGGTCGCCGGGTCGTCCGTGGCGTCGAAGTGGTCTTTGTAATAGACATAGACCAGTACGGCCCCGCAGAAGCCGCCCAGCAGCTGTGCCGCGATGTACCCGGGCACGAACGCCCACGGGAACGACCCCGCCACGGCCAGCCCGACCGAGACCGCGGGGTTGAGATGTGCCCCCGAATAGGGGCCCGCGATCAGCACGCCGCACATCACGGCCAGGCCCCACGCGATTGTGATTACGGCCCATCCGCCGTTAAAACCTTTCGATTGTTTCAGTACCGTCGATGCGACGACCCCGTCGCCCAGCAGTACGAGCACCAGTGTCCCGATGAATTCGAACAGGCACTTGGTAAACAGTGTGATTTCCATAATCCCGGTATTTTAGTCTTTGCTGTTGCGCAGTACCCTGCGTACGGCGTCTTCCCACCCTGCGACGGCCTTCCCGATCTGCGAGCGGTCGGCCGTGGGTTCGAATACGTGCTCCGCCTGCCATTGCTGCCGGATTTCGTCGATGCTTCCCCAGTAGCCTACGGCCAGTCCGGCCAGGTAAGCCGCACCCAGCGCCGTGGTTTCCGTCACGCCCGGGCGTATGACGCGCGTGTCCAGCAGGTCGGACTGGAACTGCATCAGCAGGTTGTTGCGCGCCGCGCCGCCGTCGACCTTCAGCTCCCGGAGCGTGATGCCCGAGTCGCGCTGCATGGCGCCCACGATGTCCAGCGTCTGGTAGGCGATCCCCTCCAGCGCCGCGCGGGCGATATGCGCGGCCGTCGTGCCGCGGCTGATGCCGCTGATGGCTCCCCGGGCATACTGATCCCAGTACGGGGCTGCCAGCCCCGTGAGCGCCGGCACGAAATAGACGCCGTTGGTGTCGGGTACCGAAGCGGCCAGGGCTTCGACTTCGGACGACGAGCGGATGATCCCCAGCCCGTCGCGCAGCCACTGCACGACCGACCCGCCGACGAAGATGCTCCCTTCGAGCGCGTAGTCGACCTTGTCGCCGATCTTCCATGCGATGGTCGTCAGCAGGTTGTTCGACGATGTGATGGGCTTTTCCCCGCTGTTCATCAGCAGGAAGCACCCCGTGCCGTAGGTGTTTTTCACCGACCCGGGCTCGACGCACATCTGCCCGAACAGCGCTGCCTGCTGGTCGCCCGCGATGCCCGCGATGGGTACCTTGTGGGCGAAGATCGTGGTCTTCGTCGCGCCGTATACCTCGCTCGACGACTTCACCTGTGGCATCATCGAGGCGGGGATGCCGAACAACTCCAGCAAATCCTCGTCCCATTGCAGCGTATGGATGTTGAAGAGCATCGTGCGCGAGGCGTTGCTCACGTCCGTCACGTGCACCTCGCCGCGCGTGAGGCGCCAGATGAGCCACGAGTCGACCGTGCCGAACATCAGTTTGCCCTTTTCGGCCCGCTTTCTCGCCCCCGCCACATTGTCCAGAATCCATTTGATCTTCGTGGCGCTGAAATAGGCGTCGACGATCAACCCCGTCCTTTCCCGGATGAATTCGGTCTGCCCCTCGGCCTTCAGCCGGTCGCAGTACTCCGAGGTGCGGCGATCCTGCCAGACAATGGCGTTGTAGACCGGCTCTTCGGTCTCCGAATCCCACACGATCGTGGTCTCCCGCTGGTTGGTGATGCCGATGCCCGCGATGTTTAGGCCGTTGATGTCGATGGCCGCGATCGCCTCGGCGATCACCGAAGCCTGCGACGACCATATCTCGTGCGGGTTGTGTTCCACCCATCCCGGCTTGGGGAATATCTGCGTGAATTCCCGCTGTGCCATCGAGCATATCTGCCCTTTCCGGTCGAATACGATCGCACGGGAACTGCTCGTCCCCTGATCCAATGACAAAATGTACTGTTCCATATATTCGAGTTGTTATAGATGCGTCGTTGCCGCTTTTGTCCGCATTCCGTTCCCGTGCCTGGGACTACCCTGCGGCGGCCTTTACAAATCTATAAAAAATATCCGGGATTCGAAACGAAAGTGATAAGTTTTTTTTCGAAACCTTCCGTGGGGCGTTCCTTATCCTCCTCTCCAATCCGCCTTCTTCTGTCGCCTTTTCCCGTACGCTTTCTCGTGTCGCCTTGCCGCCCTCTCCCGTCCGCCGTGTACCTATATACATATATAATCCCCGCAAAACCCGGTGGCTTTGCGGGGAATTCCCCGGCGTTGCGGGAGGGCTCCCGGCCGGGGCGCTTGCTGGGCTATCCCTTCCGCAGCAGATGCTTCGACAGAAATTTGCGCACCGGTTCGTCGTACAGCCTCAGGCACAGCCATGCCAGGATTACCGAACCGAAGAAAAGTGCCAGGGCACCTGGCAGCGACTCCCGGAACGTGAGGTCGCCGTTCTTGACCCAGGCGTAGTAGAGGTATATGAAGGGATAGTGCACCATGTAGAGGGGATAGGATATGTCCCCCAGGAATTTGCACACCCGGGCGGTGACTTTGTCGGTGGTCTTGCCCGACGCCCCGAGAAAAACCAGCAGGGGGAAGGCGACGACGGCGCAGAATGTATCGTACAGTCCGTTCATCCACAAATTCTCACTGCCGCCGATGCGCGGAACCGACAGCAGGGCGACGACGCACAGGCCGCATATCCAGAAGGCGCCCCGGATATGCACGGGTTTGAATACGCGCGAGAGCAGTAGACCGGCCGAGAACGCGAACATCAGGCGCAGCGAACCGCCGATCATATTTTCTTCGGTCATGGCGAACCCGACGCAGATGTCGCCCAGCGGCCCCCAGACGGCGAATGCCGCCAGCCCGCACCCGGCCAGGAAAACCACGACGGAAAGTGCCCCGGTCGAAAGTTTGCGGATGAAGAAGGCGTACAGGATATTTCCGGCGTACTCGAAAAACAGCGACCAGCTCGGGCCGTTGAGCGGGTACATCTCGCCCAGCCCCCGGATTTCCGTGCCGGGGCTTGCCGGAATCAGGCAGGCGTTCATCAGCGTCGCCGCCAGCAGCATCGGCACCGTGACTTTGGTCACGTCCCAGACGGAGCAGCCCTGGAAATAGAACATGACGGCACCGATCACGGCACCGATCACGACCATGGGATGCAGGCGGATGAGCCTGCGCTTGAGGAACTCCGTGACCGTCATCTTTTTCCAGCGGTCGTCATAGGCGTACCCGATTACGAACCCCGAGAGTATGAAGAAGAAATCGACGGCCAGATAGCCGTGGTTGATCCTCTGATCCAGGTGGCTGGTCGCAAAGGCTTCGAAAATATGGAACCACACGACGGTCAGCGCCGCAATTCCGCGCAATCCGTCGAGTATGTCGTAATGCGGCTTCGTGTCCGCAAATGCCGCCGCCGAAATCGTTGACATCGGTTTGTGTTTAGTAGTTCGCGCCTGCCGAAACTCCCGGCAGACCGGGCAAAGATAATCAAATAATCGCTTCGGGCATAATCCACTGTCCCTGTCGCCGCCCTTGCCGCCCTTGCCGCCCTTGCCGCCTCTGTTGCCCTTGCCGCCCTTGCCGCCTCTGCCGCCTCTGTTGTCCTTGCCGCCGCCATCGGACGGGTGGCAGCGAGGTTTTGCGGCATGTGGTTTCAGCCCCCGGCGGCACTCCCGCCCGTTGTCCCGGCAATAAAATCGACTTTTTATATAATAAATCCGACTCCGGCAACGCTATTGTATATGAGATAGAATAGATTAAAACAGAACGGATATGAAAAGGCTAATGATTTTAACCGTTGCAATCCTGCTTGCCGGTGCCGGTACGGGCTATGCCCAGTCGCAGGACGCGAATTCCAGGAAAATGGCCCGCAAGCAGATGAAGGCCGAACAGGACGCACGCGACCGGCTCGCTTTCGAGGAGGCCAGGAAGGCTATCGAGGCCAAGGAGTTCGTACTCGAAGCCGACCAGGTGAGCTTCAAGTCGGGTTCGACGGCGCAGGTTTCGTCCAATACCAATTTCGTCGCCGTGCAGGGCGACAAGGCCGTCGTGCAGGTGGCTTTCGACATCCCCGTGAGCGGCCCCAACGGCCTTGGCGGCGTAACGGTCTCGGGCAGCACCTCGGATTACAGGCAGAGCGTGGACAAGAAGGGGAACATCCGTGTGTCGATGAACGTCATCGGCACGGGGATTTCCGCACAGGTCTATATCAACCTTCCTAACGGGGGCAACCAGGCCAGCGTGGACATCTCGCCCAATTTCAACTCGCGGCGCATCACGCTGCGGGGCGAACTCCTGCCGCTCTCCGAGGGTAATATTTTCCAGGGCCGCACTTTCTGACAGGCCGACATTGCCTTGCCATTGAACGGGACTGCGTAACAAGTCCCCGATTTACGGCTTCACCCCCGTCCGAACATGCTGCGGACGGGGGTGATTTTTGTTTTGGGCTACTCGCAGGACAGCCTCATGCTGTGCCGTGGCGCCGTGCACAAAAAAAGAGACCCCTTGAGGCCTCTTCTGAGCGGGAAACGGGGGTCGAACCCGCGACCCTCAGCTTGGGAAGCTGATGCTCTACCACTGAGCTACTCCCGCATTTCGGAGTACAAATATACTCCGCTTTTTTTTATTTTTCAAGTTTTCCGGGTATCAAATTCACATCAATCGACAATTTTTTTCAGCGATGCCAGGTTTTTCGGATTTTTCAGGTCGCGCCCCTCGGGTGTATAGAGGTATTCCAGCCTGTCGCGGAAGTGTTCTTCGACCTTGTTGCGTACGACCTTCATCGTGCTGTTTACCAATCCGTTTTGTTCGGTGAAAGGCTCGTCTACGATCGCCAGCCCCGCCGGCAGCCACCGTTCGGGGAACTCCCCGCCGAAGATGCCGCCCGCACGGTAACGGTCTATTTCGCCGCCGAGGATCGCCGCCGCGGTCTCCGCCCGTTTTTCGGCCGCTACCCCGCGGCTGTCCAGTTCGCGCCGCAAGGCCTCGCGGTTCGGCACGACGATGGCGCCCGTAAACGGGCTCTGGTTGTTGTGTACGATGATCTGGTCGATGTAGGGCGACTTGTCCACGATCGCCTCTTCCATGCCTTCGGGACTGTATTTCTCGCCGTCGCTGGCGATCAGCAGGCTCTTGAAACGCCCCAGCACATAGAGGAAATCGTCTTCCGAGACATACCCCATGTCGCCCGTGTGCAGCCATCCGTTGCGCAGGGTGTCGGCCGTCGCCTCGGGGTTTTTCCAGTATCCGGCCATGACGTTCTCGCCGCGGATCACGATCTCGCCTTTCTGTCCGCGGGGAAGCTCCCGTCCCGTTTCGTCGACGATCTTCAGGTCGAGCGGGATCAGTATCTTGCCCGACGACCCGAACCGGTGCCAGTGGTACTTGGGCGAGTTGGTCGAGATGACGGGTGTCGCTTCCGAGAGGCCGTAACCCTGGAACATCGGGATACCGATGGCGTAGTAGAACCGCTGCAGCTCCGCGTCGAGCAGCGCGCCGCCGCCCACGAAGAACCTGAGGCTCCCGCCGAACGCTTCCCGCACCTTGCGGAACAGCGCCGCGTCGAAGAGTTTTACCAGCGGCCAGAGCACTATGCGCCAGCCGTGTCCCTTGCTGTACCCGTCCCTGTTGTAGACATAGGCCGTGCGGAGCGCGAAATTGAAGAGCCGTTCCGTGAAACGCCCCTTGGCGCGGATCAAGGATTCGATGTTCTTGCGGAAATTCTTGGCCAGCGCCGGCACCGACAGCAGGAAATGCGGCCGCACCTCGCGGATGTTCTGCGGGATGTTCTTGAGCGTCTCCATCGGTGTGGCGCCCACCTGCACGGTTGCGACCGTCGCCCCGCATGCGATCATGATATAGAACCCCACGACATGCGCGAAGCAGTGATCCAGCGGCAGGATGATGAGCGTCCGGTAATATGGCGGGATGTCGATGCGCGAGAGCGACTGTTCGACGTTGGCCGTGTAGTTGCGGTGCGTCAGCACGACGCCTTTTGGGGCGGCCGTGGTGCCCGACGTGTAGGTGATTGTCGCGTAGTCGTCGTTGCGGATCGAACGGCCGATTGCGAGGAACTCCTCCCTGTTTGCCGCCAGGTAGTCGCGGCCCATGCGCCGGAGCGTCCCGAGCGCCGTCTCGCCCGCTTCGAGCGGCGTGTGGCCGATGACGATGATATGCTCCACCTGCGGCAGCTCCGCGCGTATGCGCCGGATCTTGGAGAGCTGGTATTTCGATACGAACAGCGCCCTGACTTCGGCATGGCGCATACGGAACAGCAGGTCGTTCGACTCTTCGAGTTTCACCGACAGCGGCACGCTGACCGCCCCGGCATAGAAGACGCCCAGTTCCGAAGTGATCCATGCATTGCACCCCTCCGAGAGTATCGCCACTTTGTCCCCGGGGCGTATGCCCGCCGCGGCCAGCCCCGCGCCGGTCTCGAGCGCCTGCTCCCTGGTCTCGGCATAGGTCGTGGGTTCGAATGCCCGGTGTTTTTTCTCCAGCAGGAATGTCTTTGCCCCGTACTTTACGACGGAGTCCTCGAAAAGGTCGATGATGGTCTTCTTCATGGTCTGTTCCCGGTTAATCCATTTTCAAAACGGCGAGGAATGCCGACTGCGGCACCTCCACGTTGCCTATCTGACGCATGCGTTTCTTGCCTTTCTTCTGTTTTTCGAGCAGCTTGCGCTTGCGCGATATGTCGCCGCCGTAGCATTTGGCCGTCACGTCCTTGCGCACGGCCTTCACTGTTTCGCGGGCTATGATCTTGGCGCCGATCGCGGCCTGTATGGCGATGTCGAACTGCTGGCGCGGGATCAGCTCCTTGAGTTTCTCGCACATCTTGCGCCCGAAATCATAGGCATGGTCGGTATAGGTCAGCGACGAGAGCGCGTCGACCGGCTCGCCGTTGAGCAGGATGTCCAGCTTGACGAGCTTCGAAGGCTGGTAGCCCGTGCGGTGGTAGTCGAACGAGGCATAGCCTTTCGAAATGCTTTTGAGCTTGTCGTAGAAGTCGAAAACGATCTCCGAGAGGGGCATGTCGAAATTCACCTCCACGCGATCCTGCGTGATGAAGGTCTGGTTCTTCATCACGCCGCGCTTGTCGATGCATAGCTTGATGACGTTGCCCAGGAATTCCGCCTTGGTGATGATCTGCGCCAGGATATAGGGCTCCTCGATTTTGGCGATCTTCGTCACCTCGGGCAGCCCCGAGGGATTGTGCACCTCCACCACGTCGCCCTGCGTCGTGGTGATGCGGTACGAGACGTTGGGCACGGTGGTGATCACGTCCATGTCGAACTCGCGGTAGAGCCGCTCCTGGATGATCTCCATGTGCAGCAGCCCGAGGAACCCGCAGCGGAACCCGAAGCCGAGCGCCAGCGAGCTTTCGGGCTCGAACGTCAGCGAGGCGTCGTTGAGCTGCAGTTTTTCGAGCGAGGCGCGCAGATCTTCGTACTGGTCGGCCTCCACGGGGTAGACGCCCGCGAAGACCATCGGCTTCACGTCCTCGAAGCCCGCGATGGCTTCCTTTGCCGGGGCGGTCACCGAGGTGATCGTGTCGCCCACCTTGACGTCCGACGAGGTCTTGATGCCCGAGCAGATATACCCCACGTCGCCCGCCCTGATCTCCGTGCGGGGCTGCATCTTGAGTTTCAGCACGCCCACCTCGTCGGCGTCGTACTGGCTGCCCGTATTGAAGAACTTCACGTGGTCGCCCTTGCGGAGCGTGCCGTTGAATACGCGGTAATAGGCGATGATGCCGCGGAAGGGGTTGAACACCGAGTCGAAGATCAGCGCCTGCAACGGGGCGTTCTCGTCGCCCTGCGGCGCCGGTATGCGCCCCACGATGGCCTCCAGCACCTCTTCCACGCCGAGCCCCGTCTTGCCCGAGGCCAGCAGGATATCTTCGTCCTTGCAGCCGATCAGGTCGATCACCTGGTCTTTCACCTCGTCGATCATGGCCGAATCCATGTCGATCTTGTTCAGCACGGGGATGATCTCCAGGTCGTGCCCCACGGCCAGGTAGAGGTTCGATATGGTCTGCGCCTGAATGCCCTGCGTGGCGTCGACGACCAACAACGCGCCTTCGCACGAGGCGATGGCGCGCGACACTTCGTACGAGAAGTCGACGTGTCCCGGGGTGTCGATCAGGTTGAGCGTATATTGCTGCCCGTCGCGGGCGGTGTATTCCATCTGTATCGCGTGGCTTTTGATCGTGATGCCCTTTTCGCGTTCGAGCTCCATGTCGTCGAGCACCTGCGCCTGCATTTCGCGCTGGTTCAGGGTGTTGGTCTTTTCGAGCAGGCGGTCTGCCAGCGTGCTCTTGCCGTGGTCGATGTGGGCTATGATGCAGAAGTTGCGGATGTTTTTCATAAATCGCATAAAAATGTGTGCAAATATACGAAATATTTTGGATTTACGGAAGGTGTGGCCGCCCTCGGGCCGTAAATGCGCCGGAGCGGAATTTTTCCTATCTTTGCGGTCTCAAATACCGTTTCCGCACATGAATGCCGTTTTGAAATACGCTTCGCTCGTCAAGTTCGCCCATACGGTCTTCGCCATGCCCTTTGCCATGGTGGGCTTCGTCTACGGGCTCCGTTACGCCCCGCTGCATAACCCCCGCTGGCCGTACATCGTCCTCGTGCAGGTCATCCTGTGCATGGTCTTCGCCCGCAATGCCGCCATGGGGTTCAACCGCTGGGCCGACCGCCGCATCGATGCCGAGAACCCGCGTACGGCCGGGCGCGAAATACCCGCAGGCAAAATCCCGGCGCAGCATGCGCTGTGGTTCGTGGCAGTCAATGCCCTGCTCTTCATCCTCACCGCCGCGACGATCAACCGCCTGGCGGCCATCCTGTCGCCCGTGGCGTTGTCCGTCATCCTCGTTTACAGCTATTGCAAGCGCTTCACGCCGCTGGCGCACCTCGTGCTGGGGCTTTCGCTCGGCATCGCCCCCGTCGGGGCTTTTATCGCCGTGGCCGGGCACGTCGTCGTCGAACCGTTCATCCTCGCCCTGCTGGTGACGACCTGGTGCGGGGGCTTCGACATCATCTACGCGTTGCAGGACGCCGAATTCGACCGTCGGCACGGCCTGCATTCCATCCCCGCGCGTTTTTCGGCGCGTTCGGCGCTGGGCGTCAGCTGCGGTCTGCATGCGGTGAGCATTGCCGCCCTCGGCTGGTTCATGACCTACTGCCCCGGTTCGGTGTGGCTTTGGCTCGGGGCGGGTGTTTTCACGGGGCTGCTGGTGCTCGAACACCTGCTCGTCACGCCCGTGCGGCAGCGCAATATCGGCATCGCCTTCGGGACGCTCAACGGCCTGGCGAGCCTCTCGCTCGCTGCGGGCGTGATCGTGGATTTGCTCAAATAAACCAAATCGCTTATATTTGCAACTTCAACAGGTTAAAAGTTAGGTAAAATGCTAAGCAGACAAATTGCACAAAAGCTCCGGGGCTACGAAACCCCTTTCTATCTCTATGATACGGCGTTGCTGCGCCAGACCCTCGAAAGCGTCGTCTACGAGTCGAAAAAATACGGTTACAAGGTGCACTACGCCATCAAGGCCAACTACGACGACCACCTGTTGGCGATCATCCGCGAATACGGGCTGGGTATCGACTGTGCCAGCGGCAACGAGCTCCGCAAGGCCATCGAGGCGGGCTTCGACCCCAAGGGCATCGTCTATGCGGGTGTGGGCAAGCGCGACAAGGAGCTGCGCTACGCCATCGAGCAGGATATCCTGGCCATCAACTGCGAGTCGATCGAGGAGCTGGAGCTGGTCGATGCCCTGGCCGGGGAGGCCGGGCGCGTAGCCGACGTGGCGCTGCGCATCAACCCCGACATTGACCCCAAGACCAACCACTGCATCGATACGGGGCAGGCTGACAGTAAGTTCGGCATTTCATATGAAGAGGTACTCGAGCACGCCAAGGAGATCCGCGCGCTCAAGTATATCAATATAATCGGCCTGCATCTGCATATCGGGTCGCAGATCCGCGAGCTGCACGTCTTCGAGAACATGTGCAACAAAGTCAACGTCATCGTCGAGAACCTCGAAAAGCTGGGCTGTTCGTTCTGTTTCGTCGACGTGGGCGGCGGCCTGGGCGTCAACTACGACGTGCCCGAGAACGAACCGATCCCCAATTTCGCCTCGCTGTTCTCGATCGTGCACAATCACCTCTCGGTCGGCGACCGAGAAGTGCATTTCGAATTCGGCCGCTCGATCGTCGCCGAATGCGGCGAGCTGATTACGAAGGTGCTCTTCAACAAGACCACCGCCACGGGCCGCAAGCTGGTGATCGTCGATGCCTCGATGACCGAGCTGATCCGTCCGGCGCTCTACGGTTCGTACCACAACATCGAGAACATCACCTCCGAAGACGAGGCGCGCGACAAATATACCATCGTGGGTACGGCCTGCGAATCGACCGACGTGTTCGACGAGAACGTCACCCTGCGCAAGACCCGCCGCGGCGACCTGCTTACGATCAAGTCGGCCGGAGCCTACGGCATGTCGATGGCTTCGCGTTACAACCTCCACGACCTGCCCGGCGCCGTTTACAGCGACGAGATTCAATAATAGGTTTTTCCCGATACCGGAACCGTTGGAAGGACATTCCCCCGAATCGCCATTTGAAAACGGTGGCGGTTCAGGGGAATTCTCCGTTCGGACAACATCGCAGACGCCGTAATGCAAACCCTGCGGGTTGCCGCTCTTACCGCCCCCGAATTCCATGAACCTTATTCCCGCCGAACTTACATTATGTGGCTGACCCTCGCATTCACATCCGCCGCGCTGCTGGGTTTCTACGACGTGGCCAAGAAAAAGTCGCTCACCGGCAATGCCGTACTGCCCGTGCTGCTGCTCAACACCCTCTTTTCGTCGCTCGTCTTCCTTCCGGCGCTCCTCTCGGCCGAATGCGGACTCGGGTGGTTCGAAGGTACGGTGCTGGAGGCGTCGCCCGGTACGCTCCATGCCCATGGGCTGGTGGCGCTCAAATCCGTCATCGTCCTCACGTCCTGGATCTTCGGCTATTTCGGCATGAAGCACCTTCCCATCACCATCGTGGGGCCCATCAACGCCACGCGCCCCGTCATGGTGCTCGTCGGGGCCATGCTCGTCTTCGGCGAGCGGCTGAACGCCTGCCAGTGGGCCGGCGTCTTACTGGCACTCGTGTCGCTCTTCATGCTGAGCCGTTCGAGCCGCCGCGAAGGGGTCGACTTCGCGCACAACGTCTGGATACTCTGCATCGCCCTGGCCGCCGTCATGGGTGCCGTCAGCGGGCTGTACGACAAATATATCATGGCGCGCCTCGACCCGGTCTTCGTGCAAAGCTGGTACAACCTTTACCAATTCTTCATGATGGCCGTCCTGACCGCCGTGGTATGGTGGCCGAAGCGGCACGCCTCCACGCCTTTCCACTGGAGCTGGGCCATCCCGCTGATCTCGGTATTCCTGTCGCTGGCCGACTTCGCCTACCTCATGGCCCTGCGCGATCCCGACGCCATGATCTCCGTCGTGTCGATGGTGCGCCGCGGCTCGGTCGTGGTTTCGTTCGCCTGCGGCGCCCTGCTCTTCCGCGAACGGAATCTGCGCGCCAAGGCCGTCGATCTGGTTCTCATCCTGGTCGGCATGGTCTTCCTGTGGCTCGGGTCGCGGTAGCCTGCGTTTCGGGTGCGGATGTGCGCCGTTTTTAGCGGCTCCCGATCCCCGTCGGCAACACTGTTTCCCGGCACGGACGGCTCGGGAAATGAAAAAGGATGCCCGCCCGAAGGCCGGCATCCTTTTCGGTCGCGGATGGTTCCACCCGTCAGATGATCTTGCTTAACTGGCTGACCGTCTTTGCGATCTCGTCGTCGCCCGGCACGTAGTCCCGCAGCGCCCCGGCCAGGTACTGCTCGTAGGCGTAGAGGTCGATCACGCCGTTGCCCGAGAGGTTGAACAGGATCGTCCGCGGCGTTCCCTCCTCCTTGGCCTGCAACGCCTCGCGAATTGCCGCCGCGATGGCGTGGGTCGACTCGGGCGCCGGGATGATCCCCTCGGTCTTGGCGAAGAGGATGCCGGCCGCGAGGGTCTCGGTCTGCGGCAGCGACCGGGCCTCGACCAGTCCGTCCTTCAACAGCTGGCTCACGATCGAACCCGCCCCGTGGTAGCGCAGGCCGCCCGCATGGATGTCCGACGGTTGGAAATCATGCCCGAGCGTATACATCGGCAGCAGCGGCGTGAACCCGGCCACATCCCCGAAATCGTACTGGAACGTGCCGCGCGTGAGTTTCGGGCAGCTCGACGGCTCGACGGCCACGATGCGGATATTCCTGCCTTCGACAAGGTTCCTGCGCAGGAACGGGAAGCCCAGTCCTGCGAAATTGCTGCCGCCGCCGAAGCAGCCGATCACCACGTCCGGCTCGGCGCCGGCCATCTCCATCTGTGCGACCGCCTCCTGCCCGATGACGGTCTGGTGCAGGATCACGTGGTTCAGCACGCTGCCCAGGCAGTAGCGGGTGTCCTCCGGGTGTTGCAGAGCCATCTCCACGGCCTCCGAGATCGCCAGCCCGAGGCTTCCCGAGCAGTCGGGGTCGCGTTCGAGCGCTGCGCGGCCCGAGGCGGTGATTGTGCTGGGCGACGCGATGCACTCGGCGCCCCACGTGTTCATCATCAGCCGCCGGTAGGGTTTCTGTTCGTAGCTGACCTTCACCATGAAAACCTGCACGTCGAGCCCGAAATGCTTGGCTGCGAAGGCGATGGCCGCGCCCCACTGCCCGGCGCCCGTTTCGGTCGTCAGGTGGCGTATGCCCTGCTTGTAGTTGTAGTAGGCCTGCGGCACGGCGGTGTTGGGCTTGTGCGATCCGGCGGGCGATACGCTTTCGTTCTTGAAATAGATCTTTGCCGGGGTGCCGAGGGCTTTTTCCAGTCCCGTGGCGCGCACCAGCGGCGAAGGCCGCCATATCTTGTAGATCTCCTGCACCTCTTCGGGGATGTCGATGAAACGCTCCGTCGACATCTCCTGGTCGATCAGTTCTTCGGCGAAGATGGCGCTCATCTGCTCCTTCGTCACGGGCTGCTTGGTCGCGGGATGCAGCGGCGGCAGCGGTTTGTTGGGCATGTCGGCCACGATGTTGTACCATTGTGTGGGCATCTGACGCTCGGTCAGGCAGAATTTCTTTGTTTCCATGTTTTTTTTTGTCTATTTCTGTGTTCGGTAAAATGTGATGCAAAAGAAAAAGCCCGTTGTTTACTCTCTCGTAAACAACGGGCTTGTGTGTTCGTTATGCTTTCAACTATACACGCACTGAGCCGCACTCATTGTCCACGAGAGTCAACGAGCGCCACCACCATGCCTGTATGTTAAAGTTCCGGATCATAAATTCCTGTTTCGTTTTGGCAAATATAACGGGTCGCAACCGTAAAACCAAATTTTTCGCCATAAATTTTCGACACCTAAATATATGAGTTATTCCGCATTCGGGCGTGTCCTGCGGGAAACCGGGGCGGGGCAGTCCTCCCTGCAGTCCCCTGCCCTGCCCCGCCGCTGCGGCTCCCGTGCCCTTGCCCGGCGACGCTCAGGGAAGCCCCGCGGCCGAGCGCCGGATGCAGTCCTCCGGGCCGTATGCCGCGAAGTGCATGGTGCCGGCCTCGGCGGCGGATAATTTTTTACCGGCTGTGGGTTTCATGCGTTTATCCGGTCGGAATTAACAATTTTTCACTATCTTTGTTCGATTTTAGCTAATTCTCAAATTCAACGATATGAATATTTCGTATAACTGGCTCAAACGCTACATCGACACCGATCTCGGGGCCGAAGAGGTCGCCCGGATACTGACCGACATCGGACTCGAGGTCGAGGGCTTCGAGAAGATCGAGACCATCAAGGGCGGCCTTGCGGGCGTGGTGGTGGGCGAGGTGCTCACCTGCGAGGAGCATCCCGATTCCGACCACCTGCATGTCACCACGGTCGACGTCGGCACGGGCGAACCGCTGCAGATCGTCTGCGGCGCCCCCAACTGCCGCGCGGGGCTGAAAGTGCTTTGCGCGACGGTGGGCACGGTGCTCTACCCCGGCGGCGGCGACGAGGAATTCAAGATCAAGCGCAGCAAGATCCGCGGCGTGGAATCGCTCGGCATGCTTTGTGCCGAGGACGAACTGGGCATCGGAGCCTCGCACGACGGGATCATGGAGCTTCCCGCCGATGCCGTGGCGGGTACGACGGCCAGGGACTACCTCCGCATCGAGGACGACTACCTGATCGAGGTGGGGCTCACGCCCAACCGTGTGGATGCCGCGTCGCACATCGGCGTGGCGCGCGACCTGGCGGCCTATCTGCGCAGCCGGGGGGAAGATGTTTCGGTGAAGATGCCCGACGTGTCGGCTTTCGCCCCGGACAACCACGACCTCGGCGTGAAAATCCGCGTCGAGAACCACGAGGCGGCGCCCCGCTATGCGGGCGTGACCGTGAAAAACTGCAAGATAGCCCCCTCGCCCGAGTGGATGCAGAACTGCCTGCGTGCCGCGGGCATCAACCCCAAGAACAACCTGGTGGACATCACCAATTTCGTGCTTTTCGAACTGGGACAACCTCTGCACGCGTTCGACGCGGCGAAGATCGAGGGCCGCGAGGTCGTCGTGCGCACCTGCGCCGAAGGTACGCCCTTCGTGACTTTGGACGGCGTGGAGCGCAAGCTCACGGCGGACGACCTGATGATCTGCTCGGCCGAGCGTCCGATGTGCATCGCCGGCGTCTTCGGCGGCCTGGATTCGGGCATCAGCGACACCACGACCGACGTGTTCATCGAGAGCGCCTATTTCAACCCCGTGTGGGTGCGCAAAACCGCCAAGCGCTTCGGCCTGAACACCGATTCGTCGTTCCGTTTCGAGCGCGGTGTCGATCCCAATATGCAGGTCTATGCCGCCAAGCGTGCCGCCCTGCTGATGAAGGAGCTGGCCGGGGGCGAGATTTCGAGCGACATCACCGACATCTACCCCGCGCCGATCGAAGATTTCCGCTTCGACGTCTCGTTCGCCCGCATCGACGCGCTGATCGGCAAGCATATCCCCGAAGAGACCGTCCGTGCGATCCTGGCGGCGCTCGAAGTGAAGGTGCTGGACGAGAAGGACGGCGTGCTGAGCGTGGCCGTGCCGCCCTACCGGGTCGACGTGCAGCGCGAGGCCGACCTCATCGAGGACATCCTGCGCATTTACGGCTACAACAACGTCGAAATACCCTCGCGCGTCCGTTCGACGCTTTCCTATGCGCCCAAACCCGACCGCAACCGCCTGATGAACCTCGCCGCCGACTACCTATCGGCCAACGGCTTTACGGAGATCATGTCCAACTCGCTGACCAGGGCGGCCTATTACGAAGGGTTGGAGAGCTACCGGGCGGAAAACTGCGTGCGTATCCTCAACCCGCTGAGCGCCGACCTCAGCGTCATGCGCCAGACGCTGCTGTTCAACATGCTGGAAGCCGTGCAGCTCAACGCCAACCGCCGCAACGGCGACCTGAAACTCTACGAGTTCGGCAACTGCTATTTCTACGACGAGGCCAAACGTGCGGACGAAACCCCCCTGGCAGCCTATTCCGAAGAGTACCGCCTGGCCATCGCCGTGACGGGCATCGCCGTGCCCGCTTCGTGGAACGTGCAGCCGCAGGCCGCATCGTTCTTCACGCTGCGCGCCGTGGCCGAAAAACTGCTGCGCCGCTTCGGCATCGACATCTATGCGCTCAAGACCGAAACGCTGCAAAGCGACCTCTTCGGCGAGGCGCTCACGATGGCGCTCAACGGCAGGGAGCTGTTGCAGATCGGTACGGTCAGCCGGAATATCCGCCGCAAACTCGACGTCAAACAGGATGTCTTCTATCTGGAGATGAACTTCGAGGCGCTTGTCAAATCGACCAAAAAGCACCGGATCGTGGCCGAGGAGCTGTCGAAGTTCCCCGAGGTGAAGCGCGACCTGGCGCTGCTCGTGGACAAGCAGGTGACCTTCTCGGCGCTGCGCGACGTGGCGTTCGCTACGGAGCGCAAGTTACTCAAGAGCGTTTCGCTGTTCGACGTCTACGAGGGCGACAAGCTGCCCGAAGGCAAGAAATCCTATGCCCTGAGCTTTATCCTCGAGGACAAGACCCGCACGTTGGACGAAAAGGCCATCGAACGGGCCATGCAGAACCTCACGGCGCAGTTCGAGCGCCAGTGCGGCGCCCATGTCCGTGCATGACCCGTCGTGACGGATAAGAACCGAAGCCGCCTGCCAGTTTTCTGACGGGCGGCTTTTTTCCTGAAATGATTTTTCCTGAAACGATGCATCGGACTTCCCGCATATTGGCCCTGACTACCCTGCTTTTTGCCGCAGGCGCCGCCCTGTTCTTCACCAAGGCGGCGGCTCTTCCGTACAAGGTGGCCTATCCGGTGCTTTTGCTGGCTGTGGCGGTTTTCTGCCTCCGGCGGAAAACGTTGCTTCCGGTCGGGGCTGCACTCCTCTTGTCTGCCCTGGGCGATGCGGCGGGTGCGAAGGGTCTGTTCATTCCGCAGATGCTGTTTTTCGCGCTGGCCCACGGTGCCTATATCCGCTATTTCCTCTGCGCCGGGGGACTTCCTGCCCGTCCTGCCGCATGGCTGCTTCCCGCGGCGTTGCTCGCGTTGCTCTTCGCCGGGGTCGTGCCCCGGGTCTTGGATCCGGCCGAACGGATCGGCGTCGCCGTTTACGGTGCGGTCATCGCCGGGATGCTTTACAGCGTGCTCCGGTATCGCGGGGCGTATGCCGCATGGTTCCGCTTCGCGGCCCTGCTGTTCGTTTTTTCCGACGGCGTGATAGCCTGGAGCCGTTTCATCGGGGCCGTTCCCGGGCGCACCTACGTCGTGATGGTTCCCTACTACCTGGCGCAGTGCCTGTTCTTCTGCTTTGCCGTAAAATCGCTTCCCGCCCTCCCGTCTGAGGGCCGATCCGTGTGAAGATTGCTTCCGCCCGTGCCGTCCGTCCGCCGATGGCCCGAAGGCATCCTGCTCGCAACCTTTTCATCCATGTGCCGCCGCCCTGCCGCGCCGATGCGCCGTTGCAGGCCGGAGCTGGCCGGAGCAGGCCGCCGTTACAGCACCGGCTTGATCTGCGGCGGCTGGATCGTCACATAGGGCGTGCCGTTGTCGTCGCAGGTCGAAACGATCCGCACGGCTTTCACCGCGCGCCCCGGCTTCAGGGTGATGCTTCCCTTTTCGAGGTCGCCCGCCCGCTCATACGTCGCACCGTCGTACGACACCTCGGCATAACCTGTGGTTATGATGGTCTTCGGCAGCTGGCGGTTCCCGGTCTGGAGGTACATTTCGCGGCATTTCACCGGCTGCTCGAAGGTGTAGAGCACCCAGTCCTGCTGCCGGCAGGCGCGCGCTGTCCGCGAAAGCCCCTTGTAACCCGCGGCATTGGCAAGGGGGAACTGCCTGCTCTCGCCCATCGAGGTGGTGATGGCCACGGCGGGTGCGAGCGTGCGGTAGTAGGATTTGTCGGCGACATAGGGGCTGCGCCCCGTTTTGTAGCGGGTGAAGAAGCGGTACAGGTGCGGTTTGCCGGTCTTGACGGGACGGGTATAACGGTGTTCTTCGGGCGCGTCGCCTTCCGTGTAGTATATCTCCGACCCGTCGTCGGCCGTCACGGTGAATGCGCCATCCTTATAGCTCACCTTCGGCGGGAAGAGCCGGAAACGGATGCCCATGGCTGCCATGCGGTCGTAATGCTTCTCCACGAGCCCTTTGTAATAGGCGTCCCAGCCTTCGCCGTTGCCGCGCCAAGCGATGCGGGCGAGTGCGCAGATACGCGGGAAACACATGTAGTCGAGGTAGTCGGGCTTCTCGGGCTCGTGCGAGACGTAGGCTTCGCTGAAGAACGCCGCCTGCAACCCGACGACGTTGCGCATCTGCTCCGGGCTGAACCCCTTGTCCGTGAAGTCGAACCCGAAGACCTTTTTCGCGTCGAAGACCGCCGCCCAGTCGTGCCCGTCCTCGTGCGGGGTCTGGCGCATGTCGAAATAGAAATATTCGCCCGGCATCACTACGGTCTCGTATCCCTTGGCCGTGGCGTCGAGGCATGCCTTGACGCTCTGCCAGCTGTAGACGCGGCTGTCGTGCGCCAGGTCGCCCGTCGTCACCGCCTCGTTCCACACGGCGGGGCGTTTGCCGTTGGCGCTGAGGATCGCCGCCATGCGTTGCATGAAGAGGTCTTCCAGTTGGTGCGGGTCTGCCATGCCCCGCTGCCGCATCAGCGCCTGGCAGTCGGGGCAGCGCTTCCATTGGGTCATGTCGACCTCGTCGCCGCCCACGTGGATGTATTCCGAGGGGAACAGCGTGCAGAGTTCGCCCAGGATGTCCGCGAGCAGCGCGTAGTTCTCCTCGCGTGCCACGCACCATGCCGAACGGTAGTCGTAGCCGTTGCTCGACAGCGTGTCGGGCGGGTAATTGCAGCGGATTTCGAGGTGTACCGAGGCGATGTTGCGGCTGTGCCCGGGCAGGTCGATCTCGGGGATGATCTCGATGTTGCGCACGGCGGCATAGCGGATCAGCCCGCGCATTTCGTCCTGTGTGTAGAAGCCGCCGTATTTCTCGTCCCATTTCCCGTAGACGGGGCGTACGGGCGAGTCGCCGCCGCGGAAGCCGCCGATTTCGGTCAGCTCGGGGTGCGACCTGATCTCGATCCGCCACCCTTCGTCGTCCGACAGGTGGAGGTGTAATTTATTGATCCCGTGGTAGGAAAGCAGGTCTATGTAACGCTTTACTCCATCCACTCCGATCCAAGTGCGGGCCACGTCCAGCATCATGCCCCGGTACGCGAAGCGCGGGGCGTCGTCGATCCGCGTGCAGGCGACTTCGACGGGCAGCGGGCACGCCTTGGCGTAGACCTCGGGCGGCAACAGCCGCAGCAGTGCCTGGATGCCGTTGAAGACGCCGCCGTAGTCGCCTCCCGTGATCTCGATCCGCTGCGGTTTCACGGCCAGCGTGTAGGCCTCTCTGCCGAGCGTCGGGTCTGTCGTGAGCACGATCGCGTCGTCGGCCGACATACTGTCGCTGGCCTTTCCGACGTTGATATATTCGCGCAGGTAGCCGGCCAGCGGCGCGAGCGGCGTCTCGTAGCTGAGCTGCGTGCCGGCCGAGATGCGGTATGTGCCGGGAAGGGTCGTCTGGCGCGCCGGAAGCGGCTGCGCATGGGCGTGGAGGAGGCTACAAAGGGCGCCCAGGATGGACGCGAGGTAGCGTAGTTTCATGAGGTTGCGGAATTTTGTTCGATGCAAAGTTACTATTTTCCGCCGAATGTGCTAACTTTGCAGGGGATAAATTGCGGCCGTGCAGGCTGCATGCTGCTGCGGCCGGGCGACCCGGCGCCTCGGGCAGTTTGCGCCCTGCATGACGGCGGAAAAAACAAACCGGATAATGGAAGATAAACGATTGGAGGCTACGGCCCGCCTGCTCGACGTGATGACCACGCTGCGCCGCGAGTGCCCGTGGGATCGCGAGCAGACGTTCGACTCGTTGCGGAGCAATACGATCGAGGAGACGTATGAACTGGCCGATGCCATCACCGACCACAATATGGAGGGGATCAAGGAGGAGCTGGGCGACCTGCTGCTGCATGTGGTGTTTTACTCCAAGCTGGGTGAGGAAGCCGGGGCGTTCGACTATGCGGATGTGGCCAACGCCTTGTGCGACAAACTGGTATACCGCCATCCGCACGTTTACGGCGACATCCATGCCAATACGCCCGACCAAGTGAAGGAGAATTGGGAGGCACTCAAGCTCCGCAAAAAGAACCGCAAGAGCGGTACGCTGGGCGGTGTTCCCCGCTCGCTGCCGGCGCTGGTCAAGGCATTCCGCGTAGGCGAGAAGGCCGCGGCGACGGGCTTCGACTGGCAGAAGCGCGAGGATGTGTGGGACAAGGTGAAGGAGGAGACCGCCGAAGTCGAGGCCGAGATGCGCTCGGGCGACAAGGCGAACCTCGAAGCCGAGTTCGGCGACCTGTTCTTTGCGCTGGTCAACGCTGCGCGGCTCTACGGCGTCGATCCCGAATCTGCGTTGGAGCGTACGAACAAGAAGTTCATCCGCCGCTTCAATTACATGGAGGAACAGGCTGCTGCACAGGGGAATTCGCTGCACGACCTTTCGCTCGGCGAGATGGAGGCCCTGTGGCAGGAAGCCAAAAAAGGCGAATAAAAGATTGCCTTCCGGCAGCGCTTTCCATGTCCGGGGCACCACCGTACTGGCGGGGCATGCAGGGAAATATACATGTGAAACAAAGAAATTTTATTACGGAATTATGGCTTTGATTAAAGAAGTGCGGGGACACACACCCGTGATCGGAGAAAATACGTTCCTGGCCGAGACGGCCGTCATCCTGGGCGACGTGACCATCGGCCGCGACTGCTCCATCTGGTACAATGCCGTGCTGCGCGGCGACGTGAACAAAATCGTCATCGGCGACCGTACGAACATCCAGGACGGCGTCGTGCTGCATACGATTTACGACAAGGCTAAACACCCGTCGCAGACCATCATCGGCAACGACGTGTCGGTGGGCCACAACGCCATCGTCCACGGCGCCGTCATCGGCGACAACTGCCTGATCGGTATGGGCGCTACCCTGCTGGACAATGCCGTCGTCCCCTCGGGCTGCATCATCGCGGCCAATGCGCTGGTGCTGTCGAACGCCAAGCTGGAGCCCAATTCGGTCTATGCGGGCGTCCCGGCCAAGAAGGTCAAGGAGGTGACGCCCGAGCAGCGCGAGGAGATCATCCGCCGCACGGCGCACGATTACATGCTCTATGCCTCGTGGTTCAAGGAGGATGAATGACCCCGCCGGGGCGTAAGGAGATGCGATGAACCTGCAATCGAAATATTCCGACCTGATGCTCAACCTGCTGGTTGCGCTGGCCATCAGCCTGGTGGTCAACTTTTCCTATGTGCTGTTGCTGATCGTCGAGCAAAAGGGCGAAGGACAGCCGCGTCCGGCGCGGGCGAGCGTCGTCACACGCAGCGAGGAAGGGGTGCTGCACGTCAGCCCCGACGGCCACGGGTACATCGTCTACGGGAACCGCGACAGCGTCTACGTGCCGATGCAGCGCATCCGCCGGATGGATCTTTCGGACGGCGACCGGCTGGTGGTCGACGTGGTCGCCCCGCGCCGTTACGGCGCCCATCCGGTGATGAACGAACTGCGTATGCGCAACGGCGAGGAGTTCGATTACAGCACGCTCTACAACCGGCCGTCGAGGACTTCGGAGCTGACGTTGCAGTTGATCTACTACCTGGTCGTATCGTTCATCATGCTCTCTATCCTGACCTCCGCACGCCGCAATTACAAGGCGGGGCGTTTCGCCCTCCACTGCATGGGGTGCCTCGTGGCGGCCGCGGCGCTTTATATCTTCGCCCCTGTCCGCGAATGGCATTCGGGGCAGATCGTCCTGAATTTCATGAGCGGGCATATCTTCGACTACATGCTGCTGCTGAAATGTTCGTTCGCCGTGGCCGTGTCGATGCTCTACGGCTGGGTCTACGTGCTCAACTCGAAGCAGCAGGCAGTCGTCATGGAGAACGAACGGCTCAAGAACGAGAACCTCACGACCCGCTACAACATGCTCGTCGGGCAGATCAACCCCCATTTCTTCTTCAATTCGCTCAATTCGCTGGCGATGCTCGTGCGCGAGAAGCACGACGACAAGGCGCTGACCTACATCGACCAGCTGTCGTATACGTTCCGCTACATCATCCAGAACGGTCAGAGTACGCTGATGACGCTCGACGAGGAACTGAAATTCATCGAAGCGTACAGCTACCTCTTCGAAATACGCTATGCCGACAAACTGTTCTTCGACATCGACGTCGACGACAAGTACCGCTCCTGGACACTCCCGGCGCTGTCGTTGCAGCCGCTGATCGGCAACGCCGTCAAACACAATACCATAACCCGCAGCAAGCCGTTCCATATCTCGATCCGCACCGAGCAGGGGTGGCTGGTGGTCGCCAATCCCAAGGTGCCGAAGATCGAACCCGAACCGTCGACGGGCATCGGACTGGAAAACCTGCGCAACCGCTGGCACCTGATTACGGGCCGCGACATCGAGATCATCGACACCGACAAGGAGTTCGTCGTGCGCATGCCGCTGCAAAAACCCGCCATCGGATGAAGGCCCTGATTATCGAGGACGAAACCGCCGCCGCGCTGAACCTGGAGGCCATCCTGAAACAGGTGGCCCCCGGCGTGGAGGTCATCGGGACGCTCGAAAGCGTCGAGGAGAGCATCGGGTGGCTGCGTGCGAACCCCCAGCCCGACCTGTTGTTCATGGACATCCACCTGGCCGACGGCGATTCGTTCCGCATCTTCGACGCCGTGGAGGTCACCGCTCCGGTGGTCTTCACGACGGCCTATGACCAGTATGCGCTCGAAGCCTTCAGGGTCAACAGCATCGACTACCTGCTCAAACCGATCAACAACGCCGACGTGCAGCGTGCGCTGGGCAAGCTGGAACGCCTGTCCAGGGGCGAACGCCGCGATTACGGCTTCCGGGTGCGGACGATGGCCGCGGCACGGCACGAGCAGGCTTTCCTGGTGCATGTCCGCGACCGGATCATCCCGCTCCGGCGCGAGCAGATCGCCTATTGCTATACCAGCAACGAGAAAGTCACCGCCTGTACCTACGAGGGAGTTTCCTACCCGCTCGACAAGACGCTCGAAACCCTGCAGGCCATCCTGCCCGAAGCGGATTTCTTCCGCGCCAACCGCCAGTTCATCGTGGCGCGCCGCGCCGTGAAGGAGATCGCCGTGTGGTTCGGCAGCCGCCTGGCGCTCCACCTGACGGTCGGAACCCCCGAACGCATCGTCATTTCCAAGGCCCGCGTCCCCGAATTCAAGGCCTGGCTCACCTCCGTTCAACCCGCCGAATAGTCGGTTCACCCTGCCTTTCAGTCGTTTGGCCCCCGGGTCGGCACCGCCGTGCCGATTTGGCTTTACCTTTGCATCAGCACCTGGAGCCGAAGACGTTTCGGCGAACGGATAATAAAAATCTTAATGCTATGAAAAAGAGAATTTTTGCGGTTGCAATGACCCTTTGCCTGCTGGCGGGAACGAGCGCTTTTGCGCAGGATCGGCGGGCTCCGAGGACAAAGGAACGCCCCACGGCCGAACAGATGGCCCAGCGCAAGACCGACCGCATGGTCGAAAAACTGAACCTCAACGAGGATCAGTCGAAGCAGCTCTACGAACTCAACCTGCAGGAGGTAAAGGATATGCAGGCGCAGCACGAGCGGATGCGCGCCGCCCGCAAGGCCAAGGCCGAGAAGATGCAAAAGATCCTTACGCCCGAGCAGTTCGAGCAGTGGAAGCAGATGCAGGGCCCGAAGCCCGGTATGAGGCCCGGCCCGCAGATGAAGGATGGAAAGGGATGCGCCTGCAAGGAAGGCAGGAAATGTGACAAGCCCCGTCCCGCAAAGGGCAGGAAGTGAGGTTAGGTCATCGAACGGCTTGTCACAGCCGGGGTGTCGGTTGGTCGACTGGCACCCCTTTTTTGTCGATTCACCCGCGGCAGAGGGGAAGTCTGCCATAAAAAAGTTATCTTCGCAAGCGCAAAAAATAAACGTATCTATATAATCTGAAGATGAAACGACTGCTACTCTCAACCTTATTTACGCTTTTCGCCGTCGCCGCCTTTGCCCAGAAGGGGACGGTCACGGGTACGGTGGTCGACGCCGAGACCGGCGAAACGGTCGCGGGTGCCGTGCTGGAATTCGCCCCGGCCGCTGCCCCCGACAAGAAACAGTACTCCACTTCGGGCTTCAAGGGCGCCGTGTCGATCCCTTCGCTCGCATACGGCGAATATAAACTCGTAGTCTCTTTCCTGGGCTACAACAACGCGGAAACGATTTTCAAGGTCTCGGCCGCCAAACAGGACATCGGCAAGATCGAACTCCGTCCGGGCGTGCAGATCGAAACCGTCGTCAAGGAGGCCAAGGCGCTCCGCACCTCCCAGAAGGGCGATACGGTAAGCTATAACGCCGGGGCGTTCAAGGTCACCGACGATGCCGACGTCGAAGGCCTGCTCAAGAAGATGCCGGGCATCACCGTGAGCGACGGTACGGTCGAGGCACAGGGCGAGTCGGTCAAAAAGATCTTCGTCGACGGCAAGGAATTCTTCGGCGAGGACGTGACGACGGCCATCAAGTCGCTGCCGGCACAGGCCGTCGACCGCATCGAGGTCTACAACAAACTGAGCGATGCCGCCGAATTCTCGGGCATGGACGATGGCGAGGGTTATAAGGCGCTCAACATCGTCACCCATGCCAACATGCGGCAGGGACAGTTCGGTAAACTGTATGCCGGTTACGGTTACGATGCCGATACCAAGACCGAGGCCAGGAACAAATATGTCATAGGCGGTAATGCCAATATCTTCAGCGGCGACAGCCGCGTGTCGGTCATCGGCCTGTTCAATAATATCAACCAACAGAATTTCTCGTTCGAGGACATCCTCGGCGTATCGGGTTCCGGCGGCGGCCGCCGCGGCGGTGTCGGACAGTACATGGTGCGTCCGCAGAGCGGCGTGGCGTCGGTGAACGCCATCGGCGTCAACTACTCCGACACATGGGGCAAACGCGACCAGGTGGCGTTCCAGGGCAGCTATTTCTTCAACAATACCGATACGAAGAACCAGTCCACGGTGGACAAGTGGTATGAATCCCCCATGCCGGTGGACACCCTCGCGACGCGCGGCTATTCGAATACGGAGGCCTACAACCACCGTTTCAACGCCCGCCTGGAGTGGAAGATCTCCGACAACCAGAATCTGATGGTGCGCCCCAGTTTCAGCTACCAGTCCAACGACCCTCTGAGCACGACACAGGGCTGGCAGTTCGGCCAGAGCGGTTACAGCCGTACCGAGAATTTCAACGACGGCCTGCGTCACGGTTACAACCTGCGCACGAGCGCCGTCTACCGTGCCAAGCTCGGGAAGGACGGCCGTACGATCACCCTCGACGGCAATGTGAATTATTCGGACAATACCAACAACTCGAATTCCTTCTCGAACGTCCTGCCGATTTCGTCCGTCCGTCCCGACGGAGCCGACGGCCCGTGGGGCTGGGACACGACGGGCTATACCCGTCTGCGTTACCTGCGCAACCTCGCCCCCTCGAACAGCTACGGCCTGCGCGGGCAGTTCACCTATACGGAACCTGTGGCCAAATATGCCCAGGTGAGCGTGCAGTACCGCATCCGCTACGATTATCAGGAGCGCGACAAGAGGTCGTTCATAACCGGGCCGGACTATTCGGTCGCAGGGCTTCTCCCCGACGGGGCGCTTTCCAACTCTTACAAGAGCGGTTACCTGACGCAGAGCGCCGGCCCCGGCTTCCGTTATTCGAAGGAGCGCAACACGTTCGTGGCGAACGTCTATTACCAGCATGCCACGCTCGACGGGCAGATCGTACGCGACGCCGCCGACAAGATCAAGCATTCGTATAACGACGTGACCTATTTCATGATGGGGCAGCTGAACATCAACCGCGAGAATTCGCTGCGCCTGTTCGTCTCGTCCTATACCGACAACCCCTCGATCACCGACCTCCAGAACGTGGCCGACGTGTCGGACGCGCAGAACATCACCAAGGGTAACCCCAACCTGAACCCGTCGTACAGCCACCGGGTCAATTTCCACTATACGAACTCCAACGTGGAGAAGGGACGGACGTTCATGTGGATGTTCTCGATGCAAAATACGTCGGATTACAACGCCAACCACCTGGTGTCGAACCCCGGTACGATCACCCTCGGCGGCGAGCAGTACACCCCCAACTACTACTCCACTCCCGTCAACCTCGACGGTTACTGGAACCTGTGCACGCACCTGAGCTACGGGTTCCCCATCGGGTTCCTGAAGAGTAACTTCAACGTGATGGCGGGCGTCAATTTCACCAAGACCCCGAGCATGCTGGGCGGTGTGGTCGACAGCGACGGGTTCATCACGGGCGGCGAGCGCAACGACACCAAGAATATCGGCTACGACTTCCGCACGGTGCTGGGCAGCAACATTTCGGAGAACGTGGACTTCACCCTTTCGTGGGCCGGTACCTATAATGAGGCGACCAACTCGCTGGGCGAATCGGGTTCCAAGAACCGTTATTTCAACCATACGGCGCAGGGCAACATGAAGTTCGTCTTCCCGCTGGGCTTTACCTTCACGGGCAGCGTGGCCTATACGCAGTACATCGGTTTTACGAACGATTACGACGATTCCTACCTGCTGTGCAACGCCTGGATCGGCAAAAAGGTCTTCAAGAACAAGCGCGGCGAGATCATGGTCGGCGTGAACGACATCTTCAACCAGAACAAGGCCTTCGCCCGTTCGACGGGCTCGGGGTGGACGCAGAATTCGACCAACAGCGTGATCGGCCGCTACTATATGGTGCAGTTCACCTACAACCTGCGCCGGTTCGGCAAGAAGGGGTCGAAAAACATCAAGGATTACGACGGCGTGGCACAACCTTCGGGATCGCGCCGCATGGGGCCCGGCGGCCCGGGCGGCCCTCCTCCGGGAATGTTCCACGGGCCGAGGTAGCGCGGCGGCCGGGTTCGGCTCCGGACATGAATAAGACACCAGGCATTTGCCCGGTGTCTTTTTTTTTGGGGGGGGGCAGAGCGTTTGCCGGAGTGCCGATCCTGTTCTGTGTCGTCGCACTGCCGTTGCTGCCGGCGCCGGCCGGAAAGTGCGGGGCTGTTTGCCGGGGTGTGCGGGGCTATTTCCCCGCTCCGTCCCGGACGCGGAGCACGAATTCGAGGGGATGCTGGGTGAGCGCGGCGGTCTCCTCTGCCGTGTGTCCCTCGGCAAGGCAGCGCCTTATGACGACCTCCATCGCCTCGCCTACTTCGACGATATGGCCGTCGGGATCGTAGAAACGTACGGTGCACTGCTGCCAGCCGTATTTGTGGGGCGGGTGGAGCAGTTCGACGGGGTCGGGCCACTCCCCGAGCCGCTGCATGAATGCGTCGAGGTCGTCCGTTTCGAAATAGAGCTCCATGTTGTTCGGGCGGCTGCGCACGGAATCTTCCGCGAGGCCCGTAAGCCACGCGAATTTCTCCTGTATGGCGAAGCCGCCGCTGAACGTGACGTTCTCCCCGAAATCCAATACGACCCGCTGGTCGAACAGCCCGCAGTAGAACCGTTTCGAGCGGCCGACATCGCTGACGGCGATCAGCGGCATCTGAAATTTGACATACATTATCTGTTCTGGTTTTTGACGGGCGTATCCTTGGCTGCGCGGGCGATCACCTGGTGAATGCCGATGCAGGCCAGCCCGCCGTAGATGAGTGTAAGGATGCAGAGCATCCGGATTTCGGGCAGCACCTCGCTGAGCGATGCGCCCATGCTCTGGATGCGGATGAAGCCGTCGACACCGTGGCTGCTGGGGAACAGCTGCCCGAAATTGAACAGCCAGTCGGGAATGCCCTCGCGGGGGTACGACACGCCGCTGAGCATCAGCAGCGGTATCGACGTCCACAACAACAGCAGCAGCGAATTTTCGCGGTAGCGGAACAGCGTCGAGATGGCGATGCCGAGGAAGATGCAGGCGGCCAGGTATGCCAGCATGAAGACCACGACGGTGCTCGTGGCGCCGTTCATCGGGTAATGGAACAGCCGGTAGTGCAAGCCCAGGATATAGAAGGTCGTCACGCCGTAGATCAGCCCGTAGACCGCCGCCTTGCCCAGAACGATGGGCAGCGTGGACATGCGTTTGCGGTCGGGCGGGCAGAGTTTGCGGTAGAGCCCGAATTCGCGCCACGTGCCTCCGATCATGCCGATGCCGATGAGCAGCGTCTGCTGGATGATGACCATGATGATCGCCGGCATGACGAAGGTGCCGTATCCCAGGTAGGGGTTGAACAGGTTGTGCGACTGGTAGATTACGGGTTGCGTCGTGGCCTTTGCCTGCGGGATGTCCGCCCCCTTGGCGATCAGGCGCTGGAATTCCACCATCGCGCCCGTGCTGCCGATCGAGGTCACCAGTTCCTGGAAAGCCTGGCGGTACATCAGGAAGTAGCTGGCATCGACGTAGATCGCCACGTTGGCCTGCGAGCCCCCGAGCAGTTTCTCCTCGTAGTCCGACGGGATATAGACCACGCCGTATATCTTGCGGCTGAAGAAGAGCTCCTTGGCCTCCTCCATGTTCGTCGGGTTGTAGGCCACGTACGTATTCGGCCCGGCGTTGAACGTCGCTGCGAGGCTGCGGCTGGTCGGTGTGCGGCACTCGTCCACCACGCCGATCGGCACGTTGCGCAGCACCTGTGCGCCGTAGGCCATCGAGTAGACCGTGGCGTAGATGATCAGCGCGAGTACCAGGATGAGGACGACGCCTGCGTCGGTGAATATCGAGCGGAATTCATTGCGCATGACCGACAGCATCTGCTGCCGGTAGGATGTGATCTGATGTATGAACCTGCCCATGTTATAACCTCCCCCAGTATTTTTCCTCCGTGCAGATCGTCCGCAGGCGCGGCAGGCACAGGAGCGGTAAGACGATGAAAAGCGACATATAGCCCATGTCGGGCAGCGAACAGGCGACCGGGGCGCCCCGCAGCATCTGGTCGACGAAGATGTCGGTGTAGTAGGTGAACGGGAACAGCTTGCTCAGGTACCGCATGGCGGGCCACATGGCCATGACCGGGAACGTGAGGCCCGAGAAGGTGAAGGCCAGTACCGAGTACCCGCCGCCGATCGAGAGCGACAGGCGCAGGTTCGAGAGCAGCGACACGATGAACACCGCGATGGCCTGGTAGCTCAGGATGAAGAGCAGCGTGCCGAGGAGTATGACCGTCAGGCTGCCGTTGAGCGGCACGCCCACGACCTTGAAGATGATGAGCAGCATCACCAGCGACATGAGGAACATGATGACCGTCACAGGCAGTATTTTCCCCGTGAGGGCCGCCCCTACCGAACCGTTCGCCGTGTCGATCCACTCGCGCGCGGTGGCGTGCTTGAGTTCGGTGCCGATGGTGAAGACGGTCACCATGACCACGAAGATGAGCAGCATCATGGGCATGAAGCTCGGCGAGAGGTAATAGCCGTAATTGATATAGGGATTGAACAATACGTGCCGGCTGAACCGCACGGGCATCAGTTGCGCCATGGCCTGCTTCTCGCTGAGCCCCTGTTTGGTGAGCAGTTGCAGCTGGATGCCGGCCGTGAAGGTCGTCACGGCGGTCTGGATGTCTTTCGACAGCAGTCCGTTGACCGTGATGTTCGTCCCCGAAACGTAATTCTCGATGTGCGTCTGGCTGTTGCTCAGGATATTCTTCTCGAAGAACGACGGGATCTGCACGATGGCCATGACCTTCCCTTCGCGCATCAGCCGCTCGCCTTCGTCCATGTCCTGGATTTCGTAGGCGACCAGGGCCGTCGGGGTCGCGTCGATCATCTGCGTGACCTTGCGCGAGAGCGACGTGTGGTCATCGTCCAGCACGGCGATCGGGATGTCGCGGGCCACGCCCTTGTTGAACAGCAGCGCGAAGAATGCGAACGACACCACGGGCAGCACGAGCATCAGCACGAAATACATCGGCTGGTGCGTCAGCCGCACAAGCTCGCGCCGCAGGACGGCGTAGGTATTATGCAGGAATCCCGGCATCGTCCCCTCCTATTTCCGGATTTCGTCCCAGTCCACGATTACGCTCATGCCCGGGCGCATATTCTCCACATGCGACACCGGCCTGGCCTTGATGGCGAAGGTGCGGATGTCGAACCCTCCCTGCGTACGCGTCGCCGCCCATGTCGCGAAGTCGGCCTGTGCGGAGATGTAGGTCACCTCGAACTCGACGTCGTAGTCCAGCGCCGGGACATAGCCGCTCATGCGGGTGCCGACGCCGATCCCCGGGAGCAGGGTCTCCTTGATGTTGAAGGTCACCCACAGGTCGGTCAGGTCGAGGATGGCCACGACGGGATAGCCGCTACCCACCAGTTCGCCCTGCTCGGCGATGATGGTCGAAACCTCGCCCGTCACGGGTGCATAGACCATTGCGTCGCCGATGTAGGATTCGACCTCGCTCACGGCTCCCTCGGCCTGGCGGACACGTGCCGCCGCGGCCTCCTTGTCCTCCTTGCGGGCTCCGTCCGACGCCAGGTCGTACTGCGCCTTGGCGGCCAGCGCCGTGGCTTCCATCGCCTTGTAGTTGGCCGACGCTTCGTCCAACTTCTGTTCGGGGACTACCCCCTGGTCGTAGAGGTTCTTCACGCGGTCGTAGGTCTTGCGTGCCAGTTCCAGCCCGGCCTGCGCCTTCTCCCACATGTTCAGGGCGGCTTCGATCTGCTGGATGCGTGCGCCTGCCAAGGCTGCCTGGTCGAGTGCAGCGGCGGCGCTTTTCACGGCCTCGGCCTGCTGGAGTTTGGCCTCCAGCTCGGGGGTCGAGAGCGTGTAGAGCAGCTGCCCCTTCTCCACGCGGTCGCCCTGACTGACCTTCATGTCGTCGATGCGCCCCGGGACTTTCGACGAGGCTTTGTAGGTCGTGCACTCCACCGTGCCCTGTATCAGCATCGGGGTCGTTTTCCGGAGGTACCAGCTGATCAGTACGACCGAGACGATGATGACCACGGCGGCCGCGATGATTCCGATAATGTTGCTTCGCTTCATAGGATTCTATATTTTTTTACTTTTTATCGAACAGGATCGGCCGGGCGTCGGCGCGGCGGGCGTAAGCCGAAAATTCGTCGCTGATTCCCGCGGCTTCGAGCAGTTGCGCCAGCAGCAGGTCGAAGTTGTAGGCCGCCTGGAGGCGTTCGGTGCGTACGCCCGCGAGGTTCAGCTCGGCGTCGATCAGGTCGGTCGACGAGCTCATGCCTTCGAGGAAGGCGGCGTTCTTCATGCGGAGGTACTCCTCGGCGAAGGCGAGCGAGGCGTCGATCGAGGTCATCTGGTTGCGGTAGTTCATCATCTGGTTGTAGAGTTTCTCCACCAGAACCGAGATGTCCTTGCCGGCCTTGTTCTGCAAGGCGCCGACCCGGCGTACGGTCTGCTTGGCCGCCGAATATTTATACTCGCGGTTCAGGCCGTCGAAGATCTTGATGTTGACCCCCACGCCCACCGCCCAGCGGGGCACGAGCCCTGCGACCTGGTAGTTGTAGAACGAACCGCCGCCGATGGCAGCCACCTGCGGCAGGAAGTCGGCGCGCTGGGCGCGCACGCCCTCTTCGGCCAGCTGGCGCTTGAGCGAGACCTGGTTGAGCAGCGGGTTGCGGTCTTGCGCCAGATCCTGGTAATAGGCCACGTCCTCGACCCGGTCGACGATGAACATCGACGTCACGGGTTGCCACGCGTTGTCCTGCCCCAGCGTGCTGTTCAGAGCGCTGGCGATGGTTTGAGCCTGCAATTCGGCATTGGCCAGCTCGCGCTCGGCCTCCGCCATCTTGAATTCGACGTAGAGGCGTTCGCTCTGGGCGATCATGCCGTTCTTTTCGAGCGCGACGGCATCTTCGAGGTGGCGGCGTACGCCGTCGACCACCTGCCGGCGCACCTCGACGACCTGCATGGCGAGTGCCAGCCCGAAGTAGCGCTCCACGAGCTCCGAAATCAGCGCGTTGCGGGTCTGGTTGCCCTGCTCCTCCGCCGTGCGTTCGTTGATCCTGGCGGCGCGGTTGGCGGCGTTGATCTTGCCGCCCAGCCAGATGGGCACCGAGACCTGCCCGCCCACGAACCCCAGGCTCTGATCCTGCACCTTGAGGAACCAGTCGGCGTTCATCAGCGGATTGAGCAGCCCGTTGATCGAGGGGATCATTTCGGGCGGTATGAGCCCGCTGCCGAGTATCTGCCCGGCGAGCTCTTTGGCCGGGCCTTTCATCTCGTTGAAATCGAATCCTATATCCTTGGACATATAGGCGTATGCGCCCATGACGCTGATCTTGGGCATACGCAGGCCGATGGCCGCACGGCGTTCCTGGGTGGCGGCCTTCTCCTCGAACTCGGCTGCTTTCATCGCGGGGTTTTCCGTGAGTGCCACGGCGATCGCCTCGTCGAGCGAGAGCGTACGCTTGGCCTCCTGCGCAGACAGCCGGACGATGGTCGCAAGTGCCGCCGCCGCAAGGAGGGTTCTGACTGCTATTTTCATATTAATCAATGCGTTTATGGGGCAAATATATAAGTTATCCCGATATGTTGCGCGATTTTCCGGAAAAAGAGGCCAATTTTAGGCCCTTATGGACACAATTTACGCCCGATTCATCGCTTCAGGTGCGCGTTGGCTTCCCATACGCCGTTGGCCAGCGCCGGGTATGCCCTGACGTCGACGCCCGCTTCGCGCAGGGTCAGCGCTCCGCGGCAGCATACGAAACAGTCGGGCTCGTAGAGTGCGAAGGCCGCCCGGGCGAAACCATGCCTGATAATGAGCTGTGTGCAGCTTTCGGGCTCGCTCGCCCGACGCGAGCACGGCTCCATCGAGGAGTACATCGCGGCGCCGCGGAGCTCGGCTCCTGCCGCCAGCGCCTTGGCGATGGCCTCCTGCTCGGCGTGGTGCGTTGCGGAAGTTTCGTGCGTGTAACCTGCAAATATCCGGCCGTCGGCCGTGGCTACGACCGCACCGACGCAGTAGGACGTCGGGCTGGGGGTGCATTTGCGGCCTTCGTCGACCGCCATCCGCAGGTGGCGCAGGTCTTCTTCCGTCGTGTCGGGATGCAGCGTGTAGGTCGTCACCTCCATGCCGTCGACCTCCTCGCAGGTGTGCGGGATGCTCTGGAGCGGCGCTGCGTCGAGGCTTGCCCCGCCCCGCCCGCCGAGCCGCAGCCGCGGGTTGACGGCCAGCCGCAGCGTGTCGGCCATCCCTTCGTCGAGGAACATGCGCAGCACCTCCGCCCCGCCCTCGACCATCAGGCGTTCTATGCCCCGTTTTTCGAGTTCGGTGACGATGTATTTGGCGGTAATTGCTTCACTGGTTGAGATGACTGTTGCAATATTTTGCAACCCAGTTATTTCTCCCGGCGAAAACACGTAGCGGTCGGCATCGCCTGCGGTGAAGAACCGCAGGCGGGGCGAAAGGCCGCCCGAGCGGGTGAGCGTGACTTTGGCGATGTCGGGCTTCAGCCCGGCCTGCACGCGCCGTGCGCGTGCCGCCTGGTCGCGGACGAGCAGCGACGGGTCGTCGCGCCGCAGGGTCTCGGCGCCGGCGAGGATCGCATCGTGGGCCGCCCGCAGGCGGTACACCTCCTCCCAGTCGCCCGGGGTCGAGATAATCAGCCGCCGGGGGCTGTCGTCGTCCATGTAGCCGTCGGCCGTGACCGCGGCGGAGAGGGTTACTCGCATCTTCGCAGGGTTATCAGGGTGATTTCGGGATAGGCTCCCAGGCGCATCGGGAAAACCACGTATCCCGTGCCGTCGTTGATATAGAGCGTACGCCCGCCTTCGTCGTAGCGTCCGCTCCAGCGCGTGTAGAGCAGTTGCGCCGGGGAAAATGCCCGGCCCAAGAGGCGCAGTTTCATCTGCATGCTGTGTACGTGCCCGGCGAGCGTCAGGTCGCCGTAGCCCGCGTCGGCGATCTGCCCCCAAAGCTGCGGGATATGCACCGCGGTGATGTTGTAGAGCGAATCGGGGACGCCGCGGTAGGCCCCGCTCAGGTCGGCGGGCGGCAGGTCGGGGTCGTGGCGCATGTGCCGCAGCGCGGGGTCGAACGAAAGCCCCGTGAGCGAGATGCTGTCGCCGCCCCGGCGCAGGTAAACCGTGGTGTCCTCCAGTACGTTCCACCCCATTGCACGCTGGCGGGCGATCACTTCCGCAAGGCTCGCCGCCGGGCTTTGCGCAACGGTGTCCTTGATATAGAGCCCGGCATCGTGGTTCCCCGTGACCGAAACGACGCCGTACGGGGCACGCAGGCCTCCCAGCAGTTGCCGGGCGCGGGCGTCGAGCTCCGAGCTGCGGATGTTCACCAGGTCGCCGCAGAAGACGATCAGGTCGGGGCGAAGGCTGTTGACGCTGTCCACCAGGCGCCGCAGCTCCGCTTCGGGACGCACGACGGTGCCCAGGTGCGTGTCGGTGATCTGGGCGATGCGGAACCCGTCCAGCCCGGCCGGGAGGCGTTCGGAGCAAACCTCCGTGCGGTTTACGCGGATCGTAGTACGCCCGGCCGTAGCGCCCCAGATGAAGAGTGCCGCGACGCCTGCCCCTGCTGCGATGCCGACCCGCGGCAGTCCCGTCCATCGGAAAAAATAGCAGGCCATGCGCGGCAGGACGGTCACCATCCATGCCCAGAACGCCCACATGGCGAACGTCATGAACGCCGTGGTGTTGTCGCGTGTGACGGCCCCGGCGACGGCGATCACGGCCGGCAGGGCATCGGTCGCGGCCGCCGCGACGATGAATACCCGGTGGCGGACGCCCGGGGCACGCCGCCGCATGCGGCGGTAATGAATGACGTCGGCGGCCGCGGCCGCAAGCGTCAGCAGGGAGATTATCCAGAGCAGCATATACTTTCTTTTTATTATGAGCGTATTGGGGAGCGGGCAGACCGCACACGGCCCGTGTCCTGCCGGGCGCGGCCTGTCCGGGCCGGACAAAGATAGTGAAAGCCGGGGGGATTCGAAAATTTATTTTTCAGCTTCCCGGGGACATCCTATCTGCCGGAAAGATAGCGGGATCCGCATACAAACCGCCTCCCTCCCCGATTTTCAGGGGTGCACCCTCTGCTCCGCGCAGGCCGCGGGAATCGGGTGCAGGGGGTGGAAATCAAATTCCGTGCAGGTTCTTTTGGCATATATCTTGCTAATTCCCGGGGTGAAAATTAACTGCCTGTGTCCCAAAAACAAAACATACCGAACCAAGCAAGTTTAACCAAAAAACCAAATTTTATTCGGCTTATGAAAACATTTCGACTTCTGATTGTCTCCCTGCTCCTTGCGACTTCCGCTTCCGCCCAGCACCACCGGGGCGAACGCCGTGGCGGCGACTATTCGCCGACGGTCTACCTCATCTCCGTACACGAGGTGGATACCATCTACAACTGCGGCGGCTGTGCGGCACAGCAGGCTGCGGCACGCAACCGCATGGCCGTCGGCAACGCCACGCAGGACTACATCGACACGCACCGCCCCGGCTTCCAGCAGACCGAGAAGCCCCAGTTCGTATTCGCCTCGAAGAACAACCGTTTCTCGTTCTCGATGGGCGGCTTCGTGGCGTTGCGCGCCGGCTATGATTTCGACGGCATCGTCGACAACATCGACTTCGTGCCCTACGACATCCCGGTTCCGGGCAATTACAATTCGAAGCAGAAGCTGATGATGGACGCCTCGACCTCGCGCCTCTTCCTGAAGGCCATTACCAACACCCGGGCGCTGGGGCGCGTGGTGATCTACATGGACGCCGACTTCCGCGGCGGTGCCGAGGGAAGCTACACGCCCCGCCTGCGTTCGGCCTACGTGTCGTTCAAGGGGCTGACCCTCGGACGCGACGTGACGACCTTCTGCGACCTGTCGGCCGCCCCCACGACCATCGACTTCCAGGGGCCGAACGCCTATAATTTCAACTTCGCGACGCTGATCCGCTACGAGGTGTCGTTCGCCCGCAGGCACATGACCTTCGGCGTCGCCGCCGAGCTGCCGAGCGTGAGCGCCACCTACGGCGAGAACTTCAAGCCGATCCACCAGCGCGTACCCGACTTCCCGATGTACCTGCAATATGCCTGGGGCGCCGACCGCAGCAGCCACCTCCGCGCTTCGGCCGTGCTCCGCAACCCTTACATGTATAAAGTATCGAAGGATGCCACCACGTCGCTCTTCGGGTGGGGCGTGCAGTTGAGCGGCACGATCAAGTGCTGCGACTGGTTCCGCATGTTCATGAACGGCGTCTACGGTAAGGGCATCACCCCCTATATCCAGGATCTGACCGGTTCGGGGCTCGACTTCACGCCCAACCCCGCGGATCCCACGCTCGTGCGCATGATGCCCATGTGGGGCGTGCAGGCCGCCGGGCAGATCAACTTCACGCCGCGCCTGTTCGTGTCGGGCGGCTACTCGACGGTGCGCGTGCAGCGCAGCGAGGGCTACTATACGGCCGACCAGTACAAACAGGGGCAGTATATCTTCGGCAACATCTTCTACTCGCTCACCCCGCGCTGCAAGGTGGCCGCCGAGTACCTCTACGGTTCGCGCAAGGACATGAACAGCATGAAGAACCATGCCAACCGCGTGAACGTGATGGTACAGTATAATTTCTGATGATCCCGGTATCGGTATTTATTATGGGCGGCCCGTGTCGGGAACCGCCCATTTTTCGTATATTTGCCTCACTGTTAAAATCGTGAACTATGGAATTTCTTACGGAATACAACCTCACGGGGCTGGTGATCGGCATTGCGACGTTCCTTATCATCGGACTGTTCCACCCGCTCGTGGTCAAGGGCGAATACTACCTGGGCGTACGTTGCTGGTGGGTTTTCCTCGTGATGGGGATCGTGGCGATCGTCGCGTCGGTCGCCGTGCGCCATATCCTGTGGTCCACCCTGCTGGCCGTGTGGGGCGCCTCGTCGCTCTGGTCGATCGGCGAACTGTTCGAACAGCGTCAGCGCGTGGCCAAAGGCTGGTTCCCAGCCAACCCCAAGCGGCAGGGGAAATAACCCGCACGATGAAGCCGGGCCTGAGACATATCCTCCCGTGGCTGGTGCTGGCGGCGGCGTGCTGCGTCCCGGCCCAACGCGCCGGCGTGGAGCGCCCCGTGTCCGAACCCGCCCCGGTGCGTGTCCGGCTGCTGTTCGCGGGCGATGTCATGCAGCACTTTCCGCAGGTCACGGCGGCGCGGTGCGGGGACGGGTTCGATTACCGCGGGGTATTCGCTTACCTGCGCCGCCGGTTTCATGCCGCCGACCTGGTGGTCGTGAACCTCGAAACGACGCTCACCCGCACGGATCGCTATACGGGATACCCCTGTTTCCGCTCGCCCGTGGCGCTGGCCGACGCCCTGCGCGATGCGGGGGTCGACGTGGCCGTGCTGGCCAACAACCACTGCTGCGACGGCGGTGCCGCCGGGGTGCATACGACCGTCGCGGAACTGGGGCGCTGCGGCATCCTGCATACCGGCGTCTTTACCGACAGCCTCGACCGCGCGGCCAACAACCCGCTGTGGGTGGAGCGCTACGGCGTGCGGTTCGCGCTGCTCAACTACACCTACGGCACCAACGGCATTCCGGTTCCCGCCGGAGTGGAGGTCAACCTGATCGACACGGCGCGCATGGCGGCCGACCTGGCTGCGGCACGGCGCGGGGCGCCCGACTGCGTGGCGGTCTGCATCCACTGGGGCAACGAATACGAGCGGAGGGAGAATGCCGTGCAGCGGCACCTGGCACAATTCCTGCGCCGGCACGGCGCCGACCTTGTCGTGGGCAGCCACCCGCACGTGGTGCAGCCCTTCGACGCCGATTCGTCGCACGTGGTGCTCTATTCGCTGGGGAACTTCGTGTCCAACCAGCGGCGGCGCTACTGCGACGGCGGGTTGGTGGCCGAAATCGAGGCCGTGCGGCATCCCGACGGGCGCATGTCCTATTCGCTTGAGGCGGTGCCCGTCTGGGTGGCGATGCCGGGCTACCGCGTCGTCCCGTCCGAAGTCGGGGACACGATGGCGCTTCCGGAAGCCTATGCGCTGTTCCGGGAAGACGTGGCGGAGGTGCTCGGCGGGGCCTATAAGTAATCCGAATAGCCCTATAAAAACAAACAATGCCGATTTTTGGCTTTATGTCCGGGATTTTATTATCTTTGCTATCGGAAAATAAACACACACATTAAACATACAGGATTATGGAAAAGAGCATTAAAGGAACACGGACTGAACAGAATCTGCTGAAGGCGTTTGCCGGTGAGAGCCAGGCGCGCAGCCGTTACGTCTTCTTCTCGAGCAAGGCGAAGAAGGAGGGTTACGAGCAGATCGCGGGTGTCTTCGCCGAGACTGCCGAGCAGGAGAAGGAGCACGCCGAGCGTTTCTTCAAGTTCCTCGAGGGCGGTGACGTGGAGATCACGGCGAGCTACCCCACCGGCCCGATCGGCACCACGGCCGAGAACCTGCTGGCCGCAGCCAAGGGCGAGAAGGAGGAGTGGGACGTCCTCTACCGCGAATTCGCCAAAGTCGCCGAGGAGGAGGGCTTCATCGAGATCGCCACGGCCTTCAAGATGATCTCCACCGTCGAGGCCGAGCACGAGCGCCGCTACCTGAAGCTGCTGAGCCGCCTCACGGACGGTAATTTCTTCAAGCGCGACGGCAAGATCTGGTGGCAGTGCCGCAACTGCGGTTTCGTCATCGAGGCCGAGGAGGCTCCCAAGCTCTGCCCCGCCTGCAAGCATCCGCAGGCTTACTTCGAACCCAAGAAGGAGAACTATTAATTTTTGCCGGGACAAACACGGCGCAGGGACGCGGCTCAGGCCGTGTCCCTGCGTTTTTTTATTTACGGGCGCCTGCCCAAAAATCTTCGCGTATGGCGGTAGATTGCGGAATCTTTACTATCTTTGCCGGATAGGAAAATCCGAATAACGAATACGATATGGCAGACGAAAAAATCATCTTTTCGATGGTGGGCGTTTCGAAGACGTTTACCAACCAGAAAAAGGTTCTCAACAACATCTACCTCTCATTCTTCTACGGCGCCAAGATCGGCATCATCGGCCTGAACGGCTCGGGTAAGTCGACGCTCATGAAGATCATCGCCGGGCTGGACAAGAATTTCCAGGGCGAAGTGGTTTTCTCGCCCGGTTACACGGTGGGTTACCTCGAACAGGAACCCCGGCTCGACGACTCGAAGACCGTCCGCGAGGTGGTCGAAGAGGGCTGCGCCGCGACCGTGGCGCTGCTCAAGGAGTACGAAGAGATCAACATGAAGCTATGCGAGCCGATGGACGACGAGCAGATGGCCCGGTTAATCGAGCGCCAGGGCGAGTTGTACGAACAGATCGACCAGGTCAACGGCTGGGAGCTGGACAGCGTGCTGGAACGCGCCATGGACGCCCTGCGCTGCCCCGACCCCGACCAGTCGGTGAAGGTGCTCTCGGGCGGTGAGCGCCGCCGCGTGGCGCTGTGCCGCCTGCTGTTGCAGCAGCCCGACGTGCTGCTGCTCGACGAGCCCACGAACCACCTCGACGCCGAGTCGATCGACTGGCTCGAACAACATCTGCAGCAGTACAAGGGCACGGTGATCGCCGTGACCCACGACCGCTATTTCCTCGACAACGTGGCGGGCTGGATCCTGGAGCTGGATCGCGGCGAGGGCATCCCCTGGAAGGGCAACTACTCGGGCTGGCTCGACCAGAAGACCACCCGCATGGCCATGGAGGAGAAGCAGGAGTCGAAGCGCCGCAAGACCCTCGAGCGCGAACTGGAGTGGGTGCGCATGTCCCCCTCGGGCCGCCATGCCAAGTCCAAGGCGCGTCTGTCGGCCTACGACAAGATGATGAACGAGGACACGAAGCAGAAGGAGGAGAAGCTCGAAATATTCATCCCCAACGGCCCGCGCCTGGGCGACGTGGTGATCGAGGCGCACGACGTGTCGAAGGCTTTCGGCGACCGCGTGCTGTACGAACACCTGGAGTTCTCGCTGCCGCCGGCCGGCATCGTGGGCGTCATCGGGCCCAACGGTACGGGCAAGACCACCCTCTTCCGCATGATCATGGGGCTGGAGGAGCCCACGAGCGGTTCGTTCCGCGTGGGCCCGACCGTCAAGCTGGCCTATGTGGATCAGCAGCACAAGTCGATCGACCCCGAAAAGACCGTCTACGAGGTGATCTCGGGCGGCGCCGACCTCATCATGCTCGGCAACCGGCAGGTGAACGCCCGGGCCTACGTGGCACGCTTCAACTTCTCGGGCGCCGACCAGGAGAAGAAGTGCGGCATGCTCTCGGGCGGCGAACGCAACCGCCTGCACCTGGCGCTGGCGCTCAAGGAGGAGGGCAACGTGCTGCTGCTGGACGAGCCGACCAACGACATCGACGTCAATACGCTGCGTGCGTTGGAGGAGGGCCTCGAGAACTTCGCGGGCTGTGCCGTGGTGATCTCGCACGACCGCTGGTTCCTCGACCGCATCGCCACGCACATCCTCTCGTTCGAGGGTGACTCGAAGGTGGTCTTCTACGAGGGTTCGTACAGCGAATACGAGGAGTGGAAGAAGGCGCAGGGCGGCGACACCCAGCCCCACCGCGTGAGGTACAAAAAACTGATGGCTTGACAAAGATGCGTGTTGTGACCTTTTTTTCGCTCTTGCAGGGGCTTTTCTCCTGCGGTATGCAGGCGAACCGTCCGGTCGATGTATTTATTTGGGACGAACTCCGGGCGCACGAAGACCCGGACAAAGTAGAACCGGCCGGGACGTGCGATCTTGACGGGTTCCTGTCCGAGATAGACCGTTTCCCCTGGCATGAGCAAGCGCGTGAAGCTTTGAGATACAAGAAAAACTCTCCGACGCTCTCCGTGACGGATTTGAAAACCGACCGTTCTTTTTTTATTTCGTCCGCTGTGGACGAAAAGGACGAATTGGGCTATTTCATCGGATATATCTATCCCGGAGAGGAGGGAGTGCGCGCCCCGCGCTATGTGAATATGTATGAGGTCGACCAAATGGAGACGCTTCGTGAGATGGTTGTCCTTTTCTTCCGCCGGGACGAGGGCGCATTGAACCGTCTGCTCGGGAAACAGCGGAAATACATGGATGCGCGGGATAACGCGGGGTGGAAGAAATACTTGGAAATAAAACAAAAATTTATGTAATATGGCTCAACAAAAACCGTCCATACCCAAGGGTACGCGCGACTTCTCCCCGGCGGAGATGATGCGCCGCCAGTATATTTTCGATACGATCCGGGGCGTGTTCCGCACCTACGGCTTCGCGCCGCTCGAAACCCCCTCGATGGAGAACCTTTCGACCCTGCTGGGCAAATACGGCGACGAGGGCGACAAGCTCCTCTTCAAGATACTCAATTCGGGCGACTACGCCGCCGGCCTGTCCGGCGATGAGGTGCGGCAGGCGTCGAAAATCTGCGAGAAGGGGCTCCGTTACGACCTCACGGTGCCGTTCGCGCGCTATGTCGTACAGCACCAGGGCGAACTGACGTTTCCCTTCAAGCGCTACCAGATCCAGCCCGTATGGCGCGCCGACCGGCCGCAGAAAGGCCGTTACCGCGAATTCTACCAGTGCGACGTCGACGTGATCGGCACCCGCTCGCTGCTGTGCGAGGTCGAACTGGTCGAAATCGTCGAGCGCGTGTTCCGGGCGCTGGGCATCCGCGTGGCGCTGAAGATGAACAACCGCAAAATCCTGTTCGGCATCGCCGAGGCGATCGGCCATGCCGACATGATGATGGACATCACCATCGCCATCGACAAGCTCGAAAAGATCGGGCTGGACAACGTGAAGGCCGAGCTGCTGGAGCGCGGATTGAGCCGGGAGGCGGTCGACAAACTGCAACCGATACTCGAACTGAGCGGCGACAATGCGCAAAAACTCATGAAATTGCGTGAGGTGCTGGCTGTTTCCGAAACCGGACTGAAAGGCATCGAGGAGATGGAAACCGTCTTGGGCTATGTGGAGCGTCTGGGGATCGGGCTCGACGTGGAGCTCGACCTCTCGCTGGCACGCGGATTGAACTACTATACGGGGGCGATCTTCGAGGTCAAGGCGCTCGACTTCGCCATCGGCTCGATCTGCGGCGGCGGACGCTATGACGACCTGACCGGCATCTTCGGCATGCCCGACATGTCGGGCGTGGGCATTTCGTTCGGCGCAGACCGGATCTACGACGTAATGATGGGGCTGGGGCTCTTCCCCGAGGAGGTCAACTTCTCGACGCGGGTATTCTTCACCAACCTCGGGCAGGAGGAGCAGGCCGCGGCGCTCGGGTTGCTCCGTGAGCTGCGCGATGCGGGCGTCGCCGCCGAGATTTACCCCGACTGCGGCAAGATGAAGAAGCAGATGGAGTATGCCAACCGCCGGGGTATCCCCTACGTGGTGATCGTCGGCTCGCAGGAGCTGGAGGCGAAGGCCGCCACGGTGAAGGACATGCGCTCGGGCGAGCAGCGGCAGGTGCCGTTCGGCGAGCTGACGGCGTATTTTAAATAAGGATTTAAATAAACGACAGAACAAACTATGCGAAAGCTTTTTGCATTTATATCGGCTCTCTTCGTCCTGCCTCTTGCGGCGCAGGATGCCGGGGCTGTGCGGCAGTTGCAGAAGCTGACGCAGGTTTACCGTTACCTGGACAGGTTGTACGTCGACGAGGTGGACATGCAGCCGCTGGTCGAGAGTGCCATTAGCGGGATGCTCGAAGAGCTCGACCCCCATTCGGCCTATATCGGGGCCGACGAGATGAAAGGCGTGCAGGAGAGCTTCGAAGGGGAGTTCAGCGGCATCGGCGTCGAATTCAACATCCTGCGCGACACGGTCATCGTGGTCAATACGATCGTCGGGGGCCCGGCCGAGCGCGTCGGGGTGCAGCCCAACGACCGTATCGTGCGCATAGACACGCTGGATGCCGTGGGTTTCAAGCAGACGGACGTCCCCAAGTACCTGCGCGGAAAGACCGGCACGAAGGTCGAGATCGACGTCGTGCGCCAGGGCGAACCGGAACCGCTCCACTTCGTGATCGTGCGGGACAAGATTCCGCTCAACACCGTGGATGCCGCCTACATGGCCGCCGACGGCGTGGGATACATCAAGGTCAACCGCTTCGGCCGCACGACGATGCCGGAGTTCCGCGAGGCGTACCGGAAACTCGGGAAACCCGGGGCGCTGATCCTCGACCTGCGCGGCAACGGCGGCGGGCTGCTCGACCAGGCGGTCGAGATGGCCGGTTTCTTCCTGCCGCGCGGCGCCCTGATCGTCTCGACCGAGGGGCGTGCCGTGCCGCCCATGTCGTTCAGCGCGCCGGTCAACGGCGACGACCTCGGGGGAAGGCTGGTGGTGCTGATCGACGAAAATTCGGCTTCGGCGAGCGAGATCGTCGCCGGTGCCGTGCAGGATTGGGACCGGGGCATCGTCGTCGGCCGTCCGAGTTTCGGCAAAGGGCTGGTGCAGCGCCAGATCGGACTGGGGGACGGCTCGGCCGTGCGCATCACCGTGGCCCGCTACCACACCCCTTCGGGGCGCGTCATCCAGCGGCCCTACGAGAAGGGCAAGCGCCGCGAATACTACCTCGACCACCTGCGCCGCTATGACGACCCGATGCGCGATTCGCTCGATGCCGGGGCGCCGGAGTACCGCACCCTGCGTACGGGGCGCACGGTCTACGGCGGGGGCGGCATCCGCCCCGACGTCCTGGTCGGAGCCGATACGGCCGGGTTCTCGGCCTACTATGCCAACCTGATCCGCCGCGGCGTGGTCAACGAATACGTCATTTCCTATATGGATCGGGAGCGTGCCGCACTGGAGAAGGCCTACCCCGCGTTCGAGGCGTTCGACAAGGGGTTCGAGGCCGGCGACGCGATGCTCGAAGGGCTTACCGGGCTGGGCGGACAGCGCGGCGTGGCGTTCGACGAAGGGGGCTTCGCAGCCTCGGCGCCGCTGATGCGCATACAGCTCAAGGCGCTCGTGGCGCAGCGGCTTTTCGATACGGCAGCATTCTACCGGGTGATGAACCCGGCGCAGAACGAGGCCTACCGCCGCGCCGTGGAGATACTCGCCGATTGGGAGCACAAGGGGGAATCCCTGCTGGCGCCGGAAGATTAGGAGGGGATTTTTTTGGATTGCACGTTTATTTTGCTTATATTCGTTCAACCGAAAATAACCCAAACCTACTGCCCCATGACCCCTCACCAACCATCCCGCCGGGATGCGGAAGAATATGGAGACCAGATTCTTTCCAAAGCCGTGAAAGCCGGCCGCCGCACTTATTTCTTCGATGTGCGTGCCACGCGCGGCGACGACTATTTCCTGACGATCACCGAGAGCCGCAAGATGCAGAACCCCGACGGGAGTTTCTCGTACGACCGGCACAAGATTTTCCTCTACAAGGAGGATTTCGCCAAATTCTCCGAAGGGCTGTCCGAGGCCGTCGATTTCATCCGCCGCAGCAAGCCCGAATTTTTCGAGCGCAAGCCCGAACCCGTGGAAGGGTGACGCCGCCGGAGGAATCCCCGACGTGAAAAACAGGTGCGCGATTATGGAATTTTCCGTAATCGTGCACCTGTCGTTTAGCAGATTCCCGCAATTTCGTTATATTTGTGGGCTAAATACCGATGATATGAAATTTACACAATATCTGCTGCTTGCAGCGAAGGGTTGCGCCATGGGCATGGCCGATGTGGTTCCCGGTGTATCGGGAGGGACGATCGCCTTTATTTCGGGCATCTACGAGGAGTTGATCGAGTCGATCAAGAGCGTGAACGGCACCGCCCTGCGGCTGCTCGGCACATTGCGTCTGAAGGAGTTCTGGCGCCACGTCAACGGCCGTTTCCTTTTGCCCGTGCTGATCGGGATCGGGATCGCCATCTTCTCGCTGGCGCGGCTGATGACTTACCTGCTCACGCACCACCCGATCGCCATCTGGTCGTTCTTCTTCGGGCTGATCGTCGCCTCGGCGCTGCTCGTGGCCAGGCAGATCGGGCACTGGAACGTCCGGACTGTCGCCGCATGCCTGGTCGGCGCGGCCGCCGCATGGTGGATCACCATCGCCACGCCGACCGAGACCCCCGACACGTGGTGGTTCATCATGCTGTCGGGCGCCATCGCCATCTGTGCCATGATCCTGCCCGGCATTTCGGGCGCCTTCATCCTGCTCCTGCTGGGCAAGTATCAGTTCATCATGCAGGCCGTGGGCGACCTGAATATCCCGGTCATCGTGATCTTCGTCGTGGGCGCCGTGGCGGGCATCATCAGCTTTTCGCACCTGCTGTCGTGGCTGCTCAAGCACTGGCACGATGTGACGGTGGCGGTGCTGATGGGTTTCATGGTCGGCTCGCTCAACAAGGTATGGCCGTGGAAAGAGGTCGTCGAAACCTACACCGACAGCCACGGCAAGATCATGCCGCTCGTCGAGAGCAACGTCGCGCCCGGCCGTTTCGAGGCCCTCACGCAGCAGGATGCACTGCTCGCGGAGGCCATCGTACTCTGCATCGTGGGATTCCTGGCGATTTACTGCATCGAACTCGCGGCGCGCATCGTCGTCAAAAAACAGGAGGAATAGCCATGCGGCGTTTCGGACTTATCGGCCGGCCGCTGGGGCACTCGGCCTCGGCAGCCTATTTCGCGGCGAAATTCGAACGCGAGGGAATTGCCGACTGCACCTACACCCTCTACGAACTGCCCGAAATCGGGGCGCTGGAGCGCCTGCTGGCGGAGACTCCCGACCTGTGCGGCTTCAACGTCACGATCCCCTACAAACGCGAGGTCATGGCGCTGCTCGACGACCTGTCGTACGATGCGCGGCTGGTCGGCGCCGTGAACTGCGTGCGCCGTACGGCGGGCGGACGCCTCGTGGGACACAATACCGATGTCATCGGCCTGCGGGCCGCCTTCGACTGCCTGCTCGGGGGCGAACAGCCCTCGCATGCCCTCGTACTGGGTACGGGCGGGGCATCGCAGGCTGTGCAATATGTGCTCGCCGAGCGGGGCATCCCGTTCGACCTCGTGTCACGCGACGCCGCGAAGGGCAACTACACCTACGACAACCTGCCGTGCGAGGCCGTGGAGCAGAGCCGCCTCATAGTCAACGCATCGCCCGTGGGAACCTACCCCGCCGTCGATGCCGCGCCGCGAATCCCCTACGGCTACCTTCCGCCCGGGCACTACCTGCTCGACCTGGTATACAACCCGCCCCTGACCCGGTTCCTCGACCTGGGGCGCCAGCGCGGGGCGCGCATACTCAACGGCGAGGTGATGTTCCGCCGGCAGGCCGAGGCTTCGTGGCGGATATGGAACGAATAAACCTTAAAACGAAGGGCATATGAAACGTACAGCGATCTTATTGGCGGCACTGGCCCTGTGGTGCGGTGCCGCGGCGCAGCAGACCCAGCCGCCCCGTTTTCAGGGCGCCGATGCCAAACGCTTCATGGCAAGGCTGATGGGCGAAACCGAGAAATTGGCGATAGAGAAGCAAATCCCGGCGTCGGAGCTTTCGCCGCAGGTCGTGGTCGCCTTTACGGTGGACACGGCGGGACGGGTGGACGGGTGGCGTTTCCTGGACAATACCTGTCAGGGGCGCGACAAATGCGATGCCGAGCCCGCGACGGAGCGTACGAAGCAGCTCGTGACCGAGGCGTTGGGGCGCCTCGAAGCGTGGACGCCGGCCCGGAAGGACGGTCTGTCCGTAAGTTATACCTGGCGGCTGACGATGCGCCTTCCGGTGGAGAAGATCGCCAAGCGGCAGGAGGCCGACCCGTTGCTGTTCATGGGCGGCGACCCCGACGAGACTTTCCACGAATGGGCGCGGGTGCGGCTGCGTTACGACGAGCGGTTCTCCTCGCGCGGCGTGGCCGGGCTGGTGCATGTGCGTTTCTACATCGAACCGGACGGGAAGGTCACGATCGGCGAGGTGCTCTCGTCGCCCGACGAAAAACTCGCCAGGGAGGTTATCCGCGTCATCCGGGCCAGCAAAGGCCACTGGGTGCCCCGCCGCGTGCGCGGTGTGCCGCAGCGGACGGCCTACGAATACCGGATCAATTTCACCTGACCCGTGCGGCGCCGGACTGCGTGCCGCGTAAAATCGAAAAGGGTGTACGTGCAACCTGCACGTACACCCTTTTCGATGCATGGCCTTCCCGGACGCGATGCCGGTACGCGCCGTTCCGAACAGCCCTCCGCTGCCGCCGGCAGCCTGCCTAGCGCAGGACGGGCGGCGCCGTTTTTATCTGTGTTGCAGCATCGCCCTGGCCTTCTCGACGTCCTCGGGACGCACGACGACCTGTGCGGGCATGGTGCCTATGGGGTAAATGGCCGACATATATTCGTTGCGGATCATCGACCAGATCCCTGCGCTGTCGAGCATGGATTTCGCGATCTCGGCTTCTGTGATGGTGTTGTATTCCGCCAATACAACCATGGTTTCGTCTTGCATAATCTCTCGGTTTTTGTTGGATACCTAAAGTTAGGAATTTTGTTGATAAAATGCAAGAGCCCTGCCATGAATTCTGCGGAAATATCCCTATCTTTGTTGTGCGATAAATTTGAAGAGTTACGACCATGCCTGAATTCGTCCATCTGCACGTACATACCCAATATTCGATCCTCGACGGCGCCGCGGCCATCAAGCCGCTCATCAAACGCGCCAAAGCGTTGGGGATGAATGCTATCGCCATCACCGACCACGGCAATATGTACGGTGTCAAGAATTTCCACGACACCGCTACGGACGCCGGGGTGAAGCCGATCCTCGGCTGTGAGGTCTACGTGGTGAAAAACCGTTTCGAGAAGGACAAGGACGAGAAGGCCGGCGACCACCTGATCCTGCTGGCCAAGAACCTCGAAGGCTACCACAACCTCTGCAAGATGGTCTCCTACTCGTTTACCGAGGGGTTCTATTACAAGCCGCGCATCGACAAGCAACTGCTCGAACAGTACCACGAAGGGCTGATCTGCTGCTCGGCATGTCTGGGCGGCGAGGTGCCCCAGGCCATCATGCACAACGACATGGAGGAGGCCGAGCGCGTGGTGCAGTGGTTCAAGGGGGTCTTCGGCGACGACTATTACCTCGAATTGCAGCTGCATCCCTCGGGCGACCCGCAGAAGGATGCGGATGTCTACGAGAACCAGCTGCGGGTGAACAAGGCGCTGCTGGAGCTGGCCGCCAAGTTCGGCGTGAAGTACATCTGTTCCAACGACGTGCACTTCATCCTCGCGGAGGATGCCGTGGCGCACGACCACCTGATATGCCTCAATACGGGGCGCGACCTGGACGACCCGAACCGTATGCGTTACACGTTCCAGGAGTACCTCAAATCACCCGAGGAGATGGCCGCGCTGTTCCCCGACCACCCCGAGGCACTGGCCACGACGCTCGAGATCGCTGCCAAATGCGAGGATTACAAGCTCACGCACGCCCCTCTGATGCCGAACTTCCCGCCGCCGGAGGATTTCAAGATCGACCTCGCGGAGCTCCGCGAATCCTTCGTCAAGAAGATCGAGGACGCGGAGTTGCTGGCCAGGATCGGCGCCTGTGCGTCGGTCGAAGAGCTGGAGCGGCTCGTCGCCCATGACAAGGAGCTGTCGGACAGGCTGATGGTCGCCAAGCAATATTGCTACCTCGTAGACCTCACCTACAAGGGCGCGCACCGTCGTTACGGCGAGGTGCTGGACGAGAAGGTCGAGCAACGGCTCAAATACGAGCTGGATACGATCGAGTGGATGGGTTTCCCGGGCTACTTCCTGATCGTGTGGGACTACATCCGCGCCGCCCGCGAAATGGGGGTCTCGGTGGGCCCCGGCCGTGGTTCGGCCGCCGGCTCGGTGGTTGCCTACTGTCTGAAAATCACCAATATCGACCCGCTGAAATACGACCTGCTGTTCGAGCGTTTCCTCAACCCCGAGCGTATCTCGCTGCCCGATGTCGACGTCGACTTCGATGAGGACGGCCGCGCCGACGTGCTGCGCTACTGCGTGCAGAAATACGGCCAGAAGCGCGTCGCCCAGATCGTGACGTTCGGCACCATGGCGCCCAAGATGGCCATCAAGGACGTTGCCCGCGTGCAGAAGCTCGCCCTCTCGGAGAGCGACCGCCTGTCGAAACTGGTGCCCGACAAGGTTACGCCCGACAAGAAACACGGCGAGACGCCGTTCGATTTCGTATACAAGGAATCCCCCGAACTGGCCGCCGAGCGCGAGTCGCCCAACCAGCTGATACGCAATACGCTCAAATACGCCGAGAAGCTCGAAGGCTCGATCCGCCAGACGGGCGTGCATGCCTGCGGCGTGATTATCGGCCAGGACGATTTGGAGAACTTCGCGCCGATGGCCATTGCCAAGGACGCCGAGCTGAACGTGGTGGAATTCGAGGGCAAGGAGGTCGAGAGCGTCGGCCTGATCAAGATGGACTTCCTGGGGCTGCGTACGCTGTCGATCATCAAGGACGCCGTGGAGAATGTCAAGGCGGTGCACGGCGTGGACGTGGCCATCGACGACATCCCGCTGGACGACGCCCCGACATACGAGGTCTTTGCCCGCGGCGATACCACCGGCCTGTTCCAGTTCGAGTCCCCGGGCATGAAGAAGCACCTGCGCAACCTCAAGCCCAACCGTTTCGAAGACCTGATCGCCATGAACGCCCTCTACCGTCCGGGCCCGATGGAGTACATCCCCAATTTCATCGCCCGCAAGCACGGGCAGGAGCCGGTGACCTACGAGATCGCCGACATGGAGGAGTACCTGAGCGACACCTACGGCATCACGGTCTACCAGGAGCAGGTCATGTTGCTGTCGCAGAAGCTCGCCGGGTTCACGGGCGGCGAGGCCGATACGCTGCGTAAGGCCATGGGTAAGAAGAAGCGCGACGTGCTGGACAAGATGAAGCCCAAGTTCATCAACGGCTGTAAGGAGCGCGGGCACGACGAGAAGATCTGCGACAAGATATGGGGCGACTGGGAGGCGTTCGCATCCTATGCCTTCAACAAGTCGCACTCGACCTGCTACGCCTACGTGGCATACCAAACCGGTTACCTGAAGGCGCACTACCCTTCGGAGTTCATGGCGGCGCTGCTGAGCCGAAACCTGGCGGACATCAAGCAGCTGACGCTCTACATGAACGAGTGCAAGCGCATGGGCATCCGGGTGCTGGGGCCCGACATCAACGAGTCGATGCGCACCTTCTCGTCGAACAAGTCCGGCGACGTGCGTTTCGGGCTGGGGGCCGTGAAGGGTGTCGGCGAAGCCGCCGTGGAGAGCATCATCGCCGAACGCAACGCCAACGGCCGCTTCAAGGACATATACGACCTGATGGAACGGGTGAATTTCACGGCCGTGAACCGCAAATGCTTCGAAAACCTGGCTTATGCCGGCGGGTTCGATTCGATATCGGGCTTCCATCGGGGCAAGTTCTTCGGGGCGGATGCACGCGACAATACGGGCATTACCTTCATCGAACAGCTGATGCGTTACGGACAGCGTTTCCAGGCCGAGAAGAACAACGCCCAGCAGAGCCTTTTCGGAGGCGGCGGGCAGGTGGACATCCAGCGCCCCGTGTTGCCGGCGTGCGCCGACTGGACGCAGCTGGAGACCCTTGCCAAGGAGCGCGAGATGATCGGCCTTTACCTGTCGGCACACCCGCTGGACGACTATAAGGTCATCATCAACCACATGTGCAAGACCCAGCTCACGGAGCTGGAGAACCTCGAACCTTTCAAGGGGCAGGAGATCGCCGTGGCGGGCATGGTCGTGAGCGTGCAGAACCTGATGACCAAAACCGGCAAGCCGTGGGGCAAGTTCGTGCTGGAGGATTACAACGGCACGCACGAATTCGCGCTGTTCGGCAAGGACTACGAGAATTTCCGCAAATACCTCTTCGCGGACTATTTCCTCTTTATCCGCGGCCGCGTGCAGCCCAAGCCCTATAACGACAAGGAGCTGGAATTCAAGATCATCTCGATGGTGCAGCTCTCGGAGATGCGCGACACGATGATCAAGGAGATGCACGTGCAGCTGCCCGTGCAGGAGGTGACGCAGGAGCTGATCCGCGACCTGTCGGAACGTGTCCGCGAAGCTCGGGGCGAAACCCTGTTCCGGGTCAATGTCTACGACCGCGACGCGCATGTCTCGCTGAGCCTCTTCTCGAAGAGCTACAAGGTCAGCCTCACGCAGTCGCTGGTAGGATATTTGGAGGACAACGACATAAAGTATTCGATCGCATAAACTATACAAACAATTAAAAACCTTGTAATTATGGCTTTAGCAATCACAAAGGAGAATTTTCAGGAAGTACTTTCGTCAGAGCTGCCCGTCGTCATCGACTTCTGGGCCGAATGGTGCGGTCCCTGCCGCATGGTAGCCCCCATCGTGGACGAGCTCGCCACCGAGTATGAGGGCCGCGTTCTGATCGCCAAGTGCGACGTGGAGGAGAACGATGAGATCACGGCGAAATACGGCGTGCGCAACATCCCCACCATTATCTTCCTCAAGGGCGGGGAACTGGTGGACAAGCAGGTCGGCGCCGCATCGAAGGATGCGCTGGTCGCCAAGATCGAAAAGCTGCTCTAAGATGCTGCGCAGCATAGCGTGGCATGGAATGCGGGCCGTGGAGTTTTCGAAAGGGGACTACGCGGCCCTGCTGGTTCCGGACATGGGCGCCAACCTCGTGCGGCTGGCCGACACGCGGCGCGGTATCGAAATCCTGCGTGCACCCGCCGGGGATGAGGTCGAAGAGTTCCGGCGGCGCCCGCATGTGTTCGGACTGCCGATCCTCTTCCCGCCCAACCGCATTGCAGACGGGCAATACACGTTCGACGGGCGCACCTACCGCTTCCCGATCACCGACGCGAAAGGAGGCCACTATCACCACGGTATTCTCAAGAGCCAGCCTTTCGCCGTGTCGAAGGCGTGGGAAACCGCGGACGAGGTGCTGGTCGAATGCCGCTACTATTCGAATGCGGGGAACGATGCGATATTCCGCGATTTCCCGCACGAGTTCAAGTGCAAGATCGTATACCGCCTCACGGCCCGGGGGCTGGAACAGGAGGTGATGTTCGCCAACCGCAGCAAGGAGCCGATGCCCGTCGGCGTGGGGTTCCATACACCGATGCGGATTCCCTTCGCCGGAGGTGCGGCAGGCGATTACGTGATGCGTGCGGCGGTTGGAGAACGGGTTGAGCTGAGCGAACGTAACATCCCGACGGGCCGCAAGTTGCCGTTGTCGGAGAAGTTTGCCCGACTGCGCGGTGCGGGGTTGCAGGTAACGGACTGCGATCCGATCGAGGCGGCTTTCACAGTGCGCGAGATCGAGGTGGACGGCAAGCCGTTCCGCGGCGCGTTGGTCGAGAACCTGCGCACGGGTGTACGCACCTGCTACGAGGTCGACGGACAGACGACCTGCTGGACGATCTGGAACAACGGCGGCAAGGTTCCCTACTGCTGCCCCGAGCCGCAGTCGTGGACGACCAACGCCCCGAACATGCCCGACCCCGAAGCCGAAGGTTTCCGGTCGATCGCCCCGGGCGGGACGTGGAGCATGAAATTCCGGTTGTACGCCAAATAGTTGTTGTTCCGGAATCCGGAACCGTGTCCGATGAAAACGGGCGCCGCAGGTCGGTATGAACCTTGCGGCGCCCGTTTTTCGGGGATTATCGGGGTGTCGGATGCCGGCATGGATGAATTCGGAGCCGATCCGGTTCATGGGGGCGGGACGCGGGCAGCCTCCGGCTCGACGGACGAGCGGACGGCCGCCGGGCATTGCCGCAGCACCCCGGCTGTGTTCTCCCGGATTGTTTTTAGCGGGGCGGAGGCTCAGAATCGTTCTTCGACGACCGTCTCCGACAGCGGTTTGCGCAGCAGCTCATGGCGGCCTGGGTCGGCCGGGATGCCGGCGCCGTAGCCCACGAGCAGGATATTCACCGGTTCGACATGCTCCGGCAGGTTGAATTCCGCGCGTACGGCTTCGGGTTTGAACATGCAGATCCACAGCGTGTCGAGCCCCAGCGACGCGGCGCAAAGCATCATGTGGTCGGTGACGATCGAAGCGTCGATGTCGCCGATCACCTTGCCGTCGTATTTCCGCTCCCAGGCCTGGCCGGTATCGGCGCATACGATGATGGCGCAGGGCGCCCCGAAATCGCGCGTGCAGCGTGCCAGGCGTGCCATGCCTTCTTCGGAACGCACGACGATGAGCCGCTGGGGCTGGCGGTTGGCGCCTGTGGGAGCCACGCGGCCGGCTTCGAGGATCGTGTCGAGTTTTGCCTGTTCGACCTTTTGGGCCGTATATTTACGGCAGGCATACCGTTTCTTGGCTAACGAGAGGAAATCCATAGTTGGTCGTGTGTTTGAATCCGTCGTACAAATATAAGGCAAAACTCTCGCTGCGGCAACTTTTTTTCGGCATATGCTGTCATGCGCGACTGACAGTTTGGCAGGAATCGGGGGCTGGCACACGGTTTGTTGAAACTGGGGCAGAGACGAATCAAATTATAATACAACGATAAAACTATGAAAAACGGAAAAATCGGAGTGACGACGGAGAACATATTCCCCGTGATCAAAAAATTCCTTTATTCAGACCATGAGATTTTCCTGCGCGAGCTGATCTCCAATGCAGTCGACGCAACCCAGAAACTGAAGACCCTCTCGTCGATCGGCGAAATGAAGGGCGACCTGGGCGACCTGACGATCCGCGTTTCGGCGGACAAGGATGCCAAAACGCTGACCGTAACCGACCGCGGCATCGGCATGACGGCCGAAGAGGTCGACAAATACATCAACCAGATCGCTTTCTCGGGAGCCGAGGAGTTCATGGAGAAGTACAAGAACCAGGCGATCATCGGGCATTTCGGACTGGGTTTCTACTCGTCGTTCATGGTGGCCGACAAGGTGGAGATCATTACGAAATCCTGGAAGGAGGGTGCCAAGACCGTGCGCTGGAGCTGCACCGGGACGCCCGAATTCGAAATGGAGGAGACCGACGAGGCGCATGACCGCGGTACGACCATCGTCCTGCACCTGTCGGAGGATGCGCTCGAATATGCCGAGGATTCGAAAGTCGAGGGGCTGCTGCGCAAGTACTGCCGTTTCCTGCCGATCCCGATTGCCTTCGGCAAGGTCAAGGAGTGGAAGGACGGCAAGTACGTCGACACGGACAAGGACAACGTCATCAACAACGTCGACCCGCTGTGGACGCGCAAGCCGGCCGACATTACCGAGGAGCAATACAAGGAGTTTTACCACGAGCTCTACCCCATGAGCGACGAGCCGCTGTTCTCGATCCACCTGAACATCGACTACCCGTTCCACCTGACGGGCATCCTCTATTTCCCGAAGATACACAACAACTTCGAGATCCAGAAGAACAAGATACAGCTCTATTCGAACCAGGTCTACGTGACCGACCAGGTCGAAGGCATCGTGCCCGAATACCTGACGCTGCTGCACGGCGTGATCGACTCGCCGGACATTCCGCTGAACGTGTCGCGGAGCTACCTGCAGAGCGATGCCAACGTGAAGAAGATCTCGAATTACATCACCCGTAAGGTCGCAGACCGGCTGCAGGAGTTGTTCAACACGATGCGCCCGGATTACGAGTCGAAATGGGACGACCTGAAGATCTTTATCCAGTACGGCATCCTCACCGACGAGAAATTCGCCGAGAAGGCGCAGGATTTCATGCTCTGGAAGAACGTCGAGGGCAAGTATTTCACGCCCAAGGAGTACCTCGAAAAGGTAAAGGAGAACCAGACCGACAAGAACAAGACCGTCGTGCTGCTCTATGTGGACGACCCCGTGGAAAAACACACGTTCCTCGAAGCCGCCAGGGGCAAGGGCTACGACGTGCTGCTGATGGACGGCCAGCTGGACAACCACTACGTCAACTGGTACGAGTCGAAAAACAAAGAGACACGTTTCGTGCGTGTGGACAGCGACGTGATCGACAAGCTCATCCAGAAGGAGGACAACATCAGGATGTCGCTCACCGAAGCGCAGCAGGAGCTGTTGCGCCCGGTATTCGAGAGCCAGATGCCCAAGGACGACAAGATACACTACAACATTTCGTTCGAGGCCATGTCGCCCGACGAGGCGCCCGTGGTGATTACGCAGAACGAATTCATGCGCCGTATGAAGGAGATGGCCGCAGCGGGCGGCGGGGGCATGAGCCAGTTCTACGGGCAGATGCCCGACAACTTCACCATCGCGGTGAACGGCAACCACCCCATCGTCGCGGACATCCTCTCCGATGCCGAGAAGGCTTACGGCGACAAGCTGAAGTCCATCACCAAGAAGATCGACGCGGCCGTGGCCGAGGAAAACCGCTTCGAGGAGGTTACCAAGGGCAAGAAAGAGGAGGAGCTTACCCCCGAAGAGAAATCCATGCGCGAGGAGTTGTCGAAGAAGGTCGTCACGCTGCGCGATGAGCGCAACGAGCGGCTGCGCGAGATCGGCGGCGAAAACAGGCTCGTGAAACAGATCATCGACCTGGCGTTGCTCACGAACGGCATGCTCAAGGGCAAGAGCCTGACGGATTTCATCCAGCGCTCGATTTCGCTGATCGAAAAGTAACGGGCAGGGGTTAATGAGGAGGGGGCTGCGCCGCAGGGTGCAGCCCCCTTTTATTTGCCGGCGGGCCGTAAAATACTTGTGCGGAAATAGTTGCGCAAAGGAATAAAAGGTTATATTTGTCATAACCTAAAACCCCGAGTTATGAGAAAACTGCTAACCTCCGGTGCGGTGGCGGTCGGGATGCTCCTCGCGTCGTGCACCCCGGCAAACCGTGTCGTCGAGAACCCCCTGATCGGGGCTGCCAACACCATGACGCTCGACTTTCCGAAAATAGAACTGAGCGACACGGCGACCGTGTTGCATGTCGATGCCTATTTCCGGCCGCACAACTGGATCCGCATCGACGCGGGCACCTACCTGCTGGCCGACGGGCAGAAATACATGTTGCAGGGCAGCGAAGGTATCCTCCCCGATTCGCTCTTTTGGATGCCCGACTCGGGCGAAGCGTCGTTCGTGCTGAAATTCGGGCCGCTGCCGCGGGGAACCAAATCGTTCGATTTCATCGAATCGGACTGCGACGACTGCTTCAAACTCTACGGGGTCGACCTGACGGGTAAAAAGGAGTATCCGCGTTATCCCGAGGGGTTACCCCGCGCACTGCGGAAGGCCCCCGAAGACGGCCCCGTTCCCGAACCGATACTCGCGGTGGGGACGACCACCGTGAACGTCCGCCTGCTGGGGTACCGCAGGGGAATGGTGAAGGAGGTCGCCATGTATGTCAATTCGCTGCTGAACGGTCAGGAAGAGCATACGGCGGCCATCGACCCCGAAAGCGGCACGGCAACCCTGCGATTCGAACAGTACGGTACGGTCATGGCCTATGTTTCGTGCGGCCCGGTATTCGGGATGTGCTGGATTGCCCCCGGTGAAACGCTGGACATGTATATCGCTATGGAGGCAGGCGGCCGGGCCGTCGTGCAGCGCCGCGACAAGGAATGCGAGCCTGCGCCCGGGCGCAGGCTCTATACGACCGGGGCGTATGCGGATCTCAATGCGCTGGTGGATGCGAGCGGCGGCAGCAGTATCCGCATGAACCTCTATTCGGGCGATTTCGCGGATTACCGCATGAGTGCCGACGAGTATACGCAGATGGTCGTGTCGAAATACGAAAGCCTGGCGGACAGCATCGCGCGCAGCCCGGTGTCCGGGATGATGAAGGAATTGTCCCTGCTCACGTTGCAGCAGGAGGCGCTCGGGGCCATGTCCAACGGGCCCGGACTGTTGAAACACAATTACCGGAGCCGGCACGAGGATTGGGATTACGGCAAGAAGGCCGACTACGAATTCGCCGTTTTCGCACCGGAGCATTATGCGGTGCTGGCCGGGCTTTTCGACCTGAATAACCCGAAACTGCTGATGGGCATGTCCTCCTCGGACTATTGCTACTCCATCATCGCCCCGCATATCGGCTGGGCGAATATCGCACACGCTACCGAGGGCATCCTGGCCGACCTTCCCAAGGTATATCAGCTTCCGTCCAAGGCCGAAAACAACGCCCTTACGCAGGAAGACCTCGACCTGTTGCATTCGCTCAAGGAGCCGTTCTACGCCGAGGCCTGCGAGGCGATGCAGGCGCGTGTGCGCAAGGAGCTGGAGTCGGTGAAGGACGTCCGTATCGAAACGACGCCCGAGGTTGCCGTCGACAAGCTGTTCGATGCGATTGTAGCGCCCTACAAGGGCAAGGTGGTGTTCGTCGATTTCTGGAACACGTGGTGCGGCCCCTGCCGGGCTTCGATCAAAGCGAACGAGCCGCTCAAGAGCGGGGAACTGAAGAGCGACGACCTGGTGTGGATATACATCGCCAACGAGACCTCGCCGCTGGTCGCCTACAAGACCAGCATCGCCAAGATCGCGGGCAAGCATTACCGGCTCGACGACGCGCAGTGGAAATACCTTTGCGAGAAATTCCGGATCGACGGCATTCCGTCCTATGTGCTGGTCGACCGCGACGGCAGCTATGAGCTGCGTAACGACTTCCGCGACCACGACCTGATGAAAAAGACGCTCAAGGGGATGCTCGAATGATTTGCGGGAGCCGGTCGGCCGTCGGGATCAGTTTTTCCTGCCACGAGTCGGCCCCGCTCCCCGGAAAGCCGGAATTCCGGATCGACGCTTCCGGATCGACGAAAATGCAGAAGGCCGTTCGCAGAACCGGCCTTCTGTATTTTCCGGGTGGCAGCCCGGTTTCACAGGCTCCGCCATCGGGCTGCGTCCGCTTCGGCGGGATGGAACCCGGCCCTTTGCAGGACGCGATGCGAGGCGCGGTTATCCGGTTCGGTCTCGGCAGTGATGTGCCGGACACCGGGCTGTTGCTTCGCCCAGGCGCACAATGCCCGGACGGTTTCGGTCATGTAACCCTGTTTTTCAAAGGCTTTTCCAGTCCGTAGCCGATCTCTACCCTTCCGTCGGCATCCGCCGCCCCTTTGAAGCAGGCCGATCCCGCAACGGCACCGCCATCCCGTAAGATCAGGAACCAGAAGGTGTGGAAGAGGTGATTGCCGGGGTCGGCGGCGGCAAGTGCATGCTGCACGCTGCACGCGACGATCCGGCGGAAGTCGCCGCGCGGGCTTCCGGCTGTGCAGCGGCAATCCAACTCCTTTTCCAGTGCCGGAATGTCATGCAGCCAGAGCCCCAGCTGCCGGGGTGTCAGCGGAACGATCCGGAGCCTTTCCGTCGTGAGAAGCATCGGAGTGCCGCGGCGGCCTCTACTCTTCCGTCCATTTGTCGGCGACCAGTTTCAGGAACCAGTCGGGGACGCGGCACGGGCGGCGTGTGTCGCTGTGGATGAAGCCCAGTTGCGTCATGCCCGTGTTGAGCAGCTCGCCCTTCTCGTTGTAGATTTCGTAGAAAAAGTTGATGCGCGCCGTGGGCAGTTCGCGGAGCATGATGCGCACGGTGAGCAGCTCGTCGTAGTAGGCCGGGCGATGGTATTTGGACTGCACCTCGAGGATGGGCATCATGATGCCCCGCTTCTCGACTTCGGCAAAGGACATGCCCAGATAGCGGAGCAGTTCGCTGCGCGCGGCTTCGTAGTAACAGATGTAGTTCGAATGGTGGCAGATGGCCATCTGGTCGGTGTGTTTGTACCACACGCGGATTTGGCAATCGTAACTCAGCATGGTGCTTAAAAGGTTAGGACGGCACGCCCGTCGGGGCAGCCGTCGCGGATTATCAGGTTTTGCGATGCGTCGACCGTCAGCCTTGCCGGCCGGCCGCCGATGCGGACTTGGTACGACCCTGCGGGCGGCAGGAGCTTGAGGGGGTCGTCGGTGCGGATGCGGCCGGCCGCCGCCGTCCCGATGACGAGGTAGGGATGCGACAACAGGCGGGCTGCACAGGCCATGTCGCCCTGTGCCACCAGGCGGCGGATGACGGTGGAGCTGACCTTTTCGGCGTCCACGTCGCATTCGCCGACTTCCACGACCTCCAGTCCAAAGCCGTGGCTGCCCAGATAGTCGTAACTGCCCTGCTTGTCGCGCCCGAAGCGGTGGTTGAAGCCCACGACCAGCGTTTCGGCGCCGATGCGCCCCACGAGGTAGTCGCGGATGAACGTGTCGGGCGCGAGGGCGCTGAATGCCTTGTCGAACGGGATGACGATCAGGTTGTCGATGCCCTGCTGTCCGAGCAGGTATATCTTCTCTTCGAGCGAGGTCAGCAGCCGCAGGCCGTCGGCCCGGCCGAGCGTCACGCGGGGATGGGGTTCGAACGTGAGTACGACGCTCTCGCCGCCCTGTGCGCGGGCCCTCCCGGCAACGGTGCGCAACAGGGCCAGGTGTCCGCTGTGCACGCCGTCGTACGATCCGACGGTGACCGTCGGACGGACGAAATGCGGGAGTGCATCGAACCCGTAAAAAACCCGCATGTCCGCTTGCCCGGCAGCCGGCCGGTGTTCCGCAAGGTCGCCGTGTATGTCGTGGCTGCCTGTTTTTCCGCCCTCTGCTGCGTTTTTTGCTTCGCGTTGCATCATGCGTTGCTGCTGTTGCTTTCTTCGTTTTCCTTGACGAAATAGGCCACCTTTTCGAGCAGCGTGGTGATGTCGTAGTTCTCGACGACGATGCCCTGCGGGAAATTCAGCGGCGTGGAAGTGAAATTGAGCACGCCCTTGATGCCGGCGTTGATGATCGGCACCACGAGCCCCGGGGCGACCTTCGTCGGCGAAGAGACGATGACGATGCTGATGTCCTGGTTGACGACCATGTTCTCGAAGGTGTCCATGTGGTAGCACGGGATGCCGTCGATGGTCTTGCCGACCTTCTCGGGGTCGACGTCGAAGGCGGCCGTGATTCTCAGCTTGAGCCCCTTGCCGTTGAAGTATTTGGTGATGGCCTGTCCCAGGTGTCCCATGCCCAGCACGGCGATGTTCATCTGCGAGGGGCTGTCGAGTATCTTGCTGATGTACTCGATGAGCACCTGTACGTCGTATCCCTTTTTCGTATCGCTCGAAAAGCCTATGAGCATCAGGTCGCGGCGCACCTGCACGGCCGTGATGCCGTGGATGCCCGCCAATACGTGCGAGAAAATATGCGTAATGCCCTGCTTGTGGCTGGCCAGGAGCGTACGGCGATATTCGCTCAGCCGCTCGATGGTTTTTTCGGGGATCGAATTGGTCAATGCTGCCATAGAGGTCGCTTTATTCGATGGTTATCGTAAAGTCGCTGTTGTAGTTCACCCGCGTCCAGTTGCGGTTGACGTGGTTGTCGCGCTGCTCGCCCTGGCCGAAGAGATAGGTGGTTTGCAGCGGCGTATAGCTGCGCCCTTCCAGGTCGTATTCGATGTCGTTGTACATCGCGGGGCAGAAGATCAGCGCGGCGTCGTAACCGCGGTAGGAGTAGAGCGAAGGCAATGCGCCGAAGGCGCGGATATAGGCACGGTCGAAATCGAGGATCGCCTGCGAGTCGCGCTTGGCGTGGTAGGTGGAGATGAACACCACGCGGTCTTTGAAGAACACCGTGCGGTCGAGGTTGCCGTAGCGGTTCCAGCGGGTGTTGCCCAGCACGACGAAGCGCGGAGCCGTGCGTCCGCGGCCCGTGATGCTCGTATCGGCCGAGGCGATGGCCGCGAGGATGCGCTCGACCTCGACTTCGTCGTCGGTCATGACGACGAAAACATTGTCCTCGCCGTTATCCAGCAGCGGCGTCAGGTCGCCCGGGTTGTTGGCGGGGCGGTTCGACGGGTGCACATAAGTATAGGTGTATTTCCGGTAGTCGGAGTCGCCCAGCAGGGCGAGGATCTCGGATTCGAAGTCCTTGTCCGTGCTGTCGCTGTAAATCAGCGTCACCTGTTTGTCTCCGTTCACCAGGTCGGCGACCTTGTCCCATTTGTGCGACGGGTCGGGTGCCATCTGGAACAGGGCGTCGCTGTTCATCCCCGTGATGCTGGCCAGCGGCGAGACGACGGGGACGTCGTGCTCCTCGGCATAGAGGATGACGGGATGGAGCCCCTCCTCGTATACGGGGCCGACGATCAGCCCGGTGCCGGCGAAGGCGTCGCTTTTGACGAATTCGCGGATCGCATCCACATTGCGGGCCGTGTTGTAAAGCGTGAGGGCTATCGAGTGGCCGTATTTCGTCCGCACGCTGTCCAGCCCCAGCAGGAAGCCCTGGTAGAATTCGAGGTAGTTGCCGTTGGGCTCGTTGCCGACGGCCATCGGCAGCATCAGTGCCACCTTGAGCGGTGCGCTGCGGCGCAGGGCGCGGAATTCGACCTGCTTCGGCCTGCTGCCGGCAAAGATCCCCGGGAGTGAGTCCTGCACTTGCAGGCTGTCGGCCTGCGGGCCGTTTTCGGCGGCTGCGAGCTGTTCCGCAGAGCCCGGCACCTTGATGATCGCCCCGGCTTTCAGGTCGGCGGGTTTCAGCCCTCCGTTGAGCGTCCCGAGCCGATCCTCGGTGATGCCGAAGCGGCGCGAAAGCGAATAGAAGGTTTCGCCCGGTTTCACGATGTGGTAGGCGAAACCCTCCTCGGCTACGCTGTTGAGCGAATTGCGGTAGGCCTCCCACTGCTCCCTCGTGCCGGCCTCGTCTTCGGAGCCGATCTCCTTCTTGCGGATCAGGATGCGCTCCCCGAGGCGCAGGTGCACCGGGTCGAGGTTGGGGTTGTCCTCGATGACGGTCTGGATCGGGATCTCGTATTTGCGCGAGATGCCGTAGAGCGTTTCGCCCTGCGTCACGGTATGGATGTCGAAGGTCTTGCGCAGTTTGCGCTCCGACTTGGGCTGGGGGACGTCCGATACGAAGGGGATCTTGATGCTCTCCCCTGCGCGCAACCCCTGCGCTGCCGCGGGGTTATGTTGCAGGATGACCTTCTCCCCCACCTCGTAGGCCTTCGAAAGCCCGTAGAGCGTTTCGCCGGGCTGCACCGTGTGGACGTAGAATTTCGAGCCGTTGATATACACGATCGTCCCGGATTTCTGCACCGCAAGGGCGCACAGGCTCCACAGGAGCAGCAGGGCTGTCGCACAGAATCGCTTCATCGTCATTTCGTTTTTTCGCGCATACGGATCTCCGTGATGACCTTCTTGGTGTAGAGCGGGAAGTCCCCGTTCATCATCCATGCGTAGTAGCTCGGCTCCGCGCGGAAGACCTCGGCGACGGGGCGCCCCTTGTACTTGCCGAACCCGAAGACCTCCTCGCCCTTTTCGTTGAAAAGGATGCGCCCGGCGTAGTCAGCCGCCTCGCCGCGGGTCGAGAACTCGGCCAGTTTGTCGATGTCGTTCTCCAGGTCGGGGTAGCGTTCCAGCTGCGCCATGAGCACTTCGTAGGTCGCCAGCGTATCGGCCTCTGCCGAATGGGCGTCCTCCAGATCCTTGTCGCAATAGAATTTATAGGCCGCCACCAGCGTGCGCTGTTCCTTCTTGTGGAAGATGTTCTGCACGTCGACGAAACGGCGGCGTTTGAAATCCACGTCGACGCCCGCCCGCAGGAACTCCTCGACCAGCACCGGCAGGTCGAAGCGGTTGGAGTTGAAGCCGCCGAAGTCGCAGCCGCGGATGAACTGTTCGAGCGATTTGGCGACCTGCGCGAAGGTCGGGCAATCCCTGACGTCTTCGTCCGTGATGCCGTGGATGGCCGTGGCTTCCGCCGGGATATGCATTCCGGGGTTGAGCTTGCGGGTCTTGACGATCTGCTCGCCGTCGGGCATCACTTTGACCATCGAGATCTCGACGATGCGGTCTTTGGCCGTGTCCACGCCGGTGGTTTCGAGGTCGAAGAAGACGATCGGGCGCTTGAGGTTTAACTTCATCTGTCGGGCGTTATGCGTTGATCATCATCGGCATGAGCAGCATGAGCGTCGCGCTGGTCTGCTTGTCGTCGTAGACGGGTTTGAATACGCCCGCGCGGGTCGAGTCGGCCAGTTCGACCACCACGGTCGGGGTGTCCATGTTCGAGAGTATCTCGACCAGGAACGTCGATTTGAAACCGATCGAGATCGGCTCGCCGTCGTAGCTGCACGTGATGGTCTCGTTGGCCGAAACCGAGAAGTCGATGTCCTGCGCCGTGAGGTTGATCCGGTTGTCGCCGATGTCCATGCGGATCAGGTTGGTGGTCGGGTTCGAGCAGACGGCCACGCGCTTGATGCCGTTCACCAGCTCGATGCGGTCGACGAGCACCTTGTTGGGGTTGTTGGCCGGGATCACGGCGTTGTAGTTCGGGTAGTTGCCCTCGATCAGGCGGCATACGAGCGTGTGGCTCTTGAGCTTGAACATGGCGTTCTTCGAGTCGAAGCTCACCTCGATGGCGTCGTCCTCCTTCAGGAGCACCGACTTGAGCAGGTTGGCCGGTTTCTTGGGCAGGATGAACGATGCGCCGACCTCGTTTTCGGCTTCGGACTCGTATTTCACGAGTTTGTGCGCATCGGTTCCCACGAACGTCAGCGCCCCGGGCGCGAGGTTGATGTAGATGCCGTTCATCACCGGGCGCAACTCGTCGTCGGCCGTGGCGAAGATGGTCTTGTTGATGCCGTTCACGAGCATGTCCACATCCAGCCGGAGCTCCTTCTTCTCGGCGCTCAGCTGCGGCACGGCGGGATAGCTCACGGCGCTGGCGCCGGGGATCGAGAGCGAACCGCTCTTCCAGTTGATCGTTATCTCCCAGTTCTTGTCGTTGACATCGATGGTCAGCGGCAGCTCGGAAAACTCCTTCAGCGAGTCGAGCATCAGTTTGGCGGGAGCCGCGATGGTGCCCTCGCTTTCCACGCTGTCGACCGTGATAGAGCCTATGAGCGTCGTTTCGAGGTCGGAAGTGGTGACCTTCAGTTCGTTGCCATTGAGCTCCATGAGGAAGTAATCCAGGATGGGCAGCGTGTTTTTATTGCTGATAACCTTGCCGGTGGTAGCCAGAAGCGAAAGCAGGGCCGAGCTTGATACTGAAAATTTCATACGTTGTTTCCTTTCTTTTATTTTCTGTTATATGGATTGCTTATTTCAATACTGCCAATTTGTCGAGCGCCGTCGAGATCATCTTGCGCACGAAGGGCTTGTAATCGGTGTCGACATTCTGGGCGATACGCTGTGCGATGATCGTGCAGATGGTCGCGGCGCGGTGTCCCATCAGGGCTGCCAGGCCGGCCAGCGCCGAGCCCTCCATCTCGAAATTGGTGATGCGGCGGCCGTGGTAGCCGAACGATTCGATCTTCGCGTTGAGTTCGGCGTCCTGCGGTTCGAGGCGAACCCAGCGGCCCTGCGGCGCATAGAAGCCCGGGGCGGCGATGGTGATGCCCTCGCGCGTCACGTCGCTGAAATGCTCGAAGAGCGTCTTGTCGGCGTCGATGAAATAGGGCTTGGGCAGCAGCTCGTTCCAGCCGACATGCTCCATGAAAGCCTTTTCGATCTCCAGGTCGCAGACCTCGTTGCGCCCCTTGTAGTAGTTGAGCAGGCCGTCGAAGCCTACCGACGTGCGCGAGAAGACGAACTCCCCCACCTTGATATCGGGCTGGATGGCCCCCGACGTGCCGAGCCTGACCAGCGTGAGCTGCCTTTTGTGGGCCTTCTCCTGCCGGGTGGCGAAATCGACGTTGGCCAGCGCATCGAGCTCCGTGACCGAGATGTCGATGTTGCCGATGCCGATGCCCGTCGAGAGCACCGTCATGCGTTTGCCTTTGTAGGTGCCGGTCACCGTTTTGAACTCACGGTTTGCGACTTCGCACTCTTTCGTATCGAAATGTTCCGCCACGAGGGCCACGCGGCCCGGATCCCCGACGAGGATCACCGTATCGGCCAACTGCTCCGGAAGCAGGTGCAGATGGAAAATGGAACCGTCGTCGTTGATAATCAATTCGGAAGCTGGAATCGTTCTCATAATAGTCGTTTTTAAATTTTCATAATTGGCATAAAAGTAATATATTTACCTCGAATATCAAAACTTCGAAGGGAATTTTTCATAAATATATGTATAGCGGAAACTCCGCATCAAAGCCTTGAAATATGACATTGATTAAATCCATTTCCGGCATCCGGGGCACCGTGGGAGGGGCCCAGGCCGGGAACCTGACGCCGCCCGACGTGGTGAAGTTCACCACGGCCTACGCCCGTCTCGCCGCCCGCCGCAATCCGGGCAAAAAACTTACCATAGTTGTCGGCCGCGACGCCCGGATTTCGGGCGAGATGGTCGCCGACCTGGTCGAAGGCACCCTGCTGGCGTGCGGTGCGGATGTGATAAACGTCGGCCTGTGCACCACGCCGGGGGTCGAGATGGCCGTCATCACGCACAAGGCCGACGGCGGCATCATCATCACCGCCTCGCACAACCCCCGCCAGTGGAATGCCCTGAAGCTGCTCAACGCCGACGGGGAATTCCTCAGCGACGCCGAGGGGAAACAGGTGCTTGCGATGGCGGAAGAGGAGGATTACGAATACCCCACCGTCGACGGCATCGGGCGCGTCCTTTCGCGCGAGCCGTTCAACGAACGGCACATCGCGCAGGTGCTGGCGCTCCCGCTGGTCGATGCCCAGGCCATCCGTGCGCGCCGCTACAAGGTCGTCGTGGACGCCGTGAATTCGGTGGGCGGCATCGTGATGCCCGAATTGCTGCGACGGCTGGGGTGCGAGGTCGTGGAGCTGAACTGCGACCCCACGGGCGAATTCGCCCACAACCCCGAGCCGCTGCCGGAGAACCTGACCGAAATAGCTGGGGTGATCCGCCGCGAGAAGGCCGACCTGGGGATCGTCGTGGATCCCGATGTCGACCGGCTGGCACTGGTCAGCGAGGACGGCTCGATGTTCGTCGAGGAGTACACGCTGGTGGCTGTGGCCGACTACATCCTCACGAAGCACCCGGGCGGGAACACCGTTTCCAACCTGAGCTCGTCGCGGGCGCTGCGCGACGTGACGGAGCGGCACGGCGGCAAATATTATGCTTCGGCCGTCGGCGAGGTGAACGTCGTGGCCAGGATGAAGGAGGTGGGCGCCGTGATCGGCGGAGAAGGCAACGGAGGCGTGATCTACCCGGGGCTACACTACGGGCGCGATGCGTTGGTGGGAACGGCACTCTTTTTGACATGGCTCGCACAGACGGGGATGACCATGACGCAGTTGCGTGCGACCTATCCGGCATACTATGCGTCGAAGAATAAAATCGAGCTGACACCGGCGATCGACGTGGATAAAGTGCTGCGTGAGATAAAGGAACGTTATGCCGATGAGAACGTGAACGATACGGACGGGGTGAAAATCGACTTCCCGGAGAACTGGGTGCACCTGCGCAAGTCGAATACCGAACCCATTATCCGGGTCTATACCGAGGCGAAGTCGATGGCCGCGGCCGAGGCGCTGGCGCAGCGGTTCATCGGGGAAATCAAGGAAATCTGCAAAATATAAACAGTTTAAACGAAACGACTATGAAGAATAAAGTCATGATCCTCGCGGCTGCGATAACGCTTGTCGCCTGCGGGGGCAACCAACAGAAAAAGGCGGTATCTGAAAAGGTCAAAGCGGATGCCGTGAAGGTCGACATGCATGATGCGGAGAGCTCGCTCGACTACCAGGGGACATACACCGGGGTTTTCCCGGCGGCGGACTGCCCGGGGATCGACATGCGCCTCACGCTGAAGAAGGACGGCACGTACAGCCTGCACATGAAATACCTGGATCGCGACTCGGAATTCGACGAGAAGGGCGCCTACAAGGTCAAGGGGAACCTGCTGACGCTGACCCCCATGGACGGGCAGCCGGAGTACTACAAGGTGGAGGAGAACCAGGTGCGCAAGCTCAATGCCGACAAACAACCCGTCACGGGGGCGCTGGCCGAAAATTACGTATTGAAGAAAACCGAATAAAACCCTTGCCGGATGGATAAAGTAAAAAGTTATATAGAAGCCAATAAAGAACGGTTTATCAGCGAGTTGTTCGACTTGCTCCGCATTCCTTCGATCAGTGCCCAGAGCGAGCATAAGCCCGACATGACACGGTGCGCCGAATGGCTGGCCGCGGCGCTCGCAAAGGCGGGCGCCGACCGCACCGAGGTCTTCCCGACGGAGGGCAACCCGGTCGTTTACGCCGAGAAGATTGTCGATCCCAAGGCCAAGACCGTATTGGTTTACGGCCACTACGACGTGATGCCCGTAGACCCGCGCGGGGAGTGGCGCACGGAGCCTTTCGAGCCGGTCATCAAGGACGGCCGTATCTGGGGGCGCGGTGCCGACGACGACAAGGGGCAGCTGTGGATGCACGCCAAGGCATTCGAGGCGATGTGCGCCACGGAGAGCCTGCCCTGCAACGTGAAATTCATGCTCGAAGGCGAGGAGGAGATCGGCTCGCCGAGCCTCTACAAGTTCTGCGAACAGAACAAAAAAATGCTCAAGGCGGATATAATATTGGTGTCGGACACCTCGATGATCTCGATGCAGACCCCGTCGATCACCTGCGGCCTGCGCGGGCTGGCCTATATGGAGGTCGAGGTGACGGGCCCCGACAAAGACCTCCACTCGGGGCTGTTCGGCGGCGCCGTGGCCAACCCGGCCAACGTATTGACGCGCCTCGTGGCACAGCTCGTGGACAAGGACGGCCGCGTGACGATCCCCGGGTTCTACGACGACGTGCGCGAGCTGACGCCTGCCGAGCGCAAGGCGTTCAACAAGGCCCCGTTCAGCCTCGCGGGCTATAAGAAATCGTTGTCGATCGGCGACGTGGAGGGTGAAGCGGGTTATACGACGCTGGAACGCACGGGCGTGCGCCCGTCGCTCGACGTCAACGGCATCTGGGGCGGCTACACCGAGGAGGGAACCAAGACGGTGATCCCGTCGAAGGCCTCGGCCAAGATTTCGATGCGCCTGGTGCCGAACCAGGACTACCGCAAGATCAGCAGGCTGTTCGAAAGATATTTCAGGTCGATAGCGCCCAAGAGCGTGAAGGTCAAAGTGAAATCGCTGCACGGCGGTATGCCCTACGTGGCACCGACCGACATGCCGGCCTACAAGGCCGCCCAGAAGGCCATCGCCGAGACCTTCGGCAAGAAACCCCTGCCCTTCTATTCGGGCGGTTCGATCCCGATCATCAGCGGGTTCGAGTCGATCCTGGGCATCAAGTCGCTGCTCATGGGCTTCGGGCTCGCGGAGGACGCGATCCACTCGCCCAACGAGAGCTACGGGCTGGAGCAGTTCGACCGGGGCGTGGAGACTATCCCGCTGTTCTACAGGTATTTCGCAGCGGAGAAATAGCGCCATGTACGACGAATTCCTGGATTTCATCTTCCCGCTCGCAAAGGGCGCCGGGGAGATCCAACTCGCCTACTTCCGGGGCAACGACCTGGGGATAGAGACCAAATCGAACGCGTACGACGTGGTGACGCGGGCCGACAAGGAGAGCGAAGCCTACATCGTGCAGGCGATCCTCGGCCGCTATCCCGGTCACGGGATACTGGGCGAAGAGGGCGGCGTAATGGGCACGGCGGGGAGCGATTACCGCTGGGTGATCGACCCGCTCGACGGCACGACCAATTACAGTCAGGGGCTGCCGATCTTCTCGGTGTCGATCGCACTCCAGCACAAGGGGGAAACCGTCGCCGGGGTGGTCTATGCACCCTACCTCGGGGAGCTATTCTGGGCGTCGAAAGGCGGCGGGGCTTACATGAAGAGCCGTTCAGGCGAGGTGAAGCGGCTGCAAGTCTCCGCCAAGCAGACCCTCGCCACGTCGGTGCTCGCCACGGGCTTCCCTTACGACAAGGATGTCAATCCGGACAACAACAGCGACAACGTCGCGCGGATCGTACCCTATGTGCGCGACATACGGCGGCTGGGATCGGCGGCCTATGACCTGAGCTGCATCGCGGCGGGGCTGCTGGACGGCTATTGGGAGCTGGATTTGCACGAGTGGGATGTCTGTGCCGCGAACCTGATCGTGCGGGAAGCCGGGGGCGTCGTCTGCGATTTCAGGCGCAACCGCGGTGTCTCGCAGGCCGCGGGCAACGAGGTGCTCGTCGGGGAGATGCTCAAATATATCCGATAGGCCGGGCAGCACGGGGCTGTGACGGCAGGCAACCATTATTACGGGGTGCGGACATTCGATTCGCATCCCGTTTTTTGCGCCCCGGAGGCAGTTGCCCGTTTGCGGCAAATGGCGCAAAATTATGCCCGGATGTCCTTTTTTATTTACGGCGGGAATCTGTCTTTAAAATTTTTTCTTATTTTTGGCAGGATAAAAATTTTGAGAACGAATGTGTGGGATTGTAGGATATGTCGGGGGACGCGAGGCCTGTCCGGTTCTGTTGAAGGGTTTGCACCGGCTCGAATACCGCGGATACGACAGCGCGGGGGTCGCCATGGTCGGCAAGGACGGTGCACTCAACGTATACAAGTGTAAGGGCAAGGTCTCCGACCTGGAGCATTTCCTCGAGGGCAAGGAGCTGGGCGGAAGCATCGGCATCGCGCATACGCGCTGGGCGACGCACGGCGTGCCGAACGACGTGAACGCCCATCCGCACTACTCCGAATCGGAGAACATCGCACTGATACACAACGGCATCATCGAGAATTACCGGGTGCTCAAGGACGCGCTCGAAGAGAACGGCTACACGTTCCGCAGCAGCACCGATTCCGAGGTGCTCGTGAACCTGATCGAGTACATCCGCACCACGGGCGGCTGCACGCTGCTCGAAGCCGTGCAGCAGGCCCTGCGGCAGGTCGTGGGCGCCTATGCCATCGCCGTGATCGAGAAGGGCAACCGTGACGAGATCATCGCCGCACGCCAGAGCAGCCCGATGGCCATCGGCATCGGCGAGGGGGAATTTTTCCTCAGCTCGGACGCCGCTTCGGTCATCGAATACACGCAGGATTTCGTCTATGTGAACGACGGCGAGATTGCCGTCATCAACCGCCACAAGCCCCTCAAGATCGTCACGCTCGACAACCACGAGGGCCGGGTCGATATCAAGAAGCTGCAGATGAGCATCTCGCAGCTGGAAAAGGGCGGCTATCCGCATTTCATGCTCAAGGAGATATACGAGCAGCCCAAGACCATCGTAGACTGTATCCGCGGGCGCATAAGCCCCGACACGTACGAGGTGAAGCTGTCGGGCGTGATCGACAACCGCGGGAAATTCCTCGCGGCCCGCCGCATCGTATTCGTGGCGTGCGGGACATCGTGGCATGCGGCGCTGATCGGCGAGCACCTGATCGAAAATATATGCCGGATCCCCGTGGAGGTGGAGTATGCTTCGGAATTCCGCTACCGCAACCCGATCATCAATGCCGACGACATCGTGATCGCCGTGTCGCAGTCGGGCGAGACGGCCGACACGCTGGCCGCCGTGGAGCTGGCCCGCAAGGCCGGGGCATTCGTCTTCGGCATCTGCAACGTCGTGGGATCGTCCATCGCCCGGGCGACCGACTCGGGGGCATACATCCATGTGGGGCCCGAGATCGGCGTGGCTTCGACCAAGGCCTTCACGGGGCAGGTGACCGTCATGGCGATGCTGGCGCTGGCCGTAGGCCGCGAAAAGGGCACCGTGACGGAAGAGTATTACCGCGAAGTGGCGAAGGGACTGCTGGAACTGCCCGCCGTGCTGGAGGACGTGCTCGGGCTGGGCGACCGGATCGCCGACCTCTCGAAGATATTTACCTATGCGCACAACTTCATCTACCTGGGGCGCGGCTACAACTACCCCACGGCGCTCGAGGGGGCGCTCAAATTGAAGGAGATCTCCTATATCCACGCCGAGGGCTACCCCGCCGCCGAGATGAAACACGGCGCCATCGCGCTTATCGACAACGAGATGCCGACCGTGGCGATCGCCACGCCGGACAACACCTACGAGAAAACGGCCAGCAATATCGAGGAGATCCGCGCCCGGGGCGGCAAGATCATCGCCGTGATCGCCCGCGACGACACGCATGTGCGCCGCAGTGCCGACTATACGATCGAGGTGCCGGTGGTCACCGACTGCCTGATGCCGATCGTCGTGTCGGTGCCGTTGCAGCTGCTGGCATATTACATCGCCGTCAACAAGGGCCGCAACGTCGACCAGCCGCGCAACCTGGCCAAGTCGGTGACGGTGGAATAACCTCCCGGCGGAAAGAGTGCCGCAGCCGGCCGTGCGATCCGCCCGGAAAGCGGCTGCAAACGAAACCCCCGCAGTCAAGGAAGTCTGCGGGGGTTTCTCTACACACAATTATCATTAACCTAAAACTGCGTCAGTCGTCGTAGCCGTTCGGCTTGGCTTTCCATGCGGCGGCGAAGACCGCCGTGCCGACAAGCGCCATGCCGACCAGCGTGTAGAGCGCTACGCTCCAGTCGGTGTACTGCACCAGCATACCCATCCCCCAGCCCGAGACGATCGTACTGCCGTAGCCGAACAGGCCGCAGAAACCGCCTGCCGTGGCGGCGGCGCGCTTGGTGGCGATGTTCGCCGCGGCGATGCCGACGAGGGCCTGCGGGCCGTAGATGAAGAATCCGGCCGACATCAGGATGGCGATGGCAACGGCCAGAGGCGTATGTTCATTGAGGGTATAGAGCCCCACGAGGCAGAGCGCGGTCATCAGCATGCAGATCACGCAGGTGCGGGGCGCGCGGCCGCCGAAGAAACGGTCGGTGGCCCAGCCTGCGGCGAGCATACCCGCGATGCCGGCGATTTCGAATGCCGCGACCGTCCATCCGGCGTGGCTGATGTCCATGTGGAGGTGCTCCTTGAGCATCGTGGGCCCCCAGTCCAGCACGGCGAAGCGCACGATGTAGACGAAGAAATTGCCCACGGCGATGATCCAGATCGTCGGGTTCAGGAAGACCTTGCGGCGCAGGAACGCCTTGTGTTCGGCTTTTTCCTCGGCCTTGGTATGCGGTTTGGCGTCGGCCGGGGTCGCCTTGCCGGTCTTCAGTTCGGGCAGCCCTACCGACGAGGGGGTGTCGCGCACGAAAGCCCAGACGACGGCGGCGCCCAGGATGGCGATCGTCGCCGGGAGCAGGAAACACCAGCGCCAGTGCTGCGAGAGGATCGACGAGGCGTCGAACCATGCGCCCCAGTTCAGGCTGACGACGTATCCGCAGAAGATGATGGCCAGGCCGGCGCCGATCGAGTGGGAGGTGTTCCAGACCGACATCTTGGTGGCGAGCCGCTCGGGGACGATCCAGTGGGTCATCAGCCGCGTGCAAGGCGGGACGCCCATGCCCTGGAACCAGCCGTTGAGTACCCAGAAGATACCCAGCGCCAGCACCGACGAACTGAACCCGAAAAGCAGGTTGCAGATGCCGCAGAAGACGAGCCCCGTCACCAGGAAATAGCGTGCGTTGCTGCGGTCGCCCCAGATGCCGTTGAAGAATTTGGAGAGCCCGTAGATCAGCCCGTGGAGCGTGAGGAACAGACCGAGGTCGGATTTCGAGATGCCCATCTCCTCGTTGAGATAAGGCATGGCGATGCTCAGGTTCTTGCGCACGAAATAGAAGAGCGCATAGCCGAAGATGCACATCGCCATGGTGCGGAATTCCCAGTATTTAAAACGCTTGACCTGTTGGTCGGTCATGCCGTCATAGGCCGGATTGAGTTGTTTTGCAGACATTTATTCAGGTTGGTTCGGGTTTTACTTCAGGTTGGTGCGGTGGCTGCGCATCGCAGCTTCCTGCAGGGCGTGGATCGCATCGCGCGACCACGGCAGGCCGATGAATTCCGACGGGTAGTCGGTCTCGATGATGTCGGGTTCGGCGACCAGCTCGCGCAGGTAGGCCACACGGCGGTCGTAGGGGTTTTTCACCTTGTCGGACGAGCCGGTGATCGAGGTCATCGTCATGACGCCCTCGGCGTGCAGCAGGTCGTAGACCGGTTGCAGGTCGGGGTTTACGGCCAGGCGGATATAGGCCATGATGTATTTCCAGGGGATGGGCGATGCGTCGTAAGCCCTGAAATGTTCCATCGAGCTGATCTCGACGCAGAACATGACGTTGCGGATGCCGTGCTCCCAGTAGTAGAGTGCCTCTTCGATGGAGCGGACGCTCAGCATGATGTTGTGGTACATCGACCAGTCGCCGCCCGGCTGCAACTGCTTGATATAGTAGTCGAGGCTGGCGCGGCGCACCTCGTCGCTCACGCCCTTGGTGTTGATGTACTTGTTGTCGAAATTGAAGACGACCTTGTCCTTGCCCCATTCCAGCAGGTCTTTCAGGCGCGGGATCTTGTAGGGGGTGACGTTGCGGTCGCGGTCTACGAGGCAGAACTGTTGCAGCTCTTCGTAGGTATAGTCGGCCACGCGCCCCTTGCCGGTGGTCGTGCGGTCGATCGTCAGGTCGTGCATCAGTACCATGACGCTGTCGCGGGTGAAGCTGAAGTCGACCTCGAAGAAGGTCGGCATCATCGACAGCGTCTTTTCGCACGATTCGATGCAGTTTTCGGGATAGCCGGGCATCATGCCCCCGCGGTGTCCGCTGACGATGATGTCACGGCCGGGGTCATAGGTGAAATAGGCTTGCAGTTCTTCGATCGACCCGATCCGCACGGCGTGCGGTATCGGGGCCTGGGCGCACGCGGGCAGCACGGCGGCGCAGCATACGGCCAGGAGCAGGAGAAGGGGGCTCGGTCTTTTCATTGTGCTTCGGGGATTTTGGCGATGATACGTTCCACTTCGTCGTAGGCCTGTGCGGCGAGCGGCAGCAGCGGGTCGGTGTCGGGAAGGGAGGCGATGCGGGCCAGGGCGGCCTTGACACCCTCTTTTTCGACCAGACGGCGCATTTCCACGCTCTGCACGTCCTCGGGGTTGTCGTAATGCAGCGCGGCGCCGACGCCCAGCAGCAGGTCGGGCGTGCCGATACCGTAGCGGCGGGCCGTGAGGATGGGCCTGACGAGGCGGTCGCCTGCCGAAAGCTTGCGCAGCGGCTCGCGTCCCACGCGGGTCACGTCGTCGCAGAGGTAGGGGTTGCGGAAGCGCCCGATGATCTTGTCGATATAGGCGAAGTGGGCGTCGCGGTCGAAGCCGTAGAGCGCCACCAGCCCCCGTCCGCTTTCGCGCATGGCGGCTTTCACGATGGTATGGATATGTTCGTCGGAGATACTCTGGCAGATGGTCATGTAGCCTTTCATTCGTCCCAGGTAAGCCGTGATGGCGTGGCCGGTATTGAGCGTGAAGAGCTTGCGCTCGATATAGGCGATCAGGTTGTCGGCCGGATTCATGCCGGGGATTTCGGGCACGGCGCCCTTGAATGCGGCGCGCTCGACGTTCCATTCGAAGAAGCGTTCGACGACCACGTCGATCGGGTTCTCGCTCTTGACCGGCGGCACGATGCGGTCGACCGAGCAGTCGGGGAAGCCGACGTACTGCTCGCACCAGTCACGCTGGGCCTCGTCGAGGTGCTTGAGGACAGCCTCCCGGAGCTGTGTGGTGGCGCGGACGCCGTTTTCGCAGGCGATGACATTGAGCGGCTCGGTGACGCCTGCATCCCTGCGTGCGGCGATACCCGCCGCGATGGCTCCGGCGATGCGGGGCAGCACGGTCAGCCCCACCGCCGTGGTGACGAGTTCCGCCCCGGCGATCTGGGCGGCAAGTTCCGGGCTCCGGGAGTCCATTGCCGAAATGTCGGTAATGCGCATCTGCTCGCAGACCGTGTCCATGATCTGAACCGTATAGGCCCTGTCCGAGTTGATCCTCGCGACGACCTGTTCGTTCACATCGGCGAATACCACATGGTAGCCCGCCTGTTCCAGCACGGCGCCGATAAATCCGCGGCCGATGTTCCCGGCTCCGAATTGAATAGCTTTCTTCATTGCATTCGTGGTTTAAATATAGCTTCTGTAACAAAATACCGTATCGGTTGCCGCGGCCCGTCGCAGCGCTAAGCCCCGGCGGCGTATGCCCTGCGCCCTATTCCCAGAATATGCGGGTGTAATACCTGCCCTTGCCGAGGATGCAGTTCGTGAATTCGACCTGCTCGCCCTGCCTGATGTCGATGCGCAGCACCTGCCCCGCATAGACGGGCATGGGATAGTCGTAGGAGGCCGGACGGACGGCGAAACGCAGGTCGGACTTGTTGGCGATCTCGAACGTGCGTTTGGTCTTGCTGACCTGGCGGATCTCGCGGATTTCGAGCGCAGCGTCTATCATCTGGCCGATGTACTCCCCGCGCCCCATCAGGTTGCCGTCGAAGCAGGCCAGGGCCCGCCCGGCGAGGAGCGCTTCGTGGATCGCCCCGGCCGTGCGGGCGGTGGCGAAGACCAGGGTCATCGGACGGCTGCCGCGCACGGGATAGATGCTCCCGCTCATATAATGTATGTCGCTGTTGGCGAACGGCACGAGGCCGTACTGAACCGCGTAGTCGAATGCGCGGGGATAGGATTCGGTCTTGTTGAACACCTCGACGCCGCGGAGTTTGCCCTGGGCGATCAGGCGTTCGTGGACGGGATAGATGTCGCTTTTCCGGTCGGGGTAGCCGGGATGGTTCCACAGCAGGAAGGCGCCCTGGCGGCAGGCCTCCTCGACGGCCTGCATCTCGTCCTCGACGTCGAGTTTGTCGGCATCCTGGATAAAGAGCGTGCAGATGTGCCCCAACGGCTTCTTGCGGGTGATTTCCGCACCGGGGATCACGATCATCCCGATCATGTCGCCGCGTGTCTTGGCCAGTTCGTAGGGTTTATTGAGGCCGCAACGGATGATGTCGGCGTTCTTGTGCACCTCGATGTGGTCGGTCATGGCGATCGCGTCCAGTCCGTCGTTCCACGCTTCGTTGACCCGGCCGACGGGCCACACCTGTCCGTCGGAGATGTCGGAATGGACGTGGAAATCGCATTTGAGCGTGATATAGCCGCCGATGTCGGGTATGCGGAGGTATTGGCGGTAGTTCTGGCGGCTGACGGCCTCATGGACGTGGACATCGTCGTTATGCAGTTGTGCGGCGGCGGTCAGGGCACAGAAAAGGGCAAAAAATGCGAGGGTAAGGTTTTTTCTCATCGGTCGTGTAGTTTGGTCGTGTCATATTAAATACAACCGATCGCGGGAAACCACCTAACCGGATTACAAAAAAATTAAAAAAGGCACCGGACATTGTTTCGTTCGGCGAGAATGTTTATTTTTGTACCGAATCTGATTATCCGATGGAGAAAATCTCGCTTATATCACGGGTTCGCGCGGGCGACCGCAAGGCGTTCGACGAACTGTGCCGGAAATATTATGCCATGCTGGTTTCCTATGCCCGCCTGTTCCTGAAAGACGACTGGGCCGAGGACGTGGTGCAGGACGTGTTCTACAACGTATGGCAGCGGCGGGAGACGCTCGACGATTCGAACTCGCTGTACAAGTACCTGCTGCGATCGGTCTACAACCGCTCGCTCAACTACCTGGACAAGAACAGGCGCGCCGGCGAATACGGCGCCTACTACCGGGAGCGCATCGCCGCGCTGGGCAGTTCGTACTATGCACCCGACAACAGCCCCGTCGTGCAGAAACTCTACAACGACGACCTGCGCGCCAGCCTCGATGCGGCCATCGAGTCGCTGCCGCCCAAATGCCGCGAAGTGTTCCGTCTGAGCTACATCGAAGACCTTTCGAACCGCGAGATCGGAGAGCAACTGGGCATTTCGCCGCGCACGGTGGAAAACCATATGTATGCGGCGCTCAAGCAACTGCGCCGGAAACTCTCCAAGGAACAACTGTTGCTGCTGCTTTCGCTGCTCTTCATGCGGGGCGTATAGGCCGGAGCGGCACAGACCCCAAGGCGTCGGGATACATAGTATCCCGGCGCTTTTTCGTTTGATCCCGCTCCCGATTTTTTCAATTTCCGGTAAGTGGTTTGAGCGGGTCGGCTGTATGTATCTATGAACACCGCCTAAACTACTCGACCGATGGAAGCGACATTTCCGAAGGCGCCTTCAGCCGCCGACCACACCCTCATTTGCAGAGGTGCCATAAATTTGATATATAAGTATATCGTATGATTTACCTGCACGATGGCTTTAAGTGTGTTTTTCCGCCGTCAGAGCCGGTGCGCGACAGCCGTACGAAAGGTTTGCCCGCGCCGGGCAAACCCTGCAACCCGTATTTCCACCAACCAAATATTTCTTAACCAACAAAACAAAACCATGCGAAAAATTTTTCTTTTCACAGCAGCAATGCTGGCGATCGCAGGCTGTTCGGAGGACAACACGCATCCGAAGGTATCCCCCGTGGACGAACCTTCGGCGGATGCCGTGACGATCCTCGCGACGATCGATGCGATCCCGTCCGCTACCGGGGACGGCGAGGCGTATGCTCCCCTATGGCAGGAAGGCGACCAGATCGTCGTCGGCTACAAGGGGATCTCTTATGTGTACGAAACCTACGATGCCGGCAACGGTGTCGAGTTCCATCCGATGGCCCTCTCGCTGCCCGCGGACGCACGCGGCGAAGTGACGGCCTATTTCAAGGCCGTCGACGGCGTATTTGCGGTCGGTGCCGACCAAACGGGCGCTACCCTGCCGATGTATGCCTATGCGGCCGATGCCGCACCCGCCCAGGGCAGCCTCGGCCTGCACTTCAAGCCGCTGGCTTCGGTGCTGTCGCTCACGATCGGCGAGGAGGCTTCGAAGACCATTTCGAAAATCACGCTCGAACCGGTCGACCCCGACGGTGTGGAGGGGCACCTGGCCGTATCGGAGGCCGTGGTCGATCCCCGGACGGGTGCGGTGACCGTCGGCGAGGATGCCGCGGTGTCGGACATCCTTACGATGGAGATCGGCGAAATGTCGCTGGTGCAGGCCCAGACGGTGAATTTCCTGATCGCCAGCGGTACGAAGGTGGACGGCGGGTTGAAGGCGACGATCTCCTGTACGGACGGGAGCGTCTTCGTCAAAAACCTGTTCGAAGGGCAGGAAGTGGCCTTTGCGGGGAACTGCGTCGGAGCTGCGACCGAGCTTTTCTTCCGGCTGAGGATCGCCACCTATGAAGACATGGTGAACTTCGCGCAGGAGTGCGCCGACGACAACGGCGGTGCCATCGTCGACCTCCAGGCCGACATCGACATGCGGAATGTCCCGTGGACGCCGGTCGAGAATTTCACGGGGACGTTCAACGGCAACGGCCACCGTATCTACAATATCAACGTATCGGCCGACGGGCGTTATGCCGGGTTCTTCGCCTATGCCAAGGGGGCGATCTCGGATGTGGTTTTCGGGTCGAAGGACGGCACCTCCTATGACGGGACGAGCCGCATCGAGCTCAAATACAGCGCCGACACCGATACGTGGTGTTATGCGGGCATCGTCGCACAATCGAACAATACGCTCACCGGCGTGACCAGCTTCGTACCCGTGACCGTCACGGCGGATTCCCGATGCAAGTCGCGCACGGGCGGCATCGTCGGCAGCCTGTATAACGGGAAGATGAGCGGCTGCAGGAACTACGGCGCGGTGAGCAACGTGGCGACGGCGGGCGTGGCGAGCTATGTGGCCGGTATCGCGGGCATCGTCGACGGCTCGGGCGATGCGGCCGGGGCGATCACGCTGGACGGATGCCACAACCACGGCCCGGTGATGACTTCGCTCGGGCTGGGCAACGCCGTGGCGGGAATTACGGCCTCGGTGATGAAAACCGCGGTCAATACGACCATCAGCAACTGCACCAATGCGGGCGAGATCCGGTTCGACAACGCGGGCGCGTCGGCAGCCCACCGCATCGGCGGCATCGTCGCCTATATCGTGGACAGCTGCCCGACGCTGGTGATCGACAACTGCACCAACAAAGGCACCGTCGTCTCGAACATGAACGGCAACTGCTTCATCGGCGGGATCGCGGGCGTGAACTATGCGGCGGCGATCCGGGATTGCACGAACGAAGCCGAGGTGAAATTCGTGCAGGCCAATGCCGCAGGCGCGGGTTACCTCTGCATCGGCGGCATCGCGGGGCAGACGTACAGTGGGGCGAAGGTCACGGGGTGTGCCAACAGGGCGGCCGTCAGCTCCGACAAGCTGCAGGTGACCCGCATCGGCGGTATCGTCGGTACGCACAACGCCAGTACGATAGACGACTGCTCGAACAGCGGCGACATCACCCTGGCCTATACGGCGACGGCCAACAACTGGGAGGCCGCAGGCGGCATCGTGGGTTTCTACGACGGCACGGACGGCACGGCGGTGACCAACGGCTGCACGAACAGCGGCAAGGTCTCGGCGACGGTAAATTCCAGCAACGCCAATATCGGCGCCGGAGGCATCGCGGGCATCATCAAGTCGGGCCATGCGACCAACAACACCAACGACGGTGCGGTCTGGATGCACAATGCCCAGGCGGGCAAGAGCTCCTATGCGGGCGGCATCGTCGGCTACGACTACAATACCAAGGACAAGTCGGCCGTCACGGGCAATGTCAACAACGGTGCGGTACAGGCCACCGTCGAGGGCACTTCGGCGCTGCTGGCGGCCGGGGGCATCATCGGACGCAACGACGTGGGCGCCGTGTCCGGATGCAGGAACTTCGGCGCGGTGGCATGCGCGCTGCATGCGGGGGCACTCGTGGGCTGGAACAAGCACAGCGTGGAGGACAGCGCCGCAGGCGGTTCGGTGAACGGTACAGCACTCACCGGGACGAACTATGCGGAACTGGCGGTCGGCTTCCAGGACGGGGGCTCGTCGTCGGGCATCACCTTCGGGGAGAAATAGCCCGGCAAATCATTAATTACTTAACTGAAAGAAACCTATTATGAAAAGAGTCCTTACGACACTTTTGAAAAGTGTATGTATAATTGCTCTGGTGCTGTGCGGGATGGACGCGCAGGCGCAGGGCAACCTCGTAACGGGTGCGGTCAGGGATGCGAAGGGCGAACCGGTGATCGGCGCCACCGTCATCGTGAAGGGAACCGCAACCGGCGCGACATCCGGGGCCGACGGCCGCTATTCGATCCAAGCGGGCCCCGATGCGACCCTCGAATTCAGCTTCATAGGCTACAAGAAACAGGAGGTGCCCGTAGGCACCCGCTCGGTGATCGACGTTAGGCTCGAAGAGGATGCGCTGATGGTGGACGACGTGGTGGTGATCGGTTACGGCACGCAGTCGCGCCGCACGATCACGGCCGCAGTTTCGAAGGTGGACGGCGAGAAACTCGCCGGCGCCCCGGTCAACTCCATCGGCGATGCCCTGAAGGGACGTGTCGGCGGCGTGCGCGTATCGTCGGCCGACAACCAGCCGGGTTCCGACCCCGTGTTCCTGATTCGCGGCGGTTCGTCGATCAACCAGTCGAACGCTCCGATCATTATCATCGATGGCGTGAACCGTGAAATGACCGGCCTGAACCCCAATGACATCGAGTCGATCGAGGTGCTGAAGGACGCCGCTTCGGCGGGTATCTACGGCGCCCGCGCCTCGAACGGCGTAATCCTCATCACGACCAAGAAGGGCAGCATGGCACGGGGCCCGCAGGTGACATTCGAGGCGCAGGCCGCATGGACTTCGCCCGCCGTGAGGTTCGACCTGATGGACGGCGGCGACTACCTGCGCACGATGCGCACGATGCTGAACGAATACCCTTCGACCTACGCCTACGGCTCGGGCATCCTGACGGGCGCCAACTCCGCCGGTATCGGCAACGGCGACAATTCGGTGTGGACGCCCAAATTCGTGGATACGCCGGCCGATGTCCCCGCAGGCTGGAAGGTGATGGTCGACCCCATCGACCACTCGAAACTGATCGCCTACCAGGACAACGACCAGCAGAAGCAATGGTTCGACGACTCGTACTGGATGAACTACTACGTCGGCGTGAACGGCGGCAACGACAAGGTGCAGTATGCCGCGTCGGCCGGCTACACGAAGGACGGCGGCATCGGCATCAACACCGATTTCTCGCGTTTCACCTTCCACGGCAACACCTCGTTCAAGATACTCAGGAACCTGAAGGCGACGACCGTGTTCGACTACTCGGAAACGAAGGGCAACACGCTCCCCTCGTCGGGTATCGCCACCTACTGGACGACCGTGGGCCGCGGCATGTTCATGCCCGCCACGCACCGCGACTACCTGGACGACGGCACGCCCGCCCAGGGAACCAACAACACGACCATCTCGGCCGCATGGTTCGACCGTTATTATACGAGCAACTACACGGCACGCCGCATGACGGCCAATTTCAACCTCGAATGGGAAATCGTCGACGGGCTGCGCGCCGTGATGCAGGTTGCCAACCACAACTATTACAGGATCGACAACCAGCGCCTGGCGGGCAACGCAATCTCCAACCAGCGCCGCACCTACGAGAAGTGGGGGCAGACCAACCGCTTCAGCACGCAGGGCTACCTGAACTACCGCAAGACCTTCGCGCAGGATCATACGATCGAGGGCACGGTCGGGTTCGACTACATGAAAAACACGGTCAACGGCCTTTCGCTGACGGTCACGGGCGCCGATTCGGACAAGGTGCCGACGCTGGCCGCAGGGACGGACGCCACGGGCTGGGCGGACACCAACACCAACGAGGCGCTCTCCTCCTATTTCGGGCGCCTGAACTACGACTACAAGAAGAAGTACCTCTTCATGTTCACGTTCCGCGCCGACGGCTCGTCGAAATTCGCCGAGGGAAACCGCTGGGGATATTTCCCTGCGGCGTCGGCCGGCTGGGTAGTCTCGGAGGAGAAATTCTGGAACGTGCGCAATTTCAACAGCTTCAAGATACGCGCCTCGTATGGCCTGACGGGTAACAACTACATCGGCCTTTACGATGCCTACGGAGGGTTCGGCGCAACGTCGATCTACAACGGTGCGAGCGCCATCCTGCCCACGGCGCTGCCCAACATGAGGCTCAAATGGGAGACCACCCATCAGCTGGACATCGGCGTCGACATGGGATTCTTCAACGACCGCATCCGCCTGATGGCCGACTATTACAACAAGAAGACCACCGACCTGCTTTTCAGCGTCACGCTGCCCGATACGTCGGGTTACGGCTCGGCCCGGCAGAACGTCGGTTCGGTACGCTTCTACGGCGCTGAGGTGGAACTCTCGACGGTGAACATCCAGAGCAAGAACTTCACCTGGACGACCGACTTCACCTACTCGTTCAACATGAACAAGGTGTTGTCGCTCCCCGACGAGTACAGGTACAAGGACGTCGACGGCAAGGATGCATGGCGTATCGGCGGGTACACGATGTCGGAGACGGGATTCCGTTTCGGCGGCACGGCTGTCGGCGAACGCATGGGGCGCATCTACGGCTACAAGACCGCCTACATCATCGAAACCGAGGCGCAGGCCGACGCGGCGCTGTACGACGTCAATTCACACGGCATCCGCCGTTCGGACGGCCGTTCGATCGCCGGCCGCAAGGACATCGGCGACTACGAATGGCTCAACCGCGCCGGGTCGGCGCGTACGGCGGACGGCAGCGAGCAGATCAACGACGAGGACATGTTCCTGCTGGGGTACGTGACGCCCCACTCCACCGGCGGTATGAACAATACCTTCAAGTACAGGAACCTCTCGCTGTCGGTCTACGTCGACTATGCGCTGGGGCACTCGGTCTACAACTACATGTATACGCGCGGCCTGCAAACCTCGATGGGCAACTGCAACTGGAACCTCATCTACGATGCGAACGACTGCTGGCAGAAGCCGGGCGACAACACCAAGCTGGCGCGCCTGTCGGCCAACGACGCCGACGGCGGCAACAAGAACTATTCGCGCATCTCGGACATCAACGTGCAGAAGGGCGATTACCTCTGCCTGCGCGACGTGACGCTGTCGTACAGCTTCCCCAAGCGGTGGATCGGCAAGCTCGGGCTGGGCAACCTGACGGTCTCGGTATCGGGCAACACGCTGGTATACTGGACGAAGGTCAAGGGCGTGTCGCCCGAGTCGGCGGTGGCCTCCTCGGGATCGAGCACGGGCATGTACAGCGCGGTGAACACCAGCTCGGCCGATTATAACATTTACCCGCCCACGCGCAAGGTGATGTTCAGCCTGAAGGCCACGTTCTGAACGGGATGATTCTCAACAACTAAATCGAATATACGAATATGAAATTCCATAAGCTATATATTGCAGCGATAGGCGCCGCCTCGATGGCGATGGCGGGGTGCGAGCTCGATATCGTCAACTCCGACCAGCTCAACACGACGAACATGTGGGTGGACGAAAGCGATGTCACGGGCGCGACGACGGGCATCTATTTCGAATTGCGCAACGCCTTCCGGCAGAATTACACGAACCAGTTCTTCTGGGGCGAACTGCGCGTCGGGCCCGCCATGTGGGATCGCGGTACGAACCGTTCGCTGATGGACTCGGACATGCTGGAAGTACTGCACAGCCTGCTCAACGGAGGCACGTCGTCGGTAAGCTGGACGAACCTCTACACCTGTATCAACCAGTGCAACTCGGTGATAAAGTACGCGCCGTCGGTCGAAATGTCCGACCAGACGCGCAGCTACTGCCTCGGGAACGCCTATTTCGTCCGGGCATACGTCTACTACTGGATCGCCCGCGTATGGGGCGACGCGCCCGTCATCCTGACGCCCACCGAGAGCATCGGGCGGGAGATCTACCCTTCGCGTTCGCCCAGGGCCGAGGTCTACGCCCAGGTGGCGCAGGATATCGAAAGCGCGCTCACGCACATCACTTCCAACGCCCAGGGCTGCTATTATGCCACGGTGGACAACATCAACATGCTGAAGGCCGACTTCGCGCTGTGGATGTACGCCGCACAGAAAGGCGGCGATTCCTACCTGACGATGGCCGGGGAGGCGCTCGACGCCGTTACACGCACGCCGCTGCTCGGCAAGTTCGCCGACGTGTTCGACGTGAAGAACAAGGCCAACAAGGAGATCGCCTTCGCGTTGCATGTCGATGCGACGAACGAGGTGCATTCGGCCAGCTACATCCAGCGTTTCATCTGGGGCTCGACGCAGGTCAAGGCCTCCTACCGCAACGTCGAGGGCGGCGTGCCGGTATCGAGCAACCAGTGGTTCTGTTATGCGGACGAATTCATCGGCGAACTGAAACGGAACAAGGAGCAGAACAACGACCAGCGCAGCGACGTGACCTATATGGAGCGCACGGGCGTGAGCGACATGTACGAAAAGGTCGGATGGCCCAACAAGTTCACGGGCGACTGGTCTTCGGGAACGCTGCTCTACGACGACGACCTGATCCTCTACCGGTATGCGCAGTACTATATGTTCCGTGCCGAGCTGTACTATTACAGGAAACAGTACAAGGAGGCGCTCGGAGAGCTGAACGTGGTCGCCCAGCGCGCCTACGGGAAGGCGGACTTCTACACCTCGGCCACGCAGCAGGACGTGCTCGAAGCGCTGGCTGCGGAGAACCGCTGGGAATTCGCCGAGGAGGGCAACCTGTGGTTCACCTACATCCGCCTGGGTTACATCGACACCTACTGCCCGCTCAAATACTGGCCCAATACGGGTGTCGAGGGCGGCGTGGGCGGTTCGACGAACCCCAACATCTACCTCTTCCCGATCTCGACCTCGGCGATCAACAAGAACAGCAACCTCAGGCAGACCGAAGGCTGGTCTTAATCCATTTACCCAACAGAAAACTATTCAGCTATGAGAAAATTCATATCCGGCCTGCTCGCCATCGCCGCCGCGGCATTCACAGGCTGTTACGAGTCGGGCACCGATGCGGACAACACGAGCCGGGAGGCGCGCATCTCGATTTCGCCCGCCGCGATCGGGTTCGATGCCGACGGGCGGACGACGGACGGACTGGCGTTCGGCACCTACATCGTGACGGTGAACCCCTACGGTAAAATGTATAGCGACTGGCATGCCGAACTGGTCGGCACCGACTGGGCCACGCTCGACTACCATACGGCCTCGCCCGACGACGCGGTCGAAAAGGCGCTGCGGATCACCTGCTCCGCGAACACGGACTACAAGCGCACGGGAACGCTGCGCGTAACGCTCTCCAAGACGGGCGAAAGCGTCGATTTCCCGATCACGCAGGTCGGGCTCAAACCCGATGCCACGCTCACCCTCTCGACGGAATCGGACATCGAAATGATGGCCCTGGAGCCTGCCGAGGTGACTGTGGCCTTCGAGACCAACATGCCCGCCTCGACCGTTACGGCCGAGCTGGAAGAGGGCGTGGAGTGGCTCACCTGCACGCTCGACAGGAAGGCCGGGACGATCGTCCTCGCGGCTTCGGACAACACCTCGCCCACCGACATGCGGGAGGCGACGGTGACCGTGAGCGCCGGGACGGAGGATACGAGCCTCGCCACAAGGCAGATCAAGGTGCGGCAGCTGGCCAACGAAACCTACCTGTTTATTTACGGGTCGGGCATACCCCACTTTGCGGCCTTCGGCGATGCCGCACAGATGAACAAGAACGACCTGGTGTTCGGCCTCGACCACTATTTCCGCAGCGGCAAGGTGATCCTCTCGACTTCGCGTATGCCGGACGCCTATCCGCGCTATGCGCTGACGGCCGACGGCAAACTCGCCGTACTGGCCGACGCGGCTGCCGAGGCCGCGGCGCCCGAGCTCACGTTCGGCATTGCGGGGATGAACGCCCTGCGCGTGACGATCGCGCTCGACGACGACAACAACGTGGTGGCAGCCGACTCGAAGGCCGAGTTCACGCGCATCTCGACCGTGAACAGCATGCCCGAATCGGAACTGGCCGGCTACCCCACCAAGGAATACGTCACGCGTGACGGAAAGACCAAGACGTGGATGACGACCGGCCTGCACTGGAACGGCGGCGCGGCGATGGGCACCTACAAGCTGGGCAGCGGTCTGGTCGGGGGCTCGAAGACGGGCGGTTACGACGAAGCGGAGTATTCGATGCGCAACCCGGCCTATGACACCGAGGAGAACGGCGGAACGCTCAAGGAGCTGATGATGCCCGACGGCGTGACGACGCGCGCTTCGGTCTACGGACGCCTTTACAGTTCGTACGAAACGCTGACGGGCGACCCGGCCGGCGCGCTGAGCCCGGCCCTGCTGATGCCCTTCCCGCTGGGAGGCGCCGGGACGGTGGTCGTGGATGCCGTGGGCAACAGCATCACGCTGGAACCGATCCTCAAGGCCGACCTGAAAGACTACGCAGCCTCCGACGGCGGCAATACGCAGGCCGAGGCCGACCACCCGTCGCTCTCGATGCAGGTGCAGGGCATCTGTCCCTATGGCTGGCATATCGCCAACATGTCCGACTGGAAAGACCTGATCTACGCGGTGGCGGAGTCGTCGAAGAGCTATTCGGACTACCCCGTGGCGGCTGCGACGGCATCGTACGGCGCTATGACCTCGGGCAATGCGGCCAATGTGGCGGCGCACCTGCGCTGCAAGGAGTGGCAGGACGCCGAGTTCAACCCCGCGACCGCCATTTCGAACGGTGCCGAGGCCTTCGCTTTCAACCTCTACCCGCAGGGGTGGCGCCTCTACAAGAGCGGCTATGACTACTGTGCCAACTCGGGCAACGTGCGCTTCTACTGCCTGATTCCGATGATGGGACAGACGACGGCCTCGAAGATGGCCCTGTGGCGCGCCTACTGTACGACCTCGGCCGATATGGTATTCGACGACGGGTTCGACGTGGGCAACGGTTCGGGAGCCGCGGTGCGCTGTGTGAAAAATTACGAGAATTTCTGAATCCGGAGCGGGCCGGACGGGAGAACGCCCCAGTCCGGCCCGGGCTCCGGCCATGGAACGACAACGAATAAAAAAAGAAAAACCTATGAAATACGATAAAATGCTTATGCTCCTCACCCTTGTCGCAGCCGGCCTGGCGGCAGGATGCAGCGACGACGAAGATCCGCTGAAGGACTGGACGGGGCCGTCGAAGCCCGGCACCGAGATCAAAACCCCGGCCGAGGTCGGCAACCGTGTCGTCGCGCACCGCGGCGGTTCGACGGAGGCCGGGACACGGCAGTTCCCCGACAATTCGGTGGCGGCGCTCAACTATGCCATCGGGCTGGGCTGCTACGCGTCGGAGTGCGACATCTACCTTACGAAGGACGACGATGTCGTGGTGGCGCACGCATCGGCGGGGTGTTACATCAACAACCTCAAGCCGTGGGAGCATACGCTCGCCGAACTGCGTGCCGCCGGGACGCTGGCCAACGGGGAACAGCTGCCCTCGCTGGCCGACTTCATCGACGTGGTGCTCGAGGCGGGAACCACGCGCCTGTGGCTCGACGTGAAGAACATTACCATCGACGGCAAATCGACCGAAGAGGGGCGCGAGGCTTCGGCCAGGGCGTGTGAGAGGGCGTGCGAGATCATCGAAGAGATGGGCGCGCAGAATTTCTGCGAGTTCATCGTCACGGGCAATGCGACGAAAATCAGTTCGAGCAGCCCCGTCACCATCTGGCAGCGTTCGCTCGCCGCGGCGGGCGCCGTGGGCAGCAATGCCGGGTGGATGAGCTTCCGCAACCCGGCCGATTACATCTCCTACGGCTATCCGTGGGCGAACCTCTCGACCGAAAACCTCTATTTCGAGGGCAAGACCGTGAACAAGAACGGTTATTCGGTGCAGAAATTCCTCGATGCGGGGCTGAAGCTCAGCGTATACAATGCCGACCTGGATGTCGACATGGATTACTACCTGACCTACAAGGACAAGCTCTACGCCATCTGCACGAACTACCCCCGCAAGCTGCTGGGCAAATGGAACTGACCGAACCGTTCCGTATCCTGCCCGGCACCTGTGCCGGAGATACGGCCGGGATGATATCCGGGCTTTGAAGCCCGGATATTTTTATTACCTTTAGCCCTGCGCAGCTTCGTCCTCGACCCGTATTTCCCGGGATTCCAGAAAAAATGCACTTTTTCGAAAAAAAAAGTGAAAACAGACTAGGTATTTTTGTGCCTATGGCTGTATAGTATAGGTAACACCCTAAAAGTATACATATTGGAACGCCATACAGATACCCCTACCATAACCGACATGGAGGGACTGCTATACAGATACCTCGTCCGCCGGACGAGCGGGGCCGAAGACCGGGAGGTATATGCCTGGCTCGAAGCCTCGGAGAAGAACCGCAGCCTGTTTTTCGAAGTCGCGGCCGTATGGAGCGCACACAGGACGCTCATCTCCCCCGCCACCGGCGAGCGCTGCGATGCCATGCTACGGCGGCTCAACGCGCGTATCGACGCCGACGACGCCATGCAGCGCCCCGCGCGGTTCGCATGGCGGCGTTGGATGTCCGCAGCGGCTGCGGCAGCCGTGGTCGTGATCGCGGTCGCGGCAGCCTGGCTGGCAGGGCTGCGCTTGCCGGAAGCCGGGCGGTTCCAGTCCTATGCCAACCATACCGGCGACGTGGCCGTCCTGCATCTGGAGGACGGGACGCAGGTGTGGCTGCAAGACGGCACCGAGTTGCGCTATGCCGTAGGCAAGGGGGACGGGGAGCGGATCGTGCGGCTCGACGGCGAGGCCTATTTCGACGTGTCGCACGATGCGCGGCATCCCTTCGTCGTGGAGACCCGCGAGCTGGCGATCCGGGTGCTGGGCACGGCCTTCAATGTCCGGGCGCTCGCCGGCAACCCGTTCACGGAGGTGGTGCTCGAACGCGGCGCCGTACGCCTCGAAACCCCCGGCGGCGACAACCTCGTGCGGCTGCATCCCAACCAGCGCGCCGTGTACGACGCCCGGATGGGCGACATGGAGGTGGCCGAAATCAACGCGCCTCTCTATGTGACCAGGCGTTACAACCTGGTCACGATGAAGGGCGCCACGATCACGGAGATCATCGCCGGCATCGAAAAGAGCTACGGCGTACGCATACGCATCATGTCGCCCGACGACGGCAAACGCTACGACATCAACTACCTGCGGAGCAATTCGCTCGAGGAGGTCGTCGACATCGTCGAGTTCATGACCGGAACGCATTGCGAGGTGATCCGCAACGAATGATACGGGGCCTGCGGCCGACCACCGCAGGCCTTTTGCACCGCACAACCCGGAACACGCTTCACGAACCTTAAAATATGAAGAAAAATTCCATCCCCAAGCTGGAATTGGTATTTCTTCTCCTGTTGACCGGCATGTGTCCGCAGGCCCATGCTACGGATGACGGCAGAAATGCCTCGCCACAAAAGACCTACGCTGTGGATCTCACGCTCGGATCCGCAACGGTGCTGACCTTCACGGAGGCTGTCACCTCACAGACGGGCGTACTGTTCTCCTACGAATCGGCACTGTCGCAGATGCCGCTCGGCGACGTGTCGGTGCATGAAACCGCGGCTCCGCTGGAACATATCCTGGAAAAGGTATTCAAGGGACGGGGATTCCGTTACAAGGTCGTCGACCGCATCGTGGTGCTGACCTACGACACGGATTCCGCGCGTTCGCAGCTGGTACTCGTGACGGGGCGCGTCAAGGACGGCTCGGGGATGCCGCTGGTCGGCGCCTCGGTCGTCGTGAAGGATACGATGCGGGGCGTTTCGGCCGGGGCGGAGGGCAATTACCGGATCTTCGCCGATCCGGACGCCACCCTCGTTTTCTCATACATAGGCTATGCCGACCGGGAGGAACGCATCGGGACGAGGTCGGCCATCGACGTCGTACTGGAGGAATACGAAGCCGTGCTCGAGGACGTGGTGGTGGTCGGATACGGCACGCAGTCGCGCAGGACGGTGACTGCGGCCATCAGCAAATTCGACGGGCATCTCCTGGAGGGTATCCCCGTCAATTCGGTCGGCGACGCCCTGAAGGGACGCGTCCCCGGCGTGAGGGTCGCTACGACCGATGCGACACCGGGCGCAGACCCCAAATTCCTGATCCGCGGCGGATCGTCGATCAACCAGTCGAACGACCCGATCGTGCTGGTCGACGGCGTAGTCCGCGAAATGGCCGGGCTGAATCCCAACGACATCGAATCCGTTTCGTTCCTCAAGGACGCCGCGGCGGCGGGCATCTACGGTTCCCGCGCGTCGAACGGCGTGATCCTCATCACCACGAAGAAAGGTTCGAAACACCTCGGCCCCCGGATCGTATTCGAGGGGCAGTGGGCCTGGGCGTCGCCCGCCACGAAGTTCGACCTGATGAACGCCCGCGATTACATCCTCACGGTGCGTCCGGCGCTCATGGAGGGGTATTGCGGCGGCATGGATCCGGCATCGGTGCTGGGCGGCGAACAGTCGGCAGGCACGGGCAATACGGCCAAATCGCTCTGGACGACCCGTTACCTCCGGCCGGACGAGCAGGTTCCCGCCGGCTACCAATGGGTCGAAGACCCGGTGAACCCCGGGCGCATCATCGTCTTCGAGGACAACGACCAGCAGAGCCAATGGTTCGGCGACGCATGTTGGCAGAATTACTACGTCGGCATCGACGGGGGCGGCGACAACATCCAATACGCCGCCTCGGCGGGTTATACGGACGACAGCGGGATCGGGATCACGACGGGCTATTCGCGCTTCACGTTCCACGGCAACACGACCTTCCAGGTGACGCGGCGGCTCAGGGCCTCGACGACATTCGACTATTCGCAGATCGAGCAGCAGACCTTCGAGAGTGCGCCGCTCAGCCTGCGCAACTCGGTCATACGCGGGCTCTCCGTCCCTAACACCCACCGCGACTGGTACGGCGAGGAGGCGGGCGAGGAGCTGGCGGGCACGCCCGCGCTGGGCACCAACAACACGACGATACCGGCCGCCTACTACGCCTATTACTACCACAATGCCGGGTCGACGATCAAGCGTTCGACGGCCACGATCAACCTCGACTGGGAGGTGTTCGACGGGCTGCGCCTGGTCGGGCAGTTCACCAACTACAACCGCCATACGCGCAGCTATTTCTATGTCGAGGACAACCCCACGACGGGCTCGAACATACGGCCCATGAAAGAGGGCTTTTCGGAGACCAACCGCATGGATTTCCAGGCCTATGCCGACTACAAGGGTACGTTCGGCAACGGGCATCGCCTGGGTGCCGTGGCGGGCTACGAATACATGCTCGACAAACTCAACAGCTTCGACGTGCGGGTGCAGGGTGCCGTGTCGGACAAGCTGCCCGTGCTCGACGCCGGGACTTCGAACATCGCCAACTATCCGAAGAGTACCCGCACGCGGGAGTGTCTGATCTCCTATTTCGGGCGTGTGAACTACGACTACGGCGGGCGTTACCTCCTCGCCGCGACAATGCGCATCGACGGTTCGTCGAAATTCGCCGCAGGCCACCGCTGGGGCTATTTCCCGGCGGCATCGGCCGGATGGGTGGTCAGCAAGGAGGGGTTCTGGCCCGAAAACAGTGCGGTCAGCATGCTCAAGGCGCGCGTGAGCTACGGGCTGACGGGCAACAACGGGATCGGGCTGTACGACACCTACGGCAGCTACAATTCGCTCTACACCTACAACGGCAACGCGACCACCACGACCAATACGATGCCCAACAACGGCCTGATCTGGGAGAAGACCCTCCAGTTCAACGCCGGCATCGACCTCGGGCTGCTGGACAACCGCATCACGCTGGCGCTCGACTATTACAACAAGGAGACGCGCGACCTGCTGTTCGACGTCAGCCTCCCCAATACGACGGGCTACAACTCGGTTTCGACCAACCTGGGGCGTGTCAGGTTCTACGGCACGGAACTGTCGCTGTCGTCGGTCAACATCGACCGCAAGGGTTTTTCGTGGAGGACGGATTTCACGTACAGCTACAACATGAACCGCGTGCTCGAATTGCCCGACAACGGCAATCCCCGCAACCGCATCAACGGCATCTCGGTCGGCGACGGGAGCCAGTTCGGGGGCATCGCCGAGGGCGAGCGCATGGGGCGTATCTTCGGCTATGTCGCAGAGCGCATCATCGAGACGCAGGAGGAGGCCGACGCGGCCCGGTACGACACGCAGTCGCGCGGCTACCGGCGCAGCGACCGGCGGCAGATAGCCGGGCGCAAAGACATCGGCGACTACGAGTGGAAAGACCGTCCGGGATCGACGCGCATGGACGGCCGGCAGATCATCAACGCCGAAGACCAGTTCCTGCTGGGGTATGCCCTGCCCCACTCGACGGGCGGCATCGGCAATACGTTCCGTTACCGGAACTGGACGCTGAACGTCTACATGGACTATGCCCTGGGACATTCGGTGCGCAACGACATGCAGATGCGCTATTTCCAGTCGACGATGGGCAACTGCAACTACAACCTGGTGAACGAGGTGAAAAAATGCTGGTCGCAGCCGGGCGACGATACACGCTACGCCCGTTTCACGGCCAACGATACGGACTGGGGCAACCGCAACTACGGGCGCACGTCCGACATATTCGTCGAGAAGGCCGACTACCTCTGCCTGCGCGATGTTTCGCTCTCGTGGTCGCTCCCGAAAGCGTGGCTGCGCAAACTGCACATAAGCCAGGTGACACTCACCGTCTCGGGCAACACGCTCTGCTACTGGACGGCCGTGCACGGGGTCTCGCCCGAGGCCGCGACCACCGGCGGCCTCTACACCGCGTCGTCGACCTACGACACCGGGTTCAGTCCCTACCCGCCGACGCGCAAAGTGCTCTTCACGGCCAAACTCACGTTCTGACACCCTACTGCCATGAAAACGAAATTCGGAAAGACTATAGCCGGAGTCGCGCTGCTGTTCTGCGCATACGGGGCGGGCGGCTGTCACGGCGACCTGGACATCATGCAGGACAACAAGCTCTCGGCCAGCAACATGTGGAAAGAGGAGAGCGACGCCACGTCGGCCACCTACGGGCTGTACGTCTACCTGCGCAGTGCGCTCAAGAGCATGAACGACGTCTACCTCTGCTGGGGCGAGCTGCGCAACGGGCTGTGGGGCCCGGGGACGCACAACACGCTCAACGGCGTCGACCAGTCGCAGGTGCGCACCAGCACCATGAGCTCGGTCAACGAGTATGCCGACTGGACGGCGCTCTACACGACGGTCAACCAGGCAAACCTGGTCATCAGGCATGTCCCTGCGATGGGGTTGAAGGAGAAACCGCGGGCCTTCTGTCTGGGGAACGCCCACTTCATCCGCGCGTATTGCTTCTTCCAGATCGCACGCATCTGGGGCGATGCCCCGCTGCCGCTCTGGGGCTACGAATCGACCGACACGGAGCTGTTCCTCGGACGCACCCCCGTCTCGGAAGTGCTGATGCGCGTGGAACGCGACATTGCCGACGCGGAAAGGTACGTCGCCGATACGTCGGACAAGACCGTGGCCACGCCGGCCGCCGTGGCGATGCTGAAGGCCGACTATGCCCTGTGGATGTACCGTATGCAGGCCGGGGGCGAGGCTTACCTGGCGATGGCCCAAGAGGCGCTCGGGGAACTCGGCCTGTCGGACGCCCTGCTCGAGCCCGCGTATGCCGATATTTTCAGTTCGTCGAACAAATGCGGCCGCGAGGTCATTTTCGCCGTGCACCAGGATGTGTCGGAAGCCCTGAACGGCCCGGCCTACTACCTCGGTTGGAACGAGAGTTACGTCGAAGCGGCCTACCGCAATAACCCCGTCCCCACCACCGGGGGCAACCAGTGGTGGTGGTATACCGACACCTACCGGGCCCTGCTGCAGGCCGACCCCGCCGATACGCGTGCAGCGCTGACCTGCCGCACGGCCGATTACGGCACGGGCGGCCGCAGGATCGGCTGGACGGAGAAACTGATGGGGCGCGTGGACAACGGCACACGCATTTTCGACTCGGATTTCATCCTTTACCGCTACGGCGAAGCCTTCCTGATGGCGGCCGAAGCCCGCTATTACGGGAAGGACTACGCGGGTGCGCTCGAAGCCCTGGCACCGCTGGCCGCAAGGGCCTACGGGCGGAGGGATTACTACACCGACACGTCGCCCGAAGCCGTCCTGCAGGCGATTGTCGACGAATACCTCAGGGAGATGGTCGGCGAAGGCCGCACCTGGTGGATGCTCCTGCGCACGGACAAGATATGGGAGTACAGCGCCGACATCGCGGCGCAGCGCGACAAGAACCCCAACATACTGCTGTGGCCCATCACGCAGGCGGCCATGAGCAGGAATTATAACCTCACGCAGACCGAAGGCTGGTATTGACCGCCCGGGACGGAACGCCGCCGTATAGGGGCGGCGACGGGGTTCCCGCAAGGCGGAAGGAGGAACCTGCGCCCGGGAAGCGACATGCCTGCAACCGCGCCTGCGAACCGGCAGGAAAAATGCCGCGCCCTTTTTTGGGGCGCGGCATCGCTTTTAGGAGCGGGAGGGTCAGAAGCCGATGAAGTCGGTCTGGAGTTTCGAGGTGCGGTAGGTGTTGCCCATGCCGTCCTCCGCCACGATTTCGAAATCGGCGGTCTCGGGCGTCCCCGACGCCAGGTTCCCGTAATAGTAATGGTCGAGGTTCTTGCCCCAGGTCGTGCCCACGCTCTTGCTGTAATAGAGCACGTGGTAGGCATAGGCCCAGTAGTCGTAGGTCTTGACGCGGGTCATGTCGCAGACCTTCGTGCCGTTCTGCCAGAGCGAGACTTTCCAGTTGCCCGAGGCGTCGGAGTTCCAGACGTTGGCCACGATGCACTTCGCATCGTTCATGGCCGGGGCGTTGGCCGCCCAGCCGAAGGTGAGGCTGCCCGACTTGCCGAACACCTGCGTGGCCGAATAGGCCCGGATCTGATAGCCGGCTTCCTTGTTGGTCGACTTGTAGTACTGGTTGGCAACGGTGTTGCCCGAGATCTCGTAGACGCTGTACCCGTTCGGCGTGCCGTCGGCGCAGATGTTCGCCGTCCACCATGCACCGCAGGCGGCGCCGTGGACATGTTCGAGGATCGTCTTCCCGTTACGCTTGTGGATGTATTTCTGGTGGTAATGCGTATGGCCGATCATGATGTGCGCCTCGGAGAACCCGGACAGCAGGTCGAGCACGCCGTCGTAGTTCTCGTGGCTCTCGTCCGTCACGCTCGTACCCCCGCGGAACGGGATGTGCGCGCAGAAGATCACGAGCTTGTCCTTGTCGACGTGCGACAAGTCCTGGCGCAGCCACTCGAGCTGCTTGTCGGTGATGCCGCCCTTGTACTTTTTCTTGCCTTCGTAGAGGACGTTGTCCATCGACACGATGTGCACGTCGCCGCGGTTGAACGAATAGTTGCGCGGGCCGAACTGCGTTTCGAAATTGGCCGCAGCATTGTCGTCGGAGGTCTCGGTCTGCAAATGGTCGTGGTTGCCGATGGTCTGGAAGATGGGCAGGTTGCGGTTGGCCATCGACTCCTTCATGTTGCTCCACAGGTCGGGCGTATCGAAGACGATGTCGCCGAGCGTGATGCCGTAGACCGGCGTGCCCTTGGCCTTGTAACCGTCGACCGTAGTCTCGACGTCGGGGATCGTCTCGTTGACGTAGCGGCTGATCTCGGCCGTGGTCGCACACTGCGGGTCGGCGATGCAGACCAGCGTGAAATCGCTTTCCGGGGCCGGCAGCGGCGTCAGCACGAAGTCGTGGCGGTCGGCGATGTTCTTATGGACGATCTCGGCGTAGAAGAGCGGGTAGTTGTCCGCCGACGTGTTGACGGCATACCCTGCCGGCGTACTGTAATGTACGAAGCGCGCCTTCTTGTAGCGCTCCATCTGGTAGACGCCGTTGGCATCGGTCTCCACGCAACCGTAGCCGTCCGACACGACCACGCCCGGGACGGGGTTCCCCGACGTGTCGGTCACCAGTCCGTAGAGGGTCGTATTGCCGTCGAGCTGCGTGCCGTTGACTTCGGTTTCGACACCCTCGCCGCCGTCATGCCCGCCGGACTTGTCGTTGCTGCATGCCAGCATCAGCGTCGCCGCCATACAGCATAATAACATGATTTTCGTTTTCATATCCTGAGTTTTTTATTGCTTATTTCCAAAGCGCGTTCTGTTCGAGGTTCGGGTTGCGGGTGATCGCCGTCTGGGGGATCGGACGCAGGTATTTCTTTTCGCCCCACGTGCGCTTGTACTCCCAGACGATATTCCCCGCGGCGTTGAGCGAGAAGGTCTGGTTGGCCCCCGTATTGGAAATGGCGATCGAATGTTCGGTATCCTCGCCCGGGCGGATGTAGAAGTCGGGTACGGGATCGCCGTTGTCGTCGGTGCTCTGCCCCGTGAAATCGTAGGTGTAGCCCGTGTTGCCGATCCAGATGCCCGTCCAGGGGTTGTTGTCGCTCGTGAGCAGGTCGCCCATGTGCCAGCGCATGTCGTCGTCCCAGCGCAGCCCCATTTCGAGGCAGAGCTCGATGCCGCGCTCACGGCGCACTTCGAGTATCCACTTGTCGGTCAAGGTATTGAGGAAATAGGCCTCCATGTAGGGGTCGGCCTTGTCCGGGACGACCGGGGTCACGCCGGCACGGCTGCGCAGCAGCGCGATGGTCTGATCCCATACCGCGGCGTCCATTTCGCCCAGCTCGGCCTTCGCCTCGGCGTAGTTCAGCAGCACCTCGGCATAGCGGAGGATCGGCAGCGAATTCCAGCTCGCGGCCTTCGACAGCACGTTGTCGGCATCGTCGTCGATCGACCACTTGATCGGATGGTAGCCCGTACGGGTCACTTTCCAGTTGGGCGAATAGAGCCGTTCGCGGCCGCTGATCTTCATCTTGTAGGTCGGGCTGATGACCGTCTGCGCCATGCGGGCGTCACGACCGTCGAACTCGCGGATGAAGTCGATGGTCTGATATCCGTCGATGTCGGTGAACGGCGTGCCTTTGGTCGTGAGGTAGGTGTTCATGAACTTCTTGGTCATGGCGATCTTGGCACCGTAGGTCGGCGAATAGTAGTACCAGCTGGTCTCGTGGAACGCCGAGAGCTCCTTGCTGTACTCACGGCCGAAGATCACCTCCTGCGTGAGCAGCCCGGCGCTGGTGAAGAGCGAGCGGTAGGCGGTCTTCACATCGCCCGTGACGAGCGAATAGGGCCCCTTGTCCATGATCTCCTTGGCGGCGGCAGCGGCCTCGCGCAGGAATTTGTTGTCGGCGTTATACTCGGCCTGCCACGGTTTGTCGGACGAGGGCTCGCGCGAGTGGTACTTGCGGAAGGTGCCTTCATAGAGGCAGACGCGCGACTTGAAGGCCAGTGCCACCCACTTGTTGATGAGAGCCGAGCCTTTCGTGAATTTGGCGTCGGAGAGGCAGTAGGTGCTTGCGAAGGTGAGGTCTTCCAGCACTTTGTCCATGACGTACTCGCGGCTGTCGCGGGGTTTCATCATCGCCTCTTTGTCGCTGGCCGCGATCGTGAAGTCGTACCAGGGCACGGCGCCGAAGGTCTGCACCTTGTCGTAGTAGAACCAGGCGCGCCAGAAACGGGCGACGCCCTCGTAGTGGTTGTAGATCTCGTCGCTCACACGCCCCCTGCACTTGTGCATGTTGTCGAGCATGTAGTTCACGCGGCGAAGGTTCGTCCAGTTGCTCTCAGCCCATCCGGTCTGGTTGTCGGGCGAGACGTTGCCGTCGGGGCGCAGCAGGTCGGTCGGGATGTCCACGGCGCAGTAGTCGGCATAGATGTCGCCGCGCGTGATGGTTCCGTCGCCGGGGATCATCTTCTGGATGAAACCGTTGGCATAGAGTTCCAGGTCGGTTTCCGATTTCCAGAACTCGTCGCTGCCGATCTGGTCGTAGGTGTCGCGCGTCAGGAAATCCTCGCAGGAGGCCATTCCCGCAGCAGCGAGGGTCGTCAGCGTATATAGCAGTATCTTTCTCATGGTTGCTGTCGGTTAAAATGTTACGTTTATACCCAGGGTCACGGTTTTGAGCATCGGGTAGGAATAGCCGTTACCCGTACCGTTCAGGCCCGAAGTGGTCGAGGCCGCGAAATCGGAGTCGCCGCTGGTGATGACTTCGGGGTCGAACATGTCCGTGTGCTTGAACATCGGCGAGTGGGTGAAGAGGTTCTCGCCCGACAGGTAGACCTTCAGCCCCTCGAGGCGCAGCTTCTTGCAGATGTGCTTGGGGAAGGTGTAGTCGATGGTGATGTTCTTCAGTCGGATGTACGAAGCGTCCTGCAGGTAGTGGTCGTTCTCCCACGTCAGCGGGCCGTCGTTGCGGTTGGCGGCGAGCGATACCATGCGTGTCCAGTAGGGGTTCTTGTCCATGTTCGTGACGCGCCAGTTGTCGGTGCTCTTGTCGATCCGAACCACGTTGTCGCCCGTCTGTGTCTTCATCAGCGAGTTGTAGGCGCGGTTCCATTTGCCCCAGAAGAATCCGGACTCCGTCCACGGGTACCAGTCGCGCTTGCCCACGCCCTGCCACAGCATCGAAAGCCCGATGCCGTTCCAGTTCAGCGACATGTTGATGCTGTACTGGTAGCGCGGCGACTGGTTGCCGATGATCTCCAGGTCGCCGTGGTTGGACAGCGTGCGGTTGCCCTTGGTCATGATGCCGTCGCCGTCCACGTCGACGAAGCGCAGGTCGCCGGCATAGGCGCGGAACATCTCGCCGTTCTTGAAGAAGTTGTAGGCCGGGCCGTTCAGGGCGTCGGCGTTGCTGGCGTAGATGCCCGCTGTGCGGAAACCCCATATCTCGCCGATTTCCATGCCCTTGTAGTAGGTCGTCAGGTCGCCCGTTTCGTTATAGTAGTCGGTGATCCAGCTGCGGCTGTCCCACAGCATACCCTTGATGCTGTAACTGAACGGCTTGCCGCCCAGGTTGAACGAGTCGCGCCACGAAAGGCTCAGCTCCCATCCCTTGGTCTTGAGGCTGGCGTAGTTGCCGTAGGGCGCGGCGCTACCGAGTACCTGCGGGAGGTTCGGGCCGACGGTGTAGAGGTCGGTCGTATTGCGGCGGTAGTAGTCGCCGGTGAACGAAAGCCGGTTGTGGAACAGGTCGAGGTCGAGGCCGATGTTGTAGGTGGTGACCTTTTCCCAGGTGATGTCGTCGGGGATCAGGCTGGGCACCGACGTGTAAGGTACGTTCTGGCCGTTGATGATGACCGACGACTTGGCGATCGAGGCGCTGCCCGAAGCGGTCATGGTCTCGAGGTACTGGTAGGGGTCGATGTTGGCATTGCCGAGCGAACCGATGCTGGCGCGAACCTTGAAGTTGTCCAGCCACCCTTCGACGTGCGGTTTGAGCCACGGCTCTTCGGAGAGGCGCCATCCGACCGATGCCGAGGGGAAGAAGCCCCACTGCGAACTGGACGGGAATTTCGACGACCCGTCGTAACGGGCGCTCACTTCGGCCAGGTAGCGGCCTGCATAGGCGTAGTTGACGCGGCCGAAGAATCCGACCAGCCCCCACGTGTAGCCGCCCGAGGTGGTCGAGTAATACTCGCCGTCCATGAGCGTGAAGCTCGGCTTCGAGGGATAGAGGTTGCCCTGGCGGTAGGTCTTCTGCGTGCGGTAGTCGTAGTCCTCGAGGTTCCATCCGGCGACCACGTTCAGGTCGTGGTCGGCCCCCAGCTTGGGCGTGACCGTACCGACGATGTTCGTCGAGATGTAGTCCGAGCGGTACGTCCAGTTTTCGAGCGACGAGAAACTGTTGTCCTGCCCCGAAACGTTCACGCCGGTGTAGTAGGTGTAGAGGTTCTCCATGCGGTCGCGCGACCAGCGGGAGCCCTTGTAGGTCACGTCGGCCGAGACCTTGAAGACGTCGGGGACGAATTCGAAGTTGAACGTCGTGGTATTGGCCACTTCGAGCTTGTTGTTCTCCTGCCACGAGGTGCCCTCGGCGAAGGCCGCATAACCGGTCTTGGCCGCGGTCTGCGTCCAGGTACCGTCGGGGTTCTTCAGCAGGGCGAACGGGAAAGCGAACATGTCGATCTGGCGCGAGATCACCTGCTGGCCGTAGTGCACCATGGGCTGGTGGTACTTGCTGCTCATCAGGCTGGTGTTGTTGTCCAGCGTCAGCCACGGGCGGATGCGGATCGAACCCTTGGCGCGGAGGTTATACTTCTTGTAGGTCTCCTCGCCCACCTTGTAGATGCCGTCCTGGTTGTAGTAACGGCCCGAAATGTAGTAACTGACCCCTTCGCGGCCGCCCTGGATGCTGACGGCGTGGGTGGTCGAATAGTTCACCGACTTGTAGATCTCCTTGAGCCAGTTGGTCTCGCCGTAGTAGTTGTAGTTGCCGTTGGCGTCGATGTCGTAGTTGTCCATCGTCGGATCGGCACGGCGGCGCTTGAGTTCCTCGAACCAGGCGTTCGAATAGGGCATGTAGTTATTGAAGAGCGACGGTACGGTCGCCGTCGGCGAGGAGTTGAGATACGACTCGCGGAAGGCATCGACCCACTGCACGGGGTCGGTGACCACGTTGTCCTCCCAGATCACCGTACGGCGGTGCAGCGACACGGAGCCGTTGTAACTCACGCGCACCTTGCCCTTCTCGGGATCCTTGGTCGTGATGAGAATCACGCCGAATGCGCCGCGGGCGCCGTATACTGCGGCCGACGAAGCGTCCTTGAGCACCGAGATCGAGGCGATGTCGTCGGGGTTCACCGAACCCATGTCGCCTTCGGCACCGTCGATGAGCACCAGCGCGCCGCCGCCCTGTCCGAGTTTGTTGGTCTTTTCACCGCCGCTCACACGGGCCTTGAACGTGTTGTTCACGCCGCGGATGGTGACTTCGCCGGCATGGTCGGCCTTACCGTCGACCTGCACGATGTTCAGGCCGGGGATCTGGCCCTGCAACGAAGCGGTAGCCGATATACGAGAAGAGCAGCGTGGCGTTCCCGTCGGCCGGGATCGCATAGCCGCCGTCGACACCCGTCGAGACGCCGACCAGCGTCCCCTTGATAGTGACCGTCACGCCGATCATCGGGTTGCCCGCAGCGTCGCGGACGACCCCTTTCACCTCCGATTTGGCGGCGGCACTGGCTGCCGGAACGGGGCGCGTGCTGCGCGTCAGCACGACCACTTTGTCAACCACCCGGTAGTCGATGCCGCGAGGCGTGAATACGGCGGCAAGGATGGCCTCGATGGTGGCACCCTTCTCCGAGACCTCCAGGTTCTCCATCGGATAGCCGGCCAGTGCCGTTTCGTAGGAGAAGGCGATGCCCACTTGTTGCGTAATAGCATCGGCAACGGCCTTGAGCGTCGTCCGCGAGTAGGATAAATTCAGGTCATACCCCTGCCCTTGCGCACCGGGGAGCGATCCTTGGGCGGCATATCCGCCGAAAGCCCCCGCGCAGAGCACCATGACCAGACATAGTCCTTTATGGAATAATTTCTTCATAGTTTCAATTCGGTTAATTGGTTATTTCCCGCTGCCGCGTGCAAAGCACGTCCGCAGCCGCGCCGTGCAGGCGGGCTCCGGGGAAATTCGTTCCGATACGGCAGACAGAACCTTGCAAGTCATCCGTCGTCCGATAAAAAACCGTGTAGTGCTGGTGTAGGGGGATTAGTCAGGCATTTTTCGAAGCTGTTTTAAAGTTTCCGGTTAATAATCGCTTTTTTTAGTTTACATTGGGTCGGTTGCGGCCGGCGTTTTCCGCCCGGTCTGCATTAGATACAAGCGACCGGGGCAAACTACCCAATGCCGGAAGCTTTTTTCACAAGATTGCAATGCAAATTTTTATACCTATATATTACAGATATTTTATTTTTCGGTTTTTCGTCGCAAGGTTCGTAAAATTTTAAACATTTTTCTTGCGAATCCCGGAAAATTGCTATATTTGCAGTGCAAGTCATTCGATATCGTTAGAAACCGTGTAGGAAATTGACATCCGGCAGTGTATCCGGAGTCGGTTTCTGATTTTTTTTATCGGTTTTACAAACAAACTAACGATCCAATCATGATGAAATTTATTCATAAACTGACGATAGTTCTCGCGTTGGGCGGGATCTGCGGTCTTGCCGCGTGCAGCGACGACGACCAGGGGTTCCTCAAACGCAACCTGCGCGAGATGAGTTTCCCGTACGTCGAGTCGAGCGATACGTTTACGATCCGCGCTACGGGGGACTGGCAAATCAGCGACGCCCCCGACAGCCGCGAGTGGACGAACGCCTACGGCTGGGTGCATGTCGACCAGCTCTCGGGCAAGGGAGACCCCGGCACCTACCAGAAGGTGACGGTCACCTGCGACCAGAACACCTCCGAGGAGCGCAGCGCCACCATCTACCTGCACGGCTGCGGCGAAGAGAACGTCGCCATCGCCATCAGGCAGGACAACGGTATCTTCGAGTGGAAACCCTTCGACAACGGACAGCAGTTCGACGTCTCGGGTATGCTCAAACTCAACGCGGAAGCCGGGGCCAAGCTCCGCATCCCCTACATCAAGGCGCTCGGCACGGAAAAATACACCGTCACGGTGACGCAGACCGGCGGCGACGGGATCACGGCCGCCAGCGGCAGCTATTCGATCTCGACGGCCGGCAACGGCTACATCGAAGTGCCCCTGACGGGCACCGCCACCAAGCAGGGCATCGTGACCTTCGCCGTGAAGGCTACGGACGAGGCTGGCGCGGAAAAGGACTTCGGCTCCGTTTCGACCATCGTCCGCGCCGGGTTCGACGCCCAGGGCGAGGAGCTTCCCCTGCTGACGCAGAACTTCGGCAAATTCCCCTGGGGCGGCGACTGCATCGGCCAGAAGGCGGGTGTCACGACGGCCGACAAGACCGTGGCCAACCTGAGCCTCGACAACGAGACGGTGAGCGTCTCGGCGGGCACCAACGCCAGCATCGGCGGCATCACCTCGACCGTACGCAACGGCAACGCGGCATTCTACCGCGCCATCGGCATGGAGGGATGGACGGGCTACCTGAATTATATGTGCCCGGGTTACATCCAGCTGGGCGCTGCGAGCGACAATGCCGACGGGCAGCCGGGCAACCTCATCTCCCCGGTGCTGAACATCCCCGCGGGCTACGACCTGCTGCTGACCTGCAAGGTCGCCATCTGGGCCGCAGCCCCCGACCAGGGCATGGTGGGCATCTGCGAGAAGAACGACGGGTTCTGGATCTCGAAGGGTACGCTAGACAAGATCGTAGCTTCGACCAAGAGCTACGTTTCGCTCGACATCCCCGCCTACACGTGGGTCGAGGTCACGGCCGTCATCCCCAATCCCGGCGCGAAAGCCAATCCGGCATTCTTCATCTCCACGGCCGACAGCTGGTTCTCGGGCTCCTCGGTGAAGGCGGGCCGCTGGTACATCGACGACATCAAGCTCGTATACTAAAACCGGACAACTACCATGAAAAAAAGCATTTTATATATTCTGTTCGCCCTCTTCTCGCTATCGGCCGCAGTCTCGCTGACGGCCTGCAAGGACGACGGCGTGGAAATATCGGGGGCCAACAAGTCCAAGACCCCGAAGAACGTGAAACTGCTCGAATACGGGGCCACGTCGCTTACGATCTGCTGGGATTTCATCCGCGGCGCGACGTCGTACACCGTGCAGCTCGTCGACGGGGAGATGAACCCCGTGAGCGAAGCGCTCTGCAAGACCACCGACGCGATCGACTACCACGAATTCACCGACCTAGCGGCCGACCGGATATACTATGGCCGCGTCAGGGCCAACTACCCCTACTCCTCCACCTCGGACTGGGTATACGTCACCGCTAACGAACAGCCGGCCATGCTGATGGCCTCAGTGGGTATCCTCGAACTCGACCCGAAGCTCACGCTCAATGCCGCGACGGGGTCGACGCTCACCTACGAGTGGTCGTATACCGAAGATGCGGCGACCGACGCCACGCGCCTCTACAACATCGAACTGTTCCGTGACGAGGCGTGCAGCGAACTGCATGTCAGCTGGCTGGCCGACGGAAAACTCGCGTCGGACAAAGGCATCTTCACCGCCCTGGCGGGTTATCCCGTCGTGAGGTTCACCTTCTCGGGGCTCGATCCCGAAACGACCTACTACGCCCGGGTCACCAATGCCAGCTTCGGCAACATCATGACCCCCGTCGTCGCCGGGACCACGGCCAAGGCCGGGCCCAAAGCCTCGCAGAACAACCCGGCACAGGCCGGAGATATCGTGCTGGCGCAGGATTTCGCGGCATTCATCCACGGCGGCGACATCGTCCGCTCGGCGGCAGGTTACAACGCCGTATCGGGTACCGAGTTCCGCAAGACGTGGGAACCCGCCACGGGCGAGAACCCGCAGGCCGACGGCGACCGTCCGGTCTGCAACTGGACGACGGAGTTCAACGTATTCACCGGAGGCACGTCGGCCGAGTACATCGAAAGCGTCGGCATGAAAGGCTGGGGGCTGTCGGGCAACACCTCGACCCGTCCGGGCTACATCAAGTGCGGCGGCGGTGGCGGCGGTATCGGCATCCTCTATACGCCCGAGCTGGCGGCCCTGCCCAAGAACACGACCGTGACGGTGAGTTTCTCGGCCAGCGCCTATGCCGAAGGCGAAAACGTCTATGGCAGCGACATCGTGGTCGAAGCCATCGAGGGCGCCGAGTTCGGGTCGAACAACTCCGTGAGCAAGAAAGGCACGGCCGTGGCTTCGAAAGTCGTGGACATCTCGTCGGCCGTAGGTCGGTTCGAGACCTTCACGGTGACGCTCGACGGCCTTTCGCCCACGTCGCGCATCGCCTTCTCGTCGAACCCCGCGCAGGCGGGCGCCAACAAGACCCGCTACCTGCTCGACGACATCGTCGTGGTTTACGACGGCGAGACCAAACTGGAAAAACTCACCGTTCCGGCGAACGTGAAATTCGACGCCGAAGCCGTCTATTCCGACAAGTTGACCCTCGAATGGGACGAAGTGCCCGGGGCGGCTTCCTATACGGTGGCATGGTGGGCCGACGGCACCGAGGAGAAGGACGCCACGGTAGCGGAGGGCATCACCTCGGCCTCGTACCTGCTCAAGGAACTGGAGGCCGGCACCGAGTACCACGCGAAGGTCAAGGCGTGCCGCTACAACAACCCCGGCTACGATTCGGACTACTCCGCCGTCGTGTCGCAGAAGACGGACATAGCCCCGGTACAGGCCGGGATCGTCGTGTCGAAAGTGCTGGCGACCTCCTCGACCCTCACGGTCGAATGGGCCCGTGCGGACGGCCAGGCGTGTGTCAACAGCAGTGCTCAAGTTTACCACGTGAAACTTTACAGCGACGCCGAATGCAAGGATCTGGTCGTCGGCTGGAATGCCTCGAACGTCTTCGGCATCACGGCCGGGAACCGCTTCCGCTTCACCTTCTCGGGACTGGCCCCCGCCACGACCTACTACGTCTGCGTGGACGACAAGACCAACGATTTCTTCTCCGACCCGCTCGCATATGCGACTGCCGCCGCAGGGCCGCAGGCGGGTGCCACGACGGCAGGCTCGGCAAAGGCGGGCGACATCCTCCTGGCGGAAGACTTCTCCAGGGTGATCCACGGCGGCGACATCGCCAATTTCGCCGCGGGCTACTATCCCCCGAGCTCGAACCGCGGGACTTACGCCGCAGCTTCGGGCGACAATCCTTCGGGGTTCTCGGCCACCCGCTGTACGGCCAATGAGTTCGACGTGTTCAGCGGCGGCGGCGTGGCTGCGCCCTACACCGAGGGCACGGGCCTTGCGGCCTGGGGCAAGTCGGGCAACATCGCAGGCCGCCCGGGCTATGTCAAGATGGGCGCCGGAAGTGCGGCTGCCTCGCTTTACACCCCCGAACTGACCGCCCTGCCCGATGCGGCGACCGTCAAGGTGCGCTTCTCGGCACAGGCTTACAGCGAGAAATACGACGGTTCGGGCGCCGATGCCGGGAAAATCCTCGTCAAGGCCGTCCGCGGCGCCGTGCTCGGCGCAAAGGGCGCCATCACCGGCACGGTCACGGAGGTCTCTGCGGCCGACCCTGTGGATATTTCGGCTGCCAAAGCCCGGTTCCGCGAGTTCGAGGCAACCCTCACGAACGTGACGCCCGATTGCCGCATCGTGATCTCGACGAGCGAGAAACGCGCCCTGCTGGACAACGTGGTCGTCACCTGCACGGCCATCACCCCCGCGACCAAACCCGCAGCACCGGGCGGGGTTTCGTTCGACGCCGCAGCGGCGGCCGACAGGCTGACGCTCAAATGGAACGCTGTCCCCGATGCGACTTCCTACACGGTCGCCTACTGGAAAGGTTCGGCCTCAGCCCCCGAAAGCGAGTATGCCTACAAGACCGGCATCGCGTCCACGGCAACGTCGCAGGAGCTGACCAACCTGGAGAGCAACACCTCCTACTGGGCCAAGGTCAAGGCGGTCGGCAGCCTCGATTCCGACTGGTCGGAAACGGCGAACGCCACGACCATGGACAGCGGCGGCGAGCCGCTCCTTCCGACGGCCGACCTGCTCGACGTGGTGTTCCGCAACGACGGTTCGGCCATGGACAACTCCTCGTCGGCAACGCCCGTGCGGCGGATGCCGTCATCGAGGCCGTAAAGGCAAAGGGGCTGACCGACCGTGTGGAATACATCGCTTTCGACTATACGACCTGCAAACGCATCGTCAACGCCCTCCCGGGTGCCATGGTGCAATACCTGAACGGCGACCTGGCTCCCGCCGCAGTCCGGCAGGACGGCATCGGGGGTATCGACTACCGCTTCTCGGCTTATTCGGGCAATCCGGGATGGGTCAAGGAGGCACATGTCAACGGCATGGTCACGAACGTATGGACGGTCGACACGGTGCAGGACATGATGACCTGCATCGCATGGGGAATGGATTTCATCACCACCAACAACCCCGAGACCCTGAAGGAGCTCCTCACCAGGACATTCGTGTCGGCCAACTGACTGCCGCAGGGCGGTGCGCCTGTGCCCGGGAATTTCGCCTGGCACCCCGCAGTTCCCTGAAGGCGCGACCGACAGCCGACGGCGGCGGGTATCATGCCCGCCGCCGTTTTTATTGCCCTGCGGAAAACAAAAAAGGCAGGCGGGCTCGCCAATCTGCAAATATTTTCTAACTTTGTGCATACGAACATGGAGCCTGCAGAACTCATATCCGCCATACGCGCCGGGAGCCGCGAAGCCTTCGACGAGATGTGCGGCCGTTATTATGCGCCGCTGACGGCCTACGCACGCCTCTTCCTGAACGGGAACTGGGCGCAGGACGTCGTGCAGGACGTATTCGTTAACGTATGGGTGCGCCGCGAGGCGCTCGACCCGGGGCAGTCGCTCTACGGCTACCTGCTGCGTTCGGTCTACAACCAGTCGGTCAACTACGTCAACAAGCACCGCCATGCGTGCAGTTACCGCTCCTACTACCAGGAACGTATCGAAAGCATCGGCTACGCCTATTACGATCCCGACCGGAATCCGGTCATCGAAAAGCTCTACTCGCAGGATCTGCGCACGAGTATCAACGAGGCGATCGCAGCCCTCCCGGCCAAATGCCGCGAGGTCTTTTCGCTGAGTTACCTGCAAGGATTCTCCCACCGCGAGATCAGCGAACAGATGGGGATTGCGCAGAGCACGGTCGAAAACCATATTTACCTTGCCCTGAGGCAACTGCGGGCAAAATTGTCGAAATCGGAGCTGATTCTGCTGCTGTTTTTCATTTTTTTGCAAAATAATTCCCATCCGCTTGGGTAGATTTCGCCCGTGGATTGTATACTAAACGGACACAGAACAAATGGACGATACGATTATAATGGACGCTGTCATACAGAAATACTTTGCCGGGGAGACTTCGGAGCAGGAGGAAAAATATCTCCTCGCGTGGCTGGAGGAGTCGGAGGAGCACCGCAAATACTTCTTCGAACTGAAGAGCCTGTGGGGGGCACGCTGCGTCTTCGAGGAGAGCACCGACCTGGCGCGCTTCGCATCGTTCATGCGCAGCACCGACCACCGGATCGGGAAGATCGCCGCCGGGGAGCGATCCGCCAGGCGCCGCAAGCTGGTGCGGTGGACGCTGGGGGCCGCTGCTGCCGTCCTGCTCGCCGTTTGCGCCGGCACGGCATGGCATTTCCTCTCGACACCCGACATATACCGGGTTTACGAGAACACGGGCGATGCGGTGACGACCGTCACGCTCGACGACGGCACGCATGTGTGGCTCAACGCCCGTACGAAACTGACGCTGCCCGAAGCCTTCGGCCCGACGCAGCGCAACGTGCAGTTGGCCGGCGCGGCCTTCTTCGAGGTGGCGCGGGACGAAGCCGCCCCGTTCGTCGTGTCCACCGACAAACTGCGCGTGCGCGTGCTGGGCACCTCCTTCTGCATGCAGGCCTACGAAGGTTCGCAGCAGGCCGAAGTCGTCCTCGAACACGGTTCCGTACGCCTTCAGACGCCCGCAGGGGTCAACCTGGTGACGCTGCAACCCGACCAGCGCGCCCTGTACGACGCTGCGGACGACAACCTCGCCATTACGCAGGTCAACGCTTCGCACCTCGTGCTGACCCAGTACGACCTGGTGACGATGTCCGACGCTACGCTGCACGAGATCATCTCGCACATCGAGACGACCTTCGGCGTGCGGCTTTCGGTGCCGGGACGCTACGGCGACAAACGCTATACGTTCAATTACCAGCGATCCAATTCGCTCGAAGAGGTGCTCAATATCGTCGAATACCTCACGGGCGAGCATTGCGAGGTCATCTACCGCAAGAAATAAGCGCAGCGGCCGCCGGATTCCCGGGATCGGCCGCACGCGGCAACGGCGCCGGCTCCCGTACCGGAATGCCGGCAGGATCGCACAACAAAAAGAGGCTCTGGAAAGAGCCTCTTTTGTCGTTTCACGGGCCGCAGGCGCCGCGGGATCAGAGCGTCGAAAGCCAGTCGAGCGTGGCTTTCTGCCAGTCGTCGTAATAGCGGAAGCGGGAGTTCATGCCCCAGCCGTGGCCGCCCGACGGATAGATGTGCAGCGTGGCCTTGATGCCGTGTTCCTTGAGCTTCTGGTAGAACAGCGCGCTGTTCACGGCTGGTACCACCTTGTCGTCGTCGCAATGGAACAACAGCGTGGGCGGCGTGGCGGCATCGACCTTCTTTTCGAGCGAGAACTCCTGTGCAAGGGGCTTGTCGGCATCTTCGGCGCCGAGCAGCTGTACGAAAGTCCCCTTATGGCGTTTGTCCGGGTCGGCCGAGATCACCGGGTAGAAGAGGATCATGAAGCCCGGCTTCACGTCCGAAAGCGTCCCGACGCTCCCGGCGAGGTAACCCCCGGCCGAAGTCCCCGACACCCCCACTTTCGCGGGGTCGATGTTCAGTTCCGCAGCCATCGAACGCATCACGCGCAGCGCCTCGTCGGCATCGTTGCGCGGAACCTCGCTGTGGCCGTTGGGCAGGCGGTATTTCACCACCGCGGCCGTGATGCCGTTCCGGGCGAACCACTGGGCCTCCTTATGTCCGTTGCCGACCGAGAGCGACGAATAGCCGCCCCCGGGGAAAAACACGAGCGCCTGTCCCGTGGCATTGTCCCCGGCCTTGTAAATCCACATTTCGGCCGTCTGCGTGTTTTTCCACTGTCCGGGCTTGGATTCGACCTCGTCGCCCGAAAGCCCGTTCGAGGTGGGTGCCGTCGTGTTGTCCCACAGGACAACGTGGTAATCCTGCGCACAAATCGCCGACGACAGCATGAGGGCGAAGAGCAGGAGCATTGTTTTCTTCATAATTCGAGTTTTAGACGTTGGGATAAAGATAAAAATTATTTGTCAGTCCGTATACGGTGTTTCAACGGGGCGATGGCCGGGGGGCCGACGCTGAATTCCCCGAGACCGAGCGCCACGAGGCGCTGCGTGGCGCGCGGGTCGGCAGCCAGTTCGCCGCACATCCCGGCTTCGATACCCGCCCGGTGCGCGGCGTCGAGCACCATGCCGATGCTGCGTTGCACGGCCGGGTCGAATGCGTCGCAAAGGTAGGCTACGCGGGGGTTTCCACGGTCGGCGGCCATCACGTACTGCGTCAGGTCGTTGGTGCCGATGCTGAAAAACCGCGCCCGGGCAGCCAGTTCGTCGGCGATGAATACGGCGGCCGGGGTCTCGATCATCACCCCCAGCGCTATGTCGCGGTCGTAGGCAACCCCTTCTGCGTCGAGTTCCGCCATGCAGGTCTCGACAACCGCTTTGGCGGCGCGGAACTCCCCGACCGAAGCTATCATCGGGAACATCACCCGCACGTTGCCGAATGCGCTCGCGCGTAGCAATGCCCGCAGCTGGGTGCGGAACAGCTCCGGCATGGCCAGCGAAACCCGGATCGCACGCCATCCCAGAAACGGGTTTTCCTCCGGCTCGAAATGCATGTAGGGCAATGCTTTGTCCCCGCCTATGTCAAGTGTCCGTACAGTCAGCGGACGTGCCCCGCAAAGCTCCGCCGCGGCACGGTATGCCGCAAACTGCGTCTCTTCGTCGGGGAGCGCCGGGCCCTGCATGTAGAGGAACTCGCTCCGGAAAAGTCCGATGCCCTCGGCGCCTGCATCGAGCGCGCGTCGCACTTCGTCGACGTTCGCGGCATTGCCCAGCACCGTGATCCGCCGCCCGGCGGGCGTGACGGCGGGCGCTTGTGCATCCGCCGCGCAGCGATTCGAGCCGCGCGGCGTATTTGCGTCCGGTAGCCGGATCGGGATCGACGATCAGTTCGCCCCGCTCCCCGTCGATTATCAGCCGGTCGCCGGTTCTGACCTGCCGCATGCACCCGGCAACGCCGACCAGCGCCGCGATGCCCTTGTTCCGGGCGATGATCGCGACATGGCTCGTCACGCTTCCGTGCGCCGTCACCAATCCGGCGACCCTGCTGAAATCCATCTGTGCCGTATCCGAAGGCGCCAGCTCGTCGGCCACCACGATCGTCCCCGGAGCCAGCCCGGCAAAGGGATCGTGGGCGGTTTCGCCCGACAGGATGCGGCCGATACGCGCACATACGTCCCGCACATCGTCGGTACGTCCGCGCAGGTAGTCGTCGTCGAGCGCCGCGAACATGCCGCACACCTCTTCGCAGGCTTCTCCGAGCGCCTGCTCGGCGGACAGGTGCTTTTCCGCAATCCTCCCCTCGACCAGCCCGGCGAGCATCGGGTCGCCGGCCATCTCCAGATGGGCGGCGAAAACAGCCTCCCCTTCCGCCAGTGCGGACAGCTCCGCCTTCGCACGCTCCAGCGCCGCATGGAACCGCCCGGCCTCGGCCACGGGGTCGCCTGCCGCGGCCGTAGCAGCGGCGGATGCGCGGCGTTGCAGCACGAACGCCGTCCCGACGGCGATCCCCGCCGTCGGGATTCCTCGGATCGTGAACATCATTCGCGGATGCCGGCGATGAAATCCGTTACGGCCCGCACGGCGGCGGCTTCGTCGCCGCCCTCGGCGCAGACTTCCACTTCGGTGCCGTGTTTGAGCCCCAATGCCAGGAGCGAAAGAATGCTCACGGCACTGGCCTCCCGGGCCGCGGTGCGCAGGGTGATCCTGGCGGGCGCAAGCCCCCTGATTAACTTTACAAGTTCGCCCGCAGGCCGCGCATGCATGCCGTTCGGGGCGGTGATCGTTACTTTTCCGGTTGTCATATAGGTAGTTATTTCAGTGCTTCGTATATCACCTGCGGATCGCCTTCGGTCGTCAGCCTCCGCAACAGTTCTTCGTCCCCGAATACCTCGCCCAGCCGGGCCAGGATATCGAGGTGAGCGTCCCCCACGCCGGCAATGCCCACTACGAGGTATGCCTTTTCGTTGCCGAACGCAACCCCGCCGGGGTATTGCAGCACCACGATGCCCGAGTGCAGGACGCACTTCTTGGCGTCGGACGTCCCGTGCGGAATGGCGATGCCCATGCCCATATAGGTCGTTGCCGACTCCTCGCGGCGCAGCATGGCATCCGCATATCCGGGTTCGACATATCCGCCCGCTGCGAGCAGTTCCCCAGCCCGCCGGATCGCGGCTTCCTTGGGTTCGGAGGGAAGCCCCGTCCGGATATTCCCGGGGCGCAAAACCTCGCCGGAAGACCGCCCCGCGGCATCGTCCGGCTGCGGGGCGGCCATGCGATCCGGGGCATCCCCCACCCTTCGCAGGCCGGCGTCGGAGGGCTGTGCGTCCGCACCGTCCTGTTGCGCCAACCGGGCGAACAGGACGTCGAGGGCCGGGTCTGCCAGGAAATTGTCGATCACGACCAGCGCGGCTCCATGTGCCGATCCGGCGATCCGCCCGGCCAGCACGGACTGGCAGACAACGACGTCGGCATCGGCGGGAATGCCGTCCGCGGCACAGTTGCCGACCGCCGTGCCGATGCCCGCATCGGAGAGCCTTTTTCGAAACCGCGTGGCACCCAGCGCACTCGACCCCATGCCCGCATCGCAGGCGAAAACCACCTTGCGGATATGTGCCGGGAAGTACTGCGCGGCCTTTACGGCGGGCGCCCCGCCCTGCGTGGCGGGGATTGCGCCTGTCGGCATATCCTCCGCGGTGGCGGCACGCCGGACGAAGGGCGCCGCCATGAGCAGCGACACCGCCGTGGAGATCAGCACTCCGGCCAGCACGACGAGGGTCTGGCCTTTGGGAGCCATGGCCAGCACCGAAATGATGCTGCCGGGCGAAGCCGGCGCCACCAGTCCGGCCCCGGCAAGCGAAAAGAACAGCAGCCCGGCGGCACTGCCCGCAACAGGGGCGAGGATCAGCGCCGGGCGCGCCAGGATATAGGGAAAATAGATTTCGTGGATACCGCCGCAGAACTGGATGATTACGGCGCCGGGCGCCGACTGGCGCATATTGCCGCGGCCGAAAAACCAGCAGGCCAGCAGTACGCCCAGCCCGGGGCCTGGATTCGTTTCCAGCAGGAACATGATCGACTGCCCGGTTTCGCGGGCCTGCTCGATGCCGATCGGCGAGAAGATGCCGTGGTTCAGGGCATTATTGAGGAACAGCACCTTGGACGGCTCGACCAGAAGCGACACGAGCGGCAGCAGTCCGTGGCGGATCACGACCTCCACGCCGTTGCTGACCAGCAGCGTCAGCCCCGTCACCGCACCGCCGATGACCCAATAGCCCAGTATGGCCAGCAGCATACCGAGGATGCCTATCGAGAAATTGCTCACGAGCATCTCGAAGCCCGCCTTTATGCGTCCCTGCGTAAGTTTGTCGAACCACCGGATCGTATACCCGCCCAGCGGGCCCATGACCATGGCTCCGATGAACATCGGGATATCGCTGCCGACGATGACGCCCATGGCGGCAATGGCCCCGATTACCCCGCCGCGTTCGCCGGCGACGTTGCGCCCGGCCGTATAGGCGATCAGCAACGGCAGCAGGTAGGTCAGCATCGGGTCGACCAGGCGTGCCATCTGGGTGTTGGGCCACCATCCCGAGGGGATGAAGAGCGCCGTGACGAATCCCCACGCGATGAACGCGCCGATGTTGGGCATGACCATGCCGCTCAGGGCCCTGCCGAATTTCTGTATTTGTTGTCGCATAGCTTTCTTTCTTGTATATAATACAAGGAAAGCGCGCGAATCACCTATTCCGCAGGCAAAGAATCGCCCTGTTTTTTTTCGGGCGGCGGCGGATTTTGCCTTTTATTGCCCCCGTACGGTGCCGCGCCGGAGGCTCCCGCCAACAAAAAACCGCCTCCCCGGTCAGGGAAGGCGGTTGCATTATTGCACGGGCAGGTTACATCATCTCTTCGTAGGCGAACTGCACGGCACGGTTCAGGATCGCGATGAACGGCTGCGTGCGGCGGAACTCCGCGAGGGTTCGCTCCAGCAGGTCGTCCGAGAGCAGGAACTCCTCGGTGATCTTCTTGGCAATATAGAAATCCTTGAGTTTCAGCATCTCGGCATACTCGCTGTCGGCAGGGAATCCCGTAGGCACCCGCTTGAGCTTGTTCTCTTCGACGATGGCGAACCCCTTGGCCTTGCGGATGGCCGCCGCGATTTCCGCACCGTTGTCGAGGATCTCCTCGCGCACGCTGCGCAGCACGACCGGCTCGGGGCAGTAGAGCCCCGCCGAAAGCAGGTTGCTCCATACGAGGCTGTCGCAGCAGGGTTCGATGTGGAAATAGTAGCCTGCAAACCCCGACTTCTTGCCCTTGGGCGCGATATACGCACCTATATATGTTTTATAGGGCGACTTGTCGGGACTGAACCGCGTGTCGCGGGCGATGCGGTAGGTGCAGTCCTGCACCCTGAGGCCGCGCACCGTGGGGTCGAACTCGGCGATCCCGGCGATGAGCTGCTCCGTGAAAGCCGCGAAGCATCCCTTCACGTGCGCCCATTCGGTGCGGTGGGCGTCGAACCATGCACGGTCGTTGTTGTCGTGCAGGCGGCGGAAAAAGTCGATGACCTCTTTCATCCTACCGGAATTTTACCAGGCGAAAAGCGGATAGTCGGCCATCAGGGCGTTCACGTCCTTGCGTACGGCGGCAATATTGGCTTCGTTCTCGGGGTCGTGCAGCACCCGGTCGATCAGGCCGACGATGTAGTCCATCTTGTCCTCTTTCAGGCCGCGGGTGGTGATGGCCGGCGTCCCGAAGCGCAGCCCCGAGGTCTGGAACGGCGAGCGGCTGTCGAAGGGCACCATGTTCTTGTTGGTGGTGATGTCGGCCGCCACGAGGCACTTCTCGGCCAGCTTGCCCGTCAGCTCGGGGAATTTCGTGCGCAGGTCGACCAGCATCAGGTGGTTGTCCGTGCCGCCCGAAACGATCTTGTAACCGCGTTTAACGAACGCTTCGGCCATCGCCCGGGCGTTCTTCTGCACCTGCGCCTGATACTCCTTGTACGAGGGCTCGAGCGCCTCGCCGAACGCCACGGCCTTGGCGGCGATGACGTGTTCCAGCGGGCCGCCCTGGATGCCGGGGAATACGGCCGAATTGAGGATTTGCGACATCATCTTCACGGCACCCTTGGGCGTGGTGAGCCCCCAGGGGTTCTCGAAATCCTTGCCCATCAGGATAATACCGCCGCGCGGGCCGCGCAGGGTCTTGTGCGTCGTCGAGGTGACGATATGCGCGTATTTCACGGGGTTGTCCAGCAGCCCGGCGGCGATCAGGCCGGCCGTGTGCGCCATGTCCACGAGCAGCAACGCCCCCACCTTGTCGGCGATGGCGCGCATACGTTTGTAATCCCATTCACGCGAATAGGCCGAGGCGCCTCCGACGATCACCTTGGGCTTGCACTCCAGCGCCTTGCGCTCCATGGCGTCGTAGTCGATGACGCCCGTAGCCTCGTCGAGCTGGTAGCCCACGGCGTTGAAATACTTACCCGACATGTTGACCGGCGAACCGTGCGAAAGGTGGCCTCCGTGCGCCAGGTCGAGCCCCATGAAGGTATCGCCCGGCTGCATGCAGGCGAAGAATACCGCCATGTTGGCCTGTGCGCCCGAGTGGGGCTGCACGTTGGCGTATTCGGCGCCGTAGAGGCGGCAGATGCGTTCGATGGCGAGTGTCTCGACCTTGTCCACGACCTCGCAGCCGCCGTAATAGCGTGCCCCGGGATAGCCCTCGGCATATTTGTTGGTCAGCACGGAGCCCATGGCTTCCATGACCTGGTCGCTGACGAAATTCTCCGAGGCGATCAATTCGATGCCATGCATCTGACGGCTGCGCTCGGCGGCGATCAGATCGAAAATCTGGGTGTCTCTTTTCATATCGTTAAGGGTTTTACGAAATTCCGTTTACGGACGGTAAAGTTAGTAATATTTGGCGAAAATCCGGCGGCAGCGGGACGTTTCAAAATATTTTTCTTAACTTTGTTCGTCTTTTGGACGAAAAAAGGAAAAACAGAATATTTTACCGAAACTCTTAATACGTTGAAAGTTATGAAATTACTCGAAGGAAAAGTGGCTGTCGTAACGGGTGCAGCCCGCGGCATCGGCAAGGCCATCGCACTTGAATTCGCCAAGGAAGGCGCCGATGTGGCGTTCACCGACCTGGCGATCGACGAGAACGGCAAGGCCACCGAGGCCGAGATCGCAGCGCTGGGCGTCAAGGCCAAAGGCTATGCCTCGAATGCGGCGAATTTCGAAGAGACGCATGAGGTCATCGACCGGATCGTGAAGGACTTCGGCCGCATAGACATCCTGGTGAACAACGCCGGCATCACCAAGGACGGCCTGATGATGCGCATGTCCGAGGCGCAGTGGGACGCCGTGCTGACCGTAAACCTCAAGTCGGCGTTCAACTTCATCCATGCCGTGACGCCCATTATGGCCCGCCAGAAGAGCGGTTCGATCATCAACATGTCGTCGGTGGTGGGTGTCAGCGGCAACGCGGGCCAGTGTAACTATTCGGCCTCGAAGGCCGGCATGATCGGCCTGGCCAAGTCGATCGCCAAGGAGATGGGCCCGCGCGGCATCCGCGCCAACGCCATCGCCCCGGGCTTCATCATGACCGAGATGACCGACAAGCTGCCCGACGAGGTGAAGGAAGGCTGGTACAAGCAGATCCCGCTCCGCCGCGGCGGTACGCCCGAGGATGTGGCCAAGGTCGCGCTGTTCCTCGCGTCGGATCTCTCGTCGTATGTCAGCGGGCAGGTGATCCACTGCTGCGGCGCGATGAACTGCTAAAAGACGGTACAGACCATAGAAATACGAAAAACCGCGCCGCGAGACACCGGCCGAAAAGAAAAAGTGCCCGTCCGGACAAATCCGGCGGGCACTTTTCTTATATGCGTACCCTACCGGGAGTTCCGCACGCTTACGCTCCGTCGGCAGAAGCCTTTTCGCACTTCTTCGAGCCGGTCGCAGCGCTCCTGAAGCGGCTCTCATGCCCGCGGAACGGGCGCAGCCGACGCCCCGGAATACAAGTTGCATCTTTTTTGCTATATTTGCCGTATGAAACGTCTGACAACCACCCTGGCACTCCTCGCCGCCGCGCTGTATGCGACGGCGCAAGAGGCTACGCTCCCGACACCCGACGCCAAGGCGCTCGGCATGGGCGGCGTAGCCATGACGACCCTGTCGGGTTCACACGCCATCTATAATAACTCGGCGACGGCCATCTTTTCGCAGATGCCCTCGCAGGTCTCCTCGTCCTACTACGGGCAGGGCGAATTCGATTATTATGCCGTGACCGGGTTCTGCCGGTTCGACAACGTCAACCTGGCACAGATCGGCTGGCGGCAATACCTGCGCGAACGGGGCAACAACGACATGGCCGTCGACCTGGGCTATTCGCGCCGCCTGGGCGACAGGTGGGCCGTCGGCATCGTGGGGCGCTACATGCACCTCAAACGCCCCGACGACACGGCCGACGCACTGGCCGTCGACCTGAGCGCGGCATGGTCGATGCCGCTGGAGAACGTCGGCAGCTACTCCACGCTGCGCGTCGGGGGCAAGCTGGGCAACCTGGGCGGATACCTCGGGAAAACGGACTATACGCTGCCGATGGATCTCACGGCAGGCGTGGCGCTGGATACGTTCCTCTCCGATGCCCACGAAATAACCGTCGGGGCGGACTGGGGCTACTATTTCTCCCCGGCACGGGTGCGCGGGTTCCAGATGTCCGTAGGCGCCGAATACAACCTCATGCAGCTCATCCAGCTGCGGGCAGGCTACCACTATGGCGAACGGCGGAATTACTACCCCACCTACGGGTCGGTCGGCGCCGGCGTGCGGTTCCTGCACCTGCGCCTCGATTTCGCCTACCTGATCGCACGCAAGGAGACGCTGTTGCACAACACGTACAGCATCAGCTTCGGTCTCGATTTCTAAGGGATTTCCGGAACATGAAAACACCGGCCCGGGTACTTCCGGGCCGGTGTTTCGCATTCCGAGCCGCGGTGCCGGCAGGGTTTTCCGACAAATGACACCTGCACCCGTCCGCCCGGTATTCCGGCAGCCTATTTCCCGAGGTGCGCGAGGATTCCCTCACAGCCGTCTTCCAGCATGTCGAGCACCAGCTCGAAGCCCTCGGCCCCTTCGTAATAGGGATCGGGAACATGATCCCAGCCGGGATGGCGGCTGAAAAACTCCCGCATACGGAAGATCCTGGCGGCATCCGCACGCGACGGCGCCAGCCGGTGCACGTGCTCGTAGTTCCGGTCGTCCATCACCACGATCAGGTCGAATTTCCCGAAGTCCTCCTCGCGGATCTGCCGGGCACGGTGCGTCAGGTCATAGCCGCGGCGCGACGCCGCCCGCCGCATGCGCGCATCGGGCAGTTCGCCCGTGTGCCCGGCATACGTCCCGGCCGAGTCGACCGCAATCTCCGCCCCGAGCCCGCGTTCGCGGACTATGTGCCGCATGATTCCGTCGGCAGCCGGGGAACGGCAGATATTCCCCAGACAAACGAAAAGTATCTTTGTTTCCATGGGGACAAAGATAGTGCAAGGCGCGAGGAGTGCCAAATTTATCGGGTCGTGCTGTGCCGCCGCCCGTCCAAAAAACGAAGGGTATGCACCCCCGGAAGCCTAAGAGCGTGCAACCCCGGGAAGCCCGGACTTATTCCATGCCGCGCCACAACCCGTCCAGGCCCTGCGGAAAAGGCGCAGGCGGGTGCAGCCGCGGTAATTTTACCCGCCGGGACGTAGCCGCACGGCTGCCGGCCGGGGGGGGGGCGGTAACCGTCCCGAGGCGGATGGGGATTAGGCAGTTTCCGGGAAATTGGCTATATTGGGCGGCGGGGCCTGTGCGGGCATCCCGCGGGAATGACAGCTCCGACACGGCATACATCCTAAATTTAATTTTATGAACGGGCACACGAACCACACCCCTTGCGGCGGGGATCCCGAAGCCGCAATCATCGCATTGGAAAAGCGGGCACTGGAGCGGTGGAACCAGGGCGACCCCGACGGGTTCCTGGAACTCACGTCCGGCGACGTAGTTTATTTCGACCCGGCTCTCGGACGCAAACTCATCGGCAAAAAAGCCCTCGGAGAGTACTACGGCACAGTCAGGGGCAAGATCCGGATCGACACGTACCGGATGATCGGCCCCGTCGTGCGATTGTCTCCGGGCGCTGCCGTCCTGGCATACGATTACGAGGCCCTCAGGGACGGGCAGGTGTTCAGGATGCACTGCACGGAAGTTTACACGGCCGCAACGTCCGGCGGTTGGGAGATCATTCATACGCACTGGTCTTTCGCCCGGCAGGACGATTGAGGCGGTGCGGCGTGGCCGGATATTCGCCGTGCGGGGGTTTGGAATGCAAATTGCACGGCACGGGGCATGGAAAAAAGAATCGGTGAACGGATCGCACAATGCAGGCACATGGATTGGGCCGTATTGTACATGCGCCTGTTCGCGGGAGGCATGATGTTCTTCCACAACATAGGCAAAATACAGGATTACAACGAGATCGTCGACTCGTATCCCTCTTTCGCATTCGCCGGCAGCCCGGCCGTGTTCGTCATCGTCTCGCTCGTCGAGGTGGTGCTCGCCACCCTGATAATCATGGGCCTGTGGGTGCGGGCATCGGCCATCGTCATGGCCGCGGGAATCCTCGGGGTGCTGCTCTGGGGCGCCCCGGGTTTCGGGACGCTGGCATTCACCTGGCTGGGGGTCTATGTGTTCCTGGGCATGTCCGGCGGGGGGCTCTATGCGTTCGACACGGCCCTTTTCCCTGCGAAACGAAAAAATTGAACGAAGAGAACAATATTAGATCGCCTGCCGGTCGGTATGTTGGCGGAAATATTGTAACTTTGTCCCGATTTGTTTTCATTTAAAACCAAAAAACAGAATATAATGAAGATGAAAGTAATCGCGATGCTGGCGGCCCTCTCGCTCACGGCATCCGCAGCCGCAGCACAGGAACTGCCGCGCAAAGTGAACAATGTCGAAGTGCTCGACCTCGACGGCAAACCGACCAAACTGCCGTACTGGGGAGAGAAGAACCTGATGATATTCTATGTAGATCCCGACCGCCACAAGCAGAACAACGACTTCACGGTCGAGCTGGAGGAGAACCACCGTGCACAGGGGGACAACATCTACGGCTTCGGGGTGATGAACCTCAAGGACGCCCCGATGGTTCCCAACGGCATGGCCCGCAACATGGCCAAGAAGCGCACGGCCAAGAACGGCGCGCTGGTACTGGCCGACCAGGATCGCATCCTGAGCACGGCATGGGAGCTGGGCGACTGCAACAACCAGTTCGTGCTGATGATCGTATCGAAGGAAGGCGAGCTGGTATTCCTGCGCAAGGGCGTGCTCTCGGAGCAGGACAAGGCCGATTTCTACGAAACAATCGAGAAGTACAAATAGCCGGATGCTGCGCAGGATAGCCGTTGTATGCTTCACCCTGGGCTGCGCCCTGCACGGACGGGCACAGGAGCAGGAGGTATACATCAACGGCAGCGATACGCTGCACTATACATACACCCCGCTTCCGGAGGAAGAGGAACCGCAGGCCGAAAAACGCCCGCCGTTCCTGCGCCGCGTCGTAAAATATTTCGAAGGTTCGACCACCGACCGCACGTTCGAAAAGAAGATCGACTTCACTTTCGCGGGGGGCCCGAGCTACTCGAAGAATACGAGCCTCGGCATCGGGCTGCTGGCCGCGGGCCTCTACCGCATCGACCGCACGGACTCGGTGACGGCGCCCTCGGACATCTCGATCTTCGCCAATGTCTCGATCTCGGGGTTCTATGCTCTGGGGGTCACGGGCAACAACATCTTCGCCCGCAACAGCAAACGCATCGACTACACGGTAATGTTCGCCTCGGCGCCCCGCGACATGTGGGGCATCGGCTACCACGACGGGCGGTATAACGAAGAGGGGTCGTACAACGAAAAACGCTACCTCGTGAAGGGGCGCTACCTGCACCGCGTGCTGCCCAACACCTATGTGGGCGGCATCCTGAGCTTCGAGCACACGCAGGGCAAGAAATTCGACGCCCGCAGCGAGCGTTACCTGTCGCAGTACGGACAGAAGACGCACTACACGGCCACCGGCATCGGGGCCATCCTCGAGTACGACTCGCGCGACTTCATCCCCAACCCGTACCGGGGCATCTATGTCAGCCTGGAGGAGACCTTCTTCGCCAAGGGGCTGGGCAACTGCGGCAAGTCGCTGTGGCGCACGACCTTCACGGCCGACTGGTACCGTCAGGTATGGAAAGGGGGACTGATCGCCACCGACCTCTACGCGGAGTTCAACTCCGAAGGCACCCCGTGGCCGATGCTGGCCCGCATGGGCGGTTCGCAGCGCATGCGCGGCTACTACCAGGGGCGCTATACGGACAACGACATGATTACCTTCCAGGTAGAGTTGCGCCAGCGCATCTGGCGGCGTATCGGCTGCACGGTATGGGGCGGTGCCGGCAACGTATTCGAGAGCCTCGACCGGTTCGACTGGTCGGAAACGCTTCCCAACTATGGCGTCGGCCTGAGGTGGGAGCTGAAAAAACGGGTCAATGTGCGGCTCGATTACGGCTTCGGCAAGAAAACCAGCGGGTTCCTGCTGAGCCTGAACGAAGCTTTTTAGGTTAGTAAAGATATGAATGCTGATCCGAATAAAAATAACAGGCGACGGACGGTCAAAACCCGCAGCCGTTTCACCACGCTGCTGACCGTCTATTTCTTTGTCGCGCTGATTATCCCCAACTGCGTGCTGGCCAACACCGAACCCTACTCCGTATGGACGGTCGAGGCGCTGATACTGATGCCGTTGGGATTTTATATGATGTGGAGCGTGGCACTGCGCCGTTCGGGCATAATGATCTGGCTGGCGTTCCCGTTCATTTTCCTGTGCGCGTTCCAGATCGTGCTGCTGTACCTTTTCGGCAACTCGATCATCGCCACGGACATGTTCACCAACCTGGTGACGACCAACCCGGGCGAGGCGGGCGAGCTGCTGAGCAACATCTACCCCTCCGTGATCCTGGTCTGCGTGATGTACCTGCCGCTGCTGTGGTTCGCCGCGCGCGAAATCGGGCACAAACGGCAGATATCGCGCACCACGCGCATGAACGTCGGGCTGACCGGGGCGGTGCTCATGGCGCTGGGCATGCTGGCGCTGTGGCCGGCCTACCGCGTGAGCGAAGACCGGCACGTGCTGCGGGACGAGATCTTTCCGCTCAACGTGCTCTACAACGTACACCTGAGCGCCACGGAATTCTGCAAGGCCTACAATTTCGAGGAGACCTCGGAGGATTTCACCTACGGTGCGTCGCGCACGGCCCAGGCGCCGGGGCGCGAGATATACGTCTACGTCATCGGCGAAGCCTCGCGTGCGATGAACTGGCAGTTGTACGGTTACGACCGCGAGACGAATCCCCGCCTTTCGCAGGTCGATGACCTGATCGTTTTCCGCGACATGCTCACGCAGAGCAACACCACGCACAAGAGCGTGCCGCTGATCCTCTCGTCCGTTGCGACCGACGAGCACCCCGAACTCTACCGCCGCAAGGGGCTCCCGGCGCTGTTCAACGAAGCCGGTTTCGAGACCTGGTTCATCTCCAATCAGTCGCCGCAGGGCGCCATGATCGACAAACTCGCCCGCGACGCCGACCACCTGATCTATATCCGCTCGCCGCGCCACGACATGCAGCTGCTGGACGAGGTGCGCCGCGCCGTGGAAAGCAACAAGGCGCAGAAGATGCTCTTCATACTCCACTGCTACGGCTCGCACTTCAGCTACCACCAGCGTTACCCGCGCGAGTTCGCGCATTTCCGCCCCGACGACGACGTGGCGATCTCGCGGGAACACGTGCAGACGCTCCGCAACGCCTACGACAATTCGATCCTCTACACGGATTTCTTCCTCTCGGAAACGATCCAGTACCTGCGCGGACTGCGCGGGACTTCGTCGGCGCTGCTCTACTGCGCCGACCACGGCGAGGACATCCTCGACGACAGGCGCGAACGCTTCCTGCACGCTTCGCCCACGACGACGGCCTACCAGCTCTACGTCGCTTCGCTGGCGTGGTTCTCCGACGCTTACCGGCAGAATTTCCCCGACAAGGCCGCTGCCGCCGAGGCAAACGCCACGGTACCCGCCACGACCCACGCGCTGTTCCACACCATGGCCGACATGGCTTCGATCCGGGGGAATTACATCGACACGGGCGTGTCGCTGGTCAACGCGGGCTACGACCGCACCCGGCCGCGCCGTTATCTGAACGACCACAACGAGGCCGTACCCTTCCGCAAGACGGGCCTCGCCGGGGAGGACATGGAGGTATTCCGCAAATTCGGCATCGAGCCCTGACCTGCACCCGTGCCCGCCCGGCTTGCCGCGGGAGCACTCCGCATGCGGCACGAAAACAACAAAGGCTGCCCGCAAGGACAGCCTTTGTTGCGTCTTTGTAGTCGGCGATTATTTCGCAGCCTCTACGGAAACCTTGCGGAATTCCTTCATCAGCTTCGAAATCTCCAGTGCTGATTTGCGGGCACGCGTACCGGCGGCCTTGTTGCCTTTCTCTACCTGTGCTGCTGCATTTGCTGCGAATACCTCGTACTCGGCATTGATCTTTGCTACTAATTCTTTCATAACTTTTATATTAATTTGGGTTTGTTATCAACGCAAAGATATAAAAATTATCTAAACATCATCATTTGCAGTTAAAAAAATCAGCTTTTTTTAGCATATAATCCCCTTTTTAACTAGCTGTCACCCTGTTCACGGTACGTTTTTTGCCCCTGCAAGGGTGTAAAACATCCCGGTATGAACAGACTTTTCCTTATCACGGGGCTGCTCGCCGTACTCCTCGCGGGGTGCCGCAGGCACAAGCCCGAAACCGCCATGCCCCCGCTCAGGGTCGGCGTGGCCGAAGCCGTCACGGACAGCGTTCCCAACCGCATGGAGTTCATCGGTTACCTGGCGAGCAATTTCGATGCGGTGATCCAGCCGCGCGTGAACGGCTACCTGCTTACGAAGCAGTTTGCCAACGGTATGCCCGTGAAGCGCGGGCAGCTGTTGTTCACGATCGACCCCGACCAGCTTTCGACCTCGATGCTCGCAGCCGAGGCTGCCCTGCAATCGGCCCGGGCGCAGGCGATCGAAGCCCGCAACAACTACGACCGCGCCGTGCCGCTGGCCAGGATCAACGCCATCAGCCAGTCGCAGCTGGATCAGTATACGGCCCAGTACAAAGCCGCCGAAGCCACCGTCCGCTCGGCCGAGCAGACCCTCAGCAGCGCCCGCATGAACGTCGGCTATACGGAGCTTCGCTCGCCCATCGACGGTATCATCTCCAACACCTCGGCACACGTGGGCGACTACGTGGGCCCAGGCACGCAGTTCGGGGTGCTGACGACCATTTCGAACATCGACACGCTGACCGTCGACGTGGCGATCCCGATGGCGCAATACCTGCGCTCGGCGGGGCCGCGCACCTCGATCTTCGACAACGCGGGACTGCTCACCGACATTCGCCTGATGCTGGCCGACGGCACGGAATACCCCTATGAGGGGCTTTACGACTATACGCGCAAGGACGTGTCGAGCACGACCGGGACGCTCGTGCTGGTAGTGATGTTCCCCAACCCCGACCGTTCGCTCAAACCCGGGCAGTTCGCCCGTGTGGAGGCCAGCGTCGGCCCCGTACGGCCGCGCGTGGTCGTGCCGCAGGCGTGCGTGAGCCAGGCGCAGGGCGTCAATTCGGTCTGGGTGGTACGCCCCGACAGCACGGCCATGTACCGCCGGGTGATCCCGGGCGACACGTACGGGTCGATGTGGTGCATCGACGAAGGGCTCATCGACGGGGAACTGGTGGTAACGGCCGGGCAGCAGAAACTGCACAACGGCATGAAGGTCATCCCCGAAAAAAAGTGACGCCATGGAGAAATTTTTCGTTTCGCGCCCGATCTTCGCCCTGTCGCTGGCCATCGTCATCGTCATCGTGGGGCTGATTTCGATCCTGAACCTGCCGATCGAACAATACCCCGACATCACGCCGCCCGTGGTCGAGGTCTCGGCTACGTACGACGGCGCCGATGCCGAGACGGTCAACAACGCCGTGGCGACGCCCGTGGCGCAGAGCGTCATGGGCGTGAGCGACATGCTCTACCTGCAGACCACCAGCGCCAACGACGGTTCGATGGTCATGCAGGTGACCTTCGACATAGGCTCCGACCCCGACCTGGACGCCATCTTCACGCAGAACAACGTCTCTTCGGCCACCGCACAGCTCCCGGCGACGGTCACCAAGCAGGGCGTCACCACGCGCAAGACCATGACCGGCTTCCTGCTGGTCTTCTCGCTGCACAGCGACGGACGCTACGACGCCGAGTTCCTCTCCAACTACGCTTACATCAACCTCCAGAACGAGCTGCTCAAGATCGACGGCGTAGGCAAAGTGTCGATCATGGGCGCCGGCGAGTACGCCATGCGCGTATGGCTCAAGCCCGACGTGCTGAAATACTACGGCATCCCGGTTTCGGCCGTCACCGCGGCCATCGAGAACCAGGGAGGCATCTACCCCGCCGGGCAGTTCGGGGCCGAACCCGCGCCCGACGGCACCACCTATACTTATACGGTGACCATGCCGCCGCAGATCACCACCCCCGCGCAGTTTGGCGACATCGTGGTCGTCACGACTTCGGAAGGCCAGCAGATCCGGCTGTGCGATGTGGCCGAGGTTTCGCTCGGCAGCCAGAGCTACGGCGTGAGCTCGCTCTTCGAGGGCAAGCCCACGGCCATGATCGTCGTCTACCAGCAGCCCGGCAGCAACGCCGTGGAGGTGGGCAAGAAGGTCAGGGCGGCGATGGCACGGCTCGAAAAACGCATGCCCGACGGCATTGCGGCCACCACGATCGTCGACACCACGACCAGCATCGACGCCGGTATCCGGGACATATTCCACACGCTGGTGATCGCCCTCATCCTGGTGATCTTCATCATCTACCTCTTCATCCAGGACTGGCGGGCGACCGTCATCCCGCTCGTGGCGATCCCCGTCTCGCTCATCGGGGCCTTCGCGCTCTTCCCGCTGCTGGGCTTCTCGGTCAACATCATCTCGCTGCTGGGGCTGGTGCTGGCCATCGGCCTGGTGGTCGACGACGCCATCGTGGTCGTCGAGGCCGCGCAGGTCAATATCGCCGCCGGCATGCGGCCCCGCGCCGCGGCGCTCGAAGCCATGAAGAACGTCGCCTCGCCCATCGTCGCCACGACGGTCGTGCTGCTGGCCGTATTCGTCCCCGTGTCGTTCACGGGCGGCATCACGGGGCGGCTGTTCCAGCAGTTCTCCATCACGATCGCCGTCTCGGTGGTGATCTCGGCATTCAACGCCCTGACGCTTTCCCCGGCGCTTTGCGCCCTGCTGCTGCGCCGCCGCGAACCACCGCAGAAAGGCTTTTTCGCCGCCTTCAACCGCTCCTTCTCCCGCAACATGGATCGCTATACGGCCTTTACGCCGACGCTTATCCGCCACGTGACGCGCACGGGCGTATTCATCGCCGTAGTACTCGCGGTCATCTTCGTCGTATGGCGCAAGCTGCCCGCGGGGTTCCTCCCCGAGGAAGACCAGGGCTACGTCATGGTGATGGTCTCCACGCCCGAAGCCTCGGCGCTTCCCGTCACACAGGCCGCCATGGAAGAGGCCGACGCCGTGATCCGCACCCTGCCCGAAGTGGCCTCGACCTCGTTCGCCGCGGGTTTCAACATGATGGCGGGCATCGCCTCGACCGACAGCGGCATCATCTTCGTCTCGCTGGTCGACTTCGCCGACCGCAAACTCTCGGCCATGGAAATCGCACAGAAACTCACCGACGAGCTGTACGTCGCCGTGCCGGGAGCCGAGTGCTATGCCTTCATCCCGCCCTCGATCCCCGGGCTGGGCATCACCTCGGGCGTATCGGTCGAGGTGCAGGATCTCGAAGGGCGCGGCACGGCCTACCTGCTCGCCCAGGCCGGACGGCTGATGGATTCGTTGCGCAAACAGCCCTCGATCGCCTCGGTGACCACGCAGTTCAACGCCGGGGTGCCCCAGCGCCGCCTGCGCATCGACAAGGAGCAGGCGCTCGCCGCAGGCGTCGACCTGGGCGTGCTGTACGGCGACCTGACGACCCTGCTGGGAGGCGCCTACATCAACAACTTCTCGCGTTTCGGCAAGCTCTACCAGACCTATATTCAGGCGGCTCCCGAATACCGGATCGACAAACGTTCGCTCGACAATTACTACGTTGCCTCGTCCTCGGGCGAGAGCGTGCCCGTATCGTCGTTCGTGGAGGTCGTCGACACGGTGGGCGTGGAATACGTCTCGCAGTTCAACCTCTACCGCTCGATCTCCCTCACGGTGACGCCCGCGGCGCGCGCCTCGACCACGACCGTCATGCAGCAGATCACCCGTACGGCCGGCGAGGTGCTGCCCGACGACATCGGCACGGCGTGGAGCGGCACCTCCTATCAGGAAGCCAATGCCTCGAAGACGGGCGGGCTGGTCTACCTGCTGGCGCTGGTGTTCGTCTTCCTGGCCCTCGCGGCGCTCTACGAGTCGTGGGGACTGCCGCTGGCGATTCTGATGAGCGTCCCCGTCGCAGTGCTGGGCGCCGTGCTCTTCATCGGGGTATCGCACCTTTTGGACGCCTTCTTCGTCAACGACGTCTACATGCAGATTTCGCTGGTCATGCTCATCGGCCTGGCGGCCAAGAACGCCATCCTGGTCGTGGAGTACGCCGACCGGCTGTTCAACGAAAAGGGCCTGTCGCTGATGGACGCCGCGATCGGCGCCGCCAAACTGCGCGTGCGGCCGATCATCATGACCGCCTTCGCGTTCATCCTCGGCGTCATGCCGCTGGTATTCGCCAGCGGGGTCTACGCCACGGCACGCAACATCATGGGCGTGGCACTGGTGGGCGGTATGCTGTTCGCCACGCTGCTGGGCATCTTCGTCTACCCGGCACTCTACTATTTCGTAGGGCGCATCGGGAATTTCGAACGCCGCCGCGAACGCAAAAAACAGGAGGAAAAACTATGAAAACCGGATACCTTACCGTAATCTTCGCGCTCGCCTGCGCGGCCTGCACACCCCGTTTCTACCCGCCAAAGGTCGACGTGCCCGACGGCTACCTCTACGGCGAAGGCTTCCCGCGGGACACCGCGGCGCTCGCCTCCGACTGGTGGCGGCTGTTCGGGGACACGGTGCTCGACAACCTCGTGCAGCGGGCGCTGGAGAACAACCGCGACGTGGCCGTAGCGGCTTCGCGCGTGGAAGAGGCGCGGCAGAACCTCGGCGTCGTGCGGGCGCAGTTCCTGCCCCAGGTGGGCATAGGCGTCACGGCCGAGGGGGAATACACGCCGCAGACCAAGATCGTACAGACCTACGCCGTCGAACCGTCGCTCTCGTGGGAAATCGCCCTGTTCGGGCAGCTGCGCAACGCCAAACGGGCGGCCAGGGCGCAGATCGCCTCCTCGGAATGGGCGCTGCGGGGCGTGCGGCTGTCGCTGGCCGCGGAGGTCGCCACGACCTACTTCACGCTGCTCGAATACGAACGCGACCTGGCGATCGCCCGGCGCAGCTGCACCCTGCGGCGCGAATCGGCCGCACTGATCGACTCGATGTTCCGCTACGGCATGTCGGACGGCGTGGCGCTGGAGCAGGCACGCAGCCTGGTCTATACGGCCGAGGCGGACATCCCGCAATACGAGCGCGCCGTGAAGCAGACGCGGCTGTCGCTCGACATCCTGTTGGGCGAAACGCCGCAGGCGGCGGACAGCACGGGCTCGGGGCTGCGCCTGCTCGCAGACCGCCATCCCGCCGACATCCCCGTAGGGCTTCCGTCGGAACTGCTCAAGCGGCGCCCGGACATCATGGAGGCGCGTTACAATATGCTCCAGGCGGCCGCGAATGCCGGGGTCGCACGCGGGGCAAGATTCCCGTCCATCGCACTGACAGCCAAAGGAGGAATAGCCTCCAACTCGATCAAAGGTTTAACTGCGGCAAACCCTTGGGCGTGGGATGCGCTGGGCTCGCTCACGCAACCCCTGTTCGCCTTCGGCAAGCTGCGCCGCTCGGAGATGGCGGCCATGGAGCGTTATACGCAGGCGGCAAAGACTTACGAGCAAACCGTACTGACGGCATTCGCAGATGTCGAGAAGGCGCTGGTCGCCATCGCCACCTACCGCACCCAGACAGAGCGTTCCTGCGAACTGGTCGTTTCGAACGACCGCATTGCCACCATGACGCAGGCGCTCTACCGCAGCGGGCTGTCGGACTACCTCGACGTGATTGACGCCGAGCGGAGCCTCTACCAGTCGCAGATGGAGCTGGTGAACATCGCGGCACAGCAGTACATCAACTACGTGAACCTCTGCAAGGCACTGGGCGGCGGGTGGTAAGGCCGCCCGAATATACCCACAAATGGGGATTGCATATCCGGCCGCAAAGTCGTATCTTTGGCGCCAAAACTAAAGAGCGACAATGCGTTTATCCGAACTTAAAACCGGCGAGTCGGCCACGATCCTCAAGGTGACGGGCCACGGAGGCTTCCGCCGGCGCATCATGGAGATGGGATTCGTTCGCGGGCAGCGGGTCGAAGTACTGCTCAACGCACCCCTGAAAGACCCGATCGAATATAAAATCATGGGCTACGACATCTCGCTGCGCCGTACCGAGGCCGACATGGTCGTCGTACTCTCCGACAGCGAAGTGAACGAATACCTTGCCGGAGGACATCACCACCACCGCCATCATCCCGGGCACCGCCACGGGCAATGCGGCTGCGGAACGCCGGAACAAGCCCCCGAATACCCCGCCGCCGGGACGCCGGGCGCGGACGACGACTGCGCCACGGCCGACGAGGTCATCTCGCGCCACAGCCGCACGATCGGCGTGGCGCTCGTGGGCAACCCCAACAGCGGCAAGACCTCGCTTTTCAACGCCATATCGGGCGGCCATGAACACGTGGGCAATTACAGCGGCGTGACCGTCGGCGCCAAGAGCGGGCACCGCTACTACCGCGGCTACCGCTTCGAGGTGACCGACCTGCCGGGCACCTACGCCCTTTCGGCCTATACCCCCGAGGAGCGTTACGTCCGCAGCCATATCGCCGAAAAGACGCCCGACGTCATCATCAACTCGGTCGTGGCGTCGAACCTCGAACGCAACCTTTACCTGACGACCGAGCTGATCGATATAAACCCGCGCATGGTGGTGGCTCTCAATATGTACGACGAGCTCGACTCACGCGGTTCGGAGCTCGATTACGACAACCTGGGACGGATGCTCGGCGTACCGATGGTACCCGTCGAGGCACGCAACGGCAAAGGCATCGAAGCGCTGTTGGACACCGTGATCGCCGTGTACGAGAACCAGGACGAGCGCGTACGCCACATCCACATAAACATGGGCCCCGTCATCGAAGAGGGGCTCCGGCGGCTCAAGGACGATATGAGCGACTACCGCGGCGAACTGCCCAAGGCCTTCCCGCCGCGCTACTACGCCATGAAGATGCTCGAAGGCGACAGGCAGGTCGAGGAACAGCTGCGCGGCAGCAGCCGCTACCCCGAGTGGGCGGAGATCCGCGACCGCGAGGCCAAACGCATCGCCGAAGCCCTGGGCGAGGATGTCGAGACGGCTTTCGCCAACCAGAAATACGGGTTCATTCAGGGGGCGCTCAAGGAGACCTACACCCCGGGGAAACGCGAAGAGGCCTCGGCCACGAAGCTGATCGACACCTTCGTGACGCACAAGCTGTGGGGCTTCCCGATCTTCTTTTTCCTGATGTGGCTGATGTTCTGGTGCACATTCAGCCTCGGCGCCTACCCGCAGGAGTGGATCGACACGCTCGTGGGATGGATCGGCAGCGGCGTGGACGCGCTGCTGCCCGCGGGGCCGCTGCGCGACCTCTTGGTCGACGGCATCATCGGCGGCGTGGGGGCGGTCATCGTCTTCCTGCCCAACATCATGATCCTCTACCTGTTCATCTCGTTCATGGAGGACTCGGGCTACCTGGCGCGCGCCGCGTTCATCATGGATCGCGTGATGCACCGCATCGGCCTGCACGGCAAATCGTTCATCCCGCTGATCATGGGCTTCGGCTGCAACGTCCCGGCCATCATGGCCTGCCGGACGATCGAGAGCCGAAGCAGCAGGCTGATAACCATACTCATAACCCCCTTCATGTCATGCAGTGCACGAATACCTATCTACCTCCTGCTCGCCGGGACGTTCTTCGCCGCCGACGCCAGCATGGTGATGATCGGGCTCTATGTGCTGGGAGTCGTGCTGGCCGTCGTCACGGCACGCCTGATGCGGCGCTTCATGTTCCCGGTGGACGAAACGCCCTTCGTCATGGAACTGCCGCCCTACCGCCTGCCGACATGGAAGACGACGCTCACCCACATGTGGGACAAATGCGCGCAATACCTGCGCAAGATGGGAGGCATGATCCTGATCGCTTCGATGGTCGTATGGTTCCTGAGCTATTACCCCCGCAGCGAAGAGGGCGGCACGGCGGTCCACTACGAGAACTCCTACCTCGGGCGTCTGGGGCAAAGCTGTGCGCCGATTTTCAGTCCGCTGGGGCTGAACTGGAAGGCGGGCGTGGCACTGCTGTCGGGTGTCCCGGCCAAGGAGATCGTCGTCAGCACGCTCGGCGTGCTCTATTCCGACGGCGGGGAGGCGGCAACCGCCCCCGGCGCCGGCACGACGGAGATCGTCACGGGATCGGGCGAAAAGATCGAGATCGGAAACCTGCCGGAAGGCAGCATCGCCATTATCGGCGGGGCGGACGGACAGACGGCGATCCGCATTGCGGAAAACGCTGGCGCACAGGTCAGCACGGGCACGCAGGCGGGCAAGGTCGCAGAGCTGCCCGGCGAAGACGAGGAAACCGTGAACCTCTCCCGCAAGCTGCTGGCAAGCGGCGACTTCACGCAGGCATCGGCACTGGCTTTCCTGGTATTCATCCTCCTCTACTTCCCCTGCATTGCGACCATCGCCGCCATCGGCGCCGAGGCCGGGTGGAAATGGGCCGCGGCCGCCGTGGCCTACAACACGGTGCTGGCGTGGGTCGTAGCATGGGCGGTCTACCGCCTTTTCATGTGGCTCTGACATGGGGTGGCAGGACTTTGCGGTCTGGGGTATCGGCATCGCGGTCGCAGCCGTCGTAGTGCGGCGGATGTGGTGCTTCTTCAGGGGCAGGCGGCGCGGCGGATGCGCGTCGTGCGCCAGTACGCAGTGCCCGCTGAAAAAGACACTCCGCACATAAAATCACAGGCGGGCGCAACAACTTCCGGCCGGAAATGCTATCTTTGCCCCGGAATCAAGCGCACACACAATGCCCGGACTTTTTTACATCCTTCTTTTCTGGCTGATCGGCAATGCATTGAGCATCCTCACCGGAGGTTATGTTTCAGGTAACATCATCGGCATGATCCTGCTCTTCGCAGCCTTGTGCCTGCATTGGGTCAAAGCCGAAACGGTTCGTCCCGCAGCCCGGTTCCTGCTGGGGGCCATGGCACTCTTCTTCGTCCCCTACGGCGTAGGGCTGATGGACTCCTACCGCGTGATCCTCGACAACCTGTGGGCGATCGTAATCTCGGGCATCGCCTCGACGATCATCGTCCTGCTGGTGACGGGGCAGACGTTCCAGAGCCTGAACCGCCGCTCGCGCCTGCGCCGCATCCGGCACCTTCGTGAAACCGCCGTAAACACCCCGGACAATGATTGACAAGGCGTTCCTCTCCACCGACCTCTTCCTGCTGACGCTCACCGTGGGGCTTTACTGCCTCGGGACGGCGGTCTACCGCCGCATCCGGATGCCGCTGCTGCATCCCGTGCTGCTCACGTTCGTCGCCGTCATCGTATTCCTCCGTGCGGCGGACATCGGCTATGCCCGCTACCAGGAAGCCACGGGCATCCTCGACTTTGCTCTGGGCATGTCGGTCGTCGCACTCGGCTACCTGCTCTACGAACAGGTCGAACAACTGCGCGGAAGCCTGCTCCCGGTCGGCATTGCCACCCTTGCGGGTTGCGTGGCGGGCGTGCTGAGCGTCGTATATATCGCCATGGCGTTCGGCGCCGGACGCGAGATACTCAACTCGATAGCCCCCAAGTCGGTCACCGTGCCCATCGCCGTGTCGGTTTCGGGGCCGCTGGGCGGCATCGTCCCCGTCACGTCGGTCGTGGTGTTCTGCGTGGGGATCTTCGGCAGTATCTTCGGCGAGTGGATCCTGCGCCGCTGCGGCGTGCGGGATGCCGAAGCCCGGGGGTTTGCGCTGGGAGCCGCGGCGCACGGCATCGGTACGGCGCGCGCCATCGAGATGGGAGCCGTCGAAGGAGCCCTGAGCGGGCTGGCGATGGCCCTGATGGGACTGGCCACGGCGCTGCTGATGCCGCTGATGGAGCGGTATCTGTATTAGCAGTAAGCCCTGCGGCAGGCGGACGGGCATATATCGGGCTCATAAAAGTCGCATCAAAGTTTTTTAAATTCTATAATAAATACTACTTTTGCACAATTGCTGGCAATTCGCACAAAAGTAGGTTAATATGGAGTGGTTACACACCTTGTTCTTCGGCAGCGGCATCGCCCATGCCGTGCTGACCTTCGCATTGGTCATCACCATCGGCATTTTGCTCGGAAAAGTCAAAATCGGCGGCATCTCGCTCGGAATCACATGGATTCTGTTCGTAGGTATCGTCCTGAGTCATTTCGGAATGACGGTGGACGGCGAGGTCAGGCACTTCGTGCAGGAATTCGGGCTGATTCTGTTCGTCTTCTCGATCGGTCTGCAAGTCGGACCGGGATTTTTCGCATCGTTCAAACACGGCGGCATGACGCTGGTCATGTGTGCCGTAGCGATCGTACTGCTGGGCGTGGCGACGGCCTATGTAGTTCATCTGGCGACGGGCACGCCGATTCCGACGATGGTCGGCATCCTTTCGGGCGCAGTGACCAACACCCCCGGACTGGGTGCCGCGCAGCAGGCTTACACCGATGCGTTGGGAATCGAAGACCCCACGATCGCGCTGGGATACGCCGTGGCTTATCCGCTCGGCGTCGTGGGCATCATATTCACGATGATCTTCATCCGCTACGCCCTGCGCGTGAAGTTCGAAAAGGAGGACGAGGGGCTGGCGGCGCTGAGCCGTGAACACAAGCTCGCCGACAAGGTTTCGGTCGAATTCACCAACAAGACGCTCGACGGCCGCACGGTGGCCTATGTCCGCGACCTGATCAACCGTCAGTTCGTCATATCGCGCATCCTGCGTCCCGACGGAACGATCTCGATGGCCGATGCGGAGAGCGTGATACATATCGGCGACCGGCTGTGGCTGATCTCGCAGGCCGAGGACATCGAGGCGATCGTGGCCTTCTTCGGCCGCCGCGTGGAGATGACCGACGAGCAGTGGGGCAACAATACGCCCAATGCCGAGCTGGTGTCGCGCCGCATCCTGATTACGAAATCGTCGCTCAACGGCAAGAAATTCTCCGACCTGCGCCTGCGCACGAAATACGGCATCACCATCACGCGCGTAAACCGCGCGGGCGTCGATCTGATCCCCTATCAGGGCTTGGAACTGCAGGTCGGCGACCGTGTGATGGTCGTAGGGCCCGCGAAAGCCGTGGCGCAGGTGGCCGACGTATTGGGCAACTCGCTCAAGAAGCTGAACCAGCCTAATTTGGTGACGATCTTCGTAGGTATCGCTTTAGGTGTGCTGCTGGGGTCGATTCCGCTGCTCAACGTACCCCAGCCCGTGAAGCTCGGACTGGCAGGAGGCCCGCTGATCGTGGCCATCCTGATCGGACGCTTCGGTACGCATTTCCACCTGGTCACCTACACTACGATGAGCGCCAACCTGATGCTGCGCGAAATCGGCATCGCGCTGTTCCTCGCGGCGGTGGGCATCGGCGCGGGCGACGGATTCATCGACGCCATCGTCGACGGCGGTTACCGCTGGATCGGATACGGTGTCGCCATCACCGTCCTGCCGCTGATAATCGTCGCGCTGGTAGCGCGGCTGTGGCTCAAGATGAACTACTACACGCTGATGGGACTTATCGCCGGATCGACGACCGATCCCCCGGCGCTGGCCTACGCCAATGCGACGGCAGGCAACGACATGCCGGCCGTGGGTTATTCGACGGTCTATCCCGTAGTGATGTTCCTGCGCGTGCTGACAGCGCAGATATTCATCCTCTTCTCGCTGTAAGCGGGACGGTTCGTAAAAAATGTTACGAACTGTTACCCGTCCCGCATGTCGCTCAAAAGCAGTTTGGGGCGAGAAATGAAGCGGCGGAGAGAGTCGGATGGCAGATAAAATTCAACGATGGCTTTTAAATTTTAATCGGAATACCTATCTTTGCTGCTGGCAAAAATCCAAACACCCTTATACTATGGCAAAAGCAGTCAACATCGCCCGTTCCCATCGGTTGGACGGCATCGGAGAGTACTATTTTTCGCGCCGTCTGCGCGAGATCGCCGAAATCGAAGCGGCAACGGGCCGTCAGATCGTGAAACTCGCTATGGGCAGCCCCGACCTGCCCCCGCACCAGTCGGTCATCGACCGCCTCGCAAAGGAGGCACAGCGCCCCGACGTACACAAATACATGTCTTACAAGGGAGAACCCATCCTGCGCAAGGCTTTTGCGGACTGGTATAAGAAATGGTACCGCACGGAACTGGACTACAACAACGAAGTACTGCCCCTGATCGGCTCGAAGGAGGGCATCATGCACATATGCATGACGTTCCTCAATAAGGGCGACAAGGTGCTCGTGCCCAACCCCGGCTACCCCACCTACTCGGCTGCCGTGCGCCTCTCGGGCGGCGAGATGGTTCCCTATGCGCTGAACAAACAGACCGGCTTCTACCCCGACTTCGAGGCGATCGAGAAGGCCGGGTTGGACGGCGTGAAGATGATGCTGGTCAACTACCCCAACATGCCGACGGGCCAGACCCCGACGATGGAGCTGTTCCAGAAAATCGTGGATTTCGGCGCCCGGCACAACATCCTGATCGTGCACGACAACCCGTACAGTTTCATCCGCAATGCCGCCGCCCCGATCTCGATCATGGAGGCCGAGGGCGCACGCGACGTCGCACTGGAGATGAACTCGCTGTCGAAAGGCCACTCGATGGCCGGCTGGCGCGTGGGCGTCGTCGTGGGCAAGAAGGAGTGGATCGACTCGATCCTGACGTTCAAGTCGAATATGGACTCGGGCATGTTCTACCCGATCCAGGCGGCGGCCGACACGGCGCTGGCACTGGGCGAAGAGTGGTTCAAGGAGCTGAACGACATCTATTACGGCCGCGAGAAGCAGGCCTATGCGCTGCTCGACGCGCTGGGATGCAAATACCGCGAGCACCAGGCCGGCCTGTTCGTATGGGCCGAGCTGCCCGAATCGTACGAGGGCGACAGCTTTGCGTTCTCGGACGAGGTGATGGATAAATGCGACGTGTTCCTGACCCCGGGCGGCATCTTCGGCTCGGAGGGCAACCGTTACATCCGCATCACCCTCTGCTGCCCCGAGGAATTGCTGAAAAAAGCTACGGACAATATCATCGCCAAGTTCGGGAAATAACTCCCGGGCAATACGGAATAAGGCGCTCCCCTCGCGGACATCGGTTCCCGAGGGGAGTTTTTTTCAGGCAGCTTTCCGGCGAAGAGGGGCCCCCGGCGTAAAGCGCGATCCCGCAGCGGGAAGAAGCTGCAACCGACTACTCTTGAAAAGAGGGGACGGAGCCCTGTCCCCCGAAACCCGAAACAGACGCATATGGAGATAAAATCACTGGAAAATACATGTTTCGGCACGCTGTTCGAGGCATTCGGCCAGGCATTCGCCGATTACGAAGTCCAACTGGACGAAACGCAGCTCCGGCGCATGCTGCGAAGGCGCGGTTTCGATCCCCGCCTGTCGTTCGCCGCGTTCGACGGGGAGCGGATCGCCGCGTTCACCCTGAACGGGACAGGGAATTTCAACGGTCTGCCGACGGCCTACGACACCGGCACGGGAACCCTCGAAGCCTATCGCGGGCAGGGGCTCGCCGCAAAGGTCTTCGAACACTCCATTCCCTATTTGCGGGAGGCCGGAATCCGGCAATACCTGCTGGAAGTCCTGCAACACAACACAAAGGCGGTATCGGTCTACCGGAAGCTCGGGTTCGAAACGGCGCGTGAATTCAATTATTCCATACAACAGGACGCGCAGGTGCACCTCGGCCCGAAAATCCCGGACATTGCCTGTACGGTAACGCCCGTCGATGTGGGACGGTTCGCCCCCGACCCGCAGTTCTGGGATTTCATGCCCTCCTGGCAGAACAGCCCCGAGGCCATAAGGCGGGCTGCGGGGGACTTCGCCGGGCTGAGCGCCCGCGCAGAGGGGACACAAGTGGGATACTGCATCTTCGAACCCGCCTCGGGCGACATTGCCCTAATCGCTGTCGACAAGCGGTACAGGCGGCGGGGGATCGCCACCTCGCTGCTGCGGGAAGCGCTCCGGCTCAACAAGGCGGATTCGGTCAAGGCCATAAACACCGAGGCCGGCTGCGAATCGTTAACGGCGTTCCTGGAGGCGGCGAACATCGCCGTGACGGGGCGGCAGTTCGAAATGGTGAAAAAAATATAAGGGGGGGGGCTGGCAAGGACAAAGCCCTCCGCACAGGGAGGGCTTTGTTCATGTACACGCGGGCGGTATGCCTACTCCTCCACGATGCGGATCGAGAGGATCAGGTCGCCGGGACGGATGTCGTCGATGACGTCCAGCCCCTCGACCACCCGGCCGAAGCAGGTGTGGCGGCCGTCGAGGTGCTGCGTCGACTCGCGGGCGCAGCAGATAAAAAATTGCGAGCCGCCCGTGTCCTTTCCGGCATGGGCCATCGAGAGCACGCCCCGGTCGTGATACTGGCGCGGCGCCGAGGTCTCGCATTTGATCTTGTACCCGGGGCCGCCCGTGCCGTCGCCCCGCGGGCAGCCGCCCTGGATGACGAAGCCCGGAATCACCCGGTGGAAGGTCAGCCCGTCGTAGAAATTGTGGTTGGCCAGCTCGACGAAGTTCGCCACCGTACCGGGGGTCTCCTCCGTATAGAGCTCGGCCTTCATGTCGCCTTTCTCGGTCGAAATAAGTGCGTATTGTGCCATATCGAAACAGGTTTTTAAGGTTCGAGGACTTTGATTTCGGCGGCCGCGGCCTTCACCCGGCCGCGCAGGGCATCGAGGTCGTCGCCCAGCGGCGCATAGCCCACGACGATGCCCATACGGCGGTTGACGCGCGCCGAAGGTTTGCCGAAGATCCGCACGTCGGTACGGGGATCGGAGGCCAGCGCCCGGTCGATCCCCTCGTAGCGCGGCGCCACGGGGCTTGCCAGGGGCGAGAGCACCACGGCCGTGGCGCCCAGGCGTTCGAAAGTCACCGCGGGAATCGGCAGCCCCAGCACGGCGCGCAGGTGCAGTTCGAACTCATTGAGATTCTGCGTCCCGGCCAGCGTCACCATGCCCGTGTCGTGCGGGCGCGGCGAAAGTTCGGAGAAATAAACCCCGTTTTCGTGGCTCAGGAAGAATTCCACGCCCCACAGCCCGGCACCGGTCAGGGCTTCGGTGACGGCGGCCGCCATGCGCTGCGCCTCAGCGAGGTGTTCCGGTGCCACGTAGGGCGACTGGAAACTCTCGCGGTAGTCGCCGCCCTTCTGCACATGGCCGATCGGCGGGCAAAAGAGCGTCGGGCCGTCCTTCTGCGTGACGGTCAGCAGCGTGATTTCGCTGTCGAAGCGGATGAATTCCTCGATGATCAGCTCGCGGATATCGCCGCGCGACCCTTCGCAGCCGTAGTGCCAGGCTCTCTCCAGTTCGCCGGCATTCCTGACGAGCGACTGCCCCTTGCCCGAGGAGGACATCAGCGGCTTGACCACGCACGGGAACCCGATCCGGGCGGCAGCCTCCTCCAGTTCGGCGAGCGACGTGGCGTAGAAATAATGGGCGGTCTTTAGCCCCAGCTCCCGGGCGGCAAGGTCGCGGATGGCCTTGCGGTTCATCGTGAAATTGACGGCGCGAGCGCTCGGCACGACCTGGATGCCCTCGCGTTCGAAGTCGTAGAGGCGTTCGGTGCGGATCGCCTCGATTTCGGGGACGATCACGTCGGGGCGGTGCCGGGCCACGGCGGCGGCGAGCGCATCGCCGTCGAGCATCGGGAACACCTCGCAGGCGTCGGCCACCTGCATGGCAGGGGCGCCCGCATAGGAATCGCACGCCACGACGGTCTGTCCCAGCCGCTGCGCCGCGATTACGAACTCCTTGCCCAGTTCGCCCGAACCGAGCAGCATGATCTTTTTAGCCATATGTCTGTATTTTTCAGTGGCACAAAGATATGTTTTTTGCCCTGAATTTCGTACCTTACCGCATTAAAACTTACCTCGACGGCCATGAAAAATCAAATCCTCCGGCTGTGCTTCGGCATGGCGTGGTGCCTGTCGGCACTCGTTCCCGTGCATGCGCCTGCGGCAGGAGCCTCCGCGACGGCGGATCACGCAGCGCGGCGGGACACCCGAACCGCCGCGGCGCAAACACGCCCCTCCCCGGCCGATACGCTGCACGTCGTCTTTTTCACCGACATACATGTCACGCCGGGCAATGCACAGGACTCGCTCTTCCGCATGGCCGTCGCCGAAGCCAACGCGTCGGATGCCGAACTGGTCATCTTCGGCGGGGATCTCACCAACACGGGCAGCGACGAGGAACTGGAGCACGTGTACGGGCTGATGTCACAGCTCGAAAAACCGTGGTTCACCGTCATGGGCAACCATGAAACGACCTGGTCGGAGAGCGGATGCACGACATTCCGCCGCATATTCGGCCATGACGGGCGCGTCGCGCACCGTGCGGGAGGCTACCTTTTCCTGGGCTACAACTGCGGGCCCTACATGAAAATGGCCGACGGCGTCGTGCGCACCGAAGACCTCGCATGGCTCGGAGCGCAGGCCGCCGGGGCCCGTCCCGGCGAACGTATCGTAAGCCTCTGCCACTACCCGCTCAACAAAGACCTCACCAACAGGCAGGAGGTGGTCGCAACGCTCAAACGGCTGGGCATCACCGCCTCGCTCTACGGGCACTACCACCGGCTCGACCTGCGCAATTTCGACGGCATCGCGGGCATACCCGGCCGGGCACTGGCCGGCAGGCCGGGCGAGGCGCCGGGATATACCCTGCTCGATTTCTTCGCCGACTCGGTGCGCATCCGCGAAAAGCCGCTCGGACACGCCGCACGCACCCGCCATACGGTATGCCTGGAGGGGGATCCGCAGATACTCGCCCTGCCCTGCGACCCGCCGCCCGCCGCACCCGACTACGAAGGCCGCATGGAATACGTCCTGCAGGACAGCGCCATGGTACTGACGGGTGCGGGATGCTGCGGCGACATGCTTTACTACGGCAATTCACAGGGCGTATTGCGGGCGTACGACACACGCCGGGGGCGCGAAGTGTGGCGGCACAGGTTTCCCGACGCGCTCTACACGACCCCGCTCTGCACGGACGGGCTCGTGATCGTCGGCGCCGCCTCGGGCGGGATATGGGCCTTCGACGCCCGGACAGGCCGCCGAAGGTGGCATCTGCCGACCGCCACGGCCGTCGTCGGCGACGGGCTCGTCGACCGCAGCTCGCTCTACATCGGGCTGGGCGTCGGCTCCGTCGGCCGCATAGACCTGCGCAGCGGCAAACTGCTCTGGCGTTACGACTACGGACAGGGACAGGCGCAGGGGCGCCCGACGCTCGCGGACGGGAAACTGGTATTCGGGGCGTGGGACAGGCAACTTTATTGCCTCGACGCCGCGACGGGCAGATGCCTCTGGAAATGGAACAACGGCCGCCCCGGCGTGTTCCTCTCCCCGGGGCATGTCGTGCCCCGCATCGCCGGCGGCAAGGTCTTCATCGTGGCGCCCGACCGGGCCGTGACCTGCCTCGACCTGGCTACCGGACGGCAGCTATGGCGCGACAACAGCCGCAAAGCGCGCGAAACGACGGGCCTCGGCGGTGACGGACGGCAATTCTATTACAAGACGATGGACGGCGAGCTGGCGGCCGTGGACACGTCGGCGGACGCCTACCGCGAAACATGGTGCACTGATCTGGGATGGGGATACGAATACAACTCCTGCCCGGCCTGTGTGCGCGACGGTGTGGTCTATGTCGCCGGGAGGCTCGGGCAGGTTGCCGCCGTGCGCGAAGACGGCACGCTGCTGTGGAGTGTGAAATGCTGCAATTCGGCAGGAAACGATTTCCGGCAGGCACCCGACGGGTCGCTGTGGGTTACCTTCGCCGAAGGCAAGCTCTTCCGGATTCCCTGACGGCTCTTGGCGACGAACGCCTGCCAGACCGGATTCCGGCTATCGCCACCACAAGGCCGCAGGGCATACGACCGAAACCACGTTTTGAGTCGCATAAAAGTGTCCGCCACGAATTGCAAAGGGCCGCTGCGCCGACATCCGTTCTGCAAGCAATAAAGGATATAATACAACAAGAAAACGCATCTGGTTAATAATAAACCAGATGCGTTTTACATTCGTGGAGGTGGCGGGAGTCGAACCCGCGTCCAAACAGGGAACCCGAAAGCTTTCTACACGCTTAGCCGCCGTTTGATCCTTCTACCCGGGCCTGGCAGGCGGCAACCGAACCCGAGTCCCAGTCCCTGAATTTCGCACACCGGCCGGGACGCTCCGGTGCACTATCCCTGAATTGATGATACCCCATATGGAAAGCGGTTAAAGGGCGGAACCACTCCCCGGGATACTCGTCGCCAAGCCGCCTTGGGCCCGGCGATTAAGCTAATTTTCCTTGAAAATTATGCAGCGAGTGCATAGCTGTTATTGCCATTTGAATCTTGAGCGTCGGGATTTACGAGCCGCCACACAGCGCTCGGCGTGCTTACAATCAAACTCTGCCTGCTGTCAAAACCGGGCACCCCCAGAATTTCGCGGGACAAAGCCTCATGGAAACAGTGCAAAAATAATACTTTTTTTCCAAATACCGCTCCTCGGGCAGGAAATACATCGGGGATCGGCAGATTTTCCGGAAACAGGGCAGGAACGGACGCGGCCACCGCGGTACCCCTTCCCGGCACAGGTTTCCCTACCGGGCTGCCACAGCGCCGCCGTTGTTTCGCGGCGGGCGATCCCCCGGAAAACGTCGGACACTTCCCTACCGGCAAAACCCGCAACGCACGACGCGGTTATATCTCCGCCAGCAATGTCCCCAATACGCGGCGGATATGCTCCCCGCTGAGCGGCTTGGCGACATATCCGTTGGCCCCGGCAGCGAAGGCTTTCTGCCGGTCACGGTCGTAGGCGAATGCCGTGACCGCGACGATCGGCACGGCGGGATCGAACGCGCGGATCCGCCGCATAGCCTCGAACCCGTCCATCACAGGCATCTTGATGTCCATCAGGATGGCCGCAGGGTTCATTTCCCGGCATATCCGCACCGCCTCCTCGCCATTGACGGCCCGCACGATGTCGAACTCCTTGCGGAACATCAGCGACACCAGCAGGAAATTGCTGTCGGTATCCTCGGCCACGAGCAGCAACGGGAGTTTCCCGTCCTGACAGGACACGGGATGCGGAGCCTCAGCCACAACGGACGGTTCGTCGTCCGGCCCGGCATTGCATGCCACGGCAGGTATGGTGAACCAGAAACGGGAGCCCCGGCCTTCCTCCGACTCGACGCCGATATGCCCGCCCATCTGCTCGACGATGCTCTTCGAGATCGAAAGCCCCAGCCCGGTGCCCTGCGCAAAGCTGTTGAGCTTGACGAAGCGGTCGAAAACAGTGCGCAGATGCTCTTCGGAGATGCCTTTTCCCGTATCCTCGACGTAGAACAGCAAGTCCCTGGCCTCCCGGCGGTAGCCCAGCGTGATGGAGCCTTGCTCGGTGAATTTCACCGCATTGTTGATGAAGTTGGTGATGACCTGCAACAGCCGGTTCTTGTCTCCGACGATGCAGCATTGCGCCTCATGGTCGCCGAAAAGCAATTCGACGGGCTTGTCCTGTACCTTGAGGCTCAGCGCTCGCACCGCCTCCTCGCACATGCGGTTGACGTCGACCATACCGTAATTGAACTCGAACGTTCCGGCCTCGATCTTCGAAAGGTCGAGGATATCTGATATCAATTTGAGCAACAGATCGTTATTCTCCTCGACGACCTGCATGTACTCGCGGCGCTCCGCGATATCGTCGGTTTCGGCCAGCAGGTTCGAGAATCCCACGATGGCATTGAGCGGCGTACGTATCTCGTGGCTCATATTGGCCAGGAAGGCCGATTTCAGGCGGTCGCTGACCTCGGCCTTGTTCTTGGCTTCGATCAGGCTCTTCTCCGTCTGCTTGAGTTCCGTGACATCGAAATTGACGCATACCATCTCGATCTTCGAGGGGTCGGTATTCAGCGGGTTGCGCACCACATTGACGCGCGTCCACCCGCTCTTGCCGTCGCGGAGCCCGACCCGCAGGTCGAGCGTGAAGCCGTTCGACTCGTTGGCCTTGACCCGCCCGATTTCCCGGAATATGGCCTCCCGGTCTTCGGGGTTGACGTGGTTGTAGATGCCGATCACCTGCGTCATGGGGGTGTCGCTCTCCTCGCCCAGGTTGCGGTACCATTGCGGCACGGCATACCCGTCGCGGGTCACCAGGTCGAAGCGGGCGTACCCCACCTTGCCGAAGCGGCTCACCAGCGAGAACGAACTTTCGAACTCCTCCAGTCTGTGGTGGGCTTCGTTGATCTCGGTGTTGTCGATATTCAGCACCAGGAAGTTGACCAGTTCGCCGTACATGTCGTACAGCATGGTCACCTTGGTATATATCTGCACGCTGCCTTTCTTGCGGGAGGGATAGTAGCCGCCCAGCCGGTCGAAAGGATAATCAAGCCTGAAGGACTGCTCCTGCCCGTTGCGCACGTTGCGGCGGATCTCCTCGGGCACGATCGGGTTCTCGAAAAAATTGATCCCCAGCACATCCTCCTTCGCCGCGATGCCGAAGATGTCGAGGTTTTTGGTGTTGATGTCGACCAGGCAGCCCTCTTTGTCATAAAGCTCCACCCCGACCTGGACGTTGTCGAAAATATTGCGCAGCATTTTTTCGCTGTTGAACAACGCCTCGTGGGCATTGCGCATTTCCGTAGTGTCGGAAAAGAGGCTGATGACCTCGTCCGACCGGGTCGTATAGAGGATGGAATGTATCCAGCGTTTCGAGATCTCGTAAAAGGAGTCGCGCTCGATAAATCCGTCGCTGCGGAGCACCTCCGTAAAAGTTTTCAGATATTGCTCCATATCCAGTCCCAGTTCGGAGATACGCCTGCCGATATAGGTTTCGCGCGCAGTCCCCATGATCTTGTCGGCGGTGTAGTTGGCATCCAGCACCAGCAGGTCGACGGGTTTCCCCTGCTCGTCACGGATGACCCGCAGCTGGGCATACCCCAGGGGCATGTGGTGATAGAGGCTCTGGAGGTACTTGCGTTCGGACTGCGCCTCGCGCTCGGAGCGCTGCAATTCGATACAGAGGCTGATGATATTGATCAGTGACGAAAACCACTGGAAATCCTCGCCCGTCCATCTCCGGGGCCGGTTCACGATGTCGATGCCGGCATATCCCCACACCTTGTCGCGCGAGAGGAGCGGCACGGCGATCAGCGACTTGATGTCCTGCATGGCCAGCACCTCGCGCTCGCGGAAAGCCTCGTCGGGCAATTCGTCGAGCGAAGAGATGATTACGGGCTGGCCGTTGGCGATGCGCTGCGTCCACCAGGGCACCTCGTCCATCGAAATACCGCTTACCAGCTCCTGTTCCCCGGCGACATTCTCGGCCGTGACTTCGTAGGTGCAATTATATAAACGGTGTTCGGGGTCGGATTCGATGATATAGGCCCTTCCGCCATCGAACATGGTCAGCACGTCGGCCAGGATTTCGTCGACGACGGCATCCAGGTCATCGACTTTCAGCAGCGAAAGCAGCGTTTGCGAAATGCTGTTAAGACGGAACAGCAGGTCGTTGATCCGTTGTTTTTCCTCCGACCTGACCACTTCGGACGGCGGGTCGACCACCCGGAAATAACCCGTCAGCAACATCCCCCCGTCTTCGGCAACCTCTTCGCGCAACAGTTTCCAATAGCACCATATCTCCCCCTCGGGGCCTTGCAGCGGGTAGAGGCGTTCGGCGCCGCCCCGCACCCCGATCGAGGCGAGGGCATATTCCCGGTAGGCCGGAGTTATCATCTTCCCGAACTCTTCGTAAGTCACATCGCACGAAGCGACCCCCAGCAGGTCGCGGAGCCCTTCCGAAATATGGAACACGCGGCGGTTACGGTCGGCTTGCCACCAACCTATTTTGGCATCCCGCATAATCTCCCGCAGGATCTCATTTTCTTTCATTCACAGATTTTTTGCTTACCAACAGACCGAGGCGTCACGGCCTATCGTGCAAATTTAAGCACCCTCGGGCGGAAATGCAAATTATACGGTTGTTTTTGCGCAACCCAAAGGGCTTTTTTGTTGTATATTTCCGGTCGAGAAGGATCAAAATATCCCTTCAGAAGCAGTTTTGGCGGTTTTTTTCGCCGTGCCGACATCCCCGTACGGATATTTTGACTATCTTTGGAAAATAATTCCAGCGACCAGAACCTATGAGCGAAAAATATGTCGTAAGGCTGAAAAACGCAGCCATCTACCATGCGGACAACCCGTTCGGCAGCACCTCGGCCGAGAAGCTGATGCGCCGGGGAGAGATGGTGCTGTCGGATGTGAACCTGTGTGTGGCTCCGGGCGAATTCGTTTACCTGATCGGACGCGTCGGCAGCGGCAAGAGCACCCTGCTCAAAACCCTCTACGCCGAGGTGCAGCTTCTCTCCGGCGAAGGACGCGTGGCAGGCTACGACCTGCGCAGACTCAGGCGCCGCGACATCCCCTACCTCCGCCGCCGGATCGGCATCGTATTCCAGGACTACCAGCTGCTGACCGACCGCAACGTCTTCATGAACCTCTATTACGTAATGAAAGCCACGGGATGGAAGCGCGAAGACGAGATCCGGGAGCGGATCGACCAGGTACTCAAGCTCGTAGACCTCGGGGCCAAAAGCTACAAAATGCCGTTCGAACTCTCGGGGGGCGAGCAGCAGCGGCTGGTCATCGCCCGCGCGATCCTGAACAACCCGCAGGTGCTGCTGGCCGACGAACCGACAGGCAACCTCGACCCCGTGACGGCCGAAGGCATCATGCAGCTTTTCCAGGAGATCGCCGGCCGCGGCTGTGCCGTGGTCATGTCCACGCACAACACCGCCCTGATCGAGAACTACCCTGCGCGCGCCATCCTCTTTGCGCAGGGGCATATCCGCGAGGTCGACCTCAAGGCGGAACTCGGGTAGCAGACCGCGAATCCCGCACGCCCCAGCCCCGTCCGGGGGATGTTGCGGCACGTCCTGCCCGATGCGGGCGCAACGCCCTCCGAAACGTCCTGCAAATGCAAAAAATCGTCTGGCGGAAGCCATGCGGCTATTGTTTATTCGGGATATATTTCGTATATTTGTACGATATTTTAAAGACGACAGATGAGTACCGAATTAGAAAACGTAAAAAAGCAAGAAGAAGAATATTCCGCTTCGAATATCCAGGTTCTCGAAGGGCTTGAGGCGGTGCGCAAGCGCCCCGCCATGTATATCGGCGACATAGGCGAGAAGGGCCTGCACCATCTGGTCTACGAGGTGGTCGACAACTCGATCGACGAGGCGCTGGCGGGCTATTGCACCGACATCGACGTGACGATCAACGAGGACAACTCCATCACCGTACGCGACAACGGCCGCGGCATCCCGACCGACTACCACGAAAAGGAGGGCAAATCGGCACTCGAAGTCGTGCTTACGGTGCTCCATGCGGGCGGTAAGTTCGACAAAGGCAGCTACAAGGTTTCGGGCGGCCTGCACGGCGTGGGCGTATCGTGCGTGAACGCGCTTTCGACACTGCTGATCGCCGAGATCCGCAGCCGCGACGGCAAGGTATACCGCCAGACGTACAGCAAGGGCGCCCCCACGTCGCAGGTCGAGGTCATCGGCGAATGCTCCGACCGCGGCACCACCATCACGTTCAAACCCGACGAGAGCATCTTCACGCTCACGACGGAATACAAATACGACATCCTGGCCAACCGCCTGCGCGAACTGGCATTCCTGAACAAGGGCATCCGCCTGAACCTCTACGACAAGCGCAAGGACGACGAAGGCAAGACCCGCGAAGACCACTTCTATTCGGAAGAGGGCCTCAAGGAGTTCGTCCAGTACCTCGACGCCACGCGCGGCACGCCGATCATCGACCAGATCATTTACCTCGACACCGAAAGGAACGGCGTCCCGGTCGAGGTGGCCATGCAGTACAACGACTCGTTCTCGGAGAACGTGCACTCCTATGTAAATAACATCAACACCATCGAGGGCGGTACGCACCTGACGGGCTTCCGCCGCGCGCTGACCCGCACGCTCAAGAAATACGCCGAGGATTCGGGCATGCTCGCCAAGCTGAAGTTCGACATCAACGGCGACGACTTCCGCGAGGGCCTCACGGCCGTGGTTTCGGTGAAGGTGCAGGAACCGCAGTTCGAGGGCCAGACCAAGACCAAGCTGGGCAACGACGAGGTCTCGGCTGCCGTAGATCAGGCGATGTCCGCCGCCCTGGGGCACTATCTGGAGGAGAACCCCAAGGATGCCAAGGCCATCGTTTCGAAAGTCATCCTGGCCGCAACGGCACGCCATGCGGCACGCCACGCCCGTGAGATGGTGCAGCGCAAGACCGTGCTTTCGGGAGCCGGGCTCCCCGGCAAACTGGCCGACTGTTCGAGCCGCGACCGTTCGATCGCCGAAATCTTCTTCGTCGAGGGTGACTCGGCAGGCGGCACGGCCAAATCGGGCCGCGACCGTAATTTCCAGGCCATCATGCCGCTGCGCGGTAAGATCCTGAACATCGAAAAGGCGCAGGAGCACCGCATGTGGGAGAACGAGGAGATCAAAAACATGTTCACGGCGCTGGGCGTGACGATCGGCACCGAGGAGGACAGCAAGGCGCTCAACCTAGAGAAACTCCGCTACGACAAGATCATCATCATGACCGATGCCGACGTCGACGGCAGCCACATCGCGACGCTGATGCTGACGTTCTTCTTCCGCAAGATGAAGGAGCTGATCGAGAACGGCCACGTCTACATCGCCACCCCGCCCCTCTACCTCGTGAAGAAAGGCAAGCAGGAGCGCTATTGCTGGACGGAGAAGGAACGCGACACCATCACCGCCGAATTCGGCAAGGGGGCGCACGTGCAGCGTTACAAAGGTCTCGGCGAGATGAACGCCCACCAGCTGTGGGAAACGACGATGAACCCCGACACGCGCATCCTGCGCCAGGTGAACATCGAAAACGCTGCCGAGGCAGACCGCATCTTCTCGATGCTGATGGGTGACGAAGTGCCGCCCCGACGCGAATTCATCGAGAAAAACGCGCATTACGCAAATATCGACGCATAATGAAAAGGAAAAGGATTGCCCTTGCGAAAGGTGCGATCCTTTTCTTTATATAACCGATATTACAGACTGACACTATGAAAGTTACCGTAATCGGAGTCGCCGGAGGAACCGGCTCGGGAAAGTCCACGCTCGTCAAACGCCTGCAAGAGGCCTTCGTAGGCGACGACGTCGTGACGCTCTGCCACGACTACTATTACAAGGCGCACCCCGAGCTGACCTACGAGGAACGCACGAAACTCAATTACGACCATCCGCAGGCGTTCGACACGCAGATGCTGGTCGACCACATCAAGGCGCTGAAGGACAACGTCCCCATCGAGCACCCGGTCTACTCGTTCGTCGACCACGACCGTACGGCGGAAACCGTGTGCGTGAAGCCTTCGAAGGTAATCATCGTCGACGGCATCCTGATCTTCGAAAACAAGGAGCTGCGCGACATGATGGACATCAAGGTCTATGTGGACACGGACGCCGACATACGCCTGGCGCGCCGTATCCTGCGCGACGTCTGCGAGCGCGGGCGTACGATGCAGTCGGTAATCACGCAATACACCTCGACCGTGAAGCCCATGCACGACGAGTTCGTCGAACCCTCGAAGCGCTACGCCGATGTCATCATCCCCGAGGGCGGTTTCAACTCGGTGGCCGTAGCGATGCTGATCCAGAACATCAGTTCGCTGATCGCGCGTAACGAGTAGCCGGACAACCGGGTGACCGAAAGGCCCGAGAACGGCATTATGGGAAAGGAGATAACAGGACGGGACTCCGAGGAATTTACGGATATCCTGCAACGAAAACCCCGGCGCAATCTCTTTGCGCCGGGGTTTTATTTCGGAATCGGAATCCAAGCCGCAGCCGCTTTGCACCCTAAGGCTACGATCAGCTGCGACTTGCCGGCTGCGGCAGCCAACCGTCACTGCACATGGGTACCCGGGGCCAAACAAAACAGAAAGCACCCGCCTGCCGCGGAACCGAATGCCGGAAGGAAGGAACACGCCGGGGCGGAAAAGGCTACTCGCCCCGCCGGGAGATGTCGAAGCTGAAATTTTGCCCGTCCTTTGTTCCCATGGCGCTCTCCTGCCAGCGGTTGTTCGCCGCATCCCACTCCGAAAAAATAGCTATATGGTCGTACTCGAACGGCAGGATCACCTTCCCGTTATTGGCGACGATCCCGAAGCGTTTACGCCCCGTGGCATCGGAGATGGAGGCCGCCGCGTGCCCGTATTTTCCTCCGTCCTGCAAATCGCCCACACGGAACGGCAGCACAGTTTCCCCGTTGGGGCCGATCAGCGTATAGGTATATTCGCCGTCCTGCTCCATGCCGACCCATGTGTTGGCAAAGCGGAAGCCCGAAGCCATGTCGAACTGACAGGGGATTACCTCCTTCCCGCTGCGGTCGATATAGCCGTAGGCCAATTTCCCGCCCGCAACGACCTTGCTCACTACGGCCCGGTCGCCCAGGAACTCCTCGGCACTGTAAAAGTTGCACGGCACGACCTGTCGCCCCGACTTGTCGATGAACCCCCATTTGACATAGTATTTTCCCTGAATGCCGACCGGGGCCAGCCCGTCCTGCGCGAAATCCCGGGCGTCGTCGAACTGCACAGGAATAACGATTCCGCCATCCGGGGCGATATACCCGAACTTCCCGCAGAATTCGTACGCATCCCGGAGCGTAATCCCCGCCACGTTTTCCTTCTCGACATAGGCACCGACACCCACGCGGGCGAGCCCGTTGGAAAAATCGCTGCAATAGTCGTAACCGAGGCTGCGGACATTGCCCAGCGTATCGGCGAGCAAGAATTCCCGTTCGGCGGCCGTGCCGGTGCGGGCCACACAGACCCCGTTACGGACACCGCCCAAGCGCTCCCACTCCAGCGGCACGACCACACGCCCCGAGCGGTCGATCAGGCCGTAGAGCATCCTGCCATCCCCGGCTTTCCGCCCGACCACGGCATGGCCGTTGCCGAAATCCGCGGCATCGTCGTAGGCCGGCGGCACCACCACCTGCCCGAGGGTATCGGCATACCCGTATTTCCCGTTGGATTTCATACGCGAATCGGGAATACGGTACCCGCCCTTATTGACCCTTATAAGTCCGTCGACCGCAGGCCACACCACATCGTATTTCGCATCGAGCCGCCGCGCCACCTCCGGGCTTTGCGCCACGACATGTCCGGTAAAAATCACTCCGCCCAGCAAAGTCGCCACGGACATGATGCGATGCTTGATCATATGCCTGTTATCTTTTTGATTTCGTTGAGTTTATTAAGCGCCTCGATGGGTGTCAGCGAATTGATGTCCAGCCCCTTGATCTGGTCGCGGATCTGCACCAGCACCGGATCGTCCAGCTGGAACATCGACAGTTGCATGTTCTGCGGGGCACCGGCTTCGGCAGCCTCCCTGACCGACGGCGACGGTTTCTTGCCGCGGCTTTTGAGGCTGCGGCTCGGTACGATCTCGTTGTTGCCGTAGACGAGTTCGAGGTTGCGCAGGATCTCGTCGGCACGCGACACCACCGACATCGGCATGCCGGCCATGCGAGCCACGTGGATACCGAACGAGTGCTCCGTACCGCCGCGTTCGAGCTTGCGCAGGAAGACGATCTGGTTGCCCAGCTCCTTGACGCTCACATGGTAGTTCTTCACGCGGGGGCACATCTGCTCCATTTCGTTCAGCTCGTGGTAGTGTGTGGCGAAGAGCGTCTTGGCGTGCGCCGTCGGGTGGTTGTGCAGGTACTCGACCATCGCCCAGGCAATGGAAATACCGTCGTAGGTGCTCGTGCCGCGACCGATTTCGTCCAGCAGGACGATGCTGCGGTCGGAGATGTTATTGAGGATGCTGGCCGATTCGAGCATCTCGACCATGAAGGTCGATTCGCCCTGCGAGATGTTGTCCGACGCCCCGACGCGCGTGAATATCTTGTCCACCACACCGATATGCGCCGATTTGGCGGGGACGAAGGATCCCATCTGCGCCATCAGGATGATGAGCGCCGTCTGCCGCAGCAGGGCCGACTTACCCGACATGTTGGGGCCGGTGATCATCATGATCTGCTGTTCCTTGTCGTCGAGCAACACGTCGTTGGGGATATACTCCTCCCCTACGGGCATGAGCGTCTCGATGACGGGATGGCGTCCCTGGCGGATGTCGATGCGCTTGCCGTCGTCGAGCACGGGGCGGACATAGCGGCGTTCGCAGGCGATGCGGGCGAAGGATTGCAGGCAATCGACACGCGCCACGACAGCGGCGTCGCGCAGCAGCACGGCGAGCGAACGGCTGATGCAGGCGATGATGTCGGCATAGATGCGCTGTTCGATCACCAGCATCTTCTCCTCGGCCCCGAGGATCTTCTCTTCGTATTCCTTCAGCTCCTCGGTGATGTAGCGTTCGGCATTGGCGAGGGTCTGCTTGCGGATCCAGCTCTGGGGAACCTTGTCCTTATGGGCGTTGCGCACTTCGATATAGTAGCCGAAGACGTTGTTGTAGCTGATCTTGAGCGACGGGATGCCCGTCGTCTCGCTCTCGCGCTGCTGGATGCGTGCCAGGTAATCCTTGCCATGGAGCGCGATGCGGCGCAGGTCGTCCAGCTCGGGATCCACGCCGTCGGCGATAACGCCGCCCTTCTGGATCTGGTTGTTGAGCGGATCGGGGTATATCTCCCGTGCGATGCGGTCGCGCACGCCGGTCATCAGGTCGATCTGCGCCGCCAGCGCATGCAGACGGTCATCGTCCGTGGATTCGAGCGCCGCCTTGAGCAATTCGACCGCAAAGAGCGAATTCTTGAGCTGCACCAGTTCCCGGGGCGTCACCCGCGCCGCGGCGATACGCGACGCAATACGCTCCATGTCGCCCACCAGCGCCACCTGCTCGCGCACGGTGTCGGCCAGGTCGGCATCCTCGATGAAATGCCCGACTACGTCCAGCCGTTCGTTGATCTGCACGGTATCCTTGACAGGCATGGCGATCCACCGTTTGAGCAGGCGGCCGCCCATGGGGGTGAGCGTGCGGTCGATGACATCGGCGAAGCTGCACTTCTCGCGCCCCCCGTTCGACGAGAACAGCTCGAGGTTGCGGATCGTGAATTTGTCGACCCACACGTAGTCGTCCTGGTCGATACGCGAAATCGAACGGATATGGGCGATGTCGCGGTGCTCGGTGAATTCGAGGTAGTAGAGGATGGCGCCGGCGGCGGATATGCCGCTGGTGAAATGGTCGACGCCGAAACCCTTGAGCGACGTGGTCGTGAACTGCTTGCAGAGTTTTTCACGGTTGACCTCCTCCGAGAAGACCCATTCGTCGAGCCGGTAGGTGTAATGCTTCGACCCGAAAGCGGTGGAGAAGCGGTCTTCGTAACCGCGCTGGTAGATGATCTCCTTGGGTGCGAGGTTCGAAATGAGCTTGTCGACGTAGTTGTCGGAGCCTTCAGCCACGTAGAACTCGCCCGTCGAAATGTCGAGGAACGCCACACCGGTCGTCTGCCGGCCGAAGTAGACCGAAGCGAGGAAAGCGTTTTCCTTGTTGGCCAGGATATTGTCGCCCAGCACGATGCCCGGGGTGACCAGTTCGATGACGCCGCGCTTGACCAGCCCCCGCACCTGCTTGGGGTCTTCCAGCTGCTCGCAGATGGCTACGCGCTCGCCCGCCCGCACCAGCTTGGGCAGGTAGGTGTCGATGGCATGGTAGGGGAACCCCGCCAGTTCGACGTAGGTTGCCGAACCGTTGGCCCGCCGCGTGAGCGTAATGCCGAGTATGCCGCTGGCCTTGATCGCGTCCTCGCCGAAGGTTTCGTAAAAATCCCCTACCCGGAAGAGCAGGATGGCATCGGGATGCACCGCCTTGATCGAATAATATTGCTTCATCAGCGGTGTCTCGACATATTTTTTGTCTATTTTTTTCTCTGCGTTCACAATAAAAAATTGTATGTAATTTCCATACAAAGATAACAATCGGTGGCTTTCTGGCCGGTGGTGACGAGGGTGCGGCAGGCAGGGATACGCGCCAGCAGGGAGGCGAGATCCACCTCGCGCACGACTTGAAGAAAATTATCCGACGCATTGTCTTTCAGCCGGATGACTTCGACCGCCGTGTCGTAGAGTGCGATCCCGCGGCAGCAGCAGAAGGCCTCGATGCGCTCCTTGTCGAATTTCCGGCCGCCGGGCATCAGGAAATGCGACTTGTCGCCCGTGGCAAGGTAGCCCACGATCCGCCACATGTCGTTTTGCAGGTTCGGGTAGAAGAAATCCATCGACCAGCGGATGCGCTTGGGCGGGAAGCTGCCCAGCATCAGCACCCGGGCGTTGGCCGGCAGGAAAGGTTCGAGGGGATGCAGTTCGCTATTCATAGAACTTCTTGTCGAAATTTACGAGGTACAGTTTATCGGTGGCGCGCGTCAGCGCCGTGTAAAGCCAGCGGAGCATGTCGCGCGTCATGGGCTCGTCGCCGAACAGACAGCGGTCGACGAAAACGGCCTTCCACTGCCCGCCCTGGGCCTTATGGCACGTCACGGCATAGGAGAATTTCACCTGGAGCGCGTTGAAATGCGGGTTCTCGCGAATCTCCTTGAAGCGCTTGATTTTACTTTTGACGTCGAGGTAGTCCTTCTCGACCTCGTAGAAAAGGCGCGAGGACTCCTCGCGGGTCAGCGACGGGGATTCCGAGGCGATCGTGTCGAGCAGGATCCTGCATTCGATCTCCGTATCCTCGTAGTCGGGGAATTCGAGCACGACGTCGGCGAAACGGAAACCGTAGAAATCCTCGTAGCGCCGCAGCCGTTTGAGCCGCGCGATGTCGCCGTTGGCGATAAAGTGCATCGGGCAGTTTTCGGTGTGCCCGGTATAATAATAGTTGTTCTTCACGACCATCAGCATGTCATTGCTCTCGATCTCCTCCTCGGCATAGAGCACGTTGCGGCGGATACCCTCGTTGTAACGGTTGGCACGCTTGTTCGAACGGGTGATGACGATGGTTTCGTCGCGGCCGTACCGGGCGTAACAATCCTGCAGCTTTTCGAGGAACTCCCCGCCTTCGACCGCCTCGATGTCGGGGAAGCCCATTTCGAAATGCGGGATTTCGTGGATGCCGTTCTCGAGCATGCACCGCACGAGCGTGGCATTGAAAAGAATCCCCGACTCGGCCTCCTGGCGCACCACGTCATCCATCGTGGCGTACTCGACATCGCCAAAACGGGCGAGCGACGCGGCGTCGAGCGCCGGGCTGCGATCCGCCCCGACGGGCGGCAGCTGGGCGCTGTCGCCGACGAGCACCAGGCGGCAGTCACGGCCGCTGCGGACGTATTGCACGAGGTCTTCGAGCAGCGACCCGGAACCGAAAAGCGCCCCGCCGCCCGGGCTGTCGGAGAGCATCGAGGCCTCGTCGACGATGAATACCGCCCCCTTCTCGGCGTTGAAGTTGAGCGAATATTTCGATTCGTAATCGGCATTGGTGCGCTGTCGGTATATCCGCTTGTGAATGGTAAAAGCCTTTTCCTGAGCGTATTGGGCGAGGACTTTGGCCGCACGGCCCGTCGGGGCGAGTAGGATGGGTTTGATATTCAAATCCTTAAGCGCCCCCACGAGTGCCGCTATCAGCGTCGTTTTGCCCGTGCCGGCATACCCGTTCAGCACGAAAATCCGCGAAAAATCGTCACCTGCAAGGTATTCGGACAATTTTTCTATGATTTTTTTTTGCCCAAGAGTTGTTTCAAAACAAATTTTAGCGTAAATTTGGGTCGCAATACGTGTGCTGAACATGCGTGTGTTTTATTTTGTACAAAATTACAAACAAATATTAGATTAGCTTAAAAAATGAAAAAAATCGCTCAAATCATTCTTGCTGTAGCTATCGTGGCGCTGGTCTACGTTATCTACGACCAGATCTCGACCCCGATCAAGTTCGATGACGAGTTGAAGGCCAAGAAAGCCCAGGTCATCGACCGCATCAAGGACATCCGTACGGCACAGCGCGCATTCAAGTCGAAGTACCAGCGTTTCACGGGCAGTTTCGACACGCTGGCGAATTTCATCCTGCAGGATACGCTCGAACTCGAGCGCAAGATCGTCGACGAGGATGACTCCGTAGCCATGGCACAGCTGAAGAAGATGGGCAAAAAGAACGTCGAGAAGTTCAAGATCGCCGTGATCGACACGATCTTCTCGCCCAAGCGCCTTTCGAAACAGGATGTAGCGCAGTTGCGTTACATCCCCGGCACCGATGACAAGGCCCAGTACATTATGGAGGCAGGTATCATCACCACCGAGTCGAAGGTCGTGATCCCGATCGTGGAGTGCCGCGCACCCTACAAGATGTTCCTCGACACGGTGGCTTACCGCCAGGAGATCATCAACCTGATCGACGACGAGGAGAACAACTTCAACCGCTACCCCGGCGTCAAGTTCGGTTCAATGGAAGCTGGTAACAATGAAGCAGGTAACTGGGAGTAACACTCCGCAAGCTACAAATAAGGTGTCCATTCAGCTTACGTTGGATGGACACTCTTTTTCGGCGCACGGCCTCGACGGGGAATTTCCGGGGGAGGAGCCCGTGGAGGCGGAGCTGCTGACGGCACGGACGATGCTCGTCCCGGAGGAGGTGCTCGGCACCGGGGACGCCGGGACGCTGCTCGCGGCAAACGGCATGGCTCCCGCCGCGGAAGAGCGCGCCGTATGCAGCCTCCCCGTGCAGGGGATCGTCGCCGTAATGGCTGCGCACCGGGAGGCGTTGCGGCAGGCGGAGGAGAAGCTGGGAGACCGCATCCTCTACACCACCCCGCTGCTCCGGGAGGTGCAGGCCGGAACACCGACCGTATGGGCATACCGCACGGCGGGGCTCCTATATATTAAGGTGTACGACGGCAGCCTCCGCTTCGCGGGGGTGATCCCCGCACCGGACACGGCGGACGTATGCTACTTCACGGAACGGCTCGAAAAGGAGTTCGCGCTCAAAAGCTGCGAACTCAGGATTTCCGGCGACGACGCCAAGGCGTGCGGCAAGCTGCTGAAAGGTTATTTCAAACGGATCGTATGCGAATAGTCAGCGGAAAATACAAGGGGCGGGCCATCAACCCGCCGCGCAACCTGCGGGCACGCCCGACGACCGATTTCGCCAAGGAAAACCTGTTCAACGTACTGGGCAACCTGGTGGATTTTGAGCAGTGCGACGTGCTCGACCTCTTTGCCGGGACGGGGTCGATAAGCTACGAGTTCGCCTCGCGCGGAGCACGGAGCGTCATATCGGTGGAGATCAACCCGGTGCATTACAACTTTATCCGGCAGACGGCGGCACAGCTCGGCATCGGCAACCTCTATCCCGTGAAGGCCAATGCGTTCCTCTACCTGAAGAGCTGCACCAAGCAGTTCGACGTGATTTTTTCGGACGCCCCCTACGACCTGGAGGGCAGCGAACAGGTGGTGAAACTGGTGCTGGAGGGCAACCTGCTGCGCCCGGAGGGGATTTTCATCTTCGAACACTCGAAAAAAATGGATTTCTCGGCCTGCGAGGAGTTCTGGCAATTAAGGAGTTACGGAAGCGTACAATTTTCTTTCTTCAAAAAGCCGTAAAAGCGTTTGCCGTTTTGAAAAATTACACTATCTTTGCACTCGCAATAAACCAAACGGTGCGTTAGTTCAGCTGGTTAGAATACGTGCCTGTCACGCACGGGGTCAGGGGTTCGAGTCCCCTACGCACCGCCAGCAAGGACACCTACCCTACGGTTCCGGGAAAGGAAAACAATAGGATGCTCCGGAGAATCCGCCCGGCGACCCCGGAAAGGAAAAACATCCGCCGGCCCCGGAGAATCCATCCACATCCCCGGCGGGAGGCGGGGAAGCAGCGGACAGGCCGGAGGGGGCAGGGAACAGCACACCTGCCGGGAGGCACGCATCCGGCGGCGGCACAGCCGGACACGGCAGGCAAACGGCAAAAAAATATCACGGAATTATTTGCAGGTTTTAGAAAATATAGTATCTTTGCACTCGCAATACCAAAATGGTGCGTTAGTTCAGCTGGTTAGAATACGTGCCTGTCACGCACGGGGTCAGGGGTTCGAGTCCCCTACGCACCGCCAGCAAACTTTCGGGGAGGCTCCGACGTATTTATAAACGAGCAAATACAATTCCGCATGAAATACGATTTCGATGAAATAGTCCCGCGCCGCGGGACGAACGCGATCAAATGGGATATGGATACCGATCCCGAGGTGCTGCCCATGTGGGTGGCCGACATGGACTTCCGCACGGCACCCGCTGTCGCAGCCGCCTTGCAGCGGCGGGTGCAACACGACATTTTCGGGTATGCGACGGCTCCGAAAGCCTACTACGACGCGATTACGGGGTGGTTCCGCCGCCGCCACGGCTGGCAGATACGGCCGGAATGGGTGCTCCATACGACAGGCGTCATCCCCGCCCTGTCGGCCGTCATCAAGGCCCTGACGCAACCGGGCGACAAAGTCCTGATCCAGACGCCGGTCTACAACCATTTCTTCACCTCGATCCACAACAGCGGATGCCAGGCGGCCGAAAGCCCGCTGGTATACCGCGACAACACCTACACGATCGACTTCGACGACCTGGAGCGTAAAGCCGCCGACCCTGCCGTGAAGCTGATGCTGCTATGCAACCCGCACAACCCTGCCGGACGGGTCTGGACGCCCGCGGAGCTGCACCGCATCGGGGAGCTGTGCCTGCGCCACGACGTCGTGGTCGTAGCCGACGAGATACACTGCGAGCTGGTGATGCCGGGATTCCGCTATACGCCGTTCGCCTCGCTCTGCGAGGAGTTCGAACGCCGCTCGGTAACCTGCACCTCGCCGAGCAAGGCATTCAACCTCGCGGGGTTGCAGGTCGCCAACATCTTTGCGGCGGATGCGGCCCTGAGGGCAAGGATCGGGCACTCGCTCCAGATCAACGAAACCGGGGAGATCGGCCCCTTCGCCATCGAAGCGCTGATCGCAGCCTACGACGAAGGCGCCGAATGGCTCGATGCGCTCAACGAATACCTGCATGGCAACTACCGCTTCTCGCGGGAGTATTTCGACCGCAACCTGCCGCAGTACCCGGTGCTGCCGCTGGAGGGGACATATCTGGTGTGGGTCGACTGCCGGGCATCGGGGCTTACGTCCGACGAGCTGGAGACGAAGCTGCTCGAAGAGGCGAAACTGCGCATAAACCCCGGGGCGATATACGGCGAGGCCGGCCGGGATTTCATCCGCCTGAACATCGCCTGCCCGCGGAAATTGCTGGCCGAGGGGCTCGACAGGTTGCGAAAGGTGCTGAAACGATAGTTTGAGAACTCCATTCCGGCATCGTGCATTCAAAAAAATACGCAACGGTGTCAAAACTTGTCATTACACCTTCCGACCTTTGCACCGACTAAACACAACTGCTATGGGACGGGCAAGAGAAAATTTCAACAGCGTCTATTTTAAGGACGAAACAGGCGCACAAATGTCGTTTGCAAACGGAAGCTATGCCAACAAGCTGCGCTTCATTTTCTGGAACCTGATGGACTCGCACGTGCTGAAATTGGAAGGGCCGGCATGCGATTTCACGATCGAGGCGTGGGCAAAACGCGCCTATCTGGTGCAGGAAGACCGCAGGACGCATGAAGTAAAACGCTATGAAATAATGAACTGCACATACCGGGAGCTATCCGGGAAAATATCGAAGAAACACGCCCCCGAAGAGACGCCGTCCTGTTAAAACAGCGTATGCTGCGTGCTGCGGAGGCTTTTTACCGGCCGCTCTTTCACCACATCGTCGTCGCAAAGATGCCCGATCATCAGCGGCGAGCGGGGATCGTGCCTGCGGCGGTTATACTCCGCCGTACCGTAATTGCCCCGGATGGCATAGCAATAGACACAGCCGTTCAGACAGCTTTCATAGGTGCCGATGTCGATGCTCTCGACGCAATTGCAGATATGGCGCTGGTTCGCATCCTTCTTCGCCGCGATCGGATAGCCCGCAATGCGTTCGACCAGCCCGCGGTCGATGCACATGCCGGCCGGGATGCCCAGGTGCCGAAGGTCGACCTTTGCGGTGCAGGTCTTCAATGCGATAGGCGTCGACGCCACTGTCCGGCGGAACGACACGGCCATCCGCTGGATTTCGTCCCGCTGCAAGGGCCCGATGCCGAGCGCCCCGAGAACGCCGCGGACATGGCGGTAATGGTCGATGAAGCCCAGCATGCAGGTCGTCGTATGATCCCGCAGGGCATGGGCGATCCGGGCGAAGGCCTCGCAGTGGAAATCCACGTCGCAGGCCGCATTGGTGAGGATCGGGTCATAGCGCCACACCACCCTGTCGCGCCCTACCTTATCCGAGAGGCGTTTGAAGGTCTCGATCCGCTTTTCGAGCGGCGGCAGGTGCTTTTCCAGGTCGGCACCGTAGGGATTGAGCGTATACTGGAAATAATAGTTGTAACCCGACAACTCCCCGAGCCGCGGCAGCATCGGCGCCGGGTTCTTCGTCCAGAATACGATGCAGTCCACGACGTCGCGCCCGAGGCTGATGCGGCTGAGCGTCCTCGGGTCGAAGGGATTGGGTACAAGGAGGTAACCCTCCTGCAGGCGGTTGAAAAACCACGGCGCATAGAAAGCCGGAATATCCGTCCGGCGGCTGGCACTGATGATCATATCGGTAAAACGGGTTTTCCGTCGGTTCTATTTTGTCCGGGAGTACGTTATCCATATCCGGGAAGCCGTCCCCCGCGGCCGGATGCGCGCCGCCTTTATCCGGAAGCTGCGCTCCCCGGGCGGCAGCACGCCGCAGTGCGGCCTGGTCAGGCTTTCCGGCGGCCGCTGTGCAGGATGACGATCGTGACGGCTGCGACGATCAGCAGGATGCCCGCAGCGCCCTGCACCGTAAAGGGTTCGCCGAAGACCGCGACGCCGATGACCACGGCCGTAAGCGGTTCCAAGGCCCCGAAAACCGAGGTCAGCGTCGGCCCGATGCGTTTGATGGCCTGCACCAGCGTCATGTTCGACACGGCCGTGGCCGGAAGCGCCACCCCGAGGATGCAGAGCCACGCCGTGCCGTCCGTCTCGATGCGGATACCGCCCGTAACGAGGCCGCCGGCAATGAAATACAAAGCCCCCAGCCCCATCACGTAACAGGTCAGCACCGTGGAGTCGATCCCCACGGCACGGCTCTTGCGCACGCCGACGATATAACCGCCGTAAGAGACGACCGAAACGGCGGCCGAGACCATGCCCAGCGTGGTATTCCCCCGGGTGAAATCGACGTTGCCCAGCGAAAGGAGCACGGCGCCGACGATGGACATGCCGATGGCCGCAAAGACCCATACGGAGCCTTTTTCGCGGAAGAAGCACATCATGGCCAGGGCGACGGCCAGCGGATACATGAAATGAATGGTCGACGCGACGCCGCTGGCGATATGCTGGTAGGCGATGACCAGGCTCAGCGACGTGGCGGCGCGGAAAAGGCTCAGGAAGAATACCGTCCGCAATTCCGGCCATGAGAGGCGGAAACTGCGCCCGGCGAGCAGCGCCAGGGCACCGAGAAACAGCGACGCGACACCCCAACGGTAGGACAGCACCTCGAACGAAGAGTAGCCCAGGCCGAGCAGTAACAGTGTGAAGAGCGGCGCCAGCCCGAAGGTCGACGACGACAGGGCCGCGTAGAGAATACCTTTGGCACGTTCCATAAAACCGGGATTTCAGGAGGCAAATGTAGGAAATATTGCCGGTTTACACGAAATTTTTTGCAATTTTGCAGCGACTATGGATAACAAGATGGACAACCAGGAAGAAATACGGCTCCGGCTCGTCCGCCCCGACACCTCGACCCGCACGGAACTTCCCGTGGCGACGAGCGGCGTCTCGGCGGGTTTTCCCTCGCCGGCCGACGACCACCTCGACCCGCCCCTCGACCTGAACCGGGAGCTGGTCCGCAATCCGGGTGCGACATTCTTCGCTCGGGTCGCGGGCGACAGCATGCAGGACGACGGCATCGCCGACGGCGACCTGCTGGTCGTGGACAAGTCGCTGGAGGCCTACGACGGCTGTGTCGCCGTATGTTTCCTCGACGGGGAATTCACCCTCAAACGCCTGCGGATGGGACAGGGCAAGATCGTCCTCGTGCCCGCGAACAAGCGCTACAAACCGATCGAGATCGGCCAGGAGAGCGATTTCACGGTATGGGGCGTGGTGACGTACGCCATCAAAAAGGTCTGAAGCGGCCGCCGAAACGCCGCAACTACCTCACCCCTAGCAATATCCCAGCGAGGGAGCGGCAACGCCCAGGGAGAGGGCGACGGACGACATGCAACACGAAAAAACGATGTACGGACTTTGCGACTGCAATAATTTCTTCGCCTCGTGCGAGCGGGTCTTCCGCCCCGAACTGGAAGGGCTGCCCGTGGTCGTGCTGTCGAACAACGACGGCTGCGTGATCGCGCGCTCGAACGAGGCCAAGGCGCTCGGCATCCGCATGGGACACCCCTATTTCCAGATCCGCGACCTCGAAAAACGGCATAATGTAGCCGTCTTTTCGAGTAATTTCAACCTCTACGGCGACATGTCGCGGCGCGTGATCTGGACGCTCCGCCGCATGGTTCCTGCCGCCGAGGTATACTCCATCGACGAGGCGTTCCTCGACTTGCGGGGCATCGAAACCGGACGACTGGAGGAGTTGGGACGGCACATCAGCCGCACGGTACGCCGCAATACGGGCATCCCCGTGAGCATCGGCATCGCCCCGACCAAAACGCTGGCCAAGATCGCGTCGAAACTCTGCAAGGAGTACCCCAAGTTGCAGGGCGCCTGCCTGATGTACCGTCCGCAGGACATCGAAAAGGTACTGCGCAAATTCCCGATAGAGGATGTCTGGGGCATCGGGCGCAAGCACCGGCGCATGTTGCAGGCCGCCAACGTACGTACGGCATGGGACTTCGTGCAGCGTCCCGAGGCATGGATACGCGGCCGCATGGGGGTCACGGGGCTGCGCACATGGAAAGAGCTTCAGGGCGAGGCGTGCATCGACTTCGAGAGCGCCCCGCCGGCCAAACAGCAGATCACCGTCTCGCGCAGCTTCGCGCACGAGCTGACCCAATACGAGGAGATACACACCTCGGTGGCGGCGTTCGTCTCGATGGCCGCCGAGAAACTGCGCCGCCAGCAAAGCCTCTGCGGCGAGGTGACGGTCTACATCCTCACCAACCGCCACCGCGAGGAGCTGCCCCAGTATTTCGAAAGCCAGACCGTGCGCCCCGTGGTGCCGACCGACGACACGCTGGAGCTGGTGCCGCTGGCGGCAAAGGCCCTGCAACGCATATTCCGCAAAGGCTACGGCTACAAGAAAGCCGGGATTACGCTTTCGGACATTTCGTCGCGCACGGGGCTGCAAACCGACCTGTTCGACCCCGTGGATCGTGCCAGGCACGCCCGGCTGATGGACGCCATGGACGCGACCAACCGCACCTACGGCCGCAACAGGGTCGTGGTGGCGGCACAGGGGTTCGCCCCGCTGAAGATGAACCGCCAGCACCTCTCGCAGGAATATACGACCGACTGGAAACAGATCATCACCGTAAAAGCAGACTGAAACGACCAACCATGAATAGCAAGACCTATCCCCGCACGAACGACCGGCAGACGGTCTACCTGAACACGGTCATCGGCAACCCGATGATCGAGGTCGGGGACTACACGATCTACAACGATTTCGTGAACGACCCGACGCAATTCGAAAAGAACAACGTCCTGTACCACTACCCCGTCAACGGCGACCGGCTGGTGATCGGCAAGTTCTGTTCGATAGCGTGCGGCGCCAAGTTCCTGTTCAACAGTGCCAACCACACGCTGGGATCGCTGGCCAACTATACGTTCCCGCTCTTTTTCGAGGAGTGGGGGCTGGACAGGAAGGATGTCGCCGCGGCGTGGGACAACAAAGGCGACATCGTAATCGGGAACGACGTATGGATCGGGTACGAAGCGGTCGTCATGGCCGGTGTGAGGATCGGCGACGGCGCGGTGATCGCGGCGCGGGCGGTCGTCACCAGGGATGTCCCGCCCTACACCATCGTCGGCGGCGTGCCGGCCAGGGAGATCCGCAGGCGTTTCGACGCGGACACCGTAGCCAGGTTGCAGGAACTGCGATGGTGGGACTGGCCCATCGGGAAAATCCGCGAAAATCTGCCCCATATCATGCAGGGCGAGATCGGGAAACTCACCGAAGAATAGGCTTTGCACGCGGCAACGGCCTAAAACACAGCGACCTGTCCACAGCCGGAAGGCAGCCTGTCCACGGACGGAAGGCAACCAATCCACGGCCGAAAGGCAATCTGTCCTCGGCCGGGAGTGTTTCGCCGCAGCGGATTTTCAAAACCATTCGGCGCCGAGGCCCCGTATCGCCCCTGGCCGGGATTACGCCCGAACGGCACGACACCCCGCTGTGAGGCGGGGTGTCTTACAATCGTATCGGAATCGGAAATGCCCTTACGGAGGCGGCGGGCGCAATGCGACGGCAAGTCCGGCGCAGGCTCAAAACCGCTTGGTATAGGCGTGGCAGTACGGCTGCGTACCCTTGCGCTCGTAGTATCGCTGGTGGTAATCCTCGGCGGGCCAGAAACGGCCCGCAGGGGTGACTTGCGTCACGACGTCGTAGCCTTTGCGCCGCAACTCGGCGATGAGCCTCTCAGCCGTCTCCTGCTGGGCGGGCGAGGTGTAGAATATCTCGGAACGGTACTGATCGCCGAGGTCGGGGCCCTGCCCGTTTTCCTGGGTCGGGTCGTGGATTTCGAAGAACAGGCGTGCCAGCGTCTCGTAGGACACCTTTGCAGGATCGAATACCACACGTACGGCTTCGGCATGTCCCGTACGGTGGCTGCACACCTCTTCATAGGTGGGATTTTCGGTCGTGCCGCCGATGTAACCCGACTCGACCTTCACAACTCCGGGCACTTTCGAAAGCATATATTCCACGCCCCAGAAACAACCTCCGGCAAAGATCGCCGTCGCGCCACGCTCCGCGGCCTGCCCTGCGGGCGGCATCCCGTCCCCCGGCCGGGCGGCCGACGTCGAGTCAGCCCCGGACGCCTGAGCGCCGGGCCTCCCGGATTGGGTTCCGGGCTGCTGCGTCTGCTTTTCGGGCTGCGAGGCAGCCCGGCCTTCGGATTCCGGGGAGGAAACCGCGGGTTTTACGGCCGTTTCGGCCCCGGCGGAAGCTTCCCCTTCGGGTTCGAACACGAGCGAGACGGAGTTGACGCAGTGGCGCGTATTTTTGGGCGTAAAGCCTTCGCCCGTAAAGACATGCCCCAGGTGTCCGCCGCAGCGGGCACAAGTGATCTCCGTCCGTCGTCCGTCGGCATCCGTCGTGCGCCTCACGGCACCGGGGATTTCGTCGTCGAAACTCGGCCAGCCGCACCCGGCATCGAACTTGTCCTGCGAACGGTACAGCGGCGCACCGCACTGGCGGCAACGGTAAACCCCCTCTCCGCGATGCTTGTAATAACGGCCCGAAAAAGGCGCTTCGGTACCCTTGTCGACGATCACACGTCTTTCTTCCGGTGTCAACGGCTTCATATCCTGTGCTTTTACGGCCCCGGCAAGCGCCAGGCCAATGATCAGAACCAACAATCTCATACGGCTCTCCCGTCAAATATTACGCCACGACCTCCTCGCCGCGCAGGAATATGCGGCTGATGAGCGGCGTGGTATAGGCATAGGGCATGAACGCCACCGAAGGCATCGGCACCGTGAGGAAGAAATTGGCGACCTTGCCGACCGTGACGGAGCCGTAGTCACGGCTAAGCCCCATGGCGTAGGCCCCGTTGAGCGTCGCGGCATTGATGGCCTCGGCAGGGGTCATCCGCATACGGATGCATGCCAGCGACACGACCATGCGCATGTTGCCCGAGGGCGACGAACCGGGATTGTAGTCCGAAGCCAGCGCCACGCCCAGCCCGGCATTTATCATTTCGCGGGCCGGCGGATAGCTCATCCCGAGGAAGAATGCCGCGCCGGGCAGCATCGTCGGCGAGGTCACCGTACCGTGCAGGGCTCCGATCTCGGCAGCCCCCATGCGTTCGAGGTGGTCGACCGACAGGGCATCGTACTCCACGCCCACCTGCACACCGCCCGAGACGGCGAGTTCGTTGGCGTGGATCTTGGCGCGCATGCCCAGCTTGCGCCCGGCCTTCATGATGCGTGCCGTCTGCTCCACGGTGAAGAACCCTTCGTCGCAGAACACGTCGACGAAATCGGCCAGTCCTTCGGCCGCCACCGCAGGCAGCATTTCGTTGCAGACCAGATCGACATACTCCTCCTGCCGTCCGACGTAGGCGCGCGGCACGGCATGCGCCCCGAGGAACGTGGCGCGCACGGCCAGCGGCGCCGTCTCGCGGATGCGCCGGATGACGCGCAGCATCTTCAGCTCGTCGGCCGTAGTCAGCCCGTAGCCGCTCTTGATCTCCACGGCACCCGTCCCCATGGCGGCGATCTCGCGGATACGCCCCATCGCCTGGCGGTAGAGCTCCTCTTCGGAGGTGCGGTGCAGCAGGTCGGCGGAATTGAGGATGCCCCCGCCGCGGCGGGCGATCTGCTCGTAGGTCAGGCCGTTGATCTTGTCGAGGAACTCCTGTTCGCGGCTCCCGGCATAGACCAGGTGCGTATGCGAATCGCAGAACGACGGGAAAAGCATCCCGCCCCCGGCGTCGACCACCTCGTCCGCGGCCATCTCGCCCAGCGAATTCATGCTCCCGAAGGCTGCGATACGCCCGTTGTCGGAGAGCAGCCAGGCATCGTCGAACGTCTCCAGCCGATCCATCTCCCCGCCGCACAGGCGGAGGCGGCCGGCGGTCTCGATCCCGACGATCGTACCGATGTTCTTTACCAGCAGCCTCATAGTGTCCGGAGGAATTGGATGGAGGATTCGATATGGGGGTACATCACCGAGTCGTTGTCGATGAACGGCACCCGCTTGCGGTACTCGGCGACCATATGTTCGATCGTCGCGGAGGAACGCGCCGGACGGCGGAAGTCGAGCGCCTGCGCGGCATTGAACAGCTCGATGGCCAACACCCGCTCGGTGTTGAGCACCACGCGGTAGAGTTTGGTGGCGGCGTTGGAGCCCATGCTCACATGGTCTTCCTGCCCCTGCGACGAGGGGATCGAGTCGACCGAGGCGGGCATGCACAGCCCTTTGGACTGGCTGACGATCGACGCCGCGGTGTATTGCGGGATCATGAAACCGCTGTTCAGCCCCGGGTTGGCGACAAGAAACTTCGGAAGTTCCCGGGCGCCCGAAATCAGTTTATAGGTGCGCCGCTCGGAGATGTTGCCCAGCTCGGCGAGGGCTATGGCGAGGAAATCCATCGCCAGCGCGATGGGCTGGCCGTGGAAATTCCCCGCCGAGACGACCATGTCCTCGTCGGGGAAGACCGTCGGGTTGTCGGTGGTGCTGTTGATCTCGGTCGTCAGCACGCTCTCGACATAGTCGATGGTGTCCTTCGAAGCCCCGTGCACCTGGGGGATGCAGCGGAACGAATAGGGATCCTGTACGTGTTTCTTGGGGCGTGCGGCCAGCTGGCTGCCTTCCAACAGGCGCCGGATGTTGCGTGCCGTGGCGAGCTGCCCGCGGTGGGCGCGGATCAGGTGCACCTCGTCGCAGAAAGGCTCGATGCGCCCGTCGAAAGCGTCGAGCGACAGCGCCCCGATGCGGTCGGCCCACTCGCTCAGGCGGCGGGACTGGATCAAAGACCAGACGCCGTAGGCGCTCATGAACTGCGTACCGTTGAGCAGCGCCAGCCCCTCCTTGGACTGGAGCTCGATCGGCTGCCACCCCAGCTCCGCCAGCACGCCGGCAGCCGGGCGCACAGCCCCCTTGTATTCCACTTCGCCCAGCCCCAGCAGCGGCAGGCTCATGTGGGCCAGCGGCGCCAGGTCGCCCGATGCGCCCAGCGAACCCTGCTGGTAGACCACGGGCAGGACGTCGTTGTTGAAAAAGTCGATCAGCCGCTCCACGGTCGCAAGCTGCACGCCCGAATGGCCGTAGGATAGCGACTGGATCTTGAGCAGCAGGATCAGCTTCACGACCTCGGAAGGCACTCGCTCGCCGGTACCGCAGGCGTGCGACATCACGAGGTTCTTCTGCAACTGCGCCAGCTCGTCGTAGCCCACCGAAATGTCGCACAGCGAACCGAATCCGGTGGTGATGCCGTAGACCGGCCGCTCGGGGTTTTCCATCTTGCGGTCGAGGTATTCGCGGCAGCGGACGATGCGAGTCCGGGCATCGTCGCTCAGTGCCAGGGGAAGGTGCCGTTCGAGGATTTCACGGATGCGGGCAAGGGAAAGGTGCTCCGCGGAGATATGGTGATGTTCCATGTGAAGTGATAGGGATTTATTCGTTTTCTTTCAATATATTACGTATCAATTCCTCATCGGCGACATTGGGCAGCGTGACCTGCAGGCCGGGGGTGCGTTCCATCTCGCGGCGGATGGCCGACATGGCACCCTCGTTACGCGCCCAGCTGCGGCGGGCGATGCCGTTGTTGACATCCCACAGCAGCATCTCCCGGATGTGGCGGTCGGCATCTTCCGAGCCGTCGACCACCATGCCGAAGCCGCCGTTGATGACCTCGCCCCAGCCCACGCCGCCGCCATTGTGGATCGACACCCACGTGGCGCCGCGGAACGAGTCGCCGATGACGTTCTGCACGGCCATGTCGGCCGTGAGGTTCGAGCCGTCGTAGATGTTCGACGTCTCGCGGTAGGGCGAGTCGGTGCCCGACACGTCGTGGTGGTCGCGGCCCAGCACGACGGGAGCCGAGAGGCGCCCGTCGGCAACGGCCCGGTTGAAGGCCTGTGCGATCCGGGTGCGCCCCTCGCTGTCGGCATAGAGGATGCGCGCCTGCGAACCGACGACCAGCCGGTTGCGGCCGGCCTCGCGGATCCAGTGGATGTTGTCGTCGAGCTGCCCGGCGATCTCGGCAGGCGCCGTGGCGCGGATCTCCTCCAATACTTCGGCGGCGAGGCGGTCGGTAAGCTCGAGGTCTTCGGGGCTGCCCGAAGTGCAGACCCAGCGGAACGGGCCGAAGCCGTAGTCGAAGAACATCGGCCCCATGATGTCCTGCACATAGGAGGGATAACGGAAACGGCCGCCCTCGCCCATCACGGCAGCCCCGGCGCGCGAGGCTTCCAGCAGGAAGGCGTTGCCATAGTCGAAGAAATACATCCCCCGCGCGGTGAGTTTGTTGATGGCGTCGACCTGGCGGCGCAGCGACTCCTGCACGCACTCGCGGAAGCGGGCGGGCTCCTCGGCCATCATCTTGTTCGAAGCCTCGTAGCTTACGTCCACGGGGTAGTAGCCGCCCGCCCAGGGGTTGTGGAGCGAGGTCTGGTCGGAACCCAGGTCTACGGGGATCTCTTCGGCCGCCAGACGCTCCCAAAGGTCGACGACGTTGCCCACATAGGCCATCGAGACCACTTCGCGGGCACGGCAGGCCTCGCGGATACGGGGAACCAGGGCGTCGAGCGAATCGTACATCTCGTCGACCCATCCCTGCTCGTAGCGTTTCTGCGCCGCCTTGGGGTTGATTTCGGCGATGACGCTCACCACGCCCGAGATATTGCCCGCCTTGGGCTGCGCCCCGGACATGCCGCCCAGCCCCGAGGAGACGAAAAGCATCCCCCGGGCATCATTGCGGCCGCCGGAGAAACGCTTGCGCGCGGCGTTCATCACCGTGATGGTGGTGCCGTGGACGATCCCCTGCGGGCCGATATACATATAGGAGCCGGCCGTCATCTGGCCGTACTGCGACACCCCGAGGGCGTTCATGCGCTCCCAGTCGTCGGGCTTCGAATAGTTGGGAATCACCATGCCGTTGGTCACCACGACGCGCGGGGCATCGGGATGCGACGGAAACAACCCCAGCGGGTGCCCCGAGTACATCACCAGCGTCTGGCTGTCGGTCATCTCCGACAGGTACTTCATCGTCAGGCGGTACTGCGCCCAGTTCTGGAACACGGCGCCGTTGCCGCCGTAGGTGATCAGCTCGTGGGGATGCTGCGCCACGGCCTTGTCCAGGTTGTTCTGGATCATCAGCATCACAGCCGCGGCCTGGCGGCAGCGGCAGGGATATTCGTCGATCGGCCGCGCATACATCTCGTAGTCGGGGCGCAGGCGGTACATGTAGATGCGCCCGTATTTGCGCAGCTCCTCGGCAAACTCCCTGGCCAGCGTGGCGTGGTGCTTCGCGGGGAAATAACGCAGTGCGTTCCGGATCGCCAGCACCTCCTCCTCGGGCGTGAGTATCCCCTTGCGCTTGGGCGCGTGGTTGATCTGTTTGTCATAGGGTTTAGCGGCGGGCAGCCGATCGGGAATGCCCGCGCGGATGTCATTCTGGAACTCTTGCAGTGTCATATCGCTCAGATTTTACTTGCTACTATCTCCAACACCTCGCGCTCGGCCCGTTCGGCCTCGGCCGCAAGGCGGTCGGCTTCGGCCACGAGCGCATCGGCCGCGGCGCGGTCTTTCAGCCCGGCGGCATTGATCCGGACATTGAGGCCTGCGCCAAGCACGGCGCTGCGGGCGGCCAGCGCCCCGACGCCCGCGTCGGACACCGAGTTGGGGTTGCCGACGGCTGCCATGGCACGCACGATTTCGAAAACCCCGAAGGCCGTCTTCATCGTCCGCAGGGGCACCTGCGTCGCATAGAGCGTCGCCTCCTGCAGGGCCGCGCTGCGGGCGGCCTTCTCCTCGTCCGTCGACTTGGGCATGGCGAAGACGGCCATGATGCGGTTGAATGCCGCCGTATCCTCGTCCACGAGGTGCAGCAACTCCCCGAGCAACGCCTGTCCCCGGTCGGCCCAATCGGAAAACTCCTCCCAGCGGTCGTCCCACCCCGCCTTATGCGACGAGAGGTTGGCGACCATCGTACCGAGGGCTGCGCCCAGCGCTCCCATGTAGGCCGCGATCGAGCCGCCGCCCGGTGCCGGGGATTCGCTCGCAGTCTCTTCGGCAAACCCTTTGCAGGTCATGTCAATAAGCCGTTTTTGCTTATCCTCCGCTTCAAGCAGATATTCGATTACTTTCTCGGCGGGGTCGAAAGGTTTGAGGTCATCCAACCCCATCGACCTGACGGCGATACGGACGATCTCCTGCTCGGCGATACCCGTCGAACGGCGTTGTTTGCGCAGGAAATATTTCCCGGCCTCGATGAGCGCACGTTTGGGGACGAGCCCGACGATTTCGGTGCCCGTGACGCGCACGCCGCGGGCGTCGGCCTTGCGGCACACCTCGTCGAAGGCCACGTGGAGCGGCGTGGTGGCAATGTCGGTGATGTTCATTGACACCTGTGCGATGCCGTATTCCTCGATGAACCAACCGATAGCCTTCGTGGCCGGAAGTGTGCCGGGCTGCATGACGGGATTGCCGGCGGCATCCTTTACGACCTTGCCCGTGATGGGATTGCCCTCGCGCACGGGGCGCCCCTTCTCGCGCACATCGAACGCAATGGCGTTGGCGCGACGCGTGGAGGTGGTATTGAGGTTGAAATTCACGGCGATCAGGAAATCGCGCGCACCGACGGTCGTGGCACCCGTGCGGGCTACCCCGTCGTCGAACGGCCGCGCCCCGAAATCGGGGGCCGTCTCCTTGTGCGCCAGTTTCTCGGGCAACGCCTCGTACTCCCCGGCACGGCAGACCGCAAGGTTGCGCCGCTCGGGGATGAAGGCCGCGGCCTCGTAGCAATAGGTCGGGACATGCAGTTCAGCGGCGATACGTTCGGCCAGTTTGCGGGCCAGCTCGGCGCACTCGGCGAGTGTGATGCCGCAAATCGGGATCAGCGGCAACACGTCGGTAGCCCCCATGCGCGGGTGCGCACCCTTGTGACGGCGCATGTCGATCAGCTCGGCAGCCCTCTTCACCCCCGCAAAGGCGGCTTCGACGACCGCTTCGGGCGAGCCGACAAACGTGACGACAGTCCGGTTGGTCGCCTCTCCGGGATCCACGTCCAGCAGCTTGACGCCCCCGGAGGATTCGATGGCCGATGTGATCTGGCGGATTATTGCCTTGTCGCGCCCCTCGCTGAAATTAGGGACGCACTCCACGATACGCTTTTCCATAGGTAATGAGGTTAGATTTATACTTTCAAAGATAAAGAAAATCCGGGAGAAATACGAAAAAATCGTAACGAAAAAAGCCACTCCGGATTCTGAAACAGCAGTTTCCGGGTTTTTTCCGCAGGAGAGGCGGGCACGGAGCCGGAAATTCCCGCAGGGAGAAAAAGCGAGCGGCGGGTCACGCGGTGCAGGAAAACGGGGGGGGGGCGAAAGGAGGGGAAGATTTCGGAAAGAACAGGGAAATCGGAAAGATTAGAAAAATCGGGAGGGACGGGAAGCCCCCCTCGAAGATGGTGCGCTATCCTGCACCCCGTTTCCCCGGCTGTCCACCCTGCAGGGAGAAGAGAAAGCCCCGCCCCGAAAAAACCGCTGGCGCAGGGAGCGGGCCAGAATAACCTCCCCAAAACCGCTGCCCGTCCAGCGAGAAGCCCGAAGAAACGCTGCGCACGGCTGGCGGCCAACCGGCAAAAAAAAGCCCGCCGCGCGAGGCGACGGGCCGGAATGCAGCCGGAAGGGAGCGTATCAGCGGCCGATGGTCAGCGCCACGCCCGCCGTGCCCCACGCCCCGGGCAGCGGGATGCCGCCCAGGTCGCAGTAGCGGGAATCGGTGATGTTCGTCGCATCGACATAAAGCCGGCAGATGCCTTTCTCCCACTGGAGGCGGCCGTCGAGCAGAAAATAAGGCTCGTAATCGCGCACCTCGGAGAGGGACGGATCGCCCGGCACGGGATAGTGCGTGTAGCTGCCGTTGCGGTCGTAGACCGACGCCGTGAGTGCCAGCGACATGCGGCGCAGGAAATGCACCTCGACGGCCAGCGCCGCCTTGTGGCGCATGTAATCCATCGCCCCCTTGGCGATGATGTCGCTGTTGCGGTCGGTGGTAATATAACCGTAGGAAAGCGTCACGCGGCGCAGAAAGCCGTCGGCGACCGTATAACCGCCCGAAAGCTCGATGCCGTAGGTGTCGAGGCGGCTGGTCTGCTCGGAGTGCCACTTGTCGCCCATATCCTCACGCCACACCCAGTCGATGATGTCGCGGCCGGCTCGGTAGTAGGTCTGCAGCGACAACCTCCAGCTGTTCTTCATATAACCGGCATCAAACAGATAAGTGACAGCCCTTTCCGGCGTCAGGTCAAGGTTGTTGATCTGTGCCGGGGAAGTATAGTAAAGGTCGGTGAAGGTCGGCAGGCGCATCGACTGGAACGCCCCAATGCCGAGGTGCAGCCCCGGGGCGGGCGTATAGCCGCCCGAGAGGCTCCACAGCGCCGAAGTGCCGTAGGGCGTGAGGCTGATGCCCGCAGAAGCCGCGAGGTCGAACCTCCGCCACTGTTTGGCATGGCGCAGCCAGAGGTTGCCCGTACTGCGCGCCTTGGCGTGCGTATAGCGGCCGTGCGGCCGGGAGAGCGCCTCGCCGAGATTGGTGCTGTAAATGTGGTTGAAGGCATAATCGCCGCCGAGCGAGGTCGTACCCGCCCGCCAGTCGTAATCCGCCCACAGCCGGGCACCGACGTTGTCGGTATTGTGGCGGTTCATCGCCGTGCCGCGCGTCCAGTCGTAACGGTCGAAATTCTTGCGGTAGCTCGCCGAAGCGCCGAACGAGAAGCGCCCGGCCTGTTTCAACCAGCGCAGCGACGCCAATGCCGTGGAGGTCGCCTCCCACTGGTCGGGGTTATAGGCCGCATAGAAGCCGTTGGAACCGAACGTGCGGTTCTGGTAACCGGCCTGCAGGTCGAAGAACCCGGCGCGGGGAGCCTCGTAGGTCGCACGCACGAAAGCGTTGTAATTGGCGAACTCGGTATTGTGGCGGTAGCCGTCGCTGCGACGGTAGGAACCGGCGGCGAGCAGCGAGAAACGGCCCGAAGTCACGGCGCCCGAAAGGTTCGCATAGGCGTAGCCGTGCTGGCCGCCGGCGCCCTCGAAACGCAGGTAGGTGAGTTTCAGGGGCGCCGTGCGGATATTCACCGCCCCGGCAAAGGCCCCGACGCCCGGCACGCCGTCCAACAGGTCGACGGCCGAAATGCAGTCGATGTCGACGGGCAGCGAATGGGACTGGTGCCCGGTGCGGGCATCGGTGAAGTCGATGCCATTGAGAAGTACCATGGTCTGGTCGAAAGAGCCCCCACGGATGAAGATGTCGGCCTGCATGCCCTTGCCCCCGCGTTCGCGGATATCGACCGAAGGTGCGAGGCGCAGGGCGGACTCCAGGGTCTGGACGGGCGCTGCGGCCTGTGCTTTCCGGTCGAAAAGCGGGGTTTGCGACTGTACGTTGCGCGTCGGGGCGGACTGGCTGCCCGAAATGCCAACCTCGTCGATCCTCAGCGTTTTGAGGACGGCGGCCGTATCGGCATCGTGCGCAGACGCATGTTGCGTCGCGAGCAAGAGGATCGACATCGTCACGGCGAGGACTCCGATGGTTACATGGCGGTGCAGGCTCGCAAAGGCTGCCCAGCCCTTGCGGCTCCAACGCCTGAAGCAGGGAGTCTGCTTGGTTCGGATGTTTTTCATCTTGAATTTGTTGGGTTAATAATAAAAAAAAATCGGAGCTCCCGGTGAGAGGCCCGGCTGCGCGCCGCCCTCCGGAAACCGCTGCAAAGATAATAGTTTCCGGCAGTATTCCGGCCTTTGCGGCCGTTTTCTTTCCCGGCACCGGAAAATGCACCGGCACATGCGGCAGGCGCCGTGAAACGGGCGAGGCAGCGGACGGGAAACGGGGCCAAAGTACGGAGCTGCCGCCCCCTTGCCGCGGGGCGGCATCCGGGACGCGACGGCCCGAAAAAAAGATCCGGCCGGAGCCGGATCGTATCGGGGATCAGTTGAAGAGCGCCTCGACTTTGGCGACCACGTCGTCCGTGTCGGGTTCGAGCGGGAATACATGGCTGGGCTTGAGGTACCAGAGCTCCTTGCCCTCCTTGAAATGCTCCTCACCGCCGCCCGTGACGTTAAGCATGACGGTGGCATCCTTTTCGACCTTGCCCGCGGCGACGGCGTTGATGAGCGAAGCCAGTGCGACGCCCGCCGCAGAGTAGATGTCCACGCCCTCCAGTTCGTGGAAAAGCTTGCGCGCCTTGCGCGCCATGGCGTTCGTCGAGACGAAGAACTCTCCGCCCGTGGCTTTCAGCGCATCGTAAAGCCCGCCGGTGATGCCGTAGGGCGGGCGGCGGTTGGAGAGCACCTTGGCGTCGATGATCTCCGCATCGCGGCGCGCCTTGTCGTCCTCGTAGGGCAGCATCTTGCGCGAATCGGCCTGCCATGCGTCGTACATCGGCACGAACGGCGCATTCTGCGACACCATGAGTTTCATGGTATTCGTCCCGAAGCGGCCGTCCCCGATCAGGCGCATGTTGGCCTCCCAGGCGGCAATGGCGCCCGTACCGCTGCCCACGGCCTGGAAATAGTAGTCGGGGATGCGGCCGATGGTCGTCACGGCCGAAAGTACCGTCGTGGCCATGCCGTCGCGGCGGGCGATGTTCTTCGCGCCGCCTTCGGCATAGAACCCGGGGCCCTTGAGGGCGAGGTCGCTCAGGTGGATGGCGTCGAAATAGTCGCCGCCCGCCGCACACGAGATGAGTTTCACGCAGGGGTCGAGCGGATGCTCGAACCACAGCGCCCCGATATTGTCGTAGGGCACCGACAGGAGCAGCTTGATATTGTTGTCGGAACACACCTTGGCGAAGGCGCGGGCCGTATTGCCCGCCGAGGCGACCACAAGGACGCGATCCTCGTGTTCGGCGGCACGCCCGCAGACCGAATAAGCCTCGGTCTCCTTGAACGAACAGGTAGACATCGTGGCGCCGATGGCCGGATAGTAACCGTTGAACGTGATCCAGAGGTTTTCCAGCCCGAGGTGGGCGGCAAGCCCCTTGCTTTTGTAGGTGACGGGCGCCGAGGAGCCCTTGAGGATACGCCGCACGGGCATCCAGTCGCAGAACCGGTAAAGACCGTATTCGGCGGGTTTCACTTCGAGCTGCCTGCGGGCATATTTCGCGCGGATGAGCGAGGGCGTCTTGCACTGCGGATCGGAGAGCATCCAGCCCGTGTCCTCGAACTCACGCCCCGTAGCGACACATTCGAGCGTGTAGGAGGTAGGTGTAAAATCTTTCATTTATATGCGTTTGTGTAATTTACGACATGCGGTTGCGGAAATCCTCGTAGCCGAATTCGCGGATGACGTCCGTGCGCCCGTCGCGGCGGGCGATGACGATCGAGGGGTGCGCCACGCCGTTGAACATCGTGGTCTTGACCATCGTATAGTGGATCATATCTTCGAAGACGATGCGCTCGCCGACTTTCAGTTCGTGGTCGAAGGCCCAGTCGCCGCAGTAGTCGCCGGCAAGGCAGCTCGTGCCGCCCATGCGCCAGCGTTTCTCCCCTTCGGCGGGTTCGTGCGCCCCGACGATGGCCGGTTTATAGGGCATTTCGAGACAGTCGGGCATATGGCAGGCGAACGACACGTCGAGCATCGCCGTATGCACGCCGGCATTTTCGACGATGTCCTCGACCGTCGAGACGAGGCAGCCCGTCCTCCAGGTGAAGGCGCTGCCCGGTTCGAGGATCAGCCGCAGGCGGGGATGGCGGGACTTGAAATCGCGCAGCAGGGCGATCAGCTCGTCGCAGTCGTATTCGGCGTGGGTCATCAGGTGCCCGCCGCCCATGTTGAGCCACCCGATCCGGTCGAGATATTGCCCGAAATGCTTTTCGACGGCTTCCAGCGCCAGCTTCAGGTGGTGCGGGCGCGACTCGCACAACACGTGGAAGTGCAGCCCGTCGATCCCGGCGGGAAGATCGTTCAGTTCATCGGCCGTAACGCCGAGGCGCGAGCCGGGGACACAAGGGTTATAAAGGTCGGTCTCCACGGGCGAATACTGCGGGTTGATGCGCAGGCCGCACGAAATGCCGCGCAACAGCGCCATCGGCCCGAAACGCCCGAACTGCGCGACCGAGTTGAAGGTGATATGGTCGCTGCAACGGAGTATCTCGTCGATATTGCGGTCGGTATAGACGGGAGCGTAGGTGTGCGCAGGCTTGCCGTACTCCTCGAATACAAGCCTCGCTTCGGCGGCGGAACTCGCCGTGGCACCGTCGGAATGGCGTGCCAGCTCGGGGAAAATGCTCCACATGGCGCAGGCCTTCAGGGCTACGATAATTTCGGCGCCCGACTCGCGGCGCACGCGGTCGATCACGGCCAGATTGCGATCCAGCAACGTCTCGTCGAGGACGTAGCACGGAGAAGGCAGCTTCAAGAAGTCAATCATCGAAATGTTTTCAATTGGATTCGATCCCTCGTCCCCTCCGCCCGGAAACGGTGCTGCCCGGCACGGCGGAGACGCTCAAAACGATGCAAAAATAGCAAATTACCGGCTAAACCATGACGCCCCGCGGGGGAATTTCGGCGAAATAGGTATTTATACTTACCGTCTTGCGGCCTGCGGCTGAAAGACACGGCAGAAGTACAGGCGGGAAACGCGGCGGACGGGGCCAAGAAACGGCCGGCGCAATGGCGACCGGAAGGCGCGCGAACGGCAAAACGACACACAGGACAGACATGCGCGGCGGACGGCAAGACATTGGCGTAGACCGTGAAAAGAGGAGGCGGAAGCGGAAATGCGGGGCAAAAAAAAGCGGCGGCAGGAAATCTGCCGCCGCAAGGGACACTGCCCCACCCTGTTTATTGGGCGATGCAAATGCTCACACGGTTCTGTTCGACCCCGGGGAAAGGCTGGACGGTGTCGCCCCTGCCCTCGGCAGAGATGCGGTCGGCAGCGATGCCGGCCTGTTCCAATGCCGCTGCAACGCCCGCGGCACGCTGCCGCGAGAGTTTCAGGTTGAGGGCGTGCGAACCCGTAGCGGCATCGGCATAGCCGACGATCTCGATCCGGGCGGAAGGATTGGCCTTCAGGTACTCGGCAAGCGCTGCGACCTTCGCCTGTTCGGAGGTGCGGATCTGCGCCGAACCGATACGGAAGAAGATATTTTCACGCAGTGCAGCCGGCTTCTCGGCGGCCTTCGTCGCCGGAGCCTGCACGGGAGCGGGCTCCTGCACGGCAGGTTCCTCCTTTTGGGCGGGCTCGGTAGTCCAGGCGGGGGTTACGGGCGCGGCGGTAGCTGCCGGACGCGATTTCTTATAGTTCTTGCCGAAGCGGAAGGTGAACCCGGCCAGCGCATTGAACTGCCAGTCGAGGTTCCCGGCCTTCTTCGAGTTGTATTTGTCGGAAAGCATGTTGGTATTCAGCTCCACGCCGAACGACACGCAGTCCGAAAAGCGGAAATCGACGCCCAGCCCCAGGCGTCCGGCCACGAAGACCTTGCTGCCCGACCACACGTTCTGGAGCGTATAGCCCTGGTCGTCGAGGGCGTTGGCTTCGTCGTTGCCGAACGCCCCGTTCACGCCCACACCCGCGAACAGGTAAGGATTGACCGTGCGGCGGTAGTTGAACTTGCCGAACAGGTTGGCCAGGTCGAGCGTCACGTCGACGTTGCCCTGCAAATATTTATACTGGTAGACCGACTCGGGCGAGACCCAGGCGCCTTTGCTCTGCCAGCCGCTCAGACCGAAGCGCATACCCCATACGGGCGAGAACCGATGCCCGGCGTACAGCGCTGCGGCCGGAGATACCAGCTCGCCGAAATCCACTTCGCCGAGCGTATAGGCGGCACCCGCCTGTACCTGCAGGAACCAATGGCGTTTGAACTCCACGTTCTCTTTTTCCTCCGCAGAAGCTGCGGTCAGGGTCGTCGAGCACATTGTAAGTGCGGCGACGGCACATAGGATACATTTCATTTTCATACTATCTATTCAAATGGGTTAATTGATGCCCAAAGATAATAAAAATGTATCATATATAATACAACAAAGGGGCGCAAGTTTAACGCCGCGGCCGAAAAGTCGGCATTATAAGACCGAAAAGGGGAGCGGCCATGAACCGCTCCCCTTTTTGGGATTTTACCGCCCTGCACGTCAGAGCTCGATGTCGACGTCGAACAGTTCGTGCCAGGGCAGCCCCTGCTCGCCCAACTCGGCCAGGAACGGATCGGGATCGAACTCCTCGACATTGAACACACCGGCACCGCGCCAGAGCCCCTTGGCCCACATCGACGCGCCCAGCGCTGCCGGTACGCCCGTGGTGAAGCTGACGGCCTGCGTGCCCGTCTCGCGGAAAGCCTGTTCGTGATCGCAGTTGTTATAGATATAATAGGTACGCTCCTTGCCGTCCTTGATGCCGCGGATACGGCAGCCGATCGAGGTCTGGCCGTGGTAATTGGCTCCCAGCGACTTGGGATCGGGAAGCACCGCCTTGAGGAACTGGATCGGGACGATCTCGACGCCGTTGTAGATGATCGGGTCGATACGCGCCATGCCGATGTTCTGGATGACGCGCAGGTGCGTGAGGTATTCCTGGCCGAAGGTCATCCAGAAACGTGCACGCTTAATGGTCGGATAGTTCTTAACCAGCGACTCGAGCTCCTCGTGGTAGATCACATACGACTCGCGCTCGCCGATACCCGGGTAATTGAGCGTACGGTGTATCTCATGCGGCTCGGTGGTAACCCACTCGCCGTTCTCGAAATAACGCCCTTTCTGCGTCACCTCGCGGATGTTGATCTCGGGATTGAAGTTCGTGGCGAAAGCCATGCCGTGGTTGCCCGCGTTGCAATCCACGATGTCGAGGTAGTGGATCTCGTCGAAATGGTGCTTGGCGGCATAGGCCGTGAAGATGGCCGTCACGCCCGGGTCGAAACCGCAGCCGAGGATCGCCGTGAGCCCGGCGGCCTTGAAACGATCCTGGTAGGCCCACTGCCACGAATATTCGAAATGGGCCTCGTCCTTGGGTTCGTAGTTGGCCGTGTCGAGGTAATTGCAGCCGCATTCGAGGCAGGCGTCCATGATGGTCAGATCCTGGTAAGGAAGCGCCACGTTGACGACGATGTCGGGTTTGAAGGCGCGGAACAGCTCGCAGAGCTCCGGCACATTGTCGGCGTCGACCTGGGCGGTCTTCACACGGTTGCCGCCGATGGCCGCCGCAACGGCATCGCATTTGGATTTGGTTCGGCTGGCCAGCATCACGTCCGAAAAGACGGGATTGGCTGCGATTTTCTGGGTGACGACCGTCCCGACACCTCCGGCACCGATAATTAGCGCTCTACACATAGGTATTGTGGATTTAAAGTTTATTTTTTCGTATTAACGAGTACAAAAATATCGTTTTATTTTGGTAAAACAAAAATATTCTATACATTTGCACCACCAAAACGGAAAGTAATTTCCGATTGGCACACGGAGATTCCGTAGCTCAGCTGGTAGAGCACAACACTTTTAATGTTGGGGTCCTGGGTTCGAGCCCCAGCGGGATCACGGAGAACGGCCGCCTTGTTCAAGGCGGCCGTTTTTTCGTGGCTGCAAGCCGCAATTCCCTACATGATTGATTATTCGCAAGATTGTCGTATATTTGCGGCACTATCGGACGATAAAAACCTTCCAATGCCAATAAACAAGGACACCCTTTATTTCTTCCGGCTCATACGCAGCGGAGCGGGCCTCGGGGCCGCCCCCGTGAGCGATACCGCCGACACCGCCGTCACGCCGGGATCGTGGGAGCGGATTTACCGCATGGCCGCCGACCACGGGCTGAGCGCCGTCGTGTGGGACGGCATATGCCGGCTGCCCGCAGCACAGCAACCGCCGCGCGAAACCCGCATACGCTGGGCGCTGTCGGCCGAAAAACTGGAGGAAAGGTACCGCCACCAGCAGCAAACGGCCTCAAAACTCGCGGCGCGGTTCTCCGAAGAGGGACTCCGCATGTTGCTGCTCAAAGGGCTCGGACTGAGCCGCGACTACCCCCTCCCGGAGCACCGGGAATGCGGTGACATCGACATTTACCTCTACGGCCAATCGGACAAGGGCGACCGCGTCCTGCATGAGATCGGGGCACACCTCTATTTCGACGTCCCCAAGCATTCGGAATACGTCTGGGACGGGGTGCTGATAGAAAACCACAGGACAATACTCAACGTGCGCCGCAACAGGACGGAGCGGGAGCTGAACGCCGTGTTGGTGCGGTTGCTGGAGAAGGAGGGCACGCACGGCCTGGCGCCGGGCATACAGGCACCCCGGGCGACATTCAACGCCATATTCCTGATACGCCATGCCGCCGTGCATTTCCAGAAGGAAGGAATTGTGCTGCGGCACCTCTGCGACTGGGCATGTTTCCTGACACGGCATTGGGACGAGATCGACCATGCACTGTTCCGCACGGCGATGGAGGACTACCGCATGGACAGGTTCGCTGACCTGATGACGGCCGCCGCCGTGGAATACCTCGGGGCGGAGGTTCCGGGCCCGGAATGCGAAGCGGGGATGCTCGGACGGTTCATGGAGGAGGTACTCACCCTGTCGCCGATGCCGGACAAGCCCCTGCCGCGCTTGTTGCGCAAACTGTCCGGCCCGTACCGGAACCGCTGGCGGCTGCGCGAAGTGCTCCGGACACCCGTATGGAGGTATTATTACGATACGGTGCGCGGCCAGTGGAACGAGAAATTCACCGTATTCAGGTAGCCGCAGGCCGCAGGCGCCGGAATTCCCGGCCGAATCCGCCCCCGGGGAAAGCTGGCCGAGAAAGGACAAAAACAACCACGATCCAGGAAAATCTTTTGCCGGATATTTTGGATTTAAAAATAAAGAGCTATATTTGCATCGTAAAACAACGCAAGGTATACGCTATTTAGTGCGTATCGGCAAGAAATAAGGACATAAAGAGGCGCAAAACTGGAATATCCAGCCCTTTTTGTGTCCTTTATTGTTTGTTACGCGGGCGGAATAGCCTATTCCCGGCATGGCAACGGAGTTGACGGAGCGGGAAAAATTCGTATCTTTGCGTTCGACAGGAAAAAATGCGCAGGCCCTATCGTAGGGATGTACATGAGACAAGAGTCGTATTCCGACACAATTATTTCATCGATTGACAACCGCACCCATGCGGAGGTGTCCCCAGGGTATGCCCATGGCTGAAAATCCGGAAAACAGACAATACTGGTATGCATTGCGCGTCACCTACGGCCGCGAGATGCTCGTAAAGGGCTATCTGGACGGCATCGGCGTGGAAAGCTATATCCCGATGCACTTCGCCCGACGGACATACGGGGAGCGGACGCGCAAGGTTTGGGAGCCGCTCATCCACAATCTGCTGTTCATCCGCACTTCGGCCCTGCGCCTGAAGGAGATCAAGGCCAGCACCACCCTGCCGATCCGCTACATCATGGATCGGGAGACAAAGGCGCCGACGGTGATACCGGACAACCAGATGCGGGATTTCATGGCGGTCGTGGCGACACGCAACGAGCATGTCGAGATCGTGGCACCGCAGGACGTCGACCTGGCCGGAGGCGATGCCGTCCGCGTGACCGGCGGGGTGTTCGCCGGGATCGAGGGCCGCTACATCCGGCACAAGGGGCACAGCAAGGTCGCCGTGGCGATCAAGGACATAGCCACCGCACTGACGGCTTACGTGCCGCTGAGGTATATCGAAAAAATAAATCAGCAGATCCTTCTTCCCACACATACGCAATCTGCGCAACGTTAATTCGAAAATTAACGCCTCTAAATTTTCGGTTATGAAACAAGTCATGCGGGAGTCTTTGCTCATAAAGCTTCCCGTCATCATCGGAGACCTATTCTTACTGAACCTGTCCTGGATACTGGCGCTCACGCTGTATCCGCAACCGGCCTGTATCGCCCGCTCGCTGGAGATATTCGCCTGTCTCAACATCTGCTTCATCCCGGGCCTCTCGTGGTTCGGCGTGATCCTCTCCTCGCGGATCGTCCCCTACGAGGAGATCATCCGCCGCGTATTCTACGTCGTACTCTGCCACCTGGGGTTCTTCGTGCTCATCCAGACCGTATGGAGCTACGGGCTGCTGCCGGTGCACCTGATGGGGACGTTCTACATCGTGCTCACCATTCTGCTGATGCTGTGGCGCTACACCTGCCGCATCGTGGTCAAGGTCACGCGCGGACACGGCCGCAACGCCCGCCGCGTGATCATCGTCGGAAGCAAGGACAATGCGGTGGAGGTATACCACGAAATGGTCGACAACACCAGCACGGGTTACCGCGTGCTCGGCTATTTCAGCAACCACGACGACCACACCCTGCCGGACAACACCCCCTGCCTGGGTAGCGTGGACGAGGCGCTGCCGTGGCTGGAGGCACACCCGGTAAACGAAGTGTACTGCTGCCTCTCGACGGATCGTTACGCGGAAGAGATATTCCCGATCATGGATTTCTGCGAAAACAACTTCGTCCGCTTCTTCTACGTGCCCAACCTGCGCAACTACATGAAGCGCACGATGAACCTCGAACTGCTGGGCAACGTACCGATCCTCTACATCCGCGAGGAGCCGTTGCGGCAGGCGTCGAACCGGTTTATCAAACGGGCATTCGACGTCACCGTATCGAGCCTGTTCCTCTGCACGCTGTTCCCCTTCATCTATATTTTCGTGGCCATAGGCCCAAACTGACCTCGCGGGGCCCGGTGCTCTTCCTGCAGGAGCGCAGCGGGGAGAACGGCCAGACGTTCAGGTGCATTAAATTCCGTTCGATGCGCGTCAACGCCGATGCCGACAGGGTGCAGGCGACCAGGGACGACCCGCGCAAGACCCGGTTCGGGGATTTCCTGCGCCGGTCGAGCATCGACGAGCTGCCCCAGTTCATCAACGTGCTCAGGGGCGACATGTCCATCGTGGGGCCGCGGCCGCACATGCTCCAGCACACCGAGCAATACTCGAAACTCATCAATAAATATATGGTTCGCCACCTGATCAAACCCGGCATCACGGGATGGGCCCAGGTGACGGGATACCGCGGCGAGACCCACTCCCTGAGCCAGATGGAAGGCCGCGTACGCCGCGACATCTGGTACCTGGAAAACTGGTCGCTGCTGCTCGACATCCGCATCATCTTCATGACGGTATGGAATGCCCTGCGGCAGGATGAGAACGCATATTAATTTCAGAAACCTATGAAAGGCATCATCTTGGCAGGCGGCAGCGGAACGCGTTTGTACCCGATCACGAAGGGCGTCAGCAAGCAGCTGTTGCCTGTTTACGACAAGCCGATGGTCTACTACCCCTTATCGGAACACCCGAAATCGAACTACGCGGTGGTGGGTCTTTATTTCTACCCCAACAAGGTCGTGGATGTGGCCCGGGGTATCAAGCCCTCGGCGCGCGGGGAGCTTGAGATCACGAGCGTCAACCAGTCGTTCCTGCAACGCGGCGAGCTGAAGGTGCAGACGCTTCAGCGCGGCTTCGCGTGGCTGGACACGGGCACGCACGACTCGCTGGCCGAGGCCTCGATCTTCGTGGAGGTCATCGAGAAACGCCAGGGTCTCAAGATCGCCTGCCTGGAGGGCATCGCCTACCATAACGGCTGGATCACGGCCGCTAAGCTCCGGGAGTTGGCGCAGCCGATGCTCAGGAACCAGTACGGGCAGTACCTGTTGAAACTCACCGACGAAAACCGACGCTAAAGCCATGAAAGTCATCCCTACCGAAATAGAAGGAGTTGTCCTCCTCGAACCCGAGGTGTTCGGGGACGCTCGGGGTTATTTCTTCGAGAGCTATTCTGAGCAGTCCTTCGGCAGGCTCGTACGCCCCGTGCGGTTCGTGCAGGACAACGAGTCGATGTCGAAGTACGGCGTTCTTCGCGGGCTTCACTTCCAGCGGGGGGCGCATGCACAGTCGAAACTGGTGCGCGTTGTCCGGGGCCGCGTGCTGGACGTCGCTGTGGACATCCGCCGGGGCTCGCCCACGTTCGGGCGGCACGTCTCCGTGGAGCTCTCGGGGGACAACAAACGGCAGTTCTTCGTGCCGCGGGGCTTCGCGCACGGCTTCTCGGTGCTGAGCGACGAGGCTGTATTCCAATACAAGTGCGACAACCTCTATGCCCCCGAATCGGAGGGCGCCATCGCGTGGGACGACCCCGCGCTGGGTATCGACTGGCACCTGGCACCGGGGGATGTCGTCCTCTCGCCCAAGGACAGTTGCCACCCGCGGCTGGAAGAGGCCGCGGAACTGTTCGACTATAATACGGACTACTATGCTTAATATCCTGATTACGGGCGCCAACGGACAGTTGGGGAGCTCGCTGCGGCAGCTTGGGAGCGTGTCGCCCAACAACTACCTGGCCACCGACGTCGCGGAGCTGGACATCACCGACGCCGGGGCGGTGCTTCAAACGGTCAAGGAACAGCGTATCGACGTGATCGTCAACTGTGCGGCCTACACGAACGTGGAGCGTGCCGAGGAGGATGAACCGACAGCCGACCTGCTCAACCACAAGGCCGCGGCATACCTCGCGGCAGCGGCCAAGGAGACGGGTGCGACGCTGATCCACGTCTCGACGGACTACGTCTTCGACGGCACGGGGCACAGGCCCTACACGGAGGATATGGCGACCTCGCCGCTGGGGGCCTACGGGCGTACGAAGCTGGCGGGCGAGGAGGCCGTGAAGGCCTCGGGGTGCCGCTACCTGATCCTGCGCACGGCGTGGCTCTATTCGGAGTACGGGAACAACTTTCTGAAGACGATGCTGCGGCTGACCTCGGAGCGTGAGACGCTGCGCGTGGTCTTCGACCAGGTGGGCACTCCGACCTACGCCGGAGACCTGGCGCTTGCGATCTTCTCCCTGATCGAGGCGGGGCGCTACACGGGCAACGAGGGGGTGTACCACTTCACCGACGAGGGCGTGTGCTCGTGGTACGACTTCGCGGTGGAAATCGCCGCGGCCGCGGGCCATGACACGTGCCGTATCATCCCCTGCCACACGTCGGAATACCCCACGAAGGCCACCCGCCCGGCCTACTCGGTGCTGGACAAGACCCGCTTCAAGGAGACCTTCCAAATGGATATCCCGCACTGGAGGGAGGCCTTGATCTACTGCATGAAACGACTTCAACGACAATAGATATGGCGAAAATAACTTTTGGCTATGTCAGTAAGGCAAACCCCTTCATCGACCGGAAGGCATGGAGCGGCACAATTTTCAAGATCCGGGAGTCGATCGAACAGGCCGGATATACGGTGCGATGGATCCCCTATACCACCCCGTTTTTTTCCAAGTTTATCCTGGGACTGTACCATTTGTATGCAAAACTTACGGGAAAGAATATCGTCTACTCCCACATCCCGCTGATTGCCCGGATGGAAGCGCACAGCATCGATAAAAAACTGATTGCAGGATGCGACATGCTGTTTTTCAGCGGAGGCTCCCAGGTGCTGTCCCGGATCGAAACGGATAAACCGGTATTCTACCTCAGCGATGCCACCTTTGAACTGATGGTCGACTATTATTGGCCGAACCTCGCCGCATGCAGCGTCAGATATGGAAACTCCATCGAACAGCGGGCTTTGGATAAGGCTTCGGTAATTATTCATTCTTCTGAATGGGCGAGTAACTCGGCCCGGGATTATTACCACATTCCGGCGTCTAAACTGAATGTGATAGAGTTTGGTGCCAATATCGATGAAAATAAGATACAAACTCCTGTTAAACAGGAGTTTGCAGGGGGGGGGTATTTGCTCCGCATACTGTTTTCCGGGGTCGACTGGGAGCGGAAAGGCGGCGAGATTGCTGTAGATACGGTCATGCAGCTTAATGCCGCCGGTATCCGTGCGACGCTGTATGTCGCAGGTATTAAAGACCTGCCTCAAAAACACCGGGATAATCCGCATGTTAAAAACATCGGCTTTTTGAATAAGAATATTCCCGAACAATATCACCAGTATGTGCAACTTTGGCAGCAAGCCGATATTCTGTTGTTGCCGACACGCGCGGAATGCTCTGCCATCGTGTATTGCGAGGCTGCGGCTTACGGAATCCCCGTTTTCACGACCGATACCGGCGGAATAGCTAATTATGTCGTGAACGGCGTGAACGGATACAGGCTTCCCCTGACAGGTACGGGAGCCGATTTTGCCAACAAGATAAAGGAGTGCATATGCAAGCAGGAATTTTCCGGATTGTCTGAAAATGCAAGGAGATTATATAAAGAAAAATTGAGCTGGCCGGCCTGGTCTTCCCGGTTTGCTGAAATGGTGGAAACTTATTCCGAACGAGAAAATCAAATATAAGATACGAGATAATGGCACCAAAACGCACCATCCTGATTACGGGCGGCGCGGGCTTTATCGGCTCGCACGTAGTACGCCTGTTCGTGACGAAATACCCGGATTACCGGATCGTGAACCTGGACAAACTGACCTATGCGGGGAACCTTGCCAACCTGCGGGACATCGAGGATTCCCCGAACTACGTGTTCGAGAAGGGTGACATCTGCGACCTGGATATGCTGCGGGCGCTGTTCGGGCAGTATGACATCGACGGGGTCATCCACCTTGCGGCCGAAAGCCATGTCGACCGCTCGATCAGGGATCCGTTCACCTTCGCGCGGACGAACGTCCTGGGCACGCTCTCGCTGCTCGAGGCGGCACGGGAATACTGGGACGGCAAGTGGGAGGGCAAATTGTTCTACCACATCTCCACCGACGAGGTGTACGGGGCGCTGGAGCTGACCCGTCCCGAGGGAGATGCTGCGGGCGGGGAGAGCGGCGGCGGGCCCTTCGGCGAGGAGTTCTTCACCGAAGAGACGAAGTACGCGCCGCACAGCCCCTACTCGGCTTCGAAAGCCTCGTCCGACCACTTCGTGCGAGCTTACCACGACACGTACGGGATGCCGACGCTGGTGACCAACTGTTCGAACAACTACGGGCCCTACCAATTCCCGGAGAAGCTCATCCCGCTGTTCATCAACAATATCCGCCACCGAAGGCCGCTGCCGGTGTACGGCCGCGGGCAGAACGTGCGCGACTGGCTGTACGTGGAAGACCACGCGCGGGCCATCGACGTGATCTTCCACAGGGGCAAGGTCGCCGACACGTACAACATCGGGGGCTTCAACGAGTGGAAGAACATCGACCTGATACGGGTCATCGTACGGACGGTGGACAGGCTGCTGGGCAACCCCGAGGGGTCGTCGGAGAAGCTTATCACGTACGTCACCGACCGCGCAGGCCACGATCTGAGGTACGCCATCGACTCGCGCAAGCTCAAGCGCGAACTGGGATGGCAGCCAAGCCTGCAGTTCGAGGAAGGAATCGAAAAAACTGTCCGCTGGTACCTCCAAAACCAAAAATGGATGGACGACATAACTTCTGGCGAATACCAAGAGTACTACCAGAGCATGTATAAGGACAGGTAAGCCTACCAAACAAAAAATCCGGCAAACAAAGGTAAACAGAATGACAGTCCAGGCATCATCGGGAAATAACAAACGCATAGCGAAAAATACTCTTCTGCTCTATTTTCGGATGATATTCATGATGGCTGTAAGTCTATACACCAGCCGAGTCGTCCTGAATACGCTGGGGGTCGAAGATTTCGGTATATATAACGTCATCGGCGGAGTCGTCGCCATGTTCTCCGTCATTTCCGGCGGATTGTCCGCAGCGATAAGCAGGTACATAACATTCGAGCTGGGACAGGGCAATACCGCAAAATTAAAATCCGTATTTTCATCGTCGGTAACAATCCAGATCGGGCTGGCGCTCCTGATCTTCGTATTGGCCGAAATAGGGGGCGTATGGTTCCTGAATGAAAAAATGAACCTGCCGGAGAGTCGTATCGGCGCTGCCAACTGGGTGCTTCAGTGTTCCATACTGACGTTCATGGTGAACCTGATCAGCGTTCCGTACAATGCGGCGATCATCGCACACGAACGAATGCAGGCTTTTGCGTATATCAGCATTATCGAAGTAGTACTCAAGCTGTTGATCGTCTACATACTCGTCATTTTTTCATTCGACAAGTTAAAATTGTACGGTATATTACTACTGGCCGTCGCCTGTGTCATCCGGATTGCTTACGGCATCTACTGCAAGCGAAATTTCAAAGAGTGCACATATCATTTTACATTCAACAAAGCCCTTCTGAAAGAAATGATGGGATTTGCCGGCTGGAATTTCATCGGGGCTTTTGCGGGGGTTTTGCGGGATCAGGGGGTCAATATCGTCATAAATCTGTTTTGCGGCCCGGTCATCAACGCAGCGCGCGCTATCGCATTCCAGGTGAACGTCGCCGTCAACGGATTTGCAACTAATTTTATGACTGCAATCAATCCGCAAATCACGAAAAGCTACGCATCGGGCGACTACCTGTATATGCTTACATTGGTACAAAGCGGCGCCCGTTTTTCATTCTACCTGCTGTTGCTGCTATCGCTCCCGATCATCATCGAAACGAATACGATCCTGACGCTATGGTTGAAAAACGTCCCGGAATACACCGTAATCTTCGTCCGGCTGGTTCTGGTATTCGCCATGTGCGAAGTTTTGTCCGGCACGCAAATAACGGCCCTGCAGGCAACCGGCAATATACGGAACTACCAGATCGTCGTCGGAAGCCTTCAATTGCTCAATTTTCCGATCTCCTACCTATTGCTGGGCAAAGGTTATGCACCAGAGACGACCATGTACGTAGCCATTTGCCTCTCTTTGGGATGCCTCTTCGCCCGCCTCTGGTTTCTTCACCGGCAGGTGGAAATATCCATAAAGTCCTACTTTACCCAAGTGCTGTTGAATGTCTGCGTAGTGGCTGTTCTGGCAGCAATCTGCCCTATAATAGTCTCTCACCTGATGAATGCCGGCATTTTGCGGTTATTCGTAGTTTCCGGCGTATGTGCCATCGCAACTTTGATCGTCATTTACTATGTCGGACTGTCGGTGCAGGAGCGGATTTTCGTGCAGAAAAAAATAGTAGCCAGAATCAAACAGAAATGTTCTGCATAAAAGTATGATCAATATTGCAGATATACACGATTGTTTCGGATGCGGGGTTTGCGCCAAGGCTTGTCCCAAACAAATCATCGCATTGAAGTTAAATAAAAACGGCTTTTACGAACCCCGCATCGAATCGGCGGATCAGTGTATAAAATGCTCGATCTGCGTAGAGGTTTGCGCTTTTGCAGCAGACAGCCAGGTTATAGACCTTAAACCGACAAGTTATGCGGCATGGAGCCTGAACGACGATATCCGCAAAAATTCATCCTCCGGGGGAATCGCTTTTGAAATCGGCCGGCAAATGCTGCAGCAAGGCTTCAAAATATGCGTCGTCCGTTATAATTATGCAAAACAGATTCCGGAACATTATATCGCACGAAACGAGGAAGAGCTGGCTGCATCTGCAGGAAGCAAATATCTGCAGAGCGATACAACCGACGGATTTGCGGGAATAGATATCCATGACAAATACGTGGTGACGGGCACCCCTTGTCAAATCGCATCTTTCCGACGCTACATCCGGCGTTTCAGGGTTGAATCGAATTTCATCCTCGTGGATTTCTTTTGCCATGGAGTTCCGTCGATGCTGTTATGGCAAAAATACCTGCGCACGATCGGCGAAAACGCAAAACTCACGGACATCAAATGGCGAAGCAAACGGCGGGGCTGGCACGACTCATGGGCCATGGACTACACATATTCGGCATCAGACGGAATAGCCAAAGGATTTTCAGCATTATCGGATGGAGATCTTTTTTATAAAATATTCCTAAAAGATATGTGTTTAGGTTCTGCCTGCTACAAACAGTGCAAATATAAACTCGACAACTCAGCCGCGGATTTGCGGGTCGGCGACCTCTGGGGTTCCCGCTATCAGGATAACGAACAAGGTGTCAGCGCGCTGATCCCGTTCACGGAGCGAGGCCAAAATATCGTCGAAATATTGCAAGGCTGCCATATATCGGAGATTTCATTCGAAACGGCAGCGGAGGGACAAATGCGGGAGAACGCCCGACAACCCGGCAATTATGATCACATCATGTCGCTGCTGCGAAACCCGAAAATTTCGCTCAGACAAATAGAGCGCTACGTAACCCGTCGAGAACAATTAACGCGGATAGTAAATCACGCCCGTCATCCGACAGCGACAATGCGCAAACTCATAAAACGCATCGCAAAATGAAAATAGCGACGATTACCTGTCATAACGTTTATAATTACGGAGCCTCTTTGCAGGCGTACGCACTGCAACGGTATCTGTCGCAGGAGGGACACGATGTCGAGATCATCGATTACAAGCCCTATTATCTGAACAGCAGATATAACTGGCGGCATATTCCCGCTGAATCAAGATTATATCCCTATAAAGATTACGTCGGGACACAATGTATCTATTTTCTGCTCAAAAACCGGAAAATATACAAAACGATCGGCCGGAAACGTAAATTCGACGATTTCAGGCAAAAATTCCTGACGCTTACCGACAATACCTATACTTCGGCCGAAGAGCTAAGGGCCACTCCACCGCAGGCAGATTTATATATTGCCGGAAGCGACCAGATTTGGAACACGGCGTGTGAAAACGGAAAGGATGCAGCGTTCTATCTCGATTTCGGATCCGACGATACGCGGCGTATCTCCTATGCAGCCAGTTTTGCAGTATCGGAGATCGCTCCCGCATACAGGGCTTTCGTCACGAAAAAACTGCAGCGATTCGATGCGATATCGGTGCGGGAGCAGACAGGGGTAAGAATAATCAGGGATCTTTCTGTCGGCAGAACGGCAGAACAGGTGGAAGATCCGGTTTTTCTGTTGAACAGACAAAGCTGGGAGGAAATTTCCGCGGACATAACACCCCAAGAAAGGTATGTTCTCGTATATGATTTCTCGAATGATCCCACTATTAGGGAACATGCACGGCAAATAGCCCGGCAGCTCGGCGCCAGATTGTATTCCCTGAACGATTTCGCACCGCTTGCCTATGCGGAACGGAATATTTCGGACGCCGGGCCGCTGGAATTCCTCGCATGGATTAAAAATGCGGAATTCGTCATTTCGAATTCGTTTCATGCGACGGCATTCTCCGTCCTTTTCCATAAACCGTTCCTGACCTATCCGCTCCGGGGCAGAACGAACCATTCGCGGATGCGGGATTTCCTGAACGGATTGGGAATGACCGACAGATTCGATCCTCAACAGATACAGGACACGACACCCCTGTCAACTCCGGATTGGAAGCGCATAGACGATCTTCTGTCCGGGAAAATCGACACGAGTAAAAGCTTCCTGTCACATAATACCAATTCATAATATGAAAGTACTTTGGTTTGCCGTAAATCCATCTCTTTACGATGCCCACCGGAACGGCGAACATAACGGCGGCGGTTGGATCGCATCCTTGGAAAAAATAATCCGAACATCAGATAACATCCGCCTGGGGGTAGCATTCGAACATCCGGATCCGATATTCAAGAAAGAAATCGACGGGGTGTGTTATTATCCGATCCGGGTAAAACCGGGATTGCGGCGACGCATATACGCATCGGAAAAAGACAAGATAATTATTGCGGACTGCCTGAAAGTCATAGAGGATTTCAAACCGGACATCATCCATGTTTTCGGTTCGGAATGGGGATTCGGATTGGTTGAGAAATACGTAGACATACCAGTCGTCATCCACATGCAGGGCAGCCTTCCTCCCTATGTAAATGCCTCGTATCCTCCAGGCTATAATTTCTTCACCCAGTGGAAAACATCGCACTACAACCCTATCGTACTGTTAAAAAGACGATTTGTATGGAGTAGAAATGACAACTATAAAGTAGCACGTGAAATAGATATCCTGAAACACTGCCGTTATGTCATGGGGCGAACGAACTGGGATTACAATATCACACGCCTGTATGCCCCAGACTCACAATATTATCATTGTAATGAAGCACTACGCCCAGTCTTCTTCAATCCCCCGAAAACATGGACATTTCGACAAAGGAAGCGCATACAATTGCTCAGCGTCGGGTCATGCAGTATGGTCAAAGGCATGGATCTCCTTTTGAAGACAGCCAAATTATTAAAAGATCATACGGATTTTGATTTCGAATGGCTTATTGCCGGCCCCACCGGGTCTTTCTCTTTCTTCGAGAAAAATGAACGTACGCCTCATGATGCAGTCAACATAAAATTTCTGGGAACACTTTCGGCCGAAGATTTAGCCGTTCAACTTGCAGAGGCCGACATCTACGTACATACAGCATATATCGACAATTCTCCTAATTCATTATGCGAGGCCCAAATAATCGGAATTCCAGTCATCACGACCTATGTAGGCGGAATTCCGTCTCTCGTCAAAAACTACGAAACCGGCATTCTCATCCCGTCAAATGAACCGCACATGCTGGCAATGGAGATCGTTAAACTGAGCCGGGATACAAAATTAATGGAGCAACTGAGTCACCAAGGACAACTAGCAGCCCGGCAACGGCATAATCCCGAATCTATCAAAAATACGTTAACCGATATCTATCAAAAAATTATTTCTCATCAACAAAGATGTATGTCAAAAATATCCGACCAAAATAATCCAGAGTAATGTATCGTACAATTCGTTTATACGGATCTAAGATCATAAATATCGTCCGATTAAGTTCATTTTTACGGATACGGACACTTTGCGTGTTATTCATCCAACTGATACGGGATTTTTTCTATTTTCATTTCAAAGAATGCTGTTTTTTTGAAAACCAGAAAATAGATTCTATTCGCCGATGGATGGATGAACATTATTGCGATATGGTTCCTGCAACATTTCCATCGCTACAAGAAAAGTCAAATAACGATCCGGTATGGATCTTTTGGTATCAGGGAGAGACTGCAATGCCTGAAATTGTAAAAATATGTTACAATAGTATTGTCTCGAATATACATGACCGGCCAGTCCATTTATTGACCAAAGATAATATTGCCTCACACGTTACACTTCCTAATTATATTTATGATCGATTGAATAGAGGAGAACTTTCATACACCCACTTTTCCGACATATTACGCATTTGTTTATTATTTGATAAAGGCGGTATTTGGATGGACAGTACTTTACTGATTACCGATTCAATATCAATTCCTGCCCCAGACTATTTTCACTCAATAAAAATTGTGACTGGATCCAATACCACCATATCTGCATACAGGTGGGCTACATTTTTCCTTGCATCAACTCATGGTAATCCAGCATTTGGCACTATCCAAAGTATCTTTCTTAAATACCTCCAAGAATACAATAAGATGATCGATTATCTTCTGATAGATTACATCTTCGACCTAATTTATCGGAAAAACGATTCATTCCGCAGAAGCGTAGACACGATGCCCTATACATCCCCATATTTACACCAATTGCTTTCCGAGATGAACCAACCATATGATGCAGAAAAATTCGATCGCATCAAACAAGAAACGACGGTTTTCAAACTAAACCATCGGTTATCATATTATGAAACGGCAGATGGTAAGGAAACATTATACGGGTATTTGAAAAATAAATTTTTAAATACAAAATAAAAAATGCTTTATAAATATATACGAACATTCGGCAATTTACTTCATTGTATATGGCCATATTCGCTTTCACAACGGTTTAGCCGGTATTACGCATGGTTTTATACAGCATGGATTGCACATAACGTCCGAAAAATAGGGCTTCATACAGAGGTAGAACCGGGATTATATTTAGTCAATGGGAAAAAATACATTGAGATTGGGGACTATTGTCTTATCGGCCGCAATTCCCATATCACGGCTCATGAAATGCCGCAATACAATACTCCGGTGAAAATATCGATTGGTGACGGCTGCATGTTCGGTCCGGATATGCATATCACCGCAGTCAATTCTATCCGGATCGGTAAAAACGTCCGCACGGGGAAAAGCGTGCTCATTTCGGACAATTCGCACGGAGATCCCAAAGATATGGCGCTCCGGAACATCGCACCGAATGCCCGGCCTATTTATTCCAAAGGTGCGATCGTCATCGGAGACAATGTGTGGATCGGGGAGAAAGCCGCGATTTTGGCCGGAGTCACGATCGGCGAGGGGGCCATCATCGGTGCGAATGCGGTGGTTACAAAAAATATTCCCCCGTATTCGATCGCGGCAGGGATTCCGGCCCGAATTATAAAATAATGACTGCATGAATCCATTCTTGATTATAGCGGCACTGCTAATTCTGTACTCATTAAAAAACTACAAACAAGGTTTTTTTCTCTTTCTGGCGTTCCGGCTGTTCCTAAACAACAACATAAACCTGATAAACCTTCCGGGCGTTCCGTTATTGACCCTGGAAGTATTCATGTCGATCTTCTTCGCACTGCTATATGTAATCAAAAGAAAAAGATACAGCCGGGTAATAACGACATCTCCCCTGCCGTTCAACAAGGTATTTATCTGGGTACTATTGTCCTATGTAGTATCGAGCTTTATTTCGATCGCCGGAATCCAGAATACCTTCACGTCACTGCTATCCGTTGTTTTTTGCGATTTCATCAGTGCCTATTTATGCTGGATGTTAATATCAAGCAAAGAAGATATACTGAAAGTTGTCAATATATTATTAGGAGCCTCGCTGATAATTTGCACATATGCATTTATCGAAAAATTCCTGGGTTACAATCCCGTAATGGATTATGAAATAGACCTCGCAGGTCCCAGAGCAACAGACTGGCAATATCTGGAAGATGAGCGAGGAACCCGTGTCCAATCGTTTTTCCTTCATCCGATCGGCGGCAGCATCAATTTCGGATTGATATTCTGCCTCTGCCTGTACGGGTACGTGTATTATAAAGCATATTTCAGTAAATTACAGCAAAAAACCATGCTGCTTGTCGGCATTATGGCATTCATCGCATCCCTGCTATCCAACAGCCGAACACCGCTGGTATTTCTGGCAGTAGGAATACTCCCGCTGATCAATCTAAAAAACAAACAATCCGTTCGCATCTTAGCTTTTGCGGTAATCAGTATAATCGTCCTGATGCCTTATCTGGATTTTGTTGAAAATCTGATCGTATCGGTATTAAATCCGGAAAAAACCGAAATACGAGGCAGCAGTTTAGAAATGCGCCAGGATCAGTTCGAAGCCGCCTATATTCTTATGTCGAAAAGCCCCATATGGGGATTAGGACAGAAAGCGACACTGTACTTTCCGGATCGCATATTGGTAGGCCGGCTTCTGGGACTGGAAAGTATCTGGATATGGATTATGGTCGAACGGGGAATATTGGGAATTATCACATACTGTATCTTTATTTTTACTTTATGCCGATTGGGCTGGCACTCGCGGGGAAAATGCCTGTTCTTTCTCCCGCTGGCTTTCATAGCGGCGTCGACCGTATCTTCAACACCGGGAATGCACCTTTATCTTTTCTATCTGGTCTACATTCTGATTTATAAAATAGATCGCAACCGATCACGAATAAACAAGCGAAACAATGGAAGTTTCAGTCATCATCGTTAGCATGAACAATTATGAGGTGCTAAGCAGATGTCTGGACAGTATCCGCACACACACCTCGACCTCTTATGAGGTATTTGTCGTCGCATATCTCTTCTCACCGGAAAACCTTCAGCATTTGAGACAAAATTACCCGTGGGCGCAGATTATTGAAAGTAATGAAATCCGTGGATTCTCGGCCAACAACAATCTGGCATTGCGAAAAGCAACCGGAAAATATTGTTTTGTTCTGAATGACGACACAAAAATAGAATCGGACGTAATCACGAGTTTGGCGGCGACGTTCGACCAATTACCATCGGAGGCTGCTGTCGTCAGTCCAAAATTGCTATTTGCCGACCACTCGCTTCAATACTGCGGCCGACCTGAAATAAATTGGAAAACATATGTTTTGGCCCAATTAGGATTGTGGCGCGAAAAAACGGTCGAAAGTCCCTATACGAACCGAATCGGAATATTCCGGACATACAATCTCGTCGGGGCGGCATTTATGATCAAAACAGACATATTCCGGCAAATGGGATTTTTCGACGAATACTACTTTTTCTGTCCGGAAGATATCGCATTGTCCACCGCACTGAACAGACGTGGTTATTTTTGCTACGTGAACGCATCGGTCGAATTAATTCATTATGAAGGCTGTAGTGGCAAAACACACATTTCCCAGATCAAAACGGCAACAGCCCCTGCAGGTGAAAAAGGGGTGATTAGATTCCTTTCCGGGTCGTCTGTAGTATTATATATATTTTTAACATGCTTTGCCTGTGTAATAGCAGTTCTGAGAAGCTTAAAATATCGAATACAGAACAAAGTATCCGGTGATAATGCCAGCATAATGTCAGCAGCAAATCGTAATGTTGCTGCAGCTCTTCTGACAAGAAAAACACCTAAAGAAATTTTCGTCAAATATTATAATCGGATAAAGCACTGATATATAATCATAATACTGACGAATAACTATAAAATCAACGGCAACCGGACATAAAACAATTTATGCAAATACTTTTAGCCAATAAATTCTATTATCCGCGCGGCGGCGATTGTGTCTGCACGATCAATCTAGAAGAGCTTTTGAAACAAAAAGGCCATGAAGTAGCCGTTTTTTCCATGCAGCATCCGGAAAATCTGGAAACTCCCTGGAGCAAATACTTTCCGAGCGAGGTTAAATTCGCCCCCGGGTTGGGAATAATCGAGGCGCTGCGCCGCCCATTCGGCACCCGTGAAGTCAGGACAAAGTTCACCCGACTGCTCGATGAGTTCCAACCGGATATACTCCACCTGAACAATATCCACACCCAACTTTCTCCCGTTATCGCCGAAATAGCCCATCGACGAGGCGTGAAAGTCGTATGGACTCTGCACGACTACAAACTGCTATGCCCTCGTTACGACTGCCTGCGCAACGGGTTGCAGGTTTGCGAAGAGTGCTTTAGCGACAAACGCAAGGTGCGGGAGCACAAATGCATGAAAAATTCCGCATTGGCAAGTTTCCTGGCATACAAGGAAGCTATGAAATGGACTCGTATGCGCCTGGAAGCAGTTACCGACGCCTTTATTTGTCCCAGCCGGTTTATGGCGGACAAAATGGTTCAGGGCAACTTCGACAAACAGAAGCTCAATACGCTCTGCAATTTTATCGACATTGCCAAAACCCGGAAAGACGATTACGACAAAGAGAACTATTACTGTTACATAGGCCGTCTTAGTCCTGAAAAAGGGATCGGAACACTGATCGAAGCGGCAAAGCGACTGCCCTACCCACTGAAGATAATCGGTGGCGGTTCGCTCGAAGAGACGCTGCGCGCCGCAGCTGCAGGAAGCGATATAGAACTTCTGGGTTATAAACACTGGCCGGAAATCAAGGAAATAGTCGGTAAGGCCCGATTCTGCGTCGTGCCTTCGGAATGGTATGAAAACAATCCGCTGTCCGTCATCGAGTCACAATGTCTGGGCACTCCGGTGCTCGGCAGCCGGATCGGCGGCATTCCCGAACTGATCGATGAAGGCAAGACCGGAATGCTGTTCGAATCCGGAAACGCAAAAGAACTGAAGGCCCGAATCGGACAAATGTTCGCAACCCCGTTCGAATACCGGCAGATCGCACTCGACGCACAGAAAAGATATTCGGCAGAGAGGTACTATACAGAACTCCTGAAAATTTACAACAACAGATAACATGAATACCCGGAATATACCTCATCCCACGGATGCCAGTATCATCCTGACCTATCGTTGCCCGATGAAATGCAAGATGTGCAACATCTGGTTCAACCCCACGAAAAAAGAAGAGGAAATCAAAGCCTCGGATCTCCGCACGCTGCCGCGGCTGAAATTCATCAACCTGACCGGCGGCGAACCGTTCGTACGCGACGACCTGGCCGAGATCGTCGAAGAGTGCTACAAGCATACGGATCGCATCGTCATCTCCACCTCGGGCTGGTTCGAGGAGAAGGTCATCGCGCTGGCGGAAAAATACCCGCAAATCGGCATCCGTATCTCCATCGAGGGCCTGAGCTGCAAGAACGACGAATTGCGCGGCCATGCCGGAGGCTTCGACAAGGGCCTGCGCACGTTGCTTGCCTTAAAGCAAATGGGCTTGAAGGACATCGGATTCGGCTGTACCGTATCGAACAACAACTCCAGGGACATGCTTTCGCTGTATCAGTTGAGCAAATCGCTGGGGATGGAGTTCGCAACGGCAGCGTTCCACAACTCCTACTATTTCCACAAGGACGACAACGTCATTACCAACAAAGACGAAGTATGCAGGAACTTCGAGCAATTGATCGCGTGGCAGCTGCAGGAGAACCACCCCAAGAGCTGGTTCCGGGCTTGGTTCAACATGGGGTTGATCAACTACATCGAAGGCGGCCGGCGTATGTTGCCGTGCGAGGCCGGATCCGCCAATTTCTTCATCGACCCCTTCGGCGACGTCTATCCCTGCAATGGACTGGAAGAGAAATACTGGCAAAAATCGATGGGCAACATCCACCAAACGCCCGATTTCATGGAGATATGGCAAAGCGCCCGGGCGGAGGAGGTGCGTGCCATGGTGCGCAAATGTCCGAAGAACTGCTGGATGGTGGGCACAGCCAGTCCGGTCATGCATAAATATGTAAAGTACCCGCTGAAATGGGCGCTCAGGAACAAGCTCCGCAGCATGAGGGGCAAACCGGCCTGTCTGGATAAAAAATGGTGCGACGTCGGCCAGGATCCGGCGCAAGGAGACCTGAAGCAGCGGATGTAACCATGGAACGGTCGGCAACGGCAGACATCGCCAAGACGATAGGCATCATCCTCGTCGTCATCGGACATTACAATCCTGCGGATGCCCCCGAATGGTACCACCTCGCCAACCGGTTCATATACGCATTCCACATGCCCCTGTTCATGTTCGCAAGCGGATACATCTATGCAATGACCGGGAACAGCCAAAACAAGGGGGGGGGAAACTTCATTTTGAAGAAATTCAAAAGGTTGATGATCCCCTATTTCTCGACAAGCGTCGTCATAATCAGCATCAAACTTTTGACGCAACAGGGAATGTCCGTGGAAAATCCCGTGACGGCAGCATCGTATATCAAGATGTTCTATCTGCCCGAAGCAGGCTATTTCCTCTGGTTTATCTGGGCGCTATGGCTGATATTCCTGCTCATAAGCATGATAAAGACGAAAACGGGAAGAACCGTGCTGTTCGCAGCAAGTCTCCTGACAGGGTTTCTGCCTGTCGACTGGCCCGAAATCTTCTGCATAAACAAGGCCGTGGCCATGCTGAAATATTTTATGCTGGGCGTGTTTCTCATAAATTGGCCCCGTTGGCTCGATTCGGCGAAGAAAATACCGGGAATGATTCCGGTCTGCGCCCTGCCCGTCCTGTTCGCATGCACCTTGCTCGTCCGAAACGACATACTCACCGGCCTGATGGGTTATATATTGCCATTTGCAGGCATCCATACGATATGCGTGATATCGGCACGGATCAAAAGCCTGAAACATATAACGCAAAAACTCCTTGTCGTATCGGCCTCTTCTTATATCATCTATCTGTTCCACACCACATTCGAAGGATTCGTCAAATCCCTTGTCCAGCAAGTTCCGTTGCTTGCGAACGGCAACGACCCGCTCTATTTCAGCGTCGGGGCCGCGGCCGTAATCGGCGCAGGGATTTTTCTTCCGATCATCCTGCACCGGTATATCTTACAACGTAATCGTCTGTTAAGATTCCTGTTCGGACTAAAACCCGCAAAATAACAACATGAAAATAGTCGTCACCGGAACCCGCGGCATTCCGAATATCATGGGAGGCGTGGAGACACATTGTGAAGAGTTGTTTCCGCGTATTGCTCGAAAAGGCTTCGAGGTAACCGTTATACGGCGGAAAAGTTATGTACGCGACACGCTGTCCAGCTACAAGGGCATCACGCTATCGGACATCGAAACGCCGCGGAAAAAATCGCTCGAAGCAATCGTCCACACGTTCAGGGCCATCGTGCGGGCCAAACGCCTGAAAGCCAACATCGTCCACATCCATGCGGTGGGCCCGGCACTGCTGACACCGCTGGCCCGTTTGCTGGGAATGAAAGTCGTATTCACCCACCACGGGCCGGACTACGACAGGGACAAATGGGGCATGGCGGCCAAAACGGCACTCCGCCTGGGCGAGGCCGCAGGCACGCTCTTCGCCAACGAAGTCATCGTGATCTCGCATGTGATCGACGACATGCTGATCCGGAAATACGGACGTAAAGACTGCCATGTGATCTACAACGGCGTCCCCTCGCCGGATGTCACCGACTATCCGGAATATTTCGGGGAGCTGGGGATCGAACAAGGAAAGTATATCTTCGCAATGTGCCGGTTCGTACCGGAAAAGAACCTGCACCACCTGATCGAAGCGTTTTCACGTACCGAGCACAGGGAATGCAAGTTGGTCATTGCCGGGGACAGCGATTTCGAGGACGACTATTCCGCAAGCCTGAAGAAATACGCCCGCGAACAGGGAGTCGTGCTGCCCGGATTTATCAAGGGCAGGAAATTGCACGCATTGCTGTCGCATGCCCGGTGTTTCGTACTACCCTCCTCGCACGAAGGGCTCCCGATCGCACTGCTCGAAGCAATGAGTTACAGGCTGCCTGTGATCGTGAGCGACATCCCCGCAAACCTGGAAGTCGGGCTCGGGCAGGAATTCTATTTCCCGTTGGGCGACAGAAGGGCTCTGGCACGCAAACTCCAGGAAAATATGGACGCCCCTTACCGGCAAATAGAGTATCCCATGGAAAAATACGATTGGAATGCGATCGCCGAACGGACGGCCTCGGTCTACACCAAATACGCGAAACCGGGGAAATAGCCACAGCCCTATTCCCGGCGGCTGATTTCCGCCATGATCGCCCCGACGAAAGCTATGAGCTCCGCCGGGGCGATTTTCAGTTGGAGGCCGCGGACGCCGGCGCTGATGTAGATGGCCGGAAGCGACGCGGCCGAGGAGTGGATATAGGTCGGAAACTGTTTTTTCATGCCGATCGGCGAGCAGCCGCCACGGATGTAACCCGTCACGGGCAGCAGCTCCTTCATCGGAATCAGGTCGGCCTTCTTGTTGCCCGATACGCGTGCGGCGGCCTTGAGGTCGACCTCGTGGTCGGCGGGCACCACGCATACGAAATGCCCCGTGCGGTCGCCCCGCAGCACGAGGGTCTTGAATACGCTTCCTATATCTTCGCCCAGCTCTTCGGCCACGTGCGTCGCTGCGAGGTGTTCTTCATCAACCCGGTAAGGGACGAGTTCATAGGTTATCTTAGCGCGGTCGAGCAAGCGGGCCGCATTGGTCTTTTCGACTTTTCCGTGTGCCATTTCTGCTTTTGGTGTTCGATTTTTCGACTTAAATTATGCAAAAGTAATTTATTTTGACCAAACAGGTTCTTTTTAATTATTTTTGCAAAATGCTCCGTGGCAAAATTACATACAGGCTGCTCGCCTCACTGCTCGCAGCCTTGTCCGTGTGCACGACCCTGTCGGCACAGAGCACCCGTGTCCGCGGCCGTGTGACGGATGCCGCCAGCGGTGCCCCGATGCAGTTCGTGAGCGTCGTGTTCCCCGGCACCACGACCGGCATCACGACCGATGAGGAGGGTATCTATACGCTCGAGACCCGCGATACGGTGGGGCGCGTACAGGCCTCGATGGTCGGCTACGCCACGCAGACCAAGCCGCTCACGCGGGGCGGCTTCAACCAGGTAGACTTCGCCCTGGAAGCGGTCGAATTCGGCATCGGCAGCGTCGTCATCACCCCGGGCGAGAACCCCGCACACCCGATCCTGAAAGGGGTCGTGCGCCGCAAGCCGCAGAACAACCCCGACGAGTACGAACGCTACCACTGCGCCACGTACACCAAGATGGAGCTCGACCTGACGAACGTCAAGCCGCGCTTCCGCAACAAGCGGCTGCAACGCAACTTCGGCTTCATCTTCGAATACATCGACACGTCGGCGCTCACCGGGCAGGCCTACCTGCCGGCCATGATCTCCGAGACCACGGCCGACTTTTACCACAGCAAGCGCAACCCCTCGCTGTCGCGCGAGATCATCCGCGCCAACCGCGTATCGGGGGTGGAGGACAGCTTCGCCATCGCCCAGTTCACGGGGCAGATGCACGGCAACGTCAACTTCTACGCCAACTTCATCGACATTTTCAACGTCCGTTTTGCCAGCCCGCTCTCCGACGGGGGACTCTTCTATTACGACTATTTCCTGGTGGACAGCATGCAGGTCGACGGCCGCAAGACCTACAAAATCCGGTTCCACCCCAAACGGCTCACCTCCCCGGTGCTCGACGGCGAGGTGAACATCGACTCGGCGTCGTATGCCCTGCAATCGGCCTCGGCGCGCATGCCCAAGGGCGTCAACGTAAACTGGATCAAACACCTGCGGCTCGAAAACGAGAACCGCATCGTGCGCGACAGCACGTGGTTCCGAAGCCGCGACCGCGTATCGGCCGAATTCTCGGTCACCACGGCCGACTCCTCGAAACTGACCTCGTTCATCGGGACGCGCGAGGTGGTCTACACCGACGTGCGGATCGGCGAACCGATCCCCGCCGAGGTCATACGCATGGACAACAACGTCGTGATCGGCGACCAGGGGCAGGAGAGCAAGGACGAAGCCTTCTGGGAGAGCGTCCGCCCCTACCGGCTGAGCGACAAGGAGAAAGGCATCTATTCGATGGTCGACTCGGTGCAGAACGTCCCGCTGTACCGCAATATCTACACCCTGATCAACACGGTCATCGTCGGTTACTGGAACACCAAATACATCGGCATCGGGCCCTACTATAAACTGGCGAGCTTCAACAAGCTCGAAGGGTTCCGCATGCAGCCGGGATTCCGCACTACCACGGCTGTCAGCCGCCGCATACGCCTCTCGGGGTATGCGGCATACGGTACGCGCGACGGGATGTTCAAAGGCGGCGGCAGCGTCGAGCTGGCTTTCAACCGCCGGCTGACGCGCAAGCTGACCGTCTCGGGCCGCCACGACGTGATGCAGCTGGGCGCGGGGCAGAACGCCCTCACGGAGAGCAACATCCTCAGCTCGCTCCTCTCGCGCGGCGACTCGCGGCTCTCGATGGTCAACCGCGGCGAGGCCGTCTACGAGCACGAATGGCGGCACGGGATCAGCAACTTCCTCGGCGCCCGCATCCAGAAGATCTACGGCAACCGGTACGTCCCGCTGGTGCGCCCCGACGGCACGGTCATGAACTCGGTAGCGGACGCCGCCGTACACGTCGGGATGCGCATCTCGAAGAACGAAAGCATCTACCGCATGCCGTTCGACAAGCAGTACATGGGGACGAAATACCCCGTCCTGACCCTTGGGTTCACGGCCGGGATACCCCGGGTGCTGAGCGGCAGCTATGAATATTACCGCCTCGAGGGCGGCATCCACTACAAGCCCGAGCTGCCGCCGCTGGGCTACTCGAACATCACCGTGCAGGGCGGCAAGATCTTCGGCAAGGTACCCTACCCGCTGCTGAAGCTCCACGAGGGGAACGGCACCTATTTCTACGACCCGATGGCGTTCTCGTGCATGAACTTCTACGAGTTCGCTTCGGACACCTGGGTGGCGCTGTTTTTCGAACACCACTTCAACGGTATCCTGCTGGGGCGCATCCCGCTCATCAAAAAACTCAAATGGCGCGAGGTGCTGGTATGCAAGGGCGTGTGGGGCACGCTGTCGAAGGAGAACGACGGCAGCCTCGCCGCAACGCAGGCACCGCTGCTCTTCCCGCCCGGCATGACATCGGTGTCCGACCCTTATGTCGAGGTGGGATTCGGCGTCGAAAACATCTTCCGGCTGCTGCGCGTGGACTTCATCTGGCGCGTCACGCACCGCGACCCGAAACCCGGGCAGGAGATCCAGAATTTCGCCGTCAACCTGGGCATAAAACTCAAATTCTGAGGCCCGGAGGCCGGGAACCCGGGGATTTTGACTACCTTTGGGCTGGAAAAAAGGGGACAACTATGATAAAAGGTGCAATATTCGACATGGACGGGACACTCGTGGACAACACGCCCGTCCACATCCGTGCGTTCGAAATCTTCTGCGAACGATACGGCATCCGCGACTGGAAGGAGAAACTCGGCCAGGCATACGGCATGGGCAACGACGACATCATGAAGCTCATCATGCCCGCGGAGGTGATCCGCGAAAAGGGGCTCGCGGCACTCGCCGAAGAGAAGGAATCCATCTACCGGGAGATCTACGCCCCCGAGATCGTGCCGATGCCCGGGCTCACCGACCTTTTGCAAAGGCTCCGCGACGCAGGCATACGCTGCGCCGTAGGTTCGTCGGGCTACAAGCCCAATGTGGATTTCGTGCTGGAAAAATGCCGTATCGAGCCTTATTTCGACGCCAGGATCAGCGGCGACATGGTCTCGCGCTGCAAACCCGACCCGGAGATTTACCTTACGGCCGCCGCGGCCCTGGGGCTGACTGCGGCGGAATGCGTCGTCTTCGAAGACGCCCCGGCGGGGATCGAAGCAGCACGCAGGGCCGGGGCCGGACATATCGTGGCGCTGGCCACGACGCTCGACCGCGCAGCGCTGGCGCAGACCGATGCGGACAGGGTCATCGACGATTTCCGCGACATCACCGACCTTGCCGCATTGCTGAAATAACCCGGGCACAGAGGCCGGACAGGCCGTCCGCAATTTCCGCGGCTCCTCCGCCCCGGCGCCCGGCAGTCGTCATCGACGGGTTCCGCGCCACCCCAGCCCGGCAACGATCGGGCCGCGGCGAATCGGCAGCATCGCCGATCGCAAGGCATACGGATGCTACCTGCCGCAGGCCGTACCCAAACGCACCGTACACCCGATACCCTATCGCCATCCCGATGAAAAACGTCGCGGATGGCATTTTTTTGCAGGACGTGCATATCATACGGAAAAAATTGATACTTTTGCGCGGTTTTAATCCCGTACGGCATATGTTCAAAGGAATCGCCACCGTCGCCCTGCTCGTCTTGTCGAACGCTTTCATGACGCTCGCCTGGTACGGCCACATCGCATTCAAATCCAAGCTCGAGCGCTTCGGCATACTGGCCATCGTACTGCTCAGCTGGGGCATCGCCCTGTTCGAATACTGCTTCCAGGTTCCGGCCAACCGCATCGGGTCGTCGCAATTCGGCGGGCCGTTCTCGATCTGGGAGCTAAAAGTCATCCAGGAGGTGGTCTCGCTCTCGGTCTTCACGCTGTTCGCGCTGGTTTTCATGAAGTCGGACTCCCTGCGCTGGAACCACCTCGCAGGTTTCCTCTGCCTGATACTGGCGGTCTACTTCATCTTCCGGAAATAGCCGCGCCCGCTGCCAGGCGTGCGGCAGTACCCGACAGGCGATGCCTGCCGATAAAATCCATACGTATCCTCCCGGGCCCGAGTTCCCGGTTAGGCCTGCTCTTCCCGCCGGTCATGGCGGTAAATCTGATACGAGTTCACGAAGTTCTGCCAGATATTATTTACTTGCGCTTGTATTCGTCTGATTATTAATCTATAACATAAAACAGTTCTTGCAGCAAGTAACAAAATAGCAACAAAAATATGGATAAAATTGGGTTTCCCGAAATATTTTAATTCTTGTCAATCTTTTTCTTCTTGCCAATAAATAACTCCTCCAAATACTCTTTGGGCATAAAACCGGTTTCTACCCTTTTATGTACGAATAAATTATCTTCGTACACAACCACTCCAAGTTGATAGTCCAATTCACTTTCACTAAACTCGTCTTTATTGAGATTTGCTATGGGAATAGGCATAGAATCTCCATCCTCTTGGCTTTGCCACACGTATGCGGATTTAGTCATTACATATAGAGAATTTCGATCTTCTGAAAATCCATACTTGTCTACTACATACTCCCGATCTCCATTATTGTTCCGCCAATAAACTGCATTTTCGGTCAAATTGGCGGCATAAGCAGTTAAAGGATCACCACTATATTCCTGCGGAGTACATGGGTATTCATTGGGCTTATCATTATAAAAATAGATTTCTTGGGCTGCTCCGGGTGTTAACGAGAGCATAACATTGGGTTTTCTTTGTTCCGGCTCAACGGGACGTTCATATGCTCGAGGCGGAATTTGGCCCCACCCGTTTAAGGAATCGGATTGCAACTTGTCAATTTCGTCTACATTCGATGACTGACCGTCATTTTGCGAAATTGACTGCCGACCATATACCCATTCGCCCAAAGTGCCTCCGGATGCTTGCTTGTCGCTTTCAGCCCATGCCAATAATCGCTCTTTGCTGACTTGGGCTTCTGCATCCGTTACAGTTCTCATCCAACTGAAATCGGGGGTAACATCGCTTTCTCTCAACAGAGACGGATTGGCCAAAAACGCTTCGATACTACCGCACCGCATTATGATACGTTTCCGGGTAATCGGGTTTTCGAGTGCGTTCTCCAGTCGAGTAACCCATCGAAGATTATTCGGGCGATTATTGCGGCGATTCGTGTCTATATGATCGACGACATATTCTTTCGTCGGTTTCGTGCCATGAAAGGCCGTAGCAACGATAATATGAACACGAACGGACGCAATCTCCATGTATCCATGTTTATCATTGGCCTTACCGAAAGTCCAAAAGTTATCATATTTACGAGGTCGCTTGCCATCACGAGGATGCCGGAAAATAGCTCCATTATCCCGAACGGAGTATTTTTCGTCTTTATAGATACACTCGACCTCTTGTTTAAAATCATTAACATCAATCATATAAGCTGACCAAATAATTTCAATACTCGAAAATTTTATGCACTTGCGATAACCCCCAACTCAATCATTCTTGTTTCCCATAAAAACACTTCGGTAAGACTAAGTAATTTTAATTGTTCTATTGAAGCCGCGGCTTTCGATAATCCGGGCTGAACTATATTAACTATATATTCAACTTCATACAAACTTTTTACTTTCTCTCTAATTATTGAAAGTTGTTCTTGTGTTCCTAATTCATATCTGTTTTTAGGTCCTGAAGCTCCTCGTTTTAACATTCGTCCGAGAATATGCTCTGGTTTGGTATGAAGCCAGCTTACACATTTTTGTGCTTGCCCATTAACAGCATATAAATCGTTGATTCGAGCCCCGGGACGATCTTCTTGAGAAAATTTCAAATGGAACAATTCCACTTTGACTTTTTTATTAACATCATCAACTTTGATCGCGATAACATCCGCTATTTCCCCTGCATTGTCATCATCGAATATTATGTCGAAATTTTGTTCTTTAAGTTTCTTTATCACACAATATTGAATACTCGTATTATCTTTCTCATTACCTTGTGATTCATTTTTAATATTTACACCTACCCAATCCCAAACTTGAATTTTTTCTCGATCAAATAATACATCCTCATTTCTATATTCGGCCATATATTGGCCTTGTAAAGTAGTTCCATCAACAAACCGGACAGTAGGGAAATAGCGGTCTTTACATAGGAATTCAGATAATGATAAGGTACTACGCCCTATGTTAATGCAAAGAGGTGTTGAAACATTATCTATTGATACATTTCCATCTATAACTTTATAGGTATAATGGGATTCAAAGGCATCGCTTCTAACGATAAAATTTAAAGCTCCATTTGCCTGATTTTCTGAAAGTAAAATATCTATACAAATCAAAGGTTTCATATTTTTTTCATTTGTTCCTATATAGATATTTTTTTCAAATTCACCGATTATATTTTCTGGCCATTCAATAGAAATTGCACGTTTGTTCGGTATGGCATCGACAGAGACATATTTCGTTGCATGTTGCATAACCATTTCATCATTGATAGATGAATTTAAAATTTTCGCACCGATTGAATCACACCATTTCGTAAATTCATTTATATTGTTTATTCTTCGAGACCACACTCGTCCTCTATATGAACATCCAACCGATGTTTCCTCGCCATTTTCATAGCCAGTAACAAAGATGTTCGACTTTATTTTATTTTTCTGTTGAGCTTCAGTTAATGCCTTTTCAATATCTGAACCTGCATACATTGTAAAACTTCGGAGGGTATTTAATGCGTCTTTTAAGCCTACATTGGTTACTTTTATACGATTAATATACCCCAGACATCTAAATATACTCGTTGCATCCACTATATTTGCTGTTTCGTCTGTAACCGCTTTGGCTAAATCTTCGAAAAGAGAACCATTATCCGAGCAATTAATAAATAATAACTTTTGTCGGACATTACGATATATGATATAGAGAGTCCAGTGCATTTCGAATAAGTCTTCAATTTTTCCGAAAGCAACCTTATCTTTTTTACCTGCAACTATTACAATTGTGTTTCCCTGCTGATTGGTGTCGTAATAAATTTTTTCATATTGCTCTATAGCTGTTAGCCCTTTGGCATATCTTTCAGGATGCCATTCTTGTTCATTAATCTTATAGATGACAGCACTCAAAGCGGGTAAAAGGTTTTGGATTGGTAATTCTTCCGGAAACTTCTCAAATCCTTGTATAAATTCTCGCAATGAAATTTGATTATCAATTCTTCCTTCGCTTAAATAAGGTAATAACCGATTCCAATCAGCATCGGATGCATATAGGTGCTCGATTTCTTTTTGTGCATCAATATCTGCTATATTCACAATTATTGAGGCACATCCTAAAGAATCATCCATACTTGTTCTTGTAAATCGTCCAATTAATTGCAAAGTTGTGGGCAAACTTTTTTTGATATCATGGAAAGCTGCAATTTTCAGTTTCGGCATATCGAAGCCTTCCCCAAACATATCAACGCATACAATGATCTTACATTCTCCAGTTATTATTTTTTCCTTTATCTCCGATATAGACCTTGTAGATAATTTTGAGTGTATAGACAATGGATTATATTCCGGGAACGAATCAGCATAGATTTTTTGAATAATCTCGGCTCTTGCAATACTATTCACTCTTGCCATGAGGACATGGTCATATCCATTTTCGATATCCAATCTTAATTGTTCGATAGCTTTGTTTGCTATTATTTGATCGGATTGCTTGGAATTCCACTCAATAATCGGAATATAATTTATTGGCTTGAAATATCCTTCATCTTGCGCTTTTCGTAAAGGATAATTGAATATTATTTTACCTCCTATAGGTTTGTCGTCATTTCGAAATGGCGTTGCAGTAAACTGGAGAACCTTGGTGTTTTTAAAAGAATTTTTTACAACCGACCATGATCTTGCTGGGGTGTGATGTGCTTCATCCACAAACAAATGAGAACATTGGTTTGCGATTGCCACTTGTATAGGTTTAGATAAACTACCAATGATGCTAATTGTCGTAACCACAACATTGCACTGCTCCATAAAAGCAATGGCTTCTTCTGCAGAACATGGACGATGTGACATTACTCCAACAATTGGTTTCAAGACGGTTTCTTTGATTAAGCCGAATTGAGGGTCGCCAAGCAGTCCCAACGATGCCACTTTATTGGATATTTGTGTACGTAATGCATCCGTAGGAACGACAATCATTGTCTTGTAACAAGACGCAGCTATTAACAACGATAACATAACCTCAGTTTTACCTGTTCCAGTAGGCATCACAACGGTCGCTGGATCTGCCGAGATCTCCCAATGTGATAGTGTTGCATAGATAGCACCGATTTGAGGCGACCGCAATCCTTTACTGTTTCTGGTTATATCTTCTTTTTTTAAGAATATTCCATCTTTCCACGTCTCCAAAATCTGACTGGTCGTTCTTTCTCCAACCAATTGATTGCAATCTAATATTCTACCTATGCCTGCCATATCCAAATGTTTTATCGAATGATCTACTTAATATTTTATGCAAACACCAAAGTACTGGTATCAAAATTAATGATTTTGAATCAAGTATCCATAAAAAAACGACACAAACTCACATATTTCTCAAAATTCAAGAATATTTAGCTACATTTGTAATCGGATAGAGGTCGCTCGTTCCAGACATATTGAAAAAGAAGCGTTATGCTCATCTTGTAACTTGAAAACGTAGGAAATTTTCAGTTAGATGCAAGGGTGGCATAGTGGTTCTCACGCGTTAGCGTGGGCTGCTATCACTACATCTGCATCTACGGGTTTCCTACGACCTTCAAGTTAAGACGTGGCATTGCAGTTCCACGCTTCGTGTTATTAATATATCCTTGTGGAAGCTGAAGGATGACTAATACAAAAATTGTTATGAAAAGATTAATTCTTTTATTTTCAGTCATTACTATCTTCTCCTCTTGCAGCGTAATAAAGAAAACTCATATTCGAGATTATAGTGAACGAATTGAATTAATAAAAACAAATTTCCCTGAAATATACGAACTGTATCGTCGTGGTGAGGTTGTCATTAATGACGTATATACTTATGAAAAAGACGGACATGAGAAAGTTCACATCAATTATTATTACAGATAACATAAATAAAGCAAACTATGACAATGAAACAGATTTACTTTGTCTTAATTATTTCCCCTCTTTTGTTTAGTTGTACACAAACAAAGGAAGAAAAGGCCGCAGAGATTGCCAAATCGGAAATGATTAAAATTCTCTATAATGTGGATAGCTATGAGCCTATCGAAACACAGGTAGATAGTGCATACACCTCTGTTTATACGGATTTTGATGTAGTCAGAGCCGCTCACGATTTGATCGAATTAAATGCAGACGAGAAAAAAGAAGGACTCCAATGGCAATACAAGCATGCCAAATCATCGGCAGCCATTTGGAGTGATTCAAGAGATGCCTATTCCAGAGAACAATATCGCCAAGCGAAAGAAGAAATGGATGATTACGCCAACCAGCTCAAAGAATTAGACGAAGAGGTCAAGACTAAAATAAACGAAATCCGAGATTCTGCAAAAGCGGTGATTGAGCATCAGTTCTGCGGATGGAACATATACCATAGATTCCGGTGCGCAAACGGTCTTGGCGTCCAACAGATCAGCGATATATTGATAATCGTAGATGAAAACTTGGAAATGGTTAAAGGACGGTTTATGTTGGACGATAATGACGATTACAGTTTGGACAAGCTAAAAAAGACCATAGATAAAGCAATCGGCAAAGATCGGAAATAACGATTAAGTTCCGATAACTGAGTTTATCGGGACTTGATATAATTTATAGTTTAAAACCTTTGGAACGCCTTGTTTGCTGCTCATGTCGGACGAAGTGTTGCAGCTTATCGAATCGTCCTTTGAACCAGTCGGCAATAGGGATTCGGTCTATCTTAAGTTGTAGTTTTTGATTGTCTGTCGAATCAGGCGTAATCTGCGCTACAACCCGTTCCGCTGCAAATTTTCGTCTGTGCTCACCAGAATAAAGTTCCCCGCTGTATTCGAGTTGCTTGCCGCCGATAAGAATTTCAATCTTTTCCTCACTGAATCCAACCTTGCGGCATAAGTCATCCATACGCAACATTTCGCGGAAATGAGGAAACCATGTCAACGCTTTGCAGACAATCGTTTGCAGGACGGACAATTCTTTTTCATGTTGTTTTTCCTTGTTTGTCAATTCTGTCGCATGCCGTGCCTGCATAGTCGTCAATTCTCGACTGTGATCGCTCTGCATGGTCGTTATCTTCTTTTGCAGGGATTCGATGCTCTCGTCCCGTGCGGCTACCTCGTGTTGCAGTCGGTCGATTTCTTGCTCCTGCCGCTTGACTTTCGACGTGCCTATCATTGCTCCGATACCGTCGATGATGGTCGTGCCGACCTCGGCGGCAGAGTTCTTCAGTCGCTCGGTTTTCAGTTCTCCTTTCACCGCTTTTAACTCGGCTTCGGTTTTGGTCAGTACATCGCGGGTTACCTGCTCTTGTTTGGAAGCACGTTCAATGGTTTCCCGTTTCTCCGCCTCGATACGGAGCAATTCACCGATATTGTCCTGCAACCCCTGTTGTTGGGCGATGGCGTTGCGGTAGAACTCTTGGGTGGTGACATGCCGGGCTTCCGAACCGTCGATACCGCGTTGCAATCCGTATTTCGCCATTGCTTTGGCATAGCTATCCTGATACCCCTTGAGCTTGACGCGTGTCATCAGGTCGTCGACGCACAGGCGAGGTCGCGCAGTTGATTTCTTGCGGTATTTTCGTTTGCCCGGCTCGTCGGTTTTCTTTTCACGGACTTTGCGCCGCTCACCCGTCACAATCGGCACGACGGATGCATGAATATGCGGGGTCGATTCGTCCAGATGCAATACGGCTGACACGACATTATCTTCGCCGTAGGTTTTTCGGAGCCAATCGAGATTATCGGCGCACCACTCCTTGATCCGTCCTTCGGCGGCAATCCGTTTCATATCGTCGTGCGATCCGGTCAGCATGATGCGGATGGCGCGGACTTGGTTCGTTCCGATCTTGCGGGTCAAACCCGCATGGTCGAGGCGGTAGTTGATCGCTTCCGTGCGGTCGGCCACGCCCTCCGGAAATTCGACCAGTTCTTCGTTCCGGTAGGTAAGCGACGGTATGGCATTCGAAGGCATCTGCGTCCGCTCGATATGCGCGGTCATCCTTACTTCATTGCCCGGTGCTTTATCCAAATGCAATACAGCATATCCCATATTCTGCGGTAGTTTTAACGGTTGATAATTGTGGTCGTCGGATCTTCGACCGCACACGCGGTCGGCGGCCGGAACGGTCGCAAGGGGTTTCCAAAGGGGAGTCCCCTTTGGCCTATTGGGGCTTTTTCAGCAGCACGAAGTGATGCGGCTCGGAAAAAGCCCTAGTAGGTTATGGCTTTTTCGTGAGGAAAAGCCGCAGGCGCGGAGCGGCCGATCTGTGGGTGACTGTGCCGGCGACAATCCGGGCGACGTTATAACTTGCGACCGCGCGACCGTTTGTGTTCTTTCACGGGCCAGCGACTTCGCAGGTAATCGTTCAGATCGTTATGCGGACGATAGTGAACGGATTGGTCGGACAGATTCCGGCAAACCGGTTTCAGTCCGGCGGTCGCCTTACGCCCAGCATCGTCGTTGTCGAGGTAGGCATAGACCTGCTCGTGCGAAGCGATGAACGGCGCGGCTTTCGAGAGGTTCGTCACGGAATTCAGCACGATAATATTGTGCGAAGGATTCGGGGCGTGTTTGAGCGTCAGGTACGACAAGAAGTCTATAAACCCCTCGAAGACGAGGCATGTCGGATAACCGCCGTTTCGGGTCGACGGAGCCTTCGACGTACAGCCCTTGAAATAGCGGTTGCGCAGTTCCCATCCTCCGGTATCGTTGCGGAATCCGACGGCGAAATAGGACTTATCCGCCACACGATAATGCACCTCCGAGCAATGCAACCGCGCCGTATCGAGGTCGATGCCTCGCTCCATGAGATAAAAGAGCAACGCTGGAATTTCCAGCGGCAGCACGTCTTCGACAATAATCGAGGGTGTACGTTCCGGTAATGCCGGACAATCCTCTTGAAAAGAGAAAGTAGTTGCGCCTCCGATCTGTTGCTCCAACAGCCGCATGGCCGTCCCTGCATCGCACCATTCCATGCGCATCACGAGGTCGATCAGCGTCCCACCCTCGCCTGCACCATAGTCGATCCACAGATTTTTGTCATAATCCACTTTCATACTTGGATTGCGATCCTCCCGCAACGGAGAGTGATACAACCCGTAATAACCTCTGTCTTTTGCCGGATGGATGCCCCGTCCGGCAAGGTATTTCCTTATCGGAAACTTATTGATTGTTTTTGCGTCCATAATCTTTTTCTTTTCACTCGATTTAATCGGTACGGTTCGGGGTTTAACCCGCCGTACCGGTTTAGAATGGTTTAATAATATATACCCCCGTCCCGGACTAAACCGCCCGAAAGGGTCAATAGTGGAAATCGGGATTATAGCGGTAGAATTTCTCCTCTTTGAGGATCATCCGCTTGTTCTCCAGAAAGACTTTCAGTTGCTTCGCCTTGTTGATACCGAACGAATGGCCGATGGCGGCATAGCTGTTTTGGAGCTTCCCAATAAGCGATGAATAAGAAACCCGGTCAGCTTCGGAAAACAGATGTTGCAACGCCTCGCGGTGTTTGGCCTCGCTTACTTCGGCATAATCGAAACTCTTGGTTGCTGTCGCCGGTCGGGGTTGGTAGTCCTCGACCAATTCCGGCAACGCATCGGCGTTGATCCGAAAAGCGAACGGCTCAAAGTCCCGATCCCGGATGTGCATGGCCGTGACGGAACTTGTATCCCGGTCGAAATCGTCTTTGGTGATTTGCAGCACGGTTTCGGCTTTGTTGTTCAACTCCGTTCCCAGATGCCCGCGCGTATTGTCGTCGCTCTTATTCAGGTGCAGGACGGTATGGATATGGATTTTACGCTCGTCCGTCCATTGCATCAGCTTCGTAATAAGGTCGGTCGATTCGCCGGGGCTGTTGATGTCGTGCACCAGATCGCGGATGCCGTCGATCACGACCAGTCCGAGGTCGTCGATTTCATAGATAGCCTCCTCGATCTTCTTCAGCCGATCTTTGGTTGCATAACCACGCAGGCACAAGAACTCCAACAGCGGCGGATGCGTATCGGCGGGCAATCCCGCCAGCCGCAGAATCCGGCACAACACCCGTTTGCAATGGAAGCGGCTCTGCTCCGTATCGACGTAGAGGATGCGCCGCTTCTCCGGCGGCAAAGAGGCCGAATAGTTCAACACCGTGCTGCCCGTCATAGCTGCCGCCACGATCGCGCAAACGTTGAACGTCTTTTTGCTCTTCGCCTTTCCGGTCGATGCGCTGAAATTACCCAGCGTCCCCACAATCGAATCGCCCACGCGCAGGATCACGGGCGGAGCCTCGAATACGTCCGTCACAAGCAACCGGGCATCGCGCCATGAACCGGTCGGTTCCGCCAGAACTTTGTGCTGCGCTTCCATCGTTACTTCCTCGCAGGACGTGCGAGAACATATTTCTGCGCTTCCGCCTCCGTCTGCGCCTGTGTCCTTATGGGATTCTGACGCAACCATGCCTCCAATTCCGTTTTCTCGAAATAGAGCATCTTCCCCTGCGGCTTATAGTGAGGGATCAGGTTGCCCGATGTCAGTTTATACAGGTAGCTTTTAGAAAGATTCAGAAAACGGCTCGCCTCCTCGAAGCTGAGTACGTTTTTGGAATGTAAAACCAGATTTTCGAGTTCCGCAACCCGCATTTCAATACTTTTCTCCATATATTCAGAAGATTAAAATTAAACAAATGGAGTGTCGACCCTCCGTGTGCTTGTAACAGTTACGGGGGCAAATGTAGGGCTGCGAAACTTGATAGCGGATTAACCTATCTTTGAGGGATCAACCTATTCTCAAAGTTTTTTCACTTGCTTGAGATACCTTTCGATGGTTGCGTATTTTCCCTCTGCACCTATATCGCGGATATAGTTGGTTGCAGTTGATAAATCACTTTGATTGATGTATTTATCACGGCTTCGGTCTTTGGAGAGAAAGAGTTTGTAGTTGGCGATCACGGATTGCCAGTTCGGGGTTATCAAACCCCGGTCGCTCAATCCGGCAAAAAAGAAAGCGACAAGGCGGTTGTTATTCGACCGCACGATTGCATGGGGCTTGCCCGCAAAGATCGCTGTCAGGTCATCGGGCGTCAGCGGCACGTTGAACATCTTAACATCGTTGATGCCCTCGACCAGAAACGCGATCTGCTCGTCGTTCAAAGTCGAATCGAACGGATTATCCGTTTCCGCGATAGGCAGTACGGCTTTCGTGGTCATCACAACCTCTTTCGGCTCCTTTTGCGCGGCTACTTTCGATTTCCGGTCTTGCAGGTAAGCGGCATAACGCTCCAAAACGACGGCTTTCACAACCGCAGAGAAATAGGGCAACTCTGCATCGTAAACCGTATTAGCCTGCTCATAGCGGGAGTAGTCGAATGACACGACCGAAAACGCAAGGTATTTTTTCTTTTCACCGGAGTTCAACTCCTCGAAGAGAGTGCTGTTCCAGAGGAACGCAGGATCGGAGTAGAAATTCCGGATGTTGGACAGTACGGAATAACGCAGATACAACTGCGCCAGCTCGTCGGCAGTACGGATGTATTCCAGCTTTTCCAACTCCCGCATCTGCTCGCAGTCGAGGTAGGCGGATTTCGCCGTTATACGATCCGTCAGCACCCGAAAAGCATGATTGATACAGCGATTGAAAAGTTCCTGCAACCCATCGAATTTCGTTTTAAGTTCCAAGCCGTCCATAGTCTTTATGATTTAATCCGTCTATAAAGATACAAAAACGGATGAAAAAACGTGCGAATCCATATCCGCACGTTACATATACAAGTTTAATCTGTCAGATTTGGAATCAGCCCGATCGCCTCCTCTTTCTTCTTATCGACGATTTTGGCGTAAATTTGAGTGGTCGCAATATTCTTATGCCCAAGCAATTTACTGACCGTATATAAATCTGCGCCTAAAGTCAGCATCATCGTCGCATGAGTGTGCCGCGCGACATAAGTAATATTTAGAAATGCAATAAAAAACAGAATGACGATAATTAAACGTAAAACGTTTATAATTAAGCATTTTGCAAGATTTGCAGAACAGACAGACCTGCAAAAGAAAACAAAATATTGCGACGTTTCAGTTACCAGACTGTTAGCCGCCTGTTTCGAAAACAACGGCAGGTAACCGAATTTTTACCGATAGGAACAAAGCAGATTTGTATTCACTGTTTATCAATGTTTTGCATGCCAAAGGACGCTTTTCAAAGGAGTATTTTTACAACCTAAAAAAGA